>Ga0163215_100133_pt1 | contig 207082 bp, 192 predicted proteins | sample SynspAceP_FD_185934 | JGI IMG/M metagenome (GOLD analysis project Ga0163215, IMG submission 185934) | Saline lake microbial communities from Ace Lake in Antarctica - Synechococcus sp. Ace-P (Hybrid Assembly) | ecosystem: Environmental > Aquatic > Non-marine Saline and Alkaline > Saline | place... | reverse complement strand
ACTGAATCAAATGGCGCTTCGACAGATTCATCCACACGCCATAGCAAATGGCGCCCAAGGCCAGCACCACCTCAGAGATCATTGATTGCCCTACATAAAAAAGAATCGCGGCCAGACCAAAGGTTGCGACCAAAAACAGCGTGCTTGGAGCCAGCCTTTTCCACCAAGGACTGCCGGTTTTTCCTTTACGAATTTTGGCGTACAGTTTTTCAGCGCGATGGACCTCCTCCCTGGCGGGGCATGATCTGACCGACTCATAACCCACCACTTCACCAAGGGCAAAATTTTCCAGTTTTTTTTGTAACCGTAACGTTCATACCAAAACGCGGTAAACCACCCGGTATGATGCCCAATAGGCTGAGCCACGTGCCAGAACATCAGGCCAATGCCCATGTCTGCTGCAAGCAACATGGCAAACTATGAAGAGCGGCTGTAATCCCGCCGGTTCAGGTGGGCGCTGATTCGCGCATGACGTTTTTGGGATTCTTTCGGTCGCAATCAGTCAATTTGGCAGATAGGGAGGACGCTATGCTGCGGCTGTAACGTCTAATGTCTGGAGCCGACAATGTCCCCCATCAACCTGCATTCCACTGCCGATTTGCACAGCAATGCCATCATTATCGATGGCTTGATCATCGCGAAATGGAGCCGTGCGCTCTTTGAGGATATGCGTAAGGGTGGGCTGACCGCCGCCAACTGCACGGTATCAGTTTGGGAAGATTTTCAGGGGACGATTGACAACATCGTCATGGTCAATCAGCTCATGTGCGACAGCGCCGACCTGGTACGCCAGGTTCATACCACCGAGGATATTCGGCAGGCCAAGCGCGAAGGCAGGACTGGCATCATCCTCGGCTTTCAGAACGCACACGCCTTCGAGGACCAGATCGGCTACGTCGAGATATTCAAGCGCCTCGGGGTGGGTATCGTGCAGATGTGCTACAACACCCAGAACCTGATTGGTACCGGTTGTTACGAGCGCGATGGTGGCTTGTCCGGATTTGGCCGCGAAGTGATTGCCGAGATGAACCGGGTGGGCATCATGTGCGATCTGTCTCACGTCGGGGCGGTCACGTCTGAAGAAGTCATCCTCGAGTCGAAAAAACCGGTTTGTTATTCCCATTGTCTGCCGGCCGGCCTGAAACAGCATCCGCGCAACAAGACCGACGAGCAGCTCAAGTTCATTGCCGACCGTGGCGGTTTCGTCGGCGTGACCATGTTCGCGCCCTTCCTGAAGAAGGGCATCGATTCCACCGTTGACGATTACTGCGAAGCGATTGGCTACATCATGAACATCGTCGGCGAAGACGCCATTGGTATCGGCACCGATTTCACCCAGGGCCATGGCCCCGAATTCTTCGACATGCTCACCCACGATAAAGGCTATGCCCGGTCCCTGACCCAATTCGGCAAGATCGTGAACCCGCTGGGCATACGCACCGTGGGGGAATTTCCCAACCTCACCGAGGCGCTGCTCAAAAACGGATTTTCCGAACCTCAGGTTCGCAAGATCATGGGCGAAAACTGGCTGCGGGTTCTTGGCGACGTTTGGGGCACGGAACACGGTCAAACGCAGGAGTCTGGCGCTGGATTGGTGTCCGGGCAGGTCGTCGCGGCGAGTGATGTTGAGTTAGCTTTTCAGGGCTGACGCCCTGTTATGGCCTCGGTAACGATCCTGAAAATTACCGGTGGTGGAAAATGATGCGAGGGGAGTGACCATGACGACAATGGCACCAGAACTGCCTATCGAGGTTGATAAGGAAACCGGCGTCTGGACAACCGATGCGTTACCGATGCTTTACGTTCCGCGCCACTTTTTTGTCAATAATCACATGGCAATCGAGCACGAAATAGGCGCTGTGCGTTATGCCGAAATTCTCTACCACGCTGGTTACACATCGGCATGGCACTGGTGTGAAAAGGAGGCTGAATTGCACGGCCTGGAAGGTGCAGCCGTGTTTGAGCATTACATGCTGCGCCTTTCGCAGCGTGGCTGGGGCCTGTTCACCATAGAGACGTTCGATCTTGAACAGGGGGTCGCACGCGTCCGCCTGGACCACAGTGCCTTTGTGTACGTCTACGGAAAAGTCGACCGCAAGGTCGATTATATGTTCACCGGCTGGTTTGCCGGTGCCATGGACCAGATTCAGCAAGCGCGGGGGCATTCGTTGCGAACCCGCGCTGAACAGGTCCAGAGCGCGGCGGAGCCTGCCTGCGACCACGGCATATTCATCGTTCAGCCCCTGAGTTAAGGACGTTACTATGGCTTTCGAGGCGTTGTTCAAACCCATCCAGATTGGCACCCAGACTATCCGCAACCGCGTGGTCAGCACCGCCCACGCCGAGGTTTATGCAACCGATGGCGGCATGACCACCGAGCGCTACGTGCGCTATTACGAAGAGAAAGCCAAAGGCGGCTGCGGTCTGTGCATTTGCGGGGGCTCGTCGGTCGTGTCCATCGACAGTCCCCATAACTGGTGGAGTTCGGTAAATCTGGCCACCGATCGCATTATCCCCCACTTCCAAAACTTGGCGGACGCCGTGCACAAGCATGGCGGCAAGATCCTGATCCAAATCACCCATATGGGCCGCAGGTCCCGCTGGGATGGTTTCGACTGGCCCTCGCTCGTGTCGCCATCGGGTATACGTGAACCGGTCCATCGCGCGACCTGCAAGACCATCGAAGAAGAAGAGATCTGGCGCATTGTTGGTGATTTCGTTCAGGCGGCGCGGCGGGCGAAGGCGGGCGGCCTGGACGGCGTTGAACTATCGGCCGTGCACCAGCACCTGATCGATCAGTTCTGGAGCCCGCGTGTCAACAAACGTACTGACAAGTGGGGCAAGACCTTCGAAGATCGCATGCGTTTTGGTCTTGAGGTTTTAAAGGCGGTCCGCGCCGACGTCGGTGATGATTTCATCGTCGGCCTGCGCATCAGCGGCGACGAGTTCCATCCCGATGGGCTTAGTCATGACGACATGAAACAGATCGCGGCCTATTACGACGCGACCGGCATGGTCGACTATTTCGGCGTGGTCGGCTCCGGTTGCGACACCCATAACTCTCTGGCGAACGTGATTCCAAATATGTCCTACCCGCCCGAGCCGTTTCTGCATCTGGCGGCGGGCATTAAGGCCGTGGTCAATGTGCCGGTGATCCATGCCCAGAACATCAAAGATCCGAATCAGGCGCAGCGCATACTGGAAGCCGGCTACGTTGATCTGGTGGGGATGACGCGGGCGCAGATTGCTGATCCGCACATCGTCAATAAAATCAAACTGGGGCAGATAGACCAGATCAAGCAGTGCGTGGGCGCCAACTATTGTATCGATCGGCAGTACCAGGGGCTGGATGTGCTGTGCATCCAGAATGCGGCAACCTCCCGTGAATACAAAGGCCTGCCACATATCATCGCAAAGAGTATGGGTTCCCGGCGCAAGGTGGTGGTTGTGGGCGGCGGTCCTGCTGGTATGGAGGCGGCGCGGGTGGCTGCCGAGCGGGGTCATGCTGTGACGTTGTACGAGGCGAACCCTGCACTCGGCGGACAGATTACCATAGCGTCCAAGGCGCCTCAGCGCGATCAGATTGCTGGCATCACCCGCTGGTTTCAGCTTGAACTGGCCCGCCTCAACGTCGAAGTATGTCTCGGCGTACGAGCGGACGAAAGCGTGCTCGACATGCGTCCAGACATTGTGATCGTCGCAACCGGCGGTACGCCTTTCCTGTCGCAGGTGCCCGAATGGGGTGCCGAAGAAGGCCTCGTCGTCAGTACCTGGGACATCCTCAACGGCGTTGTCGCGCCCGGCAAGAACGTGCTGGTGTACGACACAATCTGCGAATTCCCCGGCGTATCGGCGGCCGATTTTCTCTCTGAGAAAGGCGCCCAGGTCGAGATCGTGACCGACGACATCAAGCCCGGCGCGGCCGTTGGCGGCACCAGTTTCCCAACCTACTACCGTAGCTTGTACGCCAAGGAGGTGATCATGACCTCTGACCTGATGCTGCATAAAGTCTATCGCGAAGGCGACAAGCTGGTGGCGGTACTCGAAAACGAATACACCGGCGTTCAGGAAGAGCGGGTAGTCGATCAGGTGGTGGTTGAAAACGGCGTACGACCCGATGAAGCGCTGTATTACGCACTCAAGCCGCGCTCGCTGAACAAGGGTCAGATCGACCTTGAGGCGCTGTTTGAAATCAGGCCGCAGCCATGCCTGAGCACGCTGAGTGGCAACGGCAGCGATTTTTTGCTGTTTCGTTTGGGTGACTGCAACGCGCCACGCAACACCCACGCCGCCATTTACGATGCGCTCAGGTTGTGCAAGGACTTCTGACGCGGTTGTCGGGCAGCCGCTCACGTAGGTCACAGGAGAACCAAGATGCTTGAAATTATCCTACCCATCCTGATCTTCACGGCGCTGGTGTTGGCGATCATCGGGGCGGCTCGCCGGGTTCACTTGTGGCGGCAGGGGCGTCCTTCGGACGTTGGTTTTTTCAGTGGGCTGGCGGCGGTGCCGCGACGTTACCTCGTCGACCTCCACAGCGTGGTGGAACGTGACAAGTACATTTCCCGCACCCACGTGGCGACGGCAGGTGGGTTTGCCTTTGCGGCGCCGGTCGCGATTGCGGTGCACGGCCTGGGCCTGGACAGCGCCTGGCTGACTTGGCCTTTGCTGGCGGCCACGCTGTGCATGTTTGTTGGCAGCCTGTTCGTGGCATTGCGCCGACGCAATCCGCCCGCTCGGCTCTCGAAAGGGCCCTGGATGCGTCTGCCCAAAAGCCTGATTGCGTTCTCGCTGGGAGTTTTCGTTGTTACTCTGCCGGCCGCGGGTGTGGTGCCTGCTGCCATCGGCGGCTGGGTACTGGCCGTGCTTCTCGCGGCCGTGGTGGCCTGGGGCCTGGCCGAAATGTTTTTGGGGATGACCTGGGGTGGGCCGATGAAACACGCCTTCGCCGGTGTGCTGCATCTGGCTTTTCATCGCCGGCCGGAACGCTTCGGAGGCGGTCGTTCCACCGGCCTGAAAGCGCTCGATCTCGCCGACCCGCAGGCGCCGCTGGGCGCAGGAAAACCGGCAGATTTCACCTGGAATCAGCTGCTGGGGTTCGACGCCTGCGTGCAATGCGGGCGTTGCGAAGCGGTCTGCCCGGCGTTTGCTGCGGGCCAGCCCCTTAACCCGAAAAAACTGATTCAGGACATGGTGGTCGGGCTGGCCGGGGGCAGCGATGCCGGCTATCACGGGTCTCCGCACCCCGGTAAGCCGGTGGGCGAGCACCATGGCGCGCTGGATGAGCCGATCGTTGTAAGAGAAGGCAATGCCTTGGTCAGCGCCGAGACCCTGTGGTCTTGCACCACCTGTAGAGCGTGTGTCGAGGAATGTCCGATGATGATCGAGCATGTCGACGCCATCGTCGACATGCGCCGCCACATCACTCTGGAGTTGGGCGTTACACCCAGACGGGGCGTCGAGGTTATCGAAAACCTGATTGCGACCGACAATCCCAGCGGCTTTGCCCCCGATTCGCGCATGCACTGGGCCGCGGATCTCAACCTGCCGCTAATGGCCGACATGCGCGACGCGGCGGTCCTACTGTGGATTGGCGATGGCGCCTTCGATCAGCGTAACCAAAGAACACTGCGTGCGCTGGTCAGCATACTGCGTGCCGCCGACGTCGATTTCGCGGTGCTCGGCAATGACGAACGCGACAGCGGTGATCTCGCTCGCCGCCTTGGCGACGAAGCAACCTTCCAGAGTCTTGCGAGGCGTAACATCGCAACCCTGTCCCAGTATGGCTTTGGTTGTATCCTCACCTGCGATCCCCACAGCCTCCATGTACTCAAAAACGAGTATCCCGAATTGGGCGGCAGCTATCAGGTTGTTCATCACAGCACCTATATTGCTGAATTGCTCGCCGAAGGCCGCATGGAGATTTCCCCGTGGAAAGGCGACAAGGTCACCTATCACGATCCCTGTTACCTGGGGCGTTACAACGGTGAGTACGAGGCGCCGCGCAACGTGCTTAAGGCGCTCGGCATGGAACTGGTGGAAATGCAGCGCAGCGGCTCTCGTTCACGCTGCTGCGGCGGCGGTGGGGGCGCGGCGATCATCGACATTCCCGGTAAACGCCGGATCCCCGACATGCGCATGGATGACATCCGTGAAACCGGCGTGAGTGTGGTAGCCGTCGGTTGCCCGCAATGTACCGCGATGCTGGAGGGCGTGGTAGAACCGAGGCCGGAGGTTCGTGACATTGCCGAACTCGTGGCTGACTGCCTGGTGCCCTCGGCGCAGAAAGATCAATCCGGCCGAAAAGACAAGGCGGGTCAGTCAGTGCCAGCAGGGGAGCTACTCGCTGATGCATAACGGCACAGATTCTCTTCCGCGCCGCGACTCACGCAAGGAGCGGATCGCGCGCAACCGCCTGCATCCAGACCACAATGCAGTGCTTGCGGAGATGCATGGCACAAGCCGGGTTGGGCAATCGCTCTGGGCAGGCCCTAATGGGCTGGCGCGGCGTAACCCGCATCGAGTGGGATTTAGCGGCCCCAACGGCATCAAGCGGATCGACCGCAGCGGCGCCCAGACAGATACGAGTCTGCACTTGCGAACTGAACGCCAGCCAGTGGCGGCCGACCGGCGTACCACCGTTGAGATCGAGACCCCGGCTTTTCTGATTGCAGTGGTGCCTGATCTTCCCGGTGGGCGGCTCTCTGCCCACGACCGGGACCTGCTCGGTTTGGCCCGGCAATTGGCCGATGCGGACCCGGCCGTGCCCGGCGCTGTGTTGGCCATAGTCTTTGGCGCCATTCGGGAGGATGGCTTCGGGACTGCCGGTGTCGACCGGCTACTGCACACTCTACAACACCCTGCCGATCGATCCTTCGGCTTAGGCGCCTCGTCTCACACCGAGTATAGCCCCGAGGCACGTCTGGCCGTGTTGGTTGACGTCGAGCGCGAGCTCTTGCCGCGCCATTGGCTGTTGCCGGATTCGGCAATGGGTGGCGCCGATCTGGGCCGCCGGTTGGCGGCGAGATTGTCTGAACGCCCGGCGACACAGGTTTGGCAGATTAACCAGGATGCGAACGGAAAGCGCTGCAACGGGCTTGGTGCTGCGGGCAGCACGGACATAAACCGGCCGCTACCAGGGTTGGTGTTGGCGCTGGCCGAGTGCGCTGAGCCCGTGGCCATGACTCGCCACGCGGCTCGACCGATGACTCTGCCGGCGCCATTGTCACGGATGCCCGGGCGCATTCAGGACCTCGGCGCCGTGGCCGTCGACCCCGCGACGGTCGCGTTAGACGAAGCGGAGTTTATTCTGTCCGCCGGTCGTGGCGTAAGCGACTGGGCCGGATTTCACAATGCCGCGGCAGTTCTGGGGGCGACCGAAGGTGCCTCGCGCGTTGCGGTGGATGACGGTTTCATGGCGCGCGACCGCCAGGTTGGCGCCAGTGGCACATGGGTCACTGCGCGGGTGTACCTGGCGGTTGGTATTTCCGGCGCAATCCAGCATCTGCAGGGTATAAAGAGCTGCGACAAGGTCGTTTCGATCAACCTTGACCCAGACTGCGATATGAACAAACGCGCCGACCTCACCGTGATCGGCGACGCTGACGAAATTCTGGCGGCGCTGGTGGCGCTGCAGCAACGGATCGAGGAGAAAGCGGATGCGGCCTGACGTTCTTGTGGAGTCGGCGTCTGCCGAGCAGCTTGATATTGCCGTGTTGGTCTCGGTCGGGCGCCACCCGCTGACCGGGCGGGCGCGCCGCGCCGACCAGGACGCTCGCGCGTACGAGCTGGCACTTTCTATTGCCGGCGCCCGCACAGCGCTGCTGCACGCTGGGCAAAACGATGCCGAAAACGAGCTGGCGCTGCGCGGCTATCTGGGTATGGTCGGCGCCTCCGAAACTGGCGAAAACAGCGCGGATCGATTGGCGGTGATAGAGCAGGCCACTGGCGCCGATGTGCTGCCGGCGCTGGTAAACGCGCTGCGTGAGCTGGCGCCAGAGCTGGTACTGTGCGGCATGCGCGCCGAGACCGGCGAAGGTTCGGGAATGCTTCCCTATCTGCTGGCCGAGTGGCTGGGCTGGCCCATTGTCAGTGGTGTGGCACAGGTAGAAAGCGTAAGCGACGGCGTCGCGACGCTGCTGCAGGCTCTCCCGCGCGGCCAGCGACGTCGGCTCTCGGTGCGGCTTCCTGCAATCGTAACGGTCGATAGTGCAGCGCCCGGCGCGCGTCCCTCGGCTTTCGGTCCGGCACGCAGGGGCGAGTTTGCGGTGTCTGACGCCGCGTCTATGCCTGACGAAGCGCGGGCCGGATGGCTTACCACACCGGCGCGCAAGCGACCCAGACGATTGAAAATCATCACCGCGTCGTCGGCGCGGGACCGTTTCAAGGCGGCAGCGGCAAAGACGCAAGGCGGCGGCGGTAAAGTGTTGGCCGGCTTCAGTCCCGAGATCGGGGCTGAAGCCATTCAGGCGCTGCTGAAAGAGGAAGGGGTACTGCCAAGTTGACGCTTTTATTTCCCGACGATACGCAAATGATCCTGGCCGTAACCCAGATTGCTGAGCATCTGTTCGCTATACCATTGCAGGAAGTCGATGACGCCGTATTCGTAAGTCTCTGAATAGGGGCCTGGCTGGTAGGCTTTGGAGTTGATACCAAGCTGGTTTTCCTCCACCAGGCGCCGATCTTGATCGTTGGTTGCGTCCCAGACTCGACGCATGTGGGCCAGATCGTAGTCGACGCCTTCGACGGCGTCCTTATGTACCAGCCACTTGGTGGTAACCACGGTGTGCTGGGGCCCAAGCGGCAACACGCGAAACACCACCGCGTGATCTCCCATGAAGTGGTTCCAGGAATTGGGCAGGTGAAGGATGCGCAGCGAGCCCATGTCAGGATTCTGGATTCGGCCCATCAGTTTGGTGCAAGCAGGTTTGCCGTCCATTGTCATGGCGACCGTACCCTCCAATAGGGGGGTTCTGGTAAGGCGGCTGCGCTGACCGAAACGCCGCAGTTGCCAGGGTATATTCTGAGCACTCCATTCGGCCTGCTTGCGCGCGACCAGCGCCTTGTACTGGGGTGTGGCGCGGGGATCCTCGGTGTCATCGAACTCCTGCAGGCTGTTCAGTAATTCGGGATGTGCTCCGTTGCAGTGATAGCACTCGCGATTATTTTCAACCACCAGCTTCCAGTTAGCCTGTTCAACCAGCGTCGATTCGGCGGCCACCTTGACGTTGTCCATATCGTAGGGCTCGAGGTATTCACCCAGCGTGAAGAGAAGGTCATCAACGGCGGGTGGATCTTCGGCCAGACAGATCAGGATGAAACCGCCGCCGGTTTTGACATGCACAGGTTTCAGGCTGTAGTCGGACGGGTCGAAAGTGTTGCCCATATTGTTGCCTGCGTACAACAGGCGTCCATCGAGCTCGTAGGTCCATTGATGGTAGGGGCACACCAGCTTGGCAACTTTACCCTTAGCTTTACTGCACAGGCGTGAACCACGATGGCGACAGACGTTGTGGAACCCTTGTACAACGCCTGTATTGTCGCGCATCACGATCACGGAGTTACTGCCCACCTCGACCGTTATGTAGTTGCCTTTGGTTGGAATTTCGCACGTCATTCCGGCGAAAATCCATTCTTTCTCGAATACCTCTTCGATGTCGAGTTTGAACATGCTGGCGTCGTTGTAGAGGGCCTGTGGTAAGGAGAAATTCTGGCGCCTGCTCTGCAGCATTTCAGCCATTACTCTGCGCGGATCATTCATTGGGTGATCAAAACTTGCGGTAAAATCACGGTCCATCGCTTTCTCTCCTCATGGCGTGAATGATCGTATCAGATGCCATCTGACGCTCGACAGAGTGTGGACCAGGTTCGGGAAACAGAGTTGTCTATTCACGACATGCACAGCGCTGACGACGACATCCCGTGTCGGGGTCGTAATGGCAGTTCCAGATACGCCAGTGTCGTATATAGACAAGTCGTGCCAAGGGCAGACGGCGAGAATCATTTCGTTGACCATGCTTCGGTGGAACATGAATCAGTGCATAGAGTGATGGCGATACCTGGCTCGGGTTATCGTCGCCTGCAGGCCGTTCAGACGAGAGAGAGTCTATGACTACGCAGTTTCTCAATCCCGTTAACACGCAGACCTGGAGCAATGGCCGCCACGTGGTGCGCTGCACCCAGGCGGTTCAGGAAACCCGGGATGTGCGCACGTTCTGTTTTGTCGCGGAACAGCCGATTCTGTTCTATTTCAAGCCCGGCCAGTTCGTCACGTTGGAGCTGCAAATCGACGGCGAGCAAATCATGCGTTCCTACAGCATTTCCAGCTCCCCATCGGTGCCCTACAGTTTCTCGATTACGGTAAAGCGCATACCCGGCGGCAAGGTGTCCAACTGGCTCCACGATAACCTCGTTGAAGGTTTTGAGCTTGCGGTGCACGGACCGATTGGCGACTTCAATGCTATCGATTACCCCACCGAGAATATCCTGATGCTCTCCGGTGGTGTTGGCATAACGCCGGTGATGTCGATGGCGCGCTGGTTTTTCGATACCAATGCCAATGTTAACGCCTGCTTTATCCACAGCGCCCGCACCCCCCAGGATGTTATCTACAGTCGCGAGCTCGACCACATGTGCTCACGCATCGACAGCTTCAATGTGCATGTCATTTGTGAACGGCAGGAGCCCGGCCAACCCTGGGTCGGCTATCGGGGCTATTTGAACCAGCAGATGCTGGAGTTGATCGCGCCGGACTTCATGAATTTCGAAGTGTTTTGCTGCGGCCCAACCCCCTACATGCGTGCGGTCAGACAGATCCTGGGCAACGCGGGTTTCGACATGGCTCACTACCATGAAGAGTCGTTCGGCTCGACACCGGCAGCGGTTGCGGAAGACGTTATCGAGCACGCCGAGGCTGCTGCTGAGGCACTCGACCAGGCTGACATGGTCAGCGTCACCTTTGCCGACAGCGACAAGCACGTGCGCGTGCCACGGGGCGAGACAGTCCACGCCGCCGCGGCCAAGGTGGGCCTGCACATTCCGAAGGCTTGTGGCATGGGTTTGTGCGGCACCTGCCGGGTTGAGTTGAAGGCCGGCACGGTCGATATGCAGCACAACGGCGGCATCACTGAGGAAGACGAGGCGGTGGGCTTCATCCTTGCCTGTTGCAGTCGGCCGTTGGGTGACGTTGTGGTTGGGTACTGAGAATGTCGCAAACGCTGCGTGACGCCACGCCACGCCACTTAAATTAACAACAGGGTTGCTCGCTATGGAACGGTATTCGGTTTTTGGACTCATCAAACACGCCCTGAGTTACCACGAGAACTGGCAAAAAACTTGGCGTAGCCCCACGCCGAAGAAAGAATACGACGTGATCATCATCGGCGGCGGCGGTCACGGCCTCGCCACCGCCTACTATCTCGCCAAAAACTACGGCGTCACCAATGTGGCGGTGATCGAGAAGGGCTGGCTCGGCGGTGGCAATACCGCACGCAACACCACAATCGTGCGTTCAAACTACCTCTGGGACGAGTCGGCAGCGCTGTACGAGCACTCGATGAAGCTTTGGGAGGGGCTGTCGCAGGATCTGAACTACAACGTCATGTTCTCACAGCGCGGCGTGCTCAACCTTGGGCACACCCTGCAGGATATGCGCGACATTCAGCGCAGAGTTAATGCCAACCGTCTTAACGGCATCGACGGTGAGGTGCTCGATGCCCGCCAGGTCGCGGAGCGGGTTCCCATAATGGACTGCTCCAGCAACACCCGTTACCCGGTGCTGGGCGCCTCGTGGCAGCCGCGCGCAGGCGTGGCCCGCCATGACGCCGTGGCCTGGGGCTATGCCCGTGGCGCGGACCGGCTCGGGGTCGACCTGATCCAGCAGACGGAAGTCACCGGGCTCAATATCCACAACGGCAAGATCCTCGGTGTGCACACCAGTCGCGGTGATATCAATGCCAGAACAGTTGGATGTGTGGTCGCCGGTAACTCCGGCGTGGTTGCTGGCATGGCCGGCATCAAGCTGCCCATCGAGTCGCATCCTCTGCAAGCCTTCGTTTCGGAGCCGCTCAAGCCGATTCTCGACACGGTGGTCATGTCCAACCACGTGCACGGCTATATCAGCCAGACGGACAAGGGCGATCTGGTCGTTGGCGCCGGCATTGACGGGTACAACGGTTATGGCCAACGCGGCAGTTATCCGACGATTGAACACACCATGCAGGCGATTATTGAGCTGTTTCCGATCTTCTCGCGAGTGCGCATGAACCGGCAGTGGGGCGGCATTGTCGACACCACGCCGGATGCCTGTCCGATCCTTTCCGCCACACCGGTTGAAGGGCTGTTTTTCAACTGCGGCTGGGGCACTGGTGGCTTCAAGGCCACCCCGGGTTCGGGCGATGTCTTCGCCTGGACTCTGGCGAACGGTCGGCCCCATGCCTTGGCGGCGCCGTTTTCAATCGATCGCTTCTACACCGGCTCGCTGATTGACGAGCACGGCGCCGCAGGCGTAGCTCACTAGTCTTTCACCACAGGAGTCTGGACCATGTTTTACATTCATTGCCCCTACTGCGCCGAGCGACGGTCTGAGGAAGAGTTTCACTGCATGGGCCAGGCCCATATCCAGCGCCCGGAAAATCCGGAGGCAGCGTCAGACAGAGAATGGGGCGACTACCTGTTCTTCCGCGACAACCCCAGAGGGCTGCATCAGGAAATGTGGGTGCATGCGGCAGGCTGTCGCAAGTTCTTCAACGTTGCCCGCAACACCGTTAGCTACGAGATCCTCGAGACGTATCGCATGGGTGAACAAACCAGCGTCACTGTCGGCACGGCAGCGCACGGTCGTGAAGGACAGGTTGAGCAGGTACGCAAAGCACAGGGAGTCCGTGCATGAATCAGGTCAATCGTCTGGCAAAGGGTGGGCGCATTGATCGTGGTCGTCCACTGACGTTTTCGTTCAACGGTCAGACCTGTCACGGCTACATCGGTGACACGCTGGCTTCCGCCTTGCTCGCCAATGGCGTCGACATCGTCAACCGCAGTTTCAAGTACTCGCGCCCGCGCGGCATTGTCGCCGCCGGCGCCGAAGAGCCCAATGCGATCATGCAATTAGGGGCGACGGAGGCGACGCAGGTTCCCAACGTACGGGCCACCCAGCAGGCTCTGTTCGATGGCCTGTATGCCCGCAGCACAAACCCTCACAACAACTTGCTAAGCACCCTCGGGGAACTGTTCAGCCCGATGATCCCTCCCGGTTTCTACTACAAGACGTTCATGGCGCCGGCGTCGATGTGGATGACCTACGAAAAGCTGATTCGCAAGGCGGCTGGTCTAGGGCGTAGCCCGCGCGAAATAGACCCGGACCATTATGAACACAGCAAGCAACACTGCGACGTGCTGGTGATAGGCGCGGGTCCTGCTGGACTGGCCGCCGCCCTCGCGGCTGGCAGGAGTGGCGCGCGCGTTATTTTGTGCGATGAACAGGAAGAGCTGGGCGGATCCCTGCTCTGTTCGCGGGAAATGCTCGACGGTAAACAGGCCTCGGTATGGTTGGCCGTCGTGGTGGCCGAACTGGCAGGCATGGACAACGTCCTCCTGTTGCCGCGCACCACGGCCAACGGCTTGCACGACCATCAGTTTGTAACACTGTACGAACGCCGCACCGAACATCTTGGCGATCGCGCACCGAAGGTCAACGGCCAGCAGCTGGCGCGCGCCTGCATGTATCACGTTCGCGCAGCGCAGATCGTTCTGGCGACAGGCGCTCACGAAAGGCCGCTGGTCTACGCGAAAAACGATGTGCCGGGCAACCTCCTGGCCGGCGCCGTATCCACCTACATCCGCAGATACGGCGTGGTACCAGGCAAGCGCCTCGTTGTCTCGACCTGCCACGACGACGGCTACCGCGCCGCACTCGACTGGGCGGAAGCCGGCCATGAGGTCGTCGCTATCGTTGACGCCCGGGAACGTGCCGATGGCCACTGGAGTGAAATGGCGCGTGCGCAAGGACTGAACATCATCATCGGCAGCGCCGTTATCGAGGCGAAAGGTAAAAACCGGGTGACCGGTGCGCGCATTGCCAGCATCGACGTCGCCCGCTTTCAGACCACGGGTGCGGCCAGCGAATTGAGTTGCGACACCATTGCCAGCTCTGGTGGCTACAGCCCAGTGGTACACCTGTCCTCGCACACCAACGCGCGCCCAGTCTGGCGTGAAGACATTCTTGGTTTCGTGCCGGCAGAACTGCCTGGCCTGACGCCCGTCGGTGGTGCCTGCGGCGTTTACGCGCTCGCCGATGTGCTCAAGGGCGGCGCCGAAGCAGGCGCCGAGGCCGCGATAGGGTGTGGTGACACGTCGGCGGCAATCGACCTGCCCGACGTTGAACGCCTTGAGACCGGCGAAGCGCTGGGTTTGTATCAGGTGCCCCATGAGAAGCCGACGTTGCGTGCGCCCAAGCAGTTCGTCGATCTGCAGAACGACGTGACCGCAGCGGCCATCGAGCTTGCTACCCGTGAAGGGTTCGAAGCCATCGAACACGTCAAACGCTACACCGCGCTGGGGTTCGGCACCGATCAGGGCAAGCTTGGCAATATTAACGGCATGGCAATCGCCGCCCGCTGCCTCAACCAGACCATAGCTGACACCGGCACCACGATATTCCGCCCGAACTACACTCCGGTGGGCTTTGGTGCAATCGCCGGCCGCCATCGTCGCGACCTGTTCGACCCCGAGCGCTACACCGCTTTGCACGAGTGGCACCTTGCGCGTGGCGCAAAGTTTGAAGATGTCGGCCAGTGGAAGCGGCCCTGGTATTTTCCCATTAATAATGAAGAGACGATGCACGATGCGGTCGTGCGCGAGTGTCGTGCCGTGCGCGAGAAAGTCGGCATGCTGGATGCGTCTACCCTGGGCAAGATCGATATTCAGGGCAAGGATGTCCGCGAGTTCCTTGGCCGGATCTACACCAACGGCTGGGAAAAGCTTGCGGTCGGTAAGGCGCGCTACGGCCTGATGTGCAAAGACGACGGCATGGTGATGGACGACGGCGTGACCACCTGCCTTGCCGACAACCACTTCCTGATGACCACAACCACTGGCGGCGCCGCTCGGGTACTGGAGTGGCTTGAGCTGTGGCATCAGACCGAGTGGCCCGAACTCGATGTCAGCTTCACCTCGGTTACCGATCACTGGGCAACCATGGTCATCACCGGGCCAGAAGCACGCCGCCTGCTTGCAGAAGTGACTGACATTGACCTTGATCGCGACAGCTTCAAGTTCATGGACTGGCGCGAGGGTACGGTGGCCGGCGTGCCGGCGCGGGTGTATCGGATCTCCTTCACCGGAGAGCTCAGTTATGAGGTCAACGTGCAGGCCCACTATGCCATGCATGTCTGTAAGACCCTGTTCCAGCATGGCGACAAGTACGGCCTGACGCCTTACGGCACCGAAACCATGCACGTGCTGCGGGCGGAAAAGGGCTTCATTATCGTTGGTCAGGAAACTGATGGTTCGGTAACGCCCGAGGATCTCGGAATGCAGTGGTGCGTTGGCTACAACAAGCCGTTCTCCTGGATCGGCAAGCGTTCGCTGACACGGCCGGATACCTGCAGGGAGGATCGCAAGCAGATGGTCGGGCTCAAACCCTTGGACAAGACAGTCGTGCTTCAGGAAGGGGCGCAGATTGTTTTCGATCCGCAGCAGCCAATACCCATGACGATGGTCGGACATGTGACATCAAGCTACTTCAGCCCGACGCTGAACCATGGTTTTGCGCTGGCGTTGGTCAAGGGCGGCCATAAGCGCATCGGCGAGCGGGTCTATTGTCCGATGACCGGTGGCGTTACCCATGTCGCAGAAATTGTCAGTCCGATCTTTTATGACCCAAAGGGGGAGCGCCAGAATGTCTAAGGTCGCCATTTTTGAACAACGTCCAGCTGACGCGATCGCGGCCGAATCGCCACTGCATTATTCGCTTCACCGGCATGCTGTCTCTGCTCAAGGCGCTGACCCTAAGGAAGGCTCTGCCGTGGCAATGGCTGAACGTGCCTTTCTGGGCCACCTGATTGTGCGGGGCAGTGCGGACGTGTTGCGTGCGGCGATAAAACAAGTCGTCGGTATCACCTTGCCCGAAACCGCCTGCGGCCTGAACGTCGAGGGAGGAAAAAGTATCCAGTGGTTGTCACCAGACGAGTGGCTGGTGATTTTGCCACAGGGTGAAGAATTTGCCACCGAGAACGCTTTGCGCCAGGCGATGGGGGACGCCACCTATGCAATCGTTAACGTCAGCGGTGGTCAAACAGTTCTGACACTGTCAGGACCCAGCGCGCACGAGGTGCTGATGAAGTCGACACCCTGTGACGTGCATCCGCATGCGTTCCCCGCTGGCAGAGGCGTGTCGACGGTGTTCGCCAAGACCACAGTGCTGCTTCGCCGTCCTGATGCAGAGCACTGGGAGCTGGTGATCCGGCGCAGTTTCGCTGATTACCTGTATCGCTGGTTGCTGGACGCAGGTGAAGAGTACGGAATCACCACAAACCACACTTAAAATAAGGATAACAACAATGAGTGACAATCGCGGTGTCGTTTACATTGGCCCGGGCAAGGTTGAAGTTCAGTCAATTCCGTTCCCGAAACTGGAGAACCCGCAGGGCCGCAGGATCGGTCACGGTGTATTGCTGAAAGTGATCACGACCAACATCTGTGGGTCGGACCAGCACATGGTCCGCGGCCGCACATCGGCGCTTTCAGGGCTGGTACTGGGTCACGAGATTACCGGCGAAGTGATTGAGATCGGCTCCGATGTCGAGAACTTCAAGGTTGGCGACCTGGCGTCGGTGCCGTTCAACGTAGCTTGCGGGCGCTGCCGAACCTGCAAAGAGCAGGACACCGGGGTCTGCCTCACCGTTAACCCGTCGCGCGCTGGCGGCGCTTACGGTTATGTGGATATGGGGGGCTGGGTCGGTGGTCAGGCCGACTATGTGATGGTGCCCTATGCCGACTTCAATCTGCTGAAACTGCCGCACCGCGATCTTGCAATGGAAAAGATCCGTGACCTCACCTGTCTCTCCGACATTTTGCCCACAGGCTATCACGGCGCGGTAACAGCAGGCGTCGGTCCGGGTAGTACGGTCTATATTGCTGGTGCAGGACCGGTCGGGCTCGCCGCTGCAGCCTCGTCGCGCTTGCTGGGTGCGGCGGTCGTCATCGTCGGCGACGTCAATCCGACCCGCCTGACCCACGCAAAATCTCAGGGGTTCGAGGTGGTGGACCTGTCGCAGGACGCTTCCTTGGGCGATCAGATCGCCGAACTGCTGGGCATACCCGAGGTGGATTGTGCGGTAGACGCCGTCGGGTTCGAGGCTCGCGGTCATGGGTATGACGGCGTTCAGGAAGAGGCCCCGGCGATTGTGCTCAATTCGCTGATGGAGATCACCCGGGCTGCAGGCAAGCTGGGTATTCCCGGCCTGTATGTCACCGAGGATCCGGGCTCTGCGGATACAGCTGCCCAGAAGGGCAACCTGAGCCTGCGTTTTGGCCTTGGCTGGGCCAAGTCCCATACCTTTCACACCGGCCAGACACCGGTGATGAAGTACAACCGCCAGTTGATGCAGGCCATCATGTGGGATCGTATCAAGATAGCGGATGTCGTCGGGGTTGAGGTTATCTCGTTGAACGATGCGCCGCTCGGTTACGGCGAGTTTGATGCGGGTGTGCCCAAAAAATTCGTCATCGATCCGCACAACTCGCTCAAGCTGGCATAACCAATAAGACAGACATTAGCGATGTCAAATTGCTAGGATGCAACACGAGGGGTCAGTTTAGCGCGCCACCCTGGGTGCGCCGCGACGGCTGTAAACCCCGGTATTAGCCAGCATGGAGCAATTGTCTGATGATGAGCACCAACGAGCGCCAGGGTAAAGACAAGCTACATGCCGCTATTCCTGCCCAGGGGCAGATTCAGACCCTGGGTTTCCTCCTGCTGGACAATTTCACCCTTATTTCAATGGCGGCCGCCATTGAACCGCTGCGCATGGCCAACCAGCTGGCCGGTCGCACACTTTATTACTGGGTGACCTTAAGTCTGGACGGAGCACCCGTGCGAGCCAGCGACGGCGTACTGATCACGCCGGATGCTGCAACGTCCGCAGCGCCGCCGATAGATACGGTCATCGTTTGTGGCGGCGTGGGTGTCGAACGCAGCACCTCCCGCGAACACATCGTCTGGTTGAAGGCTCAGGCACGACTCTCGCGTAGGCTCGGCGCGGTTTGCACGGGCAGCTGGGCGCTGGCCAGGGCCGGGCTGCTGGATGGCTACGAGGCCAGCGTGCATTGGGAATACATGGTCGTCATGAAAGAGACCTTTCAGCGCGTCACCCTGACCGAACGGCTTTTCTGCATTGACCGGGATCGGCCAACGGCGTCTGGAGGCACCGCGCCGCTGGATATGATGCTCAGTCTGATTGCACGCGATCATTCTAAAACGCTCTCTTCCGCTATCTCCGAAATGTTCATTTATGACATGGTACGTAACGAGCAAGACCTGCAGCGGGTGCCGCTGAAACACTGGTTTGGCAGTACCCAGCCCAAGCTACTGGAAATCGTTGCCCTGATGGAGGCCAATCTCGAAGAGCCCATTTGTCTGGATGAGCTTGCGGTCTTCGTGTTGATGTCGCGGCGCCAGCTCGAACGGCTGTTTCAAAAGCATCTGCTCTGCTCGCCCTCACGGTACTACATCAAACTGCGCCTGACCCGTGCGCGCCAGCTGCTCAAGCAAAGCTCGCTGTCGATCGTCGAAGTCGCCTCCGCATGCGGCTTCGTCTCCACCTCACATTTTTCCCGGTGTTACCGTGAGTATTTTGGTATTCCGCCACGGAGTGAGAGAATCAGCTGTGTGTCCGGTCCGTTCAATGCACGGGCCGGAGGCGCGGCAACGGCCTTGATCGATGCTCAGGGCGAGCCGACCTACGGTAGCGTGCAGACATAACCCTGACAGAAAATGACGTTTTTAGAAGCCAGCCAGTCGTATCCAAGCGGCTCTGGGCCAGGACGGCAGCGTATGCTTGATTCTCGTCAGGAATCTAACATCAGGAATCTGCATTCACCTGAGGTGATCCATGTCTATCAGCGTCTTTGACCTGTTCCGAATCGGAATCGGACCGTCCAGCTCGCATACCGTCGGCCCCATGCGTGCCGCTTATGATTTTGTCCAGGCGCTTCGCCGCCAGGGAATGCTGGAGCAGGTAAGGCGTGTAGAAGTTCACTTGTTTGGTTCGCTGTCGGCTACCGGCGCGGGCCACGGCACGGATAGTGCCGCCATCATGGGGCTAATGGGGAAACAACCGCAGACCATTGACCCAGTCGTCATCGGCCCGGCCATGAAGGCGCTTCAAGACACCCAGATCCTGCTACTCGATGCCCGGTTGCCGATTAATTTCGACGCGAACCGCGATATGCAGTGGCATCCGGAAAATCTTTTGCATCATCCGAATGCGATGCGATTGATCGCCTATGCGGATAGCGACGAGCTGTATTGCAACACCTACTACTCAGTCGGCGGCGGCTTCGTGATCGATCAGGCCCAGGCCGAGCAGGGTGAATCCGACACCGACACGACGCCGCAGCCCTACGAGTTCAATACGGCGGCTGAACTGCTCACCCTGTGCAAGACGCACGGCCTGAGTATTTCCGGGGTGATGCTGGAAAACGAAAAAGTGTGGCGCAACGAGGCCACCATCCGTGCCCAACTGATGCGGCTCTGGGAGGCCATGCAGGCCTGCGTGAAAAACGGCTTGCGCAATGAAGGCATGATCCCCGGCGGACTTTTCGTGAGGCGCCGGGCAGCGGCCTGGCATCTGCGCCTGCTGGCCAAGAAAAACAACGGCAGCTTGATTGCCTCCACCTCATCCGCGATGGACTGGCTCAATCTCGTGGCCCTGGCTGTCAACGAAGAGAATGCCGCTGGCGGGCGGATGGTGACGGCGCCGACGAACGGCGCAGCTGGCATCATTCCGGCGGTGTTGCATTACTACATGCAGTTTCAGCCTGACGCGAACGATCGCGATGTGGTCAATTATCTGCTCACCGCCGCTGCCGTCGGTATTCTCTGCAAGAAAAACGCATCCATTTCAGGCGCAGAAGTGGGGTGTCAGGGCGAGGTCGGATCGGCCTGCGCGATGGCCGCCGCCGGGCTTGCAGAGATCCTGGGCGGAACCCCAGCGCAGGTTGAGAATGCGGCGGAAATCGGTCTGGAGCACAACCTGGGTTTGACCTGCGACCCCATCGGCGGCCTGGTTCAGGTGCCATGCATCGAGCGCAATGCCATCGCCTCAGTCAAGGCGGTCAATGCAGCGCACATGGCGCTGGCGGGCGACGGTGAGCACATCGTTTCGCTCGACAAGGTCATTCGAACGATGCGCGACACCGGGCGCGACATGCATGACAAATACAAGGAAACCTCGCGCGGCGGCTTGGCGGTCAATATCGTTGAGTGCTGACGCCTTGCAATCCCACCCATCTAACCATCAACGACCAACACGGTATGCGTTCAGAACACGCTGCCCCGGAGGACAAAATGCCCCTGAATGACGCGCGCTACATTTTAACCGCCACCGGGCCCAGCGCTCAGGGCCAGGTCGCGGTTATCACTGCCTTCATCAACAACCTGGAAGGTTACGTTGAGGAGTTCAATCAGTTTGACGATGTGGAAGAGGAGAACTTCTTTGCGCGCGCCTGTTTCCGTATCAAGGCCGCCGCTAATCCGGGCTGTGCTGAGTTGATTGCGGCGTTCACCAAGACCGCTACCCGGTTTTTTATGGAATGGAGTATCACCGACGCCGACCACCGGCCCAGAGTGCTGATATTTGGATCCCGACTGGACCATTGTGTGCGCGACATTCTCTACCGCTGGCGGTCTGGCGAACTCAACATGGACGTCATGGGCCTCGTCTCGAATCACGAAAACCTGGCGCCGATAGCGGCGGAACACGGTATTCCTTACTTTTTCCTGCCGGTTACGGACGCGTCCCGCAGTCAGCAGGAAGCGCGGCTGATGGAAATAGTCTGTGAAACCGAAAGTGAACTCCTGATTCTGGCCAGGTACATGCAGGTGCTGTCAGACTCGTTGTGCGAGCAATTACTGGGGCGGGCTATCAATATCCACCACTCTTTCCTGCCCGGTTTCAAGGGCGCGCGGCCGTATCACCAGGCGTATAAAAGAGGGGTAAAGGTGATTGGCGCGACGGCCCATTATATTACGACGGACCTGGATGAAGGCCCGATCATCGATCAAGTAGTAGAGCGCGTTGACCACAGCCTAACGCCCGTCAAACTGGAATCCCTCGGGCGCAACTGTGAATGCGTCGCGCTGCACCGTGCGGTAAAGCTGCACATTGAGCGGCGCGTGTTCCTTAACGGGATGCGGACGGTCATATTTGTCTAGGAGGCTGTCGGGCTTAAGGCTGACCTACTGCGCCGGCGACAAGTGAGCTTGGCTGTAAAAACGCAGGATCTGCTCGTTATTGCCTTGTTCTACATACGTTTTGTAGTGGGTGTTAGGGTGGCGATGACTTGCGAATCTCATGCACCCTAAACCCGCCACTGACCTCTGGTTCAAACAGCGAGCAGCCGACGCCTCCGTTGACGCAGGCGCATCAGGCGCTTGTAAATGTCGCCCAGTCACAGAAAGAAGCTCTGGAAGTGTGGAATCAGGTCTACCGCGGCCGCCTGGGCGTTGCCCTGACCGATTGCATCACCGCTGATGCCTTCCTGGCAGACTTTGATTATTTGTTCTCCGGTGTGCGCCACGACAGCGGTAACCCGATCATTAACGGTAAGGAGCTTTGACGGCAGCGCCTGGGCTTTTAGTCGGGCGTTTCCCTTCGTTGCACCTGTGTAGTTCAGACTTGCTTTTAGTGCACCAAAATAAAGCGTTTTGCCGACAGACGCATGGCCGTGCGCATTCATAGCTTGACCCGTTATGCGCTAATTACCTTAATTATTTCAACATTCTATAATTTTATTACCATTAAATTAAGTTTTGGCACTGATTTTGTATGTGAATTGTTGAAGTATTCGAAGCCGGTCAGAGACCCTAAGTCTTCGCACAAAATGCGTTAATTTTAGCGCACAGGTGTCGCTGCCTGAATGCCCGTTTGCACCGGGCATTCAGGTTTTTTTTGTTTCAGGGATACACTTTTTATGCAGGAAAAGGTCGAAGTCGGGATTCTGGTGTCCACCGAAGGGACATACCGGCGCATGGGCGCAAGCACCCTTGCAGGGCTTCGTCATGCCATTGCGGAGATTAATGACGACACCAGCCGTCGGTTTCGAATTGAACACCAGCATTACAATCCTGCGGGTCGGCTTGAAGGCTACGCCCAAGGCATTACCCAACTGATTGACGGCGGCGCCCGTCACATCTTCGGCACCACCACCTCCGCCAGCCGAAAGGAAATCATTCCCGACCTCGAACGAACCCAAAGCTTGCTCTGGTACGCCTGCCCTTATGAGGGCTTTGAATGCAGCGAAAATGTTCTTTACTTGGGCGGTTGTCCTAATCAGAACCTCATCCCGCTGCTCGGCTATGCCTTGGGCAAGTTCGGCGCTAATGCTTACCTGGTGGGATCTAATTATGTCTGGGGCTGGGAGAGCAATCGCATCGCCCGGGAATTGATCGAGCTCAGCGAGGGCCAAGTGCTGGGGGAAAAGTACTTTCGCTTCGGCTGCACCGATTTCGGACCCTTGATCGCCAACATCCTGACGGACGAAGCGGCTTTTGTGCTCAATAACCTGGTTGGGGAATCGTCCTATCACTTTCTCCGCCAACTCAGCGATGCTTGCGCCTTTAAAGGGGTTCGCATGCCGGTTCTAAGCTGCAATTTCACCGAAGCCGAATTGCCCTGTATCCGCGGTGCGGACCAGATCCAACTGCTTTCCTGCGGTGCCTTTTTTGAGGCGGTGAATCCGGCCTTTGCAGTGACCCAGCGCCAACGCCACGAAGACCTGCCGTTGTCCCACTATTACGCGTGCGCCTACACCGCGATGCACCTCTACGCAAAAGCCTGTGAACTCGCAGGCAGTGACGACCCGGGTCGCATCTGTGATCTGCTCTCCCAGGGCCAGCACGAGACCGTGCTGGGAAGGCTCTCCTTGTCTGCCCATAACAATCACTTTTCCCTGCCCAGTTATATAGCAGCGGCCGAGGGGGATGGATTCGAAATTCTCCAACAGGTATGGGGCTGCCTGTCGGCAGACCCCTACCTTGTGAAGACGGACCTGCGTGACTATCGCCAGCCGGCGCTACAAAAGATGACCGCTAGCAACTTGAGGATCGTGAAATGAGAGGCGCTATGGCAACCCCGAACCGGACCCTGCTGCTGGTGGACTGTGACCCTCGCACCGAGGCCACACTGTGTAAAAGCTTGCACCGCCTCGGCATTGCTACCGCAACCCTGCAGCGGGACCAGGGCGACACATCTTTGGATGTCATTGCCCTGATCGTGGAGTTGGACCAGTTTGAAAGCCCCGACCTGTTGGCGCGGGCACGCGTGGCGGGGCTTCCCATTATCGCCCTGAGCCATCACGAAACCCTCTCCCAGATTCAATGTGCGATGCGCATGGGCGCAACGGCCATGCTCAACAAGCCCATCACCCAGAGCTCGGTGTACACCACTCTGATGATGGCGCAAGGCCTGCGAAACCGATTGACAGCGCTAAAGAATACTAACGAAGACTTGAACACCAAACTGCAGGCACGACACCTGATCGCCAAGGCGGTTGCCCGCCTGATGATCGACTGCACAATCGATGAGCACGAGGCGTTCGAGCGTATCCGCACCCTGTCCATGAGACTCAACCAAAGTATCGAGTCTATCTGTCAAGACATCGAGAGCCACACCCAACCCATGCGGCGGCGGAGCTAAGCGATGGCATTCCCAACGCTGATACGTAACCTATGCCGGCACAAGTCAGTCGCGGTATCACTGGTGGTCATCGTCACCGTAGTCTGCCTCGCAGTACTGGCACCTTGGGTCGCCCCTCATGACCCCAATATGCAGTATTTCGAGGGCCTAACCATGGAAGGCGCTCCGCTGCCACCGAACGAAAAGTTTCTTCTGGGTACCGACCTGCTGGGTCGTGATCTGCTGTCCAGGCTTATTTACGGCGCCCAAACGTCATTGATCATCGGCGTCGTAGCCAACGGCATTGCTATATTCATCGGCACATTAGTGGGTGTGTGTGCAGGCTTCATTCGAGGCTGGACGGGGGCGGTACTGATGCGGCTGACCGATCTCATGATGGCATTTCCGGCGCTGCTACTGGCTATCGCTCTGGCGGCAATTCTTCAGCCGAGTATCTGGATCGTGGCATTGGTGATTGCCATGGTGAATTGGGTGCAGATAGCCCGTGTTATATATTCCGAAACCATCGCTATTGCTTCGCGGGAGTTTATCGCGGTAGAGCGCACTCTGGGGGCGAGCAGCCTCCGTATCCTTTTCTCTCATTTGTTGCCCCATCTTTTGCCCACCATTTTGGTCTGGGCAACCTTGGGCATTTCCACAACCGTGCTGCTTGAAGCAACTCTGTCGTTTCTCGGAGTGGGGGTACAACCTCCTACTCCCAGCTGGGGCAATATCATTTTTGAAAGCCAGACTTACTTTACCTCTGCGGTCTGGCTTGTGCTGTTCCCGGGACTGGCGATCGTTCTTCTGGCGCTGAGCTTCAACCTGGTTGGCGACGCCCTGCGGGATGAGCTAGACCCTTCACTGAAAGGACGCGGATAATGCCGATGTATATTCTACGTCGCTTGGGTTATGCCATCCTGATTCTGCTTGGCGTGTCCTTTATTACTTACTTGTTGCTGTACATGATACCGGCAGACCCGGCGCGACAATTGGCGGGTCGCAGTGCGACGGCAGAAACCGTGGCCAACATTCGGGCCCAGCTTGGGCTGGATCTCCCGTTTTACCAACAGTATTTCAACTACCTGACAAACCTTTTGCAGGGCGACCTGGGCCGTTCCTATATCCAGCGCACTGAAGTCTCGACTCTGATCATGTCACGCATTCGTCCGACCATGGAATTGATGGCCTGGGGCATCGGTTTTGAACTAATAATTGGCATAAGTCTGGGCATGCTTGCCGCGCTCAAGCGCAACACTGCGATCGATCGGTTCTTGATGGCCTTGTCTTTTGTCGGTGTATCTTCACCCCATTTCATTGCCTCGATGCTGTTTCTGTACCTATTCGCCGTCAATCTTGACTGGTTCCCCCTTGGGGGCTATGGCGAGTTTCAACATGTGTTGCTGCCCGCTCTGACCCTGGGGCTGTTGGGCAGCGGCTGGTACTCACGCATGGTGCGCTCGTCGATGATCGAGGTGTTGCAGCAGGATTACATTCGCACCGCTCGCGCAAAAGGCCTGACCCGTGCCCGGGTGCTTTTCCGCCACGTTCTTCCCAACGCCATCATTCCAGTGATTCCAATGATTGGTATCGACATCGGTATCTTTATTGGCGGCCTGGTGGTGGTTGAATCCGTTTTTGGATGGCCCGGCCTTGGGCAGCTTGCCTGGCAGGCGATCCAGCGGGTCGATATTCCCGTCATCGTCGGCGTCACCATGGTGTCCGCCGTCGCCATTGTTATTGCCAACCTGATTGCGGACCTGCTGGTACCTCTTGCAGACCCGCGTATAGCGCTCGATAAGTCCTAACCCTGAGTCAAAGGAAAACACCCGATGAAAACGATGTTAATCCGAAGCCTGCTAGCAACTGCCATCGCCTCATTGCTCACACCAGCCAATGCGCTGGCCACTGAGCCCAAGCCAGGGGGTGACATTATCGTCACCTATCAAAACGACGTCGCCACGCTGGACCCAGCCATCGGCTACGACTGGCAGAACTGGTCGATGATCAAAAGCCTGTTCGACGGTTTGATGGACTACAACCCCGGCACCACTGAACTGGTGCTTGACCTGGCACAAAGCTACGAGCTGTCTGACGACGGCAAGACCTACACGTTCAAACTTCGAGAGGGCGTCGAGTTTCATAACGGACGGGAGATGAAAGCAAGCGACGTCAAATATTCCCTAGAACGCACTGCCAATCCGGAAACTCAGAGCCCTGGAGCTGGTTTTTTCTCGCCCATTCTTGGCTACGACGCTGTTTCGGCCGGCGACACCGATGAACTGGCAGGTGTCACCGTGATTGACGATTATACCGTTGCCATCGAATTGACGGCGCCCAACGCCACATTTCTACATGTGATGGGGCTTAATTTTGCCTCCATCGTGCCCCGTGAGGCAGTGGAGGAATATGGAAAGGACTTTGGTAAGAATCCCGTAGGTACCGGTGCATACGAACTCACCGACTGGACTCTTGGTCGGCACCTGGTATTTTCAAAGAATCCGGATTATTTCAAACCTGGCGTGCCTTACATTGACTCAATCACGTTTGAAGTTGGCCAAGAACCTATGGTGGCTTTGCAGCGTCTGGAACGCGGTGACGTTGATATCGCCGGAGACGGGATTCCGCCGGCGAAATTTCTGCAGTTCAAGAATGAGCCTCAGTTTGAAAGCCTGATGGTTGTTGGGGATCAACTTCACACCGGCTACCTGACCCTCAATGTCACTATACCCCCGCTGGACAACCTGAAAGTCCGTCAGGCCATCAATATGGCCATTAACAAAGACCGTATCGTACGCATCATCAACGGCCGAGCGACCCCTGCGAATCAGCCCTTGCCACCGGCGATGCCTGGCTACGATAAGAACTATGAGGGCTACCCCTTCGATCCCGAGCAGGCCAAGGCTCTGCTGACAGAAGCAGGCTACGGAGAGGGTTTTGAAACTGAGCTGTTCGTGATGAACACAGACCCTCAGCCGCGTATTGCTCAAGCCATGCAGCAAGACCTGCTCAACATTGGTATTAAGGCCGAGATTCGGTCCCTGGCTCAGGCCAACGTGATTGCGGCGGGCGGCGCTCAGGATCAGGCCCCTATGGTCTGGTCTGGTGGCATGGCATGGATTGCTGACTTCCCTGACCCGGCTAATTTCTGGGGTCCGATCCTGGGCTGTGAGGGCGCCGTGCCCGGTGGCTGGAACTGGGCCTGGTATTGCAACGAAGAACTGGATGCGATGGGTGACAAAGCTGACGCCATGGTTGCTGAAGATCAGCAAGAAGAGCGCGCGGCGCTTTGGGGCAAGATTTTCACCGACGCCATGGCGGATGCACCCTGGGTACCTATCTTCAATGAGCAGCGTTTCACTGTGCGCTCTGAGCGTATGGCGGGTGACGAGTCATTGTATGTGGACCCGGTCCATGTTCCTGTCAACTACGACTACATCTGGGTGAAGTAATGTGCCAACAGACGCTCGTTAAGACGATCCATGGTGGCCATCATCACCATGGCTGGGATAACAGCTTCGTCCCTGTGGCCCGGGTAACACCGGGCAGCATGGTGGAGTTGGAGTGCAAAGACTCCGGCAATGGTCATTTCACAACGGATTCAACCGTCGCGGCAGTGTCGTCAATGCCCTTTGACAAGATCAATCCGGTTACCGGACCGATCTATGTGGAGGGCGCCGAGCCTGGCGACATACTCAAGGTGACGATTGACAGCTTTCGCCCGAGCGGCTTCGGCTGGACCGCAAACATTCCCGGTTTCGGATTACTGACGGATCAGTTTCAGAACCCGGCGTTGATGCTCTGGCACTACGATCGTAACAACATGACGCCAGCCGCCTTCGGTAAATTCGCCAAAGTGCCACTGAAACCCTTTGCTGGCACCATCGGCTTGGCTCTGGCTGAGCCTGGCCTGCACTCGGTGGTGCCCCCGCGGCGGGTGGGCGGCAATCTGGACATTCGCGACCTCAATGCGGGTTCTAGCCTGTACCTGCCAGTCGAGGTGGCAGGGGCTCTGCTGTCCATTGGCGACACCCACGCCGCTCAGGGCGACGGCGAAGTCTGTGGCACCGCGATTGAAAGCGCGATGGATGTAACCGTGAAGCTCGACCTGATCAAAGACACGCCATTGGCCATGCCCCGCTTTACGACGGCAGGGCCGGTGACGCGCCATTTGGATGGTTCCGGCTATGAGGCCTTCACCGGGATCGGTCCGGATCTTATGCAGGCTGCTCGCGATGCGGTCAGTGGCGCTATCGACTGGATTACCCGGGAGCATCACATGCCCCCTGAACAGGCTTATATGCTGTGTTCGGTCTGCGGCGATCTGCGCATCAGCGAAATTGTCGACATGCCCAACTGGGTGGTTGCGTTTTACGTTCCTCGACTCGTGTTTGAGTGATAGAGACCCCGATGAGTGCAACAAAAGAAGTGACAGGAACGGCGCGCCCGCTTATCTCGGTGGAGAAACTCTCCATCGAGTTTGGTCAGGGTCCGGACTGTAAACGCGTCGTGGACAATCTCAGTTTCACACTGAGCCGATCGGAGACCCTCTGCATTGCCGGTGAATCCGGCAGTGGCAAATCTCTGTCGGCACTGGCGATTATGGGGCTGCTACCGAAAATGGCGCGAGTGCCGGAAGGCGTCATTCTGTTCAATGATAAAGATCTACTCAGTCAGTCTGAGCGGCATCTGCAGAACCTGCGCGGCAAAGAGATCGGCATGATCTTTCAGGAGCCCATGACCTCCCTCAATCCAACCATGCGGATTGGCGATCAGATGTTGGAAACAGTACGTCGCCACCGGCTCGCCACTGGCGGCGGGGCTCAGCAGCATATCCGGAACATGCTTGATGCGGTAAAGATTCCCCGCGCCAACGATCGGGTAAAGCAGTATCCGCACGAACTCTCGGGCGGGTTGCGCCAACGAGTCATGATTGCCATGGCGATGCTGTGTAAGCCTAAGGTGTTGATCGCCGACGAGCCTACCACTGCTCTGGATGTCACCATTCAGGCCCAGATTCTGGACCTGGTGCGCGAACTTCAGAGTGAGTTTGGGACCGCTGTTCTGTTGATCACCCATGACATGGGTGTCGTCGCAGAAATGGCGGACAAAGTGGTGGTGATGAATCAGGGCGTGGTGGAAGAGGCAGCGGATATCCGCAAAATCTTCACCAATCCAGACGCTGCCTACACGCGCAAGCTGCTGGCTGCAGTGCCGCGCCTAGGCACGGCGCCGGCACGACCGCACCAGGTTTTTGGCGAACCGGTGTTGGAAGTGCGCAATCTGCGGGTGCGCTACCCCATGCGCCGTCAGGGGTTATTTGCCCCTGCTCAAGAGCTGATAGCCGTTGAAGACATCAGTTTCACACTGCATCAGGGAGAAACTCTGGGCATCGTCGGCGAAAGCGGTTGCGGTAAATCCACCACCGGACGCGCCTTGATGAACATGGTGGATTTCGATGGTGAAATACGCATTCTGGGCACTGACATTCAAGGCCTTAAGGGCGCTGCCCTGAAAAAGCAGCGTCAGGACATCCAGATGGTCTTTCAGGACCCTTACGCCGCGCTCAACCCCCGCAAAAACATTGCCGAACTGGTCGCAGAGCCTCTGCTTATCCATGGCCGCGGCACGCCCGCGGAACGTCATTCCAGAGTCAAAGAACTTCTCGCTCAGGTAGGGCTCCCCGAGGCCGATATCATGACTCGCTATCCCCACCAGTTTTCCGGTGGTCAGCGCCAGCGCATCTGCATCGCCCGAGCTTTGGCACTCAACCCCCGCATCATCGTTGCGGACGAGCCGGTCTCTGCCCTCGATGTATCTGTGCAGGCCCAAGTGTTGGATTTGTTGGAACAGCTGCAGCAAAAATACGAACTCAGCTACCTCTTCATTTCTCACGATATGGCGGTCGTGGAACGACTGTGCCATCGCGTCGCGGTCATGTTCGCCGGGCGCATACTGGAAATCGGCAGCCGCGAGCAAGTGCTGGGCAACCCATGCCACGCCTATACGAAACGCCTGCTCGCTGCGGTTCCCATTCCGGCGCTGGATAGCAAGCTTGCCCCTGTAGTGATGTCCAAAGACATCGAAATAGTCGATCCCATAAGAGCCCGGGGCGAGGTACTGCAACCGATACGTTACGAGCAGCCCGAGGCGGGGCATTTCGTGGCGGTTGCGGTTTAATTCTGATTAAAAATCGGGCAATTCAAAGTTCGCCGAATTGTTGGCTGGGCACTATCAGACCGGCCTGATGCTGATTAGGTGGTAAAGGCGCTGGCTCATGCTTACGAGCAACGAGGAAAGCCAACTGAGGTTCTGTTTTACTCCGGCTAGAGCATGAGTCGCCGGGGAAATTTTTGGGACAATGCCCCGATGGAAAAGGTCTTTCGAAGCTTGAAGAGTGGAGGGAGTGCTGGAGAAAGACATATGGGTTTGCTGGGCCTTGCAGGCTCTGTTCTCCATGCAAGGTGCGCATCTAATGGCTTTTGAGGGTGGAGCGTCGCTGCCCAGGGTTTATGGTGTGATCGACCGCTATTCTGAGGAATCTGTCGTGTTTGATCGGCGCCTTAATTCATTCGGCGTGCAGTTGTAATGCCATTGAAACGCTTTGCTAAGTGTTCTGGCAGATCCGAAGCCTACAGTGTCTGCAATCTGCTCCAATGGCTTAGAGGTATACTTGGCCAGGCTGTAAGCCTTCATGATTCGCCAATTCAGGATATATGTCATGGGTGCCATACCGAGTGCCTCGCGGAAATGCCGTACCAGTGTTGCCCGCGACATGCCTACATGTTCACCGAGCGTCGATAGCGTCCAGTCAAATGCCGGGGCCCCATGAATCAGGCTGAGCGCACGAAGCAGGCGCTGGTCGCGCAGCGCAACAAAAAAACCAGCTGATTCTTGGTTTTGTTCGGCGTAATAGTTGAGGAGTTGCAGAAACAGGACTTCGGTCAGCCGATCGATGATGGTTCTTCCACGGCCTTTGGCGCGTCGCATTTCGGCATCGATCAGAGTAATCGTATACCAGATTGGATCGCCGGATTCGAATTTTGGAAAATTCAGTATCTTGGGTAACGAATCCAGCAGGGGATGTGGAGATTCCCGATCATAGTGAACGATCCCACACATCAGGTGGTTAGTGATCTTACCTTGCTGAAATAATGGGTCGCCAAGTTCACAGGCTTCGCCAGCACGTGTACTCGAAATCAATTTTCTTCCCGGTTGATCCGCGATCCAGTGCGAGTTTCCTGCGGGCAGCATTACGATGCCCATATCCTCGACCTTGACAGTTTTATCATCATCGCCACCAACAAAACACTCACCTGACAAAGCGATATGAAACCGTGGGGATCCCATGGTTTCTAGTTGCATGCCCCAGGGTGCGGCTAATTCAGAGCGAAAAAATATAGACCCACGGAAACGCAATGTATCCAGCACATCGCCGAGTACGTCAAAATCATCAATATTATTGAGCCGTTCGGACACTTTTTTGATCCCCCCGGGTACCAAGGTTTTTGGGAAGCTATCCTAAAATACTATTTCTAACTAACAGAGCACGACATGAATGCTGTGTTCGTCGACGCCCGGAGATTTATCATGATCAAAATCATTAGCAAATTAGCGCTAGGTTATAGCCTGCTACTCGGGATAACGGCTGTTCTAATCAGCAATAGTGCCTATGCAGAGGAGTACTTTACAATTAATAACGGGGAACTTGAACGCCCAACAGGTTTCCGCGAATGGATTTATGTCGGTACCCCGGTAACACCCAACGACCTCAACGATGGTAAAGCCGCCTTTCCCGAGCATCACAATGTTTACATTGACCCGAAGAGTTGGGCGCACTGGAAGAAAACGAGTGAGTTTCGCGACGGCACTATTCTAATGAAAGAACTGGTGAGTGTCGGTAGCAAATCGGGAGTCAGTGGCAATGGTTACTTTCAGGGCGATTTCATTGGTTTGGAAGCGACCATCAAGAGTAAAAAGCACTTCCCCAATGAGCCTGGCAACTGGTCCTACTTCAGTTTCTCGAATGCTGATCTGAAGACACTGAAAAAATCCGCCAAAGCATTCCCGACAGCATCATGCAACGCCTGTCATGCAGGCGCGGCTGCGGATGATTGGGTGTTTACGCAGTACTATCCGGTGCTACGTGGCGGCAAGGGTAAGGGCGATGGCGCCATCGGGGGGATGCATTCCGATCTCACTATGGACAATTAGTTATGAAGTGCACAATGAAAATAGTTGCTGGTTTAATATTCTCTGTCTTTAGCCTGATTTCTACCGCGCTGCTGGCGGCCGAGGAGTTTTCACCTTATGTTGATACCAATGGCAATATCAGCTTCCCACAGGGCTTCCGTACCTCAATGGTACACTTGGGATCCTGGTTCGTACCTGAAGGTGGTGCCAGTGGGTTTCACGATGTCTACACTGAAAAGGATTCGGTCGAGGCCTATCGCCGGACTGGAAAGTTTCCTGACGGCGCGACCATCGTCAAAGAGTTGCGCATGGCACAGTCTGCTGACTTCACTACTGGCAAAGGAGTGAGTTATGCGACAAGCGAGCTCAAACAGTGGTTTGTCATGATTAAGGACAGCAAGAATCGCTTTGCCGATAACCCGCTGTGGGGTGAGGGCTGGGGTTGGGCGCTGTATAAACCCGATAATTTGGGTAAGAATGCTGCGACTGATTTCCGGACCGATTGCCTGGGGTGCCACGTGCCGGCAAAAGATCAGGACTGGGTTTATACCGAAGCATACCCAACATTAAAGGCTGACTAGCAGGATTATAGAGTCGTTTTAATAGATTCTCGGGCTTATGAGTCGATATTGAATTCAATGGCTCATGGCGTCTGTATTTGAGGCGCCGCATTTTTCTGGTCTGTACCACTCAGAGTGAACGCTGACCTAAATGTCAGCAGGTTGCTTGTTTTTGGAAATTCTAGAGGCTCCTATGGACGACTGAAACTTCACGCGCCATAGTCCTGCGAGCGTCTGCTTGGTGCGCATTTGTAGTGGTCAACTAATCACAGACACTCGTTAAGGCATTCATAATGCTGCCCAAAGTGAGCAGCCCGGTAGGCGATTTTCCAGATTTACGACAAAGGGCATAACCACAGTCTTGCGAAAAAGCTGTTGAGAATTTTGGACACAAGGCTGATAGGGCTTCGCTGTCCGGAAACAGAACATGTGATTAGTGCCCAAAGTTGTCCTCGGAGCTAGTTGTTAGGATTTTACGCCTTGGACAGTGGTTGGCAACTGTTAGGCAATGAGTGTCCTGAATTCGGACATCCAAGGTTTCGGTGAGTGCAGTATGTGGTTGTGTTGAATTAACAATAACGGGCTAATAGCCCACCTAGGAGCCTGCTGGACACAGGCATTGCTTGTATAGATAAGCCGCGCGCCGGCAGTGACATGTGTCACCTGGACTGCAGGTCGCGGCTGGAACTCCCCGAAAAGAATGCCCAACGGACGCATTTATAAGCCCTAGCCGATAGCTCTCTGGACTGCCACATAATGCGTGACTTTGTCGCCATCCATCACCGGTGAGATTTTCCATTCAATGACAAAAGCGGAGCCGTCCTTGCGGTAATTAATGGTATCGCCGTGAAAGGTCCGATTATTCTTCAGATCTTCAGACAAACGCTCTTTTACTCCTCTCTCGGTTTTCGGTCCCTGAAGCAACCCTGGTGTTTTTCCGATTACTTCATCCGCAGAATAGCCGGTCAAATTGCTGAAGGCCTGGTTTACATAGATGATCACAGAGTTTTTATGATCAGAAGTAGCTTTTGTCACCATGATCGACTCAAAAGCCAAGCCAGCGACGGTTTGAAACAGTGGGGATTGAAGCACGTCGTTAGAGTTGACCATACATGTTCCCTTGCGTTAAAAATTGTTTTGTTTGATAAATCGCCCACATCTTACGAACAGCACCCGTCACTGTATCAGTTCGGGAGCAAACCAAACCTGAACAACTAAGCCGATCGCTAGCTTTTGGCTTGATAAGCACGCAGCCAAGTTTGTATAACTGGCCCTTTGAGGACTCAGTTATTGAAAGCTTCATTCTATAAAAAATACTTATTTATCAGTATTTTGACCGATTAACACCGATTTTTGGCTCAAAGCTGAAAGGGTTTCGTTGTCCGGAAATAGGACAGCTGATCGGTGCCTAAAGTTGTCCTCGGAGCTAGTTGATAGGATTTTACGCCTTGGAGATTAGTTCGCAACTGTTAGGTAATGAGTGTCCGGAAATCGGACAAAGTTGAGGTCGTTGGTTCCTTTCAATCGTTTCGATTCGTTAACGGAAGAGCCGGCACACTGGGGCTCCTGGGTGGCAGCAGCTTCTACGCCAGCGAACCGGTCTTTGTTGAGCGGCGTTTATTCCGCGAGCTGTCTCAGGTTTGGATCTATATCATTTTGGTAGACTTTAGACACCGGCTTTGTGGTTTTATATATCACCACGCTGGTATTTAAGTCAGTTAATGGCTACAGTAAAGTCCACTATACTGGTATTTAGGAATGGCGATGCAGAGCGAGCAAAAGATCCTGACCGTACAGGTCTACTGGAACCACGAGTGGCACGACGCCGGCACCGTCCGGTTCCGGAACCCCAAAGCAGGCCTCACTGGTGACATGGCGTTCACCTACAATGGCCAGTATGTGAGTGCGGTCACCACTGCGAAGGAGGGCTTGTCATTCAAGGACGAGCGGGCCATCGGTCATAACGTCCCAGGACACCTGATGAAAGGATACCCACGAGAGGCGGTTGCTCCGATACTCCGGGACATTGTCCCTCAGGGTGCCGGGCGACGGTATCTGCTCCGTCATTGGGACGTTACCGGGGATCCAGGCCCGTCCGTTGACTTCAAATTGCTCAGCGAGGGGTGCATCGCACCGATCGGCAACCTGCGTATCAAGGAGGCCGCGGAGGCTTTCGAGGCTCAGGTAAAAGACACCAAAGTGGTTTCGTTCACCCAGGGTGAAATCAGCGATCGGGATGAGTATCTGCTGGAGTACGCCAATCAACTGGGTGTGGTCATCGGTGGCGCCACCGGCGCGGGCGGTGATGCGCCAAAGCTGCTAGTCGTCGAGTCCCGGGATGGAGGCTTCTACCTTGAGGGGACCCTCCAGGAACCCGAAATCACCCATCACTGGCTGGTGAAGTTTCCCCGAGGTCGCATGACGGCAGAGGATCAGGACATCCTGCGAGCAGAAGGGATCTTCTACCAGGCTTTAGACCAGTTGGGCCAAAATACTATCCGGGGTGCCCATGTGGTGGAAGGCAAGGTACCGGCATTGTGGCTTCCGCGATTCGATCGGGAAGTAACTTCGTGTGGGGTTCGGCGGCACGGAGTCGAGTCCATGTACAGCCTCAACAAGATGATGGGTGATGGAGCCAGGATGAAACACCCTGAAGTTCTGGCCCGGCTGCGCGAGGCGATCACGCACCCACCGGAGTTTGATGAAACCCTCTGTGAGTATCTGGTGCGCGATGTCATCAACTACACAATCGGCAACAGTGACAACCACGGGCGAAACACTGCTTTGATCAAGCGCGCCGGCCGGGTCAGTCTGTCTCCGGCGTACGACCTGGCACCCATGGTGCTGGACAAGGAGAGCATTGCCCGAACGACGGTCTGGCCGAAGGATTACCAGCATTCGGTCTATGAGCCTGACTACCACAAGGTCATACAGGACTTTGCCGAGGATCCGGACGCCACCCGGGCCCGATTTATCGCCGAGCTGGAAAAGCTGGCGGACCTGAGAAACAAGGTTGTCGGCCTGGGTGCACCCGAGCGGGTCCTGGAACACAAGAACATAATCTTTGAGCGCCCGGCGCGGTTCCTGAAAACCCTGAAGAATGAGGGGGGGGGGTGACGATGCCTAGAATGCCACCAAAGGTTGAAGAACATAAGCGCGAAGTGGCCCAGACCGAGCTGGAGAAACGCATGAGGCAGGGCAAGATCTCGGTGGGGGCCGCGGTGCGTGAGATCCGCCAGCGCTTTGTCGGTATCACGCTGGAAGACTATGCTCGATTGTGTGGTTTGTCGAAGACCACCCTTATGAATATAGAGCGTGACGATCCCCGGGTTCTTCTGGAATCTGTTAAAAAAGCGGTAGAGCCATTGGGGTACCAATTGTCCCTGGTGCCTGCTAAGGATCTCTAGGGAAGCGGGTTTCCAAGCGTGGGGTCTGGGGTTTTCCTGGATTCTTGGCGCAAGGAAGGGGACATTGGCGACTACTTGATGGGCTACTGCAACTGGTAGCGCTCCCATGCAATCAATGACGGACTGCCACCGGTGGTCGCGTAACGAAAAACTAAAATACTGTCCGGTATTATTGAACCACTACAGTGACTATGCGAACCACGTGGTCGCGCCGCACCTCAAGAATGAGTTGGCGAAATTACCCACGGCCGACCAACACACCGTTGAAGTGGACGGTGGAGGCGAAAAGATCTGGATTACTTACCCGTCGGTTGTGGAAGTTACAGACGAATACGTCCAGTCGCAGGTGCTTATTGAGCTCGGTGGTCGAAACGTTATCGATCCCAACGACATACATACGGTTTCTCCATACATCGCGAAGCTGACTGAGGGGCTTGTTTATCCAAGTGGGGAGGTGGTTGTCCTCTCTCCAGAGAGGACATTCTGGGAAAAGGCCACGCTCATCCATGTCGAGTGCAATCGGGGCGAACTCAGAGCGAGCGCCGAGCGGTTTTCCCGGCACTGGTATGACTTGGTCATGCTGGCAAAGCATCCTGCCGGGCAATCAGCCATCGAAAACAGGGAACTGTTTGAGGAGTTTGTTCGCCACAAGAAAGTCTTCTTTCATACTAGCTACGCGGACTATGACGCTTGTCTGGACGGCCGATTGAACCTGTTGACGGAGACAGATGCTTTGAAAGGCTTGCGAGGAGACTATGAGAAAATGGTGGGGGCGGGCATGATGTATTCAACGCCCCCGAGCTTTGATGAAATTGTCGAATCGATCCGGAATCTTGGAAACCGTGTTAATCGCTGACGATGATTTCAGTCATTGAAATGTCTGGAGCAGATCATCTTCGACATCACCTGCCATTGATCCTTGGTTTGAACAGCCGGACTGTTTGTTCAAATGGCGCCGTGTCGAAGTTGGGCAAAATTCATGGTTACTGCTTCAGAAAAAAACACTTTAAAATCATGGACAAAACCAACAAAAAAGGCCCTACGCTTTCACGTAAGGCCTTCTTAAAAATATGGCGCGCCCGACAGGATTCGAACCTGTGACCACTGCCTTCGGAGAGCACCGCTATAGTGCGTTTGTAAGCGGGTTTAATCGATCTAAATCCGGAAAATCAAATACTTGATCCAAAAATCTATGCTTTAAAAAATCCCTATTTATCAGTATTTTGACCGATTAACGCCGATTTTGGGCACAAGACTGATAGGATTTCGTTGTCCGGAAACAGGACATTTGACCGGTGCCCAAAGCTGTCATCGAACCTAGTTGAGAGGATTTTACGCCTTGGTGATTGGTTCGCAACTGTTAGGTAATGAGTGTCCGGAATTCGGACATCCGAGGATTTGGTGAGTGCAGTATATGGTTGTCTTGAATCAACCTTGACGGGCTGATAGCCCATTAACTTTCATCTTCTGCACCTTCGTCTTTTACCCTCTTCTGCGGACATCGACAATACACCGCGGTTCTGTGGCTACAAACAGCTTCTTCAGCACGGTTGCTTTACATTCATTCGGAATGAAGTGACAGAACGACTCTCATACCGCCTAACTTGACATGAATTTAGGCGAAATCGCCAACTGGACAACTAGGCTGACAGAAGGGATGGTTCTCGACCTTTTTGCCCGCCGTGTCGTGGGCTGGGCAATGTCATCCAGAACAGACGCAGACTTACTGTAAAGGCACTAGATCACGCATGGGAACAGCGTGGAAGGCCTTCACAGGTCATGTTCCACTCTGACTAAGGCTGCCAGTACGGTAGTCGGAAATTCCGCCAACGAGTCTGGCGTTATCGTATGGAGCAGAGCATGAGTCATAGAGGGAATTGCTGGGACAACTTGCCAATGGAGTGGGTGTTCCGAAGTCTCAAAAGCGAGCGTGTACCGAATTTAGGTTATCGCAGTCTGCCGGATGCCACAAAAGGTGTTGGGGTTTATCTAGTGGACTACTACAACCGACAGTGGCCTCATACGTTCAATGGCGAGATATCACCGGTTGCGGTTAAAAAAAGCTTAACATACTGTCTGGAATTAGTTGGCCACTACATTATGCAATTATGCAACAGTGCGTTAGAGTCAATAATAGATTGGGCAACCTCAGCTGTGGTTGTTCTGCACTTCATCGCTTGTTGGCGTATCGCTCTGTAAGCCTGATCTTCATTGATGTCATGAACTTTCATGAGGACGATTTTGGCCTCGTTCATCTTATGGCTGTTTTCTACTTTATTCTTTAGTTTCGCAATAATTTTTTCGTTACTTTTGCTTTGCTGCCAGTTTCTTCGAGCAACGATGATGCTGCTAAGCACACCATAAGGTCGAACGGGCTTAGCCAAAACACTATCGACTTCAAGGTCGATTAAATTCTGCAATACTGAGGGGCTCTCGTAACCAGCCAGACCAATCAGGGTTGGGCGGTCTGCGGTAAGTTTCAGGTAATTGGTAATACCTTCGTCTGGCGTTTCCCGCACTTCAATAAACGTCAAATCGGCCGGGTCTGAAGGGCAGCTGGGTGGGGGCCAAATAGCATTCGCACGACATCCAATACGATTTAACTGCTGAAGGAGTTCTTCGGCGTCACCGTCTCTGGGATGAAGGACAAGAACATTCAACCCACGCAATTGCCGTATGATGTTGTCGTGTTCCATTAATTCGTCCCAATAGGAGCATTTGCCCAATCATTCAGGGTTGGCACCGCCAGATATGGGTCCGGTTTAATTGGCCTGACGGCCTCCCGTTCAACGCGATACTCTCCGTCCGCCCCTAGTCTCGCTATTCGCGACTGCAGGTAGGTGTGATTGTTGTCTGGATCAATTTTAACGCGCCCTTGGGGAGCCTCAAACTCTGCGCCTCGCAAGACAGCTCTCAATTGATCTGCCCCAGTTGAGCCAGTCAAACGCAATGCATTGGCGAAGAGGTGCATCTGGGAGTATGCCGCTTCGCAGCAACTGGTTACATCCTCAACGCTGCCAAACTTCCGCGCATATCTACCTAGAAAGCGAGCATTCTCCTCCGTTTTTATGTTCCGGAAATAAGGTGCAGCGGTAATGTGACCGGCGGCCGCGCCACGGCCCATGATTGCCACTTCAGCTTCATTAGTTGTTAGGCTGGCAATCGGTAACTTAAAACCATCACCGCCACTCTCATGATAAGCAGTGTAAAAATTAACCGTTCCCATTCCAACTACCGTTGAAAAAATTACGTCCGGGGAAACTCTCCTGATATCTTCAAGAATCCATTCGAAATCCTCACGCCGGGCGTCCAGACTTAAATAATTTTCCCCTACCACTTGGCCGCCACCTTGGCGAACGATATTGCGCATTACTCGATTGGATTCCCGAGGATAAATATAATCCGATCCAACAAAATAAAAACGTGAACCAAAATTCTCTAAAAGATAAATCGCTAAAGGCAAACTGTTCTGATTAGGGGCGGCGCCACCGTATATAACATTGGGCGAGTACTCAAAACCCTCATACAGCGTTGGATAAAAAAGAAAGCCGTTCTGGCGCTCTATGACGGGAAGGACCTCCTTACGAGAAGAAGACATGTAACATCCAAAAATAACGTTCAATTCTGGATCAGCTAACATTTCCTCGGCATAAATTCGGTATTGCTTATCGTTTGAAGCTGGATCAAGTATCACGGGTGATATATCGCGGCCCTCTATACCGCCGGCTTGATTAATCTCGTCTATTGCTAGCAACGTTCCTTTTAGCTGTGAGTTCTCAATAATGGATGTCACGCCGGTTTGAGAAAACAGGACACCGACAGTCCAAGGTTTATCCGAAGAACTTCGCGTCATATAGTTTCGTCCTGAGTTTTGGCTTTAATACTTGATATCAACCTACAATCTCGTTTTAGAATCCCATAAATCGCCTTGTGACGATACTTCGGCATAAAAACCAAATGGCATTTACAGTATTATGTCACATACGACCGGCGCTGCCAGTTTCGTATGATGACCCCCTTCTTTACTTCACTCGTTCGGAAGGGGGTCGTCCACTATGGGTCACGCCCTATTGGCAGAGCCCTGTCGAGTCGCACCGCCGGAGGCGGCGGTTTACCTGGTATTAATCAGAGTTTTCTTAAGCCTTTTTGAGTTCTGGCGCCTTGCGGTGCTTGGTTCCCTGTTCGTAGGCGTATGCGATAGCAAGCATGTCGACCTCGCTCCACTGCCGCGCGACAATAACGAGGTTGAACGGAGCGCCCGAGGCGTAGAAGCCAGCCGGTACGGTCACCGCCGGCAGGCCGGCAATATTTACCTCGCTAACCACCATCCCATCAATGGCTTCGTCTCCATGCAGCGGTCCTAAAGGACCGCGCATTTGCGGGTAGATGACCGCATCGAGATTATGCTTGTCAAAAATCGTGTTGAATATATCGAGATAGGTTTCCCTCAGAGCGATGAAGGAAGTCATATCCGGGGGGGTGGATGGGGACTTCGTTGCTTCAACGAACTCGGGCACGTGGCTCATATAGCTCAACACACCCTCTGGTCCGAACGCGTCTTCTTTTTGCGTTGCTTTGGCGAATTCGGCGAACGTCTTCAGAGCGACTTTCGAACCCATGCGCTGGAGATATTTCTCTATGTCATTGGCAATTGATTCCATACCACGCGCGTCGAACTCGGCCCCCGGCAAAACCGCCTTGCTCAGTTCCTGGAACCCGGAACCCGCGAAAGGATCCTTTACAAGGTCTGCGCCAAGTTTCTTCAACTCTTCTTGGGCGCGCTCATAAAGGCCTGTCGTCTCCTCGGAAAACGTCGAAGCGCGCCAGCCCGGCCCGTAGAGGCCAATCCGCTTGCCCTTCAGCGCATTCTTGTCCAACTTCGAGATATAGCCGCCTTTCGGACGTTTGCCCACGCATGCCAGCGTCTTGGGATCCTCCATCGAGAACCCTGCAAGCGCGTCCAGCGTCAGTGCCGCATCGCGTACACACCGTGCGATGGGGCCGACGACGTCGCGCAGGCTGGAGAGCGGAAAGACGCCCGTATTAGGAACGAGTCCGTGAGTCGGCTTTATGCCCACAAGGCCTTGCGCCGAGGCAGGGTTTTGAATCGAGCCGGCGGTTTCTTCCGCCAGTCCGAGCACGCAGAAATTGCCGCCGACGGCAGTTGCGGTCCCGGTGCTGCTGCCACCGGGTAGGAACTCTCGGTCAACCGAATTGTAAGTAGAGCCAGCCCATGAACCATTGGCATGCGCGCCAGTGTGGCTGAGCACCGGAATGTTAGTCTTGCCTAGGATCACCGTGTCGGCTTTGCGCATGCGTGCCACCACAGGAGAATCGGTCTCAGGCAGCAGGTCAACGCCGCCGGTCTTGCTATAGAGAAGCGACCAGCCACCGGTGGTCGGAAAGCCCTTCATATCCATGGCGTCTTTGACGACGACGGGGATACCAGCCAGCGGTCCTAGTTTTTCCCCAGCGGCGCGACGCTTGTCGATCGCGCGCGCTTCTTCAACCGCCTTCTCGTTGAAAAAGACAATCGCATTGTAGGAAGGGTTGAATTCCGCTATGCGCTCTAGGTAAGCCTTAGTTAGTTTTTCCGAGGTGAACGCGCCGCTGGCGAAACCCGCCTGCACCTGCTCGACAGTCAGTTCAGTCAGGTCGATGATCTCTGCATTTACACTGGTCATTTTTTGTTCCTTTTTTACTTCAATTTTTTAAATATTCACTCGATGGATTGATATCCCTATCTCGCTGAAACTCTGGAATCTAACGAAGACATACAAACCTCTTTTTAAATGATAATTATTGCATGCACGTTCAAAGTAATTATTCATTTTTAGATGTCAAATCCTAAGTGTGCCGACCCTCTGGAAGAAAACGAGAGGACAGTTTATGCCCTATGTCCCGATGGGATAGTTCCGATTTATCCCTTTAAATAGCGAGATACTGATCAATGACATCACTGGTCAGCTCCTCGCCCCTGCCTCGCAACGCAACCCGCCCTTTGTCCAAAAGCACAAAGGAATCTGCAGCCTGACGCACGAATCTGGTGTTTTGCTCGACAAGTACAATAGTTAAGCCCATATCGCGGTTTAGCTTTCGGATAACTTCCTCAATCTGTTGCACTATATTTGGCTGAATACCTTCGGTAGGTTCATCTAAGATGAGGACCTTGGGGTTCATCGCCAAAGCCCGACCAATAGCCAGCTGCTGTTGCTGGCCGCCTGAAAGATCACCGCCAAGGCGGTCAATAAAATCTGACAAAATAGGAAACAACTCGAAGATATGTTCAGGAATGGATCGAGACTTGTCAGCCCGAGGGAACATGCCCATCAGTAGGTTTTCCCTCACTGTAAAGCGTGGGATCACTTCCCTTCCCTGGGGGATATAGGCAATACCGGTTGCAGCTCTCTCTGGCGTCGACATGTTCAACAGGTTTGAGCTCTGAAACGAAAGCGTGCCATTCGCTCTGTCGGTAAGCCCCATGATGGTGCGAAGTAACGTTGTTTTACCCACGCCATTTCGTCCGACTATGCCAAGAAAACCGCCATCCTCAATATGGAAATCGATATCCTGCAAAATGGGACTTTTCCCGTAAAAAGAGTACAGACCTTTCGCTTCAAGCATCATCGTCTCCAGTATCAGCAAGATACGCTTCCCGCACGGCGGCATTAGTCTCAATTTCAGCTATGCTGCCTTCGGCTAGTAACGAACCACCGTCCATCACCGTAACGATGTCGGCGATATCTCTAACAAATGCCATGTCGTGCTCTACTACGATCATGGTGTGTTCACCCTGCAATTCCCTGAACAGTGAAGCTGTCTGTTTGGTTTCCTGTGCGGTCATACCAGCGGTTGGCTCATCCATCAAGATGACGTGGCAGTCTTGCATCAGCAACATAGCAATTTCCAACCACTGGGTTTGGCCGTGAGAAAGATTCTCTGCCTTGGTGTATATTTCATACTCCAAACCAACCAAGGAAAGCACTTCCCGGATTCGGCCCCGGATAGGGGTTCGAAAAATACGCATTGTACTGAATACTCCGGGAAAGGCTGAACGACCTATTTCCAGGTTTTCAATAACGCTAAGTTCCTTAAATACCGTCGGCGTTTGAAACTTTCGCCCAACTCCAGCCCGAGCCCGCTTGAATTCCGGCAAATGAGTAATATCCTGATCGCCAAGTAGAATCCGCCCAGAGGTAGGTAGCGTTTTGCCGCAGATCAGATCCAGTGTGGTTGATTTACCTGCCCCATTTGGGCCTAGAAGACAGCGCAGCTCCCCATCGCGTATGTGCAGGTCGAGCTCATTGACCGCCACAAGTCCGCCAAATTTCACAGTCAGTTTTTCTAATGTCAAAGCAGCCATTATTTACCCTCCCGCTGGTTAGCAGTGGTTTCAGAGCGATGCTTGTCCAACGACGTATTCATTCGGAATACGGGGTTTGCCGTAAAGTGGGATTCCAGCTTTATTCGTAAATCCATAACGAGGCCGAAAAGACCGCGAGGTAGAAACAGCACAACCACAATGAAAGTAACGCCCAGAATCAAGGTCCACTGATCAAAAAATAGGTCTGACAGTCGGCCTTCAGCCATATTGACGCCGATGCCTCCCAGAGTTGCTGCCACAATAGATTCACGTCCACCAACGGCAGCCCAAATCACAAATGCGAGACTGAGAGATAACCCCATATAAGTGGGAGAAGCGAATCCTAGAATCATTGCGTAGAGCATTCCCGCTATTCCGGCAATTCCGGCAGAGGTTGCGAAAGCCACGATTTCATAGGTTGAAACGTCGTAGCCAAAAAAACGAGTTCGTTCCGGATCAGCCCTTATTGCACGAAGTACAAGTCCAGCCTTGCTGCGCAAGAAGAGCAACCCAAGCGTAAGGACGACCAGCAGACAGCCAGCGACCATGTAATAAAAGGCCAGGCCATATACATCTACCGACCAACCAAATAGCTCCAGGGCTGCCAGCCCCGTAAGCCCATTTTGACCACCAGTGAAACGCTGCTCACTAATTATCCAGAGTTGGACAGCAAGCATGAGAGACAAGGTAATAATCGCGACAAACACGCCGGTGATCCGGCCACGGAACATGAAGCCGCCAATCAAACTTGCTATTGCAACAGGAATCAAAATGCCAGCCGCCAGAGTGAACGAAACTGATTGGAACGGCTCCCAAAACCAGGGCAACTCCTCCATATTCGTCCACCCCATAAAATCTGGCATGCCTCCAGCCTGAGCTCCACTGGCTTTAAGTTTTAAATGCATCGCCATGATGTAACTGCCGATGCCGAAGGTCAGTGCTTGGCCCAAATTGAGAATACCCGCAGTGCCCCAGGACAAAGCGACAGCTGCTGCCGCCATACCCAAAACGAGATAGCGAGCGTAAACATTTAGGTCGTAACCGCTATAATTTGCCAACCAAGGTATGATCAGCACAACAAATACTGCAAACAGCGCATAACCAATACAATCTATAGCGAAGCCTTTGTTCATAAAAAATTTTCCTTAGCGCCGGACTTTATCGGGAAAGAGTCCCTGCGGACGAAAACGAATCAGAACTATAACGCCCAACAGAATCAGGATGCGCGCCGTGGTTTCACTCAAGAGATAGGACAGCCACGCCGTTGCCTCCCCAATCATGAGTGCTGCCGCCGCAGTCCCGACAATACTGCCTACACCGCCAACGATCACCACTAGAAATGCATCTACCACAACCCCGGTGCCCATGGTCGGAGTAACACTGACCATTGGTGTTAGCAGCGCGCCAGCGATCGCTGCGAGTCCCGCGCCATATGCAAATGTCACGGCATACACACGGTTTGCGCTGACGCCGTAGCATTCAGAAATCTCTTTGTTCTGGATAACCGCGCGAAGCTTGGTGCCAAATTCTGTGCGAAACAGCAGAAACCACGTAACCGCGAGAGTGAGCAGTGCGAAACCAATGATAAAAAGCCGGTAGTAAGACATGTGGACACCGGCAAGTATGAGATTTCCGTCCAGAAACTCAGGTTGTGCGACGTAGCGTGAATCTGACCCGAAAAGTCCTCGAACCAGCTGTTCAAGTACGATACCAATTCCCCAGGTTGCCAAGATTGTGTCCAACGGGCGTGTGTAGAGCCTTTGAATAATCGTTCGCTCTACCGCGAGACCCAGCAAGGCGCCCGCTATGAAAATCAGCGGTAATCCTACAATAATGCCGATACCAAACTGGCTTTGCAGAAACCAGGCAACATAGGCGCCGATCATCACGAATTGACCGTGGGCTAAGTTAATTACACCCATGGTGCCGTATATGATGGCTAACCCTAACGCGACCATTAGCAGGACTGAGGTCAGGCTAAGACCGATGAATATCTCATTAAGCCACGAATGCATCGAGTGCTCCTATTCACGGTAACCATTTTAAGACTGGCTCCCTCTATGAGGGAGCTGCTTAGATCAGTTTCTTGTTAAATGGGTAGATCGCCTCAGCTTTTCTGAAGGCCTTCAGCTGTGCACTCTTGGCCTTCGTACGCCCAGTATGGCTCTGGCGCCGTGCGGCTCTTGGAATCTACCAACACTTTAGCTTGGCCATCTGCTTGCCACTGACCAATCTTGGGCCATAGATATGTGTGCAGATTACCAGCGATTTCTATCTCACCCTGAGGAGCCATAAAACGCTGTCCGACTGCGGCATCCCTAATAGCTGACGGCGTCAGTTCACCTGAACCAATTGTTTCGACTGCGTTTTTGAACTGATACACTTGGAAGTAAGCTGCTTCATTCACGAAGTGCGTTACCTGGTCTTGTCCATACTTCTTCAAATAAGCTTCCACAAACTTCTTGTTCTCTGCCGATTGATACCCCATAAAATAAGGTGCCGATGAGAAATGACCGGCAGCCGCTTCACCACCAATCGCTTTAACTTCAATTTCCGACCGGGTAAGGCTGGCAACTGGCATCGTTTTTGGGTCCAAGCCTGCATTGTGATATTCCCGTTGGAAAGCCACGTCGGAGTCGCCCACTAAAGTACAGAAAATCACATCCGGCTTATCGCGCCGGAGTTGGCTGACAATGGAGCTAAAGCTGTCATGCCCCATAGGCACATATTCTTCGTTAACAACTTCGCCACCGATACCTTTGAGGATTTTCCTGGCAACGTTATTTTCCTCTCGCGGGTACACGTAATTGTTGCCAAGCAAATAAAACCGGCCACCGAATTTTTCTTTCAGCCAGGGCACGAAATCCTGCTGTTGTTGATTGGGAACCGCACCGCCGTACATCACATTGCGAGAACATTCACGTCCTTCATAAAGCGTTGGATACCAGTAAAGATTGTTCTGCCCTTCCACAACTGGAAGCACCGCCTGACGGCTGGAGGACGTATACGAGCCAAATATGGAAACAACTTTATCCCTTCGCACCAGTCGGTTGGCACGATCAGCGAAGGTCGCTGGATCCGAAGCCGGATCTTCGACAAATGGACGAATCTTGCGACCATTAATGCCGCCGTTGTCGTTGATTTCCTCGATCGCCATCATGCAAGCGTCATGAAGCGTGCTTTCAACCACTGCTACCGCTCCAGTCTTCGAGAATAAAACTCCGACCGGTATGTCACTCCCGGCCGCCCACGCGGCATTACGACCTGTCCAAATACCGGGAAATCCTCCAAGTCCCGTAGCGCCAGCCACGCCAGCGAAGGCAACTCCTTTCAACAAATCACGTCGTTTCATTACAAAACCCTCCAGTGCTACGTTACTGTGAAGTCACCCTACCGGTGGCCTCCAGTTTTTTTGCACAAAAAAAAGCCCCGCTTACCAAACCTTTCGGTTTCAGCATGCGGGGCTTCTATGCCCGTTTTATTGTTTCTGCCCAAGTCCACATTGACTCCGGCTATTTGTGTAATCAATAAAGCACAAGAATTGCCATTCGTCAAATTTAAAATTATCCGTCAAATAGGCAAAGTCTGGGCAACAGAATCGACAAGAAAATTAATTAACAAATCGATCTTAGACTTGTACCGTAACGCCCCTTTGGATATTGCTTACGTAGACGGTGGAGGCGAAAAGATGTGATTTATTTACCCGTCGGTTGTGGAAGATACAGACGAATACATCCGGTCGCTGATGTGTAATGGCTCAATTATTCCAGACGTCAGCGCCAGTTTTAATATTGCCACCAGTAAACAAGGCTTTTTACGATCAAAAAACGACCAATTATGAGTTGGTAGGAGAAGGGCAATCGCTGCTAAAGCGATTTGGCCGTTATTGAAACGAGAGTGCTTTTATCACTTCGTTTCTAATCATCAATATGAGTTTAGTGAGCTTCACTGCTTTGCTTTCACGCCGTGTCTGCTCGCTTTTTAGCGTACTATATTTAAGCTTATGGGTAAGCGGCGGTACTGCTTGAGTTGGAAATTGTTATGTCCAACGGGGGAGTTTTCGAACTCAAAGCAGGGGTCATAATCAAAGGGGCGCGCGCTCAATAACTAAGTGTAACACCCTTTAATTGAGTACCGTGTTGCCATGGAAAAACACTATCATCACCTGAGTACCACCGACCGCGTTACGCTCATGTTCTTGAAGCGCCAGGGCCTCAGCCTTCGTGCCATTGCCAGTGAGCTGAACCGTTCACCCAGCACCCTGAGCCGGGAATTGCAGCGGCGTACGGTTGAAGGCCGATCCTACGATGCCGAAGCAGCAGGACTCGCAGCGCGTTCAGCACGTTTGCACTGCCGGCCCCGGCGTAAGCTGGTTGCGGGCACTGACTTCCACAAAGTGGTCGTCGACATGCTGCGAAACAAGTGGTCTCCTCAGCAAATCAGCGGCACACTAAAGGCTATGTTTCCTCATCATCGCGAATTCCAAGTCTCACACGAGACCGTGTATAAAGCCATTTATGCCCAGCCTCACGGCGAGCTGCGTAAGGAGCTTATTACCTGCCTGCGTCAGGGTCACACCAAGCGCCGCCCCCGTGCTGGCGGGGTTGATCGTCGCCAACAAATCCCGGATCTGGTCAGCATCCACTTGCGACCGCCGGAAGTCGAAGAACGGCTGCTGCCTGGGCATTGGGAAGGCGACTTGATCAAGGGTGCCTTCAATCGCTCAGCTGTTGGTGCCCTGGTGGAGCGTGTCAGTGGTCTGGTGTTCCTGGCCAAGATGGACGGTGGCACCGCTACAGCGGCCGTTCAGGGCTTCAGCGCTGCGTTGAATCGGGTACCGCTGGAGATGCGCCAGACCTTCACTTACGATCAAGGCCGCGAGCTGGTCCGGCATGCTGAGATCACCCAAAAGTCCTGCACGGCGATCTATTTCGCTGACCCGCACAGCCCCTGGCAGCGAGCCATTAATGAGAACACCAATGGCTTGTTGCGGCAGTACATGCCCAAGGGAACCGACCTCTCTGTGTTCAGCCAGGATGAGTTGGACGCTTTTGCCTTCCAGCTCAACACTCGGCCTCGAAAGCGGTTAGGCTTTAAACCACCGCTGGAGGTGTTTATGGATCTGCTCAATCGTACCCAGGAAGCGCCATCAGGCGTTCATTAAACCGAGTGTTGCACTTGGAGTTGGAGACCGCCAAATACTTACTCCAAATCCAAGTGCAATAAAAAATTCTTATTTATCAGTATTTGGACCGATTAGCACAGATTTTGGGCACAAGAATGATAGGGTTTCATTGTCCGGAAACAGGACAGTTGATCGGTGTCTTACCCAGCTTCTCGGGCAATATCCAGTTCAAGTCGGCCTTGGCCAAACGCCGAAGATACTCGTTTACCGTGGAGCGGCTGGGGTCGCAGGCCGCCGCAATCTGGCGGTTGCTCAGCCCTCGCTCCTATTTCAGACGAAGAACTTCTTTGATTTTACGTATGGATAACCTCTTCGCAGGCTACGCATTCGGTCTTCTCCGGATGAGCAGACTCAGAGAACTGTTTAGTTATTCCGTGCCGGACGGTTTTGATAGAGAAAATCAGACACCCCGCCGGGGTGAAAGCATTCGCGTGGAATGTGCGGAAGGCTTTGTCTAAAATCAGCGGCAACCTTGGCCTGGAATACGAACCGAGCAGCCCCAGTTCATTCATTTCGCGAAGATCTCATGATTAAATTGCCCTTCGACGCTTAGCTTCTGGCTCAACAGAATCTGGTTATCCCGGTAAACCTGATCCACTGTGGCATATCGTATCTCAGGCATTTTACAGTTACCGCTTGGCCTCCATCGAATGCTGTCGTTTGCGTACAAGCTAAAAATTCTGTTCGTACCAATGAAGATGTCAATTCAACCGAGTCGTAAAAAAAGCAATCTTGTGGCAGAATAAAATTTTAATGAGAGACAGCTAATCTAGATGAGTGCAAAGAGCCTGCGTGTTCCTAAACGGGTGAAGCTATCCGATCAGATTGTTGAATCCGTCAAGAGTTGGGTTGCGGTAAACCAAATGCAGCCTGGCGACAGACTGCCTAACGAACGGCAATTGATGGAACAGTTCGAATGTTCCAGGGGCACAGTAAGAGAAGCACTAAAATCTCTTGAGGTTCAGGGGCTGATCTCGGTTCGCACTGGGCCCAATGGTGGTGCTGTTCTTGAACGAGTGCCTTTTGAAAAGGCTAGCGAATTGCTGCGGAATTTTTTACACTTCGAACAGCCCTCCGGGTTAGAGATCTATGCTCTTCGGACGTTAATAGAGCCCGAAATTGCAGCTTTGGCCACCCCCCGTCTAGAAGAAAAAGATCTAAAGACACTTGAAGCACTCGTTAAGCTATGCGAAGTAGCACCCGATACTTTTGAGGAGCGTATTGAGCAACGCATTGCTGAACTCGATTTTCACGTGTTGCTAGCACAACGATGCGGCAACCCCATGCTCGCGTTCATCGGTCGATTTGTAAACGACATGGTTCGAGATTTGATGATATTTAAAAAAGCCGCCTTACCAGAACAGCACGAGTTTTCCTGCGCAAACCTTGCCTACCACAAGCAATTAATTACAGCTTTTCGCGCTCGGGATGTGGTCGGTGCCCGCAAATTAATGAGTGATCATATGAAGTCTGGGGAACACTTCAATCGTGAGCTAGAAGGTCGACTCAATCAGCACTTTCTCGGTGTAGCTCATAAGTCTTAGGTCTCATCTTGCCAACGACGTCATCATCGGCAGGGTAAGATAATTAATGATTTCTTTGCTCAACAAACACGATATCAAATAAAAATCTCTAAAAAGATCGCCACCAAAAAAGTTAATGAAATCGTAAGCCCCAACAAACTAACCCACCTTCCTTAAGTTGATCAGGGGCTCTTTTCTTTCAGCCTGCTTCAGATTTACGTTAAAGAACAATGCCATTGCCAGCAGATATGTCTCAATAATGCGTTACGAAATACGATGTATAAGCCGAGGATTTTAACTCCAGCAGGATTCTTAAACCCACTTTAAACCAGCTCAGTTCATTGGAAAGAGGGCGGTCTGAGATTCTCACAGCATACCGATTCTACCCAAACAGCCATGTCTAACAGGTTATTCTCTGTCATACCTCTAGTGTTGAGTTGCAAACCTATAGGAAGTCCACTGGAATCTAGCCCAATAGGTAGAGTTGCCGCACACCAGTCGAAATAGTTTGCTGGCTGGGTGTTACGAGTCATGCCCATGGCAGCACGCATCGCGTTATCAGGGTCTTCAAGGCTTTTGATGGGAAGCGCAGTTTCCTGCGTTGTGGGGCTGATAATGAGGTCAACAGCATCGAATAATTTATCCGCTTCTTTTATATGGGCGTGACGTTCTGCTGACACTGTCAAGTAGTCGTGAGCCTTGATTGTCAATCCTTTTTCGATCCGGACGCGAATCGTTGGATCAATTAGCTCTTTTTGATCATTAAAAGTTTTTTCACTCAGCCAAGAAAGAAGTTCTGAGGGCATGGCGATGGGAAAGTAACGTTCTCGTCCCTCAATATTTGGAATGTCTAACGAGATGATTTCTGAATTTTTTTCTTCTAAAGCTGTGATTGCTTTTTCAAAGGCCTGACTAACATCGGGCGACAGGTCATCTAACATGTATCGCGTTGGCCGACCCAGCCTTGGGGGATTAGAGCACTTAGTCTGCTTTAAGTCGCCGGGATTTATTCGTGAATTTAGTGCCTGGAAGGCTAGCTGCGCATCCCGAGCCGAGCGAGTTAGAAGCCCGATAGAGTCAGTTTGGGGATCCAATGGAAAAACGCCATCGGTAGGCCAAAGGCCGGCCGTTGTCTTAAGGCCAAATAGTCCACACATAGCAGCGGGCACACGCACCGAGCCTCCAGTGTCACTACCTATGGATAATGCACACATTCCTGCGGAAAGAGCGACAGCAGCTCCAGAACTTGAGCCTCCAGGCAGCCTGTGTTGATGCGCGTCCCATGGGTTCCATGGGGTACCTCGTGAGACAGAATGGCCAGTGATACCGAGCGCGAATTCCACCATACGGGTAGTTCCCAGAATCACGCAGCCTGCTTCTTTTAAAGCCGTAATAAAACTGGATTCTTGTGGTTGATATTTACTTTGCAAGGATAGATTGGAGCCAGCGTGAGGATAGTTGCCGTCAAAAACAAAAATATCCTTTACCGAGATTGGCAGGCCCATTAGCGGGCCAAGGTCGATACCCTCAGCGAGTAATGCGTCCATGGCGCGTGCGACTATCAAAGCTCGCTCATTATTTACACGCTCAAAAGCTCCCAGTAAAGGATCCAGGAGTTCTATGCGCTCTAGATAGGCTTTCACCGCTTGCTCTGAGGTAATTTTGCCTCGGCGCATGCCCTTGGCAAAACCCTCCAAGCCAATCGTCGCAATCGGATCGCTGGGAATGGACATTCTATTATTCCTTGTGGCGTCGTCTACTGCCCTCGTTACCTGCAGCGGCAGCAGCAGAAATTCCAGTTAAAGTTGCTTGATACGTATAAATTCTTATTATATTCTATTTATTGTAATAAATAGAAAGATAGCAAATTTCGGATGAAACTTCAGCTAAATAAATAGAGGCTTGAAAATGAAAAAATTACTGATGATGGCTGTGGCAGCTCAGTGCTTGGCCATAGCGCCTCCCGTTCTTGCCGATATCGAAATTGGTGTAATCAACAGCCTATCGGGAAATTTTGCCACTTTTGGCCAGCGTTATCAGGCAGGCATGGAAGTAGCCTTAGAGGAAATTAATGCTGCTGGTGGCGTACGTGGCGAACCAATAGTACTAAACGTGCAAGACGATCGCTCTGAAGCCAAAAGTGCGCTTACTGCGGTCGAGTCACTCAATCGGCAGAACGTTCCTTTGATCATGGGTTCCTATTCGTCAGGAATTACGGGCCCTATGGCTCAGCTGATGACCCGTCAAGAAATACCGCTGATTGTTTTAGGCAGTGCCGATAACAGCATCACTAAGCCAGGTTCGCCTTGGGTATTCCGAGCAAAGCATAACTCCACGATCGTTGCGAAAACATATTTCGACTATTTTAATTACTTAAGAGAGACTTTTTACAAAGATCTTTCGACGGTAGCAATAATTTACGGTAATGGAGCCTGGCCCGCATCACTGGCAGAAGAAGGTGAAAAACTTGCTGCCGAAAACGGCTATAAGGTAGTGGGTAATCAGTCTTATGACCAAGGTACTACAGACTTCCGCCCGATTCTCAATCGTTTTCGCTCCGACCCCCCTGACTTGCTCTACATAGTTGCTTACGCAGAAGACGGTGTTGCCATTGCGAGGCAGATAAAAGAAGTGAATCTGAACGCCAAGGCCATAGCCATTGATACTGGTGCAGCACTCCCAGGCTTCATCAGCCAAGTAGGCGAAATTTCAGAGTATGTCGCTACCGTTGTGAGTTGGAGTAAGGATGTGAAGTACGAAGGCACCGAAGATTTGTATGAGCGACTGAAAGCGAAGATAGGCGAAGAGCCGACCTTTTACGAAGCCGAAGGTTATCTTGCGCTTCGCGTGGCCGCAGATGCGTTGGAACGCGCCGAGTCACTTGACCGCGATGATGTCCGAAACGCACTAGCGGAGACCGATCTTGATACGTCCGTCACTCATGTGCGATTCGAGAACAGCGATGGTTTCCAAGGGCAAAACCCAATTCGCAGCTTGGTGCTGCAGATTCAAGATGGCGAGCATGTAACAGTGTTCCCGAAGGATCTGGCAGCAGAAGAGGTGCGATTTCCGACGCCTGCTTGGGAAAATCGTTAATTAATCCATCATCGGCTTGGCGCAATCAGAGGAGTTACGATGTTTGATTATGTGTCCTTCTTACAGAACCTATCAAACGGATTGTTGATTGGTGGTGTGTATGCCCTTATCGGCGTGGGCCTGACTTTAGTATTCGGGGTCATGAAGACCATCAACTTTGCACACGGCGATTTTGTGGTCCTAGGCATGTACACGGCTGTACTTCTCAATGTTCTGTGGGGTTGGGATCCATATCTCTCTCTGCTTGTTGCCATTCCGCTAGGGTTCATTTTTGGCGCGTCGCTCCAGCGTATAGTTTTGGCGCGATTGGTGGACGCGCCGCCGGAGAGCACTCTGTTGGTGACTCTGGGCTTGGCGTTAGTTATCGGTAATGTACTGTTACTTACTTTTGGTGCCGAACCCAAGTCGGTCAATGTCTCATATGCCGCTTCTACTCTATCTCTTGGAGATATTTATTTTTCTGTAATACTGTTATCCGCAGGCGGCGCTACCGTGCTATTGATCGGTGGTCTCTACGTATTGCTCAGTCATACAGAATTAGGTCGATCCATTCGTGCGACGGCGGAGAATCGTCTTGGCGCCGAATTAGTGGGTATTGATACCCGAAGAATTGAAGCTATTGTTTTTGGTATAGGGACTTCGCTTGCTATGGCAGCCGGCACGGTGCTCATTCCACTTTTGTTCGCCACTCCCTCTTTTTCCGGCGCTATTTTCACTTTAAAGGCCTTTGTTGTCACTGTACTCGGTGGACTCGGCAATGTTGGTGCAGCTATCGCTGGTGGCCTTCTACTAGGTGTGGTTGAGGTGCTTGGGGCATCCTATCTAGCGTCAAGCTACCGTGATGCCTATGGACTTATCGTATTCCTCTTGGTCTTACTGCTGCGCCCGGAAGGACTGTTCGGTAAAACGGTGAAGCGCGTATGAATAAGCATTTGATCGCTCTTTTCTGCCTAGTAGTGTTAGGTATCTTTTACCCCATGGCATTTCCGGGTTATTTGACTTTCGCAATCACGTTGTTGTTATTTGTCGGCTGGGCTACTGCATGGGATATTCTGGGCGGCTGGGCTGGCCAAGTTAGTTTAGGTCATGCGAGTTTTGTCGGTCTCGGAGGCTATTTTGTAGCGGTCGGCACATCCCATTATGGAATTGATCCGTGGTGGGCGGTACTGATGGCTTTAATTGTGGCAGCTTTGCTCGCCTATTTGTGGGGAAAACTAACGTTCACACTCACTGGGCCCTACTTTACGCTCTCCACCATAGCGATTGCCGAAATTATTCGACTGGTGGCAATTAACGAGGAATGGTTAACAGGCGGTGCCACTGGTGTTTTCATATTTTCGCTTCCAGAGCCCTTTGGGATTGATCTCTTTGATCGACTCTCTAACTATTATCTTGCATTAACATTTGCAGCTCTTTGCATACTAACGGTCATTGTAATCTCACGTAATAAGTTCGGTTATCAATTGAGAGCCGTAAGAGAAGATGAAAGTTCTGCGATGGCGTCGGGAATTAACCCGCTATCGGTGAAACTGAAAGCGTTCATGCTCTCTGGCAGTCTTACTGCATTTGGAGGAGGTATTTACGCGATTTTTCTCTCTTTCCTTGAGCCACAAGTTGTCTTTTTTTTACTACTGTCCGTGCAAATAGCGTTAACAGCAATCATTGGGGGTAGAGGTACTATTTGGGGTCCAAGTGCTGGAGCATTTCTACTCGTGGGGGCAGGTGAGATTTTTCGCACCACCTTTGCTGAGGCCAATATGCTTATTTATGGGCTGCTGATCATGTTGGTAATCATATTCATGCCCCGCGGTATTGTAGGTGAGCCGTCCCGCTATTTTACTAGGAGGGCTTATGCCAAGCGCGCTCAAGACTAAAGGAGTTACCGTCAAGTTTGGGGGCGTGATAGCTGTCAACAATGTTTCCTTGGATGTGCCAGAGGGGGACGTTCTAGGACTTATTGGCCCAAATGGGGCTGGTAAAACAACGTTATTCAACGCTCTTACCGGCTTTGCACCTATTAACTCAGGCGCTATTCATCTTTATGGCCGAGACATAACGTCCTTGCCGCCCTATGCCCGAATTCGGGCTGGGATGGGCAGAACTTTCCAGACAGAGCGTCCGTTCGAGGAGCTAACGCTGTTAGAAAACGTTCTAGTTGCCGCGTTTTTAAAAGAACCGAAACGGAAGCAAGCTGAGCACCTATCAATGCAGGTGTTGGAACAAGTAGGTCTGGCGGATCGTTATGACCAGCCTGCTATGGATCTCAACTTGGCAAGGCGGCGGCGTTTGGAGTTGGCTAAAGCCCTTGCCGTCAAACCGAGCGTGTTATTTCTGGATGAAATGATGGCTGGGTTAAACCCTCCGGCGCTGCGTGAGATGATCGCCTTCGTCAAAGAACTTACAACGCAAAACATCACAATCGTTATGGTTGAACATATCATGGAAGCTATTATCGAGCTCTCCGATCACGTGATTGTCATGGCTGACGGCAGCGTAATTGCTGAAGGCAAACCAAATGATGTTGTTAATAATCCAAAAGTGGTGACGGCCTACCTCGGAGAGGACTGATGTCAGAGAAAAGACAAGCAATTCTGGATGTCAAAGACGTCGATCTTGGTTATGGTAGCCTGAAGGTGGTTTTTGAGGCGTCAATTACAATCGGGGAGGGTGAACTCGTTGGTTTAATTGGTGGAAACGGAAGCGGAAAATCGACGATTTTGCGAGCCGTTTCTGGAATGATTAAGCCGTGGTCAGGCACAATTCATTTTGATGGTATTGAAGTGTCTGGAAAACTTCCCCACGAGATGGCCCGGCTTGGTCTTGCCCATGTTCCTATGGGACGCCAACTGTTCGGCAATCTCACCGTCCATGAAAACTTGCTTCTTGGGGCTTTTTTGCCAGAGTCGCGGAAGATGCGAGAGGATAACCTGGAAAAGGTGCACACACTGTTTCCTGACTTGAAAAAATACGCTAAAGATAAAGCGGCACAGCTCTCAGGCGGACAGCAGCAAATGGTTGCCATCGCTCGCGGTTTAATGTTGAACCCGAAAATGCTGTTATTGGATGAGCCTAGCTTGGGCCTCTCTCCGTTGATGGTGAAAGGCGTTATGGCAGCGATCCGGCGCGTCGCGGATACTGGCATGCCAGTTCTTCTAGTCGAACAGAATGTTAAGCAAGTTTTGCAGATTAGTGATCGCGCATATGTTTTAGAAAATGGCCACCAAGTATTGGCGGGACCTTCGCGGGAACTCCAGGATAACGAGTTAATCCGTAAAGCTTACCTAGGACTTTGAACACATCGAAAGCATTTTTGCGGGAGTTGCAGGAACTGATGCGATTATTTCATATAAAATACTAATGCATAATTGATGTCCGTTGTGGTGAGTCAAGGATTCGAGGCACTTAATCTAGGGAAGGCTTTACTAACGCTCAGTTTTTCGCCGAATTGCTTTTCAACTCGAAAGAGAACCATCCAACTTGGATCCGAGTGTCATGCCGCTCCCTTTCCCTGCTTTAATCTGTTCATTTCCTGCCCGTTTAGCGCTATTTTGACGGAATTCGGGCGCACTTGCCTTGTGCCAGCAGGCATTTTTCACTGATTAATAGGCTGCTGACAGGGTCGATGAGGGGCAGGATTTTTATCCTGAGTGGTGGGATGTCTTAAAAAAAGTGTGCAAACCTGGTGGTGAAATGCTCCTTGTGGCTGACATTACGCAGGATATATACGGAACAGCTAGCGCTTGGACCGACGAACCACTTCAAGGAGCCGGTTTTTCAGGTAAGTGGGCCGAATTGGATTTTAGTTATCGTATGCCTCATCTAGCGCTAGAAAAGGCCGCTGAGTTTGCCGAGATGTATTTGCCCGCAGCTGGGCGGATGTTGCCTATACATAGCCAGATTGGCCTAGGGTTGGAGCAGTGCTCGCTTCGTTGGGTGCAAACGAACAGGAAAGGTGCTGAAACCGTTTGTGTTGACGAGATTCTACGGTTATTCACAGAAGAGGGCGGTGAAGGCTACTCCTTTGCTGACGCTACTTTCCTTTGCAATAGTCGCGCAGCAGGTTACGAAGTGGTCCTGCAGTTAGGGCAAAAAGGAATAAAGTCGGTTCACACGTACGATGAGGATGAGCAAGAATGCCGGCGTCAAAAAGTCGGGTTTTACATGGGTGATGCACGTGTGAAAGCTACAACTTTACACAGCTTCAAGGGTTGGGAATCTCGCTCTTTAGTGATCTATATAGGCGAGAAGGTCTCGCCAAAATCTTTGGCGTTACTCTATACCGGATTAACTCGACTTAAGAGGCACCCAGAAGGGAGTTGTCTAACGATTGTTTGCAGCTCCGACGAGCTTGCTCAATACGGTAGCAGCTGGCCTGAATTTGCAAATTTTTGTGGGGCCCAAGCATAGAATTAGCTGATATGGACTTAATGTTTGGCGACCCTTTTTTGTGTCCATTATATAAAACTGTTTATGGCGGGCAGGGGTCAAAATAGAGTCGCTACCTATCTTCGTGTTTTTTTCATGGACACACCATGGACACCGTTTGGGCACAGCCAATAAAAAAGGCCTTACGCTTTCACGTAAGACCTTGAAAAATATGGTGCGCCCGACAGGATTCGAACCTGTGACCACTGCCTTCGGAGGGCAGTACTCTATCCAGCTGAGCTACGGGCGCTTACGAGCTTAACGGCTGCGCGCTAATTTCGAGTGCGTAATCTTACGTTTGCAGCGGGCGACTGTCCAGCCTTTGCCGGGCAGCGGCGCTTAATTTGCGGGTTTGGTCCTGAATAAGAAGCCAACTTAGCTCCGCTAGGCGAACCGCTCGGGCGTTAGGGCTACAAGCCCGTGCTCATTACTGAAGGTCACTTCGCCGTCCTGAGTGGTTACCTGAAGGCTCATGGCACGCTGTGCCAGGCCTGCCAGTTGTTCGGTGGCTTCCGGGTCCAGATTCACGCAAGTCAGGTTGTTAAAACGTGCCAGTTTTGCTTTATTTTTGTCCCACCATATGGGCACGCCGCGGCCGCCGTAGGTGTATAGAATCACCTGTTTTGAGCGGTTGCAGGCTTTTCGCAGGCGGCTTTCATCGGGCAGGCCCAGTTCAATCCAAAGTTCAATTTCGTTGCTCAGGCTTTTTTGCCACAGTTCTGGTTCGTCGTCTGTGCTCAGGCCTTTTGTGAACTCCAGTTGGTCACTGGCGTTCAGTGCAAACGCCAGCAGCCGCACCATCATGCGTTCGTCGTTTTCTGAAGGGTGGCGGGCCAGGGTCAGCTGGTGGTCGGCATAGTAATGGCGATCCATATCGGCAATATTCAGCGTGGCTTTAAAAATGGTAGCTTTGAGCGCCATGGGATTCCTGTGGTAATCGCGGGGCAGTTTGCGCCCTTTCGGTGCGTGGGTGACAATGCGCGCGACGAGTGTAATTCATTTAAGGAATAGCTGGGCGCCGCCTATGTCGATATTACGGGGTTTTCTGATTCTGGTGCTGTTTTTCCTGCTAGGCGAAGCACTGCGGCTGGTTTTTTTAGTGCCGATTAGCGGCGGTATTCTGGGGCTGATGATGCTCACGCTGTATTTTATGGCGACCGGTGGCGTGGGCAATGCTGTGGCCAGTGCCAGCCAGGCTCTGATCTCGGTGCTTATTTTGCTGATTATGCCCGGCCTAACAGAGATATTTTTCATCTCCGGCAAGTTCACCGGTCAGTGGCTGGCGGTGAGTGTGTCTTTGCTGGTGGGCACTTTTTTGAGTGTGGTCACCACATTGGTTCTATTAAATGTGCTGGCGCGCAAACTGCCCTCTGGATCAAACAATCATGAATAGCCCGTTGACGATTTGGGAGCGTTTACTAACGCTGTCTCACGTGCTGGCAGACACGCCGATGCTCGCCATCGCGATGACTATACTGGCGTTTTTTGCAGCGAACAGTGTGTACATCGCTATTGGCCGCCCGGTGTGGCTGCCACCGGTTGTGCCCGCAGCCACTATTCTGGCCGGCATGATTGCGCTGCTAGGCTTAGATCCAGACAGTTATCGCGACGGTGCGAACTGGCTGATGTTGCTGCTGGGCCCGGCTACAGTGGCGCTGGGCGTGCCGCTGTATCAAAACATTCATCATATTCGTGCCATGTTCTGGCCTATCGTTCTGACCTTGCCTATAGCCGCCTCACTGGCGGTGCTGTACACGCTGGTCATTGCCTGGGCGCTGGGTGCGTCGCCAACGGTTATGGCGTCGCTAGCACCAAAATCGGTTACAGCAGCCATCGCGCTGGGTATTGGTGACATCATTGGCAGCTCGGTTCCGATGTTGATGGCGGCTCTATTGATTACGGGTGTATTTACCACCTTTTGCGTCGAGGTCGCCACCCGTCTGTTGAAAATTACGGATGAGCGGGTGATCGGTTTTGCACTCGGCTTGAATGGCCACGCCATTGGCACCGTGCGGGCGTTTGAAATCAGCAGTACCGCAGGTGCTTTTTCTTCATTGGGCATGAGCCTGACAGGGCTGTTTACCGCGTTGCTGCTGCCGGTTCTTTTCAACTGGTGACAGGCTTTTTACGCCAACCCATGGGTCCATTCAAACGCCTGTATGCATCTTGCGTATAGGGGTATGTCGCAATTTCAATTGCCGTTTTGCTGTGTGTTGACTAGGTTACTACAAGGTATCTGGTGCCTTTGGGCGCCGATTCGTCCGTAAAATTCTTAAAACAGCAACGGAAAACGCGATGAGAAAGCTATTAACCGCATTTGTTGGCTCTATGGCTTTGGCCGCGGCGCCCTTAGCGCTGTCTGCTGAAGCGACGAAAGAACTGAAAATGGCCTACGACGCCGATCCCGTCACCCTGGACATCCATGAACAGTTGTCTGGCGGTATGCTGCAACTGTCCCACATGACCTTTGACCCGCTGATACGCTGGAACAAAGACCTGGGTTTTGATGCCCGCCTGGCAGAAAGTTGGGAGCGCATAGATGACAAAACCATGCGTTTCAAGCTGCGCGAAGGCGTTAAATTCCATTCCGGTAATGAGCTAACCACCAAAGATGTCGTGTTTACCTACGATCGTTTGAAGCAAAGCTCTGATTTTAAAGCGATCTTCGCGCCTTTCAACGGCATCAATGTGATTGATGACTACACCTTTGAACTTGTTACCGCCGAGCCATACCCGCTGTTGCTGAACACCGCGACTTACATTTTTCCGATGGACAGCGAGTTCTACTCCGGCGAGACCGAAAATGGCCAGAGCAAAGCGGCCATCACCAAACATGGCAGTTCCTTTGCGTCTGGCAACCTGTCCGGCACTGGCCCGTACATTGTTACGTCGCGTCAGCAGGGCGTGCGTATGGAGTTTGAACGCTTTGCCGATTATTGGGATGAAGCATCACCCGGCAACGTGAAGAAAATCGTGCTGACGCCCATCAAAGAAAACAACACCCGCGTATCGGCGTTGTTGTCTGGTGGTGTGGATTTCATCGCTCCGGTACCGCCAACCGATCTGGAACGCATCAAGCGCGACGAAGACACAGATCTGGTGGCCATGAGCGGTACCCGCATCATCATGTTCCACATGAACCAGGATCGTGTTGAGGCCTTCAAGAACCCCAAAGTGCGTCAGGCGGTGGCTTACGCCATTAACCAGGAAGGCATTGCGGCTAAAATCATGAAAGGCTTTGCAACTCCTGCGGCGCAGATGTCACCGGCTGGCTATTCTGGTCATAACGAATCGTTGAAGCCTCGTTATGATGTGAAAAAGGCGCAGGAACTGATGAAGGAAGCCGGCTACGAAGACGGCTTTACCATTACCATGATGTCGCCCAACAACCGCTACGTGAATGACGACAAGATTGCCCAGGCGGCTGCGGCCATGCTGGCGCGCATTAACATCACGGTGGATTTGAAAACCCTGCCCAAGGCTCAGTACTGGCCTGAATTTGATGCTCGTTCAGGTGACATGATGCTGATTGGCTGGCACGCCGATACCGAAGACTCTGCGAACTTCTTCGAGTTCCTGACCTTCTGCCCGAACGCCGATACCGGCGCTGGCCAGTACAACGCGGGTAACTACTGCAATCCGGAAATTGACGCGCTGGTCGCAAAAGCCAATGTGGAAACCGATCGTGAAAAACGCGCTGCGATGCTGCAAGACGTAGAAAAGCAACTGTATGACGATGCTGCGTTCATCCCCCTGCACTGGCAGGATCTGGCTTGGGCTTCAAAGAAGAACGTAAAACTTGAACCCATATTGAACGTGATGAACTTCCCGTACCTGGGAGACCTAGTGGTCGAGTAACCGCCTCTAATCACACGTGATCAACCCGTAAAACCCGGTCGGTTGCGGGCACCCACTCTCCCAAGGGCGCCTGTAACCGGCTTTTTTTATTGACGCCTAATCCGGACATTTTTCATGCTAGCGTTTTTGGTTCAACGGATTTCCCAGGCATTTCTGGTCATGTTCGTGATCAGCGTGATCGCGTTTGCCATTCAGGACGGCCTGGGTGACCCGCTGCAGGAACTGGTGGGCATGTCGGTGTCGCTGGAAGAGCGCGATGCCATACGTGAAGACATGGGTTTGAATGACCCCATTTACGTGCAGTATGCGCGCTTTGCCGGTAATGCTCTGCAGGGAGATCTGGGCATTTCGTACTTCTACGGCAAGCCTACGTTGCAGGTTATTGCTGAACACCTTCCGGCTACCCTGGAATTGGTGATTGGTGCCAGCTTGATCATTTTGGTGTTTTCGGTGCCTATTGGTGTTTACGCAGCCATTCGCCCACAAGCATTTTTGTCGAAATTTTTTATGGGCATCAGCACTGTGGGTATTTCAATTCCGGTGTTCTTGACCGCCATCGTGTTGATCCAGCTGTTTTCGATTGGGGTCACGATTGAAATGTTTCCAACGGATACCGGTTGGGGTACCTGGCTCAATGGCGCCCTGTCTACCGATGGCGGTTTGCCGTCTTACGGCCGCGGGGACGAGCTTACCCATTTTTTCGGTACCTGGAATTCAGGATTTTTTTCCTGGGACGGCCTTTTGCACCTTGTGCTGCCCTGTGTGTCTTTGGCGTCTATTATGCTGCCGCTGTTTATCCGGCTGATTCGTGCGGAAATGATGGAAGTGTTGCAAAGCGACTACATTCGCTACGCGCGTGCCAAGGGGCTGTCTTCCGGCCGCATCAACTTTTTGCACGCCTTGAAAAACACCATGCTGCCGGTGATTACGGTCGGCGGTGTGCAACTCGGCATCATGGTCGCTTACACCATTCTTACTGAAACCGTATTCCAGTGGCCGGGCATGGGCCTGATGTTTCTGGAAGCCATTACCCGCAGCGACATTCCGCTAATTGTGGCCTACCTGATGGTGGTGGGGTTGGTTTTTGTGATTACCAACACGATTGTGGACCTGATCTACGGCCTAGTGAACCCCACTGTAAAACTGACAGGTAAAAAAGCATGATGACCGCGACTGTCTCCCGTTGGGCTCGCGTCCGCGACTCTTTCCTCTGGTACAGCTTTAAACGTGACAAAGTAGCCATTGCTAGCTTTATCGTATTGTTGGCGATGGTTCTGTCGGCGATTTTTGCACCCTTGTTGGCACCGACTGATCCCTACGATCTGGCGCTGATCGACATTATGAACTCAGAGTTGCCGCCGATTGGCATGAGCGGCGCCGACGGGGCCTTCCCGTTAGGCACCGACGCCCAGGGCCGGGATATGCTGTCGACCATTCTGTACGGCACCCGGGTGTCGTTGATGATTGGTTTTGGTGCGGTCATTCTGCAAGCCGCTCTGGGTATTATGTTCGGCCTGCTGGCGGGCTACCTGGGTGGTCGGGTAGACGCTATTCTGATGCGCATTGCCGACGTGCAGCTGTCGTTTTCTACCTTGATGGTGGCTATTATCGTGGGCGCCGTGTTCAAGGCCAGCTTTGGCAGCCTGATGTTTGGTGAAATCGCCATTTATATGCTGATTTTTATCATCGGTGTGGCCGAGTGGCCGCAAATTGCCCGTACCGTGCGTGCCTCGGTGCTGGCAGAGAAGAAAAAGGAATATGTAGACGCGGCCAAGGTGATGGGTTTTCGCACCAACCGTATTATGTTCCGCCACATTCTGCCCAATACTCTTTCGCCGATTTTCGTGATCGGTACGGTGCAAATTGCCAACGCCATTATTTCTGAAGCGGCGCTGTCGTTTCTTGGCCTGGGTATGCCTGAGACCCAGCCTTCACTGGGTTCGCTGATCAAATCCGGCTTCGACTACATTCAGAGCGGTTCCTGGTGGATCACCCTGCTGCCCGGCCTGGTGCTGGTGGTGTTGGTGCTGGTGATCAACCTGCTGGGCGACTGGCTGCGCGATGTAATGAACCCACGGCTGTACAAGGGATAATTCGATGGCATTGCTGGAAGTAAAAAATCTGGATGTTCGCTTTGCCGTGCGCGGTGGCGATTTGACAGCCCTGCGGGGCATCAGCTTTTCGCTGGACAAAGGCGAACGGCTGGGCCTGGTGGGCGAATCTGGCGCGGGTAAATCCGTGGCGGCATTTTCCATTCTCAATCTAATCGCACAGCCGGGCTACATTGCCGGCGGGCAGATTCTGTTTGAAGGCAAAGACCTGGCGGCCATGAGTGAGCGTGAACTGCGGAAAATCCGCGGCAATCGCATCGCCATGATTTTTCAGGACCCGATGATGACCCTGAATCCGGTACTGACCATTGGTACCCAGATGGTGGAAGCTATAAAGGCTCATCGCCGGATCAGCACCAAAGACGCGCGGGCCATTGCCGTAGACAAGCTGCGTAAGGTGCAGATTCCGTCCCCCGAGAAGCGCCTGGACCAATATCCCCATGAGCTGTCTGGCGGTATGCGCCAGCGGGTGATTATTGCCATCGCCTTGCTGCTAGACCCTGAAATTATTATTGCCGACGAACCCACCACCGCTCTGGATGTGACCATTCAAGCGGAAATCATGGCTTTGCTGCTGGATCTGTGCGAACAGGAAAACGTTGCGCTGATGCTGATTACCCATGACTTGGGCGTGGTGTCCCAGGTGTCCCAGCGCATGCTGGTGATGTACTCCGGCCGTATCATCGAGCAGGGGCCGACCCGCGAAATTATCAACGATGCCCAGCATCCTTACACTCAGGGGCTGATAAACGCACTGCCGCAAATGGGCGAGCCCGGTGCGCGGCTGTTTCAGATTCCCGGTGCCATGCCGTCGTTGAAGAATGTACCCAGCGGGTGCCCGTTCAACCCGCGCTGCTCATTTGCGACCGATGAGTGCCGCAGCACCATGCCCGAGTATGTGCGGGCCGGTAATGTAGATGTGGCCTGCTATGAGGTGGAACGTTTGATTGCACAAGAACAGCAAGCCCGGGAGGTGACCCCATGAGCGCCTCGCCGTTGGTTGATATTCGCGGACTGGAAAAGAAATTCGACCTGTCTGGTAGCTTTCTGGAGCAGGTCAGCTTCAAAAACGGACGCTTTCAGCGCAAACAGGAAGCGGTGCACGCCATCAACGGCGTGAACCTGCAGGTGTTCAAAGGTGAAGCCTTGTGCGTTGTAGGCGAGTCTGGCTGCGGCAAGTCTACGGTTGCTCGCACTATTATGGGCTTGCTGTCGCCCACCGCTGGTGAAGTGCACTATGAAGGCAAGCGCATCGACACGCTGGAAGGCAAAGCGCTGCTGCCGTACCGCCGTAAAATGCAGATGATTTTCCAGAACCCTTACGCCTCGCTGAACCCGCGGATGACCATTCAGCAAACTCTGGAAGAACCCATTCACTTTCACCACCCCGAGTGGAGCAAAGCCGACGTGCTTAATAAGGTACAGGAGGTAATGCAATCGGTGGGTATTGATCCGGATTGGGGCAGCCGCTTCGGCCACGAGTTCTCCGGCGGCCAGCGCCAGCGTATTGCCATAGCCCGCGCCTTGGCGGTAGACCCGGAGTTTATTGTGGCGGACGAGCCCATTTCGGCGCTGGATGTGTCCATTCAGGCGCAAGTGCTGAATTTGATGATGGACGCCCAGGAATCGCGCAATCTGACCTATCTGTTCATCACCCACGATTTGGCGGTGGTGGAGCACTTTGGCACCCGTGTGGCGGTGATGTATCTGGGCCGGGTGTGTGAGCTGGCGCCTACCAAGGCGTTGTTTGCCACCCCGCGGCACCCGTACACCCAGGCATTGCTGTCTGCGATACCGCGGCTGGAAGACGGCCGGCCCAATTACATTCGCCTGCAGGGCGAAGTGCCTACGCCGGTCAATTTGCCGTCGGGCTGCGTATTCCATGGCCGTTGCCCCTACGCTAATGATCGCTGCCGCCAGGAAATCCCGGAATTGTTTGCCACAGATGATGGTGGTCAAGTGGCCTGCCACGGGGTCGAAGAAGGCCGTTTGTGAAAACCCAGTAGCCGATGCGTTATCATGGCGTCTTTGATCCAAAGCCAATGGTCCGCGAAGCCGTGGGGGGGTAATGGAAGTACGCTGGATGGAAGATTTTATGGCGCTGGCCCGCACCCGCCATTTTTCCCGTGCGGCTGAGCTTCAACACGTCAGCCAGCCTACCTTCAGCCGGCGTATTCGCCTGCTGGAAGACGCCATGGGTGCAACCTTGGTTAACCGCCAGACGTTGCCACTGTCGCTGACGCCTGCGGGTGAGGTTTTTGCCGAGTTGTGCGCGCGGGTCACCCGCGACGTTCGCGACACCCACGAGCGGGTAAAACACCTTGAATCCGATGCCAGTGCCCGCATCAGTGTGGGTTCTACCCAGGGCCTGTTCTCCCACTTTTACCAGACCTGGGCGCAACAGGCCGGGGTAGCCGAGCGACTGCAACTGAACCTGAAGGCCACCAACTGGATAGGCGAGCAATTTCTGGATGCGCTCGACAACGGCGACTGCGATCTGGTGCTGTGTTACTGGCATGAAGACCTGCCCTGGCGTGAGCGGCTCAACAGCAGCGCCTACCGCTCCCTGACCCTGTCAAAGGAGGCGCTGATACCGTTGAGCGTTGGCGACGAACAGGGCGCCCCGCGTTTTGCTCTGCCGGGCAGCGCTGCGCAGCCGGTGCCGCTGATTGCTTACCACCCTCGGGGTTTTTTACAGCCCGCCATTACCACCCATCTGGCGCGGCAGAAGACCACTGCCAATCTGTTACCGCTGAATGAAAACGCCCAGTCGGCCAGCGTGAAAGCCTTGGTAGAGAAGGGCTTTGGCATGGGCTGGCTGCCCCAGCGCATGGCACAAAAAAGCGAAGAATCTGGCAGCCTGGTGCGCGCCGGCGATGAGCGCTGGGACGTAACACTGGAAATTCGATTGCTGCGCCTAAGCCAACCCCGTAGCCAGGAATTCAATACACTCTGGAACACATTGGAAACTCAATATGACCGATAACCAAATTCTGGCCTTGCAACCTGACCACATTGCCGAGTTGCAGCAGCGCTACCAGCGAGCGCTGGCGAACCATGGCTACAGCGCTCTGTTGATCAGCGCCGGCGCAACACCCGTGCGCTACGGCGACGACCAGGGCGCGCCTTTCCAGGGCTTTGGCCCGTTTCTGCACTGGACTGGCCTGACCGGTTACGAACACGCCTGGCTGCTGATTCAGGCAGATACAACGCCGGTGCTGTGGCTATATCAGCCGGTGGATTTCTGGCACGCGACTTTACAACTGCCAAGCGAACCCTGGCAGCAGGCTATGGACATTCGCTATACTGCCAACCGGGCTCTGCCGCCATTGCCGGCCGAGACTGGTCAGGGTGAAGGGCTGGCCGTTTTGGGCGATCCAGCCCTGCTTGCGGGCGTGCCGGGTGATCATAATCCGGTGGCGTTGACGGTGGCTCTGGATGAAACCCGCATGCACAAAACCGACTATGAAGTGGCATGCTTGACCCGTGCCAATAATATTGCTCTGGCAGGTCACCAGGCTGCCGCCGCTGCGTTCGCCGATGGCGACAGTGAATTTAAGATCTACCTGGCGTATCAGCAGGCGACCTTGCAGCGTGAAACAGAGGCGCCTTATCACAGTATTATCGGCTTGAACGAACACGCCGGTACTCTTCATTACCAGTATTACGACACCACGGCACCGGCGCAGTCCCGCAGCCTGTTGATGGATGCAGGTGTGCGCTACCGCGGTTATTGCTCAGATATTACGCGTACCTACGCGGCCGCGGGCGAAGGCCGGTTCGCAGCACTGGTAAAAGGTATGGACCTGTTGCGTGAACACTTGTGCAATATGGTTGCACCGGGTGTTGAGTACCTGGCTATTCACCGCAAGGCTCACTCCGGTGTCGCTGCGCTGCTCAGTGCCAGTGGGCTGGTCAGCGGTATCAGCGATGAAGCCATGGTAGAGCAGGGTATCACCCGGGTGTTTTTCCCCCACGGAATCGGCCATTTTCTGGGCATACAGGTGCACGATGTGGCCGGGAAACCCGTACCGTCGCCAGCGGAAGCGCCGTTTTTACGCCTGACACGAACGTTGGAAGCCGGCATGGTACTGACCATCGAACCAGGTCTGTATTTTATCCCTTCGCTGCTGGAACCCTTGCTAAAAGGACCATTGGCGCAGCATATCAACACCGCGATACTGGGCGAGCTGAAGGGCTGCGGGGGTGTGCGGCTGGAAGACAACGTACTGGTTACCGAGACGGGTGCGCGAAACTTGAGCAGATTGACTGAAAATTAATATCCAAAGGGCTTGAACTTTAAGATCGGAATGTTAATAATTATCACTAACATTTAATTGCGTAAGTGAGAGCCCTATGTATGTCTGCCTTTGCCACGGCGTAACCGATCGTGATATCCGTGCCGCAGCGGACAACGGTGTAACGTCCATGCGCCAGTTGGGTGAAGAGCTGGGCGTGGGCACGCAGTGCGGCCGCTGTGCACCAACCGCCCGCGAAATCCTCCGCGATTACGGCTCTCCGGGTTATATGGCTCTGGCGTGTATGTTGGCCCACCCGGTTTGATTGCCCGGCCAGGTTTATCATTCCAGCGATTTTAACTTTTGCCATAACGCGCTATTCTTACCTAACGTGATTAAAATCTTTAGGGGAAGCGCTATGAAAGGCGATAAACAGGTTATTCAGTTTTTAAACAAAGTGTTGGGCAACGAGCTGACGGCCATCAATCAGTATTTTTTGCACTCACGCATGTACAAAGACTGGGGCATCGCCAAGCTTGCCGCTAAAGAGTACGAAGAGTCTATTGACGAAATGAAACACGCCGATCAGCTGATCGAACGCATCCTGTTTCTGGACGGCCTGCCGAACCTGCAAGACCTGAACAAGCTGATGATTGGTGAACACGTTCAGGAAATGATCGAAAGCGATCTGAAAATCGAACATCTTGCCCATAAAGATCTGAAAGATGCCATCGTTCACAGCGAGTCTGTTCAGGACTACACCAGCCGTGAGTTGTTCCGCAGCATTCTGGACAGTGAAGAAGAGCACATCGACTGGCTGGAAACCCAGCTGGAAATGATCAGTCAGATGGGCATTCAAAACTACATCCAGTTACAGTCTGCCGCAGCGGAGTAAATGTCGACAATGGATCTGTCCTGCTTTAAAGCGTATGACCTTCGTGGCCGTGTTCCAGACCAGCTGAACCCTAAGCTGGCGGAGCATATTGGCCGTGCCTATGTGGAAGTAACCGGCGCGAAAAAAATCATTGTCGGCTATGACATTCGCTTGTCCAGCCGCGAGATCAGCGAGGCATTGTGCTCGGGTTTAATGGCCGCGGGTGCAGACGTGTACGACATTGGCCTGTGCGGTACCGAAATGGTGTACTTTGCCACCAGCCATTACGACATGGATGGCGGCATTATGGTAACCGCCAGCCATAACCCCCGTGACCACAATGGCATGAAAATGGTGGGGCCAGAATCGCGGCCGATCAGTTCAGACAATGGCCTGAACGACATCCGCGACCGCGTTTTGGAACCGTTTGCGGATGCCCACGATCAGGGCCGTTACCAAACCCTGGAAACCATGAGCGCCTATATCGATCACCTTCTGGGCTATATCAACGGTGCAGATCTGAAACCGCTGAAATTGGTCGTCAATGCTGGTAACGGCGGTGCCGGGCTGGTGATTGATGAGCTTGAGGCGCACCTGCCGTTCGAGTTTTTGAAAGTACACCACAACCCAGACGGCCACTTTCCCAACGGTGTTCCCAACCCCATACTGGAAGAAAATCGCGCAGCCACCGCAGATGCGGTAAAAGCCAGTGGCGCGGCTATGGGCATCGCCTGGGACGGTGATTACGATCGCTGTTTTTTCTTTGATGAAAATGGCCGCTTTATTGAAGGCTATTACATTGTTGGTCTGCTGGCCGATCAGTTTCTGCGCAAGACCGGCCCGGGTAAGGTGATTCACGATCCGCGTCTGATCTGGAACACGTTGGATCTGGTTGCCGCTGCTGGCGGAGTTGCCGTCGAAAGCAAAACTGGCCATGCGTTCATCAAGCAGCGTATGCGCGATGAAGATGCGGTGTACGGCGGTGAAATGAGTGCCCACCATTATTTCCGGGATTTTGCTTATTGCGACAGCGGGATGATTCCATGGCTGCTCGTGGCCGAGCGCTTGTGCCAGGCTGGTTGTACGCTGTCATCGTTGATTGATGCCCGTATTGAAGCCTACCCGGCCAGCGGCGAGATTAACCGCACGATCGCAGACCCCGCTACCGTCATTGCTGCCATCGAAGCAAAATACGGCGCTGATGCAAAAAGCGTGAGCCACGTCGACGGCGTGAGTGTGGAATACGATGATTGGCGCTTTAACCTGCGGATGTCCAACACGGAACCGGTGGTAAGGCTGAATGTGGAGTCCCGTGGCGACATACCGTTGATGCGAGAGAAAACCGACGAACTGCTGGTGGAAATGGAGCGTTTGAACGCTCTGTAAACGTGATGGTGACTTGTTCTTTGTAATCAGTGCCAAGGCCCTGCCAGACGATCAAATCTGGAGGGCTTTTTGCTTCTTTAGGCTTCCAGCCTTGGCGCTGCGCTAACGATTAAAGCCAGTCGTTCAGCATAATTCCCACGCCGACCCTCTGAATGCGCTCGTTGTAGTCAATTAGGCTCTCACCGTAACCGTTGTAATAATGCACGAAGCCTTTGATGGCCTCGCCGATGGGGAAGCTATAGCCAAACTCCACCGAGGTTCTGTTGTCTGAGATGCGCAGGTTGTTCAGCAGTTTCAGTGAGAAGGTGCGGTCTTCCGTCAGCTTGTAAACTGCATGGTAACTGCCATGGCCCAGATAGCTTTCAATATCGTTGTTGTCGTCGGTGCTGCCCTCTGGCAGGCGTATCCAGGGTTGAACCATGAACAGCCAGCGCTTGTAAGTGTAAGTTCCCATGCCAACAATGCGGTTCCAACTGCGCGAGCGCGGCTCGGCCTGACCGTTTGACTGGTGGTTAATGCCCACATACAACGTATCCAGGCGGCCTGGCCCAATGTTCCAATCGGGTTGGTAGCGCAGGAATAGTTCAGGCTCGTAGTTGGTTTCACGAAACGGCGCGGACTCATCTTGATTGTAAAGCTGCCAGAAAGACTTCTGGGTGTAGCCGAACCAAAGGGTAGCGCGTTTATCCATAAGGCCGGTGAATAGCGGAACTTTGAAGCTGATCTGGTACTTGGCTTCTTCCTGCTTAAGGTCGTAATCGTAGCCGGTTACGCCCAGGCGCGGACTCGTAGGTGCCTGATTTGGGTGGTCGGACCAGGTGACTGGCAAAATATAGTTTGGGCGGTGGCGAATAAAACTGCCAGAGAACGAAAACAGGGCCTCTTCTGCTTCCAGGTAGCGGTCCAGAATCGACGACATTACGGCGGTTTCGTCGTCTGCCCCGGGGCTATTCAGTCCTCCTTTTATGTTCCGCTTGCTTGGCGGTAGTGCTTCGGTAGCGCTTTCTATCCGCTGCCGTTGCTCGGTGCTGGCGTTGTCGCGGGCTAGATCAGGCTGGTAAACCTCATCGAAGCAGGCCAGGCGCTGCAATCCATCGCGAATCAGTGCGCAGTCTTGGGCGGACAGAGGCAGACCCGCTATGGGCTCAGCGTCGGTTTGGGCACCGGCGGCAGGCGCCCAGGCCAAAGTGTACAATGCGGCGGATATTGCCGTTGCCAACACGTGGCGTCGCTGCTGGATAATTGTTAACGCAGGTGTGAATAGCATGGTGGTAATGTCTCTTTGACCCTTAACGGAAGAAAAACGGCGTGTAAATTGTGAAGTTTTACGGGGCGTTCAGGCTGATCCAGGTATTTGCTATGCCGTATAACCACACGCTGGACATGGTCAATGCCATTAATGCGAAAATCAGTTTATGGCGATTTTGCCGTTCTGCGCCGGCGGCAACTACCCAGCGCAGGTACATCAAGCCAATAAAACTGGTGAAAACCAGCAGGCTGGCCACAGCCGGTATCAGCAACCAGGCGGGCGCCAGAACTTTCCCCGGCGGCGTACTGGAACCAAACCAGATCATAGAACCCAATAGTGTAGCTAGCGCAGTAAACTCTAGAATTAAGAGTGGCTTGCGTAAGCGGTTGGAAGAGTGACCGGGATCTTTCATGGCGAATTCCTGAGCGATAAACGGGCCGAGAGCGTATGGTAACCATAACGGTGCGACAGGTCTCGTGATTTGCCAAATGGCAACAAATGATGCTGAAATTGATGTATCAGTCTGCGTGTTGGTTTTTTTGCCAAGGTACAGCCGCTATAATGCGGCGACTTATTATTATAACGCTTGAATGCGAGGTGCATTGTGAAGATGAAGAGAATTCTGGTCGCTGTTCTGCTTGGTTTTGGTTTAACAGCCGGAGCCGCTATGGCAAATTTTGAGGACGAAATTCTGTCCCGTATCCAGCCGGTAGGCAGTATCTGCTTGCAGGGCGACGATTGTGGCGCAGCTGCAGCTCCAACGGTCGCAGTCAGTGCTGGCCCTCGCTCTGGCTCTGAGGTTTATGGTGCCGTTTGCCTGGCATGCCACACCACGGGTGCAGCCGGTGCGCCGGTAATTGGTGATGCCAGTTCCTGGGCGCCGCGTGTCGAGCAGGGCTTAGATACGCTGATCTCCCACGCTATCAATGGCTATAACGCCATGCCAGCTAAAGGTGGCTGTGCCAGCTGCCCGGATGAAGAAATTGCAGCCGCTGTTGAATATCTAGTGGCAGAGAGCAAGTAACACTGCGCAAAACTGGGTTGTTCGCCATTGCGGACTGCCCGGTGTCAGGCGCCCAAGTCTCCTAGCAGGGCGCTGAGCGTTGCTTTTCCTTTCTTTTGATTCACTTCTACGTCTGCTTCCCCCAAACCCAACCAGCGCACATCATCCTCGGGCAGTTCGTCTAGAAAACGGCTTGGAATGGTCTCCATTTTTTCGCCGTATTGCCGGCGAGACGCGGCATAGGTTAGGGTCAGCGTTTCCCGCGCCCGGGTAATACCCACGTACATCAGCCGCCGTTCTTCCTCGATGTTTTCTTCTTCAATGCTCATCCGGTGCGGCAAAATTTCTTCTTCCAGGCCGATGATGAACACATGGGGAAACTCCAGGCCTTTGGAGGCGTGCAGAGTTAGCAGCTGAACTTTGTCGCTGTCGTCTTCTTCTTCGCGCTGTTCCATCATGTCCCGCAGGATCAGCTTGGTAACGGCGTCTTCCACGCCAATTTCGTCCGCGGTGCCTTTGCCATCGTCAAGCATGCGCTGGATGGAATCTACCAGATACCAGATATTCTCCATGCGCCGCTGCGCCTGTTTGGGAGAGCCCGAATGCTGGTGCAGCCATTCCTCGTACTCTATATCGGTAAACAGCTGCTTGATGACCTGCACAGGGTCATCGCTGTGTAACCTTTTGCAGGTAGCGTCTACCCAGTGGGCGAAGCGACGCAGGCGCTCCAAACCCTTGTCTGTCACGTGGCTTTGCGCGCCCATATCGCCCAGCGCCTTGAACAGGCTAACGTTGCGAGCGCGGGCGTAGTGGCTCAATTGCTCGAGTGTGCGTGGGCCAATCTCACGGCGGGGCACGTTAACCACCCGTAAAAACGCGGCGTCGTCAGTGGGATTGATCAGCAAGCGCAAATACGCCATGGCGTCTTTGATTTCACTTTTGGCAAAAAACGATTGGCCGCCGGAGATGCGATAAGGAATTTGATAGGCCTGTAGCTTTACTTCCAGCAGTCGGGCCTGATGGTTGCCCCGGTAAAGCACCGCAAAATCTTTGAATCCCAGGCCCTGCTTCAGCTTCTGATCGAGTATTTCGGTGGCTACACGCTCGGTTTCTGCTTCTTCATTGCGGCAACGGATAATGCGGATTTCTTCGCCAATGGCGTGATCGCTCCACAGCACTTTTTCAAAGGCGTGTGGGTTATTGGCAATCACCGTGTTGGCGGCACGCAGTATGCGGCTTGTTGAGCGGTAATTCTGCTCCAGCTTAACCACTTTCAGGCTGGGGAAATCCTGTTCCAGCTGTGCCAGGTTCTCCGGTCGCGCTCCGCGCCAGGCGTAAATGGACTGGTCATCATCACCCACTACGGTAAAAGCGGCGCGCCCTGCCACTAAAAGCTTCACAAGCTCGTATTGGCACACATTGGTGTCTTGGTACTCATCCACCAGCATGTAACGAATTTTACGCTGCCATTTCGCCAGCACGTCCGGGTGCTGGCGAAACAGCATCACTGGCAGCAAAATCAGGTCATCGAAGTCAACGGCGTTGTATGCTTTCAGGTACTCATTGTAGTAACCATAAATGATAGCGATTCTCTGCTCACGCTCGTCTGCAGCCTTGCTCAGTGCCTCGGCAGGTGTCTGCATGGCGTTTTTCCACGAAGAGATGGTCATCTGTACCGGGTTCAGTTCATCACCAGCGTCGGTGCTGCCATGGGTCAGCATTAAATCCTGTATCAGGGCTTTGGCGTCTTCGGCATCAAAAATGGAAAACCCGGGGTGATAACCCAGGTGGTCATGTTCTTCGCGGATTATGTTCAGGCCCAGGTTATGAAAGGTGGAAACGGTTAATCCACGGGTTAGCTTTCGATCGATGATGCGGCCAACACGCTCTTTCATCTCTCGTGCGGCTTTGTTGGTGAAGGTCACGGCCGCAATGTGCCGGCCAGGAATGCCCAGCTGTTCAATCAGAAACGCAATTTTGCGGGTAATGACGCTGGTTTTACCGCTGCCGGCACCAGCCAGTACCAGCATGGGGCCGTCTGCATAGCGCACGGCTTCGCTTTGTCTTTTATTGAGTTTCGTCACGGCGTCACAGCAGCCTGGTTGTAAAGTGCATTAATATTGTGATTATTCTACAGCACCTGGGTAATCGGCACCCTACCGGAAAGTCAGCTATTGTTAGTGAAGTGTATGGCTTGAGTGACTGCGCATTGGTGTAGAGAATCTTACAAACGCATGGATCCATAGATGGTATCGCCTCTCGCTTTTTTTGATCAGCCTCGCATTCGCTTGTTGGTGCTAACTCCGGATTATCGCGATTTCCTGTGGTTAAATAGCCTGCTAGTGGCCAGCGATGACTTGGCTATGAGTACTGCCTGGTGTGCAGACACTGCAAGCTTCGAGCGTGCTATGGGCGAAAACCCGTTTAACGTGCTGCTATGGGACTGCCAGCTGCACAACGGTGACATGAATGCCTGGTTAATTCATCTTGTTCAGGCTTGCGGCGATAAGCCCGTAGTTGTTATGGGCGCTGACCTGCCGGCAAACCAGAGTGCAACTATGACTGCGGCGGGAGCCGCAGATTATTTATGCCGTCAACAGCTGGACGGTTGGCAATTGCGGCGCGCGGTAAAAGCGGCGTTAGTGCAATCCGAGATGTCCGTTGAGGCCGAGAGTACAGGTGTTGATTCCGGCGGACAGATCAACCGAAAATTGTTTTTTTCAAACTTGAGCCTGGCGTTGCAGCACGCAGAAAGCCTGGGCCAGCGTCTGGCACTGTTGCATCTGAACATCGATAAATTCCGCAGCATTAATGAAAACTTTGGTTATCATCAGGGCGATGAGCTCATGCTAAAGCTGGTTGCGGGCATTCGCCAGGTTCTGCAGTGCTCGGATTCCATACTGCGTATTGGCGGCGACGAGTTGGCCATTATCATCGAGCACGTGGAAGATCTTGCGGACATCAGCCGTGTGGTTCGCAAGATTGATTTAGTGATGGAAGACGTCATTGTTCTGGACGGGTGCCCGGTCAACGTCAACGCAAGCATTGGTGTGGCCACCTATCCTGAAGCAGGTAACGATGCGGAGAATTTGCTGCGCCAAGCCAACCGGGCCATGTTTGAGGCCAAGCAGGACGACGGCACCAGCTTCCGCTTTTACGATCAGCAGCTTCACATTTCAGCTGGCAAGCAACTGGAGATGGAAGCGGATTTACGCACCGCTCTGCGCGCCGGTGATCTGGAACTTTACTACCAGCCCAGGGTAGAGCTGGCCACCGGCGACGTTCGCGGCGTGGAGTGTCTGCTGCGCTGGAACCACCCGCGCCTTGGCATGGTTATGCCGGATGAATTTATTCCGTTGGCTGAGCGCAGCGGGCTGATCGTTCCTATCGGCTACTGGGTGATTGATCAGGCCTGCCAGCGGCTGCGTGAATTGGCCGATCTAGGTTTTGCGGAGCTGGTGCTGGCGGTGAATCTGTCATTTCGCCAGTTTCACGACCGCAAGATGACCGAGACTATTTTTCGAATTATTTATAACGCGAATATCGATACCAGCTTGCTCGAATTGGAGCTTACCGAAAGCGCGATGATGCACGACCCAGAATACGCCCGGCAATGCCTGCGGGAGTTAAACGAACTGGGGGTCAGCTTCGCTCTGGATGACTTTGGCACCGGCTTTTCATCGCTCAGTAATCTTCAATATTTCCCCATTGCCCTGGTAAAAATCGACAAATCTTTTGTCCAAGGGTTGGGCGAATCTGTCGATTCCGAACACATTATTCGAGCTATTATCAGCTTGGCCCATAGCCTTGATATGAACGTAGTAGCAGAGGGCGTGGAAACCTACGCACAGATGGAGTTTTTACGGCAACTGAACTGCGACCACGTTCAGGGTTACTATTTTGCCCGGCCGATGCCTTGGGGCAAGTTGGTACAGTTCCTCCGTAATCAGAGACAGTCTGCTTGCCTGTAATCCTGTGCCGCTGTACCTTTGCCACCTTGTTTGTCAGCGAACGTGATTAGTAGAGGTAGCATGAACAGTATTTCCCGACGCATTGCGAATGAGCTTGGTGTACGTGAAGAGCAGGTTAACGCCACTGTTGAGCTGTTAAATGGCGGTGCGACCGTGCCTTTTATTGCCCGCTATCGCAAAGAGCTGACCGGCGCGCTTGACGACATCCAGTTGCGAGCCCTGGAAGAGCGCCTGCGCTATCTGCGCGAACTGGAAGACCGCCGCGCCACCATTTTTGCCAGTATTGACGAACAGGGCAAATTGACCGATCTGTTGAAAGCCAGCATTAACGGTGCAGACACCAAGAACCGTCTGGAAGATCTCTACCTGCCTTACAAACCCAAACGCCGTACCAAAGCCCAGATTGCCCGTGAGGCCGGTCTTGAACCACTGGCCGATGGCCTTTATAACGACCCAACGCACGTGCCAGAGGTTTTGGCAACGCAATTCGTGAGCGCCGATGTGGCTGACAGCAAGTTAGCCTTGGAAGGCGCCCGTGCCATCCTGATGGAGCGCTTTGCAGAAGACGCTGAGCTTGTGGGCCAGCTGCGCGGTTTCATCTGGCAGCAAGGCCAGCTGAAAGTCACCGTTATTGCTGGCAAAGAGGACGAAGGTGCCAAATTCCGTGATTACTTTGACTACAGCGAAGCGTTAAAAAAAGTGCCGTCACACCGCGCTCTGGCTATTCTACGTGGCCGCAACGAGGGCATTCTGAGCTACACCATTGCCGTTGGAGAAAACAACGACGATCGTCGCCAGCCGCACCCGGCGGAATCTTACATTGCCGCCCACTGGAATGTCCGCGACCAGAGCCGGGCGGCCGACAAGTGGCTGGCCGAAGTGGTGCGCTGGACTTGGCGGGTAAAGCTGTCTGGCCAGCTCGAAACTGACCTGATAGGCCAGATCCGAGAGGCCGCTGAAACTGAGGCTATCCAGGTATTTGCGGATAACCTCAAAGATTTGTTGTTGCTTGCTCCGGCCGGGCCCCGAGCCACCCTGGGCCTGGATCCCGGCCTGCGTAGCGGCGTGAAAGTGGCCGTAATTGACGGCATAGGGCAGGTGGTGGACCACGGGGCTATATTTCCCCACGCCCCACGAAACCAATGGGAAGCGTCGATAGAGCAATTGCGCAAATGGTGTCGCCAGTACAACATCGAGTTGGTGGCTATTGGCAATGGCACTGCCTCGCGGGAAACCGATAAACTGGTGGCCGATCTGTGCAAGCGCTACCCGGAACTGAAATTGGCGCGCATTGTGGTCAGCGAATCGGGTGCGTCTATTTATTCAGCGTCGGAATTCGCCTCGCGGGAGTTGCCGGACCTGGACGTCACCATTCGCGGTGCGGTATCCATTGCCCGGCGTTTGCAGGACCCGTTGGCGGAATTGGTTAAAATTGAGCCAAAATCTATTGGTGTGGGCCAATATCAGCACGACGTGTCGCAGGTACAGCTATCGCGCAGCCTGAATGCAGTCGTAGAAGACTGTGTAAACGGCGTAGGAGTCGATCTGAACACCGCGTCGGTGCCGCTGTTAACCCGTGTATCTGGCTTAAACCCCACCATTGCCCAGAATATCGTGGATTATCGCAGCCAGAACGGCCAATTCCGTAATCGCAAGCAGCTGATGAAAGTGCCGCGTTTGGGGGCTCGCAGCTTCGAACAGGCGGCGGGCTTTTTGCGAATCAGCGATGGTGACAATCCGCTAGATCGGTCTTCGGTGCACCCGGAAGCTTATCGCGTGGTGGAAACCATCGCCGCTAAAAATCACCGGGATATGAATAACCTGGTGGGTGATGCGGCATTTTTGCGCAGCCTGAACCCGCAGGATTATGTGACCGAGCAGTTTGGCTTGCCCACGGTCAAAGACATCTTTGCCGAGTTGGAAAAGCCGGGGCGCGACCCACGGCCGGAATTCCGCTTCGCCAGCTTTGAAGAAGGCGTAGAAACCCTGAAAGATCTGGAGCCGGGAATGGTGCTCGAAGGGTCGGTCACCAACGTCACCAATTTTGGCGCCTTCGTGGATATTGGCGTGCACCAGGACGGTCTGGTCCATATATCGGCGTTGGCAGACCGTTTTATAAAAGACCCGCGGGAAGTGGTGAAAGCTGGCGACATCGTAAAAGTGAAGGTGATGGAGGTGGATATTCCGCGTAAGCGCATCGCTTTGACCATGCGCATGAGTGATCAGCCTGGCCAGCAGCCGGCTGAACGGACCCGTGGTGACAAAAAACCAAGCCCAAATCGCAACAGTGCGGCTAGCGCGCAAAAACCGGCGCCGGCTGCGAGTCAGAATCCGGGTCAGGGTCAGGGTCAAGGCGCCATGGCAGGAGCTCTGGCTCAGGCCATGGCGTCGGCCAACAAGCGCGCCCGTTAATTTACTTGGCAACTTTACTTGGCAGCCACAGCGGTTGCAGCAGGAGTTTTTCATGGCTCAATCACGCCATCACATATTTAAGCAGTTTGCCGCCAGCGAATGGCAGGGCTTTCGTAAAGGTGTTGAAAAAGAAGGTTTGCGTGCCGATGCCAGCGGCTTCATCGCACAAACCCCGCACCCGCACGCTCTGGGTTCGGCGTTGACCCACCCGCGCATTACCACCGATTATTCGGAATCTCTGCTGGAGCTGATTACGCCGGTGTATGACACCACCGCCGGCATGCTTGAAGCGCTGGGCCACACCCATCAATTTGTGCAGCAGAACTTGGGCGACGAAGTATTCTGGGCCGCCAGTATGCCCTGTGGTCTGGATGGCGACAGCAGTATTCCCATCGCCAACTACGGCAGCTCCAATGTGGGTAAGATGAAACACGTGTATCGCCAAGGCTTGGCGGTGCGCTACGGGCGCATGATGCAAAGTATCGCTGGTACCCATTACAACGTGTCGTTACCCGAAGGGTTTTGGCAGCAGTGGCAACAGGCTGTGGGCGGCAGCGAGCTGAGCCTGCAAGATTTCAAATCTGAGCAGTACTTCTGGTTGATTCGTAATTTCCGCCGCCGTAGCTGGTTGTTAATGCTGCTGTTTGGCGCTTCACCAGCGCTGGACCAGAGTTTTGTTGCCAACGTAAGGCACAACCTCAGCAGCTTTAATGCAAATACTTTTTTTGGTGAGCAGGCCAGCTCGCTGCGCATGGGCGATTTGGGTTACCACAACAATGCCCAGGCGTCTTTGAACATCTGTTTTAACGAGCTAAAAACCTATACCCGCACTTTGGAACGAGCCATTCACACGCCCTGGCCGCCCTACGAAAAAATGGGCATAAATCGCGACGGTGAATATATTCAGCTTAATACCAGCGTGTTGCAGATTGAAAACGAGTATTACAGTGCCTTACGGCCGAAGCGCACCGTTGCCAGTGGTGAAAAGCCCATCCACGCGTTGATGAGCCGCGGGGTGGAATACATCGAGGTGCGGTGTCTGGATCTAGACCCGTTTGCCGCCGTGGGTATTACCGCGCCGCAAGTGGACTTCCTTGACCTGTTCTTGTTGGACTGCCTGTTACAGGACAGCCCGCGGATTGGTGACGATGAGTGTGCTAGGTTGGATAACAATTTCAAGGATGTTGTAGCGCGCGGACGCGGACGCGACTTGGCGTTGCAGCTGGGCAATCGCAGTGTTAACGCCGGAGAGACGGCGCTTGAACTTCTGGATTCGTTGCAGCCACTGGCGGAACAGCTCGACGGTTGGAATGGCGACGCCACCTACGTGCGGGCTCTGGCGGAGCAGCGGCACAAGTTGGAGGGCAGCTGGTGTTTGCCATCGCAGCAGGTCTTGGATGCAATGGCCAGTAGTGGCTTGGGCCACCGCGACTGGGCGCTGGAAATGTCCCTTCAGCATAAGCACAGCTTGCTCGCGCAGCCACTGTCAGATGCTGTGCAGCAGCAATATACAGCGTTTACCCTTGAGTCCTTGCAGCAGCAGCAGCAGATTGAAGCCGAGGATACCCTAAGCTTTGCCGACTACCTGAACCAGTATCAGCAAAGCTGAGCACCTGAGTGATGGTCACTTTTGCACCACAAACTCGGTAAACAGCACGCCGCTAACGGCTTCACCGGTGTGCTGGCTTTCCAAGACCTGATTGATGCGGGAGTTGGCTTCTGTTGCTAGTGTCTGCTGAGTGCCTGGCAGGGTGAGCGCATCAACATCGCTTTGCTCGCCAAACAGCAGTACCAGCTCATGGCGTATGCGGGGCATGTGGGCTTCTACGGCGGGGCGAGCGGTGCTGGCGTTGGCGCGCAAGCTAACACTGGCTTTCAGATAGGAAAGCTTGCTGCCTGGCGGTCCTATGTGGGTCACAAACGCGGGCTCCAGTGATATATAATCGGTAACGGTCGGTTCTGCTGGTTCGTCGGGCTCTTCACCGTAGGCGACAACTGCGAGCGCCATCAGAAAAAGGGCGATGAAGATTTTTGGCATCATTTTTTTCAATACAGTCATAACCCTGACAACTCTGATAACCGCGATAGTTTCACAACAATTATTACAATAACAGGCTGGTAGCACAGATGCAGTCCCATTCCTATTTCCGAGGTGATCTTTTGACCAGCAGAATCCTGTTTGCCGTTATTTTTTTGGTGTGTGCCGCACTGCTTGCGGTGGCATTTTATATGGAACATGTGATGGGGCTGGAGCCTTGTCCTTTGTGCTGGTTACAGCGGTTTGCCTTCATGGCAGCCGGGTTGGTCAGCCTGTTGGCGTGGCTACATGGCCCGGGGCCGATCGCCACACGGATATACGGTCTTTTTCTGGCGCTGGCTGCGGGCACGGGGTTGGGCTTGGCCAGTCGCCAGCTCTGGCTACAAAGCTTGCCTGCGGACCAAGTGCCGGCTTGCGGCCCATCGGTGGATTACATGCTGGAGGTGCTGCCTTGGTCGGAAGTACTGGCGACCGCAGTTCGCGGGACCGGTGACTGTGCAGCGGTGGTCTGGCGTTTTCTGGGCCTGAGTATTCCGGGGTGGAGCGCGCTGTTTTTTGTTTGCGTGGCGCTGGTCGGTCTTTATCTGTGTTTGCGCCCCGCGCCAAAGCGGCCCTGGTAAGATCGCAGCCACAAACGGTTGCGGCTGGTCACTGCCATAGGGTAACTTGCATAGACTTATCTGCACGTTCAGAAGGTATTAGCCAGATAGAACACCAAGTGGAGTACAGGCGTTATGTTGGAGCATTGTCGAAATGCCCGTGAACGGTGGGGCGGGGTCAGTGATCTGATCGACCGTTGGCTTAAGGAGCGTCAAGATGTCTTGGTGCGCTATTGTGAGCTGTCTGCCGAAAACGACTATTCCCAGACCGAGAGCCTAAGACCAAAACTGGTTCTGCTGTGTGAAATGTTGATGGATTACGTTTCCGCCGGCCACTTTGAAATCTACGAGCAACTGGTGCGTGAGGCGCGAGAATTTAACGACGACGAGGGCTTGGAGCTGGTTGCAAAGGTGTATCCGCGTATTACGGAAACCACCCAAGTGATTCTCGATTTCAATGACAAGATAGATGGCCGCGAACTCTCCGAGTCGGAAATGCAGGCGTTGTTTACGGAGTTATCGCGAGTGGGTGAAACCCTGGCCAGTCGTTTTGAACTGGAAGATCTTCTGATCGCTCATCTCCACACCGCCAACGCAGACAAAGTAGAGCCAGCCTGAGAGCTGTTGGTAAACTTGGGCGGCATGCTTTTGGCGCCGCCCAGAGGCTAATGGTTAACTGCAACAAGCCGTTACTGGGCGCTGTCCGGGTTAACCGCTATCAGTTCCACGTCAAAAACCAATGTTTCATTGGGACCAATCGCGCGATTGCCGCCCGGGCCATATGCCAGGTCTGATGGAATATAGAGTTTGTAACGCGCGCCTTCGTTCATCAGCTGCAAGCCCTCTGTCCAGCCGGGAATGACCTGGTCTAGGCGGAATGAAACAGGTTCACCGCGCTCGCGGGAGCTGTCAAACACCTCGCCATTCAACAACTCGCCCGTGTAGTGGACTGTTACCGTTTCGCCGGCGCTTGGTTGTGGGCCATTGCCGGCTTCAAGCACTTCGTACTGCAAGCCGGAATCGGTGGTTGCTACGCCCTCGCGCTTGGCATTTTCAGCCAGAAAAGCGTTTCCCGCATCCACATTTTTCTGCGCCATTTCCCCCATTTGCTTGGACTGATCTTCCTGCAGTTTCTGCTGGTAAGCCATTAGCGCTTCTTGAATTTCTTCCTGGGTCATCCGGCGCTGTGCCTGATCGCTGCTGTTGCCGTGCTGAATGCCCTGCAGAAACTGTTCCATCTGCAGGTCTGGCAGGTCGTTACCCATGCGCTCACCCATTACCAGGCCCATGCCGTAACTGACTTTTTCGCTGTTGGATTCCAGCGTGGGGTCTTTAGGTGCTTCTTGAGCGGAAGAGCAGCCCGCAACAAGGCCGGCAATCGTCAGTGCAAACAGCGTTTTCTTCATGAATCCATCCTTTATATTAATAAATAAGTCGCAACGGCCAAGCTTGGCCGGCGCTGGCTGATTGAGGGTATCCGATATAATGCTGGCGAGAAGGTACCTATAACATCGGCTTTACGCCACTGAACATCTGTTAATGGCCAAACGGCCACTCACTTAATTGCCCGAAGCACCGACTAACGTCATGAGGCACCTACTAACTTCCTGAAGCGCCCACGCCCATGTTGAATGGCGCTTTATACGGTGCCTGCCAGTCGACTTCAGACTCTGCGCTGCCAGCCGTGCCACGGAGTGGGTTCGGCCGTTCTATGGCCAAGGTGTTCCAGGGCCCCCGGGGCGGTGGCTGGTCAGCATAATGCCAGTTGCCATTGGTATCTCGCCACTTGAAAATAATGTCGGGTGAATCTATCACCACTGACTCTGGAACCAGGGTTTCGAAGGCGGGAATTTCTGCCGGTTTTGTTTCTTTAGCCAACGGCTGCGTCACTTGCTCGGGGGTTCCCAAACCAAACGCAATCAGTAATAACAATACGCCCAGGGCAGGAAAGGCTAGCCGTACCAGCCATTTAATCATCATGTAGATTGCGCTCCGGGGCGCGAAAAAGTCAAAGCAGACGCCAGTTGATGAATATCCGTGGCAGCTGCTCGTGCGCTGTCTGCACAAGGCGCCGCTGCTGTCAGATTGCCGATGATCAAAATGTTGCGATCTTGCATTGCCGGTTCTTCTGTTTGAGTGTTCAGCGTTTGCCACGCCAGAGCGAGTTCGACACGCTCGGCTTCAAGTTCCAGGCGGGCCACGCCTGCGCGCAAGTTATAACAACTTCCCGACTCTTTCGGCAGTGCTCTTTTTATGTCACGCAGCGCCACGGTTACACGGTTGCGCCACTCTGTTACCGTAACAGCTTCGAGCCCGGTGTAAGTTCTGCGCTGATTCGCCTGCCAGGCCGCACATAGAATGCGGGTCACACTCCAGCCTTGTTGTTGCAATGACAGGCAGGCAGACGCAACGCCCGGTTTTTGCCAGCATGATAAGGCAAAAGACCAAAGCTCTGTGTCGGTCTGCAAAACTGCCGGCAGTGACAGGCTGGCTGCGGTTTGCGGTATGACCGTAATATCGTCCGGTGCAGTTTCCAAGGCTTCCCTGAAATTATTAAAGTGCCAGAATTAAAACATGTTAACAATTAGTGATCTTAGTTTACAACGAGGTGGTGCGTGGTTGCTAGAAGGCGTCAGCCTGACCGTGCAACCGGGCCAACGCATGGCCATTGTGGGCGCCAATGGTGCCGGCAAGTCCAGTTTGTTTCAGCTTTTATTGGGTGATTTGGCGCCAGAGCACGGCAGTTTTTCTCTGCCTGGAGGCTGTCGCATTGCTCACATGGCTCAGGAAGTTGAGGCGACCGGGCGTAGCGCGCGAGACTTTGTATTGGACGGCGATTTCGATTTGCGCCGCCTGGAACACGAACTGGCAAGAGCGGAAGCTGCGCAGGACGACCTGGCCCAAGCCCGTATCCATGGCGAGCTAGACCTGCACGAGGCGTGGTCTGCATCGCGCCGCGCCGAGTCGCTGCTACGCGGGTTGGGCTTCAGTGATGGCGATGCTGATCACCCGGTTTCGAGTTTCTCGGGAGGCTGGCGGATTCGTCTGAATTTGGCCCAGGCGCTGATGCGCCCGTCCGATTTGATGCTGCTGGACGAGCCGACCAACCACCTGGATCTGGACGCCTGTCTTTGGCTGGAAAACTGGCTACGACGCTACTCTGGAACCCTGCTGTTCATCTCCCACGACCGGGATTTCATGGACAGAGTCGCGACACATGTCGTGCACTTTGATCGGCGCGATCTGGCACTGTATAGCGGTAATTACTCAGCCTTTGAAGTCCAGCGCAGCGAACGCTTGGCCCAACAGCAGGCCGGATTCGAGCGTCAGCAAGCGCGCATTGCTGAGATTCAGCGTTTTATTGACCGATTCAAGGCTCAAGCCACCAAGGCTCGTCAGGCCCAGAGCCGAGTGAAATCTCTGGAGCGCATGGAAAAAATTGCGCCTGCACACATTGATTCACCGTTCAATTTTCAATTTCCTTTAGCCGAAAAAGTGTCAAACCCGCTGCTGAGCATCCGCCAGGGCCAAGCCGGTCACGGCGACGTGACGATTCTGCGCAACCTGAACCTGAGCTTGTTACCGGGCAGCCGCATTGGTCTGCTTGGCCCTAATGGTGCGGGTAAATCCACTCTTATGGACAGTCTGCGGGGTGAGGCCACGCTGATTAACGGTGAGCGTACCTGCGGCGAACATCTGGCTATTGGCTATTTTGCCCAGCATCAGCTCGAATCCCTTGATTTGGACGCCAGCCCCTTTTTGCACCTGCAGCGCTTGAGCCCGCGGGCGTCGGATCAGAGTATTCGTAATTTTCTCGGCGGTTTTGACTTTCATGGCAATGCGGCCCTGTCACCGATACGGTCCTTCTCCGGCGGCGAAAAAGCTCGGGTGGCGCTGGCGGTGATCGCCTGGCAGCGGCCCAATCTGCTGCTGCTGGATGAGCCTACCAACCATCTTGATCTGGAAATGCGCCAGGCGCTCACCATGGCCCTGCAGAACTTTGATGGCGCCATTGTGGTGGTGTCGCACGATCGCCACTTGCTGCGCAACACCGTCGATGAGTTCTGGCTGGTGAACGATGGCCGCGTCGTTGAGTACCAGGGCGACCTTGAGGATTATGAGCGCTGGCTGGCTGATCGCCGCAAAGACGACACCGAGGCGCCTAAGCGACAGTCTGTTGCCGCAGAGGGTGGCCAAGACGCGGCAGTCAATGGTGAAAGTGCCGATGACCGCAAGGTCCGCAAGCGCGCCGAGGCGGCTGTGCGCCAGAAAATCAGCCCGTTCCGCAAACAGCAGGCCACACTGGAAAAACAGATGGATAGCATGCAGGCTGCGCTGGCGGAGATGGACGCCGAGCTGACCAATCCGGCGCTGTACAGTGACAGCGGTAAACAACAGTTAAAAACGCTGTTGGGCCGGCAGGCCGAGGCGCGCCAAAAAATGGCAGCTGTAGAGACTCAGTGGCTGGACGTCAGCGAAACGGTCGAAGCTCTGGAAGCGGAGCTGGAAAGTTAAGGTTGCTTTACCACTTTGCAGCAGAAACTGGCACTTCCGGCGCCAGTTTCTTACTCGGTGATTTTTTATTCAGTGATTTTTTATTCAATGATAATGTCCAGACTGAAGTCCTGACGTAGTAGGTAGTCCCGTTCATTTTCTAGGTCTGCCAAGGTTAGAGGGCGTTGTTCCAGCCAGCCCTTAGGGAAGCGGATGCTGAGCTTGTCCGCTGACGCTTTCAACGTCAGCTCTGGAGGTTCTTCCAGATTGCGGGCGTGCTGCAGCAGCACACCCAGGCGCACCAGTATGCATAGGTAGCGCAAGCGCGGGATGTCTTCAGCTAAGGTTCCGGCCCAAATGGCTGCGGTAAACTTGCGCCGGTGCCCGCGCACCAAGGCCGCCAGATCCCACTGGAACTGTTGGGTAAAACCGGGCAAGTCCGAATATTGTAAAAGATAAGCACCGTGCTTGTGGTATTGGCTGTGTGAGATGGTCAAGCCGATTTCATGCAGCTTGCAGGCCCAGCGCAGGGTATCCTCGTCGCTGAAGCTGTTCACCTTCCACGTTTCCGCAACCTGCGCCCAAGCCGCCACCGCGCTGGCTTCTACGGCGGCGCCGTGCTGCTGGTCAACGTGGTAGCGTTCTTGTAATGCGGAAATGGTTCGCTCCCGCACATCTTCATGGCGTATTCGCCCGACAATTCCGTACAGTAGGCCTTCGCGCAGCGCGCCATCGGCAAAGCTCATGGTTTCAATTCCCAGTGACTGAAACGCGCCCATTAGAATGGCGAAGCCACCAGGGAAAATACTTTGCCGGTCTGGGCGTACACCAATTTCGCTTAAACGCTCAACGTGGCCCATGCTAACCAGCCGTTTACGCAATTCCTGCATGGCTTCCAGGGTGATGGTGCCATCGGTAATCTTGAGCGTGGCCAGAGCCTGGCCGATGGCTTTTACCGACCCTGAAGAACCCACGGCGCTTTGCCAGCCCATCGCCCGATACTGGCGGCGAATACTCTGCAGTTCTTGCTCGGCATGAGTGATGGCACGGTCTAAACTGCGGCGACTGATTTTTCCGTCCTGAAAGTAGCGATTACGAAACGACACGCAGCCCATGTGCATGCTTTCCAGGGCTTCCGGCTCAAAGCGTTGGCCAATCACAAATTCGGTGCTACCACCGCCTATGTCGATCACCAACCGGCGGCCGGTGTCGTCAGAAAGAGTGTGGGCAACGCCCAGGTAAATCAGTCGCGCTTCCTCACGTCCGGCAATCACTTCTACCGAGTAGCCCAGCACTTCCTCAGCCCGGCTGAGAAACTCGTTGGCGTTGCGAGCAATGCGCAGGGCGTTAGTGCCAACAATTTGTACAGCTTCCGGAGGCATGCCCTGCAGGCGCTGGGCAAAGCGGCTCAGGCAGGCCAGAGCCCGCTCCTGAACCTCGTCGGTCAGGCGGTTCTGGGCGTCAAGCCCGGCTCCGAGCTGAACTTTTTCGCCCATTTTTTCCATGGTACGAATTTCACCGTGCACCAGGCGCGCAACCACCATGTGAAAGCTGTTTGAGCCCATATCGATAGCGGCAAGCATATCAGGAGGCGCGGAAACGTTTTCGGCGTTGGGTTCTGCCGTCACTGGGTTATGAATCCTTGTGGGATGAACGTAGGGCGTACTATAGCGATAACCCGAGGGCCTGTCAGCCAGCCTGACTGCCGGTGGTTTATCGAGCGTGGAATTCCCCGCCTGTCAGCGAAGGCTTCACAACAGCTGGAGCAATGGCGTAAAGTATTGGCCATTGGAAGCATGGTCCATGAAAAGCGTGAGTTGTCGCGCAGTTTTCAAAATGATGGCGATAGTCAATACAGTTAACTGCATCTGTTACCGGGCAGATGCCAGAAACAGGAAATCAGAATGAGCGCAAATATTGTTAACGTAACCGATGCCTCCTTTGAACAGGATGTACTGCAGTCTGATGTGCCGGTACTGGTGGATTACTGGGCTGAGTGGTGTGGCCCGTGTAAAATGATCGCGCCGGTGCTGGAAGAAATTGCCGAGGAATATGCCGGCAAGCTGAAAGTCTGTAAACTCAACATTGACGAGAACGAGCAAACGCCACCCAAGTTCAACATCCGTGGTATTCCTACATTGATGCTGTTCAAAAATGGCAATGTGGACGCGACCAAAGTAGGTGCTTTGTCTAAGTCCCAGCTGGCAGCTTTTCTGGACAGCAATCTCTGATTGCATAGCCCGATTGAAGAACCGACTGAACAGCCCGACTGAAAAGCCAGGCTAAAAAACCGCCCTAGAGCTCTGCTCTAGGGCGGTTTTTTATGGTGCCAGTCGCGCCCCTGACGCCTGTAATGACACTAGCGGAAATGCTGATCACGGTCATAATGCAGACACTGGCGACAATGAATTCGACGGCGACAGGTAAAACGGCCATAAAAAAACGTGATGAACACTGCCCCCCCAGTCCCCAAGCACCCTTGCCGGTTGTTGGCCTGCTGCTGGCAGGAGGTGCAGGCACGCGTATGGATGGCAGCCTGGGTTGCAGAGGCTTTACGATCCGCAACCGGTTCGCGGCTGATCAGCGCCAACCGTTCCATCGAGGAATACAGCCGCTTGGGAGAAGTGTTTACTGACGCTCCTGAGTTTGCCGGGCAAGGGCCACTGGCGGGCCTGTTAGCAGGTTTGCAGGAGGCCGCGGATACGGGGCGGCGCTGGTGTGCCCCTGCGACGCGCCCGGCGTTACCCCTGCGCTACTGCGGCAGCTATTGCAGGCCTGGCGCAGCGCTCCCGATCGGCCGGTGATAGCCCGGTGCGACGGGCGCGACCATCCGTTACACGGGGTTTATCCGGTGGCTGTGGCGGCGGCGCTTAAGCAGCAGCTGTGTAACGATAACCGTCGGGTTATGATGTTTGCCCGCAGCCAGCAGGCCCAATCTTTAGAATGTCCTGGGCTGTCCGAGCTGTTCACCAACCGCAATCGGCCGCAAGATCTAAAGGATTGACGGTCCTGCTACCAATCTTCTGAGCGCGCAACGTCTGATGCTTTCTGCTCGACCCAATGTTCACCTGCGTCTGTCAATTCTTTCTTCCAGAACGGCGCCGATGTTTTTAGCGCGTCCATAATAAATTCGCAGGCGGCAAAGGCGTCGCGCCGGTGGGCACTGCATACCCCTACAAATACAATTTGTGACTTTAGGGGTAAGCGGCCTATGCGATGTATCACTCGCGCTTTGCGCACATCCCAGCGCTGGCCAGCCTGTGCGATCAAATCACCAATGACCTGTTCAGTCATGCCTGGGTAGTGTTCCAGAAACAGCCCGGTTACGCCTTGGCGATCACCGCTGTCGCGCACCAGTCCGGTGAATGTGGCGATAGCGCCCGTGCCCGCGCCGCTGTCGCGAAGTTGCGAGTACTCCTGCGCTGCATCAAAATCCGCGTTTTGGATACTGACGCTGGGTACAGTCTGTGAACAGGCAGAAGACTTTTGCGGCATTCGCTAACCTCCTGTCACGGGTGGGAAAAACGCTACTTCATCACCTGCTTTAACGGGCGATTGCGGTTTTGCCATGGCCTGGTTGATGGCAATCATCACCGGTTGGCCGGTGTTCAGCTGGTCCCAGGGCCCACCTCGGCTGGCCAGGGTGGCCAGCAAGTCTGCGGCCGTCTGGCCTGCGGGTGCCGGCATGGTTAAATGTTCGGTGCCCAGTTCTTCGCGTAAGCGGGCAAAAAAACGGACGCTAAGGGTCTGCTCAGGCATGGTCAGCTCACCAATTCAGAAAATGGAAAGTAAGTGATGATGTCGCCAGGGCTTAGGGTGCTGTGTTCCGGCACTAATGCTAAGCCGTCAGCCCAACAGGCTGAACTGAGAACCCCAGAACTCTGGTTGGGGAACGCTTTGGCCACTGTGTTGCCCTGGTCCTGCTCCAGCCGCGCGCGCATATATTCCCGCCGTACGGAGGCAGAACCAACGCTGAACCCGGCCGCGACTTGCTGGCCTAACGGGTGGATGTGTAGGCGCCCCTGGCGCTGGCGAATATACGGCATGCCCACCACTAAAAAAGCGACCAGCACCGCCGCCGGATTGCCGGGCAAACCCAGTACCGGGGTACCGCCGATATCACCAAACGCCAGCGGTTTACCGGGCTTGATCGCCATGCGCCACAGTGAGAGTTGGCCAGATTCGTCCAATACCGCACGCACATGGTCTTCCTCACCCACAGACACGCCGCCACTGGTAATTACCAGGTCGGCGGCCTTTGCTGCGCGCTGAAGAGTAGTTCGGGTACCCTCGCGGGTGTCTGCCAAGCTCTCACACAGGACCACCTCACAGCCAACTTGGTCCAACAGGCCCAACAACGTGTAGCGGTTGGTGTTGTAAATCTGACCGACTTCGAGCGGTGTGCCTGGATCGACCAGCTCATCGCCGGTGGTTAGTATCGCCACTTTCAGCTTTTCGAACACTTCAACCTCGGAAATGCCCATGCTGGCCAGCAGGCCCATTTCCTGTGGGCGAATCAGGGTGCCTTGGGCCAGAGCCAAGTCGCCCGCGGCCAGGTCTTGGCCCCGACGGCGGATATTCTGATCAAGTTTTACGTCGCCGTCGATTAGCACGCCATCGGCATCAACCTTTGTACGCTCCTGCATCACAACGGTATTGGCACCTGATGGTATTTCGGAGCCAGTAAAAATCCGCGCGGCGGTGCCGGCAACCAGCGCCCCCGGTGCCTGGCCGGCGGGAATACGCGCCGAAACCAAAAGAGGCTTCCCGGGTCGGAAATCCTCTGCGCGCAAAGCATAGCCGTCTACCGCGCTGTTATCGGCTGGCGGCACATCAGCGAGCACGGTGTAATCTCGAGCCAACACCCGGCCCAGAGTGCTGTGAACCTGGACAAGTTCAATCGCCGCTGGCGGTGCGGCAAGGGTCAGTAAATGCTGTATAGCATCTTCAACGGGGGTCAGATCGACGGCGGCCATGGTATCTGCTTTCCTTATTAGGGGTAGTTAGGCGTGAAAACGAGATGACTGATGGGTTGTTAGCGCACTTTCTATCGTACTATTTATCGCACAGCGTTTTTACCGATCACTTGGCTTAGGCGTGCTATTGCCCGATCTGGCTTGCGCCCGACCAGTGCCGAAAAGTTGCAAGGGCTGTGGCGGCTGTCCAGCTGGGTGGACAGAATGCCGTTCCAGCCGGTGCGACAGGCGCCGGTAGAACCAGGCAGACAGAATATGACTGTGTGATTGGCCAGTCCGCCAAACGCTCGGGACTGGATGGTCGAGGTGCCAATTTCTGCGGCTGATAGCCGGCGAAATTCTTCGCCGAAACCTTCGATGCTTTTGTCCAGCAAAGGCCCAAGGGCCTCTGGCGTGCTGTCGCGCTCATGAAAGCCGGTGCCGCCGGTAATCACAACGGCATGAACCTGTGGGTCGGCTATCCAGCTGCTGATCAGCGCACGCATCAAATAAACATCGTCTGGCAAGATGCGCCGCGCAATCAGAGTGTGGCCGGCCTCGACCACGCTGTCTTCCAGAAACTGGCCGGAGCTGTCCTGGCCTTCGCCGCGGGTGTCCGACACTGTCAATATGGCTATATTCATAGGAATCAGTTCGTGGCTTGGCTTGCTGCTCATGGGCGGCTCCTGTTTTTAGCGATAAAAAATGTGAAAGAGTTCAGCGTTTAGTATCCGCATCGTGGGGCGTCAATGGAAGGGGAATACCTCTTTGTAGGGAATCGCCCAAAACCCATAGGAAGCGCCCAAGGCAAGCCTCTGGACGTAAGCGATGCCTGGATAAAACGGCCTGAATGCGCAATCCTTTGCGAAATTAATGGTTTTTTCGGCTCTGGCCTTGACATTCGGAGCCGAGGTAGCAGATTATCAATGTCGCCTTGCGAACGATTGTTCCCACTCGCTGGCTTCGGTACTCATTTTCTGGACTTTATTATCTCCCGGTTGCTCCATCTGGCCAGCATCCCGTTCTTTAGACTGTACTTATCAATCCGTTCCGGGGCACCCCTTCACCCTAACGTTCGCTTTCTTCCATTCCTGAAAATTCAATAAACTATGAATCTTACTGAACTCAAACAGAATTCCATGCCCGAGTTGCTCGAAATTGCGCAAGAAATGGGCCTCGATAATCTTGCACGCTCGCGCAAGCAAGACGTTATCTTCACTATACTCAAGCGCCACGCCAAAGGCGGAGAAGACATCTACGGCGATGGCGTACTGGAAATTCTGCAGGACGGTTTTGGTTTCCTCCGTTCTGCCGATGCTTCCTACCTGGCGGGTCCTGACGACATTTACGTGTCACCCAGCCAGATTCGTCGTTTTAATCTGCGTACTGGCGACACCATTTCAGGGAAAATTCGCCCGCCCAAAGACGGCGAGCGCTATTTTGCGCTGTTGAAGGTCAGCGAGATCAACTTCGACAAGCCCGATAACGCTCGTAACAAGATCTTGTTTGAGAACCTGACCCCGTTATTCCCAGACGAGCGCATGCATCTGGAAGCCGGTAACGGCAGCACGGAGGACTTGTCTTCTCGGGTATTGGATCTGGTCGCGCCTATTGGTAAGGGTCAGCGTGGTTTGATTGTGTCGCCGCCCAAGGCCGGTAAAACCTTGCTGATGCAGAGTATTGCCCAGTCGATCACCCGTAACCATCCGGAATGTCACATTATTGTGCTGCTGATTGATGAGCGCCCGGAAGAAGTAACGGAAATGCAGCGCACCGTGCGCGGCGAAGTGATTGCTTCAACCTTTGACGAGCCGCCAGCCCGCCACGTACAAGTGGCAGAAATGGTTATCGAAAAAGCTAAACGCTTGGTCGAGCACAAAAAAGACGTGGTCATCCTGTTGGATTCCATCACCCGTCTGGCTCGGGCCTACAACACCGTGATCCCGTCCTCTGGCAAAGTACTGACCGGTGGTGTTGACGCCCACGCCCTGGAAAAGCCCAAGCGCTTTTTCGGCGCTGCGCGTAATGTTGAAGAAGGCGGCAGCCTGACCATTGTCGCCACCGCTTTGGTGAACACCGGTTCCAAAATGGACGAAGTGATTTACGAAGAATTCAAAGGCACCGGCAATATGGAGATCCACCTGGATCGCAAGATTGCCGAAAAGCGTACCTACCCGGCTATCAACATCCGCAGCTCCGGCACCCGCCGCGAAGACCTGCTGATGAGCGAAGCCGACATCCAGAAAGTGTGGATACTGCGCAAGCTACTGCACTCTATGGACGACGACACCGCAGCCATCGAGTTTTTGTTGGATAAGCTCAAAGACACCAAGACGAACGACGAGTTCTTCCAGTCTATGAAGCGCCGCTAAGATTCCTGGCGCATTTTTTGGGGTGTTGCGCCGTGCCGGAGGAAAGTTTCCCTCGGTACGGCTCCCAGAATGCGGTCCCTCATCCTGTTAGAGCTCCGAGTTACATTGTCTGAACGATCAACCAGAACCAATCTCCCAGAACTCACGTACATGACCGGAAATAACCGGAGCAACGCATGAAGTACAACGACCTGCGAGATTTTATTAACCAGCTGGAAAAGTTGGGCGAACTCAAACGCATTTCAGTCGAAGTAGACCCCCACCTGGAAATAACTGAAATCTGCGACCGCACACTGCGTGCTGGCGGACCGGCCTTGCTGTTTGAAAATCCTAAAGGGTATGACATGCCGGTGCTGGCCAACCTGTTTGGCACCACTAGGCGAGTTGCTTTGGGTATGGGGCAAGAGAACGTTACCGCGCTGCGCGACATTGGCAAACTACTGGCGTTTTTGAAAGAGCCTGATCCCCCCAAGGGTTTTAGAGACGCCATCGAAAAACTGCCGCTGTTCCGCCAGGTTATGCGCATGAGCCCTAAAGTTTTGCGCTCTGCACCCTGCCAGGATGTGGTGATCGAGAAAGACAAAGTCGACCTCTACCAGATACCCGTGCAGCACTGCTGGCCGGGGGATGCTGGCCCGCTGGTTACCTGGCCGCTGGTGATTACCCGTGGTCCCCATAAAGAACGCCAGAATCTGGGTATTTATCGGCAGCAGGTGATCGGACGCAATCGCTTGATTATGCGCTGGCTTAGCCACCGTGGTGGTGCGTTGGATTTTCGCGACTGGCAGAAAGCGAATCCCGGCCAGCCGTATCCGGTGGCTGTCGCTCTTGGTGCGGACCCCGCAACGATTCTGGGAGCAGTGACGCCGGTTCCGGACTCGCTGTCCGAATACGCCTTTGCAGGTTTGCTTCGTGGCAGCCGTACCGAGTTGGTGAAGGCCGGGTTAAGCGATCTGCAGGTGCCAGCAAGCGCTGAAATTGTGTTGGAAGGGTTTATTTACCCCGACGATATGGCGCCGGAAGGCCCGTTTGGTGACCATACAGGTTATTACAACGAGGTTGGCCGGTTCCCGGTGTTCACCGTCGAGCGTATGACCCATCGTAAAGACCCGATTTACCACAGTACCTACACCGGCCGCCCGCCCGATGAGCCGGCGATTCTGGGTGTGGCGCTGAACGAAGTGTTCATCCCCATTCTGCAAAAGCAATTTCCCGAAATTGTTGATTTCTATCTGCCGCCAGAGGGCTGTTCATACCGCCTGGCGATCGTAACGATGAAAAAGCAATACCCGGGACACGCTAAACGGGTGATGATGGGTGTATGGTCGTTTCTGCGTCAGTTTATGTACACAAAGTTTGTTATCGTGACTGACGACGACATCAATGCCCGCAACTGGGAAGACGTTATCTGGGCCATGACCACCCGTATGGACCCGGCACGCGATACCATGATGGTAGAAAACACCCCCATCGACTATTTGGACTTTGCCTCACCGGTATCGGGTCTGGGCTCGAAAATGGGCATGGATGCAACTAATAAGTGGCCTGGTGAAACCGACCGCGAGTGGGGTGAGCCCATTGCCATGACTTCCGAGGTGAAACAGCGGGTGGACGAACTGTGGGATAGCTTGGGAATTACCTTGCCGGCGAATTCCGGGGTTAAAACCGTGTCCGGCCGCCCCGACTGATATGGCGGACAGTTACCGGGTTCGGTTACAGCCTTGTGGGTTGGAGTATTGGGTCAGTGCTGGCGACGATCTGCTGAGCGCCGCAGCTGCTGCAGGTATTGCAGTGCCTATGGCTTGCTGCAACGGTGTGTGCGAGATCTGTGAAGCGCGCATGCTGGCCGGCACGGCTGTAAACACGAGAAATCAAAATACACTAGCTGTTGCCAGCCGCCTGATGCTGTGTCGTACTCGGGCCCTGGCTGATGTGGAACTGGAGATAACGTCTGTGATCGCTGCTGGAAAAAATCCGCCGCGGAAAGTCCTTGCTAAAGTGCTGGACGCCCGCCCACTCAATCACGATATTTTTCGGATTGAACTGCAATTACCGCGGCGCCGCGAGCTGTCGTTCCATGCTGGCCAGTATTTGGCAATTCATCTGGATAACGCCGGCCCTGCGTATTTTTCCATTGCCAGCAGTCCGCAGCAGGCCAATATAGAATTGAACATTCAGGCTTCGCCGGGTTGGGCGTCGGGGCAGATTATTGTAAACGCACTGCAAGTGGGCGCCGAGGTGATGGTGGAATTGCCCCATGGTAAAGCCTGTTTGGCGGTGATACCCAAAAGGCCACTGCTATTAATCGCAGCAGGCACCGGGTTTGCGCAAATGAAAAGCCTGATAGAGTACTTGCGCAGCACCGATTACAACCAGCCGGTGGTGTTGTTCTGGGGCGTGCGTCAACGACAGGACTTGTATTTACAAAGCCTGGCCGAGCAATGGGCCAAAGACTGGCCGCTATTCCGCTTTGTGCCGGTTGTGGGTGATAACGAAGACAACGAATGGTCTGGGCACCATGGCCAACTGGCACATGCTGTGTTGAGCGCAGACATCGATTTGAGCAATGTGGAAGTACACGCCAGTGGCTCACCCACCATGGTGTACACCCTGATGGACGCCTTGAAAGATGCCGGATTGCCAGCGGACGTGTTCTTTTCAGATGTGTTGGAATACGCGCCGCGGCCATAGCCGCAGCGCGCACTCAGCCCCAGCCGTCAGGCTTTTGGCATAGGCAGGTGGGGCAAGCCGTTATCATTTTCCAGACTCTGCATCAGTAGATTTATGCTGGCGGTGTCGTGTCCCATGTGAGCGTTCAAGCGGCTCAGCTCGGCCAGGGTTTCACGCTTGCGCTGCAGTTTCAGGCTGGTTTCAAAGTATTCTCGTGCCTTCCCCCACAGCTCATTGCGCAAGCTTAACCGACCCAACGCCAACATCAGTTCGGCGTTATTGGGTCGGTCTTTCAGCCATTGCTCAGCCAGTAGTAGCTGCTCGTCAGGCGCCTGGCTTTCTACTCGGCCGTAAAGATTAATCAGTTCGTCGCTCCAGTGATTGCGCAGCACTTTGCGCAGCAGTGTTTCGGCCTGCGCTTCATCCCCCAGGCCAGCCAGAAGGCTGGTATAATTGAAGATTGTGCGTTCGTCACGGCGCATAGAACTGGGTAACTGATCCCACAGATCAGTGAGTGGATCCAGGCTGGCGGCGGGACTATTGGCTTGCTCCTTACGGCACTTGCTGGCGGCTTGTTCCAACAGATTGTGCCAGGTCTGGCGCTCAAGATTGTCCAATTCAGCTGGAACAAGAATGTTGTACTTGCGCAATTCCGCTAGCAATTTGGAAAGCTCACGCCAGTCTTCCAAGCGCAAATAAGCGGTTTTCAGCAGTTTGAGTACAAACGGATGATGAGGCGACTGCTTGCGCAGGCGCAGCAATGTGGCCAAGGCCTGTTCCACTCGATTGCCCGCCAGCTGCAGCTGGGCCTGGGTAATGCCAACGGCCATATCAGACCCCGGCGTGCTCTCAAACGCTTTGCGCAGCAGTTTGTCTACGGCTTCATTGTCACCGCATTCAAACGAGGCCTGTGCCGCTGCCAGATAGTTGATCAGCGGCGTATCAGCATTGCTTGCCGATGAGGTCAGCATTTTTTTTGCTCGCGGCCAGTTGCCTTCGGCTAGCGCTAAAAGCCCTTGAGTGGTGCGGCGGCGCGCACGCCGCTCTTTGCCACGGGCTATCCAACCCGACATCACGCTGGTGCCGTTGCGTAAACGCCGCACCAAGCCAATCAGCATAACTGTCAGTACTACTATTACCACCAGCAGTGCCAGACCTACCCAAAAGTTGGTTTCGACCAGATAATTGCCAAAGCTGACTCTAATGTAGCCCAAGTCATATTGCAGGCCGAACGCCAGCCCGGTTCCCAGCAGCAGTGCCAGCACAACAATGGCCAGAAAACCTATCATGTGTTGCCTCCGTTGCCGGCGGCCCCATTGACTGGCGCATCGCCATTTTGGTCATCGCTGTTTGCAGGGGCATCCTGATCGCCGTTATTGTTAACGCCGCGGCCGGAAACACGTTGTTTTAGCAGTCCCAAAGAGCGGCTGATATCGGGTAGTTCAGGGTCTACATTATGGCTGGCGAGCTCGCCCAAAGTGTCTGCCATAGCGCCAACACGGGCGTTATCGGCGTTATACCACTCCTGCACCGTGGTACGGGCTTTTTCCAGGGATTTCTGATACCGCGCCTGGTTGCCGCGCAGCACCGCCAGTTCGGCTTCTTCCAGCATCAGCTGCAGATTCAGACGAGCGTAGGCGGATTGATCCGGCGACAACAACGGTTTTACCTGTTCGTCGAGCCGTCTTACAACAACAACCTGTTTGAGCGTGCGGGTAAATGAGTGCCAGGCGCGAACGGCCATGCTGGGCTCGCCCGCGTCGACGTCGGGGGCATCGGCCGAAAGCATGAAGCCAGGCGCGTTTTCATGAATCAACGCCTGGTTGGTAAGCTGATGAATACTGTCTATAACGGCTTCCAATTGTAGGTACAGGCCGGTTCTATCCACCGCGACGATGCTCTTTAATGCCAGCATTTCCCGAGCTAATTGTTGGCGCACCGGATACACGCCGATATCATCCGACTCTGCCAATACGTCATCTGCAGCCTGCAGTGCAGAAGCCGCCCCTTTTATGTCTTTCTCGATCAGCAGGCGTTGGTTGGCTACCCGCAACAGATACTCGGCTTCGGCCAACAACCAGTCAGTGCGGGTCCGATTGCCGGCTTCTAGCAGGGTGGTGGCGTTGTGGTCTATCTGCCGCTGCTGGGTGGCAATCAGTTCTCGCTGTGCCGCCATCGCGTCGGTCAGCGACTGTAGGCGCTGAGCCTGCTGACTGCCACGTTCACCGTAGCGTGAATCAAGCTGGGCGGTTTCTTGTTGCAGGTCTTTAAGGGCTTGCTGACTGGCCTGATTGTTATTCCACTGCTGCCAGTTCCAAAGCACCAGTAACAGCACCAGAACCAAAGCAATTATGCTGATCAGCCACAGCGGCCAGGTATGCGGGCGCTCCGGCTGCTGTTGCTGGGCTATGGGGGCAGGGAGTTGTTTCTGTGTGTTGGTCACGGGCATCCTTACTTCGCTTTTACAGGGCCACCGTCTGGCCAGTGAGTCGTTCTGTCACACTGGCCACTATGTTTTTGTCTGTCAGGCCTGCTGGAACATGTGGGTGAATGAAGCCGGCTGTCTGAGCCTGCTCGGCCACCCGCTCCACGGGCACAATCAATAGTTTTCGGTACAGATTATGGTTGTTCTTCGCACACAGCGCGACGAGATTTTTCAGGGTTCCACTGGACAAGGTAATCACAGCGTCCGGGTTAAAGCCATCAAGAGCATGCGCCAGTTGTGCCGCGGAATACTGTGGACAAAAGCGTTGGTACAAGGGTAGCACAGTTATTTGAGCGCCCCGCTGGCGCAGCGTGTTCCGCAATAAGTCGCGACCTTCGCCGCCGCGGGCCAGCAGAACTCGCTGGTTTTTCAGGTTTTGTAGCGGCGGCAATGCCAGCAAGGCTTCGCTGGTCCAGCCTTGAGCGGGCCTGCGAGCGGTAATTCCGCAGCGTGACAGTTCCGCTGCTGTGCCGGCGCCCACGCCATACCAGTGAATGCCTACGGGCAGTTGCGGCCACCAGACATCAACCTGTTCCAGCAGTTGGCGCGCAGCGTAAGGGCTTACCGCCACAATATGCTGAAACAGGTCCAGGTTTTGAATGTGGGCCTGGTGTTCTGAGCTCAGTGCCAGCGGCGCGCGGTCAATCAGCGGTAAGCACTCGGCCTGTGCCCCGGCTGCCTGAAAGGCGATCGCCAGGCGATCAGCCTCTGGCTGTGGGCGGCAGATAAGAATGCGCCGCCCGGCAAGGGGCAGTAGCGCAGACTCAGGTCGGCATGTAGCCATAGACTTCAGCCAGTACTTTGTCAGCGCCTTGTGCTAGCAGGTCCTCGGCTAATTCGCGGCCCAAGCGTTCCCCTTCGCTGCGGTGTACGCGGCCTTCGGCGCGGAAAATAAGGCTGCCGTCCACCGCGCCAACCAGGCCGCGTAACCACAAAATGTCGTTGTCTTCCAGCAGCGCATAGGCCGCAATGGGTACCTGGCAGCCACCGTTAAGGCGAGTATTCAGTGCGCGCTCAGCTTTGACCCTATCTGCACTGTCGGTGTGATTCAACGGCTCCAGCATGGCCCGCAGTTCCTGATCGTCAAGCCGGCATTCTATGCCTAAAGCCCCTTGGCCCACAGCTGGCAGGCTTAGCGTGTCTGGCATGCAGCTGCGAATGCGGGCTTCGAAACCCAGTCGCTTCAGGCCCGAGCTGGCCAATATGATGGCGTCGTAATTGCCGGCGTCGAGCTTTGCCAGGCGGGTGTTTACATTGCCCCGTAGCATGCGAATTTGCAGGTCCGGGCGGTTTGCCCGCAATTGAGATTCGCGGCGTAGACTGGATGTGCCCACTACCGCGTTCTGCGGCAGGTCATCCAGGCTGCTGAAATGGTTGCTGACAAAGGCGTCAGTGGGGTCGTCACGCTCGCAGATGGCCACCAGTCCCAATCCTTCGGGGAAGGCCATGGGTACATCTTTCATGGAATGCACGGCCAGGTCGGCGCGGCCGTCGAGCATGGCTTCTTCCAGCTCTTTGACGAACAGGCCTTTGCCGCCCACCTTGGCCAGTGGCACGTCCAGAATCTTGTCACCCAAGGTTTTAATCTTGACCAGTTCCACTGTGACATTGCTGTGCAATCGTTCCAGCTCGGCTTTGATAAATTCTGCCTGCCACAACGCCAGTGCGCTGCTGCGGGTTGCAATGCGAAGATTTCTTGCGGACATGGTGCTCACTGTCGGTTCGTTAAATGTGTATTAAGGGTACCTTGTCGCCCAAAAAAAGTCTCGCCAGGGTCGGTCAGGTTGCTTGCTAGCGTAGGCTAGACTGCTCGCTAATGCAGACCAGGGTTTTCGCTAGTGTTTTCCAGGTCGATAGTCCTGCAGCCATTGGCGTAGTTCGCTAGCGTGGCGGCGGCTAACCGGCAGTTCGCCAAGGCCATCACGCAGAACCAGAGTCGCCTGGCCACTGACGTTGCGGTGCAGCGCCTGAATAAATCGTGTGCCTACCAAAGTATTACGGTGCACCCTCAAAAGGTGGTCACCGTAATGTTGCTCCAGCTCTTTAAGGGTGTAGTCGGACAATACGTTACCCTGTAAGTGGTGAAGGGTGACGTATTTTTGGTCAGCCTGGCAGTAAATTAAGGAAACCAAGTCGATCAGTTCGGTGCCGCGATACGTGCGTACCGCCAGTTCGGCAGCGGCGGGGGCAGTGCCGGCCAGTGGCTGCTGTTGCAGGCGGTTGGTTTTTGCAGCCTGTTGCAACGCCTTGGCCAGGGCGTCTTTGCGTATCGGCTTCATCAGGTAAGCAGAAGCGTTTACCTCAAACGCCTGCAGCGCATAATGGTCGTAGGCGGTGCAGAAAATGACCGCGGGCGGGCGCTCAAGCTGGCTCAGGTGGGCGGCCACGTCCATACCGTCGGCGCCGGGCATGCGAATGTCCAGCAATATAATGTCCGGCTCCAGTTCTGCAACGGCTTGCAGTGTTCTGTCGCCGTCGGCCGCTTCACCGCAAACGCTGTACCCGGGAAGTCCTTCGACCAATCTCCGCAGGCGGTCGCGGGCCAGGGGTTCGTCGTCGGCAATCAGAATTCTCTGGTTGGTCATGGGCTTTTTGTGGCACTTCTTTTCATAATGTTTCTCGCGTCGCTTTTGTTAATGATGTGTATCGCTGCGCTCCTTGGCGGTCAACTTGCTGCGCAGGCAGGCGCAGGGTCACGGTGTAAATGTCGCCCTGATGGCTGTGTTTGAGCACCGCGCGGTCGCCGAATAACGCCTGGATACGGGCCTGAATATTGTCCAGCGCCATACGGTTGCCGTCATGGTCGCTGTGGCCGGGTTCGGGTTTTGGATTCTGCACGAGCAAGTAGACAAAATCGCCGCTGGCCTGCGCTTCTACCCGCACAATGCCGCCTTGGGCACTGGGTTGAATGCCGTGGTAAATAGCGTTCTCAACCAGCGGTTGCAGGGTTAGGGGCGGAATAGCCTGGTTTTGTAAGCCGTCAGCAATATGCCACTGCAGTTGAAGGCGATCTCCCAGACGCAGGGCCTCGATGTCTAGATAATGTTGGCACAGTTCCAGTTCGCGCTGCAGGGGAATCAGCTGTTCGCCGGTGCGCAGGCTGGCGCGGAAAAGCTCTGATAGGTCCAGCACCGCGTCTTCCGCCCGCTGGGGGTCGCTGGCAATAAGGCTGGCGATGGTATTCATACTGTTGAATAAAAAGTGGGGCTGAATTCGGCTCTGCAGCGAGCTTAAACGTGCCTGCAGTTCGGCTTCCTGTTGTTGTTGCCATTGGTGCTGGAGATAAAAGTAGCGAAGTACTATCAAGGTGATTAGCATCGCCAGCAGCATTTTTTTGGCAATGTTATGCCACTGAGGCGCGCCGGGCCCCGGATTTAGTACCCGGTCGGCAAATAGGCTGAAAGCGAAGACATCCGCCAGCACCAGACCAACAATGACAAGCGTTGCGCTGGCCACAGACAGTTGCGACAGGCGCGGGCGCAGCGGGCAGATCATGGCGACACTGGTGAGCAAGGTCCACTGCACAAACAACGACAGCAAACCAAAATACCCCCAATCAATCCAGTCGTGCTGAGCCTGCACCATCGCCAGTGCCAGCACCACCAGTTCGCTGGTAACGAGCAACATGAACAAGGCCCGCACCCGGCACAGGTCTGGCACAAAAAATCGCGAATTCACGGCGGTCTCGCTGTTACTGAGTGTCTGCTTTAACCGGGTCAGAATGTTATACTCCCGCTACTGATTATTGACCCATTTTGGCCCTGTGACCTCGGGCTACCAGCAGGAACTATAGATGATGACGGATAACAAATCGCCGGAGCAGGCCTCAAACTCGGAAAAACCTTGGGGTGGACGCTTCACCGAGCCTACCGACGCCTTTGTCGAGCGCTTTACTGCCTCTGTCGGTTTTGATCAGCGCCTTTATCATCACGACATCACCGGCTCCATTGCCCATGCCACGATGTTGGCAGCGGTGGGCGTTCTGACCAACGAAGAGCGCGACACCATTCTGGAAGGGCTGAAGGCGGTGAAAGCAGACATCGAAGCCGGGACGTTTCAGTGGTCGGTCAGTCTGGAAGACGTGCACATGAACATCGAAGCGCGTCTGACCGATCGCATCGGCGTTACCGGTAAAAAGTTACACACCGGCCGCAGCCGTAACGACCAAGTGGCCACCGATATCCGGCTTTATTTGCGTGACGAGATTGACGTGATTGCCGAGGAACTCAAACGATTGCAGGCCGGGCTGCTGAATTTGGCTGAACGCGAAGCCGACACCATCATGCCGGGCTTTACCCACCTGCAAACTGCGCAGCCGGTGACTTTTGGCCATCATTTGTTGGCCTGGTACGAAATGTTGGTGCGCGACGGCGAACGCCTGCAGGATTGTCGTAAGCGGGTGAACGTCATGCCCCTGGGCGCTGCGGCGCTGGCCGGCACCACGTATCCTATTGACCGGGCGATGACCGCCAAACTGCTAGGTTTTGACCGTGCCTCGGAAAACTCACTGGATTCGGTCAGCGACCGTGATTTTGCCATTGAATTCTGCAGCTTTGCCGCGCTGCTGATGACCCACCTGTCGCGTTTTAGTGAAGAGCTGGTGCTGTGGACTTGCGCGCAGTTCGATTTCATTGATTTGCCAGACCGTTTCTGTACTGGCTCGTCTATTATGCCGCAGAAGAAAAATCCGGACGTGCCAGAACTGGTTCGGGGCAAGACAGGTCGGGTGAATGGCCACCTGATCAGTCTGCTCACGTTAATGAAAGGCCAGCCGCTGGCCTATAACAAAGACAACCAAGAAGACAAGGAGCCGCTGTTTGACACCGTAGATACCGTAAAAGGTTGCCTGAGAGCCTACGCCGACATGGTGCCGGCGATTACCGCCAAAGCTGATAATATGCGGGTAGCAGCCAAGCGGGGCTTCTCCACAGCGACGGATCTGGCCGATTATCTGGTCAAAAAAGGCATGCCGTTCCGCGATGCCCACGAAGTGGTGGGCAGGTCCGTGGCCTTTGGCGTAGAGCAGAAGCGCGATTTGTCAGATATGACACTGGCGGAGCTACAGTCTTTTTCGGGTATTATCAGTGAAGACGTATTTGACGTGCTGACTCTTGAGGGCTCGGTGCAGGCTCGTGACCACCTTGGCGGCACCGCGCCGACGCAAGTTAGGGCAGCCGTTAAGCGTGCCCGTAACGCACTTAAACAGGGTTGAGGTAATGGGTCTGAAATTCCCCGCGGTTGTTAAAGTCGCAGCGCTGTTAAGCCTTTTGTTGGTGGTTGGGCTTTCAGGCTGCGGTCAGAAAGGCGATCTCTACCGCGAAGCGCCTAGCAAGGAACCCTTAGCAAAAAGCGCGGAGCCGACGCCCGTACCCATATCAGAAACGTCGGGTCAGGCCCGTTAATTCAGGAATTTTTATGGATTATTTCATTTACAAGAACGATGAGCTCTGGGTCGAAGATGTGCCGCTGGCGCGCATTGCAGAGCAGCACGGCACGCCGGCTTATGTCTATTCCCGAGCGACCCTCGAACGCCATTACCGCGCTTACGACAACGCTCTGCAGAACCACCCGCACTTGGTGTGCTATGCGGTAAAAGCCAATAGCAATCTGGCGGTATTGGACGTGCTGGCCCGCCTGGGTGCGGGTTTTGATATCGTATCTGCCGGTGAGCTGGAACGGGTGATTCGAGCCGGTGGTAACCCGGCCAAAGTGGTTTTTTCCGGCGTTGGCAAGCAGCCCTGGGAAATGCGGCGCGCGCTGGAAGTGGGTGTGCGTTGTTTTAACGTAGAGTCTGATATCGAGTTGGACCGCTTGAACGCCATTGCCGGTGAGCTGGGCGTGAAAGCGCCGGTGTCGCTGCGGGTAAACCCCGACGTAGACGCGGGCACTCATCCTTATATTTCTACCGGTCTGAAAGAAAACAAATTCGGTATCGATATTGAAGTCGCGCCGGCGGTATATGCCCGCGCTGCTAGCCTGCCTAACCTCGACGTGCGTGGTGTGGATTGCCACATTGGCTCACAGCTGACCACGTTGGCGCCATTTCTGGACGCTCTGGACCGGGTTCTGGCACTGGTAGACAACCTGGCAGAGCAGGGGGTAGAGATAAAACACCTGGATTTGGGCGGTGGCTTGGGCGTTACCTATAACGATGAAACACCGCCCCAGCCCGGGGAGTATGTGGAAGCGATTCTCGCGCGCCTGGGCGACCGCAAATTGGAGCTGATTCTGGAGCCCGGGCGTTCGATCGCCGCCAACGCCGGCGTGCTGCTGACCCGTGTCGAATTTCTGAAGTGTACAGAACACCGTAACTTCGCGATTATTGACGCCGCCATGAACGACCTGATTCGCCCTGCGCTCTATGGCGCATGGCAGGCCATTGTGCCGGTGGCTCCACATAATAAGGGCGACGAAAAAGCCTGGGATCTGGTGGGGCCTGTGTGCGAAACCGGTGATTTTCTGGGTAAAGATCGCCAGCTTAGCTTGAGCGCCGGTGACCTGCTTGCGGTACGTTCAGCCGGGGCGTATGGCTTTGTGATGAGTTCCAACTACAACACCCGTAATCGCCCGCCTGAATTGATGGTCGATGGCGATCAGGTGCACGTGGTTCGCCGCCGCGAAACCCTGGAAGAACAATTGGCTCCCGAGAGTAGCCTGCCGTTATGAGCGGTGACGGTGAGCTCCTGGCCAACGTCGACGGCCCTGCCTCTCGGCGCGGCGCTGGCGGCGCCTTTGTCGGTAGCCCGAGCGCCGCTCTTGGTGGCGTTCTGCGTTTTACGAAAATGCACGGCTTGGGTAATGATTTTATGGTGGTTGACGCCATCAGCCAGACGTTCCGCCTGCGCCCGGAAATGATTCGCGAGCTGGCCGATCGCCATTTTGGCATCGGTTTTGATCAGCTGCTGGTGGTGGAGCCACCAGGGCTACCGGATGTGGATTTCCGCTATCGGATTTTCAACGCTGACGGCTCGGAAGTGGAGCAATGTGGTAATGGAGCTCGTTGTTTTGCCCGTTTTGTACGCGATCAGCGCCTGACCAACAAAAAAGTGATGCGGGTGCAAACAGCAGGCGGCATTATTGAATTGCGGATGGGGAAAGACGGGTTGGTGAAAGTAAATATGGGCGTGCCACGCCTTGAACCCGCCACCGTACCGTTCAGCGCCGACGAATTTGCACCGGTTTACAACGTAGACGTAAATGGCCAGAACATAGAGTTGTCGGCGGTGTCTATGGGCAACCCCCACGGCGTCCTGCTGACTGCCGACATCGACAACGCTCCGGTGGCAACGCTGGGGCCGCTGTTAGAGAAGCATTGGCGCTTTCCTGCCAAAGCGAATATTGGGTTTATGCAAATTGTAGATCGCGGTCATATTCGCTTGCGCGTGTTTGAACGCGGTTGTGGTGAAACTCTGGCTTGCGGCACTGGCGCTTGCGCTGCGGTTGTTGCAGGATGTTTGAGGGGTTTGCTCGATCCGCGGGTAGAAGTAGAACTTATAGGAGGCCGTCTGATTATCGAATGGCAGGGGCAGGGAGCCGCTGTTATGATGGATGGACCCGTTGCTAATGTTTTTGAGGGCCAGCTGCGACTGCCAGCAGAGCCCGGCATTCGCCGCCGTAAACCCGCCAGAACCGGCAGGCAACGATCCTGACACCAGGAGCACACGATGACAGATTCAGCGGCCCGCCAAGAGGCCGGCGTTCCAAATGCAGAGCAAGTCGCGCAATACCTGCGTGATAACCCTGATTTTTTTGTTGGACAGAGCGACCTGCTGCGCGACTTAACGTTACCTCACGATAGCGGGCGGGCCATTTCGTTGGTTGAGCGCCAGGTTCATCTCTTTCGCGAGCAGCGAGACACCCTGCGTCATGAGCTGACTGATTTGGTGGACATCGCGCGCCAGAACGACCAGCTGTTCCAAAAAAGTAAGCGCTTGCTGATGCAGATTATCGAAGCCAAAAATCTGAACGACATGACGGCGGTGATTGATGACAGTATTTGCGGTGACTTTGGACTGGACGCGGCCAGTGTGATTTTATTTACCGATGGCCCTCTACCGCAGGCGGCTCAAGGCTCTCTGCATGTGGTGTCGCCGGCGGTAGCGCACAAACGGTTGGGTAATCTGCTGGACGGCGGCCGCGCAGTGTGCGGACAGTTCCGCGAAAGCGAACGCGCTTTTTTGTTCCCTGATCGCGACGAGCCTGTTACTTCAGTGGCTTTGGTGCCGCTGCGAAATCACGAACTTGTCGGTGTGTTTGCCATTGGCAGCTGCATACCGGGTTATTTTGACCAGAGCATGGGTTCGCTATTTTTAAGTTATATTAGTGACACTTTAAGCCGGTTACTACCGCCCATGGTGCAGCGCCACTTGGTAGCATTGCCGCTAACCGACATCGCCGAGTCTCGTTAACCGATGCACTCGGCCGGTGACAAGCCGCGACACACTGGCCTGTTTCAGGGTGTTGACGGCTTCATTCGCCACCTAGCCTCTGAAAAACGCCTGTCACCGCTCACTTGCGAGCATTATCAGCGAGATTTGCTGCGCCTACAGCGTTGGCTTCGAGAGTGCTATCAACAGCACCCGATTGATCAATCTCAAGAGCCCTCGGAAGCCCGCTGGCAAAATCTTAGCAGTCACGACATCCGCCGATACGTTGCTCACTTAAGCCGTATGGGCTTGAACGGCCGCAGCATTGCCCGCCACCTTTCAGCGATACGCCGTTTTTACCATTACTTGTTGCGCGAAGGTTTGGCAGAAAATAGCCCGGCGGAGGGTATTCGCGCACCAAAAAGCGGGCGGAGGTTGCCTGTCGTTGCCGATGTAGACCAACTGACGCACCTGTTGGATGCCCCGGCGGACGATCCGTTGGAATTGAGAGATGTATGCATTTTTGAATTACTGTATTCTGCAGGTTTAAGGCTGGCAGAAGTCGCTGCTTTGGATTTGGGCACTGTAGACTTGGCAGCCGCTCAGGTAAAAGTGACTGGCAAGGCCAATAAACAGCGCGTTTTGCCCGTTGGGCGACCTGCCCTGGCGGCGCTTCAGGCTTGGTTAGCGGTGCGGCCGGAGCTCGCCGGTGCAGGGCAACAGGCATTATTCGTCAGCCGCCGCGGCGACCGCCTTAGTCATCGAAGTATTCAAGTGCGGCTGGCGCGTTGGGGCTTGGTAAAGGGCGCCGATCAGAAACTGCACCCGCACATACTGCGGCACTCATTTGCCAGCCACTTATTGGAATCCAGTGGCGATCTGCGGGCGGTTCAGGAGTTGCTGGGCCATGCGGACATTGCGACCACTCAGGTCTATACTCATTTGAACTTTCAACACCTTGCCAGTGTGTATGACCAGAGTCATCCAAGAGCAAAACGGCGACGAATCAATCATGAATAAGCCGATTAGCACACGGCCGTGTGGCGCGCAGGAGGTCCCATGAGCCCAGAGTTGTCTTGGAAAGACCAATATTTACGGGAGTTGGATGCTGCCGAACACCGTGAGCAACAATGGCAACAGCACCGCACGTTGCTTGAGCGAATGTTGGTGCGGACTAGCTTGGGTCTGAAGGGACAGTCTGGCGAGCTTGACCAACTATTAGATAATGTTCGTGACCAAGTGCGTAGCCCCTCTATTGACGTTGAGCACTGGGAGTTGTTGCAAACAAAGATTGATTGCCAGATGGTGCTTCTTGAACAAGCGGAAGTTGCTTCACAAGGGTCTGGTGCAAGCCCTGCTGCAGGTTCTATGGACCTGGGCCGGGACGGCGACCGCCTGCGTATTGCCCGCCGTGTTGGCCAGTTAGTGGAACAAATCGTCAGCGAGATACCGATAAGTGCAGACGCGGAAAAAAAGGCCCGCGCTCTGCAGCAGATTCTGCTTTATAGCGAAGACTGGAGCGTGTTGCGCAAATGTCTGCGCGATGTGGCTGAATTGGTGATGATGGCCATTAAGCAATGCCGCGCCCAGTTTGACGAATTTATTCAACAGCTTGACGATCGCCTGGCCGTGCTGCGCCAGAGCTTTGTAGCTCATACGTCCGCGCAAAGCGGCCGGCTGAGTGCTTCAGAGGCGTTGGGCCAAGATTTGCAGGGCGGGCTAACGCGCCTGAGCCAGCACATTCAAAGCAGTAACAACCTCTATCAGCTGAAACATTCTGTGACGGGTCACCTGGACGACATAGCCCAGTCAGTCGTCCAGTTTCGCAAACGCGAAAGTGACCGTGAAAAAGCCCTGGCGACTCAGTTGGAAACCCTGCAGCAGAAAATCGTCACCATGGAAACCGAGTCTGAGCTGATGCGCGAACAGGTTCTTAAAGAGCGCCGGCGCGCCAATACCGATATGCTCACCCAGCTACCCAACCGGGACTCTTGGAACGAACGCCTGCAACTCGAGGTCGAGCGGTGGCAGCGCTATAAAGGTGAAATGACAATTGCCATTGTTGATGTCGACTTTTTCAAGCGCATTAACGATTCTTACGGCCATAAAGCGGGCGATAGAGTGTTGCAACTGCTGGCTCGGGAGTTGAAAAAAGGACTCCGTTCGACAGATTTTATCGCCCGTATTGGGGGTGAGGAATTTGTGGTTTTACTCCCGGAAACGACCGGCACCCAGGCGAAACAAGTAATAGACGGTTTACGCTCTAGTGTCGAAAAGTTGCCTTTTCACTGTAGCAATCAGCCGGTTACTATTACCTTTTCGGCAGGAATTGCGAGCATCAGAAGTGGCGATGACGAAGACACCCTGTTCGAACGCGCCGACCGCACGCTGTATATAGCCAAGAATGCCGGTCGCAACCAAGTCAAGATCAGCACGGACTAAATGGGCCAAGTCCGCCGTTATCGCGTTCAGCTCAATCAAACTTTTGAGGAACCTCAGTGAAGGCTGCGCACGTTCTAATTTTGTGTTGGCTGTTAAGCGGGCTTTCTACTCCGCTGCGCGCCGAACCAGCGAACATGCTGGGAGCTCCGGTTGCAGCCGGCGCTCCGTCTGCCAGCGCCAGCCCGTTTAACGAACCTGAGCTTGCCACTAAGCCGCCCCTCGGCTTAGCGCAGGATAGCGCCGACCGGCTTTGGTTGGCCGAGCACGAGCGGGTTACCGTGTCGGTTAAGGCGGAGCAGGTGCCGCTGGTGTTTAATACCGGGAGCGGTTCCCTAGCGGGCATCTATATCGATTACCTGGCCAAGCTGTCAATAAAACTGGGTGTGCCGGTAGAGCCGCGGCCGCCAGGCAGTGACGTGGATGCCGCACTGGTGACCCGTTTCAGCGATGCGCCGCCAGCCACCGATTTCGTCCATACCCAGCCTTTGATGTCGTTAACCTACGGCTTGTTCGCCCGCGCCGGTGACGGCATTATTCGCAGCCTGGCAGACTTGGAAAACAGCCGAGTGGCGGTGATTAGCAACGATGTGAATCAATACCCGCTGCTAGACCCCGTGGAGAACTTTGAGCCAGTTATGGTGGCCGACGTTGCCGAGGCGGTGAATGTGGTGCTGTCAGGGCAGGCGGTTGGGTTTTTGGGGCCGGTGCCGGTGGTATCGGATTATCTGCAATCGGCGCGGGTGAATGGCATTAGCCTAGCTGTCCTGCCAGACCAGAAGACCATTGATGTTGTGCTGCGGTTACCCGCGAGCGAAGCTGAATCACCCCTGTTGCGACTGCTCAACGATGCCATAGCCCGCATTGACCTCAACGAGCATCGCCAAGTGCTGGAAGCCTGGCTGACCACCGAAGTGCCGCCCCAGGAAAAGCCCGGCAATGACCTGTCAGCGCGGGATTTGGCTTGGCTCAAGGGCAACGCCAATTTGGTTGTAGCGTATCGCACAGACTGGCCGCCATTCGAGTTTCAGCAGGATGGAAAGCCCGCTGGCCTGGTGCCGGATTTGATGTCGCGGCTGGAAACCAAGCTGGGCGTGCGCTTTCAGAATACCGCGCCGATTGGCCGGTTGCAGGCTGAAGAACAGCTCAAAACCGGCGAGGTGGATATTTTACCGGGCATCTCACGCACCCCCCGCACAGAACAGGATTTTCTGTTTACCCGGCCCTACCTGACTGTACCTATTGCTCTGGCGATCCGCGACGACGGCCGTTTTATCGGCGATTTGCGTGAACTACGCCAGGAAAAAGTGGGAGTGGTGAATCGCCATGCCGCTCACGATTATCTGTTGATCAATCATCCGAATCTGAATATCTATCCGGTGACCAGCGTGGAAGAGGGCTTGCTGGCACTGTCGAACGGCGATCTGGACGTGATGGTAACGCACATTCCGGCGGTCAGTTACACCGTGACCCGTCTAGGATTAACCAACCTTCGCATTACCAGCGTGACGCCCTATGAGTACGAATTGCGGTTGGCGGTGCGCAAAGACAATCCGGATTTGCAGCGCATTCTCAACAAGGCGTTGAGCAGCATGGAAAGCGTGGAAACCGAATCCATTTATAACCGCTGGATTCACCTCGATATCGAACAGGCGACTGATTACACCGTGGTGCGCCGGGTGGTTCTGCTGGCGGTGGTGGTGGTGCTGATATTCTTGTACTGGAATCGTAAACTGTCGCGGGAAGTGGACGAGCGAATCCGCTCGGAAAACGCACTGCGGCGCAGTGAAGATGAACTGCGGGCGGCTAAGCTCGAAGCTGAGCGGTTGGCGCGGGAAGCGGAAGCCGCTAGTCTGACAAAAAGTGAATTTCTGGCCAACATGTCCCATGAGATTCGCACCCCGATGAACGCGGTGATCGGCTACAGCGATTTGTTGAGCAATACGGTAACAGACCCACAGCAGCGCAATTATTTGGACGCCATTCGCGCCGGTAGCCGTGCATTGTTGATGCTGATTAACGACATTCTGGACTTGTCTCGAATTGAAGCGGGCAAAATGCGGCTGGATTATGCGCCGGTGTCTATGCGCAGAATGCTCGGCGATGTGTTGCACATTTTCGACCTGCGTGCCCGCGACCAAGGCGTTACCCTAGAGGTCAGCGTGGGTAAAAAGATGCCGGCAGCGCTGATGTTGGACGAAACACGCCTGCGCCAAGTGCTCTTCAACCTGGCGGGTAACGCTATAAAATTTACCCACGAGGGCGGGGTGACGGTACGCGCCAAGGCTAGCCCCTTGCCAAAGCAGAGCTATCCGCCGGGCACCAAACCCGGAGAACCCGAGCACCCGCGTTACCGGCTGGAAATTACCGTCACCGACACCGGAATCGGCATTGCGACTGACCAGCAAGAGCGAATTTTCGATGCTTTTGAGCAGCAGGAAGGCCAGAACTCGCGGCGCTACGGCGGCACTGGCCTTGGGCTGGCCATCAGCCGTAAACTGGCGCTAATGATGGGCGGAGAATTGACCCTGAAAAGCACCCTTGACGAAGGTTCAGTGTTCAAGCTGATTCTTCCGGATGTGGCCTCAACCGGCGAAGAAGTCGAGGAAGAAGGCAAACCGGAAGAAGGTGAGCGCCTGCTTGCGCAGACTTTGAGTATGCACGAGCGGGGTTGGTTGCGGCAGCAGTTGGCGGAAGATTTCGGTGACGAGTGGGAAAGCGTGCGCAAAAGCGGTGATCCGGAGAAAATGCGCGATTTTGCCGAACGCCTGGTGGCCTGGGGCCAACGTTACCGTTCGCACTCGGTATCCAGCTATAGCGAAAAGCTGCTGGCAGACGTGTCGGCGTTCAACCTTGACGCGGTGAATAGTTCATTAGAGTCGTTCCCGCGCTTGCTGGGTCAGGGCTAAGGACAGGGTAATTCGTCATTCTGATTCGATTGCAGAGGTAACAGTATATGTTCCAGCTCATATTCAAAGGCGAGTGTGTTGCAGGCACTGACCCTGCGGCAGCTCGCAGTAATGCGCAGCAATTATTCAAAGCCAATGATGCCCAGCTTGACCGCATGTTCAGCGGCAAGCCAGTGGTTATTCGCAACCAACTCGACCAAGCCGAGGCTGAAAAATACCGCGCCTTACTGCAAAAGCATGGGATGCGGTCTTACGTTCAGGCGATGGCGCCCGTGCAAGCCGGTGCGCAGGCGCAAACGGCGCGTTCAAACTCTGCACCTCAGTCAGCCGCTGCTTCTAAGCCACCGCCGCGCAAAGCCAGTAGCCCCTTCGCGGTAAATCAGGCGAGCGGCAGTGGCCTGCCCATCGCTGGCGAGCGCACCGATGCGGTGCTGGCAGGGTCTGCGTTGACTCTGGATCCACCGGGCGTAAGCCTAGCTGAGTCCGTACCGGTAGAGGTCCCGAGTTTTGATCATCTTGATGCGTGGAGCCTGGCACCGGCTGGCAGCGATATTGGCAGCAAAGAAGAGTTGCCGCCGCCCATCGTGCCAGACACGTCGCACCTGGCTGTAGATCCGTTGCCGTCCGATGAAAAAAACCCGCGCTGAAACTGCTATCGGTCAGCGGTTTATAGCAGCGGTGCGGCAAGGCGTATGGCGCGGCAGGTAATTCGAAACGCTAGGGACCTGTCGCGATAATCGCGCTCGTCCATCAAGTGGGACTGTTTGAAGTCCTCGGTCAGCATCGCGTCTACTTCCTCGACAAACTTGCCTGATGTGTTGATCGCCGTAATTTCGAAATTCAGGCGCATGGAGCGGTTGTCCAGATTAGCCGTGCCGACCGCGGTGTAGCGGTCGTCCACCAGAATCACCTTTTGGTGCATGAAGCCGGGCTGATAGCGATAAATCTGAATGCCGGCCTGGCAGGCTTGTACCAGATAGGAATAGGCCGCCAGGCCAATGATGCGGCTGTCGGATTTTTCCGGAATTAAAATTCTGACGTCTATCCCTCTCAGCGCCGCCAGTTGCAATGCGTTCATCACCTGAACATCGGGCACGAAATAAGGTGATGCAATCCACACCCGCTCGCGGGCATTGTTGATGCAGTTGAGGAAAAACAGCGTACAGCTTTCCCAACTGTCGGCGGGCCCGGTAGGCAGAATCAGAATTCGTTCGTCACCGGGGGTATTGTGATGTGGCGCCCAGTTCAGCTCTGGAAAGGTGTCGCTGGCCCAGTTCCAGTCTTCTAACCAAGCCAGTTGCAACCCGGTTACCGCGGGGCCTTCAATACGGCAGTGGGTGTCGCGCCAGGGTTCCTGTTCCATGGCGGCGCCCAGATACTCGTCTGCCAAATTAATACCGCCAACAAAGCCTACTTTGCCATCACAGACCAGAATTTTGCGGTGATTGCGAAAATTCATCTGAAAGCGCCAGCGGCGCACATTGCCATCGTCAAAGGCGGCGGTGTGGGCGCCGGCTTGTGTCAGTTCCCTGATGTATTTGCGAGGCAAGCCAAAGCTGCCAATGTTGTCGTGTAAAAACCACACATTCACTCCTTCCGCCAGCTTGCGTTCCAGAATGGACTTTATGCGCTGCCCAACACGGTCAGAGCGCACAATGTAGAACTCCAGCAAGATGTAGTGCTGAGCGTTTTCCATGCAGTCAAACAGGGCGTCGAAAGTCGCTTCGCCGTCGCGTAATAAAGTGCTGTGATTGCCGTCCGTAAACGGCTGGCGTGCCAGCTTGCTGAGTACCTGAAGTTCGTCGCTGAAATGGTGGTGCGCTGGTGAGCGTAACGAGGTTTCTTGCTGTTCAAACCGGTTCAGCAGATTGGTCAGCGCGTCGTCGCCCATGCGTCGCGCTTTAATGTACCCACCAAAGCGCGAACGTCCAATAAGCAAGAACAATGGCAAGGTAATCCACGGCAGTGCCAGTAAGGCGAAAACCCATGCCAAAGCCCCCTGGGCCGTGCGATACGTCATCAGGATCCGGTAGATGCACATCAGAGATGCCACATACACCAGAGCAACAATAACGGCAATCAGAGAGAATTCGGGCATCTGGGTTCCTGCATTGGCGGGCACGGCGGGCGCGGTGTTGTAATGAGTCAAGATAGCATGGCGTCTGTCATCGGGCACTGCATGTGGCACTGCGGCCGGTGTGAGGAGCGCAGGATCTTTGTCGATGTGGCTGTTCCAGTGCTAATCTAGCGACCAAAAGCGTCGCAAGGAAATCTCTGATGACTGTTGAACTCAATGCCCGCCAAGCCGGACCTGCCGCATCCGGGCGTTTGCCATTAATTGTGTTGCACGGGTTGTTCGGTTCGCTGGACAACTTGGGCGGGATAATCCGTCGTTTGGAAGACCGTTGGCAGATTCATGCCCTGGATCAGCGTAATCACGGCCAGTCGCCCCACACCGACACCATGGACTACCCAGCCATGGCGGCGGACGTAATAGCCTACATGGACAAGCAGGGCCTTGAACGCGCTTGCGTGTTGGGCCATTCCATGGGTGGCAAAGTGGCGATGCAACTGGCATTACTGGCGCCGGATCGAGTTGACCGGGTGATTGTTGCCGATATTTCGCCGGTCGCTTACACACCGCGCCACGATGCCATTCTTGAAGGGCTCAAAGCCATGGACTTAAGCGCGGTAGGCTCGCGCACCGAGGCGGACCGACAGATGGCAAACTTTGTGGTCGACGCCGGCGTTCGCCAATTTCTGCTGAAAAATTTGGAACGTATTCCGAAGGACCAAACGATTGAAGGCGGGCCGGTCTTTCGCTGGTTGCTGAACCTGGCGACAATCGAGCGTTGCTATTCGCAGCTCGCCGATGCTCCGCAAGGTGAAGGCCCGTTTGAAGGGCCGGTGCTGTTTATTAAAGGCGCCGATTCGGCGTATCTGCAAAGCAAGCATAAAGACACTATTTTGCAGCTGTTTCCCAATGCCAGCGTAAAGGTGATTGAGGGCACAGGCCATTGGCTGCACGCCGAAAAACCGGACACCTTTGCTACCTTGTGTGTGGACTTTCTTGCCACTGACGATTGAGTCAATATAAGGCTAAGCGTAATGTCTTGAATCAAGGGGCACACCGCCTTATCTGATACACTCAAAATGCGCAGAGTTCACTATTATCTCTGCCGAACGATGACCGACCCCTTTGCCGGAGCACCCCATGGAAGACACCGTTAACACCAGCATGCGAAAAGTAGTTTACGAGGAGTTTGGTGACCGTGATGTTTTGCAGCTTGTTGATGCTCCAGTGCCTGAGCCTCAGGCGGGCCAGGTGCTGATCAAGGTTCACGGCGCCGGGCTTAACCCGATTGACTGGAAAACCCGTAAAGGCTTGGGTTTTGTGGCCAAGCAGCTGAGCGAACAAGAGATGCTGCCGTGGACGCCGGGTTATGATCTGGCCGGTGAAGTTGTCAGCGTAGGCGATAATGTAAACACCTTGGCACCAGGGGACCGGGTGATGGGGCTGGCAGGTTTCGCCCTGACGGGCGGCAGCTATGCCAGCTATGCGCTGGCCCAAGCCGATGAACTGGCCATTGTGCCGGAAAACCTGGATTTGGTGACTGCCGGGGCGTTGCCGTTGGCAGCGCTGACTGCCTGGCAGGCGTTATTCGAGGTGGCTGACCTACAGTCCGGTCAAAAAATTCTGATTCACGCCGGCGCCGGTGGTGTCGGGCACCTGGCCGTGCAATTTGCCCTGACCCAGGGCGCCCACGTCATTGCGACCGCCTCGAAGGACCACCACGATTTTCTGGACCGCCTGGGTGTGCACGAAATCATCGATTACACCACCACCGACGTCGCTCAGGAATGTTTTGGCCTGGATGTGGTGTTGGACCTAGTGGGCAGCGATGCTGGTCGGCGTTCTTTAAACTGTTTGGGTGAAAAAGGTGTGCTGGTAACGGTGCCCACTGTGACCGCAGATGTGATTATCTGTGCCGCCGAAGCCATGGGCCTGAGAGCCCACGGCATGACGGTGCGCCCGGATGTGTTTCATCTTGAGGAAATCGCCGAACTGATTGAAGACGGCGATGTCACCGTTCATATCGAAAAGGTGTTTTCACTGGCCGAGGTCGCGGCCGCCCACGAGTTGCTGGAAGGCGGCCACGTGTGCGGCAAGCTGGTACTGGACTGCCGCGATTGATTGGTTATTTTCCACCGTTACCTTCGGCGCTATCACGGTCTTTGCGTTCTTTGCGCTCTTTCGGTGCGCGGGCCGGAACCAAGCTAATCAGCGTCGAATCTTCACCGGGCTTGAGTTTGTCCATGGATTTCACTGGGGTAATGCGGCCTTTGCCATCAAACATAAACAGTACTAGGGCTTGGCTCTGGTACTTATCCAAAAAGTTTTGATAGCTGAATTCAGCGCTAAGCTCGGTGGTTTTTACCGAGTATCCCTGGCTTACCCGGCTGGCCAGTTTGGCGTAGCTGACGCCGTTGAAAAGGCCGCGTGTCTGTTGGATTTTTTCGGCTGTTTGATGACGCGCTTTCTGGTCCTGATCGCCTTCTGCCAGGCTGTACACGCTGTTGTCACCAAACCAGTCCAGAAAGTGATAGGTGGCTAGGGAATTCATGTGTTTGTAGGGTGAAATAACCAGCAGGTTGCCGACTCCGGTCAAATCCAGCTGGTTAGACGCGTGCTCAGACACTGGGTTACCAAAGTACACCTGCAGATTCTCCATTCGCGCCTGGCGCACGTTCTCCCAGTTGGTGTCTGCAAGCACCACTGGGACCTCGTGTTTTTTTAAGGTAAGACCAATCATTCGCGCCACTGGGTTGGCCCCCAGAATCAGAAACCCGAACTCTGACGGCTCCGCTACATTTAGTAGGTTTGCCAGCGGCCGAGCGGTCAGACTCTGAATGGTTACGGTGGCAATAATCAGCATGAATACCAGCGGTACAATAGCACCCGCACCATCATAGCCCACTTTTTGCAGTTGGAAGGCGAACAGTGCAGACACCGCCGCGGCAACAATGCCCCGCGGTGCTATCCAGCCTAAGAACAGTTTTTCGCGCCAGTTCAGATTGGTACCAATAGCCGATAGAAAAATGCTCAGAGGCCGCGCTACCAGCATCAATATGGCTAATACCCAGGCTAAGCCCCAGCCCAATTCGGCTATTGCAGAAAATTCGATGCGCGCCGCCAGAATAATAAACAGTGCAGAAATCAGCAGTACGCTTAGGGATTCCTTGAATTCCAGAATGCTGTCGACTGGCACCTGTTTCATATTCGCCATCCAGATACCCATGATGGTCACCGTCAGCAGGCCGGATTCGTGCGCCAGTTCGTTCGACAGTGCATACACGCCGAGCATGAAGGTCAGCGTGCCGGCATTGTGCAGGTATTGGGGTATCCAGTGTTTACGCAGCACCTGACCGTTCAAATAGCCCGCCGCCGCACCTAAAAAAGTGCCTACCGCGATGGTTTTGGCAAAAATGTACAGGGAGTGGCCAAACACATTGCCCTGCCCCCAGGACACAATGCCCTCGAACACCAGTACTGCCAGCAGGGCGCCAATGGGGTCAATAATAATGCCTTCCCATTGTAGAATATTAGCGAGTTTCGAGCTGGGCCGGACCGAGCGCAGCAGCGGCGCGATCACGGTAGGGCCGGTAACAATGGATATGGCGCCAAACAGCAGGGCGATTTCCCAGGAAATGCCCAGAATATAGTGCGTCGACAAGGTGCCGATGGTGCCCGTAACAATCGCGCCAATGGGGAGCAAATTGCGAACCATTTTGCCGTGGCCGCGAATTTCGGCAAAGCGCAGCGTCAGGCTACCTTCAAACAGGATAATGGCCACAGCCAGTGACACCATCGGAAATAGTAGGTCGCCAAACACATCTTCGGGATTCAAATAGCCCAGCACCGGGCCCGACGCAATACCGCCAGCCAGCAAAAAAAGTATAGCTGGCATACGTACGCGCCAGGCCAGCCATTGGCAAAACAGTGATAGCACACCGATAGAAGCGAGCAGCCAAACAGTGCTTACGGGCATAGAAATCGGTTCCGTGAATTAGGGTTGGGCGCGTTGTGCGATTTTGTTAAGCAGCCGTGAGGCCGCAAAAAACCCGAAGCTGGCAGTCACCGGGCTGGAGGCACCAAAGCCGGTGGCGCAATCGAGCCGAACCGGGCCTGCGTTAACCGGTTTTTGCAGGCAGGTTGTACCGTCGGCGGCGGGATACGTCAGCTGTTCAAGCGAATATACGGCTTCTATGCCAAAACGCCGTTGCGGATTACGTGAAAAACCGTACTGTCGGCGCAGCAGGTTGCGCACTTTAGCCAGCAGTGGGTCTTGGGTAGTTTTGCTTAAATCGGCCACGCGAATTTGAGTTGGGTCCATTTGTCCTCCGGCGCCCCCAGCACACACAATCGGCAGCTTGTTGCGCTGGCAGTAGGCCAATAAAGCGGTTTTTGGCCTCACACTGTCGATAGCATCGATGACGCCGGTGATGTCGGCGGTTATCCGTTGCGGGATGTTATCGATAGTAATAAACGCAAACTGGGTGCGAATATCGGCGGCAGGATTGATGGCTCGCAAACGCTCGGCCATGGCATCGGTTTTGGTTTTACCGTACTGGCCACTGAGCGCGTGCAGTTGGCGGTTGGTGTTGGATACACAGATATCGTCCATATCAATCAACGTTAGCGTGCCAATACCGCTGCGCGCCAAAGCTTCCGCTGCCCAGGAACCCACTCCGCCAAGGCCGACAATGGCAATGTGGGCCTGGCGAAAGGCCTCAAGTGCACTGCGGCCATACAGGCGCTCAATGCCGCCAAAGCGGAAGGCGTAATCGTCGGCGTTCATAATCTCTCCAATGGGCTTTAGCCTGCTATTGTAACCCAGCGCTGGCAGATACAAAAAAGCTGAAATCATGAGGCAATGGTCCGGAATGTTGACTCTTTGAGCTGTGGCAGGCGTAACGTTTATTGCTCAAAGCATGGTTGAGCTCTGCATGGCAACGAACAGCCGTGCACAATTCTTTTAAACGGACCTTGGTGAACGTTATGCGAATTTTGATTGCGGGTGTGTCTGGCGCGATTGGCGCAGCACTGGCTGAAAACCTCGGGGCCCGAGCCGATGTTGAGATTATAGGCCTTTGCCGTCAGCCGGAAAAAGCGTCGGCGTTTCTGCGCGAGCAACATCAGGTATTGGCTTGGGATGCAGAAAAACCCGAGGCCTTGGGTCAGGTTGCTGCGGAATTGGCCGCTATTGCGCCAAAAGCAGAAGGGCTGGATATGATTATCTACGCTGCAGGCATACTGCACGGCACAAATATGAAGCCAGAAAAGCGCCTGGAAGATTTGCAGGCGAGTTCCCTCGTGCGTGCTATGGCAGTGAACGCCAGTGGTTTCGGATTGCTGGTGCAAGCGTTATTGCCTTGGCTGCGGCACAAGCGCGCAAAGCGCATTGTGGCGATTTCTGCCAAGGTAGGTGGCATTGGCGACAACCGCTTTGGGGGTTGGTATGCCTATCGTAGTTCCAAAGCAGCACTGAACATGCTGGTAAAGACGCTGTCTGTGGAATTACCCAGGCGTATGTCGCCGGTGGCCTGTATTGCGTTACATCCGGGTACAACTCGTTCGGCACTAAGTGAGCCGTTCTCTCAATCGCTGGCTAACTTGGAGGTTCACGATGCCTGTGAAACCGCCGCCAACCTGTTGGCAGTGATTGACCACATTGACGAATCGGCGAATGGCAGCTTTTTATCGTGGGACGGCAGCACACTGCCTTGGTGAAGACAGCGTGCTGATAGTGATTTTATTGGTTAATCCGTAACCTTGCTCAGCTCATGAAAGGGTTGAGCAGCCGGGTAAAGGTACCCGTTAGTTTCAGCGGTGCACTAAGCACTGACAACGTAATGCAATCTTCGTGGCCAACAGCGATCGGGCGGTGATTGTCATTCTCGTCAAGCACTGCAAAATCCCACTGATTGAAGATACCGTTCTGGTCAGAAAATGCACCCTGCAAAACGATCGTGGTCTCGGTTCCACGGTGGGTGTGGGCAGGCGCTTTGCCACCAGAGGACAATTTTTGCAATACCACCCTCTCTGCCTGTCCGGGGAAACGATCAGTTACGTCAAGTATGCTGACATCGCCCAGTTGGCGTTTCCAAGGCAAATCGTTGATGTCGCAACCCAACAACTTCTTCATAAGGTCTCGGCGCTGCTGCGGGGCTTCTACAGGCACTGCGTTGCTGTCAATACGAGCAAGAATCGCTTCGAAGGTGGAAGCAGCCGGCTCGGAACTTTCAGTCAAGGGTTGTTGTTCCAACATTACTGCACCCAAGCTCTCTAAGGTGTCTACCCTACTGCTGCAGAGCGGACACTTTTCAAGATGTAGCCGTATGCATAGGGCGTGAGGGTCAGACAACGTACCCGCACTGAATTCCATCAGGCTTGAACCTTCGGGATGATGCCGTGTCATTGGTTTTGATCCTGCAAAATCACTTTCAGTTTGTTGAGTGCCAGACGGACCCGGCTTTTTACTGTTCCCAGAGGTATTCTCAGTTCGTCAGCAACCATCTGATGAGACTTGTTTTCCATATACACTTTGGCAATGACAGTCGTTTGTTCTTCTGGTAACAAACTGAGAGATTCACGTACTCGGCGTTCCGACATCAAGCGAACCAGCGACGTAACGGGCTCGTTTTCGTGATCGCCGGGGATCTGCCACAGATCTTCAGTCTCTACCGATATTTCAGCGCTGATACGCTTCATTTTGCGCAACATATCAATACGCTGGTTTCGCGCAATGGTAAAAATCCAGGTAGATGCTGCCGCTTTGCGCCAATCATAGAGGCACGACCGGCGCCAGATCGATACAAATACTTCCTGCACAAGCTCTTCTGCGTGATTCGCCATGCCGTTGGCCATGGCGTAATACTTAATCTGCGGGCCGAAGTGTTCGAACAGCTGATGATAAGCTTGCCGATCTTGGTTTTTCCCTACTTTTACCAGCAGGTTGCTCCAAGGGTCGTTACGCCCTTCGGATTTAACCGGCTTCTGCTCCAGTGTTGTCACCGGATGCTCCTTGGCTGTTGCATGATTTGAACTTTGTATTGTCATCATTCTATGCACTCATCCCAGGTTTGTCAGGTGAAATTGTACGCCCAGCTGATGCGCTCGGATCACCATCCGCCGTGGTTTATCCCTAAAACCCGGAGAAATCGTTGGTGATGGTCGTCGGTGACGGCTGCAACTTCGAGCTACTCCACCACTCAGATCCGCTTCAACGTCAGCCCGTCCGGGTTAAACGGGTAAGCGCTTATGCCACAGGTGGACTGGTGGCCCATGGCCAGAATGCCGGCCTCTGGTGATGGGGCTGATGGTGGCATGGGTCTTGACTGAGTTGCCAGCGAACTTTGCAACAGGGCTCTACGTTTTGTAACGCCAAAGTACAACGCCGGGAAAATTGGATGAAAAACGCAGATCACTGACCGGAGGAACGGTAGGCGTTTTATCTGTAGTAGGGCGCTTATCAACGACACCGTCGCCCTTACCCGCTTTTATAAGAAATCGTTGTCCGACAGGTCAAGATTTAGAAGTTTGCCGCTCCCCATCAGGCTAGGGCTGTGGCATTTTGACTTAATACTGCCCAAGGAATCTTTTTCCCTGTTCTTTAACCTGGGAAAAGTGTCAGATTTCTAAAATGGAGGCCTCAAAACGCGAAGGGGCGCCCATTTGGGCGCCCCTTGTCACTGATGTTCACAGCTTTACTATTTGATGCTAACAAACTCCGGATAGGCTTCCATGCCGCATTCGACAATATCGACGCCCTCGTATTCTTCCTCTTCGCTGACGCGTAAGCCCATGACAGCCTTAATGATGCCCCAGGTAACCAGGCTGGCCAAGAATACCCAGCCAAATATGGTGGCTGCGCCAATCAACTGGCCACTGAAGCTTGCACCACTGTTGGTGATTGGTACCAGCAGCAGGCCCAGCAGACCACAAACGCCGTGTGCTGAAATAGCGCCGACCGGATCATCAATGCGCAGTTTGTCCAAACCGATAATGCTAAACACGACTGCTATACCGCCGAGCGCACCCCAAAGGGTTGCCTGCAGAGCCGTTGGTGTGGATGGCTCGGCGGTAATAACCACCAGGCCAGCGATAGCGCCGTTCAGCAACATGGTTAAGTCTGCTTTACCAAACAATATGCGAGCGGTAATCAGTGCGGCAATAGAGCCACCCGCAGCGGCGGCGTTGGTGTTCAAAAACACCATGGCGACCGAATTGGCACTGGCGATATCACCCAGTTTAAGTACCGAACCGCCGTTAAAGCCGAACCAGCCCATCCAAAGAATAAAGGTGCCCAGAGCTGCCAGAGGCAGATTGGCGCCGGGAATAGCGCGGATTTCGCCGTTCGGACCGTACTTGCCTTTGCGCGCTCCGAGCAGAATTACGCCTGCCAGAGCAGCTGCAGCACCGGCCATGTGCACAATGCCGGAGCCGGCAAAGTCACTGAAGCCAAGGTCACCCAGGTTATACAGGCCGAACACATCGTTACCGCCCCAGGTCCATGAACCTTCCATTGGGTAAATAACGCCGGTCATTACTACTGCAAAGGCCAGGAATGCCCAGAGTTTCATGCGCTCGGCGACAGCGCCGGAGACTATGGACATAGCCGTCGCGACAAATACGACTTGAAAGAAAAAGTCTGATGGAGCAGAGTAGATTGAACCGCCTTCAAAACCGTCTTCACGGCCGGCAAAGTCGGCAAGCACTGAGGCTGTGTCTGTTTCACCGATGCCTGACAGCAGGATTGAGCCGTCATACATAATGGCGTAACCACAAACAAGATACATGATGCAGGCAATGGAATACAAAGCCACGTTTTTGGTGAGAATTTCGGTGGTGTTTTTGGCGCGTACCAAGCCAGATTCAAGCATGGCAAAGCCTGCGGCCATCCACATGACCAAGGCACCGCACATCAGAAAATAAAAGGTATCCATCGCGTACTGTAACTGAAAGACGTTGCTTTCCATAAAGACCCTCCGCACAAGGCTCTGTTTAATAAAAAAGGTTTTTGCGTTGGCAGTTAAGGCGAGAGAGCGAGTTTAAACCGCTTCTTCGCCGGTTTCGCCGGTACGAATCCGGATCGCCTGCTGCAGCTCGGTCACGAAAATTTTGCCGTCACCGATTTTTCCAGTGTTGGCGGCTTTAGTAATGGACTCGATTACCTGGTCCATCAGATCATCGCCAATGGCGACTTCCACTTTCACTTTGGGCAAGAAATCCACCACGTATTCGGCGCCACGATACAGTTCGGTGTGGCCCTTCTGGCGCCCGAAGCCTTTAACTTCTGTAACAGTGACACCCTGAACACCGATCTCGGACAAGGCTTCACGCACGTCGTCCAATTTGAATGGCTTGATGATTGCTGTAATCAGTTTCATTGATTTCTCCTTGGTAAAGCTGTTCCAACCGGCAGCGCCATGGGGCTGCTGACTGGGACCGGGATGCGGCCACCCCGCACGGCAATTGTGCGGATTGTGTATGGGGCTTTAGCATCGGATGTGCCAACGCAAAAAAACAGTTTAAAAACAGATGGATAAAAGTAATTCAGTGGTTCTAGGCTGGCTTTACCTGCACCATGGTAGTGCGTTTTTAGCGCCATGGGATCATAATGGCGCGTTCGACTACAGTCTTCGCCTTCTTATTACTCTGTGGGATCACCTCCACCGTCTCAGTATGGCAGGGCAGGCGGTGTGATACACTGTCAGGTAACGATTCTGCGATAGATAGGGCCTTTAAAGCCGCTGCCGCAAAGCTTGTTTACGCGTGTTTACATAAATAAGGGGTGTTCATGAAAGGTCCACAGGACATTTTTTCCCAACTGCAGGGTCGGTTTGGTCAATTCGTACCGGATATGGCCCGTGCTGCCAAAGACGACTTTGAAGCACAGGCGCGGGCCAGTGTGGCCTCGGTGTTGTCGCGTCTTGAGTTGGTTACTCGTGAAGAGTTTGATGCCCAGCAAGCGGTATTGTTGAAAACCCGGGCCATGGTGGAAGCACTGGAAGCCCGCGTAACCGAACTGGAGCAGTCAACCAAAGGCTGACGGAAAATAATAACCATGGAAGGTTACTATGCTTGCTATTGTTCAAACCCGTGCCTGTGTTGGCGTATCTGCGCCGGCGGTCAGCGTTGAAGTGCACCTGTCCGGCGGTTTGCCTGCACTGTCGATTGTAGGTCTGCCAGAAACGGGTGTGCGCGAAAGTAAAGAACGAGTGCGCAGCGCCCTGATTAACGCCGGTTTTGATTTCCCCGCACGTCGTATCACCATCAATCTTGCCCCTGCCGACCTGCCCAAAGAGGGTGGCCGTTTTGACTTGCCAATTGCCCTTGGCATTTTGGCGGCTTCTGGCCAAATTCCGGCCGCGGCGCTGAGCACCTGCGAGTTTGTCGGTGAGTTGTCGCTAGATGGCGCATTGCGCCCGTTGAAAGGTGTATTACCGGCGGTTCTGGCGGCCCGCGCAGAGGGCCGCCAACTTTTGGTGCCCCAAGCCAATGCCGCCGAGGCAGCATTGGCCAGTGAACACGACGTACTGGCCGCCAGCCATTTGTTGGCTGTGTGCGAACATTTGCATGGTCGCGCTCGGCTTGTGCCGCTAGCGCCTGCGGATTTAAGCGGCGCCGACAGCGGACAAGCGACAATAGGGCCGGATTTAGCCGATGTTCGGGGCCAACAGGTGCCGCGCAGGGCGTTGGAGGTGGCCGCTGCAGGCGGTCACAATCTATTGTTTTTCGGCCCGCCTGGAACCGGTAAAAGCATGCTCGCCAGCCGCCTGCCGGGCATTATGCCGGCGCTTGCCGACACCGCTGCGATGGAAGTGGCGAGTGTGCATTCTGTAGCCGGTCTGGCATTGGCCGAGGGCGGTTGGCGCCAGCCGCCTTTTCGGGCGCCACACCACACGGCTTCGGCGGTGGCTATGGTCGGTGGCGGCAGCAGTCCGCGGCCCGGGGAGATTTCTTTGGCTCATCGCGGCGTGCTGTTTTTGGACGAACTTCCGGAATTTGAACGGCGGGTGCTGGAAGTGCTGCGTGAACCTATGGAAACCGGCGAAATTCACATCAGCCGAGCTGCACGCCAGGTTACATTCCCCGCCCGCTTTCAGGTTGTCGGTGCGATGAACCCGTGCCCCTGTGGTTACAGTGGCCATCCCACTATCGAATGCCAGTGCAGTCCCGCCCAAATTGTTCGTTATCGCTCGAAGATCTCTGGCCCGTTGTTGGACCGTTTCGATTTGCACGTAGAAGTGCCGGTGCAAGGTGGTGATGTGTTTATGCAGCACGGTGAGCCCGGCGAGAGCAGCGCTCAGGTGCGGGCGCGAGTTGTAGCGGCTCGTTGCTTGCAGAACGCCAGAGGTGCGTTGAACGCCGAGTTGTCGGGCAAGGCGCTGCAAATGGCTTGTCAGCTTGATAGTGACAGTGAGCAACTGCTGTTGCGGGCAATGGAAAAACTCGGGCTGTCTGCTCGTGCCTTGCATCGGATACTACGGGTGGCGCGCACACTGGCGGACCTCGATGCCAGTGCTGACGTAGCCCGCGCCCATCTGGTGGAAGCCTTGGGTTATCGGCAGCTAGACCGCCGCAACGGCCAAAGTTCTCTGGTTTCGTCTTGAGCTGCAGTCGTTAGCTCATCCTGTACTCTGGTGCTCAGGCGTCTGGTAAACTGGCCATATCGATTCGCTAGAATCCGCCAGCAGCAGTTTGAGGACGCATAATGACTGAAGAAAATACCCCAAAGGATCACGCCAAAAACGGCCGTTCCGATGAGTCCCCGGTAACCACCCGCCGTGGTGTACGCAGTTTTGTGTTGCGTCAGGGCCGGATGACTGAAGGCCAGCGCAAGGCCTACGAACGCAACTGGCCCAAATTCGGCCTGACTCGAGAACACGGCATGATTGATCCGCGTCAGGTGTTTGGCCGCGATGCCATGCTCAATCTCGAAATAGGTTTTGGTATGGGGCGTTCGCTGGCGGATATGGCTGAGGCCGCGCCAGAGCAGGACTTTATCGGTGTGGAAGTGCACCTGCCGGGCGTAGGCGCCTTGCTGAAAGAAATCGCTGATCGTGGATTAGAAAACATCCGCATTTACAGCATTGATGCCAACGATGTGATCGACCTGTGTCTGGCGGATTCCTGCCTTGACCGGGTAATGGTGTTTTTCCCGGACCCCTGGCACAAAAAGCGCCACCATAAGCGCCGCTTGGTGCAGCAGGAATTTGTTCAACGTCTTCGCCACAAGCTTAGAGTTGGAGGCATTCTGCACTTGGCGACCGATTGGGAAAATTATGCCGAACACATGATGGAAGTGATGGCTGATTCGGAAGGCTTCGCCAACACCCAGAGTGAAGGTGGTTTCTCGCCAAAGCCGGAAGGCCGCCCGGTGACCAAATTTGAACAACGCGGTGAACGCCTGGGCCACGGTGTCTGGGATTTGTTGTTTTATCGCACCAACTAATGAGTAGCCAGCACAACACCCGGTTACGGTTCGTTGGCCGTCGTTTTTGAACATGCTTGCCAGTTCACGCGTGAGTAAGCGGATGTCGCCGGGCGGCGCGAATAATCACTAGGCCCGCGCTGCCCAGCAGCAAACCGGTAAATTTCACCAGCGCAGAAAATGTGGCAGCCAGGCTGAACAGGTCGTTTGGCTCTTTCAAATTGTTCAGTAGCAACAGGTTTTCAATGCAATCGCTGACGGCCGCCAACGCAAAGAGAATAAGCACCCAGCGGCCTGCTGTGCGCTCGCGCACACCGGGGCGGTCTATCAGAAGCCGGCGGGTTAGTAGAAGCAAGGTAATGGAATAGAGCGCAACCATTAAGAAATCTAAAAGCAACGAGATTCTAGCCCACGCTTGTTGTTGCGGGCTCCAGCTTTGCAATATATCGCGGGTATATGCGGCGTTGCCGGCCAGTTGTAGATTAACAATACCTTGAGGCGCTTGGGGCGTATGGAGCAACTGGTTGATCAGCAGCAGGGCGATAGCGAGAAGTGCTGACAGCGCAAAGCCGACTTTTAGTCGCTCAGAGAGGCGCCGCCGAGTGCGCTGACTGTCCGGCGGGCGTTGAATTAGGGCAGATTTCATCGGGTGTGCTCCCTTGCCGCTGGCGCCAAGATTATTGCCGCCATTATCATCACTGGCATCACGTTGCAATCACTACAGCCGTCTACAAAAACCGCTGCAGCAGGCTGTTCAAATAGCGTTGGCCGAGTTCGGTGGCCTGAATGCGTTGAGGGTGCATTAAACCCTCCTGCCTTAATGTTTCAAGTTGTACCGCAATCGTGCTTAAGGGTAAACCTGTGCGTTGTTGAAACAGGTTTTCGGGCACGCCCGCGCCAAGGCGCAGCGCGTTCATCAGAAACTCCAGCGGCCGCTCTGCCACTGCTATCGCCTCACTGCCGGCGGTGCGGCTGCCTATTCGATTTAAATAGGCTTGCGGTTGGCGGGTTTTCCAATAGCGCAAAATTTGGCCATCCGGCTGACTGATCTTACCGTGTCCTCCGGCGCCCAGGGCCAAATAGTCGCCAAACGTCCAGTAATTCAGATTATGGCGCGATGCCATATTCTGTTGGCTCCAGGCGGATACCTCGTAATCGGTAAAACCGTGGCTGCGCAGGTAGTCGCCGCCTTGGCTGAAAATATCCCACAGCCGATCGTCGTCTGGCAGCTCCGGTGGCTGGCTGTAGAACTCGGTGTTGGGCTCCACCGTAAGTTGATACCAGGACAAGTGCGGTGGTTGATACGATAGGGCCTGAGCCAGATCGTCCAGTGCCTGTTCAGGCGTTTGCCCTGGCAAGCCGTGCATAAGATCGATATTGAAGTTGTCAAAGCCGGCCTGGCGCGCTGCTGTTATGGCGTTGTGGGCGGCCTGGCTGTCGTGAATGCGCCCAAGCACCTTTAGGTGCTCTGGGTTAAAGCTTTGCACACCTATCGACAGCCGGTTGATACCGGCCTCGCGGAACGCCTCAAAACGGCCCTGCTCGAGAGTGCCAGGATTTGCCTCCAGAGTGATTTCAGCGTCTGCCGCAAATTCCAGCTTTGTTTTTAGCTGGCGAAACAAATCTCTGTAAAAACCACCGCTCATCAGCGATGGCGTGCCACCGCCAATAAACACCGTTTGTATGACGCGGCCTGCGGCCAGGCGTAAATCCTGATCAAGGTCGTCCAGCAACGCTTTTAAATAGGCGCTTTCAGGGATGTCCCCGGTAATGGCATGGGAATTGAAGTCGCAATACGGGCATTTGCGCACGCACCAAGGCACGTGCAGATAAAGGCTCAACGCCGGCTCAACGGCTGCAGGTGTCAGGTTTGAGCTCAAGAGCCATCCTGCAGTTCGCGTTTCAATTGTTCGGTCATCATCGCTAGCGCTTGGCCGCGGTGGCTAAGCTGGCCTTTTTCTGCGCGGCTTAACTCGGCGGCGCTGCAGTTGCGCTCGGGCACAAAGAATATCGGATCGTAACCAAAACCACCGGCGCCGGAAGCCTGGCGCAATATACTGCCGTGCCATTGGCCGTGGCACACCAGCGGCGTAGGGTCATCGGCGTGGCGCAAGTAAACCAGCACACTGTGGAATTGGGCGCAGCGTTTGCCGTCTGGCACATTGGCCATGTTGGCTAACAGCGCATTCAGGTTGTCTACATCGCTGGCGTCGTCGCCGGCATAACGCGCTGAACGCACGCCTGGCTGGCCGCCCAGGGCGTCTACAGCTAAGCCGCTGTCGTCTGCCAATGCTGGTAGGCCGGTAATACGGGCCGCGTGGCGGGCTTTAAGGATGGCATTTTCCACAAAGGTGACCGCCGGTTCTTCGGCTTCACCCACGCCCAGTTCGCCTTGGGCAACGGGCGCCAGCCCCAATGGGGCCAGAAGATCATTGAATTCTGCAATTTTGCCAGGGTTGTTGCTGGCAATAACCAGTGTCTGGGGCATTGAAGGCTCAGTTGTTAAAGGCTTAGTCGTTAAACAGGGCTTGGGAAAATCGTACCGGCAGTTCTTGGTCGTGACCCGTTGGGCGCGCGGTAACATTGAACGTCAGCAATTCAGCCGTGCCATACTGGTACTCGGCAATAAAGTATACCGCGCTGCCTTCTTGTACGCGGCGAAATGCCAGAAAGCGAACTTGCTGGATGTCGTTGGTGACTCGGCCCTCTACCTGGCCCGCTACCGGCGACAAAGTACCGTTGGCGCTGGTTTGCATAATGGCAACGTTCACAATGCCGATGCCTTTACTGCGTTGCAGATTGTTTTCTTTCGCTATTTCCGGTGTCAGGAAGGTGCTGGGTAGCACGCTCCAGGAAACGGTGTATTCACCGAAGTTCTTACTGTCGGCTTGTGCCAAGCCAGCGCAGCACAGAAGTACCAGCGCAAAAGCCGAACGCATGAAAACCGAATGTTTGGCAATCATCATTGTGAATTCTCCCTTGTGATGCGGTAAATCGCAATTTCGCCTAGCAGGTTTGGCCACAAACGGGCCACCCAGCTGTTCTGATGCTGGCCGTCTACAACCTTGCGGCTGGTGATGCGTATGCTTTTCTGGCGGCACAGAGCTTCAAAGTCTTGGAACGTACACAGCCGTATGTTGGGGGTGTTGTACCACTTATACGGAAGCGCTTCGGATTCGGGCATGCGCCCGCTCAACGCCAATCCCCAACGCAGGCGCCAATGGGCAAAGTTGGGAAAGGTCACTATGCCTTCGTTGCCCAAACGCAGCATTTCGTCCAGTACTTTGTCGGGCCGGCGTACCGCTTGCAGGGCCTGGGTCATTAGCACGACATCGAAACTGTTGTCGTCAAAGTTGGCCAGCCCCTGAGTGTCGAGGTTCTGTTCTATCACTGATACGCCGCGGCTCATACAGTGTGTGATATGCGCCGGATTAATTTCCAGGCCGTAACCGCTTGCGCCGCGTTCGCGTTGCAGAAAATCGAGCAGCGTGCCGTCACCGCAGCCCAGGTCCAATACGTGATGGCCCGGTTTTATCCACTGTTGGATAATTTCAAGATCGGCTCTCATGCTCCAACCTCCCGCGCAACACGGTCCATGTAGGCGGTAAATACATCGGTATAACGTGGCGTGGGAATCAAAAACCCGTCGTGGCCCCAGGGAGCATCAATTTCAGCGTAACTGACTTTGCGGCGTGCGGCGATCATGGCTTTAACCAACTCTTCAGAGCGCTCTGGTGCAAAGCGCCAGTCGGTGCTGAAAGACAACACCAGGAATTCGCACCGTGCGCCCTGCAGGGCTTTGGCCAGGTCGCCGCCGAATTCGTAGGCGGGGTCGAAGTAGTCCAAGGCCTTGGTCATTAGCAGGTAGGTGTTAGCATCGAACGATTCGGAAAAGCGTTCGCCCTGATAGCGCAGATAGCTTTCAACTTGAAATTCCGCGTCGTAACCGAATTTGTAGGCTGTTTCACGTAACTCACGGCCAAACTTTTCGCCCATGGAAGCGTCAGACAGATAGGTAATGTGGCCTACCATGCGCGCCAGCATCAAACCGCGCCGGGGTAGCGTAAAATTGTCGCTGTAGCGCCCTGCGTGAAATTCCGGATCACTCGTAATGGCCTGTCGCGCTACCTCGTTAAAGGCAATGTTCTGAGCGCTCAGGCGCGGCGTTGACGCGATAACCGCCGCGTGGCGTACACGCTCGGGATAGGTAAGGCTCCATTGCAGTGCTTGCATGCCGCCTAGCGATCCGCCCACCACCGCAGCCCAGCATTCTATGCCGAGCTTGTCGGCCAGCCGCGCCTGGCTGTTGACCCAGTCAGTTACCGTGACAACTGGAAAGTCCGGGCCATACAGTGAACCCGTGTCCGGGTTGGTGCTGCTGGGGCCGGTGCTGCCGTGGCAGCCCCCCAGATTGTTAAGGCTCACCACAAAAAAACGGCGGGTATCAATGGGCTTTCCGGGACCAATACAACTGTCCCACCAGCCTGCTTTGCGTTCGTCGGCGCTGTGATAACCAGCAGCGTGATGATGGCCGCTAAGGGCGTGACAAATCAAAATCGCATTGCTGGCGCTGGCATTCAGTTCGCCATAGGTTTCCACTACCAGCTCATAGCGGTTCAGCACCTTGCCGCAAGCAAGCTCCAGCGGTGTATCAAAATGGTAGGTCTGCGGGGTAACAAGCCCAACAGAATCTGCGGGCAATGGATCGGGCATTGGCGCGATGACTTCCTGGCTGGAATCGAGAGATACGGATGCGCCACAGAGGAACGGCGCTCGAGCGTTTTAGTGTAAAGGCGGCAGCAGCGAGCTGCAACTGCCGCCGGTGAATCACCTGGCGCTGGAAAGGTTAACTGCTTTTTGATGAGCGAGGGATGGTGCGGGCTTGCGAATTTGACGGTGTATGGCTTCTGCCAGTTCTAGCTGGCGCTGCAGATCGCTGATGGCATCCTCAAGGCGCTTTGTTTCGGCCCGGCCGTGGCGATCATTGTTTGCCAGCTCTTTTAACCGTCCGATTTGGTGTTGCAGCAGTTGTTTTTGTTCAAGCGTGTACTGCATCACCGGCAGTAGCGCTTGTCGTGGCCAGCGTTCCGCGTCTTTTTGCGCTATCAGATACAGATTACGCACTTCGTTAATCATCAGGTTGGAAAACCGCCGCACCAGTACTGACTGTTCGGTGAGCAAATTGCGGGGGTTGCTGCGAAAGCTCTCCGATTTCTGGCGCAGCTTGCGGATGGCGATTACATGACGGCCAGCCCGGAAGGGCGTTGGCTCTAGGTGGCGAGCACCAGGGTCATCGCTGTAGCGTTTGTAAATGGCCGTCACCATGCGCTCCGCAAGCCTGCTTTCGGTCAGCAGGTGGGAAAGATCGCCTTCCAGACCGTCAAAAAACTGATCTATTGCCCGGTTCATACCCATTGTGGTCCAGCTTTTGGACATGTTATCGCGCACCCGGGTCACCTGGGTTTCAAAATGTGTCGCAGCTACCAGCCCTTGTAGGGTTGCGCCCTGAGCCTCCACCAGGCGGCGACTTGACCGAAGAATGATCAGTTTTTTATGGTAGAACTCGTAATCGATCTGGGTTTTTTCCGCCAACCGTTTCAGCCGCGCTTTGTCGGGGGACGGCCCGCTGCAGGCCTGCTGTTCCTCGTGCATCGCGCTCAGCTGGCTATGAAGAGCGGCTTGGCTGTTTTGAAGCATAGCGAGCAGGTCATTGATCAGGTTGCTGGTAATCAGCTTTTCCTTGTGAGTCAGAATGCGCTGAATGATCAGTTCTTCAAGTTGTTCGATCCCTGAGCGCTGAAATAGATCAAAATTGTTTTTTACGCGCCCGATCAAGCCTTGTTTGGCTGACACGGGAATCACATCTTGTGGTTGAATACCTAATTGGTCGGCGCTGTAATCGCGTACTCTTTCGATGGCCTGTCGGGTGCCGGCCTCACCTTGAAGCTCGTCCCACAGCATGTCTATCTTATTCATCACCGCAAAGCGACCGGCACGGTGATCGTCTTGGTCGGTGGCAATAAAGTCACGCCAGATGGCCAAATCGCTAGCGGTTACGCCGGTGTCGGCGCTGAGTACAAATATGATGGCGTGGGCTTTTGGCAGCAGGCTGATGGTCAGTTCCGGTTCAGAGCCCAAGGCGTTCAGGCCAGGAGTGTCCAGAATGCGCAGGCCGCGTTCAAACAGCGGGTGGCGAATGCTGATCTGCGCGTTACGCCAGGCCGGTATTAGAACCTGGCCGGGATTGGCACGGTCGAGCTCCAGCATTTGCTCGTCGAAACCCAACATGCGTGCTGAAGCAAGTGTGACGCTTTTTACTCGCGCCACTTCTTCTAATATCTGACGCATTTGGTCCGGGGTTTCCGGGTCTAGCTGATGCTTTAACCAGCGCTCGGGTTGGGCCCGCAGCTGCTGCAATGAGAGTTCACCCATGCGGGTTTCTATGGGCAATAGCAGTAAATAGTTTTGCTGATGGATGCGGTCAAAAAATAGCTCGGTAGGGCACATAGTGGTGCGTCCGGCCTGGGAGGGCAGCATGCGCTGACCGAAGTCGGAAAAGAACAGAGCGTTGATGAGCTCGGTTTTACCGCGGGAATATTCGCCGACAAAAGCGATGGTTAGCTCGTCTTCCATCAGAAGCCGCAGGCCGTCGTGAATACGCTCACTGATGTCGTCAGAAAAAAGCTGGTTATCTTGTAGCCACAAACGATAGCGGCCGATCTGCCGGATCAGCTCTTTTTTCCAACTGTGATAAATTTCTACTTGGTGAGACAGGGCCCCATGAGGTGTCATCGTAGAGTCCTTGAGCATGTTCGAGCCGCACCGGAACGAAAGGCGAAAGCCATGGCGCATGACTTTTAATGTTACTACTGACACGGGCAAAATATGTAGCCCATCAAGCGACATTTTATTTTGAAAAAATGATTAAGTTGGCAGAAATAAGGCGTTAAAAATAAAAAAACCCACTGAATCAGTAGATTGATTCAGTGGGCTGGTGCAGCGTTGCGGCTTTTTTGATTGTTAAAAAATGTAATTATGAGACTTGGGTTACATTCCTGCCAGCAGCGCCGGCATGCCGGTGGCTACCTTCATGTGATCAATCATCACAGTAATTACCTGCAGTATCAGAAATACAATAATAGGCGACAGGTCCAAACCGCCCAGTGATGGCACCACTTTGCGAACCGGGCGCATCACCGGTTCGGTAATCTGGGCCACCAACTGTATCGCTGGGTGGCTGCTGCCGGGTGCGATCCAACTGATAACCACGACGGCAATCACCGCCCAGAAATACAGACTTGCTACCAGTCCCGCCACATTCAACACGGACCAGGACAATAACCACGCCGGATTGAACAGCGCAGCGCCAGCGTCATACAGCAGCAATACCAATGCAAAGGTGATGGCCTGAATTAGTATGACCAGCACGATAGCTGCACCGTCAATACCGCCCCAGCCGGGAATCACCTTGCGCACAACACGCAGCGGAGGATTGGTGACCTTCACCACGAACTGCGAAATGGGATTGTAAAAATCGGCTCGCGCCAGCTGTAACAAAAACCTCAGCAATACCAAGGTCATATAGAATGACGACGCGATCGACAAAATTGTGAGTAGAATCTTCGGCAGCATCAGCGGGTGTCTCCGTTTGCTATGGTTATTTACCGGCCAGTTCTTTGGCCATTTCCTGGGAGCGGGTATAGGCCGCGGAGTAGGCTTTTTGCACCAGTTCGCGCAAACCGCCTTGCTCGAAAGTATTCACCGCCTGCTCGGTAGTGCCACCGGGTGACATTACGTTACGTTTGAGTTGCGCCGGTTCCAGGTCACTGCGAGCTGCCATTTCTGCGGCACCTGCCATGGTTTGGATGGCCAGTTCACGGGCTGTTTCTGCCGCCATGCCAGCGTTAGTGGCGGCTTCTTCCAAAGCTTCCAACATTAAGAAAAAATAGGCGGGGCCACTGCCAGACAATGCGGTTACTGCGTGTAATTGTTCTTCCTGCTGCACCCAGTTGGCAGAGCCTACGCTGTCAAAGATGGCGGCAACGTCGTTTTTTTGCTGTTCGCTGACCCGTGAGTTGGCAAACAAGCCCGCGGCTCCTTTGCCCACCAGTGACGGCGTATTGGGCATGACCCGCACCATGGGTACGCCACCGCCAAGCCATCCGTCGATAGTGTCGGCGGTCAGGCCTGCGGCGATTGAAACCATCAGCGGCCGGGTATTGCGCACCACCGCGGCAATATCTTCACACACACTGGCCATTACTTGAGGCTTTACCGCCAATACAACAATGTCAGATTGTTGGGCGCAGTAGCGGTTGTCGGTGGTTACGCTGATGCCGAAACGCTTGCGCAAGCCTTGCAGATGCTCGTCGTCTGGGGCGCTGACCCAAATTGCGCCGGCTTTATAGCCATTATCCAGCATGCCGCCAATAATAGCGCTCGCCATATTACCGGCACCAATAAATGAAATGGTCGGTGATTTGCTCAAGATTCACTCCAGGGTTGGACCCAATCGAAAAATGGTTGTGCCTGCTACAGATCATAACAGGAACCGATGTTTTCAGCTCTTTTGCTGGCGTGGACCAAACACCGCCGTGCCTACCCTTACCCAAGTCGAACCCTCGCCAATGGCCAGTTCCAGATCGTCAGACATGCCCATAGACAAGGTGTCCAGGGGCCCGGCGCCGGGCTGATCCTGGCGCAAGTGGATCAAGGCATTGTTCATGGCCCGAAAGCTTTCGCGCAATGCAGCTTCTCCGCGCTCTGGGTCTGGAATCGCCATAAGCCCGCGCAATGTCAGTTGCGGCAGTTCGGCAATCGCGGCTACCAGCGCTGGCAATTCATTCAGCGAGCAGCCGGATTTGCTGGTTTCATTATCAATATTAACCTGTAGGCAAATATTCAAGGGGGGCAAAGCAGTGTCGCGCTGGTCGTTTAGGCGGCGGGCTATTTTCAGGCGTTCAACACTGTGTACCCAGCAAAACGCAGACGCTATTTGTGCGGTTTTATTGGATTGAATCGGCCCTATGAAATGCCAGCGTAACTCCGGTATATCCTGCAGGTTCGCTATTTTATCCAGCGCCTCTTGCAGATAGTTTTCACCGAAATCCTGCTGGCCTGCCGCCACGGCTTCACGCAAATCGTTCGCCTGGCGGGTTTTACTAACCGCCAACAAGCGCACAGAATGGGGTTTTCGACCCGTTTCTAGTGTTGCTTTTTCGATGCGCTGGGTTACGCTACTGATGTTGTCTGCTATGCTGCTCATGGTGTGAAATCGCTCTGCTTGTACAGCTTTAGGTAACGTTACACGTTACCTGCAGGTTACTGAAATGCCAAGTGATCACCGGTTTTGATAGGCCGGTTACGGCAGCCGGCGAAAAAGAAAAACTCCCGGGGTACTCTATGGATATTACTGAACTGCTTGCCTTCTCGGCGAAACAGGGCGCGTCGGACTTGCACCTTTCTGCTGGCTTGCCGCCGATGATTCGTGTGGACGGTGATGTACGCCGGATCAACCTGCCGCCTTTGCCTCATAAGGAAGTGCATGGCCTGATTTATGACATCATGAATGATAAGCAGCGCAAAGATTACGAAGAGTTCCTGGAAACCGACTTCTCATTCGAAGTGGCCGGGGTTGCCCGCTTCCGGGTTAACGCCTTTAACCAGAATCGCGGTTCCGGTGCGGTGTTCCGGACCATCCCGTCGAAAGTGCTGACCATGGAAGACCTGGGCATGGGCCAGGTGTTCAAGAACATTTGCGCGGTGCCACGGGGCTTGGTTCTGGTAACTGGGCCCACCGGTTCTGGCAAGTCGACCACGCTGGCGGCCATGGTAGACCACATCAACGACCACCGTTACGAACACATATTGACCATTGAAGATCCCATTGAGTTCGTGCACGAATCAAAAAAATGCCTGGTTAACCAGCGCGAAGTGCACCGCGACACCCTAGGCTTTAATGAAGCACTGCGCTCGGCGCTGCGGGAAGACCCGGACATTATTCTGGTGGGCGAACTGCGAGACCTTGAAACGATTCGTCTGGCGCTGACTGCAGCTGAAACCGGCCACTTAGTATTTGGTACCCTGCACACCACCTCGGCGGCAAAAACCATTGACCGGGTGGTTGACGTGTTTCCGGCCCAAGAAAAATCCATGGTGCGGTCGATGTTGTCTGAATCCTTACAGGCGGTTATCTCGCAAACCCTGATGAAGAAAGTGGGTGGCGGGCGTATTGCTGCCCACGAAATCATGATTGGCACCTCGGCTATTCGCAACTTGATACGTGAAGACAAAATCGCGCAGATGTATTCGTCGATACAGACTGGCGGCTCGCTGGGTATGCAGACCCTGGATCAGTGTATGGAACGCCTGCTGCAAAAGGGTCTTATCTCACGCGAACAAGCGCGTTTGAAAGCAAAAATGCCCGATGCTTTTTAATCCGGACAGGATCTTCTCCAGCTGAGAAAAAACGACTCAGGCGCGTGGGCGCACCCAAAAAAAGGTGATAAAAATGGAATTTGAAAAGCTACTGCGGCTGATGGTTGAGAAAGGCGGCTCGGACTTGTTCATTACCGCCGGCGTTGCGCCCAGTATGAAAGTGAACGGTAAGGTGTGGCCTGTCACAAAGACCGCCCTTACACCCGATATGACTCGCGAGTTTGTTTACGGCGCCATGAGCGACAAGCAACGCGCTGAGTTTGATGAAACCCACGAGTGCAACTTTGCCATCAGCGCCCGTGGCATTGGTCGCTTTCGGGTTAGTGCTTTTTTCCAGCGTAATCAGTGCGGTATGGTGCTGCGTCGTATTGAAGTAAAGATACCGAAAATTGACGATCTTTCACTGCCCAACATCGTCAAAGAGTTGGCTATGACCAAGCGCGGGCTGATCATGTTTGTCGGCGCCACCGGCACGGGAAAATCTACCTCGTTGGCTGCGATGATTGGCTTCCGCAACCACAACAGCCGCGGCCATATCATTTCTATTGAAGACCCGATTGAGTTTATACACCAACATCAGGGTTGCATTGTGACCCAGCGCGAAGTGGGCATAGACACCGACAGCTTTGAAGTGGCGCTGAAAAACACCCTGCGCCAGGCGCCAGATGTGATTTTGATTGGTGAGGTGCGAACCCGCCAGACCATGGAATATTCGGTACAGTTCGCCGAAACCGGGCACTTGTGCCTGGCGACTCTGCACGCCAACAACGCCAACCAGGCTCTGGACCGGATTATCCAGTTTTTTCCGCCCGAACAGCACGGCCAAATCTGGATGGACCTGTCGCTGAATCTGCGCGCCATTGTGGCGCAGCAACTGGTGCCCACGCCAGACGGCAAGGGCCGGAAAGCGGTTATTGAAGTGCTGATCAATACCCCGCTGGCGGCCGACCTGATTCGCAAGGGCGAGGTGCACAAGCTTAAAGATCTGATGGCCAAATCCAACGAAATTGGCATGCGCACTTTTGATCAGGCGCTGTATGAGCTGTATTCCGAAGGTTCAGTGACTTATGAAGATGCTCTGGCACATGCCGATTCAGCCAACGATTTGCGTTTGATGATAAAGCTTGGAACCGACGCCCAAGGGGCGGACAAGTTGTCGTCTTCGGTGGACAAGCTGACCATTCAGCAGGATTGAAGCACTCATAAAAATGTATTGAAGAATGTTTTATAAGCAATTGATGACAATTGCAATTGTGACGGCCGCAACCACCTGAGTATACTCCGGCCGTTCATAATCAGGAGTCATCAATAAAATGAAATCGACCCGTCTTGCCCTTGCTATCCGCCTGACCACTCTGGCTGTCATCGCAGCGCCCGCGACTGTCTTTGCCGGTGGTTTTTCCCTTAACGAGCAGAGCGCCAGCGCGATGGGCGTGGCGAATGCGGGTGCGGCAGCAAATCCGGAGAACGCATCCACGGCGTTTTTTAACCCGGCGGGCATGAGCCAGTTGAAAGGCACCAATATGTCATTTGGTGTGGCCGTTCTGGATATTGATGCTGAAGCTAAAAGCGCCAGTGCCACTGATGTGGTAGGGCGCCCCGTAGGTGACCCGCTCGGTAACTCAACCGGCGGCGATATTGCTGATCTAGCGATACTGCCAAACTTTTTTATAACTCACGAAGTTAATGACTCTATTGATGTGGGTTTTGGTATTCATGCGCCTTACGGACTGGCTGCAGATTACGAAGATGATTTTGTTGGCCGTTACTTTGCGGACAAAACCGAGCTGAAGGCGATCTCTTTTACCCCTTCTATCGCTGTCAATAATGGCAAAGGTCTCTCAATGGGCCTGGGCATCAACATAATGTATGCCGAAGCTCGTTTGACAAAGTTTCAGGACATCCGGGGAGTTCTTGCTCAGAAAAATGGCGGCGACCGAGATCTTGCGGGTAATCAGGCGGATACTTACGAATCAAAAGTCGGAGCACCTTATTCCGATATCGATGGCGATGACATTGCCGTCAACTTCCGCGTTGGTTTTTTGTATGAGCTGTCTGACCGAACTCAGTTTGGCTTGACAGCACAAACTGGCACCGAGTTTGATTTGGAAGGTGATGCGGTGATCACAAACTTTCCTTCGCCAACTCTGACTCCAGTGACCCTCAGCGAAGACGCCAATGTGCCGCTGGCCATCCCAGAGAGCATTACCGTAGGTGCTCGCCATCAGCTGAACGATTCAGTGACCCTGCTTGCAGGCGCCACTTACGCGCGCTGGAGCCGGTTCGAAGGCCTTGACGTGTTCAGCACGGAAGGCGACGGTGGCCAGATATCTCAGGCTCTTGGGCGTACAGGTGATCAACCGCTCAGTCACGTTACTGAAAAATGGCAGAATACCTGGCAGTTCAACGTTGGTGGAATCTGGCAGGCTACGCCTACATGGGCGTTCAAGGCGGGCTACGCGTGGGATGAGTCGCCGGTCGACGAATTCGTAACCGCCCGCGTTCCTTCATCCGACCGTCATTGGCTAACACTGGGTACTCAGTGGAAAGACGCGCAAAGCGGCTGGACGGTGGACGCCGCCGTTGGCACTTTGTTGTTCACAGACGATCCAAAGATTAACGAGTTCGTTTATCAATATGATGCCCCCAGTCAGAAAGATCCGGCCGCGCGTGATTCAAACTACAAAGGCGAATACGAGCTCGACGCCTGGAGTGCCTCGGTGCAAGTCAGTAAAGCCTTTTAACGACTGATCTCAAAGAAATAAAAGCAGACTGGTTTAACCTAGTACCTGTCCGCGGTAGATAATTTTTTTCTTCCGCGATAGGTCCGCTTCTTGGCCTGCTCCCGTTATCCTGGCTATTTCTGTGTCATCGATAATGTCCATTCCCCGATAGATTTTTTTGGAGTGTTCCTCCGTTTTCATTCTCAGTTCCGGCACCTGGGCCAGCAGGCACTCCCAAGTATCGACTAACGTCTGGGAACTGCTTTTACCGGCATAGTCTGCTAGATGCTGCTCTAGGTGTTCTTCTGTCAGATGCAGTTGTACTCCAAATTCGGATCTAATTAGTCGGCGGCACTGATAAACAAGTTTTAGCAGGTTGCGGTCAAGTAACCAGCTGCGCTCACGGGTTAGAGATGTCATTTTCAGGTACCGTTATGGGTGTCACAACATGGGCGCCACCGGTGCGATGGTGAGCAGGCGACGATCGACTTGAAAAAGGCAGCGAATTTCGTGCCATTCCGGAGTCTGAGGCCAAGGCGGGGGGTTGAGTGGGGAAGAGCGGGGGTTTGTACAGTTTTACGATGCAAATGCGCACAATTTCAGTGCGCGAGCGGCTGGAAATGCCCTAGGCTGGGTTGTCTATTGTAGCTCCCGGCCGGAGGAGCTTTCAGGGAAAAGCCCCTTTTGGAGGCTCGGTAGGTTTACGAGTTAGCCAGAAAGAGTGCTAGTGTGCCTGATCCCAGTTATCACCCACGCCAGCCTCTACCAGCAAGGGCACAGCGAGTTCCGCAGCGCCCGACATGCGCTTGATCAGTCCTTCGCGCACCGCTTCTACCGCCTCTTCTTTTACTTCAATGATCAGTTCGTCGTGCACCTGCATGGTCATGCGGGCGCTGTCCGGGTATTCGGCCAGCAGCCAGCGCTCCACTTCAATCATCGCGAGCTTGATAATGTCGGCAGCGGTACCTTGCATGGGCGCGTTAATCGCGGTGCGCTCGGCTGCTTGCTGCAGTTGCTTGTTGCGGGTGTTGATCTCGGGCAGGTACAAGCGCCGGCCAAACAGAGTTTCCACGTAGCCGTCTTCATGGGCCTGTTTGCGAATCTTGTCCATGTATGTCAATACGCCGGGGTAACGCTCAAAGTAGCGGTCGATGTATTGCTGGGCTACTTTACGCTCGACATCCAGTTGCCGCGCCAGGCCAAACGCCGACATGCCGTAAATCAGTCCGAAGTTGATGGCTTTAGCGCTACGCCGCTGGTCGCTGTTCACGTCTTCCAGTGTTACCCCGAACACTTCCGCTGCGGTGGCTTTGTGAATGTCTTCGCCCTTGGCAAACGCGGTTAGTAGGCCTTTGTCTTCCGACAGGTGCGCCATAATGCGCAGTTCAATCTGGGAGTAGTCTGCTGCCAGCAGCTTGTAGCCTTTCTCGGCGACAAACGCCTGGCGAATGCGTCTGCCTTGCTCGCTGCGAATGGGTATGTTCTGCAGATTGGGCTCTGACGATGAAAGGCGCCCGGTGGCCGTGACTGCTTGATGGTAAGACGTGTGCACGCGTCCGGTGCGGTGGTGGATCAGCTCTGGCAGGGTGTCTGTGTAGGTGGATTTGAGCTTGCTCAGGCTGCGGTGTTCCAGCAAAAGCCTTGGCAGTTCGTGGCGGTGGGCCAGTTCCTGCAGCACCGGTTCGGCCGTTGAGGGCGCACCTTTGGGCGTTTTTTTGAGAACTGGCAAACCCAGCTTTTCATAAAAAATAACCTGCAGCTGTTTTGGCGAGCCAAGGTTGAAGGTCTCGCCGGCAGCTTCATACGCGGCTGTTTCCAGTTCGGCCATGCGTTCAGCCAGTTCCTGGCTGTGCTGGCGTAGGGTGCTGGCACTGATCAGCGTGCCCCTTTGCTCCATGCGCGACAGCACGGGTACCAAGGGCAAATCAATGTCTTCATACACCGACTGCAGCTTACCGGTGGCGGCTAGTTGGGGGCGTAGTGTCTGATGCAATCGAAGGGTAATGTCGGCGTCTTCGGCGGCGTAAGGGCCGGCTTTATCAAGCTCCAGCTGGTTGAACGTCAGCTGTTTGGCACCTTTACCTGCCAGGGATTCAAAAGTTGTGGTTTCCTCGCCCAGATAATGCAGAGCCAGGGCGTCCATATTGTGGCGTGAGGACACCGAGTTCAGCACGTAGGATTGCACCATTGTGTCTTCGGCAATGCCTTCCAGACAGATGTCGTGGTTGGCCAGCACGTTTTTGTCGTACTTCAGATTTTGACCCACTTTTTTATGATCGGGGCTCTCCAGTAGCGGTTTTAGCTGGGCCAGTACCGTGTCGCGGTCCAGCTGTTCGGGCGCGCCCATGTAGTCGTGGCAAAAGGGCACGTAGGCCGCTTCAAACGGTTGCACCGCAAACGACACGCCAACAACCTCTGCAGCCATATATTTCAGGCTGGTGGTTTCGGTGTCAAAGGCAAACAGCTTAGCGGCGTTCAGGCGCTCTACCCATTTATCCAGTTCTGCCTGGTCGGTAATAATGCTGTAGTGCTTGTCGCGGGACTGAGCGGGTTCAGGCGGGCTGCTTTGATGTGCGGTGCTCTGATTAGACGCGTTTTGATCTGACTCGCTTTGATCAGATGTACCTGGGTCAGCACCGGATTGCGCAGCGGCAGGGCCTTTGGTTTGGGCGCCTAGGCTTTCAAGCTCGTTTATCCAGCTGCGCAATTCGTATTCGCGGAACAGCTCAAGCAGGGCGCCGTTGTTCTGCTCCCGTTCCTGAAGATCTTCCAGCCCGAACGCCAGTTCTACGTCCAGTTTGATGGTGGCCAGTGTCCGGCTCAGGGGTAGGGTTTCCCTGGCATCCCGAAGGTATTCCCCAACCTTGCCTTTGACCTTATCGGCGTTGGCCATCAGATTGTCAATGTCGCGGTATTCCTGCAGCCACTTTACCGCGGTTTTCGGGCCGCACTTGTTTACGCCGGGTATGTTATCGACTTTGTCGCCCACCAAGGCCAGGTAATCGATGATCTGTGCCGGTGTTACGCCGAACTTTTCTTCAACGCCGGCGGCGTCCATGTGGGTGTTCGTCATGGTATTGATCAGGGTCACGTGTGGGCTTACCAGCTGCGCCATGTCTTTATCTCCCGTGGACACCACAACATCTATGCCTTTGCTGGTGGCCTCTTGGGCCAGGGTGCCAATCACGTCATCGGCTTCCACGCCATCCACAATCAGCAGTGGCAGGCCCATGTATCTGACAATCTGGTGAATGGGCTCAATTTGCAAAGCCAGGTCTTCAGGCATCGGCGGGCGGTTTGCTTTGTAATCTGCGTAAAGGTCGTTGCGGAAGGTTTTGCCCTTGGCATCGAACACCACCACAATTTTGGAGCCGGGGAAATCCAGATCTATCCGGCGTATCATGGCAATAACGCCCTTGATGGCCCCGGTTGGGTGGTTTTTGCTGGTCATGAGTGGAGGAAGTGCGTGGTAAGCGCGGAAAAGATAAGAGGAACCGTCTACAAGAACCACGGGTGGAGTGTGTTGTTCAGTCATAGCTGCCTGGGCCTGCAATCGTGTTGAAGCATGGGTTGCCTTGTGTAACCCTAATAGTAACAAATGCACCGTAAACAAATGGTCAAAAGGGTGTCACGAATATGAAAAGAATCATTTTACCACTCGTGTTGCTGGCCTGGCCGGTTGCGACCGTTATTGCTCAGGAAGCCGGCAATCTGGACGACACCGTTGTGGAAACACCAAAACAGCCGGTGATCATCTCGGATTATCAGCCGTCTAACGCTGGCACCCAGATTGTTATCCGCAGCGGCGAAAAAGAGGTGTATTACGAGTACCGGGTGAACGGCCAGGTGATGGAAATAAAGGTTGTGCCCGAGATAGGGCCGGAATACTACCTGGTGCCTGCCGACGGCGGCTGGGCCCGTGAAAGTGAATCCGGCATGCTGGTGCCAAGCTGGGTGCTGTTCCGCTGGTAGTGATGAATGCGTTGTTAACCGGGCTGGCAGAATAATTCGTGAACGATGTTTGGTTTTAGTGTGAACACTCTAACTTTTATCCTTAACCTGCACCCATCGATCGAAAACACTTTTGATCAAAAAGCGCAGCACAGGAGAATTACCATGGGTGTACTCACCACTTATCAGCAACAGCTTCAGGATATGGTCAACAAGGGTATCGACGCCGCTGAAAAGCAGCAGAAGCGTTTGTCTGCCAAGCCTTTCGATATGGCTGAAAAACTGGAAGAAAGCGCTCGCACTCACAGCGTAAAATCCTTGCGTAAGAGCTACTACGGTTACAGTGAAAACGTATTTGACCAACTGCGCGAATTGAACGGCATGGTTGGTGAGTTCACCTCTCAGCTGATCTCACGCGTTGAAAAGCAAGTCGCTGAAGGCGCTGATGTCGTAGAAGAAGGCGCAATCGATGTTGCTGCAACCGCAGAAGACGTAAAAACAGCGGTTGAGCCTACCAAACCGGCGCGCAAGAGCAGCCCTAAGAAAGCCAAAGCCGCTCCTGCAGCTGCTGCCAAGGCTGAAAAAGCCGAAGACAGCAAAGAAGTAAAAGCGGAAGAAGCTGAGCCGGCCAAACGCAGCGACGCGAAAACTGAAGACACAGCCGCTGTCTGATTGCGTTCAACGGCCCGTAAACTCACTAAGAGTGTGGGTTGGTTGAAATCGGCGAATGCCAATAAAAAAGGGAGACTGGTTTAGTCTTCCTTTTTTTCGTCGATTAATTGTTGCAGCCGGCGAATATCTATTTCGTAAATTTCCTGTTGGGTCTGAATGTCTTGGGTCTGGGTTTTAATTTCCTGTTCAATATCCAGTATCTGCGTCTCTAACCGCCGCATTTTTTCCAGAGTCGCCTCGGGAATCTTTTGCCCGGAGCGTTCCAGATCGGCGGCGCGGCTCTGTTCAGCGTTCAATTGCCCGGAGATGACGGTAATATTGCCTTTTTTCAGGCTGATCAGCCCTTCCAGCTCGCGAACTTTCCGGTTCATGGCGCTGCGCGCCTGATCTGGGTGACTGAAGCGCTTCAGCAGCTTTCGGTCTTGTTCGCGTTGGAGCTCTAGGGCGTCTTGGCGTTGTTGCTCGGCACTGCGCTCGGCCAGTTCCTGTTCCGTAGGGGCGGGCGCAATAATGGTAACGACACGCCCATTGTTGTTAAGAATATCATAGCCGCGTTGCGTTGCTTCCTGTGGAACGCTGCTGCCAATGACCACTTGGCCGTTTTCATCCGTATAACGGTACATGCCGGCGTGGACCGACGTGGCGCTGATAGCACTGGTGCCAATCAGGCTGAACATGAGGAGTGAAGCGGTCAGGTGTTTTGCCATTCGTTAAACTCCGTAAGATTCTCGGTAGCGCGTCACCGCATCAGCGTGTTGGCCGAAAGCGGGGTTGCGACTGATGTAGTCCAGTACCTGGTCGAGCCCGATAATGCTGACCACGGGTATGCCGAATTGCTGTTCTACTTCCTGGATGGCAGACAATTTGCCTTTGCCTTTTTCCTGGCGGTCCAGTGCGATCAATACCCCGGCCGGTTTGGCGCCCGCCTGATGGATGATTTCAATTGCTTCGCGAATAGCGGTGCCGGCGGTAATGACATCATCTATAATCAGTACCCTACCGTTCAGTGGCGCACCGACGATGCTTCCGCCTTCACCGTGATCTTTCTTTTCCTTACGGTTAAAGGCAAAAGGTTTAATGTTACCCGCTTTTGCTAACGCCATAGCCGTTACGGTAGCCAACGGAATGCCCTTATAGGCGGGCCCGAAAATAATGTCATAATTCAGAGCACTGCGTTCAATGGCTGCTGCGTAGGCTTGGCTTAACTGTAGAAGATCATTACCGGTATTGAACAGGCCCGCGTTAAAAAAGTAGGGGCTGATGCGACCGGATTTGAGTGTAAATTTGCCAAAACGCAGTACATTGCGCTGTATGGCGAACTCGATAAAATTTTTCTGGTAGTCATGCATAGCGCGGCTTCTAGGGCTGTTGGTCTTTAAAATCTGCTCAAAATCGGTATCATACACACAAACCGAATCAGGGAATACGTATGCGGGTAGTATCAATCAGCGTCAACGGTCTTGAACAGGCTGTTGGAAAAGGTTTTTTTGACTGGATAGCAGGGCAGGATGCCGACGTTATCTGCGTTCAGGACCATCGCATGCGAGCCTACGAGGTTGAAGACCGCCAGCTGGTGCCAGAAGGCTATGAAGCCTATTTTATTGACGGCGAAAACAATGAAGATGGCGGTGTTGGAATTTACACTCGTCACTTCCCCAAAGCCATCATGTATGGCTTTGCGAATGAGCAAGCTGACCGCGAAGGCCGGTTTATCCAAGCCGATTTCGACAAGGTCTCCGTAGCCTGCGTGCTGGCGCCCTGCGCCCTTGGTCTGGAAGACGACCCGATTGGTGGGGACGACCTGACCGTTCTGGATCGTAAAGACGATTTTATGGACGCGTTTGGCGTACATATGCAAAAAACCCTGCGTAAACGCCGGCAGTTTATTGTGTGTGCCAACCTGCAAAGCGCTCATCACGTCACCGATGCCAGTCCGCGCTATCACAAATTGGACGTATCCGGTTTTTTGCCTCACGAGCGGGCCTGGCTAGACCGTCTGTTCGAAGAAATGGGCAGCATTGATGCGTTCCGGGATATTAACAAACAAAGCAATCAGTTTACCTGGTGGCCGGAGTGGGCTGCTGGTTGGCGCAAGCAGTCGGGTATTCGGGTGGATTATCAGATTGCTACGCCGGGTATTCGCAAGACCATTCAAGATGGCTGGATTGACGACGACACGCGGTTTTCCGATCATGCGCCGGTAGTGATGGACTACGACATTGAAATTGGATTTTAGTTTGGCCTTGAACATAGGGGACGGATTTAAAATCCGTCCCCGGTTTGGGCCAAATCTCTGACCCTCGACACCCTGAGTTTTGAGTTAGCCGTTGAGCGCTTCGTTTTGCAGCGCGAATAACGTTTCAATACCCTTTTTTGCCAGCACCAACATGCTGTCCAGTTCTTCCTGAACAAAAGGCGCGCCTTCTGCCGTGCCCTGGATTTCGATAAAGCCGCCTTTATCTGTCATCACCACGTTCATGTCAGTTTCTGCAACCGAATCCTCCGGATAGTCCAGATCCACAACCGGTTTGCCTTTGAATACGCCGACGGATACCGCGGCAACCATCTGCTTCAGTGGCGATTTCTTCAGGCGCTTTTGTGCTACCAAGAAATTCAGCGCGTCTACCAGCGCTACGCAGCCACCGGTAATGGCGGCCGTGCGGGTGCCGCCGTCGGCTTGAATAACATCGCAGTCGATGGTGATGGTGTGCTCGCCTAGTGCCTTTAAGTCCACCGCAGCGCGCAGCGAACGGCCAATCAGGCGCTGAATTTCAACCGTGCGGCCACCTTGTTTGCCGCGGGCTGCTTCGCGCCCCATACGGCTATTGGTAGAGCGGGGCAGCATGCCGTACTCCGCGGTAATCCAGCCCTGACCTTCGCCGCGCAAAAACGGCGGCACCTTGTTTTCCACCGATGCCGTACAAATCACCTTGGTGTCGCCGAACTCGATCAGCACAGAGCCTTCGGCGTGACGGGTGTAGTTACGGGTAATGCGAATGTCTCTGGGTTGTTCGGGGGTTCTGCCACTGGGTCGCATATAAAAGATTCCTGATTGGTTAATGATCAGCGTGTCTGGGCCGCAGGCCCGCTGGTGTAAATGAATGGGCGCGAAGTATAGCACGGCCGTGCCGGCTTCCGACCCGCCAGACCCAAGCAGCGTGGTGCCGCCGCGGAATCCGCTTACTGCGGTTCGCTGCTCGGCGCTCTAGCCTGATAGACTCTGTAAAAGCCTGGCTGATCAGGCCGATAAAACGATGCCGGAGTTATCATGATTCGAAGTATGACTGCCTTTGCTCGCCAGGAAACTCGTGGCGACTGGGGTGTACTCACCTGCGAAATTCGCACCGTTAACCATCGTTACCTGGAGCCGTCATTCCGCTTGCCGGAGTGCCTGCGAGGGCTGGAAAACGATTTTCGCGAACAGCTGCGCAAACAATTGAAGCGCGGCAAGGTAGACGTCAGCCTTCGGCTGCACGCCAGCGACCAGGCCCAACACAGCTTCGCTATCGACGAGCCGCTAACCCAAGCGCTGAACGACGCGGCCAAACGTATTAGCCGGATTCTGGACAACCCTGCCCATATCAGTGCGCTGGACATATTGCGCTGGCCGGGTGTTATGGCAACGCCCGAGCAGGATTACACCGAGGCCAAAGCCGCCGCGGCCAGCCTGTTTGAGCAAACCGTAAACGAACTGGTGGCGGCACGAACACGTGAAGGCGAGCGCTTGCTGGCTATTTTGGAACAGCGTCTGGTCGCCATACACGCCCAAGTGGCTGACGTGCGTGAGCGCATGCCTCAGCTGCTTGAGGCTCAAGAGCAACAGCTGCGCGAGCGTTTTGAAAAAGCCAAAATAGAGCTCGATCCGGAACGCATGGCCCAGGAAATGGTGATGCTGGCGCAAAAAAGCGATGTTGCCGAAGAACTGGATCGGCTGGACGCCCACGTGGCCGAAGTACGCGATACCCTGGCCAGTGAAGACGCCGTCGGTCGACGCCTGGATTTCCTGATGCAGGAACTGAATCGCGAAGCCAATACCTTGAGCAGCAAAAGCATTGACGCCGGCCTGACCCGCGCCGCGGTGGACCTGAAAGTGTGGATTGAGCAGCTGCGCGAGCAGGTTCAGAATATAGAGTGATGTTCCTTTGGCTTGCGGTTAGCAATAAAGCATGAAGTAAGCTCGGTCTATGGCAGCGGAGAATGAGCGCATGGGTGCACTGGTTCAAGTTGGTGATGATTGTGGCACAGGTGATAGCCGGCACGTTTTTGAGGCCATTGCGGCAGACTTGCTGGAAAAAGGCTACAGCATCAAACCCAACGCTGTACCCACAAACCTGCTAGACGGGCTTTGGCAACAGCTGCGCAGTACGCCCAGCCATCAGTTTGATCCCGCGGGCGTAGGGCGGCAGCGAGCTCATATGGTTAACAATTTTATTCGAAGTGACACCATAAGCTGGATCGAGCGCGAAACGGTTGCGGGCGAGAATTGGCTGAACTGGGCGGTCGAGTTGCAGCAATATCTTAATCGCCGTTTGTTTCTCGGTTTATTCTCTTTTGAAAGTCATTTTTCGCACTATGCGCCGGGTGACTTTTATAAGAAGCACCTGGATGCTTTCAAAGGGCAGTCAAACCGGGTGTTGTCGGTGGTGCTGTACCTGAACCCGGACTGGATGCCGGACGATGGCGGCGAGTTGGCCCTTTATCACAGCGATCATAGCCATCACGGCGAACGGAGTCAGAACGTGCTGAAAGTAACTCCCAGCATGGGCACCTTCGTGGCCTTCCTTAGTGAAGAGTTTCCCCACGAAGTCCTTCCTGCCAAGCGCGACCGCTACGCCATAGCCGGCTGGTTTCGCGTGAACACCACCAGCGCCGAGCGGGCAGATCCGCCGAATTAGAACGCTTTTGGTTCGCTTTTTAGCCGGTTTTACCCCGATTACGATTACGCCGGCAGCGTTCTGAACAATGCACTACTTGTTCCCAGCAGCTTTGCCACTTTTTACGCCAGTGGAACGGGCGTTCGCAGGTGGGGCAGGTTTTTTCAGGCAGAGGTTTTTTGGCGGTCATTAGCGTTTTCTTTGATGGAAGTTTTTACTGCCGGGGGCATTTACGTGGCGTTGTAATACCCGCTCGGCTTCCTGTTTTACGTCCGGCCTGCTGCGCCAATCCCACAAACGATCTCTGGCAGCAGCAGATGCCGGTGCGAGTTCGAACAGCGGTGCTGGGTAGTGGTCACCGATGTGCAGGCCGAACATCTGTTCTTCCATCGGCGTCAGTAGCCAAGGCTTATGCAATAAAGTGTCTGGCAGCTCTGCCAACTCCGGTACCCATTGACGAATAAATGTGCCCTTTGGGTCTTGCTCTTGCGATTGCAGTACCGGGTTATAAATCCGGATGGTGTTAATGCCCGTGACCCCAGCCTGCATCTGAAATTGCGAATAATGAATACCCGGTTCGTAATCCAGAAACAGCCGCGCCAAGTGATGTACGCCCCGCCGCCAGTCGATATTCAGTAAATGGCACAAAAAACTCACCAGCATGGCGCGCATGCGAAAGTTGATGTAGCCGGTAGCGTGCAGGCAGCGCATACATGCATCGACCAGCGGGTAGCCGGTGCGGCCGTCTTGCCAGGCTGCCAGGTCGGCGTTTACGCCATCATCTGTGCGGTAGGGGTAAGCCAGATAGCCACGATTTACGGGCCGCTGCTCCATGGCGCATTCGCTTTCAAATTTCTGAATGAAATGGCAGTGCCAGTGCAGGCGCGAGGCAAAAGCTCGCAGTGACCGGTCCCAGCCCGGGTTTTGTCGGTTGGCGCGATACGTCTGATAGGCCTGGCGCAGGCTGAGATTGCCAAAGGCGAAATAGGGTGAAAGCCGCGAACAATGGGTGCGACTTGCAATGGGGCTAGATACCGAGCCACTGTAAAATCGGCCCCGAGCGTTGAAAAAGCTATCCATCCACTGGTTTGCGGCGAGCTCTCCGCCCGCTTGAAACTGCGAATCGGGGCGCTGCCATTCGTGGGGAGGCTGCCAGTCGGGCAGGGCTGTAGGGCGTATAACGCGAAGCTGCCGCAGGTCAGCATTCTGCTGCGGCGCGCCTATTACCTGCTGCCAGTGGCGGTCCCAGCCATCGCGGTTAAACGCTCCCCGAATCACCGCGTTGGTGGCGAATTCCTGCCAGTGCGCGCCCTGCTGCTGGCACCAGTGTGTTATCTTTTGGTCGCGTACAAAGGTGCTGGCATCGCCGATTTCTTCATGGCTGAACAGGGTGTGAATACGGTGATGTTGTTGCAGTTGTTCCAGCGCCTCAACGCATTCGCCGTGTACCAGCGTAACGCCGGTCTCACAACCAGCGCGTTTGAGCTGGTTGTTCATATCGCTGATCGACTCAATGATAAAGCGCCAATGGCGTAGGCTAAGGTGCGGGTTCCGCCGCTGTGACGGCTCCACTACGTACAGCAGTAATATTGGCAGCCCCGATTGGCAGGCCACGTGCAGAGGTGAGTGGTCTGTCAGCCTAAGGTCGCGTTTGAACCAGACCACGTTGATCGGTGCTTGCTGAGGTGTCATATCGTGAGTGTTCCGCATACTTTGGATGTAATGCTCACATTAAAATGATGTGGAGTAATGTCATGCAATCCCGAAGTTATTTTACGTCGCGTTGCGTCAGTCGGGTTGCTGATACGTTCTTGGTATTTTTTACCGAAGGCGGCATTATTTCGCAGCAACCGAAAAGATAAGCCGGTAGTAGGGTGTTTATACCCTGTTTTTTTGCCGTGGTTCACATAAGGAAAGGGTCAGAGGATGTTACACACCGTAAGCGACACTTTGCCCACCTATGCCGATGTTGTCGATCTGGCCCGCTATCCAATACACCGGCTGGACAGTGACGAAGGCCGGGCATTAATAAATAGCGGTCGTCGCGCGCTGGCGCAAGACGGCTGTTGCACCTTACCGGGCTTTTTACAACCGACTGCGGTTGCCGAAATGGTGCAGCTTGCAAATCGCCTTGAGCGCAGCGCTTGGGTCAGCAACAATCGTCACAACGTGTACTTTGAGCCGTTTGATAACAGCGTCGAGCCGCGTCACCCGTTGGCCCATCAGGAGTGCTCTGCCAAACACGGCATTGCTTACGATCAGATTCCAGACCAGGCGCCATTGCGACGGTTGTACGAGTCAGACGATCTGACGCGCTTTATCGCCGCGGTGCTGGAAAAGTCGGTGTTGTTCCGCAGCGCCGACCCCTTGGACGCGCTACAGATTACCCGCTTCCACCCCGGTGAAGAGTTGGGTTGGCACTTTGATCGCAGCGAATTCTCCGTCACGGTTATGTATCAGCGCGCCGAAGAAGGCGGAGATTTTGAGTACGTGCCGGCGTTGCGTACCAAACAAGACGAGCGACACGACGATGTGAAAAAAGTGTTGCAGGGTGATCGCAGCCGAATAACAGTGCAGTCCGCTGCGCCGGGTACTTTGGCGTTTTTTCAAGGCAACTGCGCCATGCATCGGGTTACCTTGGTGAAGGGTAGCTTGCCACGTATTAACTCGGTGCTGACCTACGGCGAGCACGAAAACATGCGCCTGAACGACCTGACGTCACAGCTGTTCTACGGCCGAACGTCGCCGGCGTCTGCCGAGTTGTAAAAGCCAGCGATGCGCGGTAAAACTGAGGTGACTCGATTGCGCCAGTAGCAGCAGTTGGGGTGCGCTGGGGTGCGGTGCCGGGTCAAAGGCCGTATAATTTTGGTTTAAAGGTTCTGCTGACGGGCCGCCATTTCAGACTGGGAGTTATTTGCATGAGTCATGCCGGAGAGCAGGGCACCCTGTTTATTATTTCTGCCCCCTCCGGGGCCGGTAAAACCAGCCTTGTGGCGCAAATGCTGAAGCACGATGAAAAGCTTGGGGTGTCGGTATCACACGCGACCCGCGCGATGCGCAGCGGTGAGCAGGATGGCGTGAACTATCATTTTGTCAGCCGCAGCGAGTTCGAGCTTATGATTGGCCGCGGCGATTTCCTGGAACACGCAGACGTGTTCGGAAACTACTACGGTACGTCGCAGGTGTGGGTGCGCCAGACTCTGGCGGCGGGCAGTGATGTTGTGTTAGAAATTGACTGGCAGGGAGCCCAACAGGTTCGACGTTTGCAACCAGATTGTGTGAGTGTTTTTATTGTGCCGCCGTCTGCGGAAACACTGCGGCAGCGCCTGATTGGCCGTGGCACCGACAGCGTGGACGTGGTTGAGCGGCGTTTGGCAGAGGCTGAAGATGAGTGTAGCCACGCCGTCGAGTTTGATTATCTTGTTGTTAATGACGATTTCGACCATGCCCTGGCGGATTTGCTAGCCATTGTTCGCGGTCAGCGTTTGCGTATGAACGTGCAACAGCAGCGCCATGCTGCGCTTTTGGCCGGGCTTTGCAATCATCGTGGGCTGCACGGGTAAGGGCTTTTACGGTATACAAATTGATCGCCTGGCAGTACACTGGCTGGTCTGCAAAATTAGTCATTCTATTTGTCGGGGAAATCATGGCACGAGTTACCGTTGAAGATTGTCTTGAACACGTTGATAACCGCTTTCAGCTGGTGATGCTGGCTACCAAGCGCGCGCGCCAGATTGCCACCAAAGGTGCAGAACCCATGGTGCCGCCAGAAAACGACAAGCCGACTGTTATCGCGCTGCGTGAAATCGCTGCGGGTTTGGTCAGCCGTTCGTTGCTGACCGAAGACTTAGACGAGTAGTAATAGGGCATTGAAATCTGTCCACACGGTTTTATAGTGTCACTATAGCAGCGCGCTTTAAGGACTATGGAAGGACCCGAATGCATGCATTCGGGTTTTTTTGTTTCCGGGGATCATAAATAAGTGAGGGCACGGTGTCATCAGAAGCAGCGGTAGAAATGTTAACCAGAGAGCTGAGCAGCTATCTGGACACCAATCGCATCAATCAGGTGCGCCGAGCGTATTATTTTGCGGAACAGGCCCATGAAGGGCAAATGCGCAAGAGTGGTGACCGTTACATAACCCATCCCTTGGCCGTCGCCCGCATTCTTGCTGAAATGCGGCTGGATCATCAAAGCCTGATGGCCGCCATGCTGCACGATGTGATTGAAGACACCGGCATACCCAAAGATGCGCTCGCTGACCAGTTCGGTGAGGATGTTGCTGAGCTGGTGGATGGTGTCAGTAAGCTGACGCAGATTGAATTTCGCACCCGCGCCGAAGCCCAGGCCGAAAATTTCCAGAAAATGACGCTGGCCATGGCTCGCGACATTCGCGTGATTTTGGTAAAGCTGGCGGACCGCCTGCACAACATGCGCACCTTGGGCCCTATGCCCTATGAAAAGCGCAAACGCATCGCGACTGAAACATTGGACATTTACGCACCCATCGCTAATCGCTTGGGCATGCATAGCATTTCGACGGAGCTGGAAGACCTCGGGTTCTCGACGATGTATCCCATGCGTTCGAAGTTCATTTCCAAAGCGGTGACCAAGCTGCGCGGCAGTCATCGGGAAATCATTGATGAAATTCGTGGCCGCCTGCACGAAAAGCTGGAAGAGCGGGGCATGCCCGGCCGGATTTTAGGGCGCGAAAAACACTTGAACAGCATTTACAACAAGATGAAGTTCAAGCAGAAATCATTCCGTGAAATCATGGATGTATACGCGTTTCGCATCATTACCGACAACGAAGACGATTGTTATCGAATCTTGGGTGCCGTGCACAGCTTGTATAAGCCCATGCCCGGGCGTTTCAAAGACTATATTGCCATGCCCAAGGTGAACGGCTATCAGTCGCTGCACACCACCTTGTTTGGTATGCACGTGAATATCGAAGTTCAGATTCGCACGGAAGAAATGGAAAACATCGCCAACAACGGTATTGCCGCTCATTGGCTGTACAAGAATGAGCCGTCTAACGGCACTAGCGTAAACCAGGCCCGGGTAGACCGCTGGGTGAAAGGCCTGATGGAAATGCGCGAGCGCGCTGATGATTCGCTAGAGTTTATTGAAAGCGTTAAAGAAGACCTGTTTCCTGACGAAATTTACGTGTTTACGCCGCGCGGAAAAATCATGGAACTGCCCGGCGGTGCCACGCCGGTGGATTTTGCCTATGCCATCCATACCGATATTGGCAACGCCACTGTGGCTTGCCGTATCAACCGTAACTTGGGCTCGCTAAGCCAGCCTCTGCAAAGCGGGCAAACGGTGGAAATCATTACCGCGCCCGGCGCCAGGCCAAATTCGGCCTGGCTCAACTTTGTGGTAACCGGCAAGGCTCGTGGCAGTATTCGTCATGTGGTTAAAAGCGATAAGCATGCCGAGTCTCTGGAACTGGGGCATACGCTGCTTAAGCGTTCTCTGAAGGGCTTTAAAACGCGTCTGGGTGACATTACAGAGGCTCAGAAACAGCGGGTTGTGGCTCACAATCAGGTTAACAGCTTCGAGGATCTGATTAGCGAAATTGGCCTGGGCAACCGCATGGCGTTTCTGGTGGCGCGCCAGTTGGTGGTGGGCGCGCCCGAGGCCGAGGGTGATGCCCCGGCGGCTAGCGCGATTGAAGAGAGTGGGCGCCAGGGCCCGGTAACCATTTGCGGCTCAGACGGCTTGCTGCTGAAATTTGCCAGTTGCTGCAAGCCCATTCCCGGTGACCCGATTGTGGGCATCATGGATTCGGGTAATGGCATGGTGATTCACTCGGATACCTGCTCACATCTGCCAGACGACGAGCAGGGCAGGGCCATGCTGACCGATCTGAAATGGGCCAAGGATATTACCGATCAGTTTTCAGTAGAGTTGCGGGTGGAAATGGAGCGGCAGCGTGGCATTATTGCGGAGATGGCCAACGCAGTAGCGATGGCCGACGGCAATATTGAACGCATTAACGTGGAAGATCAAAATGCCCGTTTTGGCGTTGTCAGCCTGGTGGTACACGTGACCGGCCGGCACCATCTGGCGCGGGTAATGCGACGGGTACGCAATATCCGGGCGGTTACCCACATCAGCCGGGTTCGCTACTAAAGGCACCTAGGTCTCTGCTATCGTAGGTTTGTCAGATTTGACACCCGGCGTTGTGGCGGGTGAGGATTTTTATTTATTAACAACAGGGATATAAATAACCATGACCAACAAATCGATTATTGAAACCGAAAATGCACCGCAAGCAATCGGGCCTTATTCTCAGGCCGTAAAGGCTGGTGACACCGTGTACATTTCTGGTCAGATTCCGCTGGTGCCAGAAACCATGGAACTGGTACAAGGCGATTTTGCGGCAAACACCCGTCAGGTATTCGACAACCTGAAGGCGGTTTGTGTGGCATCCGGTGGCTCATTGCAGGACATCGTCAAGTTGAACATTTATATGATCGATCTGGCCAATTTTGCGGTTGTGAACGAAATCATGGCCACCTACTTTCAAAAGCCTTACCCGGCTCGCGCAGCGATGGCCGTTGCTGCGCTGCCAAAAGACGTACCCATCGAAATGGAAGCGGTGATGGTGCTGACCTAAGCGCCCTTGCGCTGATCGATCAGTTCACGGTATCCGGCGCGGAAGTCCGGATACCGGAATTCAAATCCGGTTTTCAACAGACGCCGGTTACTGCACAGTTTGCTGCCCACCCGGCTACCATCGCGAGCGTCCTCTGCCGGCTCTTCGCAATCGGTATGTTCGCGAACCCATCGCACCACTTGATCCAGCCGTATCGGCTTGCAGTCGCTGGCCAGATAGCAGGTCTGCAGGGAATCACCAGACGCCGCCATGGCGCTTAAATGCATCATAGCCCGAACAGCATCTTGCTCGTGAATGCGGTTGCTGTAATTAGAGTGGGCCGGTGGATTCAGTCGCCCATCAATCACTGCTTGCAGAAAACTCTGGCGCGACGGGCCATAAAGGCCGCTGAACCGGACCACTGTGGCGGCTATACAGCTGGCCAACGCGGTCTGCTCTCCCAGTAACACCTGCTGGCCGCTGAAGCTGCTCGGCTGCGTAGGGCTTCTCTCATCCACCCAACCGTCATCGTTTTGCCCGTAAACCCCGGTGCTGCTTATAAAGAACAGTCGGTTTGGTGTCTGGCCCTGTAATTCCCATAGCAGATTCTCCAGGCCTTTTACATAGGCTGCGTGGTAGCCCTGCTCGGTATAATCCGACGGTGTCAGGCAATAAATAACCTGATCTAGCCGTGGCGGGAGCTTGTCACTCAGGGTTTCCGGCAGGGTCAAATCTGCGGTTATCGGCGTAACACCTTGGGGTAGTTGATCCGTTCTGCGGCGCAGACCAAACACCTCGGCCCCGGATTGCAGCAGCAGGGTGGCAATGGCGCCCCCCAGATTGCCGCACCCTGCCAGCAAAATTCGTTGGTTTTTCAGGCTTTCAGCGATTGCCATAGACAATATCAATCCTTATGCTTTGAACCATAGATAAATCAGACACCGAACGCTGTTCAGCACCGGAGCCCGCCATGACTCTTACCGAGTTACGATACGTTGTTACGCTTGCCCGTGAAAGGCATTTTGGCCGCGCCGCGGAGCGCTGTCACGTTAGTCAGCCCACCCTTAGTGTGGCGGTACGAAAGCTTGAAGAAGAGTTGGGTATCCCATTGTTTGAGCGCAGTAAAAGCAACATTCGGGTCACCGAAAGCGGGCTGCGCATTGTTGAGCAGGCGCAGCGGGTGCTGGACCAAGTGGGTGTGATTAAAGACCTGGCCCAGGATGGCAAAAACCAGCTTAGCTCTCCTTTAAAGGTCGGAGCCATTTACACCATAGGTCCCTACCTGTTTCCGCATTTACTGCCGGAGCTGCGGCGAGCGGCGCCAGATATGTCGTTGTATATAGAAGAAAACTACACCGCGAGTCTGCGCCAGAAACTGCGCCATTCAGAATTGGACGCCATTATTGTGGCGCTGCCGTTCGAGGAAGCCGAAGTGGTTACCCTGCCGCTTTATGACGAACCCTTTGTGGTGCTACTGCCGGCAGATCATCCGCTGACCGCCTGCGATGAAATTACCGCGGAGCAGTTGGCGCAAGAGCAGCTTCTGCTGTTGGGGCCGGGGCACTGCTTTCGCGACCAAGTGCTGGAGTCCTTCCCGCTTTTGGTTGCAACCGTTACCCGGCGCAGGGAAGACAATGGCCCCACGCTGGTGACCGAAGGCAGCTCGCTGGAAACCATTCGCCATATGGTAGCCTCGGGCCTGGGTGTGACCGTTTTGCCGCTGTCAGCGGCCACCGGCATGCACTATCACGAAGGCGTGCTGGCGGTTCGGCCATTTGCTGCCCCCGTGCCATTTCGGACCGTAGCTCTGGCTTGGAGGGTGACTTTTCCGCGGCCCAAAGCGATTGATGTGCTGTCGCTGGCGGCGAGCCAGTGCCGGGTTGTGGCAAAGGCCAGTGCCGCCAAACCAGCAGCGGCTAAGGGCTAGGCCGGCGATGATGGCACTGGACGATATACCGGTCACTCAGCTTAAGGGCGTCGGCAACGCGCTTGCAGAAAAGCTGGGCAAGCTGGGTATCGCCTCGCTTCAGGATTTGCTGTTTCACTTGCCTCACCGCTATGAAGATCGCACCCGCATTACAGCCATGGGCAGCCTGCGCATTGGCGACGTGGCAGTGGTGGAAGGTGAGGTCATGAAAACCGACATTGTGATGGGCAGGCGCCGCAGCTTGCAGGTCACTCTCAAAGACCACAGCGGCTTTGTTAGTCTGCGTTTTTTTCATTTTAACGCGGCCCAGAAGAACCAGTTTGCCGAAGGCACCTTGGTGCGCTGTTTTGGCGAAGTGCGGGCGGGCCGTTCCGGCTACGAGCTGTATCACCCCGAATACCAGACCAATCCGACGCCTATGGCGGATGAAGGCAGCGCCACATTAACTCCGGTATACCCACTTACCGAGGGTATCCAGCAGCCCCGGGTGCGGGCTTTGTGCCAGCAGGCGGTGGCGTATTTGAAGCGTTACCCCATTTACGATTGGCTGCCGCCCTGGGTATTGGTGGACTATCAGTTACCGGCTATCACCGCCGCGGTAGAACTCGTGCATTCACCACCTGCTAGCGCTTCGGTGGCGCAACTGCTGGAAGGGCGCCATCCGGCCCAGCAGCGGTTGGTGATGGAAGAACTGCTGGCGCACCAGCTAAGTCTGTTGCAAGTGCGCGAACAGATTCAGACGCGCCAGGCGCTGCCTTTGCTGCCGCAGGGCGATTTAAGCGAGCGCTTTCTGGAGTCTTTGCCATTTCACCTAACCGGCGCTCAACGCCAGGTGCTTCAGGAAATCCGCCAAGACCTTACCCAGCCCCTACCCATGCTGCGTTTGGTGCAAGGCGATGTAGGCTCTGGCAAAACCGTGGTCGCGGCGCTGGCAGCCTTGCAGGCCATTGCGGCGGGCACTCAAGTGGCGTTGATGGCACCCACTGAAATTCTGGCGGAACAGCACTACCAGAATTTTTGCGCCTGGCTTGCGCCGCTGGGTATCCAACTCACCTGGCTGTCGGGCAAAGTGAAAGGCAAGGCGCGCCAGCAAGCCCTGGAGACGCTTTCAAGTGGTGCCGCCGGCATTGCTATTGGCACCCACGCGCTGTTCCAGAACGACGTGGCATTTGACCGTTTGGCTCTGGTGATTATTGACGAGCAGCACCGCTTTGGCGTGCATCAACGTCTGGCATTGCGGGAAAAAGGCGCCGCCGGCGCGTTGGCGCCCCACCAGCTGATTATGACGGCTACGCCCATTCCGCGGACATTGGCCATGAGCGCCTACGCCAACCTGGACACATCGGTCATTGACGAGCTGCCTCCAGGGCGCAAACCCATCGAAACGATTGTTGTGCCCGACGGTCGCCGTGACGATGTGGTAGAGCGGGTACGCAATGCCTGTCAGGCCGGGCGGCAGGCGTATTGGGTGTGCACACTGATTGAAGAATCCGAGGTGTTACAGTGTCAGGCGGCAGAAGTAAGTGCGACCGAGCTCGCCGAACGCCTGCCAAGCCTGCGCATCGGATTGGTTCACGGGCGATTGAAAAGTCTGGAAAAAGCCGAGGTTATGGCGCAATTCAAGAGCGGTGAGTTAGACCTCCTGGTGGCGACCACCGTAATAGAGGTAGGAGTGGATGTGCCCAACGCGTCGCTGATCATTATTGAAAATCCTGAACGCCTGGGTCTGGCCCAGTTGCACCAGTTGCGGGGCCGTGTAGGGCGTGGCGAACAGGCCAGTTACTGCGTGCTGATGTACCACCCACCGCTATCGCTCAACGGTAAAGCGCGGCTGCAGGCCTTGCGCGACAGCCAAGACGGTTTTGTGATTGCGGAAAAAGACCTTGAACTTCGTGGTCCCGGTGAGGTTCTGGGTACTCGCCAGACCGGCATGATGCAGTTCAGGCTGGCTGATTTCGAGCGCGATCAGCACTGGATTGAAGTGGTTCGTGAAATAGCTCCGCGACTTATGGGCAATAAAACCGCGGTGCAGGGCCTGGTGCGGCGTTGGTTGGGTGAAAAAACCCGCTACGGTGAGGTCTAAACCTCATTCGCATTTGATGAAGGGCTACGTTGTTATCCTCAGGTGGGCTACTGTGATAACTGAACAATGATCAACACGAGGTTATGTCCAATGGAAGTTCCGGCCACGGTTCGCCAGGCTCTTGGTAAATGCGCAACCAGCATTGCATTGCGGGATGTCGATAAAGCCGACCCGGATCAACTGCTGCGAATGGTGTTGCTTAGCGACGGCTGCCACAAGCTTCAGGTAATCTACCGCAGCTGTGACTTGCTGGACCTTGAAACGCTGAACACACATCTGCGCCATAGTTACACACTGCTACCTGCTGCCGAACAGCAAAGGCTGTGTTGCCGGCTGGGGCTGTCTGAGCTGTCTGAGCTGTCTGAGCTGCCTGCGCTGCCGGCTCTGACTGGCTGGCGTACGGTTATCGATTCGGCGGTAGATGCGGGCTCTGCAGTGGCCCTGATGTTGCAAAATCCTCACTTGGCCATGGTTATGCCCGCACATGATTTTATGGATCTGTGCGGCGAGGCCGGTCGCCTGAACTGCGCAGTTGCTGTAGCACCCCTGGCCGAGGCTATAGCAGACCATGGGAATGATCGCGAGCAGGTTCATTTTGCCATCAAGCGCTTTACCAGTTTGCGGATACGCCAACGTCTGGAAGACACGCTGGAGCTACCGCCGCTTCCGGAAACGGCCCGCCGTATTATTCGCCTGCGCACAGATCCCAATTCTGTAATGGCTGATCTGGTAGGCATCGTGGAGAGCGATCCCAGCCTTGCAGCGCAAATCATCAGCTGGGCATCGTCGTCGTTTTACGCGGCTCCCGGCCGGGTAAACTCGGTGCACGATGCCATATCCCGTGTGTTGGGATTTGATATGGTGATGAACTTGGCAATGGGGCTATCGCTGGGCCGGGTGCTGCGTCCGCCGACACGGGGCATTCGCGGCTACGAGGATTACTGGCAGCAGTCCGCTTGGCTGGCTAACGGTGCCGGGCTGCTTGCCAGCCTGATAACCGGCGCCGGGCGCCCTGTTTTCGGTTTGGCTTATCTGGCTGGCTTGCTGCACAATTTCGGCACTCTGGTGCTGGCTCATGTGTTCCCGCCCCATTTCAGTCTGCTGTGCCGCGCGCAGGAGGTAAATCCGGGCCTGGACTCGTCCATCGTCGAGCGCCACTTGCTGGGTATTACTGGCGGGCAGATTGCAGCACAACTGATGGAAAACTGGAGCATGCCGGAGGAGGTAACCAGTGCCGTTCGTCAGCATAAAAACCCTGCTGCTGCGGGCGAGCATCAAGTTTATAGCCAAGTACTCTGGTTGGCGCGGCAGCTGTTGACTGAACGCGGAATAGGGTTGGGAGTGGGTGAACCCATCACCCCCGGAATATACCGACAGCTAGGGCTGGATCCGAAGCGGGTGCACGAGCGTTTCGACCAGCTGATTACTAATCGCGATAGTGTGCTGGAGATGGCCAGTATGTTAACGCCCCGCTAGCTCACACCCTCGCTAAAAACATGTACCCGAATGGCAGTGGCTGCGCGGCGAATTTCGTCGGCGTGACCCTGTTCAATGGCATAGCGTTCCTTGTCCATCTTACTGACAAACTTCGGCTCAGTTTCTAGCCGGGCCTGATGGGTGGGCATGTGTTGTAGTTTGTCGTGCACCTGCTGAAAAACGGCAAACGGCGATTTTTGTAGCAGCGTTGGCTCCACGTGATCCAGCAAGCCTTTGATCCGCAAGCAGGCCTCAGAATACTCAACCTGACCCGCCTCTACCGCCTGTGCCAAGATACGGATACTTTGAATCATCGATTCCCGCCGCTTGCGCGCGAACTCGCTCGCCTTTTCGCTACGTCGCTGATCAGCGCTTAATGCATCGCGTTGGCGGTATATATACAGTGCCAGAAGGACAATGGCGCCCAAACCAAACGCAATTAACAGCCATTCTTGCCAGCTTTCCATGGAATGCTCCGTGTTGACGATATGTATGCGGGCTCTGGATGTACTCTAAGCTTTTGCAAATATACGGGTGGTGGGCCTTGCTTCCCTTGAACTAAGCCCGTAACCATCTGTTTTAATGCAGTAATATATCCGGCGATTTCAAAAGTACCCCCGTAAGTACCCCCAGTTTTGCACTGCTATCTCTTTAGCTTGTTAGACTATACGGGAACAAAAACAGGTGGCTCAAATTATTTTTGTTTCTTGCCCGATAATCTTGGCTGGCAGCGTCATGGTCAAAATGTGAGCGTTTCAGGCGGAACTCAGAATACGAATTTTGAGGAAGTAAAAATAAGGCTCCCCCCGTCGTTCGGGCGGCGCGTTACTGGCAGGATTTGCCTACCCCCTCCCGTTAGTGTGTCGGCCTTTGGGTTTCCGTGCCTTGTGTTGGCCAGGGTAGGGGGTGGGTGAATCCCTAAAAGCGTGTGCGCCGGACATCGGTGCTTTAGCCTTTTATTTGCACGGTCAGTTCAGCAAAGCCGGATTTTAGCGAATGGCGAGTCTGCCCGGGTTGGCGATCCGCCAGCCGAGGCGCGTGTGGTTGTTCTCAAGTGAGCCAGCAATAAACAAACGCTTCAGGGCGGTAAGTAATACAACAACCAACGCTGGCCAATTCTGGTGTGTAGCGGGATTTCGCGCTCCACGTTACCCGTGGGCTGGCCCCCGTTCGGGAGTACCTTTTGATTCGGTGCGTAAGCTCTGGCTTACACGGCTGTCAGCGATAACGTACAGGCGGTGTAAGAGTTGGCTTACAGTCGGTGTGGGTAATGTCTTACAGCGGCGTCAGCGATTGCTTACACGCCCGTCAGCAATGCTCAGGTTGTACAGGTCTATGTGTTTAGCCTGGCTTATGGCAATTTTTAAAACGTCACCTTGGTTGAAGTAGCCGATTAAGCCAGCCAATATTGAAAAAAATAGACAGGGAATGATGAAATGGCGGAGCTAATTGGACTGATTCTTGGGGTGGCTACTTTTTCTGCACTGCCGGGTTACTTAATTGGCACGACCTACGGGGTCGAATTGGGGATCTGTGCGGGCTTGCTCGGCATACTTCTTCTTCACGGTTTTTATCTGCTGCATGATATTCGAGACCACCTAAAGAAAAGCGACAATAGACTATGACAGCAACTTGGTTTAACCAACATAATCGGCGGCCTGTGCGCCGCTCACCATCTGTTACGTAATGGCTTTTTGCTTCATCTGGTGAGGCGCATGAATACGTGAAAACTTTTCTTTTACCGCGTGGTTGCCCCGGCTCGCGGCGAATATGAAAGTCTCAGGGGCCCCATGCCCTTTGTCAGCGCCTTTGGCTGCATTGCCTAAAAACGTGACTACATAGTTTGACATATTGTGCTGACGTGTTTGCAGGTGCGTAATACGCAGAAAACGCCCGTAAGCGCGTGTGATGAGTAGGGTTTCATCAGCCTTTTAAATGTCAGGTTTTGACAGGTTCAAATACTAACTTTTACCAACAGGCCGGTGCGCCGTGCCAGCCTGTAATCTTGCCGCCGTTTGCCAAGTTCAGCGGGCAAAATGCTTACTATTGTTAATGGGCTAGTTCGTACCAACAGTTCGTACCAGTCGTAAACCCTATCAAACCCCACCAGGCCAGTACGCACGTCTGACTGCGCACCATTGCCGCGCACCAGTGCGAACTTGAGCCCGCTCAATGTCAACATTTCTCAACAGGTGACTGCGTGAAAAGTGTGCGTGAAGGCCACAAAAAAGGCCCACTCATCGGCGGGCCTGATTGCTGCAAGTTGTCAGCTTTTAAGCTGACGACCTGTAATTGAGCTTCAAACGGTAGATTTGATGTGGTTCTATGATGTTTCGCCTTTTACTCATAACGCTAAGCTCAGCGGTACCCTGACAAGGGCGTCCGGTGAAAGGCCGTCAAGCCGGGAGCAGACTTAAGCAACTCGTTATGAGTTTGGTTGTCTTTACTGATTATGATTCCCGCAATCTCGACCGTCCCGTTCACTCTGTTCGATATCCAACTCCAGATTATCGACCTTTCTATCAACTGCCGAAGCTAGTCTATAGATCAAAGATTCCATCCTTTTTCGCTGCACTACGGAGTTGATTTCAACGACAACTAACATAGCCGCAAACGTCCCGGTAAGAGTCCATGAGAAGTCAATAACTCCAACCAGCTTTAAAATAAAAAGAGCCGCTATGCTAATTTCAACAATCATGGGTATCTCTCATACAACTAATAATGCCGATGTTCAGCGGCCGGTTTATTGCGTGCAGCGCGACAAACTTGTCCGGTGGAGGCCAAAGGCCGGAACGTACTTGATTGACCTGTTAAACGATCTCACGGCTTGGAAATTTCGTATTTAAGAGCACCACTGCTCACATCCAGAATCTCAACAACATAACCTTCCATTACTAACAATTTCTCACCCGGTTTTAACCTTATTGGTGTCGCACCCTCAGGAATAATGGCATGAAAATCACTTGCAGGGGAAATAGTAGACGACGAATAATTTGTGGCCGCGCTGCCGCTGAAAGTTCCGTAATTTTCGTCCCCATAATAACTCCCAGACGCTGTCGTATTCGCAGAACCGAAAGTCGTTGAAACGCCGCTCCGGCTCATAGTCGTTTCATTGGTAATAATTCGAACATCATTTCGGTAAAAAACTACCCCGCCTGAGTCTTCAATCCCAACAAACCGTAGCTCACTAAAACCTTCATTGGTTTTACGTCCGAAAATATCAGCATTGCCAAAGGCATTTTCTAAATCACGTTGCTTGTTAACTCTTAGTACAACGTCGCCCTTCCCAGCCAATAGCGGCTGGTTGGTAGGCTGCTCCACCAATCTGCTTTTTTCAATTGACGCGCAAGCAGACAAAGTGGCGCAGACTAAAGCTATTAAAACTGCTCGAATGCCCAAAAATTTCATCTTGCTCAGCCCTCTGTTAGATATACCGTTTAACGCAAAGCGAAGCGGCGGCCCGACAGGGACGTCCGCCTTACGCGCCTTGTTAAAGTTTTATACACTCACCAATACCAATTCTTGGCGCTGAAGCTTGGTTTCCAGCGAGATATTGGACTCCTAGGTCCGCAGAGATGAATTTTCCACGGTCATCAGAAGTGCGGCCAAACTTAAAATGGTAGTAATTTTCATTCCCGCAGTGCGCCACTCCTATATCAGCAAACCAATACTGACAATGGAATAAAAGAGTACCTTTTCCAGTCTCGTATACACCGTATTCTTCACCGTCGTTATGGTCTTCCTGCTCAAGAGGCTTTAATAAAAACTGATTGCCCCTGAAAACTTTCTGCTCCCAACTCCCAGTCTTAGGACTATAAGAAAATCCAGTTTCTTCTTGAGATGTGCATAAATATGATTCGGCTATACAAGGGGCAGAAAAAAATACCAAGAAGATTGTCCACATACGCATAAAATCTTCCTTCAAAAACTAGACCGAATTCCACAATACTGCAAAGCAGTACGTTCACGATAGTGCCACTTTTCATCACGCTTGAAGGCTTTAAGTCTCAAGTCTAACAACAGCTTAGCGCAGTTATTCTCAGTCCACCACGGAGTCGTTTGATTTCCTGATTTGTGCAAATAATATTCTGTATTTTCACAATTAACGGAGGCAGTAAATTAAGCGGTGCTCAACCTCGAACACGTCTTTTCTCACAGCGTTGCGCTTGTAGCAGTTCGGATAGCAATTCACGGGCTGCTAGAACGTCCTCCGGGTCTGCAATGAATAACAGGTCGTGGATTGCCAATTCAATATTGGCGGATATCAGGCCATGCCTTAGGCCCTCTGTCAGGGTGCGGGTGACGTTGCTCATGGTGTTTTATAGTCGGGAAATACTCGCGCTTGGCTCAGCCGAAACAGGTCCGCGAACCTCAAGTTTTCTCAAGTAGTTGCGGCCCCTTGGTGATCCGCCAGCCATGCCCTTTTATGGTATCTGGAAATCATCAAAGTCCTCGCGTAAAGACCCCAATAAAATCATCACTGCTGGCGGTCTAGCTAACGTGTGCAAAAATCATCAGTCTTGCGCGCTTACTGGTCTTCACGTGCGTGACGATACTTGTTCAGAAATTCTAATCAGCCTCGTGCGCGTTACTGGTCTGAAAATCATCAGACTGGCATCGTCTAAGCTCGCGCTCCATGGCCAGGCGCACGAACTCCGACCGATTGCGGTGGCCGTGATAGCCGGACCCCATCAGGGCATCAATGGCGTCCACGGTCTGAGCCTCAATTGAAACGATAAGCCTGACGGGCTGGCGGAACTTGCGCGGGTTGCGGCTCATAATTTCCTCTTTTCCTTGGCCAGTGGGCAGCGACTAGCAGCCCCGTAAATGGTTCGTGCCCTCCGTCAATGGGCCATCAACAAGCCCGGCCAATACGCCGGTGCAGATGTCCATACCGATGTATCCGTTTAGATTGCCGCCAGTGCTGAACTCTATTTCCCGAATGTTCATCAGGTCGGTTAGCAGGCGATCCAGAATTTTGTGCGTGGTCGTGTCCATAGCTGGTCTGTGATTTACCGGCGCTGCTTTCAGGGCGTTGTATGACTCGAAATCAGCCGGGTAGTGTGTAAGTGCGTTCATGGTCTGGTTCCTTTGGGCTGTCGGTGGGCGTTCGCGTATTTGTGCTATATTCGGTGATGTTTTAACGGGCTCTGCCCTTGGTAAACTATAAAGGTGTACACATACGGGGTAATGGGTGGCCGCCAAATGGCCTGACTGGCCCGCATACGGGGTAATGGCCACTCGCTGGAGGCTCACTTTTACCTGACTGGCCCGCATAGGGGGTAAGTTGGCCCGCATACGGGGTAGCGATTCTGTTTTCATTTCAGCATTTTCCCCAAATTCAGATACAGGGCGCTGGGTGCTTTCGTCGCTGATACGTCCAGTTTGCCTTTGCATTCGTCTATTGCTCTCCAGGTCACGGCGTACAGTGAACAACGGTTGCGGCCTCCTTGCCGGGTCTGTTGGATAAGCCCATCTTTCAATAGTGCATTCAGGGCTCTGTGAAGCGTTCCTTTCGACCTCCAGCCCTTGGCCTGCATGATTGACCATGCGGCGCACAAGTCGCCATTATTGTGGCCCTTGTACTGCCCAGCAACGTCTAGCAGTAGCTTCGCCCCCCATCCGTCCAGCGTCTTGTAAGCGTCGCTGCTCAGAACGCTGTGCGGTATGTTCAAAAAGGGCGCGTTGCCTCCTTTGCCAGTGGCTCTGGCGCGTTTGTCCATGGCCATGGTTAAGCCTCTGTATCGTCGTCATCTGATTCGGGCCTAATCAACAGTTCCGCCAGCTCACGGGAATCCGGGCTTAGGTGATACACGCCAGGTCGAGTCAAAAGGCCGTCTCTGTCGATTTTCTCAACACGCTCTGTGGTTATGCTGAGTCCGAACTTTTCTCGTAGCTCCTGAATGTAATGGGGGCTATTGCTGGCCCCAGCTACTCTGTCGGCTGTCTCTCGCGGTAACGGGCCTATTAGCAGCGCAACGATTAAGCGGCGGTGCCGTGGGGTGATATACTTCTGCAAGCGTCTTGCTGTGGTGGCGGGCGCTTCCTTTTTCATGCCTTGCTCCCTTCCATGCGTTCAGCAATCCAGTTACGAATTACCGACTCTGGCCAGGCAACGGCTCTTGCGCCGATTTTGACGGGCTTTGGAAAGGTGCCAGCGGCCATACCTTCATAGATTGCGCTGCGGCTGCGGGCGGTTATCTGCTCCACTTCCTTGCGGCGTAACATCCGGTCAAGTTGCTGGCGGTCGGTCTGTGTGGCGTGTGTCTGTGCGGTCATGGATTACCCCGGTGTTCCCGTTGAATGTGGGGCAATCCTCTAATTTCTGCGGGGTATTAGGTGCCAGCTGGCAAAAGCAATTGCCAACTGGCAAAACCTAACCTTTTAATTCTGGGCAAGCGTTGAGCGCGGCGGTAATGGTCTGGCGTACTGTGCTTTCACTGAAGCCGTGCGGCGTTCGGTCGTTCTGCCCATCACGTAAATGCTCGGTGGCTAGTTTTGCCAGTTGGGATACGTTGGGTTTGCCTGCTTTGTTGTAAGTGCCTGGCTTCGCTGCAAGGCCCAGCGCAAGGGCGGCAACGGTGCGCTGTAGGCGTTTGATTTCTGTTTCATCGGTTGGTGCTTCTGATTGGGCTAGTTCTGATTCTTTAAGCTCGAAAAACTTGTCGTATGCTCGCACTAATGGATGCGTAGGTATCATAATTTCTGAGATGTTGAGGTTTACGGGTTCGACGAATATCAGAATTTCGTTTTTTGAGCTAAGACTTTTGCCAACCCCTCCTGTTACGCGATCTCCTAGGTATCTGGCTGCTTCAATAACCAAGTTTTCATGCGTCATAATCCGGTGAGGTGGGTTAAACGAAAACTCCCCGCTCAAAAAAACGGTGTCACTTAGTGGTGCGCCACGTTGATAACATTCGAGGTCGTCAGCAAAAAATGAAGGGTTGAGGCCACCACAAACAATTTCTTCAATTATGAATTTTCGGTTTTTTCCCCATCGCTCTGCTAGCTCATCAATGGAAAGATAAACTCTTAGTTTCGCGTCCATTACGCCCCCATTAGCGCCCCTACGTATGAGAAGGCCATGCCAGGCAGGTAGGGTTCCCGCTTTTCGCTCCGTCGAGCTAGGCACGGCCAAAACGGTTTTAGCTGCTGGCGGTCTGGCCTATAGCAACCACGTTGCCGCCGGTTCTCAGGTTATCCAGATAGTCGGCCCATTGCTGCATCATCTCCCGGCGCTCTGGTAGCCAGGTGGTGCGGTTGTAGGCTCTGCCGTGAACGTCACGAACACGGTGGGCCATTTGCATTTCTATGATGTCGGTTCGGAAGTTCAGGCGCTCGGTTAGCACGGTTTTGGCCATAGCCCGGAAGCCGTGCCCGGTCATAATCCCTTTGAAGCCCATCCGGTTCAGGGCGGCGGTCATGGCGTTTTCACTCATGGGGCGGCTTTGGCCGTGCCCGCTGGTGAATACCCACTTACTCCTGCCGTTCAAGGCTTCCATTTCGCGCAATATCGGTATCACTTGGCTGGCTAGTGGAACTACAAGCGGTTCCCCGTTCTTGGTGGTTTCCGTTGTCCAGGTGGCCCCCTCCCAATCAATCTCACTCCAGCGCATTTGCCGCAGGTTGCCGGGCCTAAGAAACACATAGGGCGCGATTTTCAGGGCAGCGCATACCGTGGGGTTTCCCCAATAGGCGTGAAGCTCTTGCAGCAGGTGGGCGATTTTATCCGGTGTGATTACAGCGGCGTGGTGTTTAACGTCTGGTGCTGACAGCAGCCCGCGCAGGTCGGCGGTCACATCGCGTTTGGTTCGGCCTGTGCTGACGCCATAGCGGAACACTTGGCCAATCAGAGTTTTAAGCCGGTGGGCGTTGTCTACGTGGCCTTTGCTTTCGATAACGCGCAAGACTTCCAAAACATCGGAAGGCTCAATATCCGATAGCGGGCGGGTGCCCAGCTTGGGGTAAACGTGCATTTCCAGGCGGCGCACGTTCTTAGGGTAGGTGGTGGCCCCTACCGATTTACAGTGAACTTGCTCCAGCCATTCCATAGCAACGGCGCGAAAGGTGTTGGTGGCTGCTTCCCGGCGCTGGTTTTCGGATAGGCGGCGATATGCTGCGGGGTCTGTTCCACTTGCCAATAGCTGGCGGGCGTCATCGCGGAAAGTGCGGGCCTGTTTTAGCGTGGTTTCAGGATATACCCCCAATGCCAGCAGCTTTTCTTTACCGGCGTAGCGGTATTTCAGCCGCCAGTACCGGCCCCCTGGCTGAATGTCCAGATACAGCCCGTTACCGTCTGCCAGCTTGGTGCGCTTGCCGTACTTATCGAACGTGGCGGCTTTAACTTCGGGGCTTGTGAGCTTGTTGGTAGCGCGGGCCATGGTGCAGGGCTCCGGGTTGGGGGTATGTGGTCGGGCGAAAGCCCATCTACCCCCGAATGTACCCCCAAATCTTAACGGTTACTAGGGGTATGTGTCGGAACTAAGCGGTATTGGTTGTGGCTAGAAGCTAGTGTTTATGCCGTCTGGCGGGGTGTTTTGGATGTTCCGGGAAGTCTTAATGGTGGGCCTTGCTGGACTTGAACCAGCGACCAATCGATTATGAGTCGACTGCTCTAACCAACTGAGCTAAAGGCCCGTAACGCGGGGTATTCCAATGTTTCTGTTTGCGCAGTACAAACAAAAGCGAGCGCCAGTATAGCGATGAGAGCAGGCGCTCGCCAGTGTTGTGACGCTTAAGTGTTGCCTTGATCGTCGATAAAACCGCGCAAATGGTCTGAACGCGATGGATGACGCAGTTTACGCAGGGCTTTGGCTTCAATTTGACGAATCCGCTCGCGGGTAACATCAAATTGTTTGCCAACTTCTTCCAGCGTGTGGTCGGTGTTCATTTCGATACCAAAGCGCATGCGCAGTACTTTTGATTCGCGGGCGGTTAAGCCGGCCAATACCGAGCGAGTGGCTTCGCGCAGGCCTTCGGCGGTGGCGGAATCTACCGGCGACAAGGCTTGGATGTCTTCAATGAAATCGCCCAGATGGCTGTCTTCGTCGTCGCCAATCGGGGTTTCCATAGAGATTGGCTCTTTGGCAATTTTCAGCACTTTGCGAATCTTGTCTTCCGGCATTTCCATCCGCTCGCCCAGTTCTTCCGGCGTGGGCTCGCGGCCCATTTCCTGCAACATCTGGCGCGAAATGCGGTTCAGCTTATTGATGGTCTCAATCATGTGCACCGGAATACGGATGGTGCGAGCCTGATCCGCGATGGAGCGGGTAATGGCCTGACGAATCCACCAGGTAGCGTAGGTTGAGAACTTGTAGCCACGACGATATTCAAACTTGTCAACGGCTTTCATCAGGCCAATGTTGCCTTCCTGAATCAGGTCGAGAAACTGAAGGCCGCGGTTAGTGTATTTTTTGGCAATGGAAATCACCAAGCGCAGGTTCGCCTCTACCATTTCTTTCTTGGCGCGGCGGGCCTTGGCTTCACCAATGGATACCCGGCGATTGATTTCCTTGATGTCGACAACGTCTAAACCTACTTCCAACTGCACGTTTTTGATGCGCTTTTGTAAGCGCACGATTTCGTCCAGGCGCTCAGAAATCGCAGAAGCATAGGGCTTTTTGCTGCGAGCAATTTTTTCAGCCCAGTCTAAGTTGATCTCGTTGCCGGGAAACGATTTGATGAATTCCTTACGATCCATCTTACTTTCGCGAATGCAGATGCGCATGATGGTGCGCTCATTCTGACGGATCATGTCGTTGGTGGAACGAACAACGTTCACGAGTCCATCAAACGCTTTGTTGCCTAGTTTAAACGGGGCAAACACCGCGCCCAGCTCGTTCAGGGCTTTCTGGGTACGCTTGTCGCTGCGGCCATGCTGTTCTAACAGCTCATTGGCGACGGCCAGTTTTTCTTTTAGCAGGTCAAAGCGCAGACGGGTCTCTTCGGGATCTGGACCGCTCTCAGTTTCTTCTTCTTCGGCATCATCCGCATCGTCGTCGCTGTCTGATTCTTCGGCGCTGGCAGGCGCCGCCGGGGCAGGCTCTTCTGGCATGAACGGTTCGGCGTCGTCCGGATCAAGAAAACCGGCAACAATATCGCTTAACCGGCCTTCATTCTCGACAATGCGATCGTAGCCCTGGATGACCGTGCCGGTGGTGCCGGGAAAGTGTGCAACCGCCGCCATCACGTCGCGAATGCCTTCTTCGATACGCTTGGCGATAACAATTTCGCCTTCGCGGGTCAGCAGTTCAACGGTACCCATCTCGCGCATGTACATTCTAACCGGGTCGGTGGTGCGCCCGGCGTCGGATTCTACTGCGGCCAGAGCCGCTGCGGCTTCGGCAGTCGCTGCCTCATCGGCGGTTGAATCACCATCAGTCATAATCAACGTATCAGCGTCTGGTGCAACTTCAGTTACCTGAATGCCCATGTCGTTGATCATGCGAATTATGTCTTCGACCTGGTCCGGGTCAGCGATGTCTTCCGGAAGGTGATCGTTCACCTCGGCGTAAGTCAGGTAACCTTGTTCCTTGCCTCGCGCGATGAGGTCTTTTAAACGTGATTTTTGCGAATTGCCCGACATAGACACCCTGTAAGCCCGCTAAAGTAAATAAATATTAAGCAACCAGTATAGCTGCCGACCTAATGCTCTGCCACCCAATGGATAGATGGTGACCAGTGCCTAAATTTTCAAGTCCCGTTGTCCTTTGTGCCACTGCTCAATGTACGTAATTCACTGCGTTCTTCAGGGCTCAGGTTGACAAAATTCCGCAGTAACGCGGCCAGTCTCTGCTGCCGCGATGCTTCTTCGTCTGGGCTGAGAAGCTCCCGTGCCGCTTCCAACGTATGTTCGCGGGCGGGTATATGCTCAATGCCGTCGAACAAATGAAAAAAACGGTCTTTTGCTTGAACGTCCGTAGCCAAGGCGCTGATCAGTGCCGACTGATTGGCAAGTTTGCGTTCCAGAATCCAGCTGGCGAAAGCCGCCGCCTGAATAAATTGCCGTGAGCTGCGAGCAGCTGCGACCACTTCGGCGGCCAGATCAGGCGCTTCAGTCAGGGCCAGGCACAGCAAGCTGTCTTTACTCAGTTTTACGTCGATCCGCTGTTCTTGTATTCGTTCCCGTTGCCAGCCTTTGTTGCCGCCCCGTTCTTGCCAGGGTTTTTTTTGCCATTGGTCGCGCCCGCTGCAAAGGCGAAGCATTTCATGCCACATGGCGTCGCGTAGCGTGCATTTGGGCATTTTGTTGAGCATAGGCTCAGCCCGTGCGCGCAACTCTCCGCGATGTTCGGGCAACCGCAGGTCCAAGCCATTGCTCTGGCGATCGAACAGGTAGCGTGACAGCGGTATAGCCGCTTCAATCCGTTTGCTGAAGGCTTCAGCGCCTTCTTTACGAATCAGGGTGTCCGGGTCTTCGCCTTGGGGCATCATCAAAAATTGTAGATGCAAACCGTCGGCCATCAGTTCCAGTGCGTTTTCCAGCGCGCGATCTGCCGCGTGATAACCCGCTGTGTCGCCATCAAAACAGAACACAATGTGGCGCACCTGGCGCATTAAAGCGCTCAGATTATCCTGATTGGTGGCGGTACCCAATGTGGCCACAGCAAACTTAATGCCATGCTGGGCTAGGGCGATGACGTCCATGTAGCCTTCAACAACCAACAACTTGTCCAGCTGCTTCAGGTTTTGCCGCGCCTCATAGAGACCGTATATTTCACGGCTCTTATGAAAAACGTCAGACTCCGGCGAGTTGATGTATTTGGCTTTGTCGTCACCCAGAGTGCGCCCGCCAAAGGCAATGGTTTTGCCGCGGGTGTTGCGGATTGGAAACATCACCCGGTTGCGAAACAGATCTCTGGGCCGGCCATATTGGTCGGATACCGTTTTGGTTTCCAGCAACGGTTCTTTGAAGCTGGTGCCTGCAGCGTCGCATAATGCCGTGCCGCCGGCGGGGGCAAATCCGACCTGGTATTGCTGGATAATGGCCTGGTCCAGCCCGCGCTGCTGCAGGTAGTCGCGGGCAAAAGCACCGGCTTCGCTGCTCAGCGCCTGCTGATAAAAACGGCTGGCGAAATCCAGTGCCTCTGTCAGTGTTCGAGTTTGCTGCATTTCCTGCTTGGCAGCCTGATCGTAGGGCACTTCCATTCCGGCTCTGCGCGCCAGATCTTCAACTGCTTCGGTAAAACCTAGGCCTTCGAATTCCTTTAAAAAACTGATCGCGTCGCCGTGTGCGCCGCACCCGAAGCAGTGGTAAAAGCCTTTGTCTGGCCGCACATTAAACGACGGTGTTTTTTCATCGTGAAACGGGCAGCAAGCTTTGTAATTTGCACCGGCTTTTTTCAGGGTAACGCGAGAGCCAATCAGCTCGGCCAGATCGATCCGGTCTAGCAGATCTTCAACAAACCGTTGCGGGATCAGTCCGCTCATTCGGGCTCCGAGTGTGGCCTTAGACGGGGCCGTAATAGCAGGATAGACAATAAATAAAAATGCCGCCGAAGCCAGGCCTCGGCGGCATTTTTAAATCGCTTTGAGCGGCCTGTAGCCGTTCAGGCGATTAATTTTTGCAGTCAAGCGGCGTTGCTAAAACTTAGTACAAACGCTCAAACTTACGCTGTTCACGCTGAAGCTTCTTGAGGTGACGCTTAACGGCCGCAGCAGCTTTACGTTTACGAACAGAAGTCGGCTTCTCGTAGTGCTCGCGACGGCGCACTTCGGAAAGGACGCCTGCTTTTTCGCAGGAACGCTTGAAGCGACGTAGGGCTACGTCAAACGGCTCATTCTCTTTCAGTTTAACAGCTGGCATTCGAAAATCACCTACCTGGGTATATTCGGTTCTATGGGTTCCGCTGGGCTTGCCCTGAGCGGTTCTAACACTGGCAGGAATGATTAAAACTCGACCAGTGCGTAATTTAGGGCGGCAACTATATCCCCTGGGTAGGGCTTAGGTCAATGTCTGTTCTGTGAAACTGCAGGTGCGCCTCGGGTTTCTGCTAAAATGTGTCAACTCTGAATTATTTTGCTTCTTTTACTTTAATGGCTAATAACTATGCTGATTTTAGGTATTGAGACGTCTTGTGACGAAACCGGCGTGGCATTGTACCACACCGAGCGTGGTTTGCTGGCCCACGCGTTGTTCAGTCAGGTAGCGATACACGCTGACTACGGCGGGGTGGTGCCGGAGCTGGCCTCCCGCGACCACGTTCGCAAACTGTTGCCGTTGATAGAGCAAATTCTAGCCGAGGCAGGGCTTGCGCGTGCCGACATCGAAGGCATTGCTTACACCGCAGGCCCTGGCCTCGTGGGTGCGCTAATGGTGGGCGGCGCCGTGGCTCACGCTTTGGGTTTCAGTATGGGCATCCCCGTATTGGGCGTGCATCATATGGAAGGGCATTTGTTGGCGCCAATGCTTGAGCAGAACCCACCGGCTTTTCCTTTCGTTGCGTTGCTAGTGTCCGGTGGCCATACCCAGCTGGTGCAGGTCAGCGGTATCGGCGAGTACATTCTTTTGGGTGAGTCGGTTGACGACGCCGCCGGAGAAGCGTTCGACAAAACCGCCAAAATGCTGGGGCTGGATTACCCGGGTGGGCCCAGAGTCGCGGCATTGGCTGAAAAAGGGCAAGCCGGGCGCTATCGCTTTCCGCGGCCTATGACAGACCGCCCGGGCCTTGACTTCAGCTTCAGCGGGTTGAAAACCTTTACTCTGAATACTGTGAATGCCGCGCGCGAGGCGGGCCATTTGGGCGATCAGACTCGTGCTGACATTGCCCTGGCATTCGAATCTGCGGTAGTGGACACCCTGGCGATCAAATGTAAGCGCGCGTTACAGCTCACCGGGTGTAAACGCTTGGTGATTGCCGGTGGCGTCAGCGCCAACACGCGGCTTCGGGCCGGCCTTGAGACGATGACGGCGAAACTTGGCGCGTCGGTGTTTTACGCGCGGCCGGAGTTCTGTACCGATAACGGAGCGATGATTGCCTACGCCGGGGCCCAGCGCTTGCGGGCAGGGCAGCAAGATGGTGATCGTATTGCGGCGGTGCCGCGCTGGCCGCTGGATACCTTGCCGCCCTTGAATCAGCGTTGCGATGACGGCCTGGCGGGTGCCTGATGGTTAGAATGTGTAGTGCAGTTAGCACTAATAAGTTGAAGGCAGTGCTGGCTAGAAGCGGGTTTCGCGCCCCTGCGCCATTCGAATCAGGTTATTGCGGTGGCGAACTAGCACCAGTAACGCCAATAGGCTGAACATTGGCAGAGTGTGGGGTTGAAGCATCGCGCTGAGCAAAGGCCCGCTGAGCACTGCTACCAAGGACGCCATCGCCGAGATGCGCCAGCGCCACATGGCCAAAAGCCATATTGCGGCCATCAGTAATGTGGTTGTGTGTGCCAGTGCCAGGCCGGCACCGAGAGCCGTAGCGACGCCTTTGCCGCCCCTGAAGTGATAAAACACCGGGATCATATGGCCGGTGACTGCGCACAGGGCGACCGCCGCCTGAAGGGTTGTTGATAGCCCCCATTGTTGCGCCGTCCACACTGGCAGCCAGCCTTTGCCGGCATCCAGCAACAGCGTTATCGCTGCTGGCGTCCAGCCTCCGCTGCGAAATACGTTGGTAGCGCCCGGATTGGTGGAGCCCAGAGCGCGTGGGTCTGGCAGCTTAAAGGCACGGCTGACGGGTATAGCGAACAGCACCGAGCCGCCAAGGTAAGCGGCGGCACACAGGAGTACCGTTAAAAAAGGGGCACTGGAAAATGTCATAGAGATGTGTCCTGGCTGGCGCAGACGGTTTGAGTCAAACTGTGCGAACATCGTCAAATTTGTCGAGTCTGGTAGCTAACTTTAGCTGCGCTGTCGGGCCGATTCAATCCGGAAAAAGTACAGCATTATGTGGAGTGCCTGTGGCAGATCGTGTGTTTATTGAAGGCTTGGAGGTCGAAACCGTTGTAGGGGTATACGACTGGGAGCGGGACATCACCCAGCGCCTGGTGGTAGACCTGGACATGGATTGGGACAACCGCGTGCCCGGCGCGTCTGATGACGTCAAGGACGCGCTGGACTACGCCGCGGTGAGTGACTGCGTGATCCGCTGTCTGCAGGCGCTGCAACCCAAATTGCTTGAGCATGCCGCAGAGGTTCTGGCGGCCGAGTTGCAACGGGCGTTTGGTATCGAGTTTTTGCGACTGAGCATCCGCAAGCCCGGCGCCGTCCCAGCAGCCTCTGCGGTGGGCATCAGCATCGAGCGTGGGCGCCGCCTGTGAGCACTCCGGTGCTGGTGGGTATCGGTAGCAACCAAAATCGCGAAGCCTGTTTGCAGGCCGCGCTAGATGCCTTGGCCGACTGGTTTGGCGAGCTGGCTTTGTCGCCGGTGTATGAAAGCCCGGCGGTGGGTTTTGACGGTTCCCCGTTTTTGAATATGGTTGCGGGATTCAATACCGCCATGCCGCTGGCAGAGTTGTCGCGCCGCTTTAAAAAGCTGGAGACCGATCATGGCCGGGTTCGGGGCAGCACCCGCTTCGCAGCGCGAACGCTGGATATTGACATTCTGACATACGGCGATCAGGTCGGGGTGTTTTGCGGTGTGGAATTACCCCGTGCCGAAATATTGGTGAACGCGTTTGTGCTTAAGCCCCTAGCGGATGTGGCCGGGTCGCGTTTGCACCCTCAGTGCGGACAAAGCTATCAAGATTTATGGCAGTTACACCGCGCCGGCCCGCCTTTGCACAAGATCAACTTCAGCTGGCGCGGCGGTATAATTTCAAATGCCGTTGGCTGCTCGAAAGCGAGCGATCAGGGCATCGGTTGAGCTGTCGCTATTACCCGTGTTTGCCGTTGCCGGCTGGGCCAGCAGGCGCGGCAGAATGTTTTGTCCCAGCTGCTTGCCCAACTCTACCCCCCACTGATCAAACGAATCCAAGTCCCAGATAACGCCCTGTACAAAGGTGCGATGTTCGTACAAAGCCATCATTGCGCCGAGCGTCCAAGGCGTAAGCTGCTGCATCATCAGAGTGTTGCTGGGTTGGTTTCCAGGTACCACTTTGTGCGAGGCCAGGCGGTCAATGTCTTGCGCTGAAAGGCCTTCGGCAATCAGTTCGTGCCGAGCTTGTTCCAGCGTTTTTCCGGCCATCATGGCTTGGGACTGGCTCAGGCAGTTGGCGAACAGATCGGCGTGATGATTCGCAATGGGGTTATGGCTGACCAACGGAATAATGAAGTCTGCTGGAATCAGCCGGGTACCCTGGTGAATCAGCTGATGGTAGGCGTGCTGTCCGTTGGCGCCGAGCCCGCCCCAGATGATGGGGCCGGTATGGTAGGTGACCGCAACGCCTGCGCGAGTCACGCGCTTGCCGTTGCTTTCCATGTCCAATTGCTGAAGGTGATCTGGCAGGCTGCGTAAATATTGGTCATAGGGCAAAATTGCGTGGCTGCAAGCACCCCACAAATTGTTGTACCAGACACCCAACATGGCCATTACCACGGGCATGTTCTGTGCCAGTGGCGCTTGCATGAAATGTTCGTCCATGGCTTCGGCACCCGCCAGCAATTGGCGAAAATTGTCCATGCCAATGCTCAGGGCAACCGGTAAACCAATGGCTGACCACAGCGAATAGCGCCCGCCAACCCATTCCCACATCGGGAACAGGCTGTCTGCTTCGACACCGAAGGCTTTAGCGGCGTCGACGTTAGCGGATACTGCCGCAAAGTGGTGCGCAACGGCGTCTGTTTGCGGGCAGCGCTGAACCAGCCATTCACGGGCTACTTTGGCGTTTGCCAGGGTTTCGGGGGTTTTGAAGGATTTTGACTGCACCAGAAACAGCGTGGTGTGCGGGTTTACCTGGCGCAAAATCTCGCAGATTTCAGTGCCGTCGATATTGGCTGCGTAATGGCAGCGTATGCCGCCGTGGTGATAAGGCGTTAGCGCCTCTGTCGCCAACTTTGGCCCGAGGAAAGAGCCACCAATGCCAATGCTGACCACGTCGGTAAAACGCTCGCCCGTGCAACCGCGGCGTTCACCGCCGGTGACCGCGTTAACAAACTGCTGCATTTGTTTCAGCGTGGCGTGAACTTCCTCTATCACGTTCTTGCCGTTCACCCGAATAGTCTGACCTGCACTTGCCCGCAAGGCGGTATGAAGCGCGGGCCTATTTTCAGTGTTGTTCACCGGCTCGCCGGCATACAGTGCTTGGCGGCGGGAGGCTAGTTGGCACTCTTCGGCCAGAGCCATCAGGTCGGCGAGGGCGCCATCATCAAGGCGGTTTTTGGAGAAGTCCAGGGTCAGGCCAGCTGCTTCAATCAAATAGCGTGATGCCCGTTGGCTGTCCTCGGCGAACAGCTGTGCCATGGGCTTCGTGGTTAGCCGCTGTTGATGGTGCAATAATGCTTGCCAGGCTTTGGTGGCGGCGGGTGTTGATGCATGGCCTTGCATGATGGCGTCCTTCGCAAAATGGCCAGCGCTTGGGTCGCCGGGCACAGAGTCTTCCGTAACAGGGCGGAGCCGGTCAGCGGACCAGTGAAATATTGTCGATGAGCCGGGTAGCGCCCAGAAACACTGCGGCCAGAATGGCGAGCTCGCGATCATCGGCGGTTGCTGGCTTCAGGGTCTGGCTGTTGACAATGTTAACGTAGTCGGGTCGTAAACCCGCATTCAGCAGTTCTGTTTTCGCATGTTCGGACAGGCGTGCAAAGTGGGTGTCACCAGATTGCAGGTCTTTTTCAATGGTCTGGAGAATCTTGTATAGAGCCGGCGCAAGTGCCCGGTCTTCAATGCTGAGATAGCCATTACGGGAACTTTTTGCCAAGCCGTCGCGGTCGCGCACGATGGCGACGCCAATAATTTCGACCGGCAACATCAGGTCGCGCACTAGCTTGCGAATAATCGTTAACTGCTGCAGGTCTTTTTCGCCAAACAGAGCAAAATCCGGTTGCACCATGTTTAGCAACATAGTGACAACGGTGGCCACGCCGTCAAAGTGGCCAGGCCGGCTGGCACCGCAGTGGCCTTCGCTGATGTCAGACACCATCACTTTGGTCTGATGAGCCAGACCAGCCGGATAAATGTCCGCGGCGGAAGGCGTAAACAGCAGCGTGTTACCGGCTCCCGCCAGCATGCTCTGGTCTTCCATCAGGGTGCGGGGGTAGCTGTCGAGATCTTCGCTGGCACCAAACTGCATGGGGTTCACAAAAATGCTGGTTATCACAATGTCTGCGGCTTCTGCGGCTTTGCGAACCAAGGACAGGTGACCTTCGTGCAAGTTGCCCATGGTGGGCACCAGAGCGATGGTTTTACCTTGCTGACGCCAGCTGCGCACCATGGCGCGCAGCTCTTTAACGGTGTTGACAGTTCTCATGCTTTGAACGTGTGCTCCTCTGCGGGGAATGTACGCTCGCTAACGGCTTTGGCGTAGGCTGCCAGAGCGTTGGTAACGGAGCCGTTTTCAGCCAAAAAGTTTTTCACAAAGCGCGGTTTGCGGCCGGGGGTCATGCCAAGCATGTCGTGTACCACCAGCACTTGGCCGTCGGTGTCGGCGCCGGCGCCAATGCCGATCACCGGTGCCTTGACGGCTTTTGCGATGCGTGCAGCCAGAGCGGCGGGCACGCATTCCAACAGAATAACATCGGCGCCGGCGGCTTCCAGCTCGCAGGCGTGTTCAACCATCAGGTCTGCTGCCTTTTCGTCGCGCCCTTGCACTTTATAGCCGCCGAACTTGTTGACGAATTGCGGTGTCAGGCCTAAGTGCGCGCACACTGGAACGCCACGTTCGCTGAGCGCCTGAATGGTATCTCGCATCCAGCCGGTGCCTTCCAGTTTGACCATGTGGGCGCCGGCACGCATCAACTTTGCCGCGTTTTCCAGCGCGGCTTCGGTGGTGCCGTAGCTCATAAATGGCATGTCGGCCATCACCAGCGAGCCGCGATTGCCTTTGGCGACGCAGCTGACGTGGTACACCATTTGATCCATGGTGACAGGCAGGGTGCTGTCGTTGCCCTGCAGTACCATGCCAAGCGAGTCTCCTATCAAAATGACGTCTACGCCGGCTTCGCTGACCAGCTGGGCAAAGGTGGCATCGTAGGAGGTCAGCGCGGAAAATGCTTCGCCGCGCTGTTTGTATTCCCGCAGTGTGTTGATGGTAACGGCCATAAATTCCTCGCCTTTGCGATGGTTGGTCTAAATACCGGCTATGCCGGGTGTCCACAATTGCATCTACTGCTGAAACAGTGTCATCCCAACCCTAACATTAGCAAATTTCGGGCGTTTAGGAGTGATCGTTTCTAGCGACTGGGGGCAGTTTGCGTAATTGGTTATCAGGGCACTGCTGGCGCAGCAGTGCTAATGCGGTGCCGTCGGGTAGGGTCAGTTTCGGGTTTAAGTCCAGTAGGGGTTGCAGGGCAAAGTCCCGCTGCGACAGTTGTGCGTGGGGTACTGTCAGGCGGTCATCGTTTAGCGTTTGCTGGCCGTATAGCAGCACGTCTAAGTCCAGCGTGCGTGGCCCCCAGTGTTGCAGGCGCTCGCGGCCGTGGGCCTGTTCAATATTCTGCAAATGGTTTAGCAGTACGTGAGGCTTCAGGCTGGTACTCAGCCATGCCGCACCGTTGACATAATCTGGCTGGCCCTGAGGGCCTACCGGTTTGCTGGCGTAAAATGGAGATTGAGCAACCAGCGTAGTGTTCGGTAACGCTGCCAGTTCTGCAATGGCACGACCCAGCTGCGAAGCCGGGTCTGCCAGGTTGCTACCCAGGCCAACAAATACGTCTGTCATCATCAATCCTGCGGCGGCCGCTTAACCGGTTTACGCCGGCGCTTGCGAGGTTTGGCTTCACCGCTGTCAAGATCTGTAATCATGCGTTCCTGGGCGCGTTCGTCCAGGCGCTGAAACTGTGTCCACCACTGACCCAGACCCGGCTCTATCTCGCCGGCGCTCTCACGCACCAATAAGAAATCATAGGCGGCGCGAAAACGCGGATGCCCTAAGGTGATCAGTGCGCGTTTACCCTGTCGCCGTGGCAGGCGCATCTGCAGTTCCCAGATTTCCTTCATGGGCCCGGAAAAGCGCTTGGGGATAGACGTTGCCTGTACCTGGCGGCCAATCACTTTGGAGATCGCACTGTGCAGAGCCGGCTGTACCGGATCGCCGTTGTCTTGACATCGGCGCCATTCGGCTTGCAGCGCAGGCCATAGCATAGCGGCGAACAGGAAATACGGGGTGACCGACTTGCCTTGGGCTATGCGCGCGTCAGTGTTGCGCAGCGCTTGGCGAATTAACTCGTCGGGTTCACCGGCCGCCAGTGCACTGGCGGTGTCGGGAAAGAGCGGTGCCAGCAAATCGTAATGGCGCAGTTTGTCAAAGGTTGCTTCGCCATAACCGGCGGAAAACAGCTTTAGCACCTCGTCAAACAGTCGCGCCGCGGGAATGTGGGTCAGCAGCGGTGCCAGCTCGCGAATGGGGGTCTCGGTGGCCGGCTCGATGGCAAAATCGAGTTTGGCGGCGAAACGAATGGCGCGCAGCATGCGCACAGGATCTTCCCGGTAACGGGTTTCCGGGTCACCAATCAATCGCATCTGGCGGTTGTTCAGGTCATCAATGCCATTTGCGAAGTCAATAACACTGAAATCGCGGATGCAGTAATAAAGGGCATTGATGGTGAAATCCCGGCGCAGCGCATCCTCTTCGAGGTTACCGTAGACATTGTCGCGCAGCAGTTGTCCGTGTTCGCTGGTTTTGCGATCGTCATCGTCATCATCGGCGGGATTGGCATTGCCGCGGAAGGTTGTCACCTCGATGACCTCGCGGCCGAAGACCACGTGCACAATACGAAATCTGCGCCCGATCAGGCGCGAGTTGCGAAACAGTTCGTGCACTTCTTCAGGCGTTGCATCGGTCGCAATATCGAAATCTTTGGGTTGGCCACTGAGCAGTATGTCGCGCACGCCGCCACCCACCAGGTAGGCTTCATAGCCCGCTTTGTTGAGGCGATGCAACACTTTTTTGGCGGGCTCACTGATGGCCGTGCGGGAAACACTGTGCTGGTCCCGTGAAATGTCCCTCCGCTGATAGCCAAGGGGTTTTTTCCGGGAGCTGCCGGGCATGAACGAGCGCAGTTTGTCGACGAGTCTTTTAGGCATTGAAATCCGTTGCGGCCATAGCGGCGATGAGCAAAAACAGAGAGTCTAACGGTTTGCGCCGCTTTTGCACACGTTTGCTGTGGATTGCTATGGTTTGCCCATGCCCGGGCATTCACCTGGGCCCATAAATTAAAGGGCGGATTCGCTTACACGAACCCGCCCACTAAAATCTGACGATCTAAATTATTTTTATTATTGCCGGGAATTTTCTTAATTATTGTGTCCCACCATAAGCCCCAATATTAGGGTATTTCAAACAAACAGAAAGCTTTGAATACTTAGAGTGGTCAACAGCTTTGTTCAAGCCTTGCGTATCGGCAGCGTCGTCTAGTTCACGATTCTTATCTGCTTCAACAACCTTCACAAGCTAAGGGACCGCTAAAAAGCAAGGCATCCAAAACACTCAATTCGCTCGCGCTCTATTATTATTTTTGTTACTGAGCGCTTTCCGCAGCTATTTTTTGTTTTTGTTGGCTTGCTGCATTGTCACGTCTTGTTTTTGTTGTTGTGCCCTATATATAAAGCAGCCGCCGTGCCAGTTTTATAAATGCTAGCATAAACAGAAACTTGGCGTTTTCATGGGGGTAGGTGTTACCCCGTATTTGGGGAAAGTGTTACCGGTAGGTCATAAATGGCGGGGAAAGTGTTACCAGAGGAAACAGTCGGTAACACAAGTCAGAAAGGTATTCAGCGGCCGAGGTCAGCTGCCAGATGTTTTTTTGCGCGGAATGCCAAGGCGCTGACGCCTCTCCCATAAAGATTTACGACTGATGCCCAGTTTTTGGGCCAATTCGGTTTCACTCATGCGGTCTTGGTTCTCCAGTACGAAGTGTTGAAAGTAGTCTTCCAGCGATAGATCTCCTTGGCTGCCTGCACCTTGGACATGGGTTTGCTCGTTGTTACCGGCCACCAGGGTTTCGGGGATGTAGTCGCTGTCGCCGTCGCCGTTCAGATCCAGCAGTGCGGGGGTGATCAGTTCGGAGTCACATAAAATAGTGGCCCGCTCAATGGCATTTTCCAGCTCTCGCACGTTTCCCGGCCAGCGATGCCGCTCTATGGTGCGCACGGCGTCTGTGCTGAACTGCAAATCGGGTTTGCCCATTTTGGCACCTTGGCGCTTTAAAAAGCGCAGCGCCAGTATCAGAATATCTCCCTGGCGATCACGTAGAGGGGGAATACGCACCTGCATTACGTTCAGGCGATAGAACAAATCTTCACGGAATTCGCCGCTGCGGGTCATCGCTTTCAAATTGCGGTGGGTGGCTGCCAGCATGCGAACGTTAACTTTGATGCTTTGGGTGGAACCCACCTTACGAATTTCTCCTTCTTGCAAAACTCGTAGTAGCCGAGATTGAGCTTCGGCGGGCAATTCGCCTATTTCATCCAGAAACAGACTGCCGCCGTTTGCCGCCTCAATAAGCCCGGTGCGGGCGTTGACGGCGCCGGTGAACGCGCCTTTTTCGTGGCCGAACAGTTCTGACTCAATCAGGCTTTCGGGAATGGCGGCGCAGTTAACGGAAATCAGTGGCGCCGCCGCCCGTGGGCTCAGCAAGTGCAGGGCGCGGGCCGCCAGTTCTTTGCCGGTGCCGGACTCACCCTGAATAAGCACTGTGGTTCCGGTGGGTGCGACTTTACGAATCAGGGTGAACACCCGCTGCATCGGTTCACACTGACCAAACATGATGCTGGCTGGGTCTGAGTCTGCCGCTTGATGTGTTGTTTTAGCGGTCACGGCGCTGCTGTCATCCGCTGCCGCGAGCGTGGATCTGCGCTCCAGAATGGTGGTTACCAGCGCCAGCATTTCGTCGTGATCAAAAGGCTTGGCGATGTACTCCACGGCCCCCAGCTTCATCGAGTCAACGGCGGAGCGCAGGCTGGCGTAGCTGGTCATAATCAGCACCGGCGTTGCCGGCGCGCGTCGGATCAATTCGGTGCCCGGAGCACCGGGTAATCGCAGATCGGATATGATCAGATCGAAACTGCCCAGGTCGTGTTCTTCGGCTTCCTCCACCGAGCCTGCGTCGGTGACGTTGTAGCCGGCGTGAGTAAGCATCTTGCGGACTGCGGAGCGAATGATGTGTTCATCTTCAACAATCAGGATACGGGGCATATCTGTGCTAGGACCTTTGATTCTGGCTGTAGGCAGCGGGTGTGTCTTCGGGCTCGTAAGCAGGCAGCTTCAGACGAATGCAGGTGCCCGGGTTGGGGCTGTCTGCAGCGTTGAGCTGAGCCGGACCCTTCGCCGGGCTCTCCGCCTGAATGTTGCCATAGTGCTCTTCAACAATACTGTAAACCAGTGCAAGACCAAGACCTGTACCTTTATTGGTGGGTTTGGTGGTGTAAAACGGCTCGAAAATGTGGTCAAGCTTGTCGGCGGCGATACCGCTTCCCTGGTCGATGACTTCAATGATAGCTGAGTAGCCATCGGCCTCACCAATCACCCGCACTTCGCCGCCATCTGGCGAGGCGTCACGGGCGTTGGTCAGCAGGTTTACAAACACCTGCACCAGCCGCTGTTCATCTCCCAGAATGAACAGTTCTGGCGGACAGGCGTTGAGGTACGAAATGCCCAGCCCCTGGTCGCTCAACGATAATAAATTAATGGACTCCTGCACGCAGCGGCGTATTTGTACCGGTTCGTAGCGATTGGCGGGAGCGTGATTGCCGGAGCGGGCGAAATTCATCAACGACTGCAGAATATTCGAGATGCGCCGGGTTTGCTGCTGAATCTGGTCGGCGGTGTCGAGAATGTCCGGGTTATCGGTTTCCAGTCGTAGATTTTGCGCTAACGAAGAAATGCCGGTAACCGGGTTGCCAATCTCGTGGGCGACACCAGCAGCCAGTCGGCCCACTGAAGCAAGCCGTTCGCTGTGCATCAGCTCGTCTTCCAGCAAGCGAATCTCGGTTTGGTCTTCCACCATAATAATGCTGCCGCTTTCGGCATGGTCGGGTCCGCTCAGCGCGGCTTTGTGCAAGTTCAGCCAGTGCGGCTGGCCACGCAAATCCAGGCGGTGTTTGTAGCGGTGCACGTCCTCGCCCCGGTTAAAGTCATCCAGAAGCTGGTGCCAGTGTGGCGGTAAGGTGGCCAGGCGCGCGCCAACCACTTCGTCGGCGCTGATGCCGGTCAGGCGCTCCATGGTCTGATTCCACATCAGGATTTCGCCATCTTCACCCACTGAACAGGCGGGTATGGGCAGGTTTGACAGGGTCTGCCGATAATGCCGGCGCAGGTTGTCCAGCTCACCTGCTAACCCGGTGAGCCGGTTCTGATAGTCGCCCAAGGCGCCTTCCACGTATCGAATATCCTGGGCTGCGCGCTGCATGGGTTTGAACCCCAAATGGCGTTTAACCATATCGCGGGCGATTTCCGGCCCCATCAGGCCCGACAGATTGGCTTCCACTTGGTCTCGCAGGCGCCTTAGCTGATAAGGACGGTACTCTACTTCGGGTAGTTTCAGTTGTAACAATGCGCGTTCCACCTCGCGCTGGGCACCATCTTGTCCCAGAGGATCGCTGAGCTGGCGGACAAAGTCTGCAGACGATGTGGCCAGCAATTCGCGCCGCTGCGGCCGCGACAAGGCTCCGAGCGAGCAGGCCTGGGCGGCGCTGCGTTCTTCACTGTTGCTGGAGCTAAGCACAGACACCACCACGAACATCACGACGTTGGCGCCGAGACTGAGGAACATAAAAAGATACCAGTTACCGGCGTTCGGCACTATCGGGCTGTCCAGCCACACCAGCAGGTTTGCAGCGCCGGAAAAGGGGAGCATCAGGGTGGTCACCCAGATTGCCAGCCCGGTCAGCATGCCGGCGATCAGGCCGCGGCGATTGCCCTCGGGCCAGAAGATGACTCCCAGGGCGCCGGGTAACAGCTGCAAGGTACCGGTGAGAGAGATTGCGCCAAGAATCGACAGCTGCAGATTTTTGCCCAGGGTTTCATGAAACATCAGAGCCAGAAACAGGATCAGAGCAATCAGCAGCCGCTTGACCCATTGCAGCCAGCGGTAGATGTCGGCCCGATCTTTGGGCGTTTTCAACGGCAGTACAATGTGGTTCAGGGCCATGCCCGCAAGCGCCAGGGTGCTTACAATCATTAAACCGCTGGCGGCAGAGAGGCCTGCAATGTACATCATCAGCGTTAACGCGGGGCTGCCCAATGCCTGGCCAATACCAATGCTGTAGTAATTGGCCGCGGTGGTTACCCCAAGCTCCTGGCCGCCCCAAAGAATCAGCGGTATCGGCAGGCCCAGTAGCAACAAGTACAAGGGGAGGCCCCAACTGGCTTTGGCCAGCGACGCCGGAGACGGATTCTCGCTGAAAATCATGTGGTACATGTGGGGCAGTACCAGTACCGACGCGAAAGACATCAGCATAACCGCCCGCCAACTGGCGTCGTCGATACTCATAGCCATGTCAACGACGGGTGTCTGGTTTTGGTCCAGCCAGAGCTGAAGGGCGTCGGGGCCGCCAAACACAGAAAACAGAATGATGCCGCCCAATAGTAACAGTGCCAGCAGCTTGACCAACGAATCAAAGGCGATGGCAACTACCAGCCCACGATGGTTGCTGGCGTGGGCGTTGCGGCGGGTGCCAAACAAAATGGCGAACAACACCACGGTTGCGCTGAACAGAGCGCTAATAACGTTAGGCGACACATCGGGAGCAAGAATGCTGGCAGAACTGGTGACGGCCTGAATTTGCATGCTCAACAGAGCTAGAATGGCTGCGCCAGAACACAGCGTGACCAAAGTGCCCGCCCATTGACTGCGGTAACGATAGGCAAAAAGATCAGCCAGCGAGCTTAGCTGATATGCCCGCCCAATACGCATGTACGGATTCAGTAACACCGGCGCCAACAAAAATGCACCGCTGATGCCCACATAGTAGGCAAGGAAGCCGTAACCGGTTTCCGCCGCCGCACCCACCGATGCATACACCGACCAAATACCGGCGTAAACGCCCAGGCTAAGCACGTAAATGAGCGGGTGGCGCACCAGCTTGCGTGGCAGCAAACCGCGCTCTGATATCCAGGCGATGCCGAACAGCAAACTCAGGTAGGCAACGCTGACCAGCAGCAGGCCGGCTGCACTAAAATTCATTGGGATCACGCCGCCATTCCAACCATATGCCAATGGCAATCAGTCCGGCCCAGATCAGATAAGGGCTATACCAGGCACTGCCAGACGATATCCACCAGTCTAGGATGTTGGGAGAGAAGACGTAAATCGCCAGGACCAGCAAAAAAACCAGACGATAGATATACATCTAGAGTAACCGTGCCGCTGTGGATTCATAGCTTTATAACACGATCGCGGCGCTGCTGTCAGAAATGGCGGGCTACCAGTGCTGGGCGGCTGGCACAGGAATCGCGCTGCGCTGCCAGTGGGCGTGGCCCCAGGCAAGAACGGTGGCGGGTGGTTGCTGGGCAAGTTGCGCTGGCGGTTGCTGGCCTAAAGCGTTCAGCGCGGCCAGTAGATTTGCGCTGGCATTGGCGTCGTCCAGCGCCGGGGCGTGGTTCTGTTTGCTCAGCTTTTGGCCTTGCTGGTTGCGTATCACAGGAATGTGCAAAAACTGTGGCACGACGGCACCCAGCGCCTGAAACATCTGGTGCTGGGCGGCGGTCATGGTGCGCAGGTCAGAACCGCGCACTACGTGGCTGATGGCTTGGTCGATATCGTCAACCACTACGGCCAATTGATAAGCGTAGAAGCCTTCTTTACGCAGTATCACCGGGTCGTCTGTTTCTGCCTGCAGGCTCTGTTGCTGTTCACCCAGTAGCTGGTCGGTCCAGCGGCAGCGTTGGCTGCGCAAAGCAAAGCGCAGGGCGCAGTCGCCGGGCGGCCAGGGGTGTTCGTTGGACACACTTGGGTTGAGGTAATGGTTGCGGCAATGGTTGGGGTGTTGACCCTGGTTGGCCTTCAGCTGTTTGCGTGAGCAGCGGCAAAAATAGGCGTGCCCGGTTTCCACCAGGGTTTCAGCAGCGGCGCGGTAAGCGCTATAGCGTTGGGATTGGTAGCGCACAGGTTCATCGCCAATCAGGCCGTGGGCGCTCAGGCTGTGGAGTATTCGGGGTGTCGCGTCTACCGGTTGGCGTAATGGGTCCAGATCTTCAATGCGCACCAGCCATTGGCCCTGGTGGTGCTTTGCTTCCAGGTAGCTGGCCAATGCGCTCACCAGTGAACCGAAGTGCAGCGGGCCGGTGGGCGATGGAGCGAAGCGGCCGCGGTAGGAAACGTCAGGCGTCATGGTAAATTACGCCGGTGCAATAGCAGCCGGCGCAGTTTTGACAGGTTGGTAGACAGGTCAGATGCCGGTCTGGCGCTCGCGGATTTCCGCCAATGTTTTGCAATCGATGCACAGTGTGGCAGTGGGCCGGGCTTCAAGCCGGCGGGCGCCTATTTCTACACCGCACTGGTCGCAGAAGCCGTAATCGTCTTTATCAATGCGATCAACGGTTTTGTCGATCTTCTTAATCAATTTGCGCTCGCGGTCACGGGTGCGCAGTTCCAAGCTGAACTCTTCCTCTTGGGTAGCCCTGTCACTGGGATCTGCGTAGTTGGCAGCATCTTCCTGCATGTGGTGCATGGTGCGATCCACTTCTTCCATCAGCTCCTGCTTCCACTTCAGTAGCAGGCCTTTGAAGTGTTCAAGCATGTCCGCGCTCATGTATTCTTCACCCTTTTTCATTTCGTAAGGAGTGAAGTTGGTGAAGTTTTCGCTTGAATTGGCTGTTTTATTGGTCATTGAAACCGGCCTCTTGTGAGTACTGCTACAAGAACGCTTTGCTTCCTTTCGCGTCAGCCCCCGTGGCTGTGCGGTATAAAACCTGGATTATAAAGCATTCGCACTGAAATGGGATTTGGCGGAAAATAGCAGATAAGTTGCGGGGGTGCCAGCTTTGCTGCAATACATATGACTCAGAGGTATGCATGAAGTTTGAACAACCGTTGCTAGAGGGGCTGCTTATTCGCCGCTACAAACGCTTTTTGGCCGATGTGCGACTGGCCGATGGCAGCGAGGTGACCGCCCATTGCCCGAACACTGGCAGCATGTTGGGCTGTCAACCGGCGAATGGAAGGGTGTGGCTGAGCCGCAGCGATAACCCTGCGCGCAAGTTGCCGTATACCTGGGAACTTGTTGAAACGGTTCCTGGCACCCTGGCCTGTATAAATACGGCAAGACCGAACTCCCAGGCCCGCGAGGCGATTGAAGCGGGCCGTATCAGTGAGCTGACTGGATATAGCCATTGCCGCCCAGAAGTAAAATATGGCGAAGAAAAAAGCCGGATTGATCTGTTACTTTCCGGGCATGAAGCGAGGCCAGATGCCTGGGTGGAAGTGAAAAACGTAACGCTTGAGGACAACGGCCAGGGCTTCTTTCCAGACGCCGTGACAACTCGCGGGCAAAAGCACTTGCGAGAGCTTATGGCTCAGGTTTCGCTGGGTGATCGTGCGGTGCTGTTTTTTGTGGTGAATCACACGGCTATCGAAACGGTGCGGCCTGCAGATCACATAGACCAGCATTACGGCCAGCTGCTGCGAAAAGCCCGTGATGTAGGCGTAGAGATCATCGCCTACCGGGCAAACCTGGCCAACGAAGACGGTTGCCCGTCCGGCGAGATCACTTTAACCGAACCGGTGCCGGTTATTCTTGACGTCTAACGTCCGGTTCAGTTCAACAGTCCAGCTTCACGCGCCTGCTTGTTACGTGCCTGTGCTGTAGCGCATTCGCGTGCCGTGGTTCAGAGACATCAAAATCTCACTCGCTTGAAGCCGGTCAGGAAAAAAGCTACCAGAAATCTTGGCACCTGCAATACTGGCTCCTTCCAGGTTTGAGTGACTGAAATCTATACCCCTCAGGTCCGCGCCTCGAAAATAGGCGTGGCTCATGTCGAGCCCCGTGGCATCCATACCACGCAAGTCCAGCCCTCTGAAATCCCCATGTGAAAAACTGGGCAGGTCGCCCCGGGTTAATTTTTTTGCATTGAAGGCGCTAATATCCTCCGTGCGAAGCGTTTCGTAGAGCGGGTCTTTAATGTGATGCACGGCGTCGGTTGGCATGATGTTTCCTCGTAGCGTTCTGTTCCGGTTCTATAACGAGTATCGTTTATCCAGTCCGTTTTGGCCCTGGTAGCGTCAGGAACTTACTTGGGGGGTCAGCCCAAAATGCTGTCGAATTCGGTCTGCAACGGCTTCTGCCACATGTTCCTGATCGGTACGAAGGTGGGCGGTATAGGTTTTCTCTTCAGCTGTCAGGGGCTCAAACCAGTCTTTCTGGGCATCCAGCAATGCTTCTGTGGCTTCCGATGCGTCGTCTTTGCGTTTGCGTACCCATTCTTTTCGCAGCCCCTCTGGCGCTTCGCAGTGAATCAGCGCAAAGGGCACTCCCTGGCTTTCCGCAACAGCGGCAAACAGCGCGCGCTCCTGTTCTTTCAGACAGGCAGTATCGGCTATAACCGGGAAGCCCGCAGCAAGCAGCCCGCTGGCAAGCTTCGCCAAGCGCTCATAAGTTTTTGTGTTGGCTTCGACGGAGTACAGGTTGCCCCCGGTATCCGACTGACTGCGGTCCAGCGGCGCCAGCCCATGCAGACGTTTGCGTTCAACGTCCGATCGCAGCCGAATAAGACCCAGTTCGCCAGCCAAAGCGGCACTGACACAGGTTTTGCCACTTGCGGATAAGCCGACGGTGGCAATAAAGTAGCGGTTAGGAATGCTGCTGTAATCTTCTGCAAGCTGAGCATAGGCGTTATAGCGCTGCATCAGCTCTTCTTTTTCATTGTCGCCCAAGGACGGATTACCCATAGTGAACAGCGCAATCTTCGCTCGCACTATTGCCCGGTAAGCTTTGTAAAGCGGCAGCAGAGGCAGCGCCTCAAAATCGTCGCGATATTCCAGGTAGGTGTTCAACACCAAGTTGGCTTTGGCGGTTTCGCCGCGGGATTCCAGGTCCATCAGCAGAAATGCCAGATCGTTGATAACGTCAATCCAGCGGAACGGCTCGTTGAACTCGATGCAGTCGAACACCGTTACCTGACCGTTATAAAGAGTGATGTTCGCCAGATGCAGATCACCATGGCATTCACGCACCAGGCCTTGTTGGTGGCGTGCAGCAATCAGTGGCTGATGGCGTTCGAAGGTGGTGCGGGTCCAGATTTCCAGATTGTCCAGCTGTGCACGCTGGCTGGCATTGCTCAGCAGCGGCCGAATCTGGTCAAAATTCTCCTGCATGGCGGCGTAGACCGCGTCGGGCGCTCCCAGCGGGCTTGCGGGGTCAACCGGTGGTAGGCTGTCGTGAAACTTCGCTGCTTGTTGAGCCAGCGTCGCCAGACGGCCTGACTCCAGTTCGCCCCGTTCCTGCTGGCGATCGAACAGATCGTCCTGGCGGAACTGGCGCATTTTCAAAACGTACTCAAAGGCTTCCCCGCTGCCACCCAGCACCGGATTTTGTGGCGTGCCGGTAATCGGGATGACCTGCAGATACAAAGGTGCTGCCAGGCGCCGGTTCAGCCGCAGCTCTTCTTCGCAGAAATGCTTGCGCCGCGGCAAGGTGGAAAAGTCGAGGAAGCCAAAGTCCATCGGCTTCTTGATTTTGTAGGCAAACTCACCGGTCAGAACAACCTGGGAAATGTGAGTTTCGATAACCTGAAACTGGTGAACCGGGTGGTCGTACAAAGCCGGATTTTGTAAAGCTTGAACCAGTGTGTTCGCAGGCGAATCGCTCAAAGTGTTTTCCTCGTGTTGCTTGAACCCGTTAATTGTCTATGTGACATCATAAGGGCTAGATTACGGAAATAACACACAACTGGCCTACTGCGACGGTTAGTGTCTTGTCTGGCGAATTCGCAAGCCCCTCAGAAGGTCAGTAGGTTTACCAATTAGTCACACTAGGCACCAGAGCGTTCGTTATACTGCCGCCATGAAAAATACCGATAAGACCCGCAAGCCCGGTCGCAAAAAACCGGCTCCCCGTAAGCAGCCCGCCGCCGCACAGTCCCGCCGCAAGGGTTTCTGGCGTATTTTACTGCGTCTGGCGCTGCTTGGCCTATTCTTGTTGGCGGGCTGGATGGTGTATCTGGATGCGCAGGTCACATCACGTTTTGAGGGTCGCCGCTTCGAGGTGCCATCGCGGGTTTACGCCCGGCCGCTGGAACTTTACATCGGTGCTCCGGTAAGTGCCGCTGCGCTAGAGCAGGAGCTGGCACTGGCGGGCTTCCACAAAGGCGATGGTTCACGCTCGGGCAGCTATCAGCGCAGCGGCGGACGCTTTCTGATCAGCAGTCGCGGCTTTAATTTTCCAGATGGCAAAGAGCCGCGGCGGCACTTGGCTCTGAGTATAGCGAGTGACCAGGTTCAGAACTTACAGGTTGTTAAAGGCCCGGATAGCGCGATTGTGCGTCTGGAACCGGCGCAAATTGGTGGTATTTATCCGGCGCATCAAGAAGACCGAATTTTAGTACAGCTGGATAAATTGCCAGAGTTGCTGCCGGCTGCGCTGATGGCGGTGGAAGACCGCCGTTTTTATGACCACAACGGTATTGCGCCGCTGTCGATTGCCCGCGCCATGCTGGCGAACGTTCGTGCAGGCGGTATTGTTCAGGGTGGAAGTACGCTCACCCAGCAGCTGGTGAAAAACTTTTTTCTGACCCGCGAGCAAACCCTGCTGCGCAAGGGTAACGAGGCTTTGATGTCGATTCTGCTGGAACTGCACTACAGCAAGAGCGACATTCTGGAGACGTATCTTAACGAGGTGTATCTAGGCCAGGCGGGTGCACGCAGCATTAACGGTTTCGGTCTGGCCAGCCAGTTTTATTTTGCCGAGGCACTAGAGGATTTACTGCCCCACCAATTAGCGCTATTGATTGGTATGGTCAAGGGGCCCAGTTATTACAACCCTCGTCGCCATCCGCAACGTGCCACGGCAAGGCGTAACCTGGTGCTGGACCAAATGCAGCAGGTGGGCCTGTTGGGTGAAGCCGACGCGCAGCGTGCCCGGTCTTTGCCTTTGGGCGTGAGTGACAAAGCGTCTTTTTCACAGAATCGCTACCCGGCCTATATCGACCTGGTTCGCCGCCACCTGGCACGGGATTACAAAGAAGAGGACTTACGCAGCGAAGGCCTGCGAGTTTTTACAACCTTTAACCCCACTATGCAGGTGGCTGCTGAGAAGGCGGTAACGGAAACTCTGGCACGCTTGAGTGATAAAGCGCTGGAGTCGGCGTTGGTAGTGACAGCGAAAGACAGCGGCGAAGTGCTGGCTCTGGTCGGCGGGCGTGACCCGCGTTACGCCGGTTTTAATCGAGCACTGGATGCCAGCCGCCAGATTGGTTCATTGGTGAAGCCCTTTGTGTACCTGGCCGCGCTGTCACAGCCGCAGCGTTACACGCTGATTACTCCGTTGCAGGACACACGCTTCACCCTGAAATTCGAGAATGGCACGGTATGGCAGCCAAAAAACTACGACGGTCTGGAACGGGGCGAAGTACCCTTGCATCAGGCGTTGTCTAAATCCTATAACCTGCCGGTGGTTCGGGTGGGTCTGGACATTGGGTTGGCCGAGGTGAAATCCACGCTGCAGGCGTTTGGCACCGACTCGGCTATTTCCGACTATCCGTCTATGCTGTTGGGCGCTGTAGCGATGACGCCGGTGAATGTGGCGCAGATATACCAGGGCCTGGCGACGTCAGGGTTTAACACCCCCCTACGCACCATTCGAGAAGTGACCGACGCGGGCGGCGAACCGCTTAGTCGCTACAGTTTGCAGGTGAACCAGGTGGCCGACCCGGCCGCAGTGCATCTGCTGCAATACGCCATGCAGGAAACCATGCAGGAGGGCACGGGCCGCTCGGCCTATAACACTGTACCCCGCGCTTTGGCGTTGGCCGGTAAGACAGGCACCACCGATGACGGCCGCGATGCCTGGTTCGCCGGCTTTAGCGGCGACTTGCTGGCGGTCGTCTGGGTAGGGCGAGACGACAACGGCGCTACCCCGTTAACGGGGGCCAGTGGAGCCTTGCCGGTGTGGTCGAAGTTCATGGCTCAGGTGCCGCAAAACAGTTTCACACCGGTGTTACCCGACGGCGTGCAATACCATTGGGTCAATGTACAACAGCAGGCGTTAACCGATGAACAATGCGAGAATGCGCGACTAATGCCGTTTATCATCGGCAGCGAGCCAAAGCAGACAATCACCTGTGCTGGCGCTCTGCCACAAAAAATCCGTGGTTGGTTTGAAGGATTGTTTCAATGATGAGAGTGCAGATGAGAACACAGCCGTTTCGCAGCGCCGTTGTTTGTGCCGTTTTGTTACTGGCGGGCTGTGCCAGCGGACCAAGTGGTGGTATTTACGTGCCTGCCGGAGAGCGTTCGCAGACGCCTAAACCGCCACTGACCGACGGCACCGCCAAGCCAGCCGATGAACCGCAGGTATGGCGCAAAAGCGAACAGCCGCTTGAACAGAAATCACAACAGCAAACAGTCGTGCCCGGGTACCGCGAAGCTGGTGACCAGATGCCTGCTGCGGCAGCGGGCCTGGTAAAAGAGGCCGATACCCTGATGGCACAGGGTAATGGGGCGGCGGCGATTATCCGGCTGGAACGTGCGCAGCGCATTGCACCGCGGTCTGCGGCGGTGTATTTCAAACTGTCCGAAGCTTATGTGATGACCGGCCAGCTTGGCAGTGCTGAACAGTTTAGCCTCAAGGGTCTGTCGCTGGCGGGGCGTGATGAGCGCCTGCAGCGTTCAGGTTGGTTACTGTTGGCCGATATTCGCAGAGCTCGGGGTAATGTGGCCGGTGCGCAGCAGGCCGAAAGCCGCGCCGCTAGCCTGTAAGTCAGGCAAAACTGTAGATCGAGAAAAGCGGATAGAAAAAAAAGGCCACTGCGTTTAGCAGTGGCCTTTTTGCTTGGGGCAACGTCGTCACAACATTTTAAAGCGTTGCAAATACCTTGCGTGCCGCGTTCAGAGTGAACTCAATGTCCTCATCGGAAATGGCAGCGCTGGTAAAGCCGGCTTCGAAAGCCGACGGCGCCAGGTAAATGCCTTCGGCCAGCATGCCCTGAAAAAACTTCTTGAAGCGTTCAATATCGCACTCCATTACCTGGTCAAAGCGAGTGACAGACGATTCTTTGCTGAAGAAGAAGCCAAACATAGCACCGGCACCTTGTACCGCCAGCGGAATACCTGCCTCGTCGGCTGCTGCCTTCAGGCCAGCGCAGATCTTTTCAGTCTTAAGGGTCAGTGCGTCGTGAAATCCGGGTTCGGAAATCGCGTTCAGTGTGGCCAGGCCAGCGGTCATCGCCAGCGGATTACCGCTCAAAGTGCCCGCTTGGTAAACCGGGCCCAAAGGCGCAATGTGCTCCATGATTTTGCGTTTGCCGCCGAAAGCACCTACCGGTAAGCCGCCACCGATCACTTTGCCCAGCGCCGTCAGGTCTGGGGTTACGCCGAACAAACCCTGGGCGCCGCCCAGTGACACCCGGAAACCGGTCATCACTTCGTCAAAGATCAACACTGTGCCGTATTCGTCGCAGATCTCGCGCAGGCCTTCCAGAAACCCCGGAACCGGTGGAATGCAGTTCATGTTGCCGGCTACCGGCTCTACAATAATGGCCGCGATCTCGTGGCCTATGGCGCGGAAGGTTTCGCGCACGTCATCAATATCGTTGAAGTTCAGGGTCAGGGTGAGTTCGGCCAGGCAAGCGGGTACACCAGGAGAATTAGGCAGGCCGAGGGTCAGCGTGCCGGAACCGGCTTTCACTAGCAGTGAATCAACGTGGCCGTGGTAGCAACCCTCAAATTTGACCACTTTGTCGCGGCCGGTGTAGCCGCGGGCCAGGCGCAGCGCGCTCATGGTGGCTTCGGTGCCGGAGTTCACCATGCGCACCAGTTCGATGGACGGTACCAGTTCGCACACTTTTTTGGCCATCTCGGTTTCGATGGCGGTTGGTGCGCCGTATCCTATGCCTTTTTCAATCTGCGCGTGCAAAGCTTCTTTTATAAGCGGGTTGGAGTGGCCAATAATCATTGGTCCCCAAGAGCCGATGTAATCGATGTAACGGCGATCGTCTTCATCGTAAAGATACGCGCCCTGGGCACGTTTGAAAAAAATAGGCGTACCGCCAACACCGTGAAAAGCCCGTACCGGGGAGTTAACTCCACCAGGAATGTATTTCTGGGCCTGTTCGAACAGGGTTTCGGAATGCGTCATGTCTGGGCTCCTGCTAAGTGCTTTAAAAAAATTGAGAACGATGTTGGACAAATAGCCGGCTAAATTCGCGGGCACGTTTTGCAGTGGCATCCATGTCGGTGCTGAAAAGCCCACCGGCTACCGCCAGCAAATCGGCGCCAGCCTGAACCAAGGGTTCGGCGTTGCGCAAAGTAATGCCGCCAATGGCGGTTACCGGGAGCTTGAACTGTTTGGCCAGTCCCAGGACCTGCGTGTCAGCCGCGGAAGCGTTGGGTTTTGTGGTTGATGGATAAAACCGGCCAAAGGCCAGATAATTTGCACCTTGCGCGTAGGCGGCTTGTGCCAACACCAAGTCGGCGTGGCAAGTAATGCCAATAATGGCCTGTTCACCGAGCAGGCGCCGAGCGTCTGCCAAGGCGGTATCGCCTTGGCCCAGGTGCACGCCGGCTGCTTGCACCCGCAAGGCCAGCTCGATGTTGTCATTAATCAGTAACGGCACACCTGCATTGCTGCAGGCGGATTGCAGAGCGCTGGCCTGGCGTAGCTGTTCTGCTGCCGGCAAGTGTTTCTCACGGTATTGGACCAGTACTGCGCCACCTTCCAGAGCGGCTTCGACCGCCGCTATCAGTGTATCACCAGGGGTTAAGTGGCCGTCGGTAATGGCATACAGACCGGGTTTCAGCGTTAATGTTCCCATAGAATCCCTCGATCGGGCACAGGTTGCCCCTCACCCACTTTCAGCGCCTGAAGGATGGCACGATGCACGTAGTTCTGCGCCTGCGCGATAGCGGCGCGCTGCGACAGGCCGCAGGCACGGCCTGCAGCGATAGAGGATGCCAGCGTGCAACCGGTGCCATGATATTCGCCACCAATACGCTCGATATGCCAACGTTGGGGCTCGGCATCACGGCGGTACAGCACATTGATGATGGTTTCGCCGGTGCCGTGGCCGCCTGTGGCCAGCACGTCACCGCAGCCAGCCAGCTGGAGCTTAGCGGCGGCTTTTTGCGGATCAGGTTCGCCGGTCAGCAATTCCAGTTCCACGCCATTGGGCGTTATCATTTCCGCTAAAGGGAATAGGCGCGTTAGCATTGCGTTAATGAGGTTCGAGTCTGCCAGATCACCGCCGCCGGCGGCTTTGATCACAGGGTCTACAATCAGTGGTATGTGCGGGTGCTTGCGGACAAATTCTACCAGTACGTCCACCACGTCAGCATTACCTAAAGCGCCGGTTTTTATGGCGTGAATTGGGGTGTCGCCAGCCAGGCATTGAAGTTGACGACGAATCAAATCGGCGTTAATCGGCTCCGCAGCATAAACGTTGCGGGTGTCTTGCACGGTTAAGCAAGTCAGCACTGGCAGTGGATGACAGCCCAGAGAAGTAACAGACTGAATGTCAGCTTGCACACCGGCACCACCGGAGGGGTCCAGCCCTGACAAAATCAATACTTGAGGACGGCTGCGGAGTTTGATGGCTTTCTCCTTGCATTGAGATTGTTGTTGGGAATCATAGTGTAGTGGCGGCCTAGAATGGCCGCACGACCGCAAGAATAACCACTGCCAGCAGCACAAATACGGGCACTTCGTTAAACCAGCGGTAAAACACGTGGCTTCGGGTGTTGCGATCGTCGCGAAACACTTTGACCAAATGGCCACAGTAAAAGTGATAAACGATCAATAGCGCCACTAGTACGAGTTTGACGTGAAACCAGCCTTGGCTGAAGTAGCCAGACACGCTATAACTGACCAGCCATACACCAAAAAATACGGTGGCGATCATAGCCGGCATGGTAATTCCGCGATACAGCTTGCGCTCCATGATTTTGAAGCGTTCGCGGCCCGGTTCGTCTTCGCAGGCCGCGTGGTAAACGAACAGTCGCGGAAGGTAAAAAATGCCGGCAAACCAGCACACCATCGAAATTATGTGAAAAGCCTTTACCCAAAGCATGCTTAACTCCGCCGATATTGATAGTAACTTTCTATATCTGATTTCAGCACAACGCCATGAATTCTCAAGATCATTGGCGCCACGTGACGCTGAACATACAGAGCTTCTGCGCTGCTGTTATCAAATTCATTCAATGCCTCTTCAAGCGTTGCCTGATATTGCACCGGCGCCAGATCGCGACGATTTGCCGGTATGTTCATCAGGTCAATCTGCTCGGGCAGGGGCTGGTCTTCGGTTTTCAGCCGTTTTTCACTGTCCTCCAGAAAACGTGCCAGATCTACCGCCGGCATCAGCGACGTTGGTCCGTTGCTGCCGTCAATCACCAGCCATTTGGGCTCGGATTTCAGAATCTTGCGGGCTTGCTCAGGCGTCAGCCTGCGCTGAATACGGACGATACTCTTATCCATGATGGCCGCCACCGATACCCGCCGCAATGCCTGAATGACCGGAGAATTGTGATAGCTTAGGCCCTGAGACTTGAGAATGGTCAAAAATAGTGATTTACAGCCAAACGCTTCGCTGGTGACCAAGCTCGACGTGGTAATGATCAGCATTCCCGGCAGGATAATGTTGGGGTTACGGGTTAACTCCATCAAGGCCATCAGTGCCGCAAGCGGCGCCTGTAATACGGCGCCCATCATGGCGCCCATGCCCAACATGGCGTAAAAACCCACCGATGATGCCAGTTCTGGCGCAATTTTTGCGCCAATCAAGCCCATGGCGCCGCCCAGGGTGGCGCCCATAAAGACCGTGGGGCCAATCACCCCGCTGGGCATTCCTAGGCCTATGGTTGTAGAGGTAATCAACAGCTTGGCCATCCCTGCGACCAGTAGCAGCCAGAACCCCAGCTGACCGTGAATAGTATCATTAACAGTGTCGTAGCCAATGCCCATGGTCTGCGGAATCAGCAGAGCAAAGGGCACCATCAATAGCCCAGCCACACACAGGCGCAGCAGCACCGGGCGTTGATGAAAACGGCCCATCACATCCACCAGCTTGATAAACATCGCGGCTGCCACACCAATGATGACGGCGATCACCAGAATCCAGGGTATTTCCAACAATGAATTCATGGTCAGCGCTGGCACACTGAAGGCGGGCTCGGAGCTGTACACCATCTGATTCACCACGGCCGCGCTCACCGCGGCTAGAATAATAGGGGTGAATCCAGCCATTGTGTATTCCATCATCACCACTTCCATCGCGAAGATTACTCCTGAAATGGGCGTGTTGAACGAGGCCGAGATGGCGGCCGCACAGCCACAGGCAACCAGGGTACGAATGCTGTTGTTGGGTAGCCGCATCCATTGGCCCATCAGGCTCGAAAAAGTCGCGCCCAAATGCACCGCAGGGCCCTCGCGGCCCGCCGACTGGCCACTGACAACGGTCAGTACCCCGCACACAAACTGCACAATGGCGCTGCGCAGGGAAATGTACCCTTGATGATAATTCAGGCGCTCCATCACATGAACAATGCCGACTTTGCGGTCGTGAATTGCCAAGCGATGCAGCATTAAACCCAACGTTAGAGCGCCGGCGAGTGGCAGCAGTCCGCGAGTGATAATGTGCAGTTGCTCGAAAGATTCGAAACTATCACCTGGCAAAAAGTAACCCAGCGGCCATTCGATCGCCTGTCGGAATAGCAGTATCACCACGCCGGTCACTAACCCGGACAGCAGGCCCAACACGGCAAGTTGAGGTAGCGCGTCTGCCCCGGATAACCGGCGCCGGAAACTGGCTTTCATTTTCGCCATTAGCGGGCGTGCGGAACGGATCATAAGGGGTGCATGCAGGGCCTGAGCCGGTTGATGATTCTCATGCCGGTACTAATCCGGCGCAGATTGTCTTGGGTATTGTAGCCACCCCTGTCAGGGCTGCAATAAGGGGGTGGCTTATCATGATAGAATATCGGCTAAAAATGCAATTTCAGGAAACAGACGAGTGGGAGCTTAAACGTGATTAAAGTAGGTATTGTAGGTGGCACCGGATACACCGGCGTTGAATTGCTGAGGGTTCTGGCGGTGCATCCCCGGGCACAATTGCATTGTATTACCTCGCGTTCGGAAGCCGGTATCCTCGTTTCTGATCTTTACCCAAATCTGCGCGGCCACTTTGATCTGGCGTTTTCAGAACCCGATGTTGCCGTACTTTGCCAATGCGATCTGGTGTTTTTTGCCACGCCACACGGTGTAGCCATGCGAATGGTGCCGGAGTTAATGGCAGCGGGCGTGCGCGTTGTGGATTTGTCGGCCGATTTTCGCTTGAAAAATCTGGACGTGTGGGCGAAGTGGTATGGGATGCCTCACGAGAGTCCAGAGTGGGCGGAAAAAGCCGTTTACGGTCTGCCCGAAGTGGTGCGCAGTGAACTCCATGGTGCCCAGCTGGTGGCTAACCCCGGTTGTTATCCTACTGCGGTGCAATTGGGTTTTCTGCCTTTGCTGGAAAACAAGCTGGTAGACAGCTCCCGCTTAATTGCCGACGCCAAATCGGGCTCGAGTGGTGCGGGCCGTCAGGCCAGCGTGGGTATGTTGCATGGCGAGGTGGGTGAAAGTTTCAAGGCCTATGGCGCGTCTGGCCATCGCCACCTGCCGGAAATTCGGCAAGGCCTAAGCCAGGCCGCAGGCGCCGCGGTGGGCGTTACATTTGTGCCGCACTTGGTGCCGATGATTCGCGGCATAGAGGCAACGCTTTACGCTGAATTGCATAACGTAGGCGATTTTGACCGGCTGCAGGAATTGTACGAAGAGCGTTATCGCGACGAGCCCTTTGTGGATGTAATGCCGTTTGGCAGTCACCCGGAAACCCGCAGTGTGCGCGGCGCGAATCACTGCCGCATGGCGCTGCACCGCCAGGAAAACAGCAGCGTGGTTATTGTTACCTCGGTGATTGATAATCTGGTGAAGGGTGCTGCCGGTCAGGCCGTACAGAATATGAACGTCATGTTTGGCCTGCCCGAAACCATGGGCCTGGAAGCGCCAGCCATGCTGCCATGAGCGCCGTAACCGCTTTAAAAAGAGCTGCTGGCGCGGTGCTCAAGGGTGGTTAACTCCGCCCTTCAAACAACCAAAACTGCAGGTGTTGGCTGGCGCTGGTTGATGTTGGCGCTAATTTGCGGGACGTTTTTGGCCGGCGGCTACTGGGCCGGTGTGCAGTACGGCATTGGTAGTGAAGGTGCGCGTTTGGGCCAGGTTGAAGTTGAGCGTGACCAGTTAGGAGCGTCTGCGACAAAGCTACGCAAACAGTATCAGACAGCCCGGCAGCAAAAAATAAGTTTGGAGCGTGGGCGGGCGATTGACGAACAAGCGTTGAGCCAGGCTCGGCAGAGCCTTGTGGCGCTGGAAACCAGCAATGCCCAGTTACGTTTGGACCTGGGTTTTTATAAAAAAATCATGGCTCCGGCAAGCGTGGCCAAAGGCTTACAGATTGACCGCCTGAGTATTGATAAAACCCCCGAAGGCGGTTCCAATTTTCGGCTGGTGCTGATCCAGGTTGGTAACAACAAACTCTATCAGTCGGGTGTGGTAGCCGTGAATCTGTTGGGCCAGACCGGTGATAGTGCAGAGGCAATCCCGCTGCGTGATGTATCGCCACAGATTGATGATGTGGGTATTAAGTTCCGCTTTCGCTATTTTCAGGACATTAAGGGCTCACTCACGTTGCCCGATGGGTTTGAGCCTCTGGAGGTGCAAGTAGTAGCGCAGCCAAAAGGTAAAGAAACCGTAAAGGTCCAGCGTACTTTTTTATGGAGCAAACTGGTGGCAAACTAGCCCGCGGGCAGAGGCATCGCGCTGCGCAATATTTGCGCTCTGGTAATAGTTGATTGTTTTAGTCAGGAATACGATAATCATTAAAATTCAGCCAACATTCCGGAGGGGAACTTGAGCGTAGTTCAGCAACAGGTATCAGCCCCGCTGTTTTTCAGTAACAGTGCGGCGGCCAAAGCCAAAGAGCTTATTGATGAAGAAGGCAACGCCGACCTCAAGTTACGGGTATATGTAACCGGTGGGGGGTGTTCTGGCTTTCAGTATGGGTTTTCATTCGATGACGCCCAAGACGATGAAGACACAATTATCGAGCGTGACGGCGTGAAACTGCTGGTAGACCCGATGAGTTATCAGTACCTGGTAGGTTCTACAGTCGATTATCTGGAAGGTCTACAGGGATCACAGTTTGTGGTGAACAACCCCAACGCCAGCTCCACTTGCGGCTGCGGCAGTTCCTTCTCCATCTAAATCTAACCGGCTGTTGGCGTTGTTTACTGGCTGCCAGCATTGCGTGATGAGCTGTCGGAACGCGGCATTCATCCGGCCGGGTAGATAGCCCCCAACACTCTCGGCCCGCTGGCGCCGGTCACTTCTGGCAGATTGCCACTCAGCCCCAGAACGGTGCGACGAGCCAACCAGGCAAATCCTGCGGGTTCGACCCATTGCGGGTCGAGTCCCAGTTCCTCAGTGCTGTACACCTCAGCCGGGCTAAGCGCCCGAGCAAGTTCGCGCATCAACACAGGGTTCAGTGCCCCGCCGCCACACACATACACCGTAAACGCCGCCGATTGTGGCATTTGCTGAGCAATACTGAGCACCGTAAGCTGTAACAGTGTGCGCTGCACATCGGAGGCAAGTAAGTCTGGGTAACGCTGCAGCCGGGTTTTTATCCAGCCCAGATTGAAGCGTTCTTTGCCGGTACTTTTTGGGGCAGGACTTGCAAAGTAGGCGTCAGTAAACAGATCGCCAAGCAGCGCCTCGTTGACAATACCTTCTTCGGCCAAGCGGCCATCACAGTCAAAATGACGGCCAGTCTGGTCGGCACACCAAGCATCTAACAGGGCATTGGCTGGGCCTGTATCAAAGCCGTAAACGCTTCCTGTTCCAGCTCTCGGTAGCCAGGTAATATTAGCAATGCCGCCCAAATTGATGATGCAGCGGTCTTCTTCTACGCTGCTGAAGAATGACTGGTGAAACAGTGGCATCAGCGGCGCGCCTTGCCCACCAGCGGCCATGTCGCGGCGACGAAAATCGGCAACGGTCGCGACTCCGGTGCACTCGGCGATGATGTTTGGGTTAGCAATTTGCAGGGAAAATGGCGCGCTACCGCTAGGCTGGTGGCGTATTGTTTGGCCATGGCTGCCCACCGCGCCAATACTCTCTAAAGGTATGCCGGATTGCTGAATAACGGTGTTTGCAGCCTTGGCAAACAACTGGCCCGTCAGTGTATCCAGCTCACCCAACTCATCGGGTGTCGCGTGATTCTGGGCGGCCAGTTCTAGCCTGGCTCGAAGTTCGGCGGGGTAGGCCAGGGTGTGGCGGGCGTGAAATTCTATGGTGTTGGTTTCAAATGACACCAGCACGGCGTCTATACCGTCCATGCTGGTGCCTGACATCAGCCCTATCCAGGCGGTCATGTTTACTTCCCTGAAGCCAGAGTCAAAGGCAGTTTTTCATCACCGCGCAAATCGTCTAGCTGTGCCAGCTGTTGCTGAGTGAATTTCTTGAAGCGGGCCAGTTCGGTTTTTGGAATAGGCTTGGCGTCTGGCAGCGTGACTGTGCGTGAGTTGCGCGGCGTACCATTAACCCGAAATTCATAGTGTAAGTGCGGGCCAGTAACCATGCCAGAAGAGCCAACGTAACCGATGGTTTCACCTTGCTTAACCCGGCCACCATTTTTGATGCCTTTACCAAGTCTGCTCATGTGGGCATAGAGAGTTGTAATATTATCGCCGTGTGACAACACAACCGTGCGGCCGTAACCGCCTTTCCATCCAGCAAACTTAATTCGCCCGTTGCCTACCGCTTTGATAGGCGTTCCCGGCGGAGCTGCATAATCGGTACCTTCGTGAGGCCTGACAACATCTAACACCGGGTGTCGACGCTGCAAATTAAAGGGTGACGAGACTCGCGCGTTTAGTGGCACGCGCAAAAAGGCTTTGCGCATACTTCTGCCCGAAGGGCTGTAGTAATCGGTCTCACCTTGAGCGTCTGTGTATAACATGGCGATGTTGTCTTCACCGCGATTAACAAAGTTCGCCGAAAGAATGCGTCCACTGCCAAACTTTTCGCCGTCCAGATACAGTTCTTCGTAAACTACTTCAAACCGATCGCCTTTGCGCACATCGTATACAAAGTCGATATCCCAGCCAAAAATTCCGGCCATTTCCATAGTCAGCCGATCGTCCATGCCGGCAGCGCGGGCGGCCAGGTAAAGGGAGCCATCGATGGTGCCACTAGCAAATGCTGTTTGCACTTCAGGCTCGCGAACAACCTTTTTGCCAATGAACCCGTCTTCACCGTGGGTAATGCTTAGGCTTTCCAATTTGCTTCGCTGCAGCTCGACCCCGGCAAGGGATCCTTCAGAATCTGTGGCAAAACGGAGGGTCTCGCCGGCGTAAAGGCGCTGCAGTTTCTTGGCTTCGCCTGTTCCATGAATAACCGACAGCATAATGCCATCATTAAAGCCGGCTTTTTTGAATAGAGACGACAAAGTGTCACCCGAACGAACATCAAACGATTGCACGTCTATGGTCGGCTTGCCCGGGCCAGGGAGAAGGGCTTCGGCTGCAAGCGCGGTCGAAGGCGCGACGGCAGTTGTCAGGTTTGAATTTACCTTGGTTGCGGTGTTCGATGCTTGGGTTGCTTTTGCTTGTGCCTCAGGCACTAACGATGCTGGTAGCGCAGGAGGAGGAGTAACAACGGTAGTGGCTGCGCCCGATTCAAGATCAAGCGTGATGGACATGCGCTTGGCTTCTACATCTGCACTCGGGCTCATTAACATGGCAGTGGTAACAACAACGGTGGCTGCTGCTGCGATGGTAATGTGGGTCTTGGGGAATGTTTTGAACACGTATTTCACCCGTTTAAGTCGATATTTCGGCAGCTTGTGCCACTGTATTAAATCTGATTTTAATAGTCTAGCTGATAGATTACCGTATAAGAATCATCGGCAACAGACGTCAACATTACAGTTGCGGTGTTTGTTACGCGGATTTCTCGGAGCGCGATTGTTATAATGCGTCGCCACGACGACTCAGCGATGGTTAAAAACTGAACAAGTGTATCTTAGCAAAGTCGCGGCGAATAGGCAGGGTTGTTATCAAACTCTGTGAACTGGAACTGTTTCAAGTCAAATTATGAGGTGGGGTGTTCATGGCATCGACTGATGAATCGCTAGCGCTTATTAAGCGTGGTATCGACGAGCTAATTCCCGAGGAGGAGTTAGTCGCCAAACTTAAAGAAGGGCGCCCGCTGCGTATTAAGGCTGGTTTTGATCCCACTGCGCCTGATCTTCATCTTGGCCACACGGTGCTTATTAACAAGCTGCGCCAGTTCCAGGATTTGGGTCACGAAGTCATTTTCCTGATCGGAGACTTCACCGGTATGATTGGCGATCCGTCGGGCAAGAGTGCTACTCGGCCGCCGCTGACCAGTGAGCAGGTAGCGGCTAATGCGGTTAGCTATAAAGAGCAGGTGTTCAAAATTCTGGACCCCGCCAAAACCCGCGTTGCTTTTAATTCTGAATGGATGAGCAAAATGAGCGCCGCCGACATGATTGCTTTGGCGGGGCAGTACACAGTAGCTCGCATGCTCGAACGCGACGATTTTGACAAGCGTTACACCGGTGGTCAGCCGATTGCGATACACGAATTTCTATACCCGCTCATTCAGGGATACGATTCGGTTGCCCTGAAGGCAGACGTTGAACTCGGCGGCACCGATCAGAAATTTAACCTGCTGATGGGGCGGGCGCTGCAGAAGAACTACGGTCAGAAACCGCAAGTCATATTGACGGTGCCCATTCTTGAGGGTCTGGATGGGGTGCAAAAGATGTCCAAGTCGTTGGGCAACTATGTAGGTGTGAATGACGCGCCTGGTGAAATGTATACTAAGCTGCTTTCGGTACCTGATGAGCTGTTATGGCGTTACTTTGAATTGCTGAGCTTCCGGCCTTTGGCTGAAGTAGAAGAGTTTCAGGCCCAAGTAAGTTCCGGAGCTAACCCGCAGGACTATAAAAAGCTGCTGGCAGAAGAGCTGATTACGCGCTTCCATAATGAAGACGCTGCGAAGACTGCTCACAAGTCTGCGGGTAACCGTGTGGCGTTAGGCGAAATACCCGACAACGTGCCCGAGGTAAGCGTTGCGCTGGAGGGGCAGGAACAGTTGGCAATCGGTACGGTGCTGCGTATGGCTGGATTGGTCAAGAACGGCGCAGCAGCGCGGGATGTGTTGGGCCGCGGTGCCGTCTTTATAGATGGCGTAAAGCTAGAGGGTGACAGAATGTTTGCCGAAGGCGACACCTGTGTTATCCAGGCCGGCAAGAAGAAGGTTGCGCGTATTACTATGGTGAAATAGGCCGATGACGAGGATTTGAACTTTTTTCACATTCGCCGTTGACGTGTACCGAGAAGTCTGTAGAATGCGCATCTCGCTTGAGGGACAGCCGGTTATAGAGAGGCAGGAATTGAGCGAGAACTGTTTGGTAAGACGTTGAAAAGTTTAGGAAATCTGATTTAAACTTTGAACG
>Ga0163215_100132_pt1 | contig 207997 bp, 160 predicted proteins | sample SynspAceP_FD_185934 | JGI IMG/M metagenome (GOLD analysis project Ga0163215, IMG submission 185934) | Saline lake microbial communities from Ace Lake in Antarctica - Synechococcus sp. Ace-P (Hybrid Assembly) | ecosystem: Environmental > Aquatic > Non-marine Saline and Alkaline > Saline | place... | reverse complement strand
TTTAATCTATAGAATTCCCCGAGGCTCTGCCTCGGGTGTAGCGTAATGATATGTATTTTTGTGGGTATGAGCGAACATATTCATAAAAGCCATAATAAAAGCTTGCTTTTGTATCATTTTGTTTGTCCTATCAAATATAGGAGAAAGGTGCTTAGTGATGAAGTTACTATAACGTTCAAGGAAATTTGTCTTGGAATAGAGGAACGTTACGAGATTCATTTTTTGGAAATCGGCCTTGATGTCGACCACGTTCATTTTCTGATTCAGAGCGTTCCGACGAGCGCTCCTAAAAAGATAATCGGAGCAGTCAAGAGCATTACGGCAAAGGAAATTTTCAGGCTCCACCCCGAAGTGAAAAGATTGCTTTGGGGAGGTAAATTTTGGACAAGTGGGTATTATGTGAATACGGTTGGTCAGTATGCGAATGAAGAGGTAATTAAGAAATACCTCCAAAACCAGGGAAAATCTCAATATAGCGTGATACATAAGAATCAATTACGTTTATTTTGATACCTCGATGGCTCTGCCTCGAGGTAGTTCATTTAAATTATTATATGAATAGTTCCTTGAATGTATGTATTGTAGATGATGATGATATCTATCAATTTACAGTAATTAAAACCTTGAAAGCCCTAAAACTGACCGACAGAATAATGGTTTTTTCGGATGGAGAAGAAGCATTGGATTTTATGTTGGATCATCTAAATGAAGACGACGTACTGCCGGATGTTATTTTTCTAGATATCGATATGCCTGTTATGGACGGATTCCAGTTTATGGAGGAATATATAAAGCTAAAACCAAGTTTAGGAAAGAAAATAATTATATATATGGTCTCCTCATCGGTAGACCCAGCCGATATTGAAAGGGCAAATAAGATAGGTGAAATTACAGACTATATCGTTAAACCCATTACTCATGATCAGCTAAAATCCATTATCCAGGAATTGGAAAGTAATGGAAGGCTGTAATAGAATTAAAGCCTTTAAAGATAATTTATAAAACCCTCTTCAATTGGAGGAGGTATTTATTATTTGGGTAATTATCTTTTCAATAAGTTCATAAGATTGCGTCATAATTATGGGGTGGTCGGTAGCTAGTGTAAAATAGACCCATTCTGTTGCATTGGTGTCTTTATTGTAATTGGGAAAAACAAATTGGTCATCATTTAGAAATTTCCTACTTGTTGCACCAAGGAAAGTAAAAGCTTGCCTAATCCTATATTCATGAGGCTCTCCTTTTGGTGCATCTAGAGATCTATGCGCAGTGTTTTTCATCCTTAAAATAATGAGTTCGTCCATTTTTGGCATCAGTGCCGTAGGGTCAGGAATGAATTTTTTGGTGAAACTGGATTTAGTAAAATAATATAGATGCCCTAATCTATTCAGATATGCCACGGCCTCATGTTTTTGGTTGATAGTGCTGTCTCCTTTCCCATGTTCTATGAAATTGTTGAAGTGGTAATCCAAGGCCTCCAACATTTCTAGTGCTCCCAACAAATTAAGTGCACCTTCCTTGGTTCCCAAATCTTTTTTATTTCTGCTTACCAAAGCATAAGCTCTAATCGAAATTGGTTCAATGTCTTGAAGGTTACTTTCAGGGTAATGGTCTTTTATTGTCCATTCATTGAATTTCATAGGCCTGATTGTCAATATTAATTAGTAAAAACACCGATAGATTGCTTGGTATCCTATTTAGTTTTATCAAAATGAAGAGGTATAGCAGTAAATGTTTAATATAGCCCGCATTAGTGATTGGAGCAGTATCCTTTTTTATGCTGGTGGGGGAAGTGTCCGGAACTGTTAAGATGTCCTGGGCATAAAAAAGATTTAGCGGAAAGCACGGCCACTTTATGTTTTTCCATAAAGTGGCAATGCCCCACTTATTTATTATAGTACGTTATCCTTAATTTCTTCTACCACTTCTGGATTTAAAAGTGTGCTGGTATCTCCCAGATTGCTCATATCATTACTCGCAATCTTGCGCAAAATACGTCTCATGATCTTGCCGGAACGGGTCTTTGGCAGGCCAGAGGTAAACTGGATTTTATCTAGCTTGGCAATGGGGCCAATGTGTTCTGTGATAATCTGGTTTATTTCTTTCCTTAAATTATCATGGTTACGCGATTCTCCGGTTTCTTTGAGGATTACATAACCATATAGTGCATTCCCTTTAATATCGTGAGGGAAGCCTACAATGGCCGATTCCGCCACGGCAGGGTGTTCGTTAATGGCATCCTCTATTGGCGCTGTACCCAGATTATGTCCGGAAACAATGATCACATCATCTACGCGACCGGTAATCCTGTAGTACCCTACCTCGTCCCGTAAGGCGCCATCGCCTGAAAAGTACATGTTGGGGTAGGCCGAAAAATAGGTTTCCTTATATCTTTCGTGATTGCCCCAAATGGTCCTAGCTATACCGGGCCATGGGAATTTTATACATAGGCGACCCTCTACCTGGTTGCCTTTTAGTTCCTTGCCCTGTTCGTCCATCAATGCCGGTTGCACCCCTATAAACGGTAGGGTGGCATAAGTGGGTTTAGTAGGCGTAACAAAAGGAATGGGCGTAATCATGATACCCCCTGTTTCTGTTTGCCACCAGGTATCCACAATAGGACTTTTCTTTTTTCCTATAATGTCATTATACCAATGCCAAGCCTCTTCATTAATGGGTTCCCCTACAGAGCCCAATACCTTTAATGAGGAAAGGTCGTGTTGTTCTGCAAAGGATATATTTTGTTTTGCTAAGGCCCTGATAGCTGTGGGCGCGGTATAGAATTGGTTAACCTTATGTTTTTCTACTATTTGCCAAAAGCGACTAAAATCTGGATAGCTGGGTACCCCCTCGAACATTAGGGTGGTGGCACCATTGGCCAAAGGACCGTATACAATATAACTATGCCCCGTAATCCAGCCTATATCGGCGGTACACCAATATACATCGTTTTCGGTGTACTGAAATACATTTTTAAAGGTATAGGCAGTATACACCAAATACCCGGCAGTGGTATGTACCATGCCCTTGGGTTTACCGGTAGAACCTGAGGTGTACAATATAAACAAGGGATCTTCTGCGTCCATTATTTCAGGAACACAATCCATATAAGCTTTCTCCAACAAAGGCTGTAACCATTTATCACGGCCTTCTTTCATGTTAATATCCGCATTGGTCCTTTTTACCACCAAAACAGATTTAACACCAGGGCAATCTTGTAATCCCTCATCCACAATGCCTTTCAGATCAATGGATTTTGAACCTCTATAGGATCCATCCGAGGTAATTACCAATTTACAGTCACTGTCATTTATCCGTGTGGACAAGGCTGTAGCTGAAAAACCGGCAAACACTACCGAATGTATTGCTCCGATACGGGCGCAGGCCAAGAGAGCAATGGATAATTCCGGAATCATAGGAAGGTAAATACATACCCGATCTCCCTTTTTAACACCTTGGTCCTTTAAAACATTGGCCAATTGGCATACCCGTTGGTGTAATTGATTATAAGTAATATGTTGGGCTTCCTCCTCTGGGTTATTGGGCTCAAAAATAATGGCCGTTTTTTCTCCTCGGGTCAATAAATGCCTATCGATACAATTTTCAGTGATATTCAGTTGCGCACCTTCGAACCATTTTACTTCTGGCTTTTCAAAATCCCAACTTAGCACGTTGTCCCATTTTTTTCTCCATAAAAAATGTTCTTCGGCCACTTCACCCCAGAAATTTTCTGGTTCCCGAACTGATTTTCGATATACTTGGTAGTATTCTTCTAAGTGTTTAATGTGATAATTGCTCATCGTGTTTCTAAAATTTCTATAAATTTATATAAATCATTCATAAAAGGATGGTTTCATTAAATGATTTTAATAGTGTGAGGCTGTTTTTTTGAGAAAATGTTAGAATTGTCATGGTCAAAATTGCGTATTCATTTTTCAGATATAGAAACAGTGAATTCACCAATAGGTATTTCCAGATTTTTTTGAAGTTGCATTTTCCTAGCTAACCAGATGGATTAGTGATCAACGGCTTCACCTGATCCACTTGGAATCCTTATGTTTTCTACTATTTCTTGCACGTACGCTGGGGGTTCGGGTGTAAATCTATTGATAACGAGCGCAACTATAAAGTTTACGATCATGGCTACGGTCCCAAAACCCTCAGGTGATATTCCGAACCACCATTCCGACTTATCGGGAACTTCTCCCAACCAGCCCAACTTAAATTTGGCCATATAGAACAACATAAGACTTATTCCAACTACCATACCGCCTATGGCTCCTTCCTTGTTCATTTTTTTGTAAAAAATTCCCAGAACTATAGCAGGGAAAAAGGATGCTGCTGCTAATCCAAACGCGAGCGCAACAACGGCAGCTACAAATCCAGGTGGGTTAATGCCAAAATATCCTGCAATAACTACAGCAACTGTTGCTGCACCACGTGCAGCCCAAAGCTCTCCTTTTTCAGAGATATTGGGCTTAATTATTTTTTTGATCAAATCATGGGAAACCGAGGCGGAAATAACCAATAACAATCCAGCAGCCGTACTAAGAGCAGCTGCCAAAGCTCCTGCAGCTACCAGGGCTATTACCCAAGCAGGAAGGTTGGCAATTTCTGGATTAGCCATGACCACAATATCGTTATCGACCATTAATTCGTTTTTGTCCTTATCGGCTACAAATTGAATGAGGCCATCCTTGTTTTTGTCATCAAATACTAATAAACCTGTTTCCTCCCAGTTTTTAAACCAATCGGGCATTAGACTGTATTCCTTATTACTAACGGTATCTATCAAATTGATTTTAGCAAAAACGGAAACCGCTGGGGCCGTAGTGTATAAAATGGCAATAAGCAACAAGGCAATTCCAGCTGATTTACGCGCATCCTTTACTCTTTTAACCGTAAAGAACCGAACAATAACATGTGGCAAACCTGCTGTACCCACCATAAGGGCCAAGGTAATGGCGAAGACATCGATGACCGATTTGGAGCCATCGGTATATTCAGCAAAACCAAGTTCGGTAGAAAGTCCGTTTAAGCGATCCATTAGAAAAGTGCCCGATCCGTCATTTAGGGTAGATCCCATACCGAGTTGTGGAACCGGGTTACCGGTCATTTGGAAGGATATGAAAATAGCAGGGACCATAAAGGCAAAGATCAATACACAGTATTGTGCCACTTGGGTATAGGTAATTCCTTTCATTCCTCCTAGTACGGCATAAAAAAGGACAATGACCATGCCTATGATTACCCCGGTATTGATATCTACCTGTAGAAACCTGGAGAAGACCACGCCCACACCGCGCATTTGTCCGGCCACATAAGTAAAGGAAACAATTAATGCGCAGAATACCGCCACCATACGTGCCGTATTGGAATAATAGCGGTCTCCAATAAAATCGGGTACGGTAAATTTCCCAAACTTTCTTAAATAGGGGGCAAGAAGTAATGCCAGAAGCACGTAGCCACCGGTCCATCCCATTAAATATACTGAACCATCATAACCTGCAAAGGCAATGATACCCGCCATAGAGATAAAGGAGGCGGCGGACATCCAATCGGCCGCAGTGGCCATTCCGTTTGCCAAGGGGGAAACTCCTCCACCGGCAACATAAAATTCTTTAGTGGACCCGGCCCTAGACCAAATGGCAATTCCAATATATAGGGTAAAGGTAATTCCGACAAGAAGGTACGTCCAGACTTGAACACTCATATTTTAAGGTTTTTGGTTGATATATTGAATGGTGTAATCAGGTAATTGGGTGGTATGCCCAAATACATTTCTATATTTAAAAAGGTTGTTGGTAATATGAAGGAAGCTATTCGTTGTAACCATACTTTTTGTCCAACTTGTTCATAAGGCGTACATATACAAATATTAAGACAACGAAGACGTATATGGAACCTTGTTGTGCAAACCAAAACCCTAATTTGAAACCACCAATTTTAATGGTGTTCAAGGCGTCTTTAAATAAGATGCCAGCACCAAAGGATACCACAAACCAAATGGATAAAAGAATAAATAAATAACGAACATTTTCCTTCCAATAGGCCGTCGCCTTTTTTTGCTTTTCACTCATTATATCCCAGGTTTTGTGTTGAAGTAGTATTTAGGTAACCAAGATAAGGTTTTGATTTAATATACCAAACGATATGTTTTTAACTAGGCAAATAAACAACGCCTCCAAAAGAATCTCTTTTGGCTCCCGTTACGGAACTTAGGCAATTGGTTTTTTGTTCCTCTCTCAATACACCCATCAACGCAAATACAAGGGCCTCTTTAAATTCGATTAAGGTTTTTGACGGTGAAATTACGTTAGTTTCCGCTCCAATTTTTTCTTGTAAACAATCCATTAAAAAGGTATTCAAAGCACCGCCACCGGTAACAAATAAGCTTCCATTTGTTTTATTCCTCTGTATTTTTATTACAAGGGCTATCTGATCACAAATATGATGAATGGCGGTATGCAGTAAATTTTCAATGGAATCAGAAGTCGTCTCAACAATAGGCACTACCTCCTCCACAAACCATTCAAAACCTATGGATTTTGGAAAGGGCAATTTATAGAATTCAAGGTCGTTCAATCGGTCTAGCATTACTTGGTTTATTTTTCCCGTCCGGGCCAAAGAACCTCCCTTATCGTAATTGAGTTTTATTTTTTGAGTGATATGGTTGAGGATCATATTGGCCAGTCCTATATCGTAAGCCAGTCTTTTTCCATTATGCTCAAAGGATATATTGCTTATACCGCCAAGGTTGAGGCAAAAATCGTACTGTCCAAAAAAGAGTTGGTCTCCAATCGGCACCAAAGGTGCTCCCTGCCCTCCCAAGGCTACATCGTTGGTGCGAAAGTCGCATATGACCTTTGTTGCACTTTCGTTGGCCAGATGTTGTCCAGAACCTATTTGAAAGGTAAGTCCGTTCTGTGGTTGGTGGTGGGTGGTGTGACCATGACTTGCAATAAAATCGACCTCTAATTGGTGGGAATTGATAAATTCCTTGGTTTGTATACCCAACCAAGTGCCATAGGAATTATGGAACTTTAGCAAAAGATCCGCTGGGAGGAAAATGGATTTTTTGAGCTTTTCCTGCATTTCTTCGCTATAGGAAATACTATGAGTTTGTTTAATTTCAAAATCCCAAGCGTTGGGAGTTTTCCATATATGGCAATATGCTAGGTCCAATCCATCCAGAGAGGTGCCGGACATTAGCCCGATGACTTTATATATTTTCATTTTTATATTATATTGTTGTTTGGGATTGTACTTTTATCCTCCATTTATTCCGAGAGTAAAAAAATTACCGAAACGGGTTTTTTGTCATCATTGGTTACTTCTTGAAAATGATGTAATTGAAGTCCAGCTTTTTTAAAAACGGACATCCATGATTCAAAGGTCCGTGCATACCAGCTATGGCCATCGATAAAATTACCGGGAAGTCCGTTCCAAGAATCGTTGATCCATTGGCTTTTATAATCCAAATTATTTTGGGTCAAGAAAAAAGGATGTAGGGTCTGAATTGCGATATATCCATTTTCGGACAGCACAGTCTTAATTTTCTTTAGCAGCTGGCTTAGTCCTTCTTTCTGATAAAGACAAAAGTTAAATACTACGGCATCATATGGTAATTCGGGTATGGAATTTCCCAAACCAATTTCTTCGTATGACATCTGGTAAAAGGAGCCTTCTCCTTTTTTTTTTGCATTTTCCAATAACTGGGGAATGGCATCAAGGCCAACCACATACTTTCCCATAGCAATAAGGCTTCTGGTTAGCCAACCTTCTCCGCAACCGACATCTAAAATTTTGATGGCAGGTGAATTGCCGATAACATTCAAGATGGCTTTATTGGTGTATTTTCTGGATTCAATATTGGCATTGTCAATTATCTTGATCCACTCTAGGGCATTTTTATTCCAGGAATCGAGGATGTTATTTTCCATAATCGTTAATTCTTTTTAAGACTGATAGAAACAGGTAATCGGCCCTTGGCTGTTTGTTCTCCCATATAATGGTCAAAGGCAATTTCCTGAAATTCTTTAAAATTTTGATACCCTAAAACCACGGCCTTGGCCGCTTTATAATTTATGAGGTTGAGCACGTAGGGGTTTCCAAATACGTAAAGAATTACATTCTTGGTTTTTAGTAAACCATGTAGATGCTCCAAATCTTCAGTCTTAAGGTCAAAATTGTTTTGGGGCTTAACTTTTGGGGGGTAAAGCGCAATTAGAATGTTATCCTTGTTTTGAGGTCCTTCAATAGCTATTTTAGAGGCCCTTTCTACAAACATTCTGTTGGGAGATTCCCCAAGGGCAAGACAGCTAAAACCTTCTTTTTTAAATTCATTGATATTAGTATCACTACCAGTCAATAAGGTGATACTCTCCACTGCTAGATTTCTATTTAGAACAGTGGAGCCGTGTAGAGCTATATCTTTTGGGTGAGCTGCGAAAGCTTGTTCCTTTAATTGCCATATCCGTTTAAAGCGGTCTTCAATTTCATGGGGATCAGCATTGCGTATAATCGTTTCTATGCCTTCTGCCGTGTGTTCCGCAAAACAAAGTATGTTGTTGCCTGCATCAAAGGCCAGCCATTCCAGTTCGCCTTTCTTGGGAAACATTTTACTAACGCTATGCATGTTTAAGGCATCCGAAATTACGACACCTTTAAAATTTAGCTCTTTTCGCAGGAGCTCTTTAATGATCTTTTTGGAAATGGTGGCCGGAGTGCCCTCTCCGTTATCTAAAGCGGGAACGGATAAATGGCCTACCATTACACTGTCCACTCCATGTTTTATAATTTCGATAAAGGGATATAGTTCGTTTTCCAATAGGACTTCTATAGACTTTTCAATGAGCGGTAAACCAAGGTGGGAATCAGTAGCAGTGTCCCCATGTCCTGGAAAATGTTTGATGCAACTTAAAATACCTTCACTTTCCGTGCCTTTGATAAAGGCAATTGCTTTTTTAGTCACGTTTAATTTATCCTCTCCAAAGGAACGGTATCCAATTACGGGATTCAAAGGATTGTTGTTGATGTCTACCACAGGTGCCAAATTCCAATGTATACCGGCCTCCCTACAGTCACGCGCAATTTTTTGACCCACCTGAAAAATTAGGTCTTCATTATTTTGAATGGCTCCTAGGGTTATGGCATAGGGGTATTGGGGTGTATTCTCAATGCGCATGGCCAATCCCCATTCAGCATCAATACTAATGAGCAAAGGATGTTTTGCAGCTTTTTGATAGCGTTGTATTAGGTTTTTAAGGGTGCTTAGACTTTGCTCGTTATATACAATTTTCTTTTTGCCCTCAAAGTTGGTGGCCGCACTGGCCCTACTGTGAAAAAAACAGAGACCGCCCAAATGCTGTTGGGCGATGAGGTTTTCCAATTTCAGAATATCTTCTTCAGTATCATTAATGAAGGCAGCAGGCATAAATAATTGGCCAAGCTTTTCCTTGAGGGATAGCTTGTTTGTTGCTGTTTTATATGAATCTATATTAACTGACATCGGAATTCGTCTTTTTGCCGTAATCGGCTGGATATTTAATAAATCTCAAAAGGAAAAGGGCTGGTAGGGCGGCAATGACCACCCAAACAAAAAAACCTCCATACCCTAGCCATTCCTGAATATAACCACTTACCATTCCAGGAAGCATCATTCCTAAAGCCATAAAACCCGTTGCAATGGCGTAATGTGACGTTTTAGAAATTCCTTCGGCAGTATAAATTAGGAAGATTAAAAAGGCGGCAAATCCAAAGCCATAGCCAAACTGTTCCAGTACCACAGTTGCTATTACTGCCGATAGACTTGTAGTTTTTGTCAATGCCAGAATAGCGTACATGGCATTGGGAATGTTAAGGGACAAAACCATAGGCAGCATCCATTTTTTTAAGCCGTCTTTGGAAATTAGGATACCTCCTAGAATTCCACCTAAGGACAACATAATTACTCCGACTGTTCCATAAATAGTACCTACTGCCTCGGTGGAATATTCCAATCCTCCAGCTGAGGTTTTATCCAACAAAAAAGGAGCTGCCATTTTTACCAATTGGGATTCTCCCAAACGATAACTTAAAATAAATGCCAAGGCGATTCCAATATTGGGTTTCTTAAAAAATGAAATAAAGACCTCCAAAAAGCTCTCTGGTTTTTCTTGAACAATGGCTTCTGAAGTTTCATATTTTGGAGTTACAAAAAAGTTTGCGATGGTCAATGACAACATTAAAATAGCGGCGGCGATCATGGTAATGGACCAGGCTTTGGTATTGTCGCCATAATAGTTTTCCAAGAATCCGGCGAGGATAACTATGAGTCCCTGACCAGTGATCATTGCCAACCTATAAAAGGTACTTCGCATGCCTACAAAGAAGGCTTGTTTCTTCTCGGTAAGGCCCAACATGTAATATCCGTCTGAAGCAATATCGTTAGTTGCGGAAGCAAATGCTGCCATCCAAAAACACGCTAAAGTTGTGGTGAAAAAGATGGTCGTTGGCAGGGTTAAACCCACGCCTAAAATGGCCAGCGAAATAATTAATTGCATGTATAAGAACCAATTTCTTTTGGTGCCATTTAAGTCCACAAACGGACTCCATAAGGGTTTAAGTACCCATGGAAGGTATAGCCAACTCGTGTATAAACCGATATCTGAGTTACTTAAACCCAGTCTTTTATACATTATTACCGAAACTGTTACTACAAGTACGTAGGGAATCCCCTGAGTAAAGTATAAAACAGGGACCCATGCCCATGCCCCCTTGTCTTTTTGAATCATTTCATTCAATTTTGTTGTTCAAATATTGATCTGTATATTGCTTCATACGCAGAAAGAAAAAGGTCCTTTTTCTCTAATTAATTTTGATGATTTCAGGTTTGCTTTCTTGTCCAAAATTATTTATAAATGTTAAAGCTATATGTTTTTTATCTTTAAGCAGTGAGGTGTTCAAATTAAAATTTCCCGTATCCGTTAGTGGTATTTTTACCACTAATTGATCGGTGTTTTCTAGGTCTAATTTGCGCTCTTTTTTGGCGACATACACCAAGGCATATCTCAAATTTTTTCTCTGGTCAGCTAAAATTTTAAATTGCAATGCTCCATTTTTTTCTGCAAATTGGGTACGTATTTTTACTGTGCCAAAGGTATTTTTTTGCAGAGGCGAAATAGGGGGCAGGGCCAAATTGTGGTAGTATTTTTCTCTTAATATTTTTAGAATATCCTCCTTATCTGACATCAGGGATTTGGCACTAAAAAAAACATTACCCATTACCATTTTATCTTCCCTAGCGAATTTTAATTGTTCTGGTAGTTCCTTTTTATTGTCCCAAGCTTTATCACTATTGTTTCTTATTTTGTATGGTCCATTACCAATATATAGGTTGGTATTCTCACTATTATTGGACCACCAATCTACAATCTTGCGGTGGGATGCAACGGGTAAATCCATGCTCCAATAAACTTGGGGAACCAAATAATCTATCCAACCTTTTTTCATCCATAACAATGGGTCGGCATATAGATCTTCATATGTGGTTTGGCCAGCTTTGGTGTCGGATCCACGTGGGTCGGTACTGTTGTTTTTCCAAACCCCAAATGGGCTGATGCCGAATTGAACCCATGGCTTTTTGCTTTTTATAGTTTCATGCGCATTATTTACAAGACTGTCTATATTACTCCTGCGCCAATCGTCTAAGGATTGCTGGGGTAGGGCATGTTCGGAATAGGTAACAGAATCTTCAAAAACTTCATTGGCAATTTTATAAGGGTAGAAATAGTCGTCAAAGTGTATGGCATCTATATCGTAGTTGTCAACAACTTCTCCAATAATATTTGTCAAATGTTGTTGTACTTCTGGTAATCCAGGGTTGTAATAATATTTTTTTCCATATTTTAACATCCATTCAGGATGTTGTTTATAATCGTGGTCTTTGTTCAATAATTCAATTTTTTCATCAAAAGTGGCACGGTAGGGGTTGAGCCAAGCGTGGAATTCCATTCCTTTGGAATGCGCTTCCTTTATCATCCATTGTAAGGGGTCGTAATATGGTTTTGGAGCTATACCTTCATTGCCTGTTAGGAAACGGGACCAAGGTGCATATTGCGAAGGATAAAAGGCATCCCCTGCAGTTCTGATTTGAACAATTACAGCGTTAAAATTTAAATCCTTATAAAAATCAAGGATTTTTAAATAGTCTTGTTTTTGTTTTTCAATGCTGTCCAGGCTATTTTTTGGCCAGTCTATGTTGACCACGGTAGCGATCCAAACCCCTCTAAATTCATGTTTAGGTGTTGGTATGGAAGATTTGAACACGGAACATGAGGAAAGCGTTATAATGAGTATAAAGGCAATTTTTTTAAGCATATAAAATTGATATTTAAACAAAAGGCCTAGCATTTTATTATAAATGTAGGCCTTTTGTAAACTATTACAATATTTCCTTTAAATTGATGGGTCCGAAGGGGTATTGCTGTTATTGTCCCTTTCCGTGTTAGGGTAAGGGTAGTAGTTTCTATTCCTTTCATCAGTAAATACCTTGGCACTTGTACTAGGTTCAGGACGTTCAAACCTTCTGCTGTCTTCCAAGCTAGTTCCGGTTAAGAATAACTCCAACCTGCGGTTTAGATATACCTCTTCCAATAAGGCTTCAATTGACAAATCACCGGAATAAGCAGGAATATTGGCATTTACCCCAAAGACATCATCATTGTCTGTCCTAACATTGTTTATGGCAGTTACGGCAGCCGTAATATCCGCCGAACTTTTTCGAAGATTGGCTTCTGCAATAATCAGGTTCATCTCGTCCGTTAGATACAATGGGATGGATTCCGAACCACTTTCTTCGTCAAAGAATCCTGCTAGGTCTTCAATTGGTAATTGATTTATGTTCAATTCATCCAATGGAACCAAATAGAAATCAATTCGCCCGTCTGTAGGGTCAATGGCAAAGGAATTCGGAAGTCCAAAATTATCTCTTGGTTTAAAATTGGGAACACCATTTTGAAAAACCCTGCTCCAGACTGGATTCAGATTTTGCGAATCATAGGTGAAGACCGATGCAGCAGATTGATCTACTGATGCAGCAGCCGATATGGCGGCATCATAATTCCCGGCAAAAAGATTATACCTTGCGGACATAGCCTTAAGGGTATTTTCCAAGTCTATATTTCCTCTCAATATTTCCGAACTAAACTCATCTGATATTGGGTTGGAGGAAATTAAATTCTGTGCCTCATTGAGGAGGGCAACTGCCGTATTGAATGCTTCTGTCCGAGAGACGAATGTAGCATCCCCATCTTGGCTGATAGCAACAATAGCCTGCTCATAGTTTTGAGCCATGCTACCTATTGCCATTGCCTTAAACAAATTGGCGTATGCAATCAAGCCACTTTTGGTACCGTCATTTATATTTAAATTCGGTGCATTCTTGGCGATATCTTCAGAAATAGACATTACCCGAAGCATAGTGGACCAAAGTCCGACTATATTGGAAGTAGAATTGGGAATGTCCCCTCCATCCTCAAGGTCTATCATATTTTGAAAAGTAGTAGTAATACCAGCCTCTCTAGTAGTTACTGCTGGTGTTTCCACGATCCACCTTAATCCAGTAGTGGAATATAATTGGTGCATACCTATGGTTGCAGCAAGGATACCTTCCCTAGAAGAAAAAACTTGATCGTCCGTTGCGGCGTTAGGGTTATCAAAATCGGTTTCGCAAGAGGATACCGCTACCACGGTCATCAATAATGCTATAGCCTTTGTTTTAAAATTTATATACTTTTTCATCGTTGTTTTTTTAAGTTTAGAAACTAACATTTACTCCAAATTGATACGTTTTTGGGATTGGAACTGTTGCGAAATCAAATCCTCTAACTCCGTTGCTTTGTCCAGCAGCACTTACTTCTGGATCCCATCCGGAATAATTGTCCCATGAAACAAGGTTCCTACCTACCAAACTTAACGCTACATTGTCTATGAAATCCCATTTTGGCCTAAAGTTATAGCTAAGACTTACTTCCCTTAGCTTAACGAAAGATCCGTCTTCCACAAACTCTTCGAAGATATTGGCCTGTGCACCACCGTAGCCTTTTGGAAGATTGCCCAACAATTCTTGGCCCACATTATATCCGCCCCCAAATATTACATTGTCCAATAACCTACGGTTCCAGTTGAACACTTCATAGCCTTGTACCGCATCAAATTGTACTCTCAATGAAAAGTCTTTATAGGAGATTTCATTGATTAGAGATCCAAACCATTCTGGATTAGGGTCACCTAGAACCTTTGAAGATTCACCATCATCCGTTGTACCTCTAAATGGATATCCATCCGCGTCCAAAGCTATTGTACCATCTTCATTTCTTGCGTAAAATTGTCTGTAAAAAACACCTATGGGCTCACCTTCAATAACATAGTTGGTAGAGAAACTTCCATCAAGGGTAAGTCGCCCTCCACCAGCTACATTGGTAACTTCGTTTTTATTTTTAGAGAAAGAAGCAGTAACATCCCAAGTAAAATTTTCATTTTTTACGGGTGCTGCTCTGAGGAGTAATTCAATACCTTTGTTTTCAAGGTTACCAACGTTTTCAAATCTTGAGCTATATCCACTTGATGGTGCCAAAACTCTTGGTAGTAAAAGATCAGTTACTTTTTGATGGTAATACGAGAATTCCAATCCCAGCCTATTGTTAAGGAAACCGGCATCAAAACCTAATTCAATTTCATCCTGTCGTTCAGGTTTCAAGTTTTCATTTCCTTGAGCAGTCGAAGGTATTAGGCTTACAGCACCACTTATTGCCGATGGGTTGTATACCGAAAATCTATCAAAGGCACCCAAAGCCGTAAGGTTACCAGCCTGGCCCCAAGAGGTCCTTAATTTGAAGGAGTTAAATGAATCTGAAAAAGTCTCTTTCCAGAAATCTTCATCGGATAGAACGTAGGAAGCACTGGCCTTGAAATAAAGCTGATTTCGTTCATCCTTACCAAAGGTAGAAGCCCCGTCCATTCTTACTGCCCCGTTTATATAAATTTTGTCCATGAAGGAAAAGGATTGTTGAAGGAAGGCTCCCCAATACGAAATCTGTGACCTTGATTCACCTTGTTCCAATAAACTTCCTCCTGTTGCTGTCTCCACCACGGGAGGAAGTCCAGTTGCACTAATGCCAACTCTGTCCCTTTCTTCATATTGCCAAGAACCTCCAGCAGTGGTAATAGAGTTTACATTATCCGATATATCCGTTCTATAAGTTACATTCAGGTCGCTATTGTATTGAAAACTGTTTAAATCTGACCTTCTAGCGAATCCATCAGGCAATGTAGAGGTGTTGTTGATAGGGATAAAGGCAGTGGCAGATTGGTTGTAATAATCCATTCCCAAAGTGTACTTTGCGGAAAGGTGATCGTTAAATTTACCATCCAAGGCAATGCTAGTGATAAAACGATTTGTTTTTTGTCCAAAATCAAATCGGTCCACGGCTTCCATAGGGTTGGTCCGCGCTACTAAAGGAGAAGTTACCGGATATACCCCAGATGCATCAGGTGTTGGGTTTATAGAATTATCACTAAATAAGAAGCCTGTAATTGCTCCATAGGCAGAATTGATTCCTCCATTGGGAACATCGTTACTACTACTTCTTATGTAATTAAACCCTCCAGTGATGTCTAACCATTCAGCTGCCTTTTGAGTAATATTGGCTTTAAACCCGTATCGTTTAAAGTCTGTATTTTTTACAATTCCCTCATTATCCAAATGTGAGGCCGAAAGAAAATAAGTGGTTTTTTCACTTCCTCCTCTTACAGAGAAGTAATTTTCCAAGCCAAAGCCAGTATCGAATATAGCATCTTGTAAATCATAGCGCTGAGTTGCAATGGTGGCCAAATTGTTTCTATCCGTGGCTACTTCCCAGGCTAAGGGAGTTGTATTATAATCAATCTTTTTTCTAAGTTCGTTAAGCTTGGTATTGGTCATAAATGTAAACTTGGGTTCTCCAGTCTTACCTTTTTTGGTAAAAATTTGAACTACACCGTTGCTGGCCCTAGATCCGTATATTGCAGCCGCTGCCGCACCCTTGATTATTTCTATTTTTTCAATATCGTTGGGGTTTAGGTCGGCTAGTCTATTTTGCGAGTTACCTCCTAAATCAATAAGCTCATTACTAGAATTGCTGATGATAATACCGTCCACAATGTACAGCGGGTCAGAACTACCTGCTATCGTACTGGGACCTCTAAGTCTAATACTGATACCACCTGCGGGATCGCCGGAATTCTGTTGTACCAAGGCACCAGCAACTTTACCCGCTATGGCTTGGTCTACTTGGGTAGCACCGTTATTGGTCAAATCCTCTGATCTTACAGAGGAGATAGCATTTCCTAGGGACCTCTTGTTGGCTCCTGTACCTGTACCGGTCACCACTACTTCATCCAAGCTTAAAAGATCTTCTGACAGAAGAATATCTTTTGTTATATCACCAGTGGAAGTATTAATGGATGTTTTTTGAGTGCTAAACCCTAGATAACTGATAATCAAAACATAATCCTTGTTTTCTAAAGTAGCCTTGAGGCTGTAATTGCCATCGAAATCCGAAACCGTGCCGAAAGAGCTATTTTCGATAAACACTGAAGCACCGGCTATAGGAATACCTGATCCCCTTTCCGTAATGTTTCCACTAATTGTAATTGGGGATTGTTGCCCAAATACGTTTGTACTCATTACCAGTAAGAGCCATAAAGTTAAATGGCTTGGTAACTTTCCCCTAATTGTTTGAAATTTTCTCATCGATTTTTGGAGTTAATTGTTAGTAATTATAATTCTGAAATAGAATAATTAGTAATTTCAAAAATATGCAAAATACTGCAATACCTGCAATTTTTTGCAATATATTGCGATTTTTAAAATAAATATCAGCCGCACATGGCATATTTGCAGTATTTTGCTGATATTGTGAATAAATTATATTGATAGTTTTATGCTGAAAGCCGAGAGACAACAAGTAATCGTGAATGAGGTCAGAATCCATAATAAGGTTTTGTTTACTGATATTGCAGAGTTATTGAATGTTTCGGTAGATACAATACGCCGGGATATCAAGGAGCTAAGCGTTACCAAAAAATTAAAGAAGGTACACGGTGGTGCCATTTCTTTAGGGTTTAACAATTACCAGGTTGAAAATCAGGAGATATATGAGTTGGAGAATAAATCTCGGATTGCTAGAAAGGCAATTACGTTGTTAAGGAGTGGCCAGGTGATACTTATTAGCGGAGGAACTACGAATATGGAAATTGCTAGGATGATACCTCCGAATTTGAAAATTACCTGTTTTACGCCTAGCTTACCGGTTGCAGTCCAATTAATGGCCAAATCGGATGTGGATGTGATATTGATAGGAGGTAAATTATCTAAAGATTCACAAATTGCTATTGGTGGCTGCGCGATTAATATGTTGAATGACATTAAGGTTGATATCTGTTTTTTAGGAATAAACTCGATTGATGTTAATAATGGTGTAACCGATTTTGATTGGGATATTGTTCAAATAAAAAAGGCTATGATACGCGCCTCAAAAAAAATAGTTGCCCCATTAATTTCAGAGAAGTTGAATTCTACACAACGTTTTAAAATATGTGACTTGGACAAAATAGATTTTCTAATAACTGAATTGGAGCCAGAAGACGATAAACTAATGGCCTTTAGGGAAATCAAAATAAATTTACTTTAGAAATCCTTTACAAGAGTATAGAAATGTTCAAATTCTCTGTTTTGTTTATATGCATCAACATTATTGATTCAATATTAAAATTTCCTAATTTTGCCGTTAATCTAAAAAGTATTCCTTGATTTGTGAAACAGAATTAGGTCCGATTGAAAAATTTTTAACTAAAGAATAATACGAGTAAAGGCTTTCAGATTGAATATGCTAAATTCACCGATCCAATTCACTATCTCGCTTTTATATTAAACCAACTAACAATTTATTAAATACCAAATACCACCCATAAACTATGCAAGATTATATGAAGATAACCGAATTACCATCAAATTACTCAGATTTGGAATTGATGGATACCACTACCATCCTTAACAACATGAATAAGGAGGATCAACTAATTGCGGACGCGGTGGCCTTGGTTATTCCTGAGGTGACTAAATTGGTGGATGGTTTAAAAGAAAGGTTTGATAAAGGTGGAAGGTTGTTTTATATAGGTGCAGGAACCAGTGGGCGATTAGGGGTTTTGGATGCCTCAGAGATACCACCAACCTTCGGATTGCCCCATGATCGGGTGATAGGATTGATTGCGGGTGGCGATGTTGCTCTTAGAAATCCCGTTGAAAATGCCGAGGATGATGCGGTACAGGCATGGAAAGATTTGGAGGCTTATAATATTACTAAAAACGACACTATTGTAGGGATAGCTGCATCCGGCACAACACCTTACGTAATAGGTGGGGTAAAAGAGGCGGCTGCTCATGGATTGTTAACGGCGTGTATTACCAATAATCCTGGATCACCATTAACCCAGGCTGTAGAAATTCCTATTGCGGTAAATGTAGGTCCAGAATTTCTTACGGGAAGTACTAGGATGAAAAGCGGAACCTCACAAAAACTGGTTCTTAATATGATATCGACTGCTTTAATGATTAGAATTGGCAGGGTAAAAGGCAATAAAATGGTGAACATGCAACTTACCAATGAAAAATTGGTGGATCGCGGTACCCGATATTTGGTAGAAGAACTGAAAATTGACTACACCGAGGCTGAAGAGTTATTGAAGAAATACGGTTCGGTTAAAAAGGCAATTGATTCTAGAAATGGATAAATTTATTCTTTGCTTATTGCAGAAACTTCTTTTTCAGTAACCATTTTATCACTTTTATTGCCCCAGGAGTTTAAGATATAGTTCATTACGTCGGCAATTTCGTCGTCATAGAGGCCCATAGTGGCCATGGTGTTATTGTAGGTAACTCCATTGACGATGATTTCTCCCTGTTGTCCATATTTTATACCCCGAATGCTTTCGACTCTTTTTTTTAGCAAATAATCAGACTTGGCCAAGGGAGGGAACGTCTTTTCAACACCCTCACCATTCGTCATATGGCAGGTAACGCAAAAGTCTGTATAGATGTCCTTCCCTCTGTTGATACTTTCTTCCAATTCCTTGTCTTGGAATAGAAAAAAAGACAATATAAAAATGGTTGAAATATAAGATAAGAGCAATAGCTTCATGTTTTATATTTTGAAGTTTTTAATAAAGAAAATGACGGTTATTTTTTTGGCACTAATTTGTAGATTCCCTTGCCTTCAACGGCAACATAAATATAGCCATCCGGACCTTGGCGCACATCGCGCACCCGTCCCAGGTCTGGCATTAATTTTTCTCTGTAAATAACTTTATTTCCCTTAAGTTCTAAGCGCTCCAAATATTGAAATTTTAAAGAGCCGACCAATAAATTGCCTTTCCAATCCGGGTATTTGTCAGAAGTAACGAAAGCCATTCCACTGGGAGCAATAGAAGGAACCCAATAATATAATGGTTGTTCCATCCCTTCCATTTCTGTTTTGTCCGTGATAGGGGTGCCACTATAATTTATTCCATACGTGATAACCGGCCATCCGTAATTTTTTCCTTTTGCAATTATGTTTACTTCATCTCCACCCTGTGGGCCATGTTCGTTATCCCAAATCTCCCCGGTAATTGGGTTTTTGGCCAGGCCTTGCGGATTTCTATGTCCATAACTAAATATAGCCTTTTTTGCTCCTTCGGTGTTTACAAAAGGGTTGTCTGCAGGTATAGTGCCGTCTGCGTTTAAGCGGTAAATCTTTCCTCCATCCTTGGTAATATCTTGTGGATTAACGTCCCTTTCCCCACGTTCCCCAATCGAAAAGTATAAATATCCTTCATTATCAAAGGCAATCCGGGATCCAAAGTGGTTTCCACCTGTAGTATTTGGAGTGGCTTTGTATAGTAATTGGGTGTCGGTAAGGCTGTTGTTATTTAATTTTGCTCTTATAATGGCTGTATTTCCACCTTTATCTTCACCTTCTTCGGAAGCGTGTGATATATATATCCATCCATTATTGGCATAATCGGGATGTAAAACAATATCCAACAAACCTCCTTGACCTCTGTTATACACTGTAGGTGAATTGCTCACCACATTTTTTTTGCCATCCTTAAAATGGATCAATTGGCCTGCCTTTTCGGTAATTAGCATACTGCCATCAGGAAGGAAGGTAAATCCCCACGGAACCTGCAGTTCATCGATTATTAGTTCAGCAGTAAAGGGTGGGTTATCTGATGTATTTACTTCATTTTCAGTTTGTTGTGCGCAAGAAAAATTTAACGACAATAAACAGATGAATATAATTGAGATACTATTTTTCATAATTCAACGTTAAATAATTAATAATAAAGCTAAGGACGCTAAAGATAATTATAAAATATAAGTTTAAACTATTACAATAAAAATATACTTTGATTTCCCCAAGTCGGAATATATTTTGTAAAACCTACTTAACCTATGCTCCCAAAAAAACCAAGGCATGTTTACTATGCCCTACTTTTGATAGCCCTAAGCATTGTGTTTAGTGTATCGAAGGCAAATTCGATAGTTTATGAGCTTATTGCGGATGTTACTTCTGCGGTCGAAAATATAAACTCGACGGAAATGCTCGTTCGGCAAGCAAAAGATAATAACCTACTAGACAACGCTCAAGCCAATGTGGTAGAAGCGGTTAATATTGATGCTATTTCAAGTCCAATGATGTTTGCTACAATCATCAATGGGGCAAACGAAGAGGTAACATGTACCAATGACGGTAGTACCCTAGCAAAATTTTTCCTTTGCGGAACAGGTGATGATAGAACTCTTTCTGTAAGTGGAAGTGGTACTATTACCTGGCAAAAGCTGTCCTCAAGCTGTTCGTTTGTAGGAACCGACACCTGTCCTGTGAAAGACAATAGTTGTTATGGACCGGCTGTTACGAGTGCAACTTATTTTCTTGACGCCAGTGACTCTTCCGTTTCGGGGGAATATCGCGTTAGGGTAGGGTCCGGGGCCTTTTATTATTTTAGGGTTTCTTCCAATCCATTGAATCCGCAGCTTAGTACCCAGAATATTATTTGTGGTAATCCAGGAAGGGTAGAGGTAACCAATGTTCCTGCAGGATATGAATACAGTCTTAATTCTCCAGCAGGTCCTTATCAGGACAATCCGTATTTCGATATATTGACTGCTGGTAATTATCAAGTATATACTAGGTTAAAGAACGCTTCTCCAAGTGCTTGTGTATTTCCTTCACAAACAGTAACTATTAGTGAAGTAGATATGACCGTGGTTGTTTCCAAGGTAGACATCACCTGTAGTGGGGACAAGGGTAGTATAAGCATTAATATTTCTGGAGTACCTGGATTTTATAGTTATAGGTTAATTAGAAATGGTGTCACCATGAACACCTATGGTCCTAACGGGTCAAATACTCACACATTTAATAATCTTGGAGCTGGTACCTATTCAGTATCGGTTCAGGCAGGAAGTAGTTGTACCCAAACTATAAGTACAATCAGCGGAAATCCTATTACTATTGGTGCCGGATTGGTTCCTGTAGATGCCACCGCATTTGCGACCGATAGTTTTGGTTGCGGTGCCACAGCTGTAAATATTACCATAGATGCTAGCGGCGGTACGGGACCATATCAATATAATGTAAATGGAGGAGCTTTCGGAAGTAGTTTTGCTAGTGCTACTACGCATACCGTGAGCAGTCCTGGAACTTATAATATTATAGTAAGGGATGCCAATGGATGTACCAAAAATGCATCTGTAGATGTTGAAAATATTCCCCCTCCAGTATATAATATCACCACTGTTGATGCAAATTGTGGGGGATCCAATAACGGAAGCATTACCGTTAATGTTACCAATAGTAATGGTTACAACTTGGTGTATAGTATTAACAATGGTGGTTCTTTTCAGAACAGTAATGTCTTTTCCAATTTAGCACCTGGTAATTATAATGTAGTACTTAGGTATCAACAGGATACTTTTTCCTGTACCACTCCTGCGGTAAGTAGATCCATAGGCACTCCATCTACCATTTTGGGTAATGCCAACGCCACTCAAACCCCAAGTTGTATCAATGAAAGTGGGGGGCAAATTACCTTTTCGGGAATTAGTGGCGGTGTAGGACCATACGAATATAGTATTGGTTCGGGGTTCATTCTTAACAATACAGTGTTTAATGGGATTTCCGCAGGAACCTATTCCCCTCAAATACGGGATGCCAATGGCTGTGTTACCACTTTACCGAACATTGTGTTTAGTCCATTGAATAAACCTACCGATATCGATTTTACCGTATCCAGTATTGATTGTGCAACGGGCACGGCATCTGTTTCCTTGGCAGTAACTGGGGGAGCGACAATAAGTACTTATGAAATAATAGCCCCAATAACTGCCAGTAACGCTACCGGGGTTTTTCCTGGACTGGGATTGGGTAGTTATACTTTTAGGGTAACCGATTCTGCGGGCTGTAGCTATAATGAAAGTTTTGCCATTACCGATATTAGTTCTATTGGAGTTGCCAGTCAGTTGCTCACTAACGTAACTTGTTTTGGAGATAGTGATGGTGCCGGTCGTTTTATTGTAGACGGATTTAGTGGTACTTATAAATATCAAATAGATGCAAATCCAGAGGTTACTGGTCAAACTTCCAATATTGTTGCAGTAGGAGGATTATCTGCAGGTTCCTATACTATAACGGTAACCGATGAAGATACCAACTGTGTTGATACAGCTACCTTGACCATTTCTGAGCCAGTAACTGCACTGACTATGGCACCTATCTGGACCGATATGAGTTGCCAGAATAACAATAGGGGAGCAGTAAACGGGAATGCTTCTGGTGGATGGGGCAGCTATAAATATACACTTACTAGGCCTAATGGAAGTACTGTAGGACCAAAGAGTAATCCAAATTTCACAGGCTTAACGGATGATTCAGGGGCCTATACTATTCTGGTAGAAGATGGTGGGGGTTGTACTGCATCCGCCAGTTATACTTTTACTATTCTTACAGCACCTACTTTGGTGTTGGATACTGGAGCTTCCGATTTCTGTTTTGATAGTGCCGATGCAACGACCATGGTTGTCAATGCCAGTGGGGGAGATGGTAATTATGAATATCGAATTGATAATGGAGCTTGGGTTGCCGGAGGTGCCAGTGCAAGCTTTGGAGGTCTTACTCCGGGCAACCATACCATTCAGGTTAGAGATGGAAATAACTGTATAGATGATGTTGTTAGGAACATAAGAGCCCAGACGACTACGACAGTAAGTATTCAAAAAGAACTTACCTGTAGTTTGGTACCAGGTGCAGGAGATGCCGATATCCGAGTTAATATAGGTAATGGGAACCTTCCTTATGGCACCTATGAAGTTGATTTTAATGGTGGGGGATACGGACCCACTACGCCTATTGCAGGGAGTAGTTTTGTGTATACCACGCCTAGCCAGGGAACCTATCAGTTCCGGATTACGGATGGTTCAGGTTGTGTGGTAGAAACCAATGTGGTTACTATTAGTGCGACTGATGTATTGGTAGCTACGGCAGATGTTACGGATCCACGATGTGGGGATCCTAATACGGGGGTAGTGGAATTATTACCCGATACCACTGTGGGGGTAGCACCATATGCATATAGTGCAGATGGTGGCTTTACTTATACAAATCAGGCCGTATATGGTAATCTTTCACCAGGAAATTATACCTATTATGTAAGGGATAGTAGAGGGTGTTTTATAGATGTTGATTTTACAGTAGGACCACCAGTAGCAGGAGTTGATGCTACAGTAGTTGCCAATGATGCAGTATGCTCAGCAGGCATAGCTAATGGATCTATAGACGTTACAGCTATAACCAATGGAAACCCTGATTATACTTATACTCTTTTGAACGCAGCAGGAGGAATAGTTAATACTATTGGACCAACAGCTCGTACGTCGGAAAGCTTTTTGAATCTACCACAGGGAACTTATACGGTTATAACAAGGGATGCCTCCGGATGTGAGGATCGTGATGCGGTAACTATAGGTCAAAACACAATCGATTTGGTTCCTGTTTCAACAACAGATCCACAAGATTGTACAACTACATTTACATATATTGTAAATATCGTTGGAGGGACACCTGGTTACCAGATTGGCTTACTTGGTGAGACGCTTAATCCGGTTACCGTAGCACCATATAGCTATGATTTTACGGGACAGATCCAATACGGTGCTACTTATTTTGTTGAGGTTATAGATGCTTTGGGATGTAGGTATGTTGAGCAGATAGACCCTATTCCAGGACCTTCACTGACGGTCAATGCCACTTCGACCTCTGCTTCTTGTGATATTGCGGGCAATGGGACCATTTCCTACAACGTTACTGGTACCTCTGGGGCCAATGTTGAAATTAATGTGTATGATACGGATACTGGTAGTTTGATAGTAGGATATGGGGCTATGATAATTCCAGCGGCGGGTCCATACCCAGATCTTACGGGACTTAACCCTGGGAATTATCAAATTTTCGCTGAAGATCTTACCAGTGGTTGTGTTGGTGAGGCATTGGTATCCATAATCCAAGATATCCCGACCGTTAGCATTGATAGTAATACCAATGCCAATTGCAACGACCCAAACGGACATCTGATCGTGCGGGGTGTAGGGGGAACAGGACCTTACCAGTTTTCCGTAGTGCCTACAACAACAGCGGTGGGGGCATATTCGACTACTACCAACTATGATTTGGCACCTGGTGTTTACGATGTTTATGTACAGGATGCCAGTGGTTGTGAATCTGTAAGTACGGTAACCATTTCTATGGATCCTGGAGTGCCAGCACTTACTATAGATGTAACTAATCAATGTTTTGTAGTGACTTCCTATAATGTAGCGGTAACCTCTCCATTAAATAGTGGCCCAGCCCCTGAGACTACCTTTCAGTACGATATAGGCTCTGGATTTCAAGATAGCCCTAATTTTATTGTTCCCAATCCCGGAACTTATACCATGACAGTTCGGGATGGTAATGGATGTACAGCAACCAATATTTTTGAAGTATTCGATTTCTTTTCCATTACGGCATCTGCCTCCGCGGAACCTTCCTGTAATAATGCAGATGGAAGTATTACGGTAGTAACTTCAGGTGGTAGTGGGGATTTTGATTATGTGCTGGATGATGGCGCTGGTTTTGTAGTCAGTCAGTCTGATGATCCTTTATTTACGACTTTACCTCCAGGAAATTATACCATAACTGTTACAGATAGAAGTTCCAACACCCCTACGCTTTGTACGGATAGTGCTGTGGTTGAAATTATTTCAGTAGATGAGCCTATAATAGATACGGCATTACCGGAAGATATTACTTGCTTTGGAAGTGCCGATGGCAGTATTACGGTGGATTTGATCGATGCTTCGGCCACTGACGGGCCTTTCGTATATAATTTGTATGACAGTTCCAATACTTTGGTGATAAGTCAGGCAGACGCTATTTTCGAAAACTTAACTGCCGATATCTATTCCGTTGAGGTGGTGTCTAGTAGAGGGTGTATGTCAACTCGTGTATCTGCAACAATTGTAGAACCTACAGCACTAATTGGCGCGGCTAATGCCCCTGCCTTTACATGTAACCCCGCCAGCAATACGTTTAATACATCTACTATTACGGCATACGCCGATACCAACGGTGATGGTTCCGGTACTTTGACAGGAACAGGGCCCTACACTTACAGTATTAATGATGGAACGGCAGTGTTTGATGGGACCAATTTCCAGAGCAGCAATACCTTTGAGATTATTGATAATGGTAGTCCCCAAACTATAATAGTCACTATACGGGATAATAATGGTTGCGAAGTTTCGGATACGGTCAACTTAACGCCTCCATCGGGATTAACCTTCAGTTTTAATGAACTTACCTCTATTACTTGCGATGCATCTGGATCAGGTGTTATGGCCAGTACGGTAGAAATAATTATTAATGAAGGACCGGGAAATTACGGTGTGGAAATATTGCCTTTAGGCTCACAGCCCGAACGTCTTACAAGTGGATCCGATAGGCTTGTGTGGGATTTGGATACTCCCGGGGATTATATTTTTGCGGTTCGGGATATTGCCAATGGGGGTTGTTTATTTGTTACCCCCACATATAATGTTCCCGATTACAATCTTATCGAGGCCATTATTAATGAGGTGAAACCGGTAACCTGTTTTAATGGAACTGATGGAGAGATAAGTATAGAGGTCAACAATTATACGGGTATTTATAATTATGAAGTATTTACCCGCGATGCAGCAGGTGTTGAGACGAGTACTGGAGTAACCGGAAGTTTTGATACAGCCAATCCTATTAGTAGCCCAGAAATAATAACAGGTGTGCCAGCGGGCAATTTGTTAGTACGTGTAGAAGCAGTGGATAGTCCATTTTGTGATACCGTTAGTAATACAACTACGGTACATGGTCCGGATAGACCCTTGGATCCCACACCAGCACAAACAGCGGATGTAACTTGTTTTATTCCTGGTAGGGGTGAGATTACTGTTTCCGGTGATGGTGGCTGGGGAGGCTATGAATATCAACTGGAGTTGGAAACTGCGCCGGGAGTCTATCTTATGATAGCACCTTTTTCTACCAATAATGTGTTTAGTGATTTAATAAGTGGTACTTATCAAGTGAGTATAAGTGACTCTGGCGGGTGTGTGGTAATGGAAGATTTCACCATTAATCCACCTGTGCCCATTGCGTCAGATATTAGAATAGTGCAGCCATTATTATGTCCTGGCTCGAACGACGGAATTATTGAAGCCTATAATGTAACAGGAGGGGAGGACATCAACGGTGATGGCGAAGAATATCTGTTTCAGTTAAATAGGTTGGATACTTTGGGGAATATTGTAAATACAAGTGGTTTGCAAGAATCAGCCGTTTTTCCAAACTTACCCACAGGAAATTATACTATAGTGGTTTATGATGGTTGGGGATGTAGCTTTACCACGCTTCCCATTTTTATCCAAGACCCACTTCCTGTGGATGCCGATTTGCTGGAAACTTTGGCTCCTGGTTGCGGGGATGAGGGCCGAATGGAACTTACTATTGTTAACCCAGTACCGGGAATGGAGTATTTTTATCGTAGGTCTGGCACCGCAGATCCCTTTGTTTCTTTTGGGGGTATTGGTATAATTACCGCAGAAATAATAATACCTGATGTAAATGTAAACCCAGGACCTTATCAGTTTGATGTACAGAATGGGAACGGCTGTCCTGAGCAGAAGTCCAATGAAATTAACCTGGATCCAGCCTTGCCGCTGGTCATAGCCTTGGATTTGGTAGATGCCAATATTAAATGTGCGGGTCAACCTACGGGTATTGTCCGATCCGAGGCATTTGGTGGGGTCGGGAATTATATTTACACCTTGGTAAATAATATTTTGGATACTGGGGTACCGGGAGTGCCAAGAGTCCCCCTTGCTGCTGATATTGTTAGCGGGCCACAAAATTCGGGTATTTTTAGGGATTTACCTCCTGGGACATATTATGTATATGCCACTAGTCAAGGATGTACTGCAATTTCCGGTGAAATTTTAATTACGCCAAAAGATCCATTAATATTGGATCGTTTAGAAGCGGTCCCAGTAAGTTGTAATGGAGATACCAATGGTCAGGTCATTATTGAAGCCAGCGGTGGTACCGGAAAAATTCGTTTTTCTATTTCCGATACCTTAAGTGAGTTTTTTGAAGGGGAAGATCCATCGAATCCTAATTTTTTCACCTTTACGGATTTGCCCCCTGGAACATATGAAATTATAGTACAGGACGAATTGGGCTGTAATATTTTACAGGAAGTGACCATATTGGAACCGGAAGAATTGGTAGTGGCCAATGTGGATACCACCCCGGAAACCTGTATTATGGCTTCAGATGGTTCGGCACAGCTAACCATGATGGGAGGAACGCCTTTTACGGATACCTTAAGTGGAGTGGAATATTATGAGACCAAAATTATTGGACCAAACTCTGTTGGGGATGAAGTTTTTGTTAGAAACGATTCATTGTTTTTCGATAACCTAATGGGTGGTGAGACCTATGTGGTGTTCATTAGGGATTCTATGGGTTGTGAGGCAAATGCGGTAGTTCCTATCCTTATTGGTGTCGATTTAAACTCAGAGCCGATCGTAGAATATGGTTGTGAGGGAATATTCCCCAATAGCACGGTTACAATTCGTATGGCGGATGCTAGTTTAATGCCGAGGCTGCTGTTTTCACTGGACGTAGATGATATGACCATGGCAAATACCCAAACTGTTTTTGGTGATTTAAGCGCCGGTAACCATACTGTTTATATCTATCATGAAAATGGATGTGCCACATCTGTTGATTTTACAGTGGATGCCTTTGAACCCTTGACCCTGACAGCGATAAAAACAGGTCCCAATGAAGTAACTGCAATGGCTACAGGTGGATTTGGAGGTTATGAATATTTCTTCCAAGGAGATTCTTTTGGGGTGGTAAATGTATTTTTATCCAACCAAGATGCCAATGTAACGGTAAGAGTGGAAGATATAATGGGGTGTGAAGCTACCATTACTATACCATTTAAATTTACTGGAATGTTGGAAGTCCCCAATTTCTTCACCCCTAATGGGGATAATATGAATGACGAATGGTATCCTGGAAATAGGGATTATTTTCCAAATATAGAAGTTAAGATTTACGACCGTTACGGTAGGGTTGTGGCTATCTTAAACCAGGTATCCGGATGGGACGGTAATTATGATGGCAAGGCAGTACCCTCAGGGGATTATTGGTATGAAGTGAATGCCAATGATGAGGATAAACAACAATTCTTTGGGCATTTCACCCTCTATAGATAGCGGAATTATTCTTTAGACCAGAATATTAAAATCTATAAGCTAATAGGAGTACGGTGATCGAGGGAACTAGGCCTTTTTGTCGGGATTTATGTTTCAATACGCTGATCCTTGGACAGGTTACTTTTTACCTGTATATTTCCATGAAAAGGGCACTAAAATCTTTAGTGCTCTTTTTTATGACATATAACTTTTTATTTAGAAGGATTGTACTATATTTGCAGTCCGAAAAAACAGCTATATTTTTTCATTGAAACTGTATAGATGACCATTTCGGGGATGTACCACGCCTGAGGCGTGGCAGGTCTCACCCGGTTTGTAACGCAAGGCGTTATTATTGCGCCGCGTTTGGGATGCGGAGGTCGTCACGCTTTGGGCGTGACCACCCTAAGAAAGATAGTATATGTTCGTTTATATTTTATATAGCGAAAAACGTTCAAGATATTACGTAGGTCAAACTGCTGATATTAGAAAAAGATTGATAAGACATAACCTTGGTGTTGTTCCTTCTACAAAGGGTGGAGCGCCTTGGGAGTTAGTTTTGCAAATTGAAGTCTTGTCGCGTTCGGAAGCAATTGTTTTAGAACACAGGATAAAGAAAAGAGGAGCAAAACGTTTTATAGATGACCATTTCGGGGTGTAGCGTAGCCCGGTTATCGCGCCGCGTTTGGGACGCGGAGGTCGTCACGCTTTGGGCGTGACCACCCTAAGAAAGATAGTATATGTTCGTTTATATTTTATATAGCGAGAAACGTTCAAGATATTACGTAGGTCAGACTACGGATATCATAAAAAGATTGAAAAGACATAACCTCGGGATTGTTCCTTCCACCAAGAGTGGGGTCCCTTGGAAATTAGTTTTGCAACTGGAAGTATTATCTCGCTCGGAAGCCTTGATTTTGGAGCGACGTATAAAGAAAAGAGGAGCAAAACGTTTTATAGATGACCATTTCGGGGTGTAGCGTAGCCCGGTTATCGCGCCGCGTTTGGGACGCGGAGGTCGCAGGTTCGAATCCTGCCACCCCGACAAAAAGGGTGTCAAAAGACACCAAAATTGTACTAATCGTATGAAAACCAAGGATTTAAATTATCCTTGGTTTCATTTGAATAGTTTTGAAATCATAATCGAACGTGTCCTATTACGTGTCCTATTTCGGGAAACGTTTTTAGTAACTTTAATACGTTCAACTTATCGCAATAGACTTTTCACGGCGATTTGACTTTCGTTTAACGGATTCAATAATCTTAAAAAACGAGAGTGATGAAAACTACACACACTTTTATTATCCACTTTTGGTTGAAAAAAAAATCAATCCGAAAAGATGGCACAACTCCTATTTACGCACGCTTAAGGCTGGACGGTATTTCTATTGATATCAGTACCAAAGAATCAGTATTTGAGGAATATTGGTGTCCCAAAGCCGAACGGGTGAACTTAAAGGTCAAAAATGCAAGCTTCGTAAACGATACCTTGGATGATATATCCTCAGAAATCAAGGATTCTTATCGGACTTTATTACAAGAGGGAAGATATCTTACCGTTCAAGCAATTAAGCTTAGATACTTAGGCGAGGATAGCCCATTAAGAACGTTAAGGGAACTTTTCAAATATCATCAGAAAAATGAAATTCCAAAGCTTGAAAAAGGTACAGCAAAGAATTATGGCGCTACCGAGAAGTATCTGCAATCCTTTATGTCTGAGAAATACAGAACGTCAGATATCCCACTTGCTCAAATTAACTACGCTTTTGTTTTGAGCTTTGATAATTATCTCAGGACATGTAAGCCGCTCATAAAATCACAACCTTTAAGTAATAATGGGATCATGAAGCATATGGAGCGTTTTAAGAAAATGACGACCATCGCTTGCAAACTTGATTGTTTAAAGCAAGATCCATTCGCTTTTTTCAGTGCGAAGTTCACTCCTTACGATCGGCAATATTTGAACATCGAAGAGCTAAAGTTGATTGAGGAACTTGATTTGAAAGATATCGGTTTACGTAGGGTTCGCGATTGTTTCGTCTTTGCCTGCTATACCGGACTTTCTTATATCGATGTAAAAGAGTTAAGACCCGAGCAGGTTGTTACTGGTATTGATGGAGGCGAGTGGATTTTTACGAAACGAGCAAAAAGCAAAACATCCGTTAAGATTCCATTACTGCGTAAGGCAAAGGAAGTACTGGTCAAATACTCGGGTACAGGTTACGGAAACAAGAAGGAATTACTGTTACCTGTTTATGCCAACCAGAAGTGCAACTCGTATTTGAAAAAAATCGTCGCCAAATGTAAAATCGATAAGAATATTTCATTCCATGCGGCAAGGCACACATTTGCAACTGCCGTGACCTTAGCCAATGGAGTACCCCTTGAAACGGTTTCAAAATTACTAGGACATACAAGACTTTCTACCACTCAAATATATGCAAGGGTGATGGAAAAGAAAATTAGTGAAGATATTGGTGTTTTAAGGACAAAACTCAAATTGGCTGAGACACCTTTGGTTAGACACGTATCGACGAGTGCATGAAAATTAATGCTTTAGAATCGCAGTGAAATTAGTGACTTAAGTAAAGGCATATTTTTTGAAATTCATTTTTGGCATAAATATCTTATTTTTAACGATATCTAGGTTCCCATGTTCCCGGATAGAAAATTAGGTAACACTAACTGTTGCTGTTTAAAGGTTATCGTATATGCGATTTTCATCCATATGAAGTTACCCTTAATCCGACTATAGTGTTCTTATCTTGTTCAATGTCATACGACCTGTGGACAAGTGCGATTGATTACTGAACAGAGTAAATGGTATATGTATGCTACACATCATCACAACGGGAGGGACTATTGAAGGACTGGAATACGATAATCCGGAAAATAGGTCAACCAGCTCAACCGTATCGATTTCAGACTTTTTTGAGTCCGCTAATATTTCGTTCAGGTATACTATTGACACTGCTTTTCAAAAAGATAGCCGTTTTATAACACCTGAGGATAGAATGGAATTGGCTGAAAAAGTAGCTACTTCTGATTGTGAGTATTTTCTGATTACCCATGGTACTTTAACCATGTCGGAAACTGCTAAATTCTTGGGTAGGCTAGGCCTGGATAAAACAATTGTTTTGGTTGGCGCACTCATTCTAGGGACACAGAAAAATACCGATGCTCCTTTCAATTTAGGATATGCCTTAGGGGTTATTGAATTTTTGGAAAAAGGAGTATATGTGGCAATGAACGGTAGCGTATTTTCCTGGGAGAATGTCAGGAAGAATTTAGAAACCAATCGTTTTGAAAAGGAATTCTAAAGTACAGCTATTATGTTTGGAACAACAATACATTGGACTACTTTCTTCTATTTATTAATCGAAATTTTTATCGTTGTATTCGCTTATTTTCAAAGCAGAAGGCTGAAACATAATAATCTTAACCGGTTTTTGATTTTAGGTTGCTTGTTTATTCTTTACAATTTTACAGGTGGTTTGTTGCCAGTCAATAATTTTCCAGGTCCATTTATTCTTCAATACGTAATTACATATGGGGTGGCAATCACAATGTGCGTTTATGTTGCCTATTACTTTTACAATGAGTACGATATCAGTTTTTTGAAATTTGGATTAACTGTTTCCAATATTGCGTACTATGTTGTGGGGTGCTTCCTTTTGCTTTTTCTGGTTCCTTATTTTTTAACAAACTCCGTTGACGTTGGCCGGTTCTACTTTTCAGTCCCGGTTTCTGGAATCTGTCTTTATATCTGTTGGGCTTTTTTTACAAGAATGTCAAACCCTTTAAACTCGAATAAGTTCATTTCACGACGTAACAAGTTGTCTATAATAAGTATTACCTGTATAGCTGTATTACCTCTTCTGACCGTAATTGGAGATTACCAATGGTTGACTTTTACGGTAACTAATATTTCATTCTTTGTGATTACCGCTATGGAGATAGATCGTTATTTATACCTCTTGGAGCACAAGAGCAAACTGGTCGAAATTCTTGAATTTTACAGCGACAACAAAGAACAGTTTTTAAAACCAAAATTTTTTAATAAAGGTTTGACAAGACGGGAGATTGAAATTGCAATGTCAGTCTTGGGCGATCGCAGTTATAAAGAGATTGGGGAGGACCTATTTATCGCTGAAAGCACTGTATCCAAACATGCATCCAATATTTTCAAAAAAATGAACGTCAACAGTAGGGCTGAATTTCTAAGTAGGTTTACATCTAAAAATTGATGATTATTATAAAATTAAGAAATCCGTATTTTTAATACGGACTTTCCCGTACAGAAAATACGGTTGCAAACTTTAAGTGTTTTAAACGTGTACAGTATATTTAAGTGAACCCGAAAATGAATTGGTCAGATTCAATTGTGGCTATGTTGTCGGGTAAAAATTGCTATGTATAGAACGTCAATTTCACAGCCAAACCTCAATTAATTTGTCTTTTCTTGGCCTCTATGCAATTGTAGAATTGTAACCGGGAAGCAATGGATTTTAAACCATTTATAGAAGGCCTTCAAAGCGAGTTGAAAGAGGCGCAGGTGAATATTCCCAATATGATCAAGCGTGCAAATCATTCAATTCGCTTATGTCATACGGTGCTTTCCTTATTTAAAAAAAATGTTGTACAGGAGGGTTTCGAGTCAGTCGAAAAGGAAATTGAGTTCTTTAAGAATTACAAATCAGTACCATCCACACATCTAGTCTATTACGCTCAAATTCGATCTTTCGAATTGGAATTTCCAAAGGCGAACCTAGAAGCACAGCGTAAATTCATCAAAAAAAGATTGAACCGTTTAAATCGTTTCTATCGGAGTCATATCGATTTTATTGAATACATTGAATCTGGTCGAACGCATTTCGATGAACAATATTTTACCAGAAAATATTTTAATTTATTTCCTATGATCTCGCCACACATCTACTTTCATGACCCGGATTTTAGTACGCCGAAGGACATCCTTTTGGCGGAGTTCAAAGCCTTTGATGCGTTTGTGGTATATCTACAAAACCGGATGATAGATAAATCAAAAGTGCATATAGAAAAACCTGGGGAACTTAAAGCGCAAATAAATCTACAATGGACGGCTTCAAAGTCGGCTTTAATCGAACTGGTATATGCCTTGCATTATAATCGAGTGATTAATAATGGCAATGCGGATATTAAGGATATAGCATTGGCCTTTCAGCAGGTACTACATTTTGATTTAGGTGATTTCTATAAAACTTTTTCTGAGATTAAATCTAGAAAAATCAGCAGAACGAAATTTCTCGATGATTTGGCTTCTGGTTTGCAATCCCACATGGATAGTAGTGAGGAATAAAGCTTGCCAACCCTGCTATTTATGGAGTTTAATCACCGTACTCCGGTCGACCTCCGGTAATTGAAAAAATCGCCTTTGAAAGGCTCACTTATTTGTATTTGATGCTAAACAATGTCGGATTAAGTCCATGAATCACATCAAATTCTGAAATGTTAAATTTTCACCGTACTCCGGTCGTACTGGTGAATAAAACCCATTAAACCTATTCATATTTGTTCTCGAAAAGTCAAATTGCTGTAATCCCACCGCTTCTAAAAAAGATAACCTAGCGGTGGGATTTTAAAAAAAAAAGGAACAAATGCCAACAAGTATTATAACAACGGACGATTTAAGGGAATTTAAAATGGAGCTTCTGGAAGAATTTGAGGAGTTACTTTCCAATTATTTGAAAACCGAAACCCCAAAAACCTGGTTAAGATCCTCAGATGTAAAGAAAATGCTGAAAATCAGTCATAGTACTTTGCAAAATCTAAGGAATAAAAATATTATCAACGCCCACAAAATTGAGGGTATCTTTTTTTATGATGCTGCCGAAATAGATAAAATATTGATGGGTAGCCAAACATCAAATGAAATTGATGGGAAATGAACTACATAAAACATTTGAACGCGGCCTTTCATGAATTCTATGCCGATAACAGACTACATAGTGGGCACATCAGTTTATACATGGCCTTATTCTTCTATTGGAATCTACACTATTTCCCTGATGCATTTTATGCCAATCGTATCGAGATCATGAAATTGGCTAAAATAGGTTCGCGATCTACCTATCATCGCCTTATCAAAGAACTGTCCGAATGGGAATACATCAATTATGTGCCAACCCAAAATCCAACCCAAAAAACAATGGTATGTATGTCTCACATCTGTACCGATAGTAGTACAGAAACAGGACTTACAGGTACATTAATGCGACGCTACTGTCCTAAAAATGTACCACTGTCCTTATATAATAAACAATCTAAACATTCAAAACTATCTACGAAGAGAAAGCCAAAAAATGAATTGGAGGTTATTGATTTTTTTAAATCAAAAAAATGGCCGTCTAAGGATGCCCTAAAATTTTACAATCACTATGAAGGCGTAGGATGGAAAATTGGGGGCAAAGTAAAAATAGAGAATTGGGAGGCCATTGCAGAAAACTGGATGTTAAAGGCAGAAGAACTTAAGAAAACCCCAACCCTCCAAATAGTATCAAAGAACACTGATTTTTTAATGATCAATGAGCAAAAGAACTATGGCGAACCCCTCTAAAATTACAGAAGGCAGCGTTGTGTACTCCTTAGGGGAATTCGACGGTACAAAGGTGGAGTATGATTTTGCAAAAGTTCTAATTTATTTGGAAGCGAAAGGCAGAATGTTGTTTGGCAAACATTTTAAGATTTACGAGGAGGATAAAAGTATCCTTTTAAGACTCTGCAACTATATGGTTCGAGACTATGAAAACTGCGCTAAATATGGGATAAATCCTGACAAGGGTATTTTGTTGACGGGCCCGGTTGGCTGCGGTAAGACCAGTTTAATGCGGTTGATTCGCTATATCGTGCCGCACAGACGCGCTTATGAAATTATCCCGGCAAGAAATGTTGCCTTTGGTTTTAATCATATTGGATTCAAGATTATTGAAGATTATGGCAATGGGCACTTTTACTGTTTTGATGATCTGGGAGTAGAACCTATAGGCCGCTATTTTGGAAAGGATTGTAACGTGTTGGGTGAAATTATTCTTTCTAGACATGAGCTGTTTCTACAGGCGAAGATTCCTACCCACGCGACCACTAATCTAAATGCCGAAGAATTGGAAGAACGCTACGGAAAACGGGTACGAAGCCGAATGCGGCAAATGTTCAATTTGATCGCTTTCGACAAGAATACCAAGGATAAAAGAATCTAAAAAACCACGATATGAAAATTGCAACCTTCAACATTCAAAATTTATTCCATCGCCATATGGATTTTATTACAACCTCTAGAACTAAAAATGCTACGGATTGGATTTCCGAGTTGGACCATCTTTTACGAAAACCGATTAAGAGCTTTACTGATAATGAGCGCATCAACATTCTATCATTTCTTCTTGGGTTTGAAAAGATTGAAGACAATCCGTATGCTATTTTGAAAAGTAGGGCAGGGGAACTGTGTTTTAAGGGAAGGATATTGGAAAATAGTACCAAAGCTTCTTTTCTAACGGACTGGCAGGGCTGGGTGAAATTAGGGAACCGGCCCATCCATGAAAAAGCCATCTTCAGCAAAGCCTATATGATTGCTGAAACAAATCCCGATATTCTTGTTTTGCAAGAAGTAGAGGATCGTGCCTCCTTGATGGAGTTCAATTCCGAATTTCTACCACTACTAAAAATAACACCGTACCAACAGGTGATGGTTTTGGAAACGAATGACCCTAGAGGTTTGGGAATGGGTATTTTACTTAAACAAGGCTATCGATTTAATGGATTTAAAAATCACGTGCATGATTTGGATGACGAAGGATTTACCCTGTTTGATGTGGATTGTCAGGAGTATTCGATCGTTACTCCACAAGGAGATACCGTCTGGGTAGTAAGCAATCTATTTTCATCCGAAGCAAGCAATCGTAAGAAGCAGGCCAAGAAAGTCGCTGAAACGTATCGGAAGATGCGAGCGGATGGTAAGGAGTTGATTGTTGTCTGTGGCACATTAAATGATGTGTCCTACAGTGATTGTTTGTCGTCATTGCTTCGAGCAACAGATTTAACGGATGTATCCAAGCAAAAACAGTTCAAAGCCGATACCGATAAGGGCAAAGATGGTAGCTACTTTAGATTAGGTGCCTACCGTATGGGTGTAAATATCAAACAGCAAGACTATTTACTGCTCTCGCCCACCTTATTTAAAAATGTGAAGAAGGCAGGAATGAATAGAATGGGCACCTGGCCAGAACAGAAGCCGAACTGGACGTTGTATCCTTCCATTTCAAATAAAAATCATGCTGCAAGCGAACATCCATTGATATGGGCTACTATAGATTTAGAATTAATATCTTAATAATCTGAGTTCCTCAAGTCGGATAGCCATAGCTTCAATTGAAACACTAAATTTGTTTGACAACGAAGTGAATTGTTTGTTATCAAATGTTTCTAATGCAGCCAACTTTCTAGAAAACCCACGAAGATTTTTACATTCTCGCCTTATATCATTCGTATTGCGCCCTCCAAATTTGAAAGCTGAGTTTTCATTTAACTCAAATACCCTTGATGAAAAGATTTCTACAAATTCTCTCTCAATTGATTTTTTCGGCATTAAGAAATATGTCGCAAATTTATCTGCTTGAACCTCAGATTTATCGCGAGTTCTTCTTTTCCCAACACAATCGACAGGAATATCTCTATGTAAAATTGGTTGTTGATGAAGTATTGCATGACCCAATTCATGTGCTGCTGTAAATTTCTGTACCTCAATCGAAAACGCATTGGACACTGCCACAAGCCTATTTGGTTGGTCGATGATTCCTGCAACTTCAATTATTTCTCCATCATCTGATGAGATTCCAAATCTAGAAGAAGAGAAGTAATCATAACCTAAAACTCTTTTTAATATCAAATCTGGGCGTAGGATTTGGAGTTCATTCTTTGGAATGTTCTTTCTCCATATTAAGCGCCTATTGGTCCACACCAGATTTTGTAAATCTCGAACACATTGCTCAATATTCAAATTTATATTTTTGCGATATCTACTTATTAAATCGTTAACACCTTGAAATAGAGGCATTTTTTCTTCAAATTCATTTTGAAGCATTTTGGTTTTTAAATTTGCTAGTTTGTTCAATTTCTGGAAATCTTTATCCAAATTATTTACTTTGGAAACTACAGATTTGCAATATTCAAACTCATCACTATTAAAAGAAAGCACATTGAGTCTAATAATTGCAATACAACCAGCCAAAGCCGAAACTGCGCCACTTAAAGCTACTTGCGAATCGCCACGAGCAGCAGTAAAGCCATTGTCAAATATATAGGCGGACATTTCAGCTAATTCACTACAGAGAGAGGCAATCTGGAATGGTATTTCTATCGAAATTTTTAACTCTTCGAGTGCTTGCCTTCTAAGCTGATTTTTGGTTGCTTCATCCTTCTCAATATCGCGAGCTATTCTCAATTTAATCGTCTTGTCAAATTGCTCGGAATCAAATTGAAACAAATCTGCTAGTGCAGGATAAATGCGTTCTTCAATTTGTTCTTGAAAATTAAGTAGCTCGAATATACAATGTGCATATAAAGGCCTTCTATTTTCCTCTGCAGTCAGACTAATTACGGTAGAAACTAGTTTTGCAGAAATCATTCCCTGAAATGCTGCAGCACTTCCTGAGCCGGGTTTGTGGTTTCCAGCACCAAATTTCTCCATCAATTCTTCAACAGTCTTTTTTATTAAATTCAATTCCATATCAAATTGATTTTTTGTAAAGATACTTCTTACAAGAAAAATGTTAAAATCAAATTTTCAGGAATGTAGTTGATTCTATATGGAAATAATCCATAAAATAGGAAAAAATATCCATGCAAATTATATGTTTAGATTTTATAATTTGAAGGTAATTAAGGATTTGCTAAAGGAAATAAGGTATCATGAGTTCTAGACCAATCTCGAAAATTTGCGTTTGCCTAAGCCAATTGGAAAGAAAGATTTTTACTTGGGAAATTTTCTGAACTGTACCTACTTACTTTTTAAGTTTTCTTTAGTTTCATGTAGAATAGTGCAAGTGGATAGATATAATTTGCAAATTTAAGGTTGAGTAATGATTAAAGTTGAAGATTAAATAATATTATATTGGTTCAGATAATTGTTCACTTAAATATCTTGCGACTTTTGTCCCGAGAGTTATACGACTGTTTACAAACGTTTTCACTTTACGCCAGAATTAATAAGAATAACTTTTGAACTTAAATCATCACTAATTAAATTTCTCTAATTCTAGAATTGTATATTTATTCCCACAAGACTAACCATCGCTTTCTTTAATATGAGTTCGAATTTCAATTTTCTTGAAAATCAATATCCTAGCTTATTTGCCATAAGTGAACTATCAGAAAAGCTGATTTATGTTGACCCGAGCTCATCACTTTCGAAATCGAGGTTATTTTCAGAAAAATTAAGCTTACTGGTTTGGGAATTCGAAGAACTAGGAGAATTCGTAGGATCGCAAAATGATAGAATTTACCGACTATCGAATGCCAATGTTGCCCCGGATATTATTGCAAGTATTCTGCATACCGTACGTAAATCTGGCAACAAAGCGAGTCATGATGGCACTGGCTCTTTTCAAGAGGCGCATTTTATTCTTAAAAAATGCTTCCAGTTGGCCAAATGGTTTTATGAGACCTACGAACAAGATTATATAGAACTAACTTCTTATACACTTCCTGAAAAACAAAATACGGCATCAGATTCCATTACTGAGAAGCTTGAAGCACTATCAAAGGAATTTACGGATTATAAGAACAAAATTGCAGAACTCAATAAAAGTAAGGAGGAGGTTGAGTCCAGAAAACAACGCAGTGATAACAGGGCTCGTAATCTTGATTTGACCGAAGAGGATACCCGCCTTACAATGATTGACCCAAAACTAAAAGAAGCAGGTTGGGAATGTGACACCCTTGAGTTAAACTATAAAAAAAACAAAACCCTTCCCCAGAAAGGAAATAATTTAGCTATTGCCGAATGGCCTTGCGATGGTAAATGGGCAGACTATGCTTTGTTTGTAGGGACAACCCTTTATGCAATTATTGAAGCGAAAAATTACGCAAGTGATATTTCAACCGATTTACGGCAGTCAAATATTTATGCCAAGCGAATAGTTGAAACAGATGATTTTGAAGTTTTGGGAGAATGGCAAGGGTACAAAGCACCTTTTTTATTTTCCACAAACGGACGTGACTTCCTGGAACAAATAAAAACGAAAAGTGGTATTTGGTTCTTGGACGTTCGCAAAGAACGTAATCATTCAAAACCCCTTCGAGGTTGGTTTTCCCCTAAAGGTTTGGTTGACCTCTACGAACGTGATATAGAAGCTGAAAACGAAAAGCTTGAACTAAGTGATTACGATTACTTGCAGGATAAGAACGGCTTAAGTCTTCGAGATTACCAGATTGATGCCATCAAAAGTGTAGAGGATAATATTACAACCAATTTCGACGAAAACCGCTCGTTATTGGTAATGGCCACTGGTACAGGAAAAACGAGAACAGTAATTGGTCTTTCATACCGACTTATAAAATCAAATCGTTTTAAGAGGATATTATTCCTTACGGATAGAAAACTCTTAGCCTTGCAGGCTTTTGGAAGTTATCAGGACAACAAGATTGAGGGTATTAATACTTTTTCTGAGGTCTATAAAATGGAATATGTAAAAACTCTTATTCCAGACTCAGAGACCCGTTTACATTTTGCTACCGTACAAAGTATGGTGAAGCGTTTATTCTACGGTGAAAACAATGGCCTTTCCATTGATACTTATGATTGCATTATTATAGATGAAGCCCACCGAGGTTATAATCTGGATAAAGAACTGGATGAAGAAGATTTAGAGTTCAAAAATCAAGATGACTATGTAAGCCAATACAAAAAAGTAATTGAATACTTTAACGCATATATTATCGGACTTACCGCTACCCCTGCCTTACACACCACGGAAATATTTGGGAAGCCCGTTTTTAGCTACTCTTATCGTCAAGCAGTTATTGAAGGCTATTTGTCAGATCATGAACCTCCTTACCGAATCAAAACGCGTTTGAGTGAAGAAGGAATTCTTTGGAAAAAAGGAGAGCGGCCAAAAGTATTCAATCCAGAAACCAATAAGATTGAAGAACTAGCAGAATTAGAAGACGACCTTTTGGTAGAAATCGAACAATTCAATAAACTAGTAATCACACCCCAATTTAACCGAAGGGTATTGGAACAATTAGTACTTCAACTAGATCCAGATAGCGAGGAAAAAACCTTGATTTTTGCGGTAAGGGACTCTCATGCAGACATGATTGTGGAAATGCTTTTTGAAGAGTTTGAAAAAATCGGTTTGGATGTCCTTCAAAATGCAATTCAAAAAATTACGGGTGCCGTATATGACCCAGAGCAATTGACTAAAGAGTTTAAAAATGAGAAGTTCCCAAATATTGCAGTAACGGTTGACTTATTGACTACCGGGATAGATGTTCCCAAAATATGCAATCTGGTATTTTTAAGGAGGGTAGGCAGCCGAATATTATACGAACAAATGATTGGTCGTGCTACCCGTTTATGCCCTGAAATTGATAAGGAGGGTTTTAAGATTTTTGATGCAGTTAGGGTACATGAGGCCTTACAGGATTATACTCAGATGAAACCTGTGTCCAATCCCAAAACTACTTTTACCCAGTTGGTTAATGAATTGGATGACATTACTTCTGACGAACGTATAAAAACACAAGGAGAACAATTAGTTGCAAAATTACAGCGCAAACGAATAAAAATTGAGGAGGATAGTCTAGAAGAATTTATCTACATGGCGGGTGGCAAAGAACCTAAAGAAGTGATACAGGCTATTAAGAATGCAAATGCCCAAGAAGTCAAAGCAATTATTAAGGAGTTTAAAGGACTTTGGAATTATTTAGATAAAAAGGTATACCGGCCAAAACATCAGCTTATTTCTGATCATTCAGATGAGTATTTAGGAACGGAAAGGGATTATGGAAAAGCCAAAAAACCTGAGGATTATATTGAGAACTTTAGAAAGTTTTTAATGGAAAACCAAAATAAAATAGCTGCCTTAAAAGTAATTGTTTCTAAACCTAGTAGTTTGGACAGACAATCATTAAGAGAGCTTCGGTTAATGTTGGACCAAGAAGGATATAACGCCAAAACATTGAACGCTGCCTGGAGAGATGTAAAAAATCAAGACATTGCAGCAGACATAATTGCCTACATTCGCACACTTGCTTTGGATGTTGATTTAGTTGGTCATGAAGATCGGGTTAATCGTGCATTTGAAAAGGTTAATGCAACGAAACCATGGAACAAAATTCAACAGAAATGGCTGAACCGTTTTCAAAAACAATTATTGGTCGAAACCGTGTTGACCAAAGAAGATTTGGATAAAGAACCTTTCAAAAGTGAAGGTGGCTTTAAAAGGATAAATAAACAATTTGAGCAACAATTGGATGATGTCTTAAATACCATCAACGATAATTTATATGTTGCTTAACCAATACCAAAAAACACAAATGAGTGCAGACGAAATAGCGAACAAACTTTGGAATTTATGTAATGTATTACGGGATGATGGGGTTACCTACCACCAGTATCTTAATGAACTTACCTATATCCTTTTTTTGAAACTAAGTGAAGTAAAGGGTTTTGAGGAACATATCCCAAAACTTTACCGTTGGCGTTCATTTGTAGAGGAGACTGATAATACAGAAGCATTTCAACGATATCGCAGTTTTTTGGCAGAGGTGAGCAATGAAACCTCTAGCGCAAGTATTAAAGAGATTTATGCCAACGCCTCTACGAGTCTTAGAAAGCCAGTTAATTTTAACACCCTAGTTCAGGCTATAGATGATTTGGATTGGTATGAAGAAACGGACCGTGATGTCATGGGCGATATTTATGAAAGTCTTTTGGAAAAAAATGCAGGGGAAAAGAAAAGTGGTGCTGGCCAATACTTCACCCCAAGGCCATTGATTAATGTCATGGTGGAGCTCATGTCACCTAAATTAGGTGAACGATGGAATGACCCCGCAGCAGGTACTTTTGGTTTTATGATTTCTGCGGATGAATATCTGCGTACCAAAAATGATAATTACTTTAATTTAAGTGAAAAGGACAGAAAATTTCAGGTAGAAAAAGCATTTAGCGGAGTGGAATTGGTAGGCGACGCCCACCGTCTGGCCTTAATGAATGCCCGTTTGCATGGTATGGAAAGTGAAATTATGTTGGGAGATACCCTTACGGAAATGGGTAAAAATCTAAACAATTTTGATGGTGTACTCGCCAACCCCCCTTTTGGCACCAAAAAAGGAGGTGAACGCCCTACCCGTGATGACTTTACTTACCCTACTAGTAATAAACAACTAAACTTTTTACAACATATTTATAGAAGTTTAAAAAAGAATGGCAAGGCACGGGCAGCTGTTGTGCTGCCAGACAACGTTTTGTTTGAGGATGGTGACGGCCAAAAGATACGCCGCGATTTAATGGAGAAGTGTAATCTCCATACGATTCTAAGATTGCCAACAGGTATTTTCTATGCAGCAGGGGTAAAGACGAACGTGCTTTTTTTTACTAGAGGCACCAATGAAACAGAGAATACCAATGGTATTTGGTTTTTTGATATGCGTACCAATGTACCTAATTATGGTAAACGCACACCGTTTACCAGAGATGCGTTTAATGAGTTTATAGAGGCTTATACGGGAGGCATAGAGCCAGATAAGTTGAGTAATGCATTTGAGGGCACCGTAAACGATACTGCTCGTAAAAAAATAACCAATGAACGTTGGCAATTTTTTCCAATTGAAACCATCGCCAAAAGGAATTATTCTTTGGATTTAGGACTAATAGCAGATGATAGCGTCAGCAACAGCGATGACTTGGGCGAACCCGTGGACATTGCCAAAGAAGCTCTAACGGAATTAGAAACCATAACCCAGCAACTGCAGGCGATGATAAAAGAGTTGGGATGATTGAGCAAGCTAATTTACCAAAGAGATGGATAGAATTGCCACTCTTGAACATTGCGGAGGTTTATACTGGAAAAAAGGATGCCAATTTCGCAAGTTTGGATGGTGAGTATAAATTTTTTACTTGTGCTTTTGAACCATTAAATTCCTCCTCTTACTCCTTTGAAGGAGAAGTTTTAATACTCCCTGGAAATGGAGCGAATGTGGGAGAAGTATTTTATTATTCAGGAAAATTTGAAGCCTACCAGAGAACTTATGTGGTTGCTAAAATACAAATTAACCCAAAATTTCTTTTTTATTATTTTAAAGCTTTCTGGAAAAAAAAAGGTGTAGCTGAACAATTTGGTTCTGCAACCAATTATATTAAAATAGGAAACTTTAAAAATTTCACAGTTTACCTACCCCCCCGCCCCGAACAAGACCGTATAGTTGCCAAAGTTGATGCTTTAATGACCCAGGTGGAAACCATGGAAAGAAGTTTGGAGCGTATTCCTCAATTATTAAAAGATTTTAGGCAGCAGGTGTTGACCCAAGCGGTTACTGGGAAGTTGATTGGTAAAAATAAATTCACAACTTTAGGGAAGTTAGAAGTTTCCATTAAAACTGGGCCATTTGGTAGTGCCCTACATAAATCTGAATATATCAAAAATGGAATACCAATAATTAATCCTAGTCATATAAAAAATGGTGAAATTAGACCTAACAAGAATGTTACAATCACCAAAATTAAAGCCAAAGAATTGCAACGATGGATTTTAAAACCCAATGATGTCATTCTTGGCAGACGAGGCGAAATGGGTAGGTGCGCCTTATATATCGAGGGACGAGACCCGATGATATGTGGAACAGGTTCTGTGGTTCTTAAAGGTAATGATAGAGTTTCTGCAAAGTTTTTAGACTTTTATTTGAGAAGCGAGTTTTGTGTAAAATACCTTGAATCAAATTCTGTTGGTTCAACTATGATAAACCTAAATCAAAAAATCTTAAAGTCGGTTCCTTTTCCCGATATGACCTTAGTAGAACAGAAACAATCTATTAAACATTTAAGTAATCTATTTACTAAAGCGGATACAATAGAAAAACAATACAAGACCCTAAAAATCAAAATAGATACTCTTCCCCAAGCTATTTTGCACAAAGCTTTTAAAGGCGAACTTATTGAGCAGCTCGCTAGTGATGGTGATGCTCGGGAGTTGTTGTGGGAGATTGAGGGGTTAAGAAACATAACAAAATAGATTGAGAGGTTGGAGAATATATATAAGTTGGCGTGGTGTAAAGTCAATAGAAATGTTGATAACTAGCTTCCTTATCTACGCTTTTAACAACTTATATTGTTAATTTTACAACAAAAAATAAACCTATAGGTTGACTTTATGGAAATATTTACTACATTTGATGAGCAATATAAAGGTATTTACCTAGCTCGCTTTGTAAATTGTCCTTTCTATAATACACCAGAAACCTATGAAACAGAACTTGACAAAATTCAAGAAGAATTTCAGGATCCTCTCTTTGTACGCACCTTTATTAAGTCAACAGAGTCAGGTTGGAAAAAAGGAGATTACAAGAATGTAAATCTTACTCATTTAGCATATAACGTTTTAGAGGAAAATGCAAATTTATTTGATAAATTAGCAAAGGTGAGTGAAGACTCCCAAAGTGAAAATTGCTTTGATATATTATTCGATAATTTTAAAGGACTATCCGAAAAAGAAAAGTACAATGATCCAGGTAGACGTAAAATGTACACTTACAAGCATAACTCACTCCTTCGGCTATATGGGGTTCTTTTAGGTAATGAATGTCTTATTATTACTGGAGGTGGAATTAAATTGGTTGATAAAATGCATGACAGTACTGCCTTAGAACTGGAACTAGATAAAATGGATTACTTAATCAACTGGTTCAAAGAAAACAACATCACTGACACTACAGATTTCTAAAAAATGACAAAACAAGGAGAAAGTATAAAAAAAATTACAACTAAAACTGCTATGCAGTGGAAACTAAGGGCGCGAAAAGATAGAAGTAATAGAAAAAATATTAGCCGTGCTCAAAAATTTGCATTAGAACTTTTAGATTATTTAGAGGAAAACAAAATAACTCAAAAGCAGTTGGCACAGAAAATGGACGTTAGCCCACAACAAGTAAATAAAATTCTACGTGCTAAAGCGAATTTAACATTCGAAACATTAGATAAAATTGAGGCTGCACTTGGAGTCACCTTATCTTCTCCAACAATCATTAGTAAAATAAAGATTAAATCTAAAACAATGGAATCCATAATGATATTGGTACACAAATCTGACAATAAACAAATTGAAGAAAATTATAGTACCTCTATTGTTACGAGAAAAAATCCAATTTTGGAGACTACATTAGAGAGTATAGAAAACTACGCCTATACCGCTGAGCAAATTTAAGAACATGACCTACAACAAACTTGGTTTTGCATTTACTGGATTGCGAACAATTTCGTTTGCGCAAATTGAGGTAGCGTATAAAAAAACAGGTGAAACAAATTTAATTTCCCACCTTGGTTTTGGTATAGATATAAATGACCATACAATAACTTGTAATACTAAATTTTCATTCGAAAAAAAGAAAGACCAACCATTTCTTATTCTAGAATTACGGGGTCTATTTACAATCAACAAAAATGATTTTTTAAACAAAGTAAAACAGACAGATAATTCGTTTTTAATAACAAAAGATTTAGCAACCCATTTCGCTGTTTTAATGATTGGATCTGCCCGTGGGGTTCTGCATGCAAAGACTGAAGGAACGACTTTTAATCAATATTTACTTCCAACTATGGATGTCAAAAATATGATACCAGAGGACATCGTTCTAAATTCGTTGAAGTGAAGGAAAACCAGCGTTTATTGCACTGGTAAGCGAAAAATTTAACATTGAGCTTTATGTTAGAAATGAGCCTACATATGATGGTTGCCATCGGCCTACAAATATAGAGTTTCAAATAAAGGTCATTATGGCTTATAATTTTAGCTACCCATACTATATAGAATTAGAACATTATATCGCAACCCATATTCAGCCAGATGGCACATGGGAAGTTTTGTATAATTGTGCATAAAAGTACATAAATAAATTTCTTAAATATAGGAAGAGGAAATCCTAAAGAAATATTTGGACCACAATTACTGCCAATCATTTAAAACAGTTAAATTTTAAGCTAGAAGACTCAAAGCGTTTACTAGAAAAATCTTAAAGAATGCAAAAACAATTTCAATACATTAAGGATTTAGCATCGCAATACCATGAATACTGCACAAAAAGTGATTTGTTTTACGAGGCAATCAATAATCTAGAAATAGAGCAAGTCAAAAGTTTTTTTGATGATTACTCCAATCTAGAAGACGGCTTAAGGCCAGTAAATCTTCTACGTGCTGAAGTAGCAAGGTTTATGCTGGATGGTGTAACTATTACTCCGGAAATTGTTGAAAACATTAAAGACAAAATTCGTTCAAAACAACTGGAGGCATTTGAACATTTACCGAACAACATAATTGAGGAGTTAAAACAATATCCCGTTGGTAAAAGAGATATGTTTGCTAATTGGCAAAACCCTTGGAAAGTTTTTCATCCTTTTTTCTATAACAAATGGACACCAACGAGAGAAACCGTTCAAAACTATCTACAACAGATAGCTGAAGATATTATCGGTCAATTGGAACTGGAGGATTACACGTATCACATAGTCGATTTTCAGGGACCTTCCAATTTTGGACAAGATTTTTGTTGGTTAGCAGTATTTCCAAACATTAAGAAAATTCATAAAAATGCCTATCAATTCTTTCTTGCCATAAGAAATGTTCCTGAAGTTGGCAGGATAGCAGGTCATGATATCAAAAATCCAGAACAGAACAACCTGAAAAAAATTCAAATATATGATGAGGCGATTAGCACGTTAAAATCTCAGAAACCTGAAATAATCAAGCTTAATAAAGAAGCTAGAAATTTCTTTAAATTTTCACCCGGAAGTCAGGCTTCTGAATGGGAAGAGTTCTACAATGAGAAACTTATCGCTATCGATTATAGCCATCTACCCTTAAAAGATATAACGAACATTAAAAGCCTACAAGAACTTAATTTAGAAGCAGGTCTTCCCGAAAATAGCCAATCCAATCAAACATGGAATCTATGGTTCTTTAAAACGGCAAATATTGGTGACGTTGTTTTTGCAAATAAGGGTATGAATACTTGTTTAGGAATTGGTGTTATTAATGGGGAGTATTATTATGACACCTCAAAAGATGAATATAAGCATCGTAGAAAAATAAATTGGTTAACAAATAAGGTTTATCAATACAAATCGGGAAGCCTAAAAGGATACAAAAGTTTATTTAGGCCGGACACTTTTAGCCCAACCAAAATTTGGAGCTTTTTATTGGCTGAATATGCACGTCTTTATCCAGAATTAAGTGAAGTATTCACTGAGCATAATCTTATTTTTGAGCCAGTAGGCATAATAAAGAGTAGTATTACATCTGAAAATTTACAAACAGAGGAAGAATTGGAAGATGAAGCGCCAATTAATTTCTGGTGGCTAAATGCCAACCCAAAGATATGGAGCATTTCCAATCATCAAGAAGGTGATAGGCAAACATATACTACACACAACGAGAAAGGTAATAAAAGAAGAATTTATAAATACTTTGAACAAACCAAACCAGGAGATCTTATTATAGGCTATGAGAGTTCCCCTACTAAACAAATCAAAGCCATATATGAGATTACCAAAGGAATTCATAACACTGTCGTTGGTGAAGAAATTGAGTTTGAATTAATAGAAAAGCTTGATATCCCAGTCAGTTGGAACGAGCTTAAAAATATCAATGGACTTCAAGAGTGCGAAGTATTTAAAAATAATCAAGGCAGCCTATTCCGCATTACGGAAGAAGAATACGATATTATTAGGGAGGTCATAGACACTAAAAATATTATTACAGATCTTCGGCTTAAAAAAGGCAATAATAAATACTCATTTAAGGACGATAGCGACAAGCCATTTATAAGTGAGCAGAATTTCCTAAAAACTGTATCATTACTAAAGCGTAAAAAAAATATAATCCTACAAGGACCTCCGGGAGTTGGCAAAACATTTATTGCTAGAAAATTAGCCTACGAAATAATGAAAGAGGTTAACAATGCACATATAGAGATGGTTCAATTTCATCAGTCCTTTAGTTATGAAGATTTCATACAGGGTTTACGACCAACTCAAAAAGGAACCTTTGATTTGAAAGATGGTATATTCTTCACTTTTTGTAGAAGAGCGCAAGCCCACCCGGATAAGCCTTTCTTTTTTATAATCGACGAAATAAACAGAGGTAACCTTAGTAAGATTTTTGGAGAGTTGATGATGTTGATAGAATCGGACAAAAGAGACTCAAAGTATGCATTAAAATTAACCTACGCAGAGGATGAAGAAGATCGCTTTTATGTGCCTAATAATTTATACATAATTGGCACAATGAATACTGCAGACCGATCTTTAGCAATAGTTGACTATGCACTTAGAAGACGTTTTGCCTTTATTGGTTTGCAACCAGATTATGGCGCAAATTTCCAAGAATTCCTTACAAGCAAAGGTTTGTCAAAAGAACTGGTAGACCACATAAGTATCTCTCTAATAAAAGTAAATGATAAAATAAAGTCGGATCAAAATTTAGGCGAAGGTTTTCAAATTGGTCATAGTTATTTCTGTGGATTTGAATCAGGCGAGAATGAAATGGAATGGTGGCAAGAAATACTTGATTTTGAAATTCAGCCATTGTTGGAAGAAATATGGTTTGATGAGGCAGATAATATTTCAGAAACAATTAGAATCCTACAGCGATAAATGCATATACCAATTGAAAATATATATTATTTGCTATGTTATGCGTGGAGTAAGCTAGAAGAAAAAGATCGTGTAAATATTTCAGTAGATGACTCTATGGAAATAAAAGATCTATTTGCCAAAGTATTAATTAACGGCACAAGGATTCTTTTAAAAAGAGGCATCGATAAAAGCTATGTAGACCATACAGAAGAAATAGTCGGGGTTAAAGGGAAAATACAAATTAGTGCTAGCTTAAAAAATAACCTGCTAGTAAAACAACGCACTATATGTTCCTTTGATGAATTCTCTTCAAATATCTTATTAAATCAAATCCTATTTTCAACTATTACAAGTTTAATTCGTACTAATGGTCTAAACAAGGATTTAAAAGCACAGCTCATTGGTTTGCAAAGAATGTTTACTGGAATTGAAACTATTAAAATTTATAAATCTCATTTTAAGCAAATACGAATTGATCGTAATAATAGATTTTATGGTTTTCTAATGAATATTTGTGAGATCATATATGAGAACACTCTGCCTTCTGAAAGTTCAGGTTGTTATAAATTTTCTGACTTTACAAGGGATGAACGTAAAATGAATCAACTTTTTGAGGCATTCATTAGAAATTTCTATAAGATTGAACAGAATAAGTTTAATATCGTAAAATCAGAGATTATCAATTGGCAGCTACAATCCATAAATGATTCTGAATTTCTGCCTCAAATGAAAACAGATATTACTCTTATTAACAAGCGTGAAAAAATAATTATTGATGCTAAATATTACCGAGATACTATGTCCCTCAATTATAATACAGAGAAAATTAAATCCAATAACCTATACCAATTATTCAGTTATCTTTTGAATCAAGAGGATGATACAGTAAGGAATAATTTTGCCAAAGGAATCCTATTATATCCAACAATAGAAAAAGAATACGATTTACATTATAGATACAAGGGTCATGACATTGAAATTAAAACACTTAATCTAAATAGTTCATGGCAGAGTATTTCCCAAAGACTCTGCCAGGTTATAGGGTATTAAGTATTATTTAGTTATTAGTATTATTTATGTTGGGTCAAAATCAGAATAATCATGTAAAAGTTCCGGTTATCAGGGTTGGAACATAGGACTTAACGGATTAATGCCGACCAAGAAATTTTTTGTTCGCAAATATTGATTAACTACCTAAGATTGGAAAAAAAGTATGTTACTGTCGAATATGAAACCGTGGCAGAGAATTGTAGGAACATTAAAACTTTCAAAACAAACTTTGCCCAAATGAAAAACTTTGGCGAGAAAAACCATGGTAAAATTTTTGATGTATTTAATTCTAAAATTACGCTGTGGAAGCCAATTGAAAAGGACGTTTACAGAGAGTATGAGCGCTATAAAAAATATTTGGGTTAAAAATAAATGAATTGACCTAATGAGACTTAAAATATTTTTTATAGTACCAAAAACATGGTGGTTAGATTAGTAAATGTTGATGGTGTTGCTTCTAAAAAATCTTCCAATAGGGTTTTGGATTGTTGGATGCAAGATAATGGAACAAATCTTAGGCTTAAGTATTGGAGAAATGATATGATTAGTGATTTAAATCCGCATAGTTACAATCGTTTAAACGTATATTATGCCAATCATAAAAATAATACGGTATTACAATCGTATTACTGTATTCACGATTGCATTCAATTTAATGAAATGACCTTTGATAATTTTGATGAAAGTGTTTTAGTGTAAATTTATTGGAGGATTTTAATTTGAATCAATCATACTAATTCTATCAAATTAATTTTAGGATTATCGAAAACGCAATACGGTAGGGTTTAGTATTTTTTTAGTTCAAAAAACTATCCTAAACTTGTATCAAAATTAAAACTATTATGATTCAAGGAAAATACGCTTATCAAGTTGATTACCATAAAAAAGGCAAATCCAATGGAAAACGTTCAATTGAGGTTTATGCAGATGATTATGAGGAAGTAATTTGGGAATTTCTGCTCCCCATACTTTGTGAAAAAGCATATGGTCTTGATCTGTATAGGCATGGGGTAGACGAGAAGGATGTTGTATGTAAAAAATCCAATAATATCATATCTCAATACTCTATATCGTTCAGAAATGGTGACGATAAAGTTATTGTAGAGTACTTAATTGACATGGAAGTGGTGGGTGAAAAAAACCATTATTAATATGGTGACTTGTTGATAAACTCTTTGCAGAATGCACCTTCTGTAATGATTATGCTGTGGCGAATTTTTTAGCATCTCCTTAAAAGTCTAAATAAAAAATCATTTCCTTCTCAAAACCTCCCATACTACTTCAACCAACGCCTTTGAAATAGCCTTTAACAGCTGAGCCAGGTTTTTAAAGATTTCAATCATTATACAAAGAGTGTATGAGGGTTTCCAAAATCAGTACCGCATATCCTGAAATACTGGAGCCCTTTCCAAAATGCTCAGCCTCCTCAGCATTGGATAAAAATCCCAACTCCAACAAAATACTAGGGTAGTTAGTAGCATCTTTGATGACCTGAAAATTGGCCTGTTTTACTCCTCGGTTTTTAAAACCCAGTTTTTTATGGAGTGCATACGCAAAAAGACTTGCCAAGCGTTCTGAATAATACGAACTAGATCTGTTGACGTATACTTCAACACCTTGTGCTTGGGTCCGCACTGCATGATTGCAGTGAACGGAAACAAAGGCATCTGACTTTAGCCTTTTTGTAAGCCTAGTTCTTTGATGTAAAGAGATAAGGGTATCCGTATATCGTGTGCTATAAATGGCCAGGGTATCATTGTACAATGTTCTATTCAAGCGAAGGACTTCCATCACTATCTTCAACACTACTGCTTTTTCAATTATACCGTTGATCCCAACCGCACCGGCATCTGTACCACCGTGTCCAGGATCTATCACCACAATTTTTTTCTTGGAATGCTCTTGGCCGAATAGCGCAACATTGGTGCTCAACAGTATCCAAAGTAAAAGGCAAAAGGTAATTCGCTTCATCACATGAAATTTTAAGTGCGTGTTGCACAATTTTCATCGTTTTGCACGAATCATTTAAAATCGGTGAAATTTTAACGTTCCCGAATGTTAAATTTTAGCCGATTCGCTATGTTTCCTCCCTTTCATTTGAAATTCGTCAATAAGTAATCATCAATCGCCCACTCCCGAGCTATTCGGGGGGGCACTAAAAAACGAACAGTTATGAAACGATTAAACAAAATGCTTGGGTTGCTGCTTTTGGCAACGGCACCCACCTATGCCCAAATAGGAGGTATCGAAGATTCTGTCGCCGACATCTCGGATACCATACGAACCATTTTCCCCATTATTCTAGGGGTTATTTTTTTGGTAGGTTTTCTATTTAATGCCGGCCACTTCTTTGGCGAAAACTCGGACCTTAAAAAAGGAATTACCCGGGTATTGGTATTCGTATTGATTGCAGGTGCCGTAGTGGGTATCTTCACCTATCTGATAACCTTAGTAGTGTAATGAAGCGTTACCAGATATACCGAAATATTCGTAAACGGGCATTGATCTTCGGGCTTCCGGTTCCTTTGTTCGCATTACAAATGGCTGTCGTAATCTGCTCATTGTTGCTGGTCATTTTCTCCTTCAACTTTGTCATGGTAGTGTGTGCCATTGGGGTCAATCTCACGTTTTATGTACTGCTCTTAAAGCTGACGCATCAACCACACCTGCTGCATTTGCAAACCATTTTTCCAATGGCTATTTCCAACAAAAAAACAACGGCTCTAGATTATGAGGATTAATCTCACCCAACAGTATCCGATTATGGATATTCAGGACAATTTGGTATTTGCCAGCAATGGTAATTTGGTGCTGTGCTATAAAGCGGACTTGCCCGAGGTCTATTCCCTTGCTTCGAACGATTTTGAAGATTTGCATGGTAGCTGGTTCCAGGCCATGAAATCATTGCCCGCAGGAACGGTCATCCATAAACAGGATATTTTCCAGAAATTAGAGTATTCGGCCGAACGTTTGCCCAATTCTTCGTTCTTGGAAAAGGCGACGCATCAACATTTTAAGGGCAGGGACTATATATCTCATCAATCCTATCTCTTTTTCGTATGGCCCAAGAACAAAGGGCTGAACAAAACAAAATATATGAATCCGTTTAAAGGAGTTCCCAAAGCTGTGCCTGAAAAAATGACGGATTCGGTAGAGCGTTTTATGGCATCCGTTCGCGATGCGATATGTTTTCTCAATAACAGCTATAAACTGGATTTCACCCCGATTATGGAAGATGAAATCCTGTCACTTACCGATACTTATTTCAATGGTTTCAATGAGGGATACGTTACGGACATCGTCTTGAATAAGGACCATGCTCAGATCGGCAACCACTATTTTGATGTACTGGCGGTCAACAATGAATTATGCTTTGGGGATTCCGTGAGCACTAGTAAAACTAACGAGACTTTTACTTCAGATGATTTTGTCTTTCATCAGGGCTTTATCGATGGACTCGGACTGGATTTGAACGAGAACCACATCGTTAACCAAATCATCTATTTGGACGAAAAACATACCTGGCGAAAGCTATTGGAAAGGCGCTTAGAGGAATTGAGCAAGAGTTCAAATTTCGGAACCCAGAACAAGGTGGTGTATGAGAAAATCAACGCCATATTGGACCAAATCAACCAGGACGAGAATGCCCGAATCGTTCGAGGGCATCTGAACGTGGTATTTTGGAGCGACGTCAAAGCTGATTTAAGTAAAATAGCCTCGCGAATTAAGACGGAGTTTAAGGAACTGGATATTTTACCGTACTACCCAAAAGGGGAGGAGCGAAAACATTATTTGTTGAATAGCTATTGTTGTTTTTCTTCCAATTTTTCGGATGAAGATGTATATGTGACCGACCTGAAACATGCGCTCTGCCTGCTGATTAATAATACCAACTACAAATCGGATGACACCGGTATTATTTTCAATGATCGGCAACATAACGTTCCGGTGCTTAAGGATGTTTGGGATGAAAGGAAGAAACGCATCAAGGCCCGAAACTTCGCCATATTTGCACCGACGGGCGAGGGAAAGTCGTTTTTGGCGAACAACATCCTACGGCAATATTTTGAAAGTGGTGTCCGCTTGGTCATTATTGATTTAGGAGGAAGCTATACGAAGTTCGCAAAACTATATCCAGACCAATACATCACCTTACGTTATGAGCAGGGAAAGAACCTAGGTATCAACCCTTTTTACATCAATAGTCTACATGACCTAAGCCCGGAGCGGTTGGAAGACCTTACCGTTTTCCTTTTAGAGCTCTTTGCTTCGGGTCTTAAGGTAGCCAAAGCCCAAGAGGTGGCTTTGAAGAAAATCCTTCAGCAGTATTACAAGCGCAACGCAAACGAAACACATTCGTTGGAGGCTTTTTACAATTTTGTACAGCAAAACAAAGAAACGTTATTGGACGATCTAGCTATCGATAAAGCCTATTTCAATACCACTAACTTTTTGCACATCATGTCCGAGTACGTGGGAGATGGTCTCTATAGTTTCTTGTTCGAGGTTAGCGAAGATCAGTCCTATAAAATAGAGGACAAACGCCTGATTGTTTTTGAACTGGATGAAGTAAAGGACAATAAGGAAGTATTATCCGTAATGCTCAAGCTTATCAAATCGGCCATCCAAAGGACAATTTGGCGTACCCGCGCCGAAAAGGGAATTATCCTGTTCGATGAATTTGCAAAGCAATTGAAGTTTGATAACGTACTGGAAAGTGTTGAATTCTATTATCAGGCGATTCGAAAGCAAAACGGGGCTATTGGGATCATACTACAATCCATCAACCAATTGCCCAGTAATTCCACATCTGCCAGTATCCTAGAAAATACGCAGGTTATTTATAGCCTTAGGAATGAAAAGGGGTATGATGAACTGGTCAAAAGACTGAATCTATCCAGTCACGACCTGAACCAGTTGAAGTCCATCAAGAACGATTTAAAAGGCAAAAGGAAGTACACTGAAATCTTTATTAAGATCGGGAAGGAGAGTAACATATTTCGGTTAGAAGTGCCGCTAGAAGTGTATGCTGCTTATTTAACAGATGGCTCCGAATCCGACCATATAATGCGGATTTATGAAAGAACCAATAATATGGAGAAAGCCATCATTGAATTTATCAAGCCCCTAAAACTAAAATCACATTCATCCCACTAAAATAAGGACATCATGAAAATTACAATTCGAACCCTATTCATCTCCTTCCTATTCACCTTTTTAATAAAAGGCCACGGTGTGGCCCAGGGGGTGCCGGTGTATGACAATACAAACTTTATTTCATTGGTAAAGCAACTCTTTGAATCTGCAAAACAAACCACGGAAATGATCAAAACGGTCCAGTTTTTAAAAGATGCAAAGGAAACCATTGAAAAGGTCAATAACGCTGTGAAACAATATGAGGCCGTTAGGGAAATTAACCAAAACAATCAGGCTCTGGTCACTATGGTGAGAAGGGATTTAAGAGGTATTTTGAATTCTCCCTATATCCACCCAGATGAAATAGAGACCGTTTCCAATGCTTTCAATACCATTATCGATGGCTCCTCGCGGAATCTGGAGTTTATGGACCAAGTGCTATCCAACGACTTTTTAAAACTTAATGATGCGGAACGATTGGCCATCCTGGAAGCACAACGGGACGATTCCCAAAAAATGGTTGCGGACATTACCCTGAAGAATAAGCGGTACAAAATGATTATCTCATTTCGGGAGATGCAGGATAAAATAAACAATAGGGAAACTAATTATTAAAGGAAAAGGAAATGTTTTTGTCCATAGGATTGGAATATGTCAACACCGTTTTTCAGACCATCAAGGATAGTGATTTTGTATCCTATACCATTGGTGGAATGAAGGCACTTGCCGTATTGTTTTTTCTAATCAATATCCTAAAAAAGTATTACGAAGGAGGAGCCAATAATCAGGAGGTTACGTGGGGATTGACACCAACCGAATTGATCAAAAACTTTGCAGTGGTCCTAGTTGTTATTTTTTCCACGGAAGTTTTGGATGCATTCGATTCTATTTTAGTAGCCATAGAAGGTCAATATAGGGGAACAGCACCTGCATTATTGCCCTTAGCATTACAGGAGTTAGAGGTTGAAGAGGATTTGGGACTTTTGGATGCCACCACAAAGGCAATGGGCGTCTTATATGAATGGCTTACGACCCCTTTCTTGGGAATCCGGATGTTTGCCTTGGCACTAGGCCTCTTTCTCTGGGTATTGGATTTGTTTATTTATCCCTTGTTTTTGGCGGAACGCTACTTTCTATTGGGAATCATGCAGGCCTTTTTTCCGTTAATTATCAGTATGGCTGTTTTTGAAAAGTTTCGGGAAGTAGGGTATCGCTTTTTCAAGCTATACGCTGCTGTTTACATGGTTGTCCCCGCTTTCTTTCTGGTCAATGTTTTTGTAAATGAACTCTATCAAGAAGTCACGGAAAACTTTTGGCCCAGCCTATTCGGAACCGATTTTGGCAGTGAACTTTTTGCTCCGGTCATTGAACTCTCGGGAGTGGGATTTATCATTTTACTGAAGTTCAAATTGTATAAACGCGCTACCAGTTTCACTTTAAGGCTATTTGTAGATTAATCTAAGAGCAATGAAAAATAAAATAACACCATACAAGAATATTTATAGTGTATTGAAAATTAACCGTTTCATTGTTTTGGCAGTGGTAGTAGCCTGTTTATTGACCAGCGTTTTTTCTATCCTAACCGTGTACCGTTTCAATCACCGGATGCTGAACAGCACATTTGCAGTAAATACGGACGGTTCGATTATTCCGCTGAAGCTGGTTTCGCAAAAGGAGAATATGGAGGTAGAGGCACTTTCCCACCTAGACTTGTTCCACAACTACTTCTACGGAATCGATGAAAGCAACTATAGGAAAAATCTAGAAAAGTCCTTGTGGTTAGGGGATAGCACGGTGGATAATGTTTATCGTCAGAAAAAGGCGGATGGGGTTTATAACAGATTACTTCAATACTCCTTGGTGCAGAAGGTGCTTTCAGTAGATACTGAACTTACCCTAACGAATGAAGTTACCTCATTTCGAACGGAAACTATTTTTGAGATAAATCGGGGATCGGTAGTTGATCGATACCAATTGATTACCAGTGGTAATTTGATAACCGTAGACAGAAACTTTCCCAATAATACCCATGGGCTATTGATTACCAACTTCTTCGAAAACTCACTTAAAAAGCTCAATAATCAACAATAAATTCAAATGAAATTAGAAAGAAACAAAATACTATTTATCGGGGTCATTGCCTTGGTAATCATCTTTATCGTCTGTTACGGTGTTTTTGTATTAGGCGGTCCCGATGAAGAACAAACGGAATTGACCCAAACCGAAGTACCAGAATTGAAAGAAGAGCAAAAGGAATATTCTTCGAAATTAGATGCTGTTAATGACCTAAAGGAGGTGCGTGAATCCAATGCGCCAAGCATTTATGATGAATCCCTATTGGATTCAACAGGATTGTATGACCCAATGTTTCAAGAAAAAGAACGCCAACGTATTGTGGATAGCATTTATACGGAAGGAAGGATAAACTACGCATCGGGCGATTTCAGAACAAATACATCTAAAAGTTCCCCTAAGGCAATAAATAACCTAGAAAAAAATAAAGTTGAAGAAGTGGCCTTTGATTTTAGTAAGGCTCATCAAGATTTTTTTCAATATGAACCAAGGTCGGTTTCCTCAGTAGTTCCAGCAGCATTTAAAAATAAAACAGATGCCTTTATTGTGGTTGAAGTCCATGGCGAACAGACCGTGAAAACCGATAGTAGGTTGGAATTACGGTTGGCCGTGGATGCCCTAATCAATTCAGACTCCGTTCCCCGGAATTCATTGGTTTACGGTTTTGTCAGTTTTAAGGCCAATCGGGTATTCATCGATATTACCAACATTAATAATGAACCTGTTGATTTAAAAGCTTTTGACTTGTTGGATGGTAATGAGGGTATCTATGTACAGAACAGCTTTACGGCAGATGCCGGTAGGGAAGTACTCGACAATATTGTCCAAGATATCAATATCGCTGGTGTACCCCAAGTGGGCGGAATCAAACAAGTCTTTCGAAGAAACAACCGTAACGTGAAGGTGACGATTTACAACCAATATCAGCTTATTTTAAAACCTACTTTATGAAAACAATACTATACATTTTTTCCATCCTATTGTTAAGTCAACTAAACGCTCAGCAGTTGAAGACAGTTTATGCCAATGAATCGAAGGTGGTAGCGCTGTTCTTTCCGGATGAAATTCGACAAGCGGTTGTAGGGTCACCGAACTTTACTTTTAGTTATAATAAAGAAAACCCTCAGCAGGTAGGTTTGTTGCAAGGGGTTAGGGGTAGTGAAAGTAATTTGTTGGTAATCACCGCTGCTGATGAAGTTTTTTCTTATGTGTTGAAGTATCGTAAGGCATTGGATACCTTATCTTACTTCGTCAAAAGAAAAGAGCGCATTGGTTTTGAGAAATCAGCTATCATTTCACCAATTAAAAATGATATGTTGACAAAAATCGATTCTACGCCAACGAATTTTCACAAAATAGATTCCATGAATCGTTTAGGGTATTTTGAAAAGTTCAGCAAATACCACCTAAAGCATAATCGTAACAGTTTAAAGAAAAAACGGAAACAAGGAATAGTTCTAAAGCTTAAAAATTTGATTTATAATCAGAAGGAGGTATATGCCCTCATCGAAATCAAGAACAAATCTAAAATTAATTTCGCGGTGGATTACCTAAAAATCTTTAAGGTAAATGGGAATTCTAGACGTAAATCATCATATCAAAAGGTAGAATTAAAACCAGTTTATAGTCATAAGCTTCCAAAGAAAATTGGAGTAGGGGAGCGCCGAGACTTCGTTATGGTAGTTCCTAAATACACCTTAGGGGATAACGAAAAAATTAAATTGGAACTCAAGGAATATCGAGGTAGTAGAATAGTACAATTGGTTTATGATTGATACTCCCTGAACGGGGCATTACTGCATCGGCATAGGGCCAATTCTTGCTGCATAGATTTGCTTCACTGTAAAAACTCAATTAATAGTATCGTGTGATATAGCTAAAAAGTTTATGGGCATAGAGATTGATGGCCAGTTTCCTTAAATTGGAATTCCTTAAAGTAAGTATGACATAGAAATTCTGAAGAAGGTTAAAAACCCCATTTTTTCTATCATACAAGCCAGCTCAATTAGCATGGCGGTTTTGCCCTTGTAGATTGCCCACCAAAGCACGTTCATAGAGAACGCTTATTCCTCATTGCCAGGAGAATTATTGATGTATTCGGAACCATCATTTTAGTAGTTATTTGAGCAATTCAAAAAAAAAGGTGTGACTATAAATTTTAAACTCTTCAGCACCCTATTTTTCCTCAAAAGCTGTTTAAACTTCATCTTTGTTAATATACTCCGATGGCGTCATTTCAAACTGCTTCTGAAAATTACGTCCAAAGCTAGTTGCAGAATTATAGCCTACAATTTCCGCTACTTCGAAGATCCGATACTTTCCCGATTTCAATAGTTCAGCGGATTTTTTCAGTCGCGTAATGTTTATCAATTCGTTTGGGCTAAGATTTGACATGTCCTTAATTTTTCGATATAAGGTAGACCGGCTCATGTGCATAAATTCGGCCAAGGTTTCTACGTTGAGATCATGGTCGCCCATGTTTTCATAGATAACTTCGTCTAATTTCTTTATAAAGGTTTCGTCGGTCTTTGTATTTGCAATGCTTCTAATATGGGCAAGGGGAGAGCTTGCATAATGTTCCATTACATGCCTGCGGTTTTCGATAAGGTTGGCAATGTGTACTTTCAGGTGCTTCATTGAAAAAGGTTTTTCAATATATGCATCGGCGCCCGATTCGAGGCCTTCCATTTTTGCGGCCATTGCACTTTTTGAGGTTAGCAAAATTAAAGGTATATGACTTGTTTCCAAGTTAGTTTTAACATTTTTACAAAGTGTAAAACCATCCATACCGGGCATCATTACATCGCTGATAATAAGTTGAATGTTTTCCTCCTCCAACAGTTGAAGGGCGTTTTCGCCATTGAGCGCCTTTAGCACTGCATAATCTTCTATTAGTTCTTTTGCAATAAAATCCAAAAGGTCTTCGCTATCCTCTACTAACAAAATGCTAGTTCTGCCGTTATCGACAAAATTATCCTTCAATGTAGGAGTTTCCGATTTGAACTGTTTTTCTGTTTTGGGACGGATGTTAAACTCCTTTTCCTGGTGTATTGGCAGTTTGAGAACAAAGCTGTTCATGGTGCCGTTGCTTGTATCAAGGGTCAAACTTCCTTGGTGCATTTCGGTCAGGGATCGCGCCAGGGCAAGCCCTATTCCCGTCCCTGTTTGATTTTCGGCTCCCGAAACCCTGTAAAAAGGCTCAAATATTTTATCCTTTAAAGGGGTGGGGATAAGATTTCCGTCATTCTTTAAGCTAAGTTCCAATCTGTTTTCATCGCTGTTAAGCATGATTTGAACTTTTTTATTCGCATATTTTATTGCATTTCCAAAAAGATTGCTGAATATTTTTCGAAGGGCTTCCGCATCTACAAAGGCATATACGTCTTTTTTGCCGAGATTCATTTCAAAATCGACCTCTTTGTCTACTATAGCTTCTCTAAAACGGTCAAATGTGCTTTGCAGTAACTCTGAAATATTGGTTTCCACGAAGGTAAGGTCCATACGTTCGTTTTCGGTCTTTCTGAAATCCAACAGTTGGTTGACCAGATCCAATAGACGATTGGTGTTTTTTTCGATAATAGACAGATTCTCCTTTATCGCGGGAGATTCCTGTACTTTTTGAAGTACTTTTTCCAACGGGCTTTTGATTAAGGTCAACGGAGTCCGTATTTCATGAGAAATGTTTGTAAAAAACTCAATCTTGGCTTCATAGATTTCTTTTTCCTTTCTGTTGTTCAGTTGCCGTATTCTTTGAATGTTTTTGGCCTTGATTTGTTTATGATAAAGCCTAAAACCTAGAAAAAAGGATATTACCGCCAAACTCAGATAGAGAAAGTAGGCCAAATTACTTTTCCAGAATACCGGTAAAACTTTGATTTGTAAGGGCGAAGATTCTAGGCTCCATACGCCGTTGTTGTTCAATGCTTTGGTTTTAAAAGTATAATTGCCAGCCGGAAGTTGTGTAAAAGATACATCGTGTTTTCTTTTCAAATTGACCCAATCGTCGTCCAGGCCATCCAATTTATACCAATATTCCGTTGTCTCCGGCGCGGTGTAGCCCAAGGCCGCAAAATCGATGCTGAAGGATGATTCGTCGGGTTTTAGTTCGATTTTATCTGCCTGAATCACGGATTGTTGCAATGGCGAATCTTTATCGGAAACCTTGACTTCTTTATTGTTTATTTGAAGACTCGTAACAAAGATGGGCGATCGGTATGTATTTTCACTAAAACTGGAAGGATTGAAACTTACCAATCCAGCGACACTACCAAAATATAATGTACCATCGGTATCCTTAAAGGCTGAGTTGTAATTGAACTGATCGCTTAACAATCCGTTTGCCTTGGTATAGATTATTTTTTCATCGGTTTCAGGGTCGAATTCGACAAGGCCGTTCGAGGTGCTTATCCAAAGTTTACCATTTTCATCTTCAATTATAGAGTAGAACACGTTGCTTGGAAAACCGTCTTTGGTGGAGTAGGTCTTGAAATCGTTTGTATCGACTTGATAAAAACTAAGACCACTTTCCGTGGTAATCCAAATACCCTCCCGACTATCCTGAAAAATATTATTTATACCGTTACCACTAATGCTATTTGGATTGTTGTTATCGTGCTTGAAAACCCTTTTCTTTTTAGTCTTAGGATTAAAGGTATAAAGTCCGCCCCAATAGGTGCCTGCCCATAACACTCCTTCCGTGTCTTTCATAAAAGCGGTAAAAAAAGTGTCTTCTGCAAAAGCATCAAGATTTGTAAACGAATCTTTTTCGAAATTATAGGATTGTATACCGGAGGCTGTTACCGTAAATATATTTTTAGAATCATCTTCGTATAGAGCATAGACAAAATTACTTGAAAGTCCGTGCCCATCACCCTTGGCATAATGCTTAACAACCTCTCCCGTTGAAATATCCATAATATCTAGACCGTGCTCAAAAGTGCCTACCCATAAGTTGTTATCCCTCGGTAAAATAGCATGTATATTGTAATGGGAAAGCGTTCGGTCGGACTCGGAAGGTCCAAAATTTGTAAATATACCAGTCTTCGGATTTAGTTTGTTCAGACCAGCATCTTCGGTGCCGATCCAAAGATTACCGTATGTGTCTTTTTGTATTTCCCGTACCGCATTTCCGCTTATGGAATTTTCTCCGGGTTTTGGAAAATATTTGTTGAAATGTGTGTATTGTTTGGGATAATAATTGATTCCCCCGAAATAGCTGCAGACCCACATACCTTTTTCATCATCCAACGTCAGGGAATAAAGGGCATTGTCAGAAGGGGCATATGGATCGTTATAGCTCTTTTTCAGGTTTTTAAAAAATCCATTTTGTAAATTATATATGTAAAGACCCGATTCGGTGGCCATCCACAGTTCATTCGTGTTTTTTATGGAAAAATCCCTGACGTATAACGGATTTTCGGTATCAGGCATCAGACTTTTGGTGGTTTCGGTGGAAATGTCAAACGAGATGGCCCCGTTGTTTTGTGTGCCCAATAGTAAAGTAGATGCATCCAAAGAAAATACTTTACTTACCTGTAAAGGAATTACACTCCCCTTCTCGATCTGTATTTCGATGGTCTTAAAGGAATTTGTTTCGCTATCGTACCGGTATAGAAAATTATCGTTTACAGCCCAAATACCTCCCTGGGTACTTCGGGTAATATCCTCTACATGAAAGTAACTTTCGGCCTCGAAACGGGTTGTTTTTTTTGTCTTGACTTCATATTTGGTTAAAGAAGTACCCGACACGAACCACAGGTTACCCTCATCATCATGGTCTATATCTAGAACCGGAAGGTTCATGGAAGCTTCAACAGCCTCAAAATTTTCATAACGCTCGTCGTAGCTGAACAGTCCGCTATCGGTCCCTATCCATAGTTTACCTTGGTATTCGTGAAGGCATTCCACAAAATTGCTACCTAAACTTTTAGGGTTCTCCGAATCATATTGAAAAACCTTGAATGAATACCCGTCAAAGCGATTTAGGCCGTCTTTGGTACCGAACCATAAAAATCCACGCTCGTCTTGTAAAGAACTCAAAACGGTATTGTGTGAGAGACCGTTTTCCACTTTATATTTTTTAAAATAGAATTCTTGTCCCTGGAGCTTATAAACATGGGATAGGACAAGCAAAAAAAGAAGAGGCACTATTTTTTTCAAAACAATTGATAATTTGGCGAAAGTTAAATTTTAAGACCGCAACAAAACGTGTCATCTCACATCATATTGTTGCAAATTTACAATCAAGATAACATAAACTACGTATTTGAACGGTATGTAGCATAAATTGAAACAAAAAGTAACAGAAGATAGGACGGAATTTTGGTAATTAAACCTCGTAAAATATTGGAACCATATAATCACATATTTAAAATGAATAGAACACTAATTGCTTTGGCTTCATTGTTCGTGTGCACTACGTTGGCCGCTCAGTGGAAACCCGCGGGAAACAAATTAAAAACGGATTGGGCGGAGAAAATCGATCCTGAAAATGTACTTCCTGAATATCCTCGCCCTATTATGGAGCGGGCCGATTGGAAAAATCTTAATGGACTTTGGGATTATGCCATACTGCCCAAAGGAAAATCGGAACCGTCGAAATTCGATGGAAAAATCTTGGTCCCTTTCGCTGCCGAATCGAGCCTTTCTGGCGTAATGAAGGATATTGGCGATGAGAAAGAACTATGGTACCGCACTAATTTTGAGATTGCTTCCGATTGGAACGAAAAAAACATTCTATTACATTTTGGCGCTGTTGACTGGCGGGCCGATATCTGGATTAACGAAATAAAAGTAGGTTCCCATGAGGGTGGATATACCCCGTTTTCATTTGATATAACTCCATTTATAAAGGATGGATCACAAACATTGACGGTAAAAGTTTGGGATCCTACGAGTGATGGCCCCCAGCCAAGAGGTAAACAGGTCAACGAGCCGGAAGGCATTTGGTACACTCCGGTTACCGGAATTTGGCAGACGGTCTGGTTGGAGCCAGTGGCCCAAAAAAACATCCACAGCCTAAAAACGGTTCCTAATATTGATAGTGGAACGCTAACTGTTTCGGTCGAGGTCGATGGTGCGGACTTTGGAGACATTGTAGAGGTTTCGGCTTTTGATGGTCCAAAGGCTATTGCTACGGCAAAAGCGGCCGTAGGCGAAGATTTTGTGCTTTCCATAGATAATGCAAAGCTTTGGTCGCCGGAATCCCCTTTTTTATATAATCTCTCCTTCAAATTGGTGAGCGATAGCAAGGTTACCGATGAAGTGAAAAGCTATTTCGGTATGCGAAAAATTTCCATGAAAAAAGATGAATTTGGGATTGTTCGTATGCAACTCAATGATAAGGACTATTTCCATTTTGGACCGCTCGACCAAGGTTGGTGGCCTGACGGACTATACACTGCCCCTACAGACGAGGCCCTCAAATATGACATCGTAAAGACCAAGGAACTCGGCTTCAACATGATTCGCAAGCACGTAAAGGTAGAGCCTGCACGGTGGTACACCCATTGCGACCGTTTAGGCGTTTTGGTCTGGCAAGATATGCCTAGCGGGGATCGGAGTCCGAGGTGGCAGAATCGACAGTATTTTGATGGCACAGAATTAAAAAGAAGTCCTGAATCGGAAAAAATCTATAGAACCGAATGGAAAGGCATTTTGGATTATCTGTACTCCCATCCGAGCATAGTGGTTTGGGTACCCTTTAATGAAGCTTGGGGCCAGTTTAAGACCGAGGAGATTACCGAATGGACAAAGGCTTATGATCCGAGCCGATTGGTAAATTCCGCCAGTGGGGGCAACTTTTACCGTACCGGAGATATGGTGGACCTTCACAATTATCCCGACCCTGAAATGTACCTTTACGATGCCCAGAGAACCAATGTTCTTGGGGAATATGGCGGCATAGGACTTCCATTGGAAGGCCATCTATGGAAACCAGATAACAATTGGGGTTACATCAAGTTCAAGAATTCTAAGGAAACCACCGCAGAATACATCAAGTATGCCAAAGAACTAAAGAAACTGGTAAAGGCCGGTTTTTCTGGAGCGGTCTATACCCAAACAACGGATGTCGAGGGCGAGGTCAATGGTTTTATGACCTACGATCGAAAAGTGGACAAGATGAACATCTCCGAGGTCAAAAAAGTTAACCAAGAGGTTATTAATGTACTCAACAATTAAATTTTTATTGCTGTTTTTGAGATAAAGCAGTAGAATCATGACATAAGAAGACTCCAAAAACCAAATAATATATAGATTAACGAACATTAATATTAGATCGTAGCAGTTATTTATGTTATTAACTTTTTAATGAATTATCAATAAATTAAAAACTTTTGAATGTATGTAAGAAGAGTTGAAGGGAATGATTTGTCTTTTGTACTTATTTACAGTATTTAATTGCAGTTAACATGTACCAAGTGTATGGTTAGCTCCAAAACCGGATATAGGGATGCCATCAACAGAACTGAAAGGTTTGGTTTGGGAAGAAACATCCTTGATAAGGATATCCGATCCCGACCAACCATATTAAAACGGATACGCAAGACTAAAGCAATTAGCCGATGGTTCGTTGATATGTGTTTATGAGTTTGGATGAAATATACTAGCAAAAAAAAGTGAAAATTCTGGGGTATCATGGTTGGTTGCAATACTGGCAGGTGAGAAGGAACCTGCATTGAATATGACTACTCCAGATATAATCCAATTGCAAAATAGGTCTATTCTTTTATGTTATGGTTCAAGGCCACTTCCAGATAATATCAATATGTATGCCATCGCCCATTTTACTTCAAGATACTAATGAAATCGTATTTCAATAGAAGATAATCGTACTCCAAAATTCAAACCCTATATCATAAGGAGTAAAGGGATACCGTTGTCAACGGCAATAGTGCGAATAGAGAGTATGCTCTATCGGATCCCTTGGCATACGATGTTTATGCTGGAGCACCTTATTTGGCACAATTATCCCGCGGTGAAGTGCTATTGTCTTATCAAGGCACAGAGGATAGAATAGGTAACGATTTAGAAAATGCGGAAATGAAAGTAGTCATTGGTAATAACCAAGCAAGGAATTTTGGAGGAAAGAGTGTGCCCTTTAAAGTTCCGAATGATAAATCAGGTCTTTGGAACAGTATAAGCGTATTCAATGATGATACCATAATAGCTTTGAAATCTACAAGAGCTTTTTCAAGTGTCAATAGTGTAGTGGTCTGGGCTATTAAGGGTAAGTTCTTTAAATAACAAATCCCGAATTGTCAGTGAGGTGATTTTAATAAACTTAGTATTTTCTGATGAATCTCGCTTTCCAAGAAAAATGATTTTACATTTCGTCCCATTGTAATACAATCCGTGTCAAAATTGAACATTTCTTAACATTTTATTAAAACTTGAACGATTTATATGATAGTTTGAAACAATACATCGGTATTGTCAGTTTGATAAGTATTTAATTTGGTAAATGAGAATCTGTTCAATTTGGGGAGGTATTGTTATCAATTCTGTAAAAATTCTTAAAGAACCTCATCTAAGTAGCAATTAAATTCAAATCAACCTAAAAATGAAAAACAATGAAAAAACAACGAACAAATCTTTTTAAAAGGCCAATTGTACTTCTGTTGCTGCTAACGCTTAGTTCGCATTTGGCATTTTCTCAGAACCAACTAAGTGTAAGTGGTAAGGTTACGGATGGCCAAGGTGAGCCTTTGCCCGGTGCCAGCATCGTAATCTCTGGAACCCAGACAGGAACCACTACCGATTTTGACGGTAATTTTGAACTGGGCAGTGTAACGTCTGATGCGGTACTGACCATTAGCTATATTGGCTTCTTTACCCAACAAATAAATGTTGACGGTCGCTCAACCATTAACATTGTCCTATCAGAGGACTCCAACGATCTGGACGAGGTGGTCGTCATTGGTTACCAAAGTGTAAAACGTAGCGATATTGTGGGTTCGGTAGCCGTAGTGGATACAGAAGAAATGCTGAAGGCACCGGCAAGTAACGTAGGGCAAATGCTCCAGGGACGTGCTGCGGGAGTTACAGTTACATCTACGGGAACTCCAGGTGCTTCATCTTCTATCAAGATTCGTGGACTAAACTCTTTTTCCGGTCAGGATTCACCTCTATATGTGGTCGATGGAATGCTTATTAATTCCCTTGGTGCGGATTTTAACCCTAACGATATCGAATCCATTCAAGTGTTAAAGGATGCTGCTTCTACGGCATTGTATGGGTCTAGGGGTATGAACGGGGTAATTGTTGTAACTACAAAAAAGGGTAAGCAGGGTCCCTTGAAAATAGATTATGATTTTTACTATGGTTTTCAGACCATTGAAAAAAAGTTGCCATTGACCAATGCTGCCCAATTTATTGAGATAAATAATCTCGCTTATCAAAATAATGGTGACGCATCACAAGGTCTTAGGACTGGGGTTGATACAGATTGGCAGGAAGAATTGTTCAAGACAGGGACAATTTCAGAACACAATATTAATTTTTCCGGGGGTTCGGAGAACTCTAATTACTTTATATCACTCAATTATTTCGATCAAGAAGGAGCAATTGTGGGACCTGAGTTTGAGCGATACCAAATTCGGATAAACTCTCAAACCAAAAAAGGGCGCTTTACTTTTGGCGAGAATATTGCCTTGAGCCGGAGCAATCAAAGAAGGGTAAACGGAAACCCTTTTATAGATATTGTTTGGATGTTACCTACCATACCTGTTTATGACCCTAATACAGAAAGCGGTTATGGTATTGGTGACGACAATAACAGCACGTTTGCGACCAACCCTATAGGGCTGCAAGAGCATTGGAGTAACACGGGCATTACGAATAAGGTATTGGGCAGCACTTATGCCGAATATGAGATTTTCCCTTTTTTAAAGTATAAATTGAACCTGGGATTAGATTATTCACAACTTAGGGACAAGTATTACCAGAGAGCCGGGGCTTTAAGGCAAAATACACCAGGAGCTACATTCTTGGAAGATCGCCACACCGAATTTTTTAATATTCTTGCTGAAAACACGCTGAATTACAACCAAACCTTCGGAAAAAGTACGATTTCCGCTTTGCTTGGCTATACTACCCAAAAGGATAGTTTTATCTTTAATTATGCGCGAACAGAAAATTTAACCGGAGAATTTTGGGTACAGGACAACGGTACCGCTTCTCCGCTTACAGCAGGAAGGGAGGAGGTTGCTGGTCTAAGGTCATTTTTGGGTAGTTTAAATTATTCTTATGACAACCGTTATACGCTTCTGGTTAATTTCAGACGGGATGGTTCTTCTAGATTTGGCCGGGACAACCAATGGGCCAATTTCCCCTCGGTTTCCGCTTCCTGGAGAATTTCTGAGGAGGGGTTCATGGAGAACAATACTATATTTGATAACTTAAAACTAAGGGCAAGTTGGGGTATCGTGGGTAACCAGGCAATAAATAATTATGCTACGCAGAGCGTATTAAGATATAACCAGAATTATGTACTTAACAATCAAGTCGTTCCCGGCGCAACGAACCTTCAGTTGGTAAATCCCAATTTAAGATGGGAAAGTAAGACAACAACGAATATAGGCTTGGATATGGGCTTTTTTGGCAACAGGTTAAGTTTTTCGGCCGATTACTACGTGGCAGATGTCGAAGATCTTCTATTAGCCGTTCCTATTCCATTGTCATCCGGTAATACTGGTGGCGATCCTTTGGCTAATGTTGGTCAGGTACAGAATAGGGGTTTGGAACTGAGCCTAGGCTATCAGAACATCGTAAATGATTTTAGCTACGGAATCCAAGCCAATGGAACGTTTTTGAGAAATGAGGTAAAAGCATTGGTAGCCGAAGCAGGCAACTTGCCAATTTTTGGGGTAGGTCAAATTTTGAGAACAGCTGTAGGTGAGCCAGTGGCTTCTTTTTACGTGCTCGAAACGGCAGGTATCTTCCAAAATCAGGCCGAGATTGATGCCTGGGGTGTACAGCCTGGCGCGCGTCCGGGCGACGTAAAATATATTGACAATGATGGTAATGGTACCATCAATTTTGAAGACCGTGCGGTTGTAGGAAAAGCATTGCCCGATTTTGAATATGGTATAAATCTGAATGTGGCCTACAAGGGTTTTGATGCCACAGCTTTTTTTGCAGGGGTTGCCGGAAACAGCATCTATAATGAACAAAAATGGTGGTCTCAACGTTATGATGACAATGCCAACTATTTAACGACAGATGTATTCTGGACTGGAGAGGGAACCTCAAACCTTATTCCCAGACCTCAACATTTAGACTCCTCGCTTAACCCTACGCAAAACTCAGACCGGTATGTGGAAAAAGGCGATTATTTTAGATTGAAGAACCTGCAAATAGGTTACGCATTGCCGAGCGAGGTTATTGAAAAGATAGGTTTAAGCAAACTTAGGTTATATGCAACTGGACAGAATCTTTTTACCATTACTAAATATACCGGACTAGATCCAGAGGTGGTTGGGGCCAATGGAAATGGTGATTTCTTGAGCCGAGGTTTTGATAACGGAAACTTTCCGTCTTTAAGAACCGGTATTTTAGGTATTCAACTAGGATTTTAAAAAATTAAAACTGAGCAACAATGAAAAAAGTAAATATTATAGCAGCATTGATGGTGTTCTTTGGGACGACCATCTCCTGCGAAGACGACCTTTTAGATCAGGTGAATCCAAATGCGCCAACACCAGATACGTTTTGGAAAACCCAGGAAGATGCCATTCAGGGAATCAATGCAGTATATGCAGGGATACAGAACCGCGAACTTAGTCTTTGGGAAATATTTGACTATGATATGCGGTCTGATGAAGGCTATAGCCAAAGCCCATGGACAGATTTGGCAAACGTGGGTAGACACGTCAACAATAACTATGACTTTCCTTGGTTATTGGAAGTTTGGAGGGAGTTATATAGGTCCATATACAAGGCCAATCAGGTTTTGGAAAATGTGCCCAATATTGAAATGGATGAAACATTGAAGGCACGAATAGTGTCGGAAGCCTATTTTTTAAGAGGGCATTGTTACTACAAATTGGCCACTTTGTGGGGTCGGGTACCATTGGTTACTGGCATTGAAGATGCAAATACGCGATATCCTCAAGGTAGCATTGAAGAAGTCTGGGCTTTGGTGGAACAAGATTTTATTGATGCGGCGGCCGGGCTGCCAGACAGCTATTCAGGTACTGATTTGGGTCGCGCCACTAGAGGAGGTGCTATCGGATATTTGGGGAGAGCTTATTTACAACAAAAAAAATGGTCTGATGCAATTATAGAATTTGAAAAAATACTTTCTCAAGTTCCGGGCAGATATGATCTTATGGCTGATTTTAAAGATAATTTTACGGAAGAATTTGAAAATAACAGGGAATCATTGTTTGAAATCCAATTCGTTAATAACAATGGAAAGACCGGCGGTTTCCCTACTTATAATAATGCCGCTGGGGATGAAACCAGTGAAAGGGCCCAATTTTTTGGCGTACGACCCTTGGGTTGGACTGATGGGCAGCCCACCAAATGGTTGTTGAACCAGTTTTTGAAAGAGACGGATATTGATGGTAATGAAGATCCACGGTTACAATACACTTTAGCTTACGATCATCCTGGGGAGTTATTATATGGCCAAACTTATACGGAAAGAGGTGCGGGGCCTAATGATCGTTTTTGGAGAAAATATACCAATTACTGGCAAGATTATGAAAGTTACTTTTCTGGTATAAACACCCGTGTAATCCGTTTGGCGGATATTTATTTGATGCATGCTGAGGCCCTTAACGAAGTGGGAAGGACACAAGACGCCATTCCGTTCGCTAACCTGGTTCGCCAACGTTCCAATATGAACGATCTGCCCTTGTCTTTGACACAAGAAGAATTAAGGTTACAGCTGCGAAATGATCGTGTGGTGGAATTGGCGGGTGAAAGTCTTCGTTTTGTTGACTTGGTACGTTATGGTACAGCAGGCCCGGAATTGGCGGGCCCAAATCCCGGACTTTCGCCGGCAGAATCTGATTTTGATACGGAATTTCAAAATTTTGTAATTGGAAAATCTGAATATTTACCGATTCCGTTACGTGAAATCGATGCTTATGGCGGAGGATTGGAACAGAATCCGGGCTGGTAAACAATTTTTGTTAGTTTGAGTTGAGTTAGTTGAAGAACGTGCCATTGTCGAGTTAATCAACAATGGCACTTCTTACTCAATATCCACTATCAAAAAAAAATAAATTGAAAAAATGATATCATTTTAAGCCTATGAGCCAACAGGTATATGTGAATCACATGCAATTTTGCGCAAAAATAACAATTTTGTTTTTTGGGTCTTTTGCCTGTGCTCTAGGTTTGTCGTGTGCTGGCCCAAAGGATGATATAACCCTTTTTGTTGCCATAGATAGTAAACATTCAGGAATTGAATTCAACAATCGGATCCAACCTTTTGAAAGTGATACTTTGAACGCCCTGGAATACGATGTGTTGTTCAACGGTGGCGGAGTCGGCATCGGCGATTTCAATGGCGATGGCTTACAGGATATCTTTTTTGCGGGAAATCTGGTCTCCTCTAAATTATATCTGAACGAAGGTGATTTCAAGTTTCTTGATGCTACCGAGAAAGCAGAAATAACCACTAACAAATGGTGTACGGGGGTGTCTGTAGCTGATGTCAATCAAGACGGACTTTTGGATGTGTATCTTTCCGTTGCCAATGCGACAGGATCAAAGAGCGACCGATCTAACCTCTTGTTCATTAACCAAGGAAACGGTAAAAAAAACATCCCCATTTTTAAGGAAATGGCATCAGAATATGGTTTGGCAGATGATGGCTTTTCAATACAAGCGGCTTTTTTTGATTACGACAATGACGGTGACCTTGATTGCTATGTCCTAACCAATGCCATGGAGAAAACAGGCCGCAACCAATTGCATAAAAAACGGAATGATGGGCAAAGTCCTTCGAACGACCGGTTGTATGAGAATGTAGGCATTGAAAATGGCCATCCAGTTTTTGAAAATGTGACTCTAAGTGCAGGTATCGTAAAAGAAGGTCATGGACTGGGGCTTTGCGTTACCGACCTCAATCAAGATGGTTGGTTAGATGTGTATTGTGCGAATGATTTTGTTTCCAATGATATCATTTGGATTAATAACCATGACGGTACTTTTATTGACAAATCTGCTGAGTTTTTAAAACACACTTCCTATAACAGTATGGGGGTAGATATACAGGATTTTAACAACGATGGCCGCTCGGATATCTGCGTAGTCGATATGCTGCCCGAACTAGAGCAACGCAGAAAGATGATGGTCATGAAGACCAATAGGGATTTTTTTAGGATTGCCGAGAATTTGGGCTATCACGACCAATACGTACGCAATGTATTGCAACTGAATCTAGGAACGAACAATAACGGAACCCTTCAATTTAGCGAGATAGGCCAGCTGGCCGGTATTCATGCGACAGATTGGAGCTGGGCCCCTCTATTGGCCGATTTCGATAATGACGGTTTAAAAGATTTGATGGTCACCAACGGATATCGTAGAGATATCACCAATCTCGATTATGCCGTTTATTTGAACCAGGAGGAATCGTTTCACGGTCTTTCGGAGGAAGAGGCACGCCAAAACCGCATCAAAAAGCTGTATGAACTTCCCGAAGCGAAAATGCAAAACTATATGTACCGAAATAACGGGAATCTAACTTTCGATAATGTTTCAGATGTATGGGGACTTCAAGAAAAGACCTATTCTAACGGGGCCGCATACGCCGATTTTGATAATGATGGTGATTTGGATTTAGTTTTCAACAATATCGATTCCGAAGCGAGTCTGTACAGAAATGATTTGATAGCATCTGATTCCACCAAAAATATCGGAGTTGCCGATAATTCGCATTTTGTGCGATTACAATTAAAGTCCGATAACTTAGAAAATAAGACGGTTGGGGCGAAAGTAAAGATCATGTTGCCATCCGGAGAATTGAAATATCAGGAAAATCTTCCGGTCAGGGGTTACATGTCATCTGTAGACCCCATACTTTCTTTTGGGTTGGGCACTAATACTTCCTATGCAGTACAGGTAACTTGGGCAGATGGTAAAGCACAGCGTATCGAAAATTTATCCCCCGATAAATTGCATACTATTGAATATGCTCCCCAAGAAATTAATTTACTCTCTACAGCTCAAAAAACGCAAACTTTTCAACTATTAAATGCGGATAGTCTTGGATTGACTTTCAAACACGAAGAATACGATTTTGACGAATTTAAACGCACATTTTCCTTACACCAACAATACACTAAACATTCCCCTGGCATGGCCATTGGCGATGTCGATGGCAACGGGCTTGATGATATTTTTATCGGAGCTGACCCCAACCAATTGCGTACCATATACCTTCAAAAAACTCCCGGTACTTTTGAGGCGTTGCCACAGGGCGAGAACAATTTGGAAGATATGGGCAGCCTGCTTTTTGATGCCGATAATGATGGAGACAAAGACCTATATGTTGTCAGCGGTGGAAGCGTAAACCTGAAGGACAAAGATTACATTTATAATGATCGCCTGTACCTGAACGATGGTAGCGGTAAAATGGTACGTTCCCAAAACAAAATTCCCAATACCCGCTTTAGCGGAAGTGTGGTTGCCGCTGCTGATTTTGACCGCGATGGAGATCTTGACCTTTTTAGGGGAAGTAGGGTTTCGGCAGGGGAATTTCCGCTGACTCCCGACAATTATTTATTGCAAAATGACAATGGTGTTTTTAGGGATGTGACGAAGGAGCTAAGCCCTAACTTGCAAAAAGCAGGCATGGTCAGTTCCGCCCTATGGACTGACTATAATCAAGACGGCTGGTTCGATCTAGTGGTAGTCGGCGAATTTATGCCCATTACTTTTTACCAAAACCAAAATGGAAAATTGGTAAAGGATGAAGCTGCGACCATTCCCGATTCTAGTGGTTGGTGGAACAGCATAACTGCTGGCGATTTCGACCAAGACGGAGACATTGATTACATCGCAGGAAACCTCGGACTTAATAGCCAATACAGGGCATCGATAAATGAACCGTTGAAGGCATACGGCTTCGATTTTGATGGTAACGGAGCTATGGATCCAATTATTACCTATAGCAAAAAGGGAAAGGATGTGCCAGTAGCGGTGCGTGATGTTATCCACGATCAAATGACGAGTATTATTAACAAGCGATTTGGAAGTTATGATGCCTATTCACGGGCGTCGATCAACGATATTTTTAACCAAAACGAACTGGAAAACGCCCATGTACTTTCAGCATTTGAAATGAGAAGTTGTTATATTGAGAATATGGGCAATTCAAAATTTATTATGAAGCCCTTGCCAATGGAAGCACAAATTGCCCCTGTATTTGGGTCGTTGGCAAATGATTTTAATGGGGATGGATTTCTGGATGTCCTATTGGTCGGAAATTCCCAAGCCTTCGAAACATACACTGGCCCCTACGATGCCTCTATGGGAACCCTATTGCTTGGAAATGGGAAGGGAGGTTTTACTTATGTACCGCAGACCAAATCAGGACTCTACCTCAATTATGACCAAAAGGCATTAGGCTCGATTTATACGGGGAAAGAAAATCTCATTGTTTTGACCAATAACAACGCGGAAACCCAATTGCTAAGGACTTCCTATAAAGAAAGAGGCGAATACATTGCACTCAAACCTATGGAGGTTTCCATGGAAATCATCCTTACGAACGGAAAAACGGAAAGAAGGGAAATCGGCTACGGAGGCGGGTATTTGACCCAATCTTCCAGAGTTTTCTTTGTCCGCGAGGATACGGTCAAGGAAATTCAACTGTATGATTTTTCGGGAAAAAAGACAAGAACTATTAACCGTATAGGGGCATGAAAAATAACATAAAAATAAACGATTTCGGGGTAAAATTATTGAACCTAATCGGGGTTTCTCTTGTTCTAATGCTCAGCATAACCATAAAAGCACAACAGCCCGACCCACCGGGTCAATTAACTGGGAACGAGACTGTGAAAAACGAGGCTTATCTTTTTGCGCATATGATCCACCAAGATTATGGTAGATTGTACTATACCGTAAGTGAAGACGGTCTGCATTGGAAACGCTTGAACGATGGGAAAAAGGTTTTTGATGAGTACCAAGGGCATCCAGATATCTGTAAAGGCCCAGATGGGAAATATTACCTAGCCGGTAATACGAGCGACAGCTCTCCTGATATCAATATCTGGGTTTCCGATAACTTGATAGACTGGAAAAAACATTCGGTTTATACTCCGAACCTAAAAAGCACCCCTGATTATTCTCAAGCCCTACAACGTATCGGTGCACCCAAACTGTTTTACGATGAGGCTTCCTCCCAATTTATAATGACCTGGCATACCCCACATAAAGAAGGCACTAAAGAAGACCCAGAACGCTATTGGGCGAGCCAGCGTACACTTTACGTGCTTTCAAAGGATTTAAAAACCTTTTCCGGCACTCCAAAACGCCTGTTCGATTGGAATTTTGGCACCATAGATGTTATCATCAGAAAAGTCCAAGATACCTATTATGCCATTATCAAGGACGAGACCTATCCTACCTTATATTGGCCTACGGGAAAGACCATTCGGATTGCAAGATCTGGATTATTGCTGGGGCCTTATTCTTTGCCCGCAGATCCAATAAGTCCTAATTTTAGGGAAGCACCAATGCTCATACCCTCGCCCGATGACAAGATTTGGTATCTGTATTACGAGCAATATCCCGGGGTTTCTTACGGCTTGTCCATTGCCGACAATCTCAATGGTTCTTGGTACCAGGCATCTGGGTATACCTTTTATAGCGATTGGGACAAATATGCCTTTCCCAAAGAAGTAAGGCACGGTTGTATGATAACCCTATCAAAGAATGAATATGATGTTTTGGTCGGTAAATTCGGTATTGACAAAGAAGAACCTTTAAAAAGATAAAAAAATGAAATCAACAATAGTTGCCTGCTTGAGCTTCATGTTCAGCTTTTATGGATGCTCCAGACAAGTGGAGAAAAAGTCTAATAACCAGCAAGTAAATCAAGAAGAACAAGTAAAAACTTTTACTAATCCACTTTTGCCATCGGGTCCCGATCCCTACAGTACCTACCATGACGGTTATTATTTCTACACTAGTACCGAAGGTAACAGATTAGTGCTAAAAAGGGTAAAAAATTTAGCAAATCTCAGTAATGCGGAGGTAAAAACAATATGGACTCCGCCCGAAGGGACGATGTATTCTCATGACATATGGGCACCCGAAATCCATTATATCGATGGGAATTGGTATGTTTATTTCGCTGCAGATAATGGCGATAACAATACCCACAGGATGTATGCTGTAGAAAATACTTCGAAAGACCCCTTTCAAGGAACCTTCGAGTTTAAAGGAAAAATAGCGGACATAACCGATAAATGGGCCATCGACGGCAATGTTTTTAGGCATAATGGTCAGCTATATATGATATGGTCTGGATGGGAGGGCGATGAAAACGGGCAACAGGATATCTTTATAGCCAAAATGAAAAATTCGCTCGAAATAGAGGGAAACCGTGTTAAGATTTCCTCACCTATCCATGACTGGGAAAAACATTGGGATACTGGTACTATTGATGAAAATCCACCATATGTACTAGTGAACGAGGGGCCGCAATTCTTGTCGCATGATAATAAAATATTCATCGTATTCTCGGCAAGCGGTTGCTGGACGGATTATTATAGTCTGGGGCTTTTAGCCTTTACGGGCACTGATAATTTGTTGGATCCCAATAGCTGGATAAAATCCGAAGAACCAATATTTACGCAATCTCCCGAAAACGGGGTGTATGGGCCCGGCCATAACTCCTTCTTTAAATCGCCTGATGGCACCGAGGATTGGATATTGTACCATGCCAATTCAAAACCAGGTCAAGGCTGTGGATCTTTTCGCTCGCCCAGAATGCAGAAGATACAGTGGAACGAAAAGGGGTATCCGGTTTTAGGCAAGCCTTTATCTGAAGAAGAGGAAATTGAAATTCCTTCGGAGTAATAAATATTAAGATACCATTGCTTTAGAAGAGAAGATTTTGAGTTAGTTTTTTAATTATCGGGACTTTGAAAAAAGCCCGGTAATTTTATTCATCACGAAATTCATGACCACTTAATAGAAATGATTAGCATAGGTAATAATTAAAAAGAAAGAATGAACATATCAAAAAGACTCCCAATAATAATAGGATTGGTTATTTTCGCTTTATCGTCGTCCTGCAAACCGGAAAAGAAGGAAACGGCTGATACCACTTCCAAAGAAGAAATAGGTGAATACGAAAACCCCTTAGATGTGGAATTCGGCGACCCTTATATTTTGGATAATGGCGATGGCACTTTCTATATGTACGGCACAGGCGGTGGCGCAAAGGATGGTTTTGCCACCTATTCCTCGAACGATTTGGTAAATTGGAAATTTGAAGGCCAAATATATCATGGAAATACCGAAAATTCTTGGAACCTAAAAAGCTTTTGGGCGCCCGAAGTATATAAAATTGATAGGAAATATTATTTGTTTTATAGTGCAGATAAAAAAGACAACCCCACCAACGAATTGGAAACTTTTAGCATAGGAGTGGCTGTTTCCGATAGTCCAAAAGGCCCTTTTGAAGATTTAAAAAACGAACCTCTCTTTGACCCTGGCTACCCTATTATTGATGCCAATGTTTTTAAAGACTATTACGGAAGGTATTATTTGTATTACTCAAGAGCTTGCTATAAGCATGCTGTGAAAAGTGAAATCGCCGATTGGGCTAAAAAGGAAGGTCTCTATGATGAAATAGAAGAAAGTTGGGTCTATGGTGTTGAACTAGCGTCGGATTTTAAAAGTGTAATTGGGGAACCTGTTTTGCTTTTGAGACCACCAAAAACCATAGCCGATAAAAATGCCGAATGGGAAAGCCGTTCAGTAACATCCAAGGAAATCAATAGAAGATGGACGGAAGGTTCCTTTACCTTTAAACATGGCGACAGATACTATATTATGTATTCGGCGAACCATTATGCAGGACCCAATTATGCGGTGGGTTATGCAACGGCCGATAATCCTTTGGGACCATATACCAAGGCGGAGAATAATCCTGTATTGCAAAAAAACCTGGACAAGGGAGGCAATGTTACAGGCACAGGTCACAACATGGTACTTTTTCTCGAAGGAGGAAAAAAAATGTATGCAGTCTATCACGGCCGCACAAAACAGACTGGGGAAAATCGAGTGGTTTTTATGGATGAAATGGAAATATTGGACGATGGGAAATTAATGGTATACGGCCCAACGACCGACCCAAGGCCCCATCCTTTGACAAAATAATCTAATGAATTAACTATAAATTGAAGAACATATGAAAAAATCAATACTTACGGGTCTTATACTATTCGCCGTTTTTATCGGCAACACCCAAGAAAATCTACTGGAGAAAAACAAATGGCCGAGGGAAAAAGCGCATGAATGGTACGACCAACACGCCTGGATGACCGGTGCCAATTTTAATCCCAGTACCGCCATCAACCAATTGGAAATGTGGCAAGAGGATACCTTTGATTCCGAAACAATTGACCGAGAATTGGGTTATGCTGAGGGCATCGGTTTTAACACCATGCGGGTATATCTTCACAGCCTTGCCTACAAAGTCGATCCTAACGGTTTCAAAAAACGAATGGATACGTATCTCGGTATCGCTGATAAACATGGCATTAAAACGATGTTTGTTATTTTTGATGATGTTTGGGGCAAGGCTCCAAAAATCGGGAAACAGCCCGAGCCAATACCGGGTACCCACAACTCAGGTTGGGTACAAGATCCTGGTGATCCTGCTCATAAGGACGAAGCCGGTTTCCCGGCCTTGGAAGTGTATGTAAAGGACATCTTAAAAACCTTTGCCAATGACGAACGCATATTGATGTGGGATTTGTACAACGAACCGGGCAACACTGGAAAATTGACTACTTCCATGCCACTGTTAAAAAAGGTTTTCCAATGGGGCCGTGAGGTAAATCCAACCCAACCCTTGACCGTAGGGCTTTGGCGATGGGATTTTCAAGAACTCAACACCTTTCAAGCCCAAAACTCTGATATTCTTACCTATCACCATTACGAAGGCCCAGAAATCCATCAACTAACAATCAATATGCTTAAGACCCATGGTCGACCTATGGTCTGTACGGAATATATGGCTCGAACAAACAATAGTCGGTTTTCCAATATTCTTCCTATCCTTAAAAAGGAGAACATTGGGGCAATAAACTGGGGATTGGTCGCCGGAAAATCTAACACGAAATACGCTTGGGATACGCCAATAGAAGATGGCGGCGAACCTGTCGAATGGTTTCATGAGGTGTTTCGCAAAGACGGTACACCCTATCGACAGGATGAGGCTGTTCTGATCAAAATGTTGAACAACGAAGCAAAAAAACAATCGGAATGAACAAAATGATTCAGTTTTGGGTACCGGCCTTGTCAGCAACCTTGCTATTAACGGCCTGCAAGGAAAAACCAAAGAACCTTGGCGCCGATGAGTCTCGTCAAGAAACAAAATCCGAGGTGTTCACAACCAGTTTAAAGGAGCAAAATTTCAATACCACAATCGACGGCAAACCCATAAAGTTATATTGGATTCAGAACGCAAAGCTGAAAATGGCAATGACCAATTACGGTGGCCGTATTGTAAGTCTTTATGTTCCTGACAAGTACGGGCAACTAACCGATATAAGCATTGGTCGCAGTAGTATCATGGAATACGTTGAGTCCGCCGAGGCTTATTTCGGGGCTACAATTGGCAGGGTAGGCAATCGTATAGCCAAAGGAAAATTCAAATTGGATGGCCAGGAGTATTCGATACCTACCAACAATAACGAAAATGCGCTACACGGTGGTTATAAAGGTTTTCAGGATGTTGTCTGGGATGCTGAGCAGCCCAGTGAACATTCATTGGTGCTCACCTATACTTCTCCCGATATGGAAGAAGGCTTCCCGGGAAAACTTAGCGTAAAGGTAGCGTACTCCCTGACGGACGATAATTCTCTAAAAATCGAATACGAGGCCAGGACCGATAAACCGACCGTGGTCAATTTGACCAACCACGCCTATTTTAATCTCAACGGGGAAGGTAGCGGAACGATTTTGAACCATTCCCTTGAACTTTTTGCCAATAAGTTTACACCGGTGGATGGGGGACTTATTCCGACCGGAGAATTGAAAGATGTGAGTGGTACGCCTTTCGATTTTACCACCCCGCATACCATAGGCGAAAGAGTCGAAGCTGATAATGAACAATTAAAATTCGGAGGAGGTTACGATCATAACTTTGTTCTAAACGGCAAAAAGGAGAAAGGGATGAACTATGCGGCAAAAGTAGTTGGCGACAAATCAGGCATTGTGATGAATGTATATACCCAAGAGCCGGGCATTCAATTTTACTGCGGCAATTTTATGGCTTCCGAAAACACTTTGAAATCAGGTGCAAAAGACGATTTTAGAACGGCTTTTTGTCTGGAGACCCAACATTTTCCTGATGCGCCCAACCAGCCCGATTTTCCTTCAATACGATTAGACCCTGGGGAAATCTACCGTACAGTTTCGGAGTACAAATTCACCATCCAATAATCTTAAGACCATGCAAAGAGTACGGTGCTTATTTTACCTTTTGATGTTTTCTGGAGGGATAGGCTTTTCGCAAAAGAGTTCTATTTTAGATTCCTCGGCCATTTACCTTGCAGACCCTACTATTTTCAATCATGATGGCACTTATTATCTCTATGGAACAACAGGAAATCCAAAATTCAAGGACAAACTTGGATTTTTGGTATATACTTCCAAAGACCTGAAAATTTGGGAGGGACCAAAAGGCGCGACCGATGGCCTTGCCCTTAAAAAAGGAGATGCCTTCGGCGATAAAGGTTTTTGGGCACCACAGGTTTTTGAATATGGAGCTAAGTTCTATATTGCCTATACCGCCAATGAGCATATTGCGATGGCGACTGCTGATAGTCCGTTAGGGCCGTTTATCAATCCATCGAAAGAAGATTTGAAAGCACCCGTAAAACAGATAGACCCTTTTGTATTTTTTGACGATGACGGAAGAAAATACCTCTACCACGTTCGACTTGCGGAGGGCAACCGAATTTTTGTTGCCGAGTTGAACGATGACTTGTTGAGTATAAAACAGGAAACCTTAACGGAATGTCTTTCCGGTAAGCTACATTGGGAGAACACCCAAAATGCCGATTGGCCGGTGACCGAAGGCCCCACGGTGCTAAAACGTAACGGACTTTACTATTTGATTTATTCCGCCAATGATTTCCGAAATCCCGATTATGCCGTAGGTTACGCAACAAGCGAAAGTCCGTTGGGTCCTTGGAAAAAATCAGATAAGAGTCCGATCATTCGTAGGGAACTACTAGGTATAAACGGTACGGGGCACGGCGATGTTTTTATGGATAAAGATGGGCAAATACAGTATGTATTGCATACCCATTTGAACGACTCAATAGTGCATCCGAGAAGAACAGCCATTGTAAGAGTAGATTTTGCAAAGGTGTTAAATGAAATTGATGTGCTTAAAATTGACAAACGAACTTTTAGGTTTATAGAGTAGCTTTAAGATAATTGGCTTGAAATCGTGACCTATTGTCCGATTCCCGTATATGTGCTTTTGCAAAGTCTTTGGTAACGGGAAAGCGTACCAATGCCGTGAAATTTGGTTTAGTAAATGACTAAAACGAACATGAAAAATTGAATCCGCATACTGATTGGACGATTATCGATAAATTTTTCGAAACCTATATGTAATGGGGAATGAAGTCGTTCGAACAGATCGGGATTATACCTGAAGAACTTTCCGTCTAACATGAACCCTATCGTTATTATTAGTAACCTAGAATCCAATTAAAAAATATTTATGGACTGGAAGTATCCGCCCAAAGGCAATTAAAGTAGAAAAAGTGAAAGATCCTTATAAAGGTTTTGAAGCACAGTTGGTGGTTCATTCTCCCGGCAGAATCAACATAATTGGTGAGCACACCGATTATAACCTCGGATATGTGCTACCTGCGGCAATAGATAAGGCGATAACCTTCAAGTTGGGAAAAAACGGTACGGAGAATCAATGTAGAATTCAGAGCAAAGGCTACGGCGACATACTATTTGTCAACCTTGAGCATATTGTAAAAAGTAACGAAGGCTGGCACAATTACCTTCTAGGAGTGCTTCATGAAATTAGTCTTCGAACCGACAAAGTTCAAGGATTCGATTGTATGATAGAAAGCAATTTGCCAATTGGATCAGGGGTAAGTTCATCTGCGGCCTTGGAATGTGGTCTTGCTAGCGGCCTCAACGAATTGTTTGGGCTGGGGTTGTCCAAACTTGAAATTGTAAAATTGTCCCAGATAGCAGAACATAACTATGTGGGTACACAATGTGGAATTATGGATCAATTTGCTTCGGTTATGAGCAAGGAAGGTCATGTACTGCTATTGGATTGCAGAAATCTGGAGTATACCCATATACCCATTCAAATCCAACCCTATAAACTGATTATGCTCAATACAAAAGTCACCCATAATCTTGCATCTAGCGAATACAATATTCGCAAGCAGGAATGTGAAAAAGGTGTCGCAATCTTACGCAATTCACATCTCGACGTTCAATCCTTGAGGGATGTAACAAAAAAAATGCTGCAGGCACATGAGCAAAAAATTAGTCCCGCCATATTTCAGCGATGTTCATTTATTATTGATGAAAATGAGCGCGTACTTAAAACTGTAACGGCGCTAAAGGAGAATAATTGGGAGAAAGTTGGAGCACTTTTATATGAGGGTCACGAAGGACTCAGTAAACAATATGAAATTAGCTGTCCTGAATCGGACTTTTTGGTCGAATTTTCAAAAAAACATGATTCCGTACTTGGGGCTAGACAGACTGGTGGGGGTTTTGGTGGCTGTACTTTGAATATTGTCCATGAAGATAACGCAACGACTTTTATCGATAGTGCCACAAAAGCCTACTATGAAAAATTCAATATTCATTTGGAAGCATTCGAGGTTGTGCCAAGTGGTGGTACTACAATACTTAAAACTTAATACGTCCGATGGAATTATATACGAATCCGCATAGAAGATTTAATATCCTTACCGGGGAATGGGTGTTGGTTTCCCCTCACCGAACAAAAAGGCCCTGGCAGGGAAAAACGGAAAAAGTCGCTCGAGATGAAAGGCCGAAATATGATGAGTCTTGTTATCTATGCCCAACCAATGAAAGGATGGGTGGCTCCGTGAATCCCGATTATAAAAATCCATTTTCTTTTGTGAATGATTTCTCAGCTTTGTTGGCAGACGTAAAGCATGAAAATATTTCGGAAGGTCTATTGTTGGCCGAATCGGAATCAGGTATATGTAAAGTTGTCTGCTTTTCTCCTGATCATTCGCTGACCCTGCCGATAATGACTCAAAAGGATATTGTTAAAGTGATATCGCTTTGGCAGCATGAATATTTGGAACTTGGAGCTATGGAAAACATAAACCATGTTCAGATATTCGAGAACAAAGGCGATATCATGGGATGTAATAATCCCCATCCCCATGGTCAAATATGGGCACAGAGAAGCATCCCGCAGGAAGTTCAAAAGAAGGCAATTCAGTTCAAAACGTATTGGGAAAAACACCAACGAAGCCTTTTAGAGGATTATGTGACTCAAGAGCTTGAGTTCGGAGTAAGAATTGTTCTTGAAAATGAACATTTCATTGCTATTGTTCCCTATTGGGCGGTTTGGCCCTATGAGACTATGATAGTGCCGAAAAAGAAACGGGCTCATATAGGCCAACTTAACGAAGTTGAGAAAAAAGACTTTTCGGAAATCATCAAAACTTTGACAATCAAGTACAATAATATATTTGAGACTTCTTTTCCGTATTCCTCAGGAATCCATCAAGCACCTACGGATGGCGAAGAACATCCAGAATGGCACTTTCATATGTCTTTCTATCCTCCTTTGCTACGATCGGCCACTGTCAAAAAATTTATGGTAGGCTATGAGATGTTCGCTAATCCGCAACGGGACATTACAGCCGAACTGGCGGCAGAAACGCTGAAAGAAATATCAAAAGTACATTATAGTCATCGTAGGTAAACAGGAACGATAAGAATATGGGAAAGAAGATTTTGGTTACAGGTGGGTGTGGTTATGTTGGTTCACATACAGTGGTTCAGCTAATAGAGAGAATTTTAAGTTGTAGCTCTTGACGATTTGTCAAACTCGGAATTTTTTGTTCTTGACAACATTGAAAAAATAACTGGACATAGGCTTATATTTCATCTAAAAGACTGACCTCCTCCCAATAAACCGAACAGCTAAAACTTGGGGTTCAGGGCTGAAAAATGTTTAGTTTTAATAGCTGAAAATATACATTTCTTTGAAAAACAATTTTAGTATAAATTGGCTGTTTCACGAGACAGTTTTTAACCAGGAGTAATGCTTTTCATTAAGAGTCCCATCCTTGGTCTCATTTAATAGTATCCCTAATTGACCTTTTATGGGACCATTTTATACCAGCGAAAAATATTCTAAATTTGAAGAACTTAATTTATTTCTTCGTAGTGCATCGCCTTACCCCATTTCTCAATCCCAACAAAAGCCAAATCAGGATGGTTATAGAGCTCGTCAAACTCCGCTTCAATTTGCCGTACGGCATGGATGTCTGTAACCCTTACTCTTGTTTCGTAGTTATATTTGGTACCACTCTCCGTAAAATTTAAAGAACCCAGATAAGCTGTTTGGCCATCAATGATATATATTTTTCCATGGATAAACATATCATTTATGCGATAGGCGTCTGGGGCGACAAATACTTTAAATGGAAATAACGGGGAATAGGTATACGAATAGATTCTAGTGGTTTTTGCTTTTCTTTTAGCATATCTGGAAATCCAAAAAATAAGACAGGCAATTCCAATGGTAAAAATGTAGAACCAATTATTCGTTGAAAGGAAAAGTGTAATTAGGAGAGCTGTCAAAACGATACTGATTGCAGTAAACCCTTTTTGAATCGTAAGCCATCTTTTTCTGATTCGATAGGCATTCTGATCAAAGTGCTGATTCTGAATAACCAGGGGTTGAATACTTTTTTCTTGCCTTTGACTTCTACTATCGTAAGTATCCGAAGTTATCAATGAGACCTCTATACCTTGGTTATGAAGCCAAATCAATTCTTCTACCATTTTGAGCGACAAATAAGGAGAGGAAATCTTGACGGAACGCTGGGCGTTTCCGATTTCTTGGAGCAGTTTTGTTCCTGCTCCCGTACCCATGTAAATATCACATTTTGCCTGATTGAACCACATAATTTTTTGGTTTTACTTGACCATTTAAGATACGAAATTCCGGGGTCAAAATGAAGTATATTTAGTCCTGATTGTCTGTCAACTTCCCTATTTTTTTACGGGAATAGCCTTCGAACCTCCAGATGTATCCGTTGAAAATTGGCTCTTATTTCCGGGTCGTCCTTAGCCAGAAATGGTTCGGGAAGTTCCCGTTTTATATCGGGCTTTTCGAACCTGACCCGTTTATCTTTTCCATCGGAAAACGCTATGAATTCACCGCTTTTCAATCTAAAGAAAACATCTGCCCGTATTTTGCTAACATCCTTTTCCCCCTTGGTAATTCGTGCATCGAAATTCCAATTACTACTTTTGCTCACACTAAGGGTGGGCTGTTTGATGATTTCAAAAAAACGTTCGTAGTACTTTGCCGTATCAGGGTCATTGGCTTTCCCAAAGAATTGATAGGATAGATTACTCAAAATGGCTTTACTCGCTTTGTCCCCGTACATCAAATCATTTTGAATCTTATCTTGAAGTACGTAGACGGTTGCGATATCATAACTTCTTAAGGTAGCCGGAATGCGCTGCATGTTCAACAGTCGAAAGGTGGATGCCTCCTCGGCAAGTAAAAAAGAAGATAGTCGATTGCGAACACTCATTTGTTTGGTAATCGTGTGAATAATGGTCGCTATAACAGGCGAGTAGGCGGTATCGAACTTTGGATTGTTCACTATAGAAACTATTGAAGGATGCTTCGGATTGTTCAGGTCCAACGGAATTTCATCTGCCGACAGCGTCATAAAAATACGTTGGGTACTTATTTTTTTGAGTGCGTTGGACAATGTACTCCTAACGCCAGCGGTTTGTCTTTCGGAATCTATTCCGGAAATAAAGGCATCGGCCATGGCTTTTGAAGTAAAGTCGGAACTGAGAAGGGACACTAGTTGCTCGGTATCCAGGTATTGATAGGTTGCAATAAGATGGGGCAGGGTACAGAATTTTGGATGTGCCGTCTTCAGCTTCCAAATCAATCCGCCCAAAAGTCCTTCCACAGCATCATTAAAAAACTTGGAGGGACCCGAAGCACCGGATTCCTTTTGCTCCAATAGGTTTTCCAAAAGCACTCGGGAGATTTCATTGACACTTTCTTCATCTACCATGTATCGAGGTGCAATAGGATTTACCCGTTTATGGATATCGTCAAAGGAAATGATATGAAAGGGGATTTTGGGATTCTGGAATAGGGGATAGGCCATTTCAGTAATCTCAAAATGTTTATAGTCGTGGATAACTCCGCAGAATCCGTAAGTATCAAAATGTTTGAGAAAATTAAAGACAACGGATTCCGTTTTACCACTTCCCGCAGAACCAATAATCGAAACGCCCCTCCGGATATTTTTCATGTTCAGGACTCCATTTTTAAGCTGAAATTTGGCATGGTATTTTTTGGGTATGTTGGTGGTGTCACTTTCATTTAAACCGGCGTAACATACCAAACTAATAACGTATAGCGGTAATATCCATTTGAAAAAATAAAAAAGACCATACTGGAAGCTGTTTCCCCAACATCCCACAACGCCCAAATACAAGAACAACAAAGCGAGACCGGCAAAAGCATGACGGTAATAAAGGTGGGTCAGGAGTATCAGACCCGAAGCGCAAACATAGTAAAGCAGTATAATTGAGATAATATCCATGAGCTTTTAAATTCCGATTGAACTTGATGACCGGGCCAAATCCATGGCTTTTTTAAACTGTTTGATGGTTTTAAGGGCCAATTGCACTTTATTGGTTGGGATGTTCACCTGCGGAACCCGCACTCCGGCTTTCCCTAATATTTTGAATGCTGCGCTGCGCTCGTTCGTAGGTAGGCCGAGTAGGTGTGCGAAATATTGATGCGGGTCTTTGATATAGGCTTTTCTAGCTTCGTAAGTTTCCACAAAATTTCGTTTGTAATTGAATAAGGTATCAAAGGTATTTTCTGCCCTTTTATAAAATAAGTTCCGATTAAAACCCCGTTTGACCATCTTGCCGTTAAGCTTGGATTCTGATTCCATGTATTTACTTCCTGGGGATAAGCTATACCGATTACTAACATCTTTTCTGCTCACAATAATATGCACATGGGTTTGGAAGCCTGGTTTTTTCATTCCTTGCTCTATTGGCTTTCCTTCTATTTTATGTGGAATATCAGATTTTAGGTCCGCTATTTTTTTAGAGATTGCTGAAATGTTACCGTTCCGTTCCCCACGTTCTATCTTGCGGAGGTCATTTTCAAGCCTTACGATTTGTGCACGGTAGGGCTGATTTTCTCGAACCTCCCTATCAAAACCTTTAAAGGTACGTTCGTGTTCAATCTTCGCGTAGTATTTGATATCATCCACGGTAACCTGTTGGTCTCTATGAAAGGAAGCGGCATAGTCCTTCATGACTTCCCTTACGTACTTCCGCAGTTGCTCAGGGTCGTTATCGATAGCTTTTAATTCCGGTTGACTTGGATTGATGGTCAAAGAATAAAATTTAGGTTCTACTTTTTTAAGTTTCGCCGTATTCCCATCAATCTCCTTGACTACCTGTTCCGGTGGGATGTGGTCATGGTTTTGATTAAAAAAAGCATCCTGTAACCCTGGTAAAATACCCTCATTTTCTTTTTCTAAATAAGCAACAAAATCAGAAGCGCTCTGGGAAAAGTTGTTATTTAAATGCTGTTTTGTAATGCTGATGTACATGGCTTAGACTGTTTTTAGAGATGATTTCAAATGGTTGTATTCTTCCAGCTTCATATTCAAATGCAATTTTGATTTGCCGAAGCTTGATGTATTGACTTCCACTTTATCCAAGGTTTCCATAAATCGTTGCTGTATCTGTTCCATATTTTGCTTTAGAATGGTATTCTCTTTCTGAAGTTCTATGGTTTCAAAAGCGGATTTAAAGAACGCATCATCTTTAGTTGGCATGTCCTGTTTTTCGGATGAAAGTGATTTTTGGTTCATGTTTTTTTGAGGAGCATGTTCAAAAAGAAGTTCCATCATTGCCCTGGTGGGTGTAACCCCACGCTTGTCCATCTCTTTCATGATTGCCGCCATGGCATTGAACCTTTTTTTAATCAGGTTCTCCAAGGTTCTGGCCGTAGGTCCAAAGCGTTCATTTGGTGAAATTTCATTGTAAAAGAAAAAATCGAGCATTGTTTGTAAGGCTTCGGTATGGGTTTTAAAGAATCTTCTGGAAAACTCCTGAAACTTTATGGCCGTTGCTTTTTTGAACCGTATGTTGCTAAATGTCTTCAATTCGATGTATACTTACTTTCCTGATTTGCCGCAAATTTTCGCCTGTTTATGGGGCTTTTCAAGTGATTTGCCGCAAAAAACTAAAATTGGAAGGATAATTTACTCTCTTTAAATTTTATTAAATAACTGATAATCAGTTTATTATAATTTATAGAGACATTGTAACGCCGCGCCAGCGTGTTATCTTCTTGCTCTTCCTTTTTACTCCGCAGGAGAAAAATCCAGTCTTCACACCAATTTAGCTTGTCGTATTTACAGCGGATTTGGAATTCAAAATTTTAAGATTTCTTGGAGTTGATTTTTGAGGAATATTCAAGATTGCATAAAATGACTGGGAATCAGTAAACGAAAAAAGGCAACCTATAAGGCTGCCTTCAATTAATCCAACTAGAATACTTTAAATCGTAAACTTGAAGGTATGGTTATAGAGATTCTTAGTGGCTTCTTCTTCCAAGAGCGAATCATAGTCAAGGTAGTTTTCGGCTGCGTACTTTTTTAAGTCCTCACCATATTTTTGTGCTACTTCCTGCTTTGATTGTTGCATCAGCTTTTCTTGGGTTTCACCGTCCAGATTATTGAAATTTAGACGAAAGGGTATGTCAATATTGATATCCATTAGTGCCTAGTTTTTCATTAACCCATTATCAATAAAACTAAAATAGTTCCCATCCGGTAGTATGATCAAATGGTCTAAAACCCTGATGTCAAAAAGTTCAGCGGCTTTTTCTATCTTTTTGGTCAATGCAATATCGGCAGCACTAGCTTTGTTAGTTCCCGAGGGATGATTGTGTGCAAGTATAATCGCCGTAGAGAGCGTTTTAAGCACAACAGCAAAAAGTATTCTCACATCAACTAGTGTGCCTGTCAATCCTCCTGTGGATGCTTGGAAAGTGCTTTTGACCTTATTGGCATTATTTAGTAGTAATACTTTAAAGGTTTCATGCAGCCCGATGGTGTTTTTATCCCAAGTTTGGAATAACAGTTCGGCAACTTTATCGGACGAGTTTGCAGGTTCCGAATGAAGTACACCCAATTTTTCGCAATAGCTTATTCGAATTTCGTTAACTTCGTTTCTCATTGTTTTATTATTAAGATTAGACGATAAAAAAGAGGGTGTAACTTTCCACGGTGTCGCCCTCTTTCTGTTTTAATACTCGCTTGGTAACATCAGCGTATTATTTGTAAAGAATAGACGGATCTCCGCTAAAGGAAAATCCGTTATCTGGTACTTGTGCGTTTCTAGAATAGTGTCGTTCCCATCACTATATTCAATAATAGCTGCGTATCCTAAAGCCTCTTGCATTTCTGGCGATAGTTTTTTGAAATCAACGGTTACGAATGGGCTTCGGTCCATCAGACTTTTTGCAATGACCGATGCATCGGTAACTAACCAAAAGCAGTTTGCTTTATCTGCCAAATATTGTATACCATCTGTAATGACCGTATTCAAAAGCGGAATCTTATAAAATGATTCTGTTCCGCAAAATGCCGCTAAATTGTTTCTTAGTTCCTGTACTTCAATTTGTGTTCCCATATTCCTATTTTAAGTTTAATTAGAAGGGTGCTGTCATAGATGCCAGCACCCTATTTAGTTTAGCTACTTCGTAGCACCGTAATCTTTCTTACCACCTAATAGCAGAATTTCGTCAGCTATTACTTCGGTCACATAGCGTTCGTTACCTTCTTTTGGCTCGGTATAGATTCTAGTTTTAAGTTTGCCAACGATAGCCACTAGCTTGCCTTTATGAGCAAATTGTTCCACGATCTCTGCCGTCTTGCCCCAAGCCACAATCGTATGCCAGTCGGTTACCTGTTGCTTTTCTCCTTTACTGTCCTTGTAGACTTCATTTGTGGCCAAAGAAAACCGGGCCACTTTTTTACCGCCATCGAGTTCGGTTACTTTCGGGTCATCTCCGATGTTCCCTAATAGATGCACATAATTTTTGATACTACTCATAATTGAAAAATTTAGAATTAATTAATACGCCTGTCCGAACCTTTCGAACAGCTTTTAAAATCGATTTACTTATTACACCTTGAGCGTTTTCCTTTTTGTTGTTTTTTAACTTTTGTTCCGCTTCATTTTTGAGGATTTGATATGATTTCATGATTTCCGGTTTTGATTTACTTCCCACAGCGCCGTCGCTATTCCCTTTTTTTGTTGCTTACTGATTTACAATATTCAGGCTTGGTAAGACGTATAAAAAAGAGGGAGGAACGAGCCTGGTTTATGCCGTTGTCCAAGAATGAATGTTGTTTTTTCGCCGTCAAAAAAAGGAAAGGGTGGCGGTTCGGGCAGTAGGTTAAGACCAAGAAGCCTTGAAATGTTAAATCCTCTTGAAGTGGAACAAAACTCAAAGGATGAATTTTAGTTCAAGCGGACTTAATTCACGGTTTTGGCTTGTAATGAAGTGTTCCTTCCCTGCATGGCGGGAAGGGTTAGCGCAATGGAAAGTCAAAAATGGGGATTGTGTCCAAGATAAATGGGTACGAAGCGTATTCCCCGAAATGGAGGGTAACGGAATGGAGTGGGAATGTGCTGAGGGTATATTTACTATAGGTAATCTATAATCTTGTTACCGGAGCTATAATCTCAGATTGAAAGGAAACGAAAAAAATATGCAATGGGATACAATATTGGATGCCCTGAATAAATATTCCTAAAAAATGAATAATCAAATTAGTATCAAGTATTGTTATTTTTCTAAACTACTATCAAACGGTCCAGAGCGCATCAAATCTGACTTTAAACGTATCCTATTTTTATACTATTCTTTATGAAGTCCATTGAACAAAGAGCTTTAACATTTAGGTTTACCGGGAGTTCGGATTCTAACGTATAAGTTAAAATACTTTTTAATTCTCTAATTTAATGATAAGAATAGAAGGGCCTGTAATGAGCGATTCTAAAGTCAAGACCTAAGAGCTATTTTATTGTGATTTCTTTCCGAATCCCATTGTTGAAATTTTCGAAGTATACTTTGTTGGAAATTTTATTAAGAAAATTAAGGCCTTGACCTATCATTGCAGATGGACAGTAGTCATTTTTTTGGCCATTAATGTATTGTTCTTGCTAAGCAAAGATGGATGGGTCAATTGAATGGAAAGTCAAAGATGGGGTTTGTGCCCACGACTACATATTCTAAGCTTACTGCAGGGAATAGAGGGCTAAAGAATGGAGTGGGTATTGAGTTAGGAAATGTCTCACAGCCAACAACAATATTAATCTTTACTTTTAAGATTTTAAATTTTAGGGGCATGTTTTCTAACTATCATTTGAATAATAGATAATATCGAAATAGAAAAGAAAATATCATACTTATTTTAAAAGCTAAATATAATCATAGTTCGATTTAAGCTATATAAACCTATAGGTTATAGCGAGTTTTATATTCCATTGGAGTACTATTAGTAATGGTCTTGAATTGTTTGTTGAAGTTGGACAAGGTCTGGAAACCACTTTCATAACAGGCTTGCGAGACGTTCAATTTCTTCTCGATCAATAATTTACAGGCATACCCAATTCGTATTTCGCTCACAAACTGTGAAAAGGACTTGTTGGCATGCAATTTAAAATAACGGCTAAAAGAGGTAGGGGTCATATTGGTCAACTTCGCCAGATCCGTAAGGGCCATTTTTTGTTTAAAATTTTTCATGACATAGGCATAAACGGTATACATACGTTCGGTATCCGCCTCCCGCAGGGTATTGGTATACCCTGGACTCGCCAATAGTTGGTATTCCTTGGTTTGGCTCATAAAATCCAACACTTTTAGTAACTGTAAAATGCCTTCAAAACCTTCTAATAGCAAAAGTTCCATTATGAGCTTTTGTAATTTGCGGGCAGTTTCTCCAGCAATTTCCATCCCCCTTAGACTTTTATGGAACAGCTGCCGTAGTCGTATGGCTTCATCGGTCTGTAGTAGATTATCGCCTAAAAAATCCCGGTGAAAATAAATGACTACCCCTTCAGACCAAGCGATGTTATTTTCCTGATCCTGTTCATGGTCACTACGCCATAAGTGGGGTAAGTTGGGGCCCGTGAAGGTGATATCACCGGCCTTAAAGGGTTTTACACTATCCCCAATAAAACGGTTGCCACTTCCTTTTAAGACCATAAATAGTTGATACTCCGGATGAAAATGCCAGTGCGGGTCAAATACTGGTTCACGTAGGTATTTTGCCAGAAAGGCTCTGGATTCCGGGATGGGGGATTTTTGAAGTGCGTTTTTCAAGGGAGCAGGAATTGAAAATTGGATTTTAAAAACAACATTTACCTACTAATTTATCAAAAAAAACTTGTTAATACCTTTTACAGGATATAAAACAGTCAGTATGTGATAAAACAGAGTGAATTTTTTGCGTCGTTTTTTAGTAGTATTGAAAGAAGAAAACGCCACGCCTTATGAAAATCAAATACCGCTCCATTCCATTACTAATCCTATTCCTTATTTTTTCGGCATGCTCGCCCAAGAAAAAGAAACGGGTGGACGATCAACCCCGCAGAATTGAACTACTGTTCTTGGGCCACGCCATAGAGCATCACAATTCAAGGGCCTATTTCCCCATATTGGCATCGGCCTTGACCAAGGAGGGTATCAATATTACCTATACGGAGGAAGTATCGGATTTGAACCCAAAGAACTTGGACATATACGACGGACTTATCATTTACGCCAATCATGAGGAAATCGATAAGGATGAGGAAAAGGCATTGCTTGATTTTGTAAAGAACGGAAAAGCGTTCATCCCTATCCACTCCGCGAGTTTCTGTTTTAAGAATTCCCCAGCATACATAGATTTGGTAGGGGCACAGTTTATGAGCCATGATACTGGGAGCTTTACCGCAGAAATCGTAAATATGGAACATTCCATAACAAAAGACCTGAAACCTTTTGAAACTTGGGACGAAACCTATGTGCATGATAAAATTGAGGATGATATTACCGTTTTAATGGAGCGTGTGGACGGGGACCATAGGGAACCATGGACTTGGGTAAAGGAAGTTGGGGATGGAAAGGTTTTTTACACTGCCTATGGCCATGATGAACGTACTTGGAACAATTCCGGTTTTCAGGAATTGGTGAAATCCGGAATTCTTTGGGCCGTAGAGCCCCAAGTAAAAACCAATTGGGAAGCCTTTATCAAGGATATGCCTACCTTGAAATACGAGGCCCGTGCCAACATACCCAATTATGAACAGCGGGATCCCGCACCAAAATACCAATTGCCCTTATCTCCCCAAGAATCCCAAAAACTGATTCAGGTTCCTGCAGGTTTTGAGGTGCAATTATTCGCATCGGAGCCCGATATCATCAATCCAATCGCTATGAACTGGGATGAAAAGGGAAGGCTTTGGGTCATAGAAACCGTGGATTATCCAAATACGGTTCGCAACGACAACAGTATTGGGGATGATAAGGTGAAAATTCTGGAAGATACCAATGGGGACGGAAAAGCGGATAAGGTTACCGTCTTCGCGGACAAGTTGAACATTCCTACCAGTTTTGCATTTTATGACGGTGGAATCGTGGTATCCCAAGCCCCACAATTTATCTTTTTGAAGGATACCAATGGTGATGATGTGGCGGATGTTAGGGACACCATAATCGATGGTTGGGGAACTTTCGATACCCATGCCGGACCGTCCAACTTGCAATATGGCACTGATAACAACCTATATGGCGTGGTCGGATACTCAGGATTCGAAGGGAGCATTTTTGGAGAGGATTTTAAATTCAACCAGAATGTGTACCGATTCTCCCCTAAGAAAAGAACGTTTGAAGTGTTGACCAATACCAGTAACAATACCTGGGGATTGGGATTAACGGAGGACAATTCCATTTTCGCCTCTACTGCAAATAACACGCATAGTGTATTCGTAGGCATACCTAATTCTAATTTTACCCATGTAAAAGGCATTGGGACGGATGGTAGTGCCAAAATTGATGGGCATTACGCAATGCAACCAATAACACCTAACGTCAGACAGGTCGATGTTTTTGGAGGATTTACCGCTGCGGCCGGGCATCATTTTTATACGGCCAGGGCTTATCCTGAAACGTATTGGAACAAAATAGCATTTGTATGCGAACCAACAGGAGGTTTGGTACATCAGGCTAAAATCGTTAAGAATGGTGCCGGATTTATGGAAGTGGATGCGGGAAACCTTTTTGCCTCTTCAGATGAGTGGACCTCACCCGTAGAAGCTAAAACCGGACCTGATGGTGTGGTCTGGGTGGCAGACTGGTACAATTTTATTGTACAACATAATCCGACGCCCAACGAGGAACGAGGGGGATATGATGCCGAAAATGGTGAAGGAAACGCATATGTGAATCCGCTTAGGGATAAAAGCCACGGTAGAATTTACAGGGTAGTCCCAAAATATGATTATGAATACGAACCGATAAAATTATCCAAGGAAAACCCCGATGATTTAGTGGCAGCTCTAAGTAGCGATAATCAATTTTGGAGGCTGACCGCGCAACGACTTTTGGTAGGTCGTGGTGATACTGATGTTTTGAACGACCTCTATAAACTGGTCAACAAAAAGGACCTGGATGCCAACGGCTTCAACAATGCCGCGATGCATGCCCTTTGGGCACTAGAAGGCTTGAATGCACTGGAAACCGATAATAGTGCTCTTGGCGTTGTAAAAGGGGCTTTGTACCATAAGGCTGATGCTGTGCGCAAGGCCGCTATTCAAATACTTCCGAGAGCGGACGATAGTGATGATGCCCTGTTCAAGGCAAATACTTTGAACGACCGGGACCCAAGTGTACAGTTGGCAGCTTTGCTCTATTTTGTGGAACGGCCGTCCTCGCAAAAAGTCGGTTCGCTACTTTATGATCTCGGAAAGAACGAAGCTGTATTAGAAGATGTCTGGTTGTTCAAAGCACTTTATGCAGCATCGGCGCAGCATGTAGACGGTTTCTTGAACGCTTTCACGAAGGCCAATCCTAATTTTAAAATGGCTTCCGATGTGGCAAACGATATGAGTGCGGCAAATTATGATGATGCGAGTTGGGAGACTATGGACCTTCCCCAATATATGGAAGATGCCGGATTGGAAATTGATGGCGTAGTATGGTTTAGAAAGGATTTAACCTTACCATCATCCGCCTCAGGGAAGAGCGGTTCAATTTCTATGGGACCCATAGATGATTCTGATGTAACCTATGTAAATGGAACTGAAATCGGTAGTATGGCCGCAAGTCCTAATTCCGACAGAAACTATGATATTCCTGAAGGCATATTGAAGGCAGGTAGGAATATCCTTGCGGTTAGGGTAGATGACATGGGAGGTGAGGGTGGTATTTATGGCAGACCTTGGCAATTGAACTTGAGGATTGGCGAAAATAGATACCCTTTAGCCGGACTATGGAACTACAAGGTCGAGAAAAATTATACGGACCAAGAAAAGAAGGCCTATACGGCAGCTAATTTGGCGGCACTTCTCATGAAAAATTATGGAGCGCAGCAAGGTGCTACATCGGATGAAACTGCCAAGGATTTTTCCAATGCCAAAGTGGTCGTAATTAAAACGCTTACCAATGAAATGAAGTATGATGTTACCCAATTTGAAGTAAAGGCAGGGGAAGAAGTAGAATTGATATTACAGAATCCGGATTTTATGCAGCATAACCTGGTGATTACCAAACCCGGTAAAAAGGAAATCGTAGGGGCAGCTGCCGATAAAATGGCGGTAGATCCCAACGCTGCGGAACTTAACTATGTGCCACAGACCAATGACGTGTTATACGCTACGCCTTTGTTGAATCCGGATGATTCCTATTCGTTGAAATTTACGGCACCATCCACCCCTGGAGAATACCCCTTTATCTGTACATTCCCAGGTCATTGGAGATTAATGCAAGGGGTGATGATCGTAAAATAAACCCAAGAACATAGCAGAATACGAAATGAAAAATAAGATAAATTTTGGGGTAAGTACTTGGTTGTGGCAATCGCCATTTACGACCGATAGTATAACTCTATTTCCAAAAATAAAGAAGCTGGGTTTTGATTTGGTGGAGATACCCGTAGAAGACCCAAAACTGATAGATGCATTGGAAGTTAGAAAAGCCCTAAATGATAATGGCTTGGAAGTATCTGTTTGTGGCGTATTCGGTCCAACAAAGGACCTTACCCATGAAGATCCAAAAGTACACAGGCAATGTTTTGATTATCTGGAACAGTGTTTTGCGCTTTGTAATGCTTTAGGGGTAACATTTTTGGCCGGCCCGATGTATTCTGCCGTGGGGAAGGCGCGTCTGGTTTCCCAGGAGCAACGTAAAAAGGAATGGGAATTGGCCGTAACCAATTTACAGAAAGTATGCGTCACGGCTGATACAAACGGACTATCGATTGCCTTGGAACCTTTGAACCGGTTTGAATCGGATATGGTGAATACCGCCGAAGATGTCATGCGTATGGTAAACGATATCAACCATAAAGCAGCACGGGTTCTGTTGGACGGATTTCATATGACCATTGAGGAACAAAATATTAGGGAAGCATTCAATACCGTGAGCGATAAATTGATCCATGTACAGGTTTCCGAAAACCATAGGGGAATCCCGGGAACCGGACTTACCCCTTGGCAAGATTTTAAAATGGGCCTCAGGGATATAGATTATAAGGGAGCCGTGGTCATAGAGAGTTTTACTCCGGAAATCAAGGAACTGGCGGCTGCCGTCTGCATTTGGAAAACCATGGCCAAAAGTCAGGATGAATTTGCCCAAAAAGGATTGGAATTTTTAAAACGAACGTTTAACGATTAAGAGCATACCAATGAGCGAGAAGAAAATAAAAGTAGCCATTATAGGACTGGGTTTTGGAGCCGAGTTTATCCCCATTTATAAAAAACATCCGTGTGCGGAGTTGGTGGCCGTGTGTCAGCGCAACGAAGAAAAATTGAACGAAATCGCCGATGCCTTTGACATCCCCAAAAGATATACCTCCTATGAGGAATTATTGCAGGATGCGGAAATCGATGCGGTACATATCAATACGCCTATCCCCAACCATGGCGGGCAATCTATTAGGGCACTCAAAGCGGGCAAACATGTAGCGTGTACCGTACCCATGGCCACAACGGTGGAGGAATGTAGAGAGATTGTGGAGCTCACCGAGAAGACCGGACTCACCTACATGATGATGGAAACCGTGGTGTATGCACGGGAATTCCTGTATATGAAGGAACTGTTCGAGAATGGTGAACTAGGAAAGATCCAATTTTTAAAAGCAAGCCATCAACAGGATATGGACGGTTGGCCGAACTATTGGCCAGGACTACCGCCCATGCATTACGCTACGCACTGTGTAGGTCCTGTATTGGGTCTGACCCAAGATGAGGCGGAATATGTATCCTGTTTTGGTTCTGGAACGATTAGGGAAGAATTGATCAAGGAATACAATTCCCCATATGCCGTGGAGACCACGCATATAAAATTCAGGAATTCTGATCTTAGTGCGCAGGTATATCGTTCCTTATTTGACGTGGCCCGTCAATACCGGGAAAGTTTTGAAGTCTATGGTTCCAAAAAATCAGTAGAATGGCCGTTGATAGAAGGAAAACCATTGGTGGTACACACTGCCAAAAAACCGGAACCCGATATCCCCGAGGAAGTTGTGAGTCCTGATTTTGCTAAATTGTTACCTAAGGAGATTAGGTCATTTACCACGCAGGGTGTCTATGATGAAGGGGACAATCAGCATTTATCCTTTACCCAGGGAGCGGGTCACGGCGGCTCACATCCACATTTGGTGCATGCCTTTATAGATGCATTGGTCAAAGGCACACCGCCATACCCAAATTCCAGGCAATCTGCAAACATTACCTGTGTGGGCATTTTGTCACACGAATCAGCTTTAAAGGGAGGGCAAATCATCAAGTTGCCGGGGTTTACTTTTATGGATTAAATAGATAACCTATATATTCCAGAGGCTATAGATGATAATTTTGGTACTAACTTAGAAAAAAACTCCTATTATTTGAGTAACCATAAACAGTACTAATCTATTCTATTTTTCTTAGCTCATATTATTAAAAAAGCTGCTGTTTTAAAACGTTGTGGTATATTTTTTATTCTAACTTATTATAGTTCAATTACTTGTTTTAAATTTTGCTCGATTTCTTAGTGATTAGGCTGGTTTAAATGGCTAAGACCACAGCCCCTTAAGAACTAGAAATATTGTTCATAGATATAAACTTTACTTGACTTTTGGTTTTGTGCTTTTTAGTCTGGCCTCTATCAAATCTAATAGTGATATTTGTTGGCAAATTCACTAAATATTTTGGATAAGTGACTCAAAATTCTCATCAAAAAACTCGATAAACATGGGTATTTATGGGAGGGGTATAAACGTGCCGGCTTCATTCGGGATCGTTGACGAGCTTTAAAGGTGGAAACAGGATGCTATGGCTAAAGTTGAAGTGCTGGCCATAGGCCATAGCTTGGAGTCGGGCGAGGAATTTCCGGTTGTGTGGACGGTAAAGCATTCTAAGGTAAAAATTGTAGGCAAAACCTTAGGGCATGATGAGCGTGCACACAATCTTGAGGCTTACCAGAATATTTTGATGAAGAACAGTTTGGACTGGGTCAATAAAAATTAGTTCGTACGGGTTATATTTACAATTTAAAAATTAGACCTTCATCTAATTTTTGTTGATACTTTTTTGCATCGAATTGATATAAAAATGAACCTTTCCGAGAGCTAGACATGTCTTTTTCATTTAATTTATCTAAAATATCAAGAGCATTTATTTTATTAATGAAATTTCTTTTATCTAATTTTTTGTCTAATATAGATTCATATAAATTTTGAAGTTGTCTCATTGTAAATTTTTCGGGTAACAACTCAAAGCCAATTGGTTTAGTAAGTGCTCTATGTTTTAGCCTGCTAATTGCTTTTTCTACCATTTCGTTATGGTCAAAAATCAATTGAGGAGCTTTTTTTAGATTAAACCACTGAGCGGCATCTATTTGTATTCCATCAAAATGGTTGGAAGCTACATCAATTAAAGCATAGTAAGCAATGGAAATAGTTCGTTGACCAGGATCTCTATCAATTTTACTATATACTTTTAATTGCTCTAAATAAACATGTTGTAGACCTGTATGTCTTTGTAAAACACGGGCCGCAGCAGTATCTAAATTTTCACTTTTCTTTAAAAAGCCACCTATTAAAGACCATTTATTTCTTTCTGGTTCAATATCACGTTTCACTAAAAGAATTTTTAAATTCTTTTTGTCAAAGCCAAAAATTATGCAATCCACAGCTAATAAAACCTGATCTTCTTTCGAGTAATATTGCAGTTTCGTAGCGTCTTGTTCCCTAGATACTAATTTAGTAAGTGGCTTCATTAAGTTTAGTATTTAATTTCATTGAAAATTTAGGTTTTGTTGCTAAAAGTACTATTTAATTAGAAAATACTTTTAGTTCCACTAGTTTTCGGTTTATTGTTTTTTAACACAACTTTTTTAAAAATACAAATCTTTAGTTATATTTTTACGTGTGTAAGTTACACTTATTAAAGCGCCATTTTAATTTGTTGTCCTTCTATACGCTTTTCACTGATGAAATTGCACATTGAATTTGCTTTAGACTAAATCTAAGGACTCGTTAAATTAAAAATAGAAAATATCAATTAAGTAGAATATTCGATTTAAGTTAGTAAACCAGAAAGTGTTGAGAGTTTTTCTTATATCATGAAAGTACCATGGGGTCAAACTCAATACAAAAACATGGGAAATTTGGTATAACATAAAGATCAAAGTTTCGAGTCAAACTGGTACCTATTTATAGACTTACTAATAATTTTTTTTGTTTGGATTTTTTGGTAAGGTTGAAATATATTTTAAACGATAAGTTTGTTAGTACTTTAGGTATTAAAAATTAAGTATTTAAATATGAAAATATCTAAGTTTTTTACTTGTGTAGTCCTATGGTATTGTTTCTTTGGTATTGCTAGTATAGCTGCGCAAGGTGGTGATCAGATTTTGGATGGAATCGGTGAAACCGATATGATTGCTCGTTATATTTTTGATGGAGATGTAAAAGATTGGTCACGTAATAATTTACACGCTAAGACCGATCAATCTAAAGTGGAGTACTTAGTTGATCCTGAGTTTGGTAAAGTACTTTCTTTGCCTGAAGATAAAAACGCTTATGTTTCAATTCCAGTTGAAGCCTTGTCGGGAGAGGAATCGATTTCTCTTACAGGATGGATTTATATGCGTTCCACGCAAAGCGGACAGCTATTTTTCTATTTTAGAAATAGCCCAAATGCTCATTTTTTTGTTGCACCCTTAGGTACTGCTAACATAATGAGATTTCAGGCTGAAATAGCTACCCAATCTGGGATTGTATATCGGACAGATTCACCAGCTTTAGAAGCAGGTAGATGGAATCATGTAGCTTTCGTTGTTAATGTTTCTTCAAGAGCGGTAACCATATATATTAATGGCTCGGTGGTTAACGAAACACAGAATGTAGAATTCGAATTGGAGCAATTGTTTTATAATGGAACAGGTCAAAAGAATTCTCTTTACATTGGTAAGTCATTGTTGCCAGGTCAGCCATATCTAAACGGTATGTTGCATGATTTTAGAATTTACCGGATTCCTTTAAGTAAAGAGCAAATTACAACCATTTATAAAAATTCTTTAAACGATGCGGAGACAGTTGAGGTGGAAAAGGAAAAACCAGCGGATGATCTCCCTGTATTTTCTAGCAATATCCCGCAGTTGTATAATCAATACCTGACCCATGTTTTAGATATTGAGGTTGAAACTATGCTAGGTCATCTCCCTCAGTTACCACGCTACTTGCAAGGACAATATAGAGATGGTGTTGAAGGCCCTAAGGTAAGAGTATTGTGGTCAGCTCCTACAGATAATAGCGAAGTTCTCAAATCAGGTAAGTTTATAATAACTGGGCGTGTTGCTGGTACAGATATACAACCTCGAGCGATTGTAAATGTAAAAGAGAACAGTGAGTATAATACACCCGATCGTAAATTGGAGGTTTTCAATCTGCATGAGGTTTTGTTGAATCCCGACTTCTATGGGCAAGACACAAAGTTCATGGAAAACCGTGATAAGTTTATATCTACACTTGCCAAGACTAATCCGGATTCATTCCTGTATATGTTTCGGAATGCATATGGTCAAGAACAACCTGAGGGAGCAGAACCACTAGGCGCATGGGATTCTCAGGAAACAAAGTTGCGCGGGCATGCAACAGGGCATTATTTGACAGCAATAGCTCAGGCTTACGCGAGCAACAATTTCGATAAATCGCTACAAGCTAATTTCGCAGATAAAATGGAGGTTATGGTGAATACACTATACAAATTATCCCAGATGTCTGGAAAGCCTAAGGTAAAAGGAGGAGCCTTTATTTCAGATCCAAATAACGTATCGTCGGGGTCTGATAGGGAGGGCTTTGATTCGGATTTGAGCGAAAAAGGTATCCGTACCGATTATTGGAATTGGGGTAAAGGCTACATTAGTGCCTATCCGCCAGATCAATTTATCATGTTAGAAAACGGAGCAACCTATGGTGGACAGAATACTCAAATATGGGCTCCCTATTATACCTTGCATAAGATTTTGGCTGGGTTAATGGATATTTATGAAGTTAGTGGTAATCAAAAGGCACTAGATGTTGCAAAAGGTATGGGGAGCTGGGTTCACGCCCGAATGAAGCTATTGCCTACGGAAACACTTATTAGCATGTGGAATACATATATAGCAGGAGAATATGGTGGAATGAATGAGTCTATGGCAAGACTTTCTCGGTTAACCAACATGCCACATTATCTGGAAACAGCAAAGTTGTTCGATAATATCAAAATGTTTTTTGGTGATTCAGTACATTCCCATGGCTTGGCTAAAAATGTAGACACCTTTAGAGGTCTACATGCGAACCAGCACATCCCTCAAATCATAGGTGCCCTTGAAACATACCGCGATTCCAAAATACCAGAATACTATCAGGTTGCCGATAATTTTTGGAACAAAGCAGTAAATGATTATATGTTTAGTATTGGCGGAGTTGCTGGAGCACGTAATCCTACGAATGCAGAATGCTTTACCAGTGAGCCTGCAACGCTGTACGAAAATGGATTCTCTTCTGGAGGACAGAATGAAACCTGTGCTACTTATAATATGTTAAAACTAACCAGGAGCCTTTTTCTGTACGATCAGAGAGGTGAGTTAATGGATTATTATGAACGCGGACTTTACAATCACATCTTTGCATCCGTTGCAGATGATAGTCCTGCCAATACCTATCACGTATCCTTGAGGCCTGGTTCTGTAAAACAGTTTAGCAATCCTGACATGAAGGGTTTTACTTGTTGTAATGGCACGGCAATAGAAAGCAATACCAAACTTCAGAATTCTATTTACTTTAGAAGTGCGGATAATAGTGCTTTGTATGTAAACCTATATGTTCCTTCAACATTGAAATGGACAGAAAGGAATGTGGTGATTGAGCAAACAACTGCATTCCCAAATGAGGACAATACACGTTTAAAAATTAAGGGTAGTGGAAAATTTGACATTAATGTTCGTGTTCCTCAATGGGCAACGGAAGGGTTTTATGTAATGATAAATGGTAAAATGGAAAATGTACAGGTACAACCGGGAAGCTACTTGACATTGCGTCGAAAATGGAAAGACGGAGATACCATTGAGCTTCGCATGCCATTTCAATTTCATCTAGACCCGGTGATGGATCAGCAAAATATTGTCAGTCTATTTTACGGACCCGTTCTCTTGGCGGCACAGGAATCTGAACCGCGTAAAGAGTGGCGTAAGATAACGCTAGATGCCCACGATATTAGTAAATCCATTTCAGGTAATCCGAAGAAATTAGTATTTAATATAAATGGAGTTATTTTTAAACCTTTCTATGAAACCTACGGGCGCCATTCGGTTTATCTTGATGTTACCTTAAAATAATAGTTGTTTTTTCGTTGTGTAAACACTTAGAATTCCAGTTCGTTTTTTCAAATATTCCTAGAATATAAATTTAAGTTAACCAATGAATAAAATTTTAGGAAGCTACTTAAACACAGACTCTGAAATCAAGTACTGCCTTTTTGAGGCTTGTACATCGTTAAAAAATATGATAAGTGAGAATATGAGAATAAATCATTTAGTTTGTCTGCTTGTTTTGATGTTTATTAGCTCTTCTGTAAAGGCGCAGAAATATTGGGACAATATCAATACTAAGGAATCTACCTTAGGTATCTCTGAAGTATTCCAAACATTTGACACCGAAGATTTTAAATTAAAAGTGGTTAGGGCCTCCCAAACGGTAGCAGCTTTAAGACCCAATGGTGATCCTGACTTTGATTTTACTCCTGGGGATAGATTGGAAAAGCGTGATAAGGACAGCCTTTACCACCTTGGAGATATTAATTTAAGAATTAGGGAAGGGAATGGTAAGTGGAAGGGTTACTCCACTGCCCATAAAAGAATGAAAGTTATACCCTTACAAACTTCTGGTAACATACTAGCGGCTGCCGACCTATCAAATACATTGCCGAAGGATATTCCAGTAAATGTGCAGCGTTATTATGAGCTGGATGCTGGAGATTTAGTCATGCGGTTTAGAATTACGAATACTCAAAGTCAATCTATAGAAATTGGTGCATTAGGAGTGCCGATGGTTTTTAATAATATTTTAGAGGGGAACTCCTTAGACGAAGCCCATGCAAAAAATGTTTTTTTTGACCCCTATATAGGTAAAGATGCTGGCTACTTGGAAGTAAAGCGACTTAGTGGAAATGGTCCTACACTTCTGGTATTGCCTAAAGAGAATATGGCTTTTGAAGCATACAGGCCTTTGTTGGATGAGCTCACCCCAAGAAGTACTGTATTTGAAGGATTTCACGAATGGATGGCCTATTCCAAAGCATATTCCGAGCTGGAGTGGAAAGGAATAAGGCAATGGAACGAGCCTAGCTCATTGGTTTTGTCCCCGAATGAATCTAAGGACTTTGCTTTGAAAATTGTACTCAGCGACGGAATAAAGGATATTCCAAAAACTTTAGTTAAAGAAGAACGTCCGGTCGCCACGGCAATTCCTGGTTACATTTTGCCAACCGATGTAAATGGCCAGCTTTTTTTAAACTATCCCGTTGATATAGATAAAATTAATATAGAACCTAAAGGAGCCCTGATAGTAACGAAAAACGGTCAAATCGCTGCTAATTTAAAAAAATATAGGGTTCAGGGAAAAAAGTGGGGAGATGCTAGGATTACTATTATCTACAAAGATGGGTTAGAGCAAAGTATACATTATAAAGTCATAAAGTCGGAAACCGAAGTTGTCAAGGATTTTGGGCATTTCCTCACTACAGAACAGTGGTTTGATGATGCTACCGATATTTTTGGAAGAAGCCCTTCTGTAATAACGTACGATTATGAAAAGCAAGAACAGGTAAGACAAGATGGTAGAGCTTGGATAGGCGGGCTGAGCGATGAAGGAGGGGCTGGAAGTTGGCTGGGTGCCATCATGAAACAATTGATACAACCAGACAAGGCCGAAATCGATAAGTTACAGCGGTTCGTAGAAGAGACATTATGGGGTGGGATTCAACAGAGTGAAGGGCCAGATATGTATGGTGTTAAAAAAAGCCTGTTTTATTACGAACCGGATTCCTTGCCCAAAGAAACTTATGCTAAAGATATAAATTTTAATACCTGGGCGGCTTGGAATCATAAACATGCTAACGATTATGGGAGGTCTTACAATTATCCGCACGTCGCAGCTGCCTATATGGTAATGTATAGGTTATCTAGATATTATAAGGATCTTGTGGATTCGAAATCATGGGAATGGTATTTGAAAAATGCCTACCACACAAGCGTAGCTATGGTTGAAAAAGCTCCGTATTATGCCCAATTTGGGCAAATGGAAGGCTCCGTATTCTTATTGATTTTACAGGATCTCAAAAATGAAAATTATACCGAAATGGCTTCTGATCTTGAAAAGAGAATGAAAGAAAGAGCTGACCATTGGCGTGCATTGCAATACCCATTTGGAAGTGAAATGCCTTGGGATTCCACTGGTCAGGAAGAAGTTTATATGTGGTCTGATTATTTTGGCTATGATGAAAAAGCTTTGGTAACCCTAAAGGCTATTCTAGCATATATGCCAATTATGCCACATTGGGCTTATAATGGAAATGCCCGTCGATATTGGGATTTTTTGTATGCCGGTAAGGCAGGGGAAACGTCAAGGGTAGAACGTCAGATACATCATTACGGGTCTTCGTTGAACGCCATACCCGTATTACAGCACTATAGAGAGCATCCAGATGATTTTTATTTATTACAAGTGGGATATGGAGGATTGTTGGGAGGAATTGCGAATATAACCCAAGATGGTTTCGGCCCGGCCGCATTTCACTCGTTTCCATCCTCAATGAAAATCGATGGAATTTCGGGTGATTTTGGCTCTGGATTTTATGGATATGCAGTGAATTCCGGAAGTTATCTTTTTGAGGATAAAGATTTTGGATGGCTTGCTTTTGGTGGAAACCTTACTGCGAAGGAAGGTGTGGTAACCGTAGAAATAACTACGGCAGCAAGGTCTAAAGTATATATTGCTTCGAAAAAATTATGGTTAACATTGGATGCTGGAAAATTTGATAAAGTTATATTCAATACCAGAACTGACGAAGTTACTGTTGTTTTAGATGGTAAAACAAGGCATACACCTAATGCTTATTTAAGAATCGATAGTGATACGGAGTTACCTTTTAAGAAAGTAAGGGGAGCTTATGAAATTCCTTTGAGTGATAAAAAGATTTATGTAAAGATTTAAGGGGTCAGTATAAAAAAATAGGTTTTAATAATTTGTTTGAGTTAGTTCAAAGGCAAGGATAGCTAAGCCGTTAGTTGTCTTTGCTGTTATTTACAAGACTAACATAGCATAATCAGTTTAACAAATATAAAAAGTTGTATATGCAGTTTTAATCTTGTTTTAAATTGGTTAAGCTTAAGTTATGGGAATTAATAGTGTTTTACCGAAATGAAAGTTTTTCACACTAACAAGTAACTCGAAATAGGTTTTAATAAGAAGCTCAGTTTCAAATTTTAAAATAAAATACAAAAATATGAAGACAAAACGTCATTTAGTATTTCTATTAAATATTTTGATATGTGCGGCATGTATGAGCCAAACGGATGGTAAATACGTGATACTGCCTAAAGTAAATCTTCAAGCTTTTCCTTTTAATTTTAAAGATGTTCATATCTCATCAGGAAATTTATTTGATAATGCCATGGAGCTTAATGCGAAATATCTGCTGACTTTAGATGCGGACCGTTTACTTCATCGGTGGAGAAAAAATTCTGGTTTAGAGCCTAAAGCTCCTCTTTATGAAGGATGGGAACAGAACTCATCCCATATGCTCGGGCATTACCTTTCTGCCTGCGCATTAATGTATGCTACGTCAGGAGAACAAATTTTTTTGGATAAAACAAATTATGTTGTGGATGAGTTAGCTGCATGTCAAGAAGCTAGGGGCACAGGTTATGTTGGTGGTGTACCTGATGAAGATAGAATTTGGAACGAGGTAGCTGCCGGAAATATAAAATCCTCCGGATTTGATTTAAATGGTGGATGGGTTCCATGGTATATGATCCACAAAGCGTGGGATGGTTTAATAGACGCCTATTTGTTATGTGATAATGAAAAAGCTAAAAGAATCGTTGTTAAAATGTCGGACTGGGCTTATGACAAATTCAAAAACCTTTCGGAAGAAAATTTCCAGCTTATGCTAGAAGCTGAGTTTGGTGGAATGAATGAGTCTTTGGCAACTGTATACGCCATAACCGGAAATAAAAAATACTTAGATCTCGCTTATCGTTTTGAACATAAAAAAATAATTGACCCGCTGGCTCATGAACGAAACAATTTAGGCGGATTACATGCAAATACTCAAATACCTAAAATTTTAGGTAATGCAAAACTCTATGAACTTACAAACAGCAAACGTGACTCTACAGTTGCTCATTATTTCTGGGATACGGTCATAGATCATCATTCATATGCAAACGGAGGTAATAGTAATTTCGAATATTTTTCTCAACCTGATGATCTTGCCACGCAGCTAAGCGCTAGCACCTCAGAGACGTGTAATACTTACAATATGCTAAAGTTGAGTAATCATCTATTTGGCTGGGAGCCTGACGCCAAATACATGGATTATTATGAAAATGCTTTGTACAATCATATTTTGGCATCACAGCATCCTGAAACTGGAATGTTCTGCTACTATGTTGCCTTGCAATCTGGAACTCAAAAAATATTCAGTTCGCCTAATGATTCCTTTTGGTGTTGTGTGGGTACTGGAATAGAAAACCATGCAAAATATGGTGAAAGTATTTACTATAAAGGATATGATGGTAGCCTGTACGTAAACCTGTTTATTCCATCAGTTTTAAACTGGAAGGAAAAAAATATAAAAATCAATCAAAAGACCCTGTATCCAGAATCTGAAAAAATCAGCTTATCCGTTGAAGAAGGCGAATCAAAATTTCCAATGCATATTAGGTATCCCGGCTGGGCTAATATGGGGATTGAGATAAAGGTCAATAATATAAAATTTGTGCACAATTCGGTTCCTGGAAGCTATATAACCATTGACAGAAAATGGAAAAAAGGAGATACTGTAGATATAACCGTACCGATGAATGTTCATGCTAAAAAATTACCTGGAGCTGAAAATACTTCAGCTTTATTTTACGGTCCAGTATTGTTATCAGGAAGTTTAGGGAAAGAAGAGGTTAACGCACTTGCACTTCCAGTTTTGGTCTCTGATAATAAACCAATAGAAGAATGGCTAAAACCAATAGAGGATAATCACTTTTCTTATCAAACCAACGGAATCGGGAGGCCACGGGATTTAGAATTAATACCATTTTACAATATGTACGACCAAAGACATGTAGTGTATTGGGATAATTTTACCCAAAGAGAATGGGAAGAAAAAGAAGAGGCTTATCAAGTTGATTTGAAACGAGTTATGGAAATAGAAAAGCGTACTGTAGCTATTATGCGCTTGGGAGAAATGCAACCTGAAAGAAATCATAATTTGAAAGGTGAAAATACGGGTGTCGGCGAATATTCAGGTAGAAAATATAGAGATGCCCCAGATGGCGGATGGTTTTCATTTGAAATAAAATGTGACCCAAATGTTCCTCTGGATTTGTACGGCACCTATTATGGAAGTGATGGAGGTAATCGAATATTTGATATTTTAATAAATGATAGGATAATTGCAACTGAACATCTGAAGGCAGAGAAGCCTAGAGAATTTGTTGAATATGTATATCCCATTCCTTTTGATGTAACCATGGGAAAAGATATGATTACTGTTAAGTTTAAAGCCCACAAAGATAATATTGCTGGGGCTGTATACGGTTGTAAACTTGTTCAAAGAAAAGATTGAATTTATTTTGAAAATCATGTGGAAGGATATACTTACAAGAGAAAACTTGTATATATTTTGTAGAATTTTAAAAATATGAACCGGCTCAATTATAAAGTGTATTTACAACACTATAAATTATTTTATTTATCTTTCATGCAATAAATAATTTTCCTAGACAGGGTATAATGATTAAAAACGATAACTATTTAAGTAGTAGTCTTTATAAATTTTAGTGTGAGTGGGGTACAACTGTGCCTATGTTATGGAACAAGTTTTAAAAAAGTAGACAAATAGAATGAAAAGATATTTTATCGGATTGGATTATGGTACAGATTCTGTTCGGGCGGTTTTGGTGGATTCGGATAACGGTTCGGAAATAGCATCTGAAGTGTTTTGGTATCCACGCTGGAAAAATCAAGAATTTTGCGATGCCTCAATAAATCAATTCCGACAACACCCTTTAGATCATATTGAAGGACTTGAATTTACCATAAAGTCAGTAGTTGTTCAGAGTAAGGTCAATCCAAAATCAATTCAAGGAATCTGCATAGATACTACAGGTTCTTCACCAATTCCGGTAACTGCTAAAGGTACTCCTTTGGCTTTTGAGTTTGGGTTTGAAAATAATGCCAATGCGATGATGGTCCTTTGGAAAGACCATACAGCAATTAATGAAGCTAAAGAAATCAACGAACTAGTTGCCAATTGGCAAGGTACGGATTATATTAAGTATGAAGGGGGCGTTTATTCTTCAGAATGGTTTTGGGCAAAAATTTTACACATAATTCGTGCAGATATAGATGTTAAAAACCAGGCATTTACATGGATGGAGCACTGCGACTTTATGACGTATCTATTGAGTGAGAATAAGGATTTAAAATCCTTTAAGCGTAGTCGTTGCGCGGCGGGCCATAAGGCAATGTGGCATGAGAGTTGGGATGGCTTGCCATCGGTTAAATTTTTAGAACAGTTAGACCCATATCTCGGCGAACTTCGAAATCGATTATATGATAAAACCTTTTCTTCCGATCAGGTCGCAGGTAACTTAAGTACCCATTGGGCAGGAAGGTTAGGACTAACAACCGACACTGTGATTGCCGTGGGGACCCTTGATGCGCATGCTGGTGCCGTTGGAGCTAAAATTGAAGAACACGCTTTGGTAAGGGTTATGGGTACTTCAACTTGCGATATTATGATATCCCCAAAAAGTGTTATCGGTTCCAAAACGGTTTCGGGTATATGCGGGCAGGTAGATGGATCGGTCATTCCTGGTCTAGTGGGATTAGAGGCTGGCCAATCCGGGTTTGGAGATGTTTTGGCATGGTTCAAAGAAGTCTTATCATGGCCTATAGATACCTTAGTGTTGTCGTCCAATATTCTCGACGATGAACAAAAATTAAAATTAAAACAAGAAATAGATGAGAACTTCGTTAGGAAATTAAGTAGTGAAGCTGAAAATCTGCCTCTAACAGAGAGTATTCCAATAGCTTTAGATTGGATAAATGGAAGAAGAACCCCCGATGCAAATCAAGAACTGAAAAGTGCAATCAGTAATTTGTCGTTAGGAAGCAAAGCCCCACATATTTTTAAGGCATTGGTTCATGCCATTTGCTATGGAGCTAAAAAAATTGTGGACAGGTTTGAAGAAGAGGGAGTGAGAATTGATAATGTAATAGGAATCGGTGGGGTGGCAAGAAAATCTTCATTTATCATGCAAACTTTGGCTAATGTATTAAATATGCCAATAAAAATTGTTGCATCGGACCAGACTCCTGCATTAGGTGCGGCTATTTATGCGGCTGTTGCTGCTGGTGTTTATCCCAATGTGATTATGGCCGCTGAAAAAATGGGAAGCGATTTTGAGGCTGAATATGTTCCTATACCGCAACAGGTAGAGCAACTATTACCCGAAATAGAAGCATATAATTCTTTGTGTTCTTTTATTGAGCGCAATTCTAAAAAGTAGTTTTTATGATTTCTAAATATATATCCTTAAAGAGGGAATGTTACGAGGCTAATATGCAATTAAATGCATTAGGATTGGTTGTGCATACCTTTGGCAACGTCAGTGCATTGGATAGAAAAAACGCTGTTTTTGCCATAAAACCAAGTGGAGTCGCCTATTCTGATTTAAAACCTAAAGACATGGTGATAGTAGATTATGACAATACTATTATTGAGGGTAAAATGAGGCCATCCTCAGATACTAAAACACATTCCTATCTTTATAAAAACTGGGAAACTATTGGAGGCATAGCCCATACGCATGCCACGTATTCTGTAGCTTGGGCACAGGCTCAAAAGGATATTCCTATTTTCGGTACTACTCATGCCGATCACTTAACAGTGGACATTCCTTGTGCTCCACCCATGAAAGATGTGCTGATAAAAGGCAATTACGAACACAATACGGGCGTTCAAATCTTGGAGTGTTTTAATAATAGACAACTATCGCATACGGAAGTAGAAATGATATTAATAGGAAGCCATGGCCCGTTTGCTTGGGGAGAGGATGCTGCTAAAGCTGTATATAATAGTAAAGTACTTGAGGTAATTGCTCAAATGGCATTTATTACTTTACAAATAAATCCTGATGCCCGGAAATTAAAAGATTCGTTAATTAAAAAACATTATGAACGTAAACATGGTAAAAATGCTTATTACGGACAGTAAACGATATTCAAAATGACAGACCAATCAAAAAAGGAAATATGGTTCATTACTGGTAGTCAAAATCTATATGGTGATGAAACATTAAAGCAGGTTGCAAAAAATTCGCAAGAAATTGCTAGAGGATTTTGTAACTCTAGACATCTACCTGTAAAAATTGTTTGTAAACTTACCTTAAAGTCATCCGAGGAAATCATTACAATTTGTAATGAGGCCAATAGCAGCAAAGATTGTATTGGAATTATTGCCTGGATGCATACGTTTTCACCAGCTAAAATGTGGATTACGGGCTTACGTATTTTAAACAAACCTATTTGCCACCTTCATACACAATTCAACGCAGAAATTCCATGGAAAACAATAGATATGGATTTTATGAATCTAAACCAATCTGCACATGGAGATAGAGAATTTGGATTTATAATGACCCGCATGCGAAAAAAGCGAAAAATTGTTGTTGGCCATTGGCAAACGGATGGCGTTCAAATGAAATTAGGCGTTTGGTCACGAGTGGTATTAGGATGGAACGAATTGCAAAATTTGAAAGTAGCCCGAATTGGTGACAACATGCGCGAAGTTGCGGTTACCGAGGGTGATAAAGTAGAAGCGCAGATTCGTTTTGGGTTTTCGGTCAATGGATATGATACGTCTGATGTGGAGGAACACATAAAAAATGTGACTGATGATGAATTAGATCGAGTTTTAAAGGAGTACGAAGAGGCCTATGTGCTTGCACCCTCACTTAAAAAAGATGGAGACCGGAGAAATTCTTTGATAGATGCCGCAAAGATTGAGTTGGGCCTAAGATCTTTTTTAGAAAAAGGAGGATTTAAAGCGTTTACAACAACTTTTGAAAGCTTGGGAGAACTCAAACAACTTCCAGGACTTGCGGTACAAAGACTTATGGCAGATGGGTACGGTTTTGGAGCCGAAGGCGACTGGAAAACAGCAGCTATGCTAAGAGCGGTAAAGGTGATGAATATAGGTTTAGAAGGAGGCTCTTCATTTATGGAGGATTACACGTGCCATTTTACCCCACAAAAATCATACGTTTTGGGCTCGCATATGCTTGAAATTTGCCCTTCTATTACGGATTCCAAACCAACCTGCGAAGTTCATCCCTTAGTAATCGGAGGTAAGGAGGATCCCGTGAGACTGGTCTTTACCGCATCGGAAGGAAAGTCGGTTAATATATCATTAATTGATATAGGCAATAGGTTTAGGCTTGTTGTAAATGAAGTAGAAGCCCTAAAGCCTACAGGAGATTTGCCAAAATTACCCGTTGCGCGAGTTTTATGGGATCCAAAACCAAATTTAGAGATCGCGGCTACGACCTGGATTTTGGCGGGAGGCGCTCATCATACTGTTTATAGCCAGGCAATTACAACAGAATTTATGGAGGATTTTGCAGATATTGCTGGGATTGAATTGTTGGTAATCGATGATAATACCAGAATACGCGATTTTAAAGATAGAATGAATGCTAATGAAGCATATTATCAACTTTACCAAAATGGACTATAATTAACCGATTAAACCATAAAACGATGCATAAATCCACGTCCTTTATTTACACAGTTGTCTTTGTGATTTTTGTCTTAATACATATTCAATGTAAGGAACAGCAAAAAGAAGTAAAAACAAGTTCAAACGATAGCCTTTTAAAAGCCACAATGGTTACAATTCAAAAAGCTGATTATGGCACAACTTCCGATAATAAAAGTGTAGAAATCTATACCTTGAAAAATCAAAAAGGGATGGAGGTTAAAATAATCACCTATGGTGGGATTATTACATCATTAAAGGCTCCAGATAGAAATAATGGTTATGAAGATATTGTTTTAGGTTATGATTCTCTCTCTCCTTATATGAGCGACAGCCCCTATTTTGGGGCCATAATTGGCAGATATGGAAATAGAATCGCGAAAGGTAAATTTAGCTTAGGTGGTACTTCTTACAGTTTAGCGACCAATGATGGCCAAAATCATTTACATGGAGGTGGGAAAGGGTTCGATAAGGTAGTGTGGGATGCTGCTATCGAACAAAATGATAGTACGGCTGCTTTAAAATTGAACTATTTGAGTAGGAATATGGAGGAGGGTTATCCAGGAAATCTGAATACAACCGTTACCTATTCCCTAAGCAATGACAATACTTTGGATATTCTTTACGAAGCGACTACTGATAAAAAAACTGTGGTAAATCTTACACAACATTCTTACTTTAATTTATCGGCTAATTTTTCAAACGATATTTTGAAACACGAGGTTACCATTTATGCGGATGCATTTCTTCCCGTAGATGCCACGCTAATACCTAATGGTGACTTAAAAAACGTAACAGGAACTCCTTTTGATTTTAGGGAGGCAAAAGCGATTGGAAAAGAGATTGAGGAGGCAAATGATCAGCTAGAAAAAGGGTTGGGTTATGACCATTGTTGGGTGTTGAACAACCAGAATAAAGGTGTTAGGTTAGCCGCATCGGCATACGAACCGGAGTCTGGAAGGATTTTGGAAATTTTTACGGACCAACCTGGAATTCAGTTTTATTCTGGAAACTTTTTAGATAATACGTTGCCAACCAAACAAGGAGGTACATACGCACAAAGAACAGGTTTTTGTTTAGAAACGCAACATTATCCTGATTCCCCAAACCAATCTAGCTTTCCGTCAACAACCTTAAATCCTGGAGAAAAATACGAAACACGAACTTCGTTTAAATTTACCGCAAAATAACCGGTCAAAGACCTTGATTACTGCAAAATATTTTAAAAATAACTTAACTAACTTATTCGTACAGGATGATATCTTTTGTGTCTTTTACATTACTAGTGGCTATTATAGCTTGGTGGTCCACAAGAAAAACGGATGAAAAATCCTCTGACGGGTATTTTTTGGGCGGAAGAAGTTTAACAGGTCCAGTTATTGCCGGCTCGCTATTGCTTACCAACCTCTCCACGGAACAGATTGTAGGAATGAATGGTGTTTCTTTTAGAGATGGAATCCCAATCATGGCGTATGAAGTAATTGCAGCAATAGCAATGGTTTTTACCGCATTTGTTTTGTTGCCTAAATACCTGAAAAGTGGTATTGCGACCATCCCACAGTTTTTAGAAAAGAGGTATGGTAAATCGACAAAAACTATTGTATCCTTACTCTTTCTTTTAGGATATGCAATTTCTATGTTGCCAACTGTATTGTACTCTGGCGCATTGGCTATAAATACCATGTTTGATATTCCTGAGGCGATAGGCATGGGGCCTGAGCAGGCACTTTGGGTTACGGTATGGGCAATTGGTGTTTGTGGTAGTATTTATGCAATTTTTGGAGGCTTAAAGGCCGTTGCTGTGTCAGATTCTATTAATGCAATAGGTTTGATTATCGGGGGGTCATTAATACCAATTTTTGGTTTAATGAAAATAGGCGATGGCAATGTTTTTAAAGGTATTAAGACCTTAACTACAGCCTTGCCGGAGAAATTCAATATTATTGGTGGTCCAGAGTCCGATGTGCCCTTTTGGACGCTCTTTACAGGTATGATCATTGTTAATTTTTACTATTGGGGAACCAATCAGGCCATAATTCAAAGAGCGCTCGGTGCTAAAAATTTAGTGGAAGGCCAAAAAGGGCTTTTATTAGCAGCATTTATTAAAATTTTGGGTCCCTTTATTGTTGTACTGCCAGGTATTATTGCTTTTTATATTTTTAATGGGGATTTGTCCAATGCAGATGAAGCCTATCCTATGGTTGTAAAGGCCGTACTTCCAGTCACCTTTATTGGATTTTTTGCAGCGGTACTGTTCGGTGCTATTTTAAGTTCTTTCAATAGTGCGTTAAATAGTTCGGTAACCTTATTCGGCCTAGATTTTTACAAAGAATATATTAATAAAGATTCATCGGAAAGAAAAGTTGTAAAAGCGGGTAAGATATTTGGTGTTGTTTTAGCTTTATTTTCAATGGGGATAGCCCCTTTACTTTATGGTATTGAAGGAGGTATTTTCACATACCTTCAAGAATTGAATGGTACACATAGTGTACCTATTTTAGCTATCATTATCGTTGGGATTTTTTCTAAACGTGTTTCTGGAAAGGCTGCTAATATTGCTATCTTATTTAGCGTAGTTACTTATCTGGTCACACTTTACGTAATAAAACCAGATATCAGTTTCTTACATCTGATGGGAATTTTATTTGTATTGACCATACTAATCATGTTTGTTGTTAGTCACTTTTCACCTAGAGCAACTGATTATATTCAGGAGTATACCAAACAAGTAGATATTACACCATGGAAATATTTAAAACCGGTTGGATATGTAGTAGTTGCTATAGTCACAGGGTTATATGTTTATTTGAGTTAATTTTTTCATAAGTTATGAATAGTAAAAAGACCAATTTAATCTTAGTGGCGTTTTTAGCACTAATGTCTACGATTACAGCGCAGAAAATTAAAAAATCCAACAGCGCAAACTTATTGGATAAACAAGAGATCTTAGATCGACAATCTTGGTGGGACAATAAGGATTGGGAATGGTATAAGGATAATATCCCCTTTTTTGATTCTCCGGAGACGCTATTAAACTCAACCTATTATTACCGATGGGAAGTGCTTACCAAACACTTAATATATGGCTCGCCAGAAGCAGGGTATACGTTTACGGAATTTATGGATCGTCCAGGCTGGTCTGGAACGTTTGGGGCTATAAGTTGTCCGCTAGGTTTTCAGTTTTCGGAAGTGCGATGGTTGAAGAACCGTAGAATAGTCCATGATTTTTCTAATTATTGGTTTAATGTCGTAGGAGCGGAACCTAGAAGTTATAGTAATTGGTATGGAGACTCTATGTGGGATGTCTACCAGGTTTGGCAGGACAAAGAGTTTATTAAAATGGTGTATCCCCACATGAAAGAGCAATATGAAGGTTGGATTACAGATCGATACGACAGCGAGCATGAAATGTTTATATGGGATGGGATGCATGATGGCATGGAAAGCAACATTAACGGACGTCAAACTGAAAATTGGTTCGCTGGTGCAGAAGGTTATCGTCCTACCCTAAACAGTTATCTATACGGAGACTTAGTTGCATTGTCAAAAGCGTCAGAATTACTGGGATTTAAGACCGAGGCGGATGCGTATCAGCAAAAGGCCGAACATCTAAAAAATCGTATCAAAGAAGAGTTATGGGACACAAAACGAAATTTTTTCTTACATCAATGGTCTATGGATAAAGAAGCAGGCCCAGTAAAGGCTGGTACTTTTCATGAGTGGCAACCAAGTGCCAAGGATAGTATTAAAAAATATTCCTTAACCTATGAAACAGGTCCTTATAAAGGAAGTTTACACGGAAGGGAGCTTATCGGATATGTTCCTTGGCAATTCAATATTCCTGACGAAAAGCACAATATTGCTTGGCAATACCTAATGGATGAGAATTATTTTTGGTCAGAATATGGTCCCACAACAACCGAACAAGGCGATCCGCTGTTTCATATCACTAAAAATTGCTGTGTTTGGAGCGGCAAATCATGGCCATTTGCCACTTCTCAAACCCTAGAAGCAATGGCAAATGTTCTTAATAATTATGAGCAATATTTTATAAATAAGCAAGATTATTTAAAAGTACTTAGGACCTACAGCAAGACACAACAGCTTAATGGCCGCCCATACATTGCAGAAAGTGCAAACCCATTTACTGGTTCTTGGGACGGTTCAAACCACTATTACCACAGCGAACATTATTTTCATTCACAATATATAAATCTAATAATTACTGGTCTAGTTGGACTGCGTCCTAGATCAGATGACTTTATAGAAATAAATCCTCTTATTCCTGATAACTGGAAATACTTTGCCCTTGATGATGTGGACTATCACGGTCATAAACTTTCCATTTTATGGGATAAGGATGGAGAGAAATACAATAAAGGAAAGGGTTTAATGATTTTTTTGAATGGCGATAAAATTGATTCAACTGAAGTGATAGGTCATAGGGAAATAAAAATTCCATCTTCTTCTCCATATGATAGTAGTGTAAATGAACATAATTTTGCCGTTAATAACAGTACCGATTATTTTCCGCGATTGACCGCATCGTATGCGAATCCAAAGTACCCGGAATTTTACGCACAGGATGGGAATTATTGGTATCACAAAACTCCTGGTAATAGGTGGACAAATGAGGGAGATACGAGCGAAGAAGTGTCTTTACAACTTGATTTTGGTATAGAAAGAACTATTCATAAAGTATCGTTGTACTTTCTAAATGATGGAAGTGGTGTGGAACTACCGATGGATTATGTCGTAAATTATTGGGAGAATGGCCAATGGAAGGAAATACCAAATCAAAAACGAAACTTTAGGTTCCCAAACGGAAATCGCCCAAATGTAATTGAGTTCAGCTCGTTGACCACCACGAAAATAAAAGTTGGCATGCACTCTAAACCAAATGCCTATGTGGGAATCACTGAAATTGAAGCTTGGGGAAACGCAGATTTGCCACTTAAGAAAGCGAAGTCTAAATCCCCCAATCTCGCTTACAATCAAGATGGTGTTGAGTATCCTAAGTTATCGGCTTCTTACACATCGGAGTACGATCAACTCGCAGAACTCAACGATATGAAATGTGAACTAGTCACGCGTTCCGATAATCGGTGGACAACATATAACTCACCTAATAATGAAGATTGGATAGTAATAGATTTTGGCATGAAAATGAACTTAGACAAACTAGATTTATATTTGTATGAGGATGGCCGCGGTATAAAAGCACCCAAATCATACCAAATTGAATATTGGTTAAGTGGTAAATGGGCCAAAGCTGAAATCAACACTTTAAACCCGAAGTCTCCGACCGGAATGGCGGTTAACACAGTTATAATTAAGCCGGTTAAAACTGATAAAATAAGAATTGTTTTTGAACATAGCTTACCTGCATTTACTGGAATGTCAGAAGTAATGATCTGGGATACTAAAAATAGAATTAATTAAAACTCCAATTTTTAAAAGATGTCTAATAAGTAAAAGGTCCGTTTGCCTGTTAGATAAAAACTTATTTTGGCTGCCCACTATTCGAATAACGAAATGTGTTGTTAGTCGTAACACTAGAAATTTTTCCTTATTTGAGTATTACTTCATGTGGATATTTAAAATATGTAAATAATATAGCGGATTGTCGCAGTAGGGCATGGCGAAAGTTGGGTGTTTATTAATCATTACTTAAGAATTTTAAGAAGAAAATATTCTAAAGTGAGCTAGTATAAAACAGCTTATCGATTGTTATGTTACAAATTGATATAAATTCTAGGTATAGTAAAGTGCAAGACATCCTCTTAGCATCCAAAACGGTTACATAGAGACTGAAAATTCATTGTGATTTTAAAGTGAACATTACTCGGAAAGGATTAAAATGAAACCTAAATCAGAATTTAATGTCGCAACTATTAGAGTCAAAACGACAACCGGTTTTGTCGATTAGCAAACAAATTTTTTTGTATTTATTAGGAATCTCACTCTTTCTAGTTTTGTGTATCGGTTGTAGAATACCCAAATCTCCGGACAAAAAAAAATTAGAGCAAGGACTTACATTTATTGTGGGCTCAGACCTTCATTTTGGACATAGCGATAGCACTGTTGTTCGAAACAGAGCTACTGCTCAGGATATAGTTTCTAACATAGATGCACAATTTCCAGATTCAGTTGGCGGAGGTATTATTAAACCGGAATTCGTTGTTTTTACGGGGGATCTGACCGATAGTGGAAGACCTAAACAATGGGAGGAATTTGAGTCTATGTTTGGAATAAATGGTGATGATAATTTTCCTATTCCGGTTTATGAGGGGTTTGGAAATCATGATGGACCAATTAAGGAGTCTAAAATAAGTCCGGTAAGAGAAGGAATTAAGTTTAGAAACATGAAGCGGGGCGGCCTTGCTCGAATATCTCCTGACAGCTTGCATTATTCATGGGATTTGAATGAATTTCACTTTGTTAATCTAAATAGTTATCCTGGAAATGAATGGGATTCAACTTGTGATTGGTGTCACTATTTTAAGGATGGTTTTCGTGAACCATTTTATAGTTTAGATTTTTTAAAAGAGGATTTAGAAAAGTCTGTGGGAATTAGTGGGCGTCCTGTGATTCTCTTCTTTCATTATGGTTTTGATGAATGGGGAAACAAATGGTGGACACATGAAGAACAAGAGGCATTTTTTGAAGTAATTAAAGAATATAACATTGCTGCAATTTTCCACGGCCATACTCACAGATTTGATTATTATAGGTGGCGTAATATACCGGTGTGGTGTGTAGGTGCAACGCAGCATGAGAAGGGAAAAGGGCAATATCTTGTAGTTCGCTTTAAGAATGAGGAAATTTTAGCTTTTGAGAGAAATGGAAATAAATGGGGTACAGTACATCATGACTCTTATCTGAAAGAAATAAAGTAATATTATTAAAATATGGGATTTTATACCATTGATATTCAATTTAGTACGATTTGATTTCTGGATTTTTATTAAATAAAACCATATTTGCTATTAGTTTCTTTTAACAAGTAACCTTTTAAGGGTTTCATCATCAAATCCAAAAATGATACTGTCTCCTGTAATTAAAATTTTATCAGTACTGTTATAGGTGCCAAATTTTATTGGTGATTAACAATTTTAAGGATGATTTTTTTCACAAATAATAGAATTATAATATGTTTCAGTTTCACTCAGTCAGTTTCTTGGTAGCCGAACGGATAGTTCCATGATTAAATCTATAGAGGTCAGTAGATAAATACATACCTTTGAAGTCAATAAAAGTAAGGATTTTATGGATATTTTCAAGGGACAAAACCTGATAGAGTTCTCCGATCGGTTCAGAACGGACCTGGACTGCAAGGAATACCTCGCACTGACCAAGTGGAGGGACGGGTTCGGATGCGCCAGATGTGGTCATGGCGCAGGCCAACGGCGTAAGGACTTTTCAATGACCTGTAACATCTGTGGGCATACGGAGTCCGCCACGGCCAACACACTTTTCCATAGGGTAAAGTTCGGTGTCCGCAAGGCCTTCTTCATCTGTTTCGAGATGGCGACCACCACCAAGAGCCTATCGGCGAGCTATACGGGCGTGCGCTTCGGGATTACGGAAAAAACGGCCCGTCTGTTCATGCACAAGGTCAGGGAGGCCATGAAGCCGAGCGGCGGCCACCCTATGGACGGGTCGGTGCATATAGACGAGTTCGTGCTGGGAGGCAGGGAAGAGGGCAAGGTGGGCAGGAGCTACGACAGCAAGAAGAAAAAGGCGGTCTGCGCGGTGCAGTTGACCCACGAGGGCAAGGTAAGGAGGATGTACTCGATGAAAATCGACAACTATTCGGCAAAGGAACTCAAGAAGATGTTCGATGCCCATATCGCAGGGGACGCGAAAGTAACGACCGACCAATGGCGGGGCTACCGTCCCCTGATCGGGAAATACGATATAGAACAGGTCCCCAGCAACGGGGGGCTGAACTTCAAGGCCCTCCACACCATGATCCACCAAATAAAATCGTGGATCAGGACTACCTATTCATGGGTAAGCGATTCCAACGTGGACAGGTACTTCGACGAGTTCTGCTACAGGTTGAACCGTTCCCAGAACAAAAAAACCATATTCAACAATTTGATAGTGCGAATGGTAAAGGCGGAAAAATTATATCACAAACAAATTGTATGCAGCTAACTACTGACCTCTATAAATCTAATCATCAATAATTGTTCATGGGCCTACAATATAAATCCAAACTTCAGATATCTCCCAGTTATGGTTTAAGGTCAATTTGGGAGGCTTCCAATTCTAATATAACCCTGTACTTTCTTGTAGACAAGTTAATTAGTGTCTGGTCGGTAAGTCGCTTATTTTTCTGAGAAGTTGGATTTTCTTGTTCTTCCTATCCAGATTTAGTTTAAGAGAAATTTCGTTTGGTATTTTTTTGCGAGTTCTTGTTCGGAATGGATGGGAACCACGTTTTGGCGACTTAAATTTGATTACCGGGCAGGCCTATCCCATAAAAGTAATGCCTTGACATATTTTTAGGCCGCTTTTGGTCTCTTTTTGGCATTTTCTTTTTCTCTTTCCTTTTTTATCAAGTTCCCCAGCCGATGAAGGTTTTAGGAGAGAACGGCCAAGGAGACATATTTGTCAAAATTGGTCTTTCCCTTATCACGGCACTTGTCCAGACCGTGGTATGTAAGCTGGTTGATATTGGATTCGACGGCATTATGTGCGTTGTTCAGGGCTTTAAAATTTTCCGTCCCCTCTACTTCCTTGCGCTCTTTATTCGGTTTTCCCTTTTGTTTTATCATCGTATTCGGGACGATCGGTTCCAAGTCCTTTATAATTTCCTTCGAGCTGAATCCCTTGTCAAAGCTTAGGGAGGCGATCCGGTTCCCGAATTGCTTTTTAAGACGTTTTGCAATGTCAATGGTAAAGCTTGCATCAGGGGTGTCCGCTATGACCTGATGCAAAACGATCAGACCGTCCCGATCTGTTACGATTAAGTGTTTCTCGCCGAATTCCGCTACAACGCCCGCCTTTCCCTTGCTTATCCATTTGGTATGGGGCTCGAACAAAGAAAACAGTTTTTCGCCATGTGGGATTTTCTCTCCTTTTAAAAGCCTTCTGTCCACCAGGTCGATATGCCTGACAAGCATTTCAAGATAATATTCCAGTTCAAGGGCCTTTAGGTTTTGGGCCATCGTGTCCGGTGCGAGACCGGTATGGAGATCGGCGACCTTTTTTTGGAGCGTCCCGGCGATGTCCAGATAGTTTTCAACGGCATATCTTAAACGGGACTCCTTGTTCCTGCCTCCCGACCTCTTGGTCTTCTGTAGTTTTCTGAACGCTATCTTAATGCGCTTTTTCCAATCCAATGCCTTTCGCCAGCCTTTCAGATTTTGTTCCTTTGCCAAGGAAGAGCCGATCTCTACACACTTTCTTGCCGCGTCCCATAATAGATTATAGTCCGTAGGGAAATGGACATTGGTCTTTACGACATAGCTATCGGCCTTGAGCCTAAGAGCTTGCGGGTCTTTTTTTTTAAATGACCGTGGCCTGCCTCCAGTACCAGGGAATTGATCTGCCCTATCGCGTCCAACTTCAATAAGCCGATGTTTTCCTTCAAAGCTGTTAGGCTATACTGCTTTTCCTCCGATGAAAAACCATGGGAACCGCCTTGGACCCCCATAATCTGACGGACATATCTGTCCGAATTGGCGATCCACAACAAACGGTCATAATTGGTGTTGAGCGTTAAACGGATCACGGAGAGCACTATCACTTCCCAAATACTCATGCCTTCACGGCCGGTCTGTTTTTTACCGTCCAAAATAACGGGCTCGACGATCAGGAACATTTTATGATGATATTCGGGGTCCAAAAAAATAGTTTGGAGCGCCAGTAGTACCGGTGGAAGTTCGTCCCTACTTTTGGTGGGAACGACCACTTCGGAAATGGGAAGGCTTCCAAGTATCGGGGATAGCTCAAATCTTTTGCGCATGGCTTCATTTTTTAACGAATCTACAGCGCATACGCCCAGTAAAACCGTTGTACGATACAATTTACGGCTTTTTTTGCGTGTAATTCAGAATTGAAATATGATTTATAAACTTAGTAATCAACAAGTTGAAGGTTTACGACCAGACACTAATTAGGGGGTTGTTAAAATTCAATAATCAATTATACGAAATATTAATTTTTTATGTAAAAAAGTTGGTAATTAACAATAATTAACTAATTTAGTATTATAAATGTAGAAATAACATTTATTATCCGAATAAACTTGAAGTTAACATGTTAAAAATAATTGACTAACTAATCAAAACTATTTATTTATGAAGAATTTATTGAAAATATCTTTTTGTTGGTCTTCCAGAAAGGTTATTCTATTGGCCCTTATATGTTTAGGTTCCATGAATGCATTTGGGCAGAACGTATCGGTTACAGGTGCCGTTAGCGATTCTCAAGGACAACCTATACCTGGGGTTAGCGTGGTGGTTAAGGGAACCTCCACCGGTGTGGCTACGGATTTTGATGGGAATTTCACAATCAACGCCTCTCCTTCAAACGTTTTGCTGTTTTCCTATATTGGTTTTCTCAAAAAGGAAGTTGCAATAGGTACACAGAGAACAATTAATGTTACTCTGGAGGAAGATGTATCCCAATTGGATGAAGTTGTTGTAGTAGGCTACGGTACCCAATCCAAAGAAGAAATTACAAGTTCCATTACCCGTGTATCCGTTGAAGATTTTAATAAAGGCTTTATAAATGATCCGCAACAACTTTTACAAGGGAAGGTTGCCGGATTAACTATTGCGAAGGCGGGAGGAAATCCGAATCAACCTTTTTCAGTGCGGTTACGCGGGCTTTCTACTTTCGGAGCAAATTCTGAACCCTTGGTAATTATTGATGGGGTTATTGGCGGGTCTCTTAGTAACATTGACCCCAATGATATTCAAAGTATAGATGTGCTTAAAGATGCCGCTGCCGGTGCTATTTATGGTACTAGGGGTAGCACGGGGGTCATTATTGTTACCACGAAGTCCGGAACAGGTGTAAGCATTCCTTCTTTCGAATATTCGGGTTATGCTGCGGTAGAAAGTATTTCCAATACTATCAACGTAGCTTCTCGCGATGAGTTTTTACAGTTCGGCGGTATAGATTACGGCTCCGATACCGACTGGATAGATGTAGTGTCCCGGGATGCCATAAGTACCGTTCACAATTTTGCATTTACCAATTCTGCACCGGGAGGTCTTAGTTACAGAGCCTCTTTAAATTACAGAGATGTTGATGGAGTAATTGGCGGTACAGGATTCAAACAAACAAATGCCAGAATAAACGTCACACAGCGATTACTTAATGATAAACTAAAACTTACCGGTATCGCTTCGATCACGAACCGAGAATCCAATATTGGTTTTGCACAATCGTTACGATATGCACTTACTTTTAATCCTACGGCTCCTGTTTTTGAGAATAGATCAGCAGAAGAATTAGGAAGGAGCCCAAATTTATATGGGGGCTATTTTGAAACTGGGGTGCAGGATGTTTTCAATCCGGTTGCTACAAACGCTCAAAATTCAAACCTTGCTAAAAACTATAATTTCTTAGCTAATTTTAGTGCTGAGTGGGAAGTGCTTGAAGGTTTGAAATTGGGGGTAAATTATTCCTCGCAGATAGATAATACAAATAGTGGGGTATTTTTAGCTAATGATGCCCTTTTGGGAGGAATTGGTTTAGGTGGAAGAGCTAGTCGTACCAATGACGCTAATACCTCTGAACTCTTTGAATTTACTACTACGTATAATGGTGAATGGAATAATTTTAAATATAACTTACTTGGTGGGTATTCATTTCAGTCTTTTGGGTTCGAAGGTTTTTCTGCCTTTAACACCGATTTTATTACAAACGGCGTAGGTTTTGATAATTTGGGACTCGGTTTGGGCATTCTAAACAACCAGGCAGGACTTTCTTCTTTTCGGGAAGAAGCCAATTTGGGAGCTTATTTTGGCAGACTTAACCTGAATTTCGACAATAATACATTTCTGTCCACTAGTATACGTAGAGAGGCCTCCTCCCGATTTGGGGCTAATAATCGATGGGGTACGTTTTGGGCAGTAAGTGGTGGATTTAATTTAGCATCCATGTTTGAATTGCCAAAAGTAGATCAATTAAAGTTCCGTGTTGGATATGGTGTTACAGGGAATGAACCGGGTCAGCGCTATTCCTTTCTAGAGCGATTGGGAAGGAGAGGTTCTGGTTTTGTCAATGGCGAATTTCTTCCGTCTATTGCTCCTGTTTCAAACCCTAATCCTGATTTGAAATGGGAAGAAAAAGCAGAACTTAATATTGGAATCGATTTTGCTTTTTTCAATTCTCGGCTTTCCGGTTCTGTTGATTATTTTATAAGGAATACTTCAGATTTGTTAAATGTTGTTCCTGTTCCAAGTCCACCAAACCTTTTTAACCAAACTTTGTTAAATCTAGGAGAATTGGAAACAAAAGGATTTGAAGCTCAGATCAATTACGCAGTTGTGAAGAATGAGAATTTCAAATGGGATTTTGGGGGGAATATTTCTACATTCGAAACGGTATTGAAGAAATTGAATAATACGGAGAATGCAGTGCAATTTAGAGGTAATTTAGGTGCTCCAGGATTAAACAACACCTTAGTAGTCAGAGTTGCAGAAGGGGAACCAATTGGCCAGATTCGCGCAGCAATTTTTGCTGGTTACAATGAGGAGGGCCGTACATTAGTGCTGGATGAAAATGGAAATCCTACCACTGAAAGAGATTTGGATAGGGATGGTGTTATTGTCGGGAACGGACTACCAGATTTTACTTTGGGCATAAACAATACTTTTCGGTACAAGGATTTTGATTTAAACTTCCTATTGCGTGGTGCATTTGGTCATTCTTTGGTTAATATTCCACGAGCTTATTGGGAGCATCCACAAGTGGCCGGAAGACAAAATATTGTAATAACCGAAAATTTCAACCCAGATGATTTGGAACAGGATGCATATCATTCTGGTTATGTTGAAAAAGCAGATTTTCTAAGATTGGATAACGCTACCCTTGGCTACAATTTAAAAATGCCGGACGACAATATATTAAAAGACATTAGATTTTATATATCTGGAAACAACCTCTTTACTATCACAAAGTATACTGGATCTGATCCTGAAGTTCGGTTTTCCGATCCTGGCCCTATTACTGAAGGAAATACTGGTGCAGCGTTCGGAGGGGATATTTTAGTTCCCGGTATTGACCGTAGGGTCACCTATTTTCCTACACGCACGCTCCTATTAGGTGTAAACTTTAAATTATAAATGTATTGTTATGAAAAAAAATAATAGAAATTTTGTTTGGGTATTTATTTTCCTGGTTTTTTCACTGAACCAATCCTGCGATGTAGAGTCTGAGGTGTTTTCTGAAATAACACCAGATGAATTTTTTCAAAATGATCTGCAAATAGCGTCCGCGGCATCCGCGGCATATACACCATTATATGGATATTGGGGACTTCACGACCTGTCGGAATTGCCGTCAGATCAATCTACGGTACCGGTTCGTTCAAATAACGGTTGGGATGATGGAGGACTATGGCCAAGATTGGTAAGGCATGATTTTAACCAGAATGACTTTGTAAATACTCCTTGGAATTTGTCATCAGGTGGCATAAGCGCCTGTAACCGATTGATTGAAATTTTCGCGGAAAGTGTTGGCGCAGATGCTCCCGTTATATACGAGTTAAGAGCACTCAGGGCTTTTTATTTTTATATTTTACTTAGCAATTTTGGTAATATTCCAATTGAAACCAGTTTTGCAGAGGCTAATCCCTCACCATCACAGGTGGCACCTCAGGTTGCTTTTGATTTTATAGAAGCTGAACTTTTGGCTTCAATTGATCAGTTGAGTGAAGATAAAAACAATACGTATGCCAAAGTAAATAAGTGGGTGGGATATACCATTTTAACACAATTATATTTAAATGCTGAACGTATGACCGGTATGGCCCACTGGCAGGAAGCAGCCGATGCAGCAAATGTTGTCATCAATAGCGGTGCATACGATTTGGAATCTGGGTATTTTGCCAATTTTAAAACGGCTAACGAAGGTTCCAGAGAAAATATATTTGTGGTTCCTTACGAAAGGAATATTGCAGGAGGTTTTGGGTTGAAAATGTCTGCATTACATCAGTCGGCTGCTGGAACATTTGATTTTTCTCCAACACCTTGGGGTGGATTTAGCATACAGGAGGATTTTTACAATTCATTTGAAGAAAATGATAAGCGTAAAGGAATGTTCATTATTGGACAACAGTATACGGTAGCCGCAGGACCCTCGTATTCTGATGAACTAGGATTTTTCTATACTAATCCAAGCGATGAATTTAAATTGACTAATTGTATAGAAGACTGGGATAATTACGGAACTGATCCTGCTTTACAAGCACAGCTTGAGGAAGGCTGTAATATATTAATAACCCCAGATTATCAGGAAGTAGGAGGGCGCTATTTATATCGAAATGGTGCCAGATATGGTAAGTACGAATATCAGATAGGGGAGGCATTTGACATCAGTACAGATTTCCCGATTTATAGATATGCTGGTGTAATGCTTATGAGAGCAGAGGCTCTTTGGCGTCTTGATAACGGGAGTGCTGAAGCATTGATGCTCGTAAATCTTGTAAGGGAGAGAGCCGATGTAGATGCGTTAGATGCACTTTTAGAAGATGATATTTATTGGGAAACTAAAAAAGAATTGGCAATGGAAAACCATGCCAGAGAAATTACCATAAGATTTGGTCATTGGGAAGATGATTGGTTTCTTAGGGATGGAAATAAGGAAGAGTTTAGGAGAATTTACCCTATACCTCAACCCCAGCTTCAGTCCAATCCTAATTTGCAGCAGAACCCTGGATATTAGTTTGTTGAGTTAGTTTAGTTGGGAGGATTTAAGTGAACTATTTAAGTATTTCATTTTATCCTCCCTCTTTTTTCTTAATTATGGACGTGAGATTTCTATTTGGAATAGACACTTACTATTGAAGAGAATGATTTGAGGTGAAGACTAGAATATACTTTAAATTTAATGTTGTAGGAACGAGTTTATGATTGATATGAAATATAGTTTTCTTTGCTGTGCCCTACTTTTGGCTTTTTCTTGTAAGGATAACTATAATATAGCACCCGGACCATTATTCGTTAAATTAGATGCTAAGTCTTTAGGGGTTGGTTTTGAAAATAACCTTGTATATACGGAAGAATTCAATGTCTATCTATATAGAAGTTTTTATAACGGTGCCGGAACGGCATTGGCCGATTTAAACAACGACGGTTTTCTGGATTTATTTTTTTGTGGCAATATGACAGACAACGTTCTGTATCTAGGTGACGGTGCTTTTAATTTTAAAGATGTTACTCAAATAGCAGGTGTGGGAAGTCCAAATGCCTGGTCTACCGGAGTAAGCATAGTAGACATAAATCAGGATGGTTGGTTGGACATTTACATCTGTAAAAGCGGAAATCCAAATGATTTAAATAGGCGAAACGAACTTTTCATTAATATGGGAACCGATGCTAATGGGGTACCTTTATTTAAGGAATCTGCTGCGGCCTATGGAATTGATGTTCTTGGTTTTTCCGTTCACGCTGTTTTTTTTGATTATGATAAGGACGGCGACTTGGATATGTATATATCTAATAATTCAATTAACCCTACCGATTTGATAATGGATGCGAAAAATGGAATTCGTAATTTAAAAGATCCTGGGGGAGGTGATAAATTGTTTAGGAATGATGATAATTTTTTTATTGATGTTTCTGATGAAACCGGAATACACAGTAGTGCAATAGGGTTTGGTTTGGGTATTGCCGTTGGGGACGTAAATCTTGATGGTTGGCCAGATATCTATGTAGCCAACGATTTTTTTGAGAAGGATTATCTCTATATGAATAATCAGGATGGGACGTTCACAGAATCTATAGATAATTTAACTTCTGAACTCAGTTTGGGATCTATGGGCGTAGACATCGCCGATTTGAACAATGATGGTTATCCGGAGATATTTGTTACTGAAATGCTTCCGGCCAATGAGTCAAGGTTAAAGACCAAGACCCTGTTCGACACATGGGATAAATACTCCTTAAAAGTCAATAATGGTTATCACAGGCAATTTCCTAGAAATGCGCTACATCTCAATAGGGGTCCTGTAGATGAACATGGGAATATTTCGTTCAGCGAAATCTCGAGATATTCAGGAGTAGCCGCAACGGATTGGAGCTGGGGAGTTCAAATGGTGGATTTTGACTTGGACGGTTCCAAAGAGATATTTGTCACTAATGGTATTGTTAAGGATTTATTGGATCAGGATTATATCGACTTTTATGCAGATCCGTCAAGAATTGCCAGTATTTTTAAAGAAAAAGGGGTTGTTATTAAAGAATTAATAGATAAAATACCATCAGAACCCATCGCTAATTTTATGTTTAAGCAGGATCAAAATTTAATCTTTAACAATGTTGCTTCCCAATGGGGTATAGATCAGACAGGTTTTTCAAGTGGCGCAGCCTATGGAGATATTGATAATGACGGGGATCTTGATCTGGTGGTAAGTAATATCGATGGGGCTCCATTTATTTATAAAAATACCGTAAAAAAGAAAAACAATCACTTTGTTTCCCTTAACTTAAAGAGTAAGCAAGGAACTACCGCGATAGGTACTAAAGCTACCATTAGTGTTAATGGTAACCATTATTATCAGGAGCTCTTCCCTATGAGAGGTGTAATGTCGGCGGTTGATGAACGTATTAATTTTGGTTTGGGGAAGAATACCAAAATAGACTCTTTAGAATTGATATGGCCCGATGGAAGTCGCTTGCTGGAAAGAAATATCCCTATAGATACCTTTTTAACTTTCAGGCAAAGGGAAGTCCATACCCCCCCACTTGATGTTAATTTTAAAGCACATAAAACCCTTTTTACCGAAACCACAGATGTATTCGATATGCATCATGTGCATAAGGAAAACGATTTTGTAGATTTTGACAGAGAAAAACTGCTCTATCAAATGATTTCTAATGAAGGTCCCAAAATAGCAGTTGGGGATAGTAATGGTGATGGAAAAGATGATTTTTATATAGGGGGATCAAAAGATAAATCTGGAACCTTGTATGTGCAAACTAATCAAGGGTTTAAAACCACTAATAAGACTCTTTTTGAACAAGATAAAACAGCGGAAGATATTAGAAGCATATTTGTGGATGTAGATAATGATAATGATGTTGATTTGCTTGTAAGTAGCGGAGGCTACGAATTTTCTAGAAGTGCTTATGCACTTACTGATAGATTATATATCAATGATGGTTCAGGAAATTTTACCCGTTCACCTCAAACCTTTTTCAGTGGAGGGCCTTCGAGTACCTCTGTGATTATAAATAGCGATTTTGATGCGGATGGATATCAGGATTTGTTTTTTGGGGGTAGAGTTGTCCCTTTGAATTACGGGTTACCGGTTTCCAGTAAATTGATGAGGAATGAGGGCAGTGGGTTTTTTCGTGACGTTACGGAAAAGTATGCAAAGGAGTTATTGGAAATAGGAATGGTGACGGATGCTGTCTGGATTGACTATGATAAGGATAAGGACGAAGATTTGGTCCTAGTCGGAGATTATATGCCTATACGCGTCTTTAGAAATGATGATGGCAAATTCACCGAAATTACGGAAGAAGTAGGTTTGAGCAACACCAATGGTTTTTGGAATACCATACAAAAAAAGGATTTGGATGGAGATGGGTGGGATGATCTTATTATCGGAAATTTGGGAGAAAATACATTTTTTAAATCGTCACTCTCTCGGCCTGTGCAGATGTATGTGAATGATTTCGATAAAAATGGAAGTATTGAGCAGGTCATAACGCGCTTTGTAGAGGATAAGGCGTACCCTTTTGCCATGAAAAAGGAAATAACTTCGCAAATGCCATCTCTGTTAAAAAAGTATTTAAAAAATGAAGATTATAAGGAGCAATCAATCAACAATATATTTACTCAGGAAGAATTACAGAATGCCCTTCATTACCATGTTTATGAAAGCCGAACCGTGGTGCTTTGGAATGACAAAGGAGTTTTTAGTATCAAACCATTACCGTTAGCAGCTCAGTTGTCACCGGTTTATGCTATTTATGCCGATGATTTTGATAATGACGGACTTGTAGATTTATTACTCGGAGGCAATCAGTTCAATGCTAAGCCTCAGACAGGTATCTATGCAGCAAATTTTGGAACTGTTTTAAAGTCCATTGGAAATAGGGAATTTGTAACATTAAACAGCTTGGAATCAGGAATTAGTATTCAAGGACAGATCAGGGATATTAAATCAATAGCTATTGAGGGAAAGAAGTATCTTTTAATAGCATTGAATAATGATAAATTGAGATTATATGAAGTCAAAACTGATTAAAACTTACGGAAGTTTTTTGTTTTTAGGTATACTATTAACAATAGTATTTACCGCTTCCTGCTCCAGAAAAGTTACGATGGATGAGTATGTCACGAAAGAATTGGAAAGGAACATCCGGCAGGATAGTTTAATTTATGGTATCCATTTTGGTATGACGGGCGAAGAATTTGCAATGTATTGTACAGGAATGAACCAAAAAAAAATATTTATGCCAAGTCCAACTGGTACAACTGTCAGATTGGAGATTTCGAATGTATTCGGTACCCCTGTATATTTGGACTTCTTTCCGGTTTTAATAGGCAATAGTCCGATAAGAAGGGTAAATGCCTCTATGAAATACAAAAATTTTTCCTATTACGATGAAAAGTATAAAATGGAAAATCTAGTTAATAAAGCTATTCAATATTTTGAAGAGGGATACGGTGGCAACGGATTTTTTAGTATTCCACATGAAAATAAATTGTTAAAGTTCATGTATGTAAAGATTGACGGTAATCGAAAAATACTTCTTAAGCCAACTTTTGAAGGGCAAGTATTGGAAATAGAATTTGAAGACTTAAGTAATGGGCCGGATAGTATAAGGGAATGATATTTTTTAATATAGAAGAATGATAGAATTTAAAGAAAATAGGAGTTGTAACATTGCGTATTTGAAATGTCAAATATTAGTATTGTTGACTTTGGCTTTCTTCATAATACTCTCATGTACGAATTCCAAAAAAAATAAAAAGGAACATTTGTTTGTTACTTTGGGAGCAGACCAGACCCACATTGATTTTAAGAATACTTTAACATCCACAAACGAGTTCAACATCTATAAATACCGAAATTTTTATAACGGTGGGGGGGTTGGTTTGGGAGACATTAACAATGACGGCCTTTTAGATATATATCTAACGGGCAATATGGTGCCGAACAAGCTCTATCTTAATAAGGGTGATTTTGCTTTTGAAGATATCACGGATAAGGCACAAATTGCAGGAAAGGGGGCTTGGTCTACCGGAGTGTCTATGGTAGATATCAATGGGGATGGATGGTTGGATATTTATGTGTGTAACTCAGGCGATGTTAAAGGAGACAATAAACAAAATGAATTTTTTATCAATAATGGTGATGGTACTTTTACCGAAAAGGCAGAAGAAATGGGACTTGCTGATCGCGGGTTTTCTACGCATGCAGCCTTTTTTGATTATGACAAAGATGGTGATTTGGATGTGTATCTCTTAAATAACTCCTATCAATCAATAGGTAGTTTTAACTTAAGAAAAAATGAACGACCGATTAGGGATAAGTTTGGTGGAGACAAATTATTACGTAATGATGAAGGCCGGTTCATTGATGTAAGTGAACAGGCAGGTATTTATGGTAGCGTTATTGGTTTTGGACTTGGTGTTTCTGTGAGCGATTTGGATATGGATGGATGGATGGATTTGTATATATCCAATGATTTTTTTGAACGTGATTATATTTATATGAATAACGGTGATGGTACTTTTCGTGAGGAATTGGAAAAGCAGATGCGTTCGATAAGTGTAGCTTCCATGGGATCAGACATTGCCGATATTACAGGTGATGGCTATCCGGACGTGTTTGTAACAGAAATGCTTCCGAAAGGTGACGAACGGTTCAAAACCACAATGACTTTTGAGAATTGGGACAAATACCAATACAATTTAGAGAACGGGTATTATCATCAGTTTACCCGCAATATGCTTCACATTAACAATGGCCTTATTCCCGAGAGGGGGGTTACTTTCAGTGAGGTAGGCAGGTTAGCGGGGGTAGAGGCTACCGATTGGAGTTGGGGTTCCTTAATAGCCGATCTGGACAACGATGGATTTAAGGATATATATATTACGAATGGAATTGCCCAAGATATTTTAAATCAAGACTATCTGAATTATGTGGCCAATGAAGAAGTTGTGCGTGCAGTCGTAAGTGACAAAGGAGTAGATTTTAAGCAATTAATTGATATCATCCCCACGAATAGAATTCCAAATTATGTGTACTCGGGGACTCCTAATTTAATCTTTACCGATAAGACTAGGGAATGGGGTCTTGACACTCCGAGTCATTCTAATGGAGCTGCATACGGCGATCTTGATAACGATGGTGACCTTGATTTGGTAGTAAATAACGTCAATATGCCTCTTTTTATTTACCGGAATCAAACCGATACCTCAAGTAGGAATAATAATTATTTAAAAGTGGTTTTTGAGGGAATTGGAGGAAATACTGCGGCGATTGGTTCAAAAGTTACCCTTAAAATAGGAGATAAGACCTTTTATCAGGAACAAAGTCCCAACCGGGGATTTCAATCATCAGTAGACAACAGACTTAATTTTGGATTGGGGAGTTCGGAGAAGATAGACAGTTTAATTGTTGACTGGTATTACGGTAAGCAGACTATTCTTACCGATATAGCAACCAATCAGACTCTGGTACTTCGCGAAAATGAAGCCACCACCGCATACAACAGAGGTAAAAAAAATACGACAACAATAAATAGGATTTTCAATGAAATATCTCAATTACGGGGTATTGGGTACGCTCATAAAGAAAATGTATACAGTGATTTCGATCGGGATAGGCTCCTGTATCATATGAAATCTACAGAAGGACCAAAAATGAGCATTGCTGATGTAAATGGTGATGGTTTGGACGATTTTTATATAGGAGGTGCAAAAGATAGTCCTGGAGCACTTTTTTTTCAAACACAGGGAGGTAAATTTAAAAGCACTAATGAAAGTCTGTTCGAAAAGGATAAGGAAAGTGAAGATTTGCAATGTTTGTTTTTAGATGCTGATGGTGATGGAGATCAGGATTTATATGTTACCAGCGGTGGAAATGAGTTTTCCTCAGGAGCTTTTGCTTTGGTAGATCGACTCTATATTAATAATGGCTTCGGCAATTTCACTAAATCAGGTCAGCTCTTACCGGGCGGCACTCCCGAGAGTTCCTCAACAGTGATTAGTGCTGATATTGACGGAGATGGAGATTTAGATCTTTTCGTAGGCATCCGTATAAAATCTGGCGAGGTAGGTGTTCCTCAAAATGGGTATATCCTTAACAATGACGGTGATGGTAATTTCACCAATATTACTGGGGCCATAGCTCCAGAACTAAAGAACCTAGGCATGATAACGGATGCCGTTTGGAGTGATTATGATTTAGATGGGGATGATGATTTGATTATTGTAGGTGAATGGATAGCAATTAGGGTATTCAATAATACTAATGGTATGTTTAAAGAGGTGACATCGCAGGTGGGCCTCACTGATACCCATGGGTGGTGGAACCGAATCGAAGCTGCGGATTTGGATGGTGATGGTGATATGGATTACGTGGTCGGGAATCATGGATTGAATTCGCGATTTAGAGCCGGTTTAGAAAAACCATTAACCCTTTACACTAATGATTTTGATCAAAATGGATCTGTAGAACAGATCATATCAAGTTACAATGAGGACAAATCATACCCCTTAGTCTTAAGGCATGATTTGGTTATGCAATTACCTAGCCTTAAAAAGAAGTATTTAAAATATGAGTCGTACAAAGGCCAGACCATTGAGGATATTTTCACCAAAGAAGAGTTGGAAACTACTCTTATTGACAAAGTTACCATGCTTGAAAGTGTTATTTTATGGAACATGGGCAATGGGAGGTTCAAAATAGAGGCTTTGCCAAGTGAGGCCCAACTTTCACCTGTTTACGCTCTTTTGATTGAGGACATTGACAATGATGGGATTAAGGATATAGTATTGGGTGGAAATTTATACAACGTAAAACCAGAGGTTGGCAGGTATGATGCAAGCTACGGAACAGTTTTAAAAGGTCTTGGGAAGGGCAAGTTTAAAGTTATACCCACAAAGGAAAGCGGATTGTTCTTGGAGGGCGAAATAAGGGATTTTCAATTGATTGAAATTGCCGGGCAAAAAATACTCTTGGTGGCCAGAAATAATGCGCCGATGCAGTTTTTTGAATTTTAAATAGAGAGTCGATGTTATGAAAAGAGTTCATTACATAATAAAAATAGCTTTTCTAGCAATTTGTTCAGTATTTCAATTGTCTTGTGATAGTAATTTGTATAACACTAAATTATTTAAATTACATACTCCAAACCAAACAGGGATTTCGTTTAGCAATGATATTGTTGAAACGGAGGAGTTTAATATTCTAGAATACTTGTACATGTATAATGGCGGAGGAGTAGCAATTGGTGACATAAATAATGACGGACTTCCCGATATATATTTAACTGCAAATCAACAGATAAATCGATTATACCTTAACAAGGGAAATTTTGAATTTGATGACATCACAGAAAAAGCGGGAGTAGGTGGGGATTCTAGAAAGCAAAGTTGGACCACCGGAACAGTCATGGCAGATGTCAATAATGATGGTTGGCTAGATATTTATGTATGTCAGATATATGGCTATAAAGGACTTACCGGAAATAATAAACTTTACATCAACAACCAGAATGGAACATTTACAGAAAGTGCAGCGATCTATGGACTTCAGGGTGATAGTTATTCTCAGCACGCTGCCTTTTTTGACTATGATAATGATGGAGACCTGGATATGTACCTGCTAAATCTGGCTGTTCATACGCCCGATTCTTATAAAAATGCAGCACTAAGATCGGTTAGGGACACGATGTCGGGAGACCGTTTATATCAAAATAGAGAAGGTAAATTTGTTGATGTGAGCAAGGAAGCAGGAATTTTCGGAGGCTCCATGGGTTATGGTTTGGCTGTGGGAATTTCAGATATTAATAATGACGGTTATCAGGATATTTATGTTTCTAATGACTTTCATGAAAATGATTATCTGTACTACAATCAGGGTAACGGAACCTTTAAAGAGGCGAATGCGCTTTCCATGGGTCATAACTCCACTTTTGCAATGGGGAATGATATTGGTGACTTCAATAATGACGGTTGGCAGGATATAATCACGTTGGATATGAAACCCAATGATGAAAAAATTCTCAAAACATTGGTATCTGTTGATCCGTATGATATCTATCAATTAAAGCTGAACTACGGGTATCACTTTCAATACCCTAGAAATATGCTTCAGTTAAATAATGGTAATTTGTATGATACGATTGCTAGTTTTAGTGAAATCGGGGAATACAGCGGTGTAACCAGTACAGATTGGAGTTGGTCAGCGTTGTTTGCTGATTTTGATTTGGATGGAAAAAAGGACTTATTTATATCCAATGGAATTCCCCACAGACCCAACAATTTAGACTTTATAAATTATACTTCTAATGCGAATCAGAAAGAGCTTAGTACTTTGGACCTTATCTCCTCTATCCCAAGTGGAAAAGCAAGGAATGTAGCCTTTAAAAATATGGGTGTCAAGTTTGAGGATGTTTCAGAAGAGTGGGGATTGGATCAAGAAGGATTTTCTAACGGAGTTGCGTACGCCGACCTGGATAACGATGGTGATTTGGATTTGGTCGTCAATAATTTAAATGAAGTCGCGAACCTTTATGAAAATACAATATCCGAGAGACAGCCTTATAATTATTTGGAAATAAAATTTAAGGGACCATCTAAAAACACCAAAGGCATTGGCGCCAAAGTAATCCTAGAAGTTGGGGGAGTCGTAAATATGCAGGAATTACACCCATCCAGAGGATGGCTATCTTCTATGGACTATAATTTAATTTTTGGTTTGGGGAAGTTCAAAACGGGTATAAAATTAAAAGTAATATGGAATGATGGTAAGGAACAAATTATAGACAACTTGAAATCCAATCAAACAATTACTTTAGATTATGCGGAATCAGTTGCTCCGGAAACGGAAGTCCCAATAGCAAAAAGTAACAAGGTTTTTTATGATGTAAGTAATAAAAGTGGTATCGATTTTAAACACGAAGAAAATAGTTTTAATGATTTTAAATATGAAAATCTTATTCCCAGAATGGTTTCCAGAGAGGGACCCAAAATTGCTATTGGAGATTTGAACAATGATGGTTTAGAAGACTTTTACATTGGCGGGGCAAAGAATCAGGAAGGCGAAATATATATACAGCAAGACAACAAAGAAAAACTATTTAAGAAAGTCAGATCAAATGATTTTTTTAAGGACAGGGCAAGTGAAGATGCAGGTTCGGTTTTTTTAGATGTCGATAATGATGGGGATTTAGATTTATATGTCATAAGTGGAGGCGGAGAACCCTTCCGGGATTTTACAAAGGCCGATAGACTTTATTTAAACGATGGGAAAGGCAATTTTACAAAAACAACTACCCATCCGCAACTGGCTTTTAACGGCTCATGTGCAGTAAGTGGTGATTTTAATGAGGACGGTATCCCGGATATTTTCATTGGGGCACGTTCGATTCCCGGAGCCTACGGTACTTATACCAGAAGCAGAATACTTATTGGGGATGGTAAAGGAAATCTTATTGATGTAACGGCACGTATTTTTGGGAAATATATTAATCTGGGGATGGTCACAGACGCTGCCTGGTTACCTAAAAGCCGGGAATTAATTGTAGTTGGAGATTGGATGCCGGTGACTATTCTTGACTTCAAAAACCTTCCGTTGGAAGAAAAGAAAATAGAAAACAGCTCGGGTTGGTGGAATACGATACATTCAGCTGATTTTGACAATGATGGAGATTTGGACCTTGTTTTAGGAAACTTGGGACTCAACACCAATTTAACTGCATCAATAACGTATCCAGTTAATCTCTACATAAAAGACTTCGACAATAATCAAACTATTGACCCAATAATGAGCTACTATAAGAAGGGTATTGAATACCCTTTTTACGGTTTGGGAGAAATGTCTAAGCAATTAGTTGCCATGAAGAAGGTCTATCCTTCTTATGCACTATATGCCAATAGCAGTTTCTCAGACTTATTTCCTAAGGATGAACTAAAAGGAGCAGGACGTCTGCAAGCGTTTACATTTGCATCCTGCTATTTTGAGAATAATAATGCAGGTAGATTTATAGCAAAAGAATTACCATGGCAACTTCAACTTGCACCACTATACGGTTTTGCAACGGGCGATTTTAACGAAGATGGCGCAATGGATATACTGACAGGTGGAAATTTTTATAGTAATCAGGTAAATATTGGAAAGCTAGACGCTTCTTTTGGACATTTTCTTTCGGGAAACGGAAAGCTTCAATTCAAAAACAAGGAACCGAGAGATACCGGGTTTTATATTCAAGGCGAAGTAAGGGATATAAAAGTAATAAAAGGCCATAAAGGAGAAAATCTTATTCTGGTGAGCAGAAATAATGAAGGGGTAAAACTCTTTACTTATTCAATAGAAGACTAATAATTAGTGCCAATTAATTTTACTGTTGATTGAAAGAATCAATATCATTTTTTCACTGCAAACACGAAAATTTAAGTAGAAATTAATAGAAGTATAAATTTAAACATTGTATTATGAGAAGTATAAATTTTAAAAGTGTTGTTAAGAAATGTTCCGTAGCTATCTTATTTGAACAATCCGAAGCTTTAGCTCAGAGTAATTCTAGGTACATCTACCGATCATATCGTCTTTTGTCTGGATTGATTATTGTAATGTTTCTTACATTTCAAATACATGCACAAAATACTAAACAGGATTATCCCATTAAACCGGTACCCTTTACCAGCGTTAAAATAATCGATAACTTTTGGCAGCAGCGTTTGGAAACGAATCGTGAAGTTACCGTTCCGTTCACATTTCAAAAAAGCGAGGAAACGGGGAGAATAAGTAATTTTGAGAAAGCTGGTGGAATTGCAGAAGGAGAATTCGAAGGTACTTTTTTTAACGATTCTGATGTATTCAAAATTATTGAAGGAGCAAGTTATTCCTTACAAGCCAATCCTGATGAAAAGCTAGAACAGTTTTTGGATGATCTGATTTTTAAAATTGCGGCTGCGCAAGAAGATGATGGCTACTTGTATACGAACAGAACCATTGATCCTTCCAAAGCAGCCGATGGAGGAGGAAAAGAGCGCTGGACCAACCTGGAAACTTATCATGAACTGTATAATGTTGGTCATTTGTATGAAGGTGCCGTTGCACATTATGAAGCTACGGGGAAACGTAATTTATTGGATGTTGCGATAAAGAATGCCGATTTAGTAGCAAGTGTATTCGGTCCAGGAAAAAATATGGGAGTTCCGGGACATCAGGAAATTGAAATAGGATTAATAAAACTGTACCGTGTTACCAAAGACAATAAATACCTTGATTTAGCGAAATTTTTTATTGACCAACGTGGAAATAAAGAAAGCCATGAGTTATTTGGCACCTATTCTCAGGACCATACACCTTTTGTAGAACAGAATAAGGCCGTAGGACATTCCGTAAGAGCGGGCTATTTTTATGCCGGTGCTACCGATATTGCTGCTATTTTAGGCACTGATGAGTACAAAGAGCCCTTACATGATATATGGGATAATATTGTTCACACCAAAACCTATTTAACAGGAGGTATTGGTGCCGAACGGCAACATGAAGGATTTGGACCTGATTATGAACTACCCAATGCCACCGCCTATACCGAGACCTGCGCAGCTATCTCAATGATGTTTTGGAACCATAGACTTTTTCTTTTGGAAGGGGATGTCAAGTATATGGATGTATTTGAAAGGACCTTGTACAACGGTTTTCTCGCCGGTGTATCTTTTCAGGGAGATACATTCTTTTATCCCAATCCATTAGAAACCGATGGTATTACCAAATTTAATCAAGGGGTATGTGGCCGGTCGCCCTGGTTTAAAACCTCCTGTTGTCCGGTGAATGTAGTACGTGTAATGCCTTCGTTACCGGGTTATATTTATGCTACCAAGGGCGAAGAAGTATACGTTAACCTATTTATCGGTAATGAGGCCGAATTGGATGTAAACGGAAAAGAATTGTTGATCGATCAAAGGACAAATTACCCTTGGGACGGTGATGTTGCGTTTTCCTTTAAAAATAACAAGGCAGTTGATGCACAATTTAAAATAAGAGTGCCGGGTTGGGTCCGCGGAGAAGTATTGCCAGGAGATTTATATAGTTATTTGGAAAAAAAGGAACTTGGTGTAAAACTGGCCGTGAACGGAAAGGAACAAAAAATAAGCATTTCTAACGGTTATATTGATTTGAACAAAAGACTATGGAAAAAGGGAGATTCTATTGAGATCCATTTTGATATGGAAGCAAGAAAAGTAGTAAGCAATGAAAAAGTAGAGGCTAATACCGGTAAAATAGCCTTTGAAAGAGGCCCATTGGTATATTGTGCGGAAGAGGTGGACAATCCTGGCGGGGTACTTTCCCTTTCGGTTCCGAAGGAAACCACTTTGGACTATACATTCAATAAAACTTTGCTAAATGGAATTGGGGAGATCAAGGGAGAAACCTTGAAAGACAGCAAAAAGGGGAGCTTTACTGCAATTCCTTATTTCGCTTGGGCACATCGTAAAATGGGAGAAATGGCCGTTTGGATAAATTCAAAATAGTAAAAGGATGAAAACATCGGTAAATAAGTTTAATAATAAATGTCACATGAGGAAATTTCAAATTTTATTTATGGTTTGCAGTGTATTATTTTCCTGTAAACAACAAGAAACAGGCGATAGTAGGGCTGACAGCGAGGCTAGTAAGATAGCTTCTAATTATGTAACAAGTAGGGCTCCGTTAAAAGAATCAACTTATTTGGAATTGCCTTTGGGCACCATCAAACCAGACGGATGGTTAAAAGAGCAATTACAGAGGATGGCCACCGGAATGACAGGGAATTTGGATGAAATTTATCCGGAGGTGGTAGGACCCCGTAACGGCTGGCTTGGTGGCGATGGTGACGGTTGGGAGCGGGGACCCTATTGGATTGATGGACTTTTGCCACTTGCCTATATATTGAATGATTCCGAATTAAAGGCAAAAGCACAAATGTGGGTAGACTGGACGATAAACAATCAAACCGAAGACGGTTATATTGGACCAATTCCTTTCGAAGAGGAACCGGAGTATGAGCAAGGACTGCAGAGGGGCCAGCGAACTGATTGGTGGCCCAAAATGGTCATGTTGAAAATATTACAGCAATATTATAATGCTACAGATGACCAACGTGTAATTGAAACACTGACTAAATATTTTAAATATCAATTAAAGGAACTTCCAACCACACCTTTAGATAAATTGACCCTCTGGGCAAATAGAAGGGGCGGAGATAACTTACAAGTGGTATATTGGCTGTATAATATTACAGGCGATGAGTTCCTATTAGATTTGGGGGATATAATCCAAGAACAAACATTTCCATGGACGACTATTTTTTCTAATGAAGAAAACTATAATGACCCGACCGAGGTATGGTATTATGATAAATTGAAGAGCTATCCTTTTGATTCTACGGAAATAAATAATCTTACAGTTTCGAAAATTGCTGGTCTTCATACTGTTAATTTCGCACAAGGTCTCAAAGAACCGATAGTAGCCTACCAAAAAGATCAAGATCCAAAACACTTAGCTGCTGTTAAAAAAGCTCTTAAAGACATTAAAAAATATCACGGTCAAGCCCAAGGAATGTATGGTGGAGACGAACCACTTCATGGGTCGAACCCGATACAGGGAGTTGAATTTTGTTCAATATCCGAAGAGATGTTTTCCTTGGAGACCATGGTAAAAATTACGGGGGACATGGAGTTTGCCGATTTGCTGGAAAAGATTACCTATAACGCATTGCCGACGCAGGCGTCCGATGATTACAGTTCTAGACAGTATTTTCAGGCAGCGAATCAAATAGAGATTAGTGACCGCATGGATGTCTCTTTTCAAAGCAATGGGCATAAGGGCACTGATTTCGTCTTCGGCACGCTCTCGGGCTATCCTTGCTGTACTACCAACATGCACCAATCATGGCCAAAGTTTGTTCAGAACTTGTTTTATGCTACTTCCGATGGTGGTGTTGCGGCTCTGCAATATGCTCCAAGTTCTGTTACACTGAAGGTTGCGGATAACATCGAATTACAAATTAAGGAAACCACTGGGTTTCCATTTAGGGAAACCGTGAATTTTGAGTTTGGACTAAAAGAAAACACAAGTTTTCCATTTCATTTACGTATTCCATCTTGGGCAAAAGGAGCGTTCATTACCATCAACGGAGAAAAAGCGGAATCTAATACCCAAGACCAGGTGGCCATATTGTATAGAGAATGGGAAAATGGTGATAAAATCGTTTTAAACCTTCCTATGGAAATTACTACTTCAAAATGGTATGAGTTATCGACGGCCGTAGAAAGAGGACCATTAGTATATGCCCTAAAAGTTATAGCTGAGGAAAAAACAAAGGATAGAGGCGATGGGTATAAAGAATTTACTGAGGTGTTCTCAAAAGAGCCTTGGAATTTTGGATTGATACAAAACGAATTGGATAATATTCCGAATTCTGTAGAGGTTGTGGAAAATTCATGGGATGGCAGCTATCCTTGGAATCTAGAAAATGCCCCCATTACCCTAAAAATGAAAGGTTTGAAAGTACCCGAATGGAAAGCGGTGAGCGGAATTCCTTATTTCCCGAGTTTTTGGGGCAAATATTCGGGAGATACCACGGGCAACATTCAAGAAATCACCTTGGTTCCTTATGGTTGCACCACATTAAGGATTTCCCAGTTTCCAACGTATACCATCAATTAATAAACCATAAATATGGATTTTAGAAAAATGAGGAAGACTTCGGAATTATTGGCATTTTGTCTATTTTTTCTCAGCTGTGGCGAGAAATCTTCCAAATCTGCAGAAGTGCTGCACCAAGTTGCGGAAGAACATCTTAATGCGGTACTGTTCAATGAAGTAAGCTTGGAGGATAAATTTTGGAAACCAAGGTTAAAGATTCAGGCGGATACCCTGGTACCTTTTGCATTGGACAAGACAATACCAGCCGTTGAAAATTTAGAAAAGACAGCTAAATTTTTAAAAGGAGATACTACGGATTTACCTTTTCCACATCGTTATATTGCTTCGGACCTTTATAAAGTGATGGAAGGGGCCGCACTATCCTTAATGGAAAATCCAAATAAAGAATTGGAAAAACGTCTGGATGGGATTATAGATATCATAGGGAATGCGCAGCAAGAAGATGGCTACTTATACGAGGCCCACATTACCGGGGTTTCAAAAGACCATGACCATTGGGGCGGAGGCGGGATGGGGGACAAACCGTACTCCTATGTGCTTCACAGTCACGAACTTTACAATATGGGGCACATGTACGAAGCGGCAATTGCATATTACCGGTCAACTGGAAAAGATACGTGGTTAAAAATTGCCGAGAAAAATGCACAGCATATCAACAAGGTTTTTTTCTTAGGAGATTCCAACTATAATGATGGTAAACCTGTTAATCAAGCACCAGGGCACCAAGAATTAGAAATTGCCTTAGTAAAACTTAATCATGCTACAGGTAAACAGTTGTATTTGGACATGGCAAAAAAGTTTTTGGATATTCGTGGCAAAACCTTTATTCCGGAAGGCGAAGGTGTAATGGCACCGACCTACGCCCAACAGCATTTACCGGTATCTGAGCAGACAACAGCGGTCGGGCATGCCGTAAGGGCCGCATATATGTACGCAGCAATGGCTGATGTAGGGGCTTTGACCAATAATAAGGAGTATGACCACGCACTAAATAGTATATGGCAGAACATTGTGGATACCAGAATGCATATTACAGGAGGTTTGGGCGCCATTCATGGTATCGAAGGTTTTGGTGCGGAATATGAGCTGCCCAACAAGGAAGCCTATAATGAAACATGCGCCGCTGTGGGTAACGTACTTTTCAATCATAGAATGTTCTTGGAACATAGAGATGCCAAATATATGGATGTGGCGGAGGTGGCCCTGTTCAATAATTCCTTGGCAGGAATGAACCTGAACGGCAATCGTTTCTTTTATGTAAATCCCTTGGAATCCGATGGTACAACTCCTTTTAACCAAGGAAAAGCAGGACGCGCCCCATGGTTCGGCACGGCCTGCTGTCCATCTAATCTCGCTAGATTATTACCACAGGTCAGTGGTATGATGTATGCCCACACTGACGATGATATTTATGTGACCTTGTATGCTAGCAATCATACGGAAATTGCGTTAAAGGATGGTAAGGTCAACTTGCATCAAACATCAAATTATCCCTTTGAGGGTAATGTCACGCTGGAATTGAACCCAGAAAAGAAGCAAGAATTCACGCTGAGGTTACGAATTCCAACTTGGGCCCAAGACAAATTTGTTCCTGGATTGCTATACAGCTATACCGAACCGAACAAACAGGGATTTTCCCTTAAGGTAAATGGGAAATCCGAACCCATAATCATGGAGAAGGGCTTTGCTACTATTAATAGAACGTGGGTACCAAAGGATTTGGTAGAACTTAAACTTCCCATGCCTGTAAAGTTCAACCAGGCCATAGAGCAGGTCCAAGCCGACCGAAATCGAATAGCGGTCACAAGGGGACCTTTGGTGTATTGTGCCGAAGGGGTTGATAACTCAGGAAGTGTACAACGTTTTTTTATTGATCAACTACCAACCTCCCAAAGCATGCAGACTGAGACCATGTCCGATGGATTAATGAATAATATCACTGAAATATCCTTGCCCGTAAAGTCAAATGAAGGAAATATGGTGATGGAAGAAAAAATGACCTTGATTCCCTATTATGCGTGGAACAATCGCGGTGATTCATCAATGATTGTTTGGTTTCCAAAAGACATAAAAAAACCATAAAAGCATATAACCATTCACATTTATAGATTTAGTGATAAATGGTCCCATTGATTTTAAACCTTAATTCTATTGAAGTGTAAAGTTAGTGCCATTGGTGTCCGATGTTTGGTTTTGGTTTTACTTGGAAAAGATAAAGTATCATGACAAAGAATTAACTTGATTATGGGACACAGTAGATTTAAAATATAAATGAGGGAGAGGATTTCAAATCCTTTATGGAGATGAGTTAATTTACCAATCTAATGTCTTTACAAAAGTTCAAATAAAAATTTAAAAGTAATGTTGAAATATCCCAAAGCAGTCGCTATAATGAGTATAACGTTGAGTATAATTGCATGTGATGATAGAGATGAGGTGGAATCACCGGTTCTATCTTTTCAAGATTATGCCCATTATTTTTCACAATTCAATGAAAAGGATGATGAGCTTTACAAACAGTACGTAACAAACGCCGAAGTTATTCCATTTTTGGAAAAGAACATTCCTTTATTGGATATTCCCGATAGCATCATCCAAAAAACCTATTATTTCAGGTGGTGGACCTTCAGAAAGCACATTAAACAGACCCCGAACGGGTTTGTGATTACGGAGTTTCTTCCTGAGGTGCCTTGGTCTGGAAAGTACAATACCATCAATTGCCCCGCAGCATATCATATTTTTGAAGGCCGTTGGTTAAGAGATGATATTTATATAAAAGACTATATCAATTATTGGCTCAATGAGGCTGATAATGTGCGTAAATATAGTTTTTGGGTCTCCAATGCCACTTGGGCGTTTGGCAAGGTGCATAATGATACTGCTTTTTTAAAAAAACAATTTCCCTTACTTATTGATAACTACAGTGCTTGGGAGAAAGAACGCCGCGATGGCTCTAATCGTTTATTTTGGCAAAATGATAATATGGACGGGATGGAACTAAGCTCTGGAGGTAGGATTATTAATAATGGTGAAGAAAAATTTTCTTCCTTGGCGGCAAGGCCCACAATCAACAGTTATATGTATGCTGATGCTAAGGCTATTGCAGAGTTAGCCACTTTTTTTGATTATTCAAGTTTGACTCAGACATATCAGGACAAGGCGAAGCAAATTAAGGAACTAGTAGAAAACAGGCTTTGGAACGATTCGTTGAATTTTTTTACCATTCTTCCCCGAGATTACTCCGATAAGGATAAGCCTATAAATATACGCGAACTGATTGGATACACTCCTTGGTATTTTAATTTACCGGAAGATGATTCCAAATATGTCAAAGCATGGGAAAAAGTGTTGGATACTAATGCATTTGCAGCCCCTTATGGCCTTACAACGGTTGAGCGGTCACATCCGTATTTTCAAATAAAGTATGAAGGGCATGAATGCCAATGGAACGGTCCGTCATGGCCTTTTGCAACTACCCAGACCTTAAAAAGTTTTTCCAACTTTTTGAACAACTATAAGTTCAATGGCAGTCTTTCAAAAAACGATTATTTCCAACTACTGAAACAGTATGCTGCAGCGCATCAAATAACTTGGGAGAACGGCGATACGCAAATGTGGATTGATGAGAATATAAATCCCTTTTCAGGCGATTGGATTTCGCGCACCCGTTTAAAAACATGGGAAAATGGCACATGGTCTGAAGAAAAAGGTGGAGAAGAAAGGGGTAAGGACTATAATCATTCGGGCTTTTGTGATTTAGTCATAAACGACTTAATTGGCTTCAAACCCCAAATGGACGGAAGTATTGTAATCAAACCCTTAGTACCAGATAGCTGGGATTGGTTTTGTTTAGATAGGATAAATTATCATGGAAAAGAGCTGACAATTATATGGGATAAGAATGGAACAAAATACAATAGGGGTATTGGGTTTCAGATTATTTACAACGGTAAGCAGATTCATACCTCAAATGGGATTGAGTTGATTAAATTAAAAATTTAATCAAACTAGTGGAATTCTTGTACCGTTCTATTTTTTCAAAGGGCTTGCTTGATTTTGAGGTTTATAATGAAAATTAAAGCGCGGTTTAATGAATTTCTTTTTGTTCTTGAAGGGTACTATATGATTGATTAGTTCGTGACAGTCATCTGTTGAGAAAATTCAAGATTTTGGTTTCCCCGTTTTGTTTGTTGTTTCCATTGTGTTGGAAAAGGAAGGCTTCATCATTGAAGTAAATATCCAAAAATTTAAATAAATGATTAAAATTATTTTAAAATGAAACATTATTTAAATATTCACACGATGCTCAAGGGTTTTTTCTTCATTACAGTTCTAATGCTATCATTAATGTCTTGCGGGGTTACAAAGGAAAAATTAGACAAAACTGTTTCTGATGAGGTAATGCAGAAAATTTATGAAGAGATTAAAACACCATATAAATATGGTATTGTATTTCAGCACCCGGACACTACTAAAATGATAGACTCGCCAACCATTTTTCGAGAGAATGATACTTGGTTTATGACTTACATTATCTATGATGGCCAAGGGTATGAAACTTGGCTAGCTCAAAGTGCAGACCTGCTTAATTGGGAATCAAAAGGTAAAATATTGTCGTTCACAGAAAACACGTGGGACGCTAATCAAAAAGCAGGATATGTTGCACTCGTAGACATAGATTGGGGAGGTGATTATTCAGTAGAGAAATACCAAGGTAACTATTGGATGACCTATCTAGGTGGAAGCACAATAGGATATGAGGCCGGGACTTTAAAAATAGGTTTGGCCAATACCACTACTTTAACTAAAGTACATGAATGGAATACAAAGAATACACCTCTCTTATCTCCAGAAGATAAAGATGTAAGAAGCTTTGAAAATAAAACAATATACAAAAGTTTGGTTTTTCGTGATACCGAAAAACATACTGGATATCCATTTATTATGTACTATAATGCGAAAGGGGAAGGTGATTACGAAAGTATTGGAATGGCCGTCTCCAACGATATGAAAGTTTGGAAACGTTACGGAAAAAACCCTGTTATTACTAGAGAGAACGGTATTTGCGGAGATGCACAAATCACAAAGATTGGTGATGTTTATGTTATGTTTTATTTTGGTGCATTTTGGAAACCAGGCGGTTTTGAACGATTTGCTACTTCTTATGATTTAATAAACTGGACAGATTGGACAGGAGAGGACCTTGTGGCTCCTTCAGAAGAGTATGATAAAACTTATGCTCACAAACCTTGGGTAATAAAGTGGGATGGAGTTGTTTATCACTTTTATAATGCTGTGGGTTCGGAAGGTAGAGTGATAGCGTTAGCAACATCACACGACAAGAGAAATGGTGATAAATAAATATAGTAAACGGGGTTGTTCCGAGTGTAATTTTAGATTTTAATTCATTATTAGTGTAACTACTGTCCGGTTAAAAGGTTTACTAACTTATCTACCGGTTCTATAACTACAATCGGTTACGTGCTATGCTTTATTTATAACTATAGTCTGAAGCACTTTGCGATCCATGCGGGAAAGTCGCTCAAACTAAGTGACGATTTGCGAGTTATGGAAACGAATACTTTTTCGAGCGAAGTGCATCCAAATTATGTCAAAGTGAATAACGGGTGTGAGTTCATTGGTAAAATATTTGATAAGTAGGCATTTGACAATAAAGTAGAACTGGATTATTAAAGCCCCGGGGAAACAACTGATAATACTTTCATATTATGTTTCAACAGTCCTTTCAAGGGCAAATGCTTGAATGTGAATTTGTTCTTTGTATTAAAATTGTTAAAACTGTAAAAGTATAATTCTTATGCATTGTGTCTTTTTTATTGTTCAATCTATATTTCTTTGAAAGCTAACACGGTAACAAATGAAGTGATTTATACTCAAATTAGTTCGAATGAAAGGGTTGAGGATACGAGTCTACCAGCTGAAAGGTTTGTTTTATGAACATAAATAACGCCAAAAAAAACCTATTGCATACAGTGTATTCGACAAAGAAATGATAAAAAAGAGCCTATCCTATTTCTAATGTAGATTACTCAAAATCTCAGTACTATTTAAACCCGATTGTTCCACTAAAATTCTTGTTTCTTTTTTATAGTAAGTCAATGGCCAAAATATAATCATCGGCAGTCAAGAATACCCTTTTTTCATCTGTAGTAAATGCACAATTCGACGTTAGCTGGCCAGTGTGTATCCTAGCGATTACTTTAGCGGAACTATTAAAAATCCACATGCCACCCGGTCCTGTAGCAAATAGGTAACCTTTACTATTGGTTTTTAAGCCATCAGGTAATCCTTGTTCGCCTTGTTGACCCACCAAATGGGTTACATCATAAAAAACTCGCTTATTAGATACCTTGCCTGGTTTTTCAATATCATATTGATACCAAACAGCATGAAGAGGATCTGAAACGGCCACATACAAGGTGCTTCCATCGGGCGATTGGGCAATTCCATTAGGTTTGGAGAGTGAGTCGACCAAGACAAGTTCCCCTGAGTGCAATAAACAGAAGACCCCTTGAAAATCCAATTCTTTGTGGGGATCATCCATTTTTAAAGGCAAGCCATACGGGGGGTCGGTAAAGTAAAAATTACCCGCTTTATCAAAGAAGCCATCATTTGGGCTATTCAATTTTTTCCCATGGTAACTATCCACAAGCGTCCTAAATTCTGCCTTTGGATTGTTTAAAGGAGCATTCATTTTGGCAACGCTGCGGTCGCCATGTTGAAGCAAAATCAACTCGCCTTGCTTATTTAAAACCAAACCATTTGATCCAGGCTCATCGCCATACGTACCCTCACCGGTATATCCTGACGGTTCCAAATAGGTAGTAGGCTCAAGAGTATTGTCCAGTTTATAGACTTTATTGTTTGGGATGTCCGAGAATAATAAATAGTTGCCTTCCTCGACCCAAAGTGGTCCTTCGGTCCAAGTAAAGCCACTTACTAGAATTTCTAAATTGGCTTTGGGATCAATAACCTGTAATGCCTCATTGTCCAAAATTTCAATAGAGAAGTTAGCCTTTAGGGTGTCTATATTTTTTTCTTCAACTATTTCTGTGGCCGCTTTCCCATGAATATCTTCACGCTGTTCTTTTTTTTGATTTTCCCTGCAAGCACTTAAGAGTAAAATTCCCGATACGATGGTAACCATAGTATATTTCATGATCTAGTGAATTAATTTGGTAATTATAAAAATGATGAACATTGCCGATGTTCCAAAAATAAAGGTGCCCGCAGTCTGTACATGATAACCTTGTTTTACATTCATTCCTGTCAATTGCGTTAACACCCAAAAGAAACTGTCATTTACATGTGATGCGACAGATGAACCAGCACCAATGGCCAATACGGTCATAGCTTGCAGAAAGGGTTCGTTCAACCCCAAAGGAGTCATAAGTGGAGCAACAATTGAAGCGGTCGTTACCAAGGCAACTGTAGAAGATCCTTGTGTTGTCTTTAGACACGCAGCCAAGAAAAAAGGGAAGAACAACCCTATTTCTAATCCCGTAAATCCTTCTGTGATTATGGCTGCAATACCAGAGTTCTGTAACATTTTTCCGAAAATTCCCCCAGCACCAGTAATCAAAATAATGGGGGCTGCTACTTTTAAGGATTCACCGACCCAACCTGTGGCCGAGAAAATTTTTTCATCCAACTTTTCGGGAAGCACCAATGATAATAGCACGCCAATAAGTAAGGAGACAACTGGGGTTCCTAAAAAGGAAATACAGCTTTTGAATACAGAGGGTTGAAAATTCAGTTCAGGATAGTCCATTACCGATTTCAATACTATTAACACCAACGGGACGACAACGGCCAACAATGATTTCCATAAGGACGGTTTTTTTTGCGGGTTGGCAATGGGTTCGATGATGATAGAAATATCAATTTTTGAAGCTATTTTCTTTGCATAGAAATAACAGGGAATCAAGGAAAGACTACTTATCAAAAGTCCCCATAAAATAACATTGCCCAAATTGGCTCCCAATATGCCTGCAGCTGCTATTGGGCCCGGGGTTGGCGGTACCATGACATGAGACGCGGTCAAACCCATCGCCAAGGCGGCGGTCGTGCCTGCATATGAAATACCAGCTTTCTTGGACAGCACCTTGTTCAAGGGATTCATCATAAGAAGGGCGCTATCCGCAAATATGGGTATTGACAGCAGATAACCTGTAATCATCATGGCTAGGTGTACCGATTTTTCGCCAATTAAGTTCAATATGCGGGTGGCTATCACCATAGCTCCACCCGATTTTTCTAAAATTGTTCCTATGGTAACACCAAAAAGAATGATCAAACCGATCTTCCCCAAAATGTCTCCGAAACCGGAGTTAATGGAAGCGATAATTAATTCGGCCCCCATTCCTGTGATAAACCCATAACCGATTGCTGCAAGTAGCAGCATAAAAAATGGATGAATTTTGAACTTGACGATGCCTACAATCAAAAAGGTCAATGAAACTACTAATGCAATAATGTAAATCATGTTATGTACGGTTTGGCTCGTTGCTTGTGTCTCCCATTATATATTACCATTCTGCAAAATTACCATCTGTATTTCTCCAGATAGGGTTTGCCCAATTATGTCCAATTTTTTTACCTTCTTTCAATATCTCCTCATTGATATCAATGCCAAGACCCGGTTTTGTAAATAATGCTATATATCCTTTTTTCACTTCCAAAACTTCTGGGTTTAGCACGTAATCCAAAATATCATAGCCTTTATTGTAATGTATGCCTAAGCTACTTTCCTGTATGATCGCATTCGATGAAGAAAAATCGAGATGCAATGCCGATGCAAGTGATATTGGGCCTAACGGACAATGCGGTGCAATGGCAATGTCATAGGCTTCTGCCATGGTAGCAATTCTTCTTACTTCTGAAATTCCGCCCGCATGGCTAAGGTCAGGTTGGATAATGTCAACAACACCCTCTTGAAGAATACCTTTAAAATCCCATCTAGAGAACATACGCTCGCCTGTTGCTATAGGGATACTGGTATAGGAATAAATGTGTTTTAGGGCATCATTATGTTCACTTAATACAGGTTCTTCTATAAACATAGGTTCATACGGTTCAAGCTCGTCTATAAGCCGCCTGACCATAGGCTTGTGAACCCTTCCATGAAAATCTAAACCAATGTCCAAATCGTATCCAAATTCCTCCCGTAACAATTTAATGTTAAGAGCTACTTTTTTAATATCCTTTAAAGAGGATACCCAATCCATTGCGCCTGTAGCATTCATCTTTACGGCCTTATATCCTTGTTTCACCTTTGCATGGGCTTGTTCCAAAACTACATCGGGATTATCTCCCCCGATCCAACAATACATTTTCATTTTCTGTCGTACTGCCCCACCCAATAATTCATAAACAGGCACATTTAAGAACTTCCCTTTTATATCCCATAATGCCTGATCAATACCGGAAAGAGCACTCATTAGAATAGGACCTCCTCTATAAAAACCACCTCTATAAAGCACTTGCCAAATGTCTTCGATATTATTTGCGGTACGTCCAATTAAATATTGCTCTAGCTCTTTAATACATGCGGCAACGGTATCAGCTTTTCCTTCGACTACGGGTTCCCCCCAACCTATAATTCCACATTTGGTAGTAATCCTCACGAACAACCATCTTGGCGGAACTTTGAACAATTCTATTTTTTCAATTTTAAGCTGGTCCATGTTTATTTTGGTATTAATTGAATGAATTTCTTCACGGTACTTTCTATACTTCCCAAACCACTATCTCCTTTAGTAGCTTGGGTCAAAACACTCCCTAGTCCAACCCCTGACGCACCTGCCTCCATCCAATCTTCCATATTCAATAAATTTATACCGCCAACAACAAAAAAATCGACTTTAGCCAAGGGAGCTTTGATTGACTTGAAGTAATCGATGCCAAGGCTTCCGGCAGGAAATAATTTTATAATATCGGCCCCATTTTCTATGGCAACACAGACTTCAGTAGGTGTTGCGGCACCCATCAATACCGGAATATCATGCTTGTGGGCAATCTTGATGATGTCTATATTCGTATTTGGAGTGACTAGGAACTGAGCTCCTGCCTTGATGGCTTCTTTTGCGATTGCACTATTCGTTACCGTACCGGCCCCAATGAGCACATCGGAGTTGGAATACAGATCTCTGGCATTTGTAATCTCCTTAGAAAAACCTGGTGTGTTCGAGGTGATTTCAAGTACTTTCAGGCCTCCATTGATTAAGCCGTTTAGAAAGGATGGGACTGATATTTGTTCTTTCATACGAACAATGGCCAATATTTTTTCTTCTTTTATTATCTTAACTATTTCCGATCTTTTCATCTTAATACGTGACCTTCTGTGTTACCTTCCATAATGGAAAGAATTTCTTTTTCACTACTTGTGTGCTGATCCCCTTGTATCGTATGCTTTAAGGCAAAAGCAGCTGTAGCAAAGTCAACTACTTTTTTATCGTTCCAACCAAGGTTCATAGCGTGTAAAGTCGCCGCTGCAAAGGCATCGCCTGCCCCAAAACGATCTGTAATTGCGACATCAATAGTATCTGAAACATGATTTTTGGCATTGGATAGAAAAACTGCAGAAACTTTATTGTTACTTGCTGAAAAATGCTCTCGCACCGTAAAGGCTACTTGTTCGACCCCGAATTTTTTAGCGGCTACCGTTGACGCTTCCTTAGTCCGATCAACTATAGAATCACCGGTAGTCTTTACGTCATAAATATCTTTTAAGACACCTTCATTGCCAAATAGGATATCAGTATGCGCTATTATTTGGTCAAAAATTTTACGTGCGTCAGCTGGATCTTTCCAAAGCGACCTACGGTAATTCATGTCAAAACCAACTTTGACCCCTTTTTGCTGGGCGACCATAGCCGCTTTTATAGTTTCCTCGGCACATTGTTTGGAGAGTACCGGGGTGATTCCGGAAAGAAATAACCATTTTTTGTTTTCTAATAGTTCCTCCCAATCAAACTCGTTAGTTCCAATTTCACTAATAGCAGAACTCGCTCGGTCATAAACTACGCTTGAAGGACGTATGGAAGATCCTATTTCTATAAAATAGGCGCCAATTCTATTCCCTCCCCGTACTATATATTTAGTGTCAATACCATAGGATTGTAAAGAAGCTATGGCTGCATCCCCTAGTTGATTGTTTGGAAACTTAGTAATATGGCTCACCTCATTGCCTAGTACACCCAGCGAACTGGCAACATTGGATTCCGATCCTGCATAGTTGACTTGAAAGAGCCGAGATGATTTAATTTTAGCAGCATCGTTGCTAGGGGTTAACCTTAGCATGGTTTCTCCAAAGGTTATAAAGCTCATTTGTTCTGCATTGAATTTGTATAATTTGTTTGAGTTTCAATAATGTGGGTTCTCATGGCTTCTGTTGCCTTTTGTTCATCTTGTTCTATAATCGCTTGAAGTAAGTTCTCATGATGACCCAACATTATTTTCTTGTGCGTTAGTAGATTACCATCAGTAGGTTTCGCGTAGACAATCGACTTGAATTTTGGCATTAAATTGAAAATAGGGCTCAGCAGCAACTCTAATACTTTATTGTTGGCAATTGAAAGGAGTGTTCTGTGAAAATCATTGTCCAGTTCCGTTTCCTTTTTCTTATCCGCTAAATCACAATTGTACATTGCAATCATATTATCTTTTAAAAGGGTTAGCTGATGCTCGGTGCGATATTTTGCTGCTTGTGCCGCTAGAGCAGGCTCAAGAATAAATCTTGCATTGATTGTTTGCAGAATAACATCTTCATCAGAAGAAAGTTCAAAAAACATATTCAAATTTTCGGAAGCATTTTTTATGCTAATCTCCGATACATAAACGCCGCTCCCTCTTTTTACATCAACAATACCTTTAGCGCTCATCTTTTTGACCGCTTCCCGCACCGACGTTCTACTGACATTGAACATTTTACAGAGTTCATTTTCTGTAGGTATTTGGTTTCCTGGAAGATATTTTCCGGTCCTAATAGCATTCGTTAGGTTTAATTCAACCTGTTCAGTAAGAGATTTGGTTTGTCCTAATGGGGTAAATAAAATTGACATAGATTTGATAGGCGTAGGGTTGTAATACATCATACAAATTAAGGATTAATAGTTTTAAAACAAAAAAACTTGGTTAGCGAATTTGAATAATATTAAGACCAAGTTGTCGTATACTAGAGAACTTTCGTAAAACCGGTAAGATATTAAAACGAAAGAACTTGGTTTATCGGTTCAAAATTCATCGCCTTACCCTATTCCTTTATCCCAAAAAAGCCAAATCAGAATGGTCATACTCTTCGTCAAACTCCTATTGCATTTTCCGGACGGCCTCGATATCTTTAACCTTTACTCTAGTTTCGTAGTTATAATTGGTGCCGTTCTCCGGGAAATTCAAAGAACTTAAATTGGCGGTATGGCCATCAATGAAATAGATTTTTCTATGGATAAACATTTCACTTATGCGATAGTAGTCCGAGGCGACAAATACTTTAAATGAGAATAGTGGGAAATAGTTGTACGCATAGATTCCTGTGGTTATTGCCTTTCCTTTAGCTTAGGAAAACCTATCTTAAACTGCCAGATTACCCAACTCATGCAGAAGTGATAAGCATTCTTCCGTTAAGGCGTCCGATCTTATGGATTTTAGAGTAAGAACATTTTTATCACATTACTGTACAAGATTCATAACATATCCAAAGGGTATTTTTATTAAAAATGTGTCTGGTTTGATGCTATTTTTTATGAACAAATTACTTCAAAAAATGAAAAATGTATTGTAGGTTCTATGGTGAAATTCGCTTATATTTTTTAACAATGTCATATTTTAAGGCCTCATCAGAAGGATTGGTTTATAGTCCATCAGACTATGAAATTTCCTCTTTGAGCCCAAACTATCCACAAAAAGTCCTGCCATGAGAAAATCTATTTTGGGTGATAAATATGGCGAGGAAACCTTGACAGAATGCTTGGCGTTTACGATTTCCTTTAGCAACATGGTGCAGGCTACCGTGCCCACGTAAATATCACATTTTGTCTGATTGAACCACACAGTTTTAGGGCTTTGACTCAATAATACCGAATTATTCTAAAGTATTATTTTTGATATTCAAATAAGCCGACAAGAACATCAAGTTATAAGCCACAATGGGGTTTTTTGAAAGGGCAGATTTCATGAATTGGTTCGCCTTATCTTCATTTCCCAAATAATCATTCGTCAAAATAAGCATGTAATCATGAATGGCTTCTTTGTTGTCTTTCTCACCTATGTTAATTCCACTTTTCTTAGTCGTTGGGTCTTAATCTTTCAGGGCTGTTATCAACTCTACTATCAGCGCATCCGCCTTCTTTTTGCGTCCAGGTTCGTTTAACGTTTTTGCCATAAAAACAGTGTCAAATAATATTACTAAATGGAGGCAAAGAAAAGCAACGATTTTCTCACATGCTCTTCCCAATACGACCATTCATGAGCGCCCGGAAATTCCTCATAAACATGCTCGATTTTTTCTTTATTTAAAGCAGTATGCAAATCACGATTATAGGTAATCAAATCATCTTCTGAGCCACAATCAAAACGTAGCTTTGGAATGGTGCTTTTATATTTTTTTAGAACTCCTAAAACAGAATTCTCTCGCTCATCTTCTTGCTTATAATTTTCTATAGATTCTTCAACGAAGAGTGGCATTTGAGTAATATTGGTAATGGTAGAATGCGCCGAAATAGCTTTGAACTTTTTTCCATATTTAGTACCTAACCGAAGCGCTCCGAAACCTCCCATAGAAAGTCCAGAAATAAACAAGTCGCTTCTTTTACTGACACATGCGATGTTCTCTTTTACAGAATTGGGAACATCTTCGACAATCCATTTTTCAAAGTCTTTTTGGTTGTGTGCTAAATAACCCGAACCATCACCCCATAACCCATCGGAAGGCATCGCGATGACCATGGGCGGAATTTCATCCCTCTGTATCATTTCCCAGGTGGTACGATGTACTCCAGCTTTTTGCGACCAAACCCAAGCGCTACCATACACTCCGTGTAGTAAGATTACTAAAGGTAGGTTTTCAGCGTTCTCGACTGGAGGAACAAAAACACAAATATCTCCCCTACCCTTAAGATTTTTTGTTTTAACAGTGATAAACCGAAGATTATCACTTTCGAATTTCGGGTCTGATATTTCTGTTGTTCTGAACAGTTTTTCCATTAGTCAAATACGATTACGCCTTTGGCATTTTTTCCAGATAACATGTCTTCGAAAGCTTGTTCTAATTGGTCTAAGGCATAGGTTCTAGTTATCATTTCCTCCAATTTTAAAGCTCCAGATTGATAGTGCTCCACTATTTTCGGAAAGTCTTTTTCCGGATTGCACCCTCCATATAAAGGATTGATATATACCTTATCCCATTCAAACAAATTCATGTCAACCGTAATTTCCTGTTCTATACCACTGACTTGAACAGCGGTGCCTGCATTGCGAATCATGGCTAGAGGAGCCATGCCCAACTCAGGAACGGCGGTACATTCGAATGCATAATCCGCTCCACGGTTATCTGTCATTTTTTTAACTTGCTCAGCAGCTTGTAGTAAACCTTTGTCATTTCTATCTGCCAAAATGGTATGGGTAGCACCAAATTCTTTCGCCATCTCCAAACGCCTTTTATTAATATCTATTGCAATTATCTTATTTGCCTTACTCGCTTTTGCGCCTTGAATGACATTTAGTCCAACTCCACCTGTACCCAAAACAACAACCGAACTTCCTTCGGTTACTTTTGCTGAATTTACAACGGAACCATATCCCGTCATCACCCCACAGCTAATAATACTGGCGGCAGGAAAAGACATGTCGGATACCGGATTTTTAACCACCGCAGATGCTTTAACCAAGGTATATTCAGATAGGGTCCCAATATTAAAGGAACGTTCGATAGGCTTCCCTTTATATGTTGTGCCCTCTAAATGAGCATGCCCTTCCGTGTAGCCATTGCTTCCAGCTACCACGGGGGAGTTGTTTTCACAAATATGTTCATTCCCTCGAACACATTGAAAACATTTTCTACAGGGGGTTGCCCAATTTAAAATGACAGAGTCTCCGACAGCTACATTTTTGACTTCTGAACCAATAGCTTCGACAATTCCTGAACCTTCGTGCCCCATAACAATAGGTTTCCCCCAAGTAAGTGAATCATGATCGGTATGGCACAGTCCGGCTGCTTTTATCTTTACCAATACCTCATCATTCTTAGGATTGGAAACAATTACCGTATCAATAACAAAAGTACCGTCACCTTTTGTAATTGCACTTTTCGAATTTATACCCATAGTACTCTAATTTCAATATTTATTTGATTAAGCAAGCATAAAGTTGGCTGGCTTAAATTCTATCGAAGCATCGGCTAGGTTTATTTTATTGATTTGTTGATGGATATTGATGAATTTGGTTCCAATTACATATGCCTTAGCATTGTTGATGGCATCAACCGAGAGTAGCCTATCGCCACTAAAATACCAAATTGAAAAACAAGGTTGTTCTTTTTCTTCCCTTCGGATGACAATATTATCGTAGCCACCTGAAAGTCCTACAATTTGTAATTTTATATCATATTGGTCTGACCAGAACCACGGAATGGTATCATAAACTACTTCTTTGCCACAGATTGAAGCGGCAGCAACTTTGGCCTGTTCCACAGCGTTTTGAACGGATTCTAATCGGACATAAGTGTCATAATGTGAATTGTGATGAAAGGTACAATCACCAATTGCATAAATGTTTTCATCGCTTGTGCGTGTCGCTGCATCTACTTTGATGCCGTTTTCGATAGTGAGTCCGGCTTTTTCGGCAAGTTCAGTATTAACACGGATGCCTACTCCGATAATTATAATATCCGCAGGATACATTGACCCATCTGAACAAACTATTTTATTTGTATAATTGTCCGTTCCTATGGACGTAACATTTTTACCTGTCAAAACATCTACTCCATTAACTTTATGTAGTTCATGAAAGAAGTTAGACATTTCAGGAGCAGTAACTCGGGCTAAAATTCGTTGTTCTCGTTCTAAAACGGTCACGTATGCACCCAACTTTTTTATGGAAGCCGCAATCTCTAGACCAATATAACCACCTCCTATTACCACTACTTTTTTCTCTGGAGTAGTTCCCAAAGCATTCCGAATTCCCATAACATCAGCTGTTGTTCTTAGCGTAAAAACATTTTTAGCACTAGCTAAGCCTGGAATTGGCGGAACCAAGGGTCGAGCGCCAGTTGCAAACACCAATTTATCATAGTTTTGAGTTGAACCGTCTTCTAGCACAATCTTTTTTACCTTGGAATCAATCGAAGCTACTTTAATACCCAAAATTAATTGAATGTTGTCACGTTCATAACTTTCAGCGGACATCAAAGGAGTAGCAGATATGCCCTGTTCATTAGTGAAATAAGTTTTCGACAACGGTGGTCGATGATAAGGCAACTCAGAGTCCGCATCATAAAGTATGATTTGACCTTCCCAGCCTTCCCGCCGAAGGGCAAAAGCTAGATTCACACCGGCATGACTAGCGCCAATAACCACACAAATACCTTTATTTTTATCGTTGTCAGACATCAAAAATTATTTGGCAACTGTTAATTCAACTCCATCAAGCTCGTCACTAATTTCAAGCTGGCAACACAAACGGCTGAATTCATCAGCATTATCATCGAACTCCAACATATCGGTTTCTATCTCACTAGCCTGACCTGTTTTTTCCATATCTTCAGGCTTTACATGTACATGGCAGGTAGCGCAAGAACATACGCCGCCACAATCACCATCAATTCCTTTTACGTTATGCTCTACAGCCAGTTCCATCACAGAACCTGAAGTACCTTCTAAGACAATTGTTTCGTCGTCACTTGTAATAAATGTAATCTTTGCCATGTTACTTATTTTGTTAATCGGTTAAATTTTGCATTCAAATAATCGTAGCCTACTTTTCGCTCGAATTCATCTAGGTCTTCGATATTCTCTCTATAATCGAATATTTCTATGCTTCCTACTTTTTCGGCCAATGTGCTTAATAATACCCTCATGATTTGTCGTGCATGAGTAGCCCCCAAACAATTATGATGGCTAAAACCAAAACCGACATGCGGATTGATTTTACGGTCGATGACAATTTCATTCGGATTTTCAAATATTGCGGCATCTCTATTGGCGGAAGCCCAACAAAGTGAAACTCGTGTCTCGGCTTTTATCGCATGTTCGCATACATAGGTATCTTCTGTGACAACACGCCCCATCTGAGTTAATGGTGAAAAATAGCGTATCATTTCTTCAACTGCCTTGCTAATAATTTCAGGTTCTTTACGAAAACGTTCTAAAGATTCTTGATGTTCCGATAAATAGGCAATAGCATTCGTAACTGCATTGATAACGGTATCACGACCGCCAGCGAAGGTCAATACTACTACCCCTTTTACTTCTTCCTTGGTTAATTTTTTCCCTTCGACTTCAGATGCCAACAACATGGAATACAAATCTTCCCCAGGATTTTCTATCGCTTTCTCAATTTGTTCATTAATGTAATTATATAGAATGTTCGCTTTATCTGCATCCAAGGCAGAGTCTTGACTTCGAAATACGTGTGTTCCCCAGGAAATCCAAATTTCTGACTCCTCATAGGGAATATTAAACAATAAGGTCAAAGCACGAGATTGCAAGATTAGTGCAAACTCTTGAATGATTTCTACCGTATCTATTTTCAATGTTTCTTCGACAAGTGCATTTATTTGTGCAATTAACTTTCGAGTATATTCTTCATGTAAAGGCCTTTTGAACCAAGGTTCGACCAAAGTGCGATACAGACCATGAATTGGCGGATCTAACTCAAACGGTATCTGACGTGTTTTGCGAATATTAACCTCTGAAGGAATAACAATACGACCCGGTTTTGCGCCAGACTGAAATGTCTTATAATTGTGTGCCGTTTTTCGAACATCTTTATGTCGCAACAACATTTTTACGGGGTCATTTTGGTCATTCATTTCACCAATTCCCCTCTCTAATCTGGCTTTTCCGAATGGGTCAGGTAGTTCACTCTTTTGCATATAAATCTTAATTTATTAGAAATCTATGTTTCTAGAAGTACAAAAATTAGAAAAATAAATGAGCTATAAGTAGCCCATTTTATCTAATAAGTAAACTATTCTGTTACATTTTCTTGTATTTTTAATAGTACAAGACGAAATAGTATATGAAACCTGTTTTAGAACCCGTTCAATTAGGTCAAATGAAAACTATTCTTGGGTTTCGGTACCAAGCATCTGATTTTGAAACACCATGGCATTTTCATCCACAGCATGAGCTTACTTATATTGAAGAGAGTACTGGCACCAAATTGGTTGGTGATTATGTAGGGCCATATGAACCTGGCGAATTGGTTTTGCTGCGTTCAAACCTTCCTCATTGTTGGAAAAATGTTTCGACTAGAAATATCACTTCTAAATCGATAGTTATACAATGGAACCAAGGTGTTTTTCCTAATGTTCCAGAATTGGAAACTGTTTTTACTCTTTTGAAAACAGCCGCAAAGGGTATACTCTTTGACAAAGTTCAAACCAGCTCATTGTTGCCACAGATTCAAAAACTACCTCATCTCCAAGGGCAAGAATTATATATTCATCTATTGCACCTTCTGACACAACTTTCTGACTGCACCTATCAAACACTTTCTAAAACAAGTTTTATTGATGACTTACCTACCATCTACGGAAGTCGTATGTCAACTGTTCATGATTTTGTATCTAAAAATTATAACCAAAAAATCCATTTAAAAGAAGTCGCTAATTTGGTCAATATGTCTGAGCAATCTTTTTCAAGGTTTTTTAGTAAAATGATGGGGCGTCCATTTTTTACATTTTTAAACGAATATAGAATCAATATCGCCGTACGAATGTTGTTGGATGGCGACAATTCGGTTTCCGAAATTGGCTACGCCTGTGGTTATGAATCATTGCCGTTTTTTCACAAACAGTTCAATAAGTTTAGAGTGAATACCCCTTTGGTGTACCGGAAAAATCACCATAAAAATTAAAATCCTCCGAGTTATTGGTGCTTTCAAATTTCAAACCTCTTGAAAAGTCTTTTTTGATGGTAACTTCTTCCGTGACTATGCCATTGTAGCCTTCCCTAGAAAGGGGAAGGCTACAACAGCAGCTTCAATTACAATAAGGAGATATGGAAGATTATTGGCCTATTGGCGATGTAGAGATAGACATTCCATGTGTTCGATACAAAGACAAGCGTTTTATTTATATAGTAGGTGCAGATTTAAGGACATACCATTATGCCGAAATTTCAGAAACAGCAACTCAAGATAGTATTGCAAAACGAACAGTGTTCAAAGGTTTTGATGCTGAAAAAACTCACGGTCAATGGAATGAGATAGAGCTGATTGTAATGGATAGCAAGAGCCTAGATATACAATGGGAAATTTGTGATGCAGTTTATAACTCAAGAAATGGAACCAGTCAGTAACCTCTTGATGCAGGAAAAATACTGCTGTAGTCGAAAGGTGCCGAGGTCTATTATCAAAGATATCTATATCAAGGAACTGACAGAAATCCCTGAGAAATTAAGGTAAAAAACATTGTTTTCTTCTGATAAACACTCGTTAACATTGTATCCTATGAAAAGACCTAGCCCAGTTCTCTAAAGTTCAAATAAAGGATGAATTAAATTTAAATCGATTTGCACTGTTTTGATATACCTTTCTTATTTTTGAAGTACGAAAGCGTCAAAACGCCGGGATACGTGTCCTATCACGTGTCTTGTTTTAGAGAAAATATTGTAACTATATGGTTTTCAATGGGATGTGTTAGAGGTTCCAACTCTGCCACCCCGACCAAGAAAATCCGATCACATTTGTGATCGGATTTTTTGTTTTCCACTGCGTAGTACCGCTAGGTACTCAAGCAGCGGAAAACGAAAAAGGCGACAGGCGTTAGCCTGTGTCGGATTTCCTTGAGCCCCGGCCCCTCCCGATAGCTATCGGGACAGGTTCACCGAACGGAGTGTGGTAATCCTGTTCGGCTTTCCAATTTTATTGTATAACGCATTACCGCTAGGTACTCAAGCAGCGGAAAACAAAAAAAGATCATGACCAATTGTAGTGTTTATGCCAAAATTGTCGTCAATCTATAAAGGAAGAATTCTACATTTTTCACACCTCTAAACTGAGCTCTAAATTTAGACTAATTAATAATCGACAAAATAATTTTTAGCAATATGAAAAATCCTATATCTGAAAAATAACATAAAATTATTTTCACCTCTATTTATTGTCATATTATTGGTGTTTTTCATTAAATGATGAATTATATTTACTAAAATCAATATTTATCAGAATAAAATCCATCATTTTTAAATTGATATTATAGTGAGAACGGTTTAATAATGGTCGATAAGCTAAAATTGAGCAATATGAAAGACAGAGTAGATGAAATGGATTTCAAAATTTTAAGTTTACTGGCAGACAATGCACAGATGCCTTATACCGAGGTAGCTAAGAAGGCAGGTATTTCACCAGGTACCGTCCATGCGAGAACAAAAAAAATGATAAATCTAGGGTTGATAAAAGGGGCAACCCTTAAACTAGACTACAGTAAAATAGGGTGGAAAATGACTATTTTTCTAGGCCTTTATCTACGGGAAAGTTTTATGTACAAACAAGTTATCGAGGCTTTACGAAAGGTGCCAGAGGTAGTTAAAATTCACCACAGTACGGGCAAGTATGATATATTTCTGAAAATGCATGCTAAGGATAGTATGCACTACAGAGATATTTACCAAGATACTATTTTACTCATAGACGGGATAAAGGGTGTAGAATCTTTTATGTCCGTAGAGGAGAATATGAGCCGACATATTTCTTTTGAGTAATTTATAATTCTCCAGCTTTTAATTGGCCATAAGTGCTAAAGATAGGTGAACTATTGGTCCATACATTTGGAATAGGATAGCAGATCAGAGAATAAGGTGATTTCAAGGAATATCATCCACGATGAACTAGTGCAGCCACCGAAAAATATTGATATCAGTGTTATTATTAATTAATAGTTATCCAGGGGAGAAACACCTCCAAGAACCCCTCCCCAATTAATGAACCCAAATTACCATAAAGGTTTCTACATATTTTTCAATTCCGCCACCAAATCCGTCAAGGCGGCCTTGGCATCACCGAAAAGCATGGAGGTTTTGGAATTGTAGAACAATTCATTCTCTATCCCGGCATAACCTGCATTCATACTACGTTTGTTTACAATGATATGTTTGGCATTTTCAACATCCAAAATTGGCATACCGTAAATAGGACTCGCTGGATTGTTATGTGCTGCGGGGTTTACAACATCATTAGCTCCAACAACCAGTACTATATCGGTATTGCTAAACTGGGGATTAATATCTTCCATTTCAACCAGCATATTGTATTCCACGTTGGATTCGGCCAATAGCACATTCATATGTCCCGGCATACGTCCAGCTACAGGATGTATCGCATACTTTACATTTACCCCTTTTTTTGTCAATAGCTCTTCCAACTCGTGAATTACATGTTGTGCTTGTGCAACTGCCAAGCCGTAGCCTGGAACTATGACCACATTGTTGGAGTAGTTCATCATTATAGCCGCATCGCTGGGGTTGGTGCTCTTTATTGATCCTAGGGTCTTATTTTCTCCAGCGATTGCTGCAGCTCCCCCAAAAGCTCCAAAAATAACGGACCCTAAGGTTCTATTCATGGCCTTACACATGGCAACTGTTAGAATAATTCCTGCGGAACCTACCAGGATTCCACCAACGAGCATTACCATATTGTTATATAAAATCCCTGTAATGGCAGCGGCAATACCTGTTAAAGAATTCAGCAGTGAGATTACCACTGGCATATCTGCACCCCCAATGGGAAGCACAAATAGAATTCCATAGATTAGGCCTGTGGCCAATAATGTGTACAATAATAACTGACTATCTACGCTATTAAAAACCATAAATGCCGCAAAAATGACAATTCCGATAATGGTAATGTTGTTTATAATGTTGTAATAGGGTATCCTTACCACACTTTTTAGAGTACCGTTTAGTTTGCCCCAGGCAATTAAACTACCGGAAAAAGTAATGGCCCCTATTATAATCCCGGAAACTATGGTTGTGGACTGGGTAGCGTTATTAACATTTTTACTGTATTCTACCAACCCGATCAGGGCTGCGCTAGCCCCTCCAAAGCCATTGAACAAAGAGACCAATTCTGGCATTTTTGTCATTTCTACCTTAATAGCTATCAACCAGCCAATTATGGAACCAATAATAATTGCCGCCCCAATAAGGATATAAATTAATGGTGGAACCTGCTGTTCATGAACAAAAACGGTTCCCACAATGGCCAATCCCATTCCGACGGCGGCAGTTAAGTTTCCTTTTTTCGCCGTTTCGGGGTGACCCAACATTTTTAGGCCAACAATAAAAGTTATGGTAGCGATCAGGTATATAATATTCAATAAAATCCCCATTATTTTTTTCTTTTAAACATTTGTAACATTCTATCGGTAACAGCAAAGCCACCAACTACATTTAAGACCCCTAAGACTACCGCAATAAAACCTAATGTCAAGGCCAAATAGTCGGAAGGATCCGCGTGCAACATCACCAAAATAGCGCCAACAATTACAACGCCACTCAAGGCATTGGCACCAGACATCAAAGGAGTGTGCAAAACCGCAGGAATGCTCTTTATAACCTCTATCCCAACGAATATGGCAAGGATAAGGATATATGTAATCTGTAGGTTGTTCTCAATAAATTCCAAAATTTCATTCATCATTTATTTTTTTTAGTTTTTTCTAATAGTTCCATTTTGGACGATCAAGGTTTCATCCGTAATTTCTTCTTCCAGATCCCATTTAAAATTGGTCTCTAGGGTTAGATGCATTATATAATTGTAAATATTTTTGGCATAAAGATCACTGGCGTTTGTGGAAACGCTCCTTGGATCAATGCTTGTACCGATAACCTTTACACCATTTTTAACAATGGTTTTATTTATCTGGCTTACTTCACAGTTTCCGCCTTGGGCAGCTGCTAAATCTATGATTACTGCTCCATTTTTCATGTGCAATACCTGTTCTTCCGTAATTAAGATTGGTGCTTTTCTACCAGGAATATTGGCCGTAGTAATAACCAGGTCAGCTTGAAACAATGATTTATTTACAGCTTCTTTTTGTCTTTTCGCATAATCTGCCGAGGCTTCCTTAGCGTAACCACCTTCCGATTCCTCGCCTTCATTGTCTACTGAGATAAATTTTGCCCCCAAGGATTCTGCTTGTTCCTTGGTTTCCGACCTTATATCCGTAGCCTCTACTATAGCTCCCAATCTTTTGGCAGTGGCTATGGCCTGTAAGCCGGCAACACCAATACCATATATCAATACCCTTGCTGGGGCAATGGTCCCGGCCGATGTCATCATTAAAGGAAAGATTTTGGTCATTTCAAAGGCTCCTAAAATAACAGCTTTATAACCCGCCAGATTGTTCTGTGAACTCAATACATCCATATCCTGGGCCCTTGATATCCTTGGGATGGCATCCATGGAAAAAGCGGTAACGCCTTTATTGGCAATGGCCTGAATTAGTTCTGGGTTCGACTTGTGGTACAATTTACTGATCAAAATCTGCCCTTCGTCCACTAGTTTTAAATCTTCTTCGTCAAAGGGATTGATTTTTAGGAGTACCTCGGCTTCATGGAAAATGACCGCTCTTTTTTCAACAGCCACCGCAACATTTTTATAATCCGAATCCTTGAAAGAAGAGTACTCACCAGCACCTTCCTCAACAAGTAGTTCAAATCCAGAGGCAATTAATTTTTTTGCAATGATCGGTGTAATGGCAACCCGTCTTTCACCATCCAAGGTTTCTTTTAATATGCCTATTTTCATATTGGTCAATGGTTTGGTTATGTAAGTAAATTAACTTTTTGGTTTAAATTATCGAAAAGCGTTAAAACTAGCGAATCAACAAAATATTTTAGATCTTTTATAAGAAAGATTACAATTTTAATGTTAATTGTTTAATATTTTGCAACTTGGGGTAAATCTAGAGTATTCTCTTTTTTAATATGATTTTAAGTTTAAAGTTTTTGATTTATATCCCTTGTCGCCATTCAACACTTCAATATTAAGTATGAATTAGATTTTTGGCATCCTGTACTGTCTGCCACTTATCTTTTAGGCAATGAAATGTTGTTAGCCTTTCCATGGGCAGGTCTTGCGCGAAGTAGCCTATTAATCTTTTGTTTTGGAGAAAAACAAGGAACCTTAAGCCTTAAAATGTTTTTTATTCATGGGTTCCATTAGGAAAGTTGTTGTATAGGGTAACAGTTATGGATCGGAATAATTTTATGATAAATCCATAAAATTATTTATAGCCTTTTTTAAACTCCAATGGAGTTGTCTTTGTTTTTATTTTAAACATTTTGGAGAAATAAGCATAATCCTGATATCCCAGAATCTCCGAAATTGCGGATAAAGAATTAGCCGAATGTACTATTAAGCGTTTGGATTCCAATATAACTCGTTCTGTAATCAAATCTGTCGTTGTTTTTCCCAATGTCGTTTTAACGATCCTATTTAAATGTTTCGATGTAATATTTAATTTATCAGCGTAAAACTGGGCAGACTTTTTAGTTCTGAAATTCTTTTCTATGTTTTTCTCTAAAAGTCGCAATGTCTCCAAATACATAGAAGAAGTTGTATCTTTTGAGTGGCCTTCCAAACTGTATTGCCTTGCCAAATCTATATAGGTTGCATTTATAAGACTGGCTATTTTTTGATATTTATATGGCCTTTCCATATAATACTCATCATTAAGTTCTTTAAACCGCAATTCTAGAAAATTAACCTCCTTGGAGGGCAATTGTAAGAGGGGTGTATTTTTATGGGTATAATAGAATGGAAATTGTTCCAATTTGCTTTTTGAAAAATGAAGCTCATAAAAATCCTGGGTATGAAAAAAGATATAGCCTTTCGGGGCGCTTTCAAACTTCCAATAATGGGTCTGTCCAGGGCGTAAGAAAAATACACTCCCAGGAGAAATGGTATAACGGTCAAAATCAATCTCGTGTATGCCAGTGCCCTTGGAAAATAGTATACATAGAAAAAAATTGTGCTTATGTGGTTTGTGAAAGTGATCTTTATTTTTTTCCAGGTGGTCTTTTATCCCATTGCTGTAAAAATTTGATGGGGGTATATCCTGCTCAAATTGTTGAATATTTAAAATAGGTATGACTTTCATAGAATAGTAATATGTCCTAAAAGTACAAAAAATGGCGATTTCATTACAAGTGATATTTTACTGTGATGGTTTATATTTGTTATATCCAATTATCTAAGATATATGCGATTATTACCTATTTTGAAGGGCGAGTGCCCAAATTGCGAGAAGACTAAAATTTTTGGTTCGAAGGGGAATCTATTGCTTTTGCAAATTCCGAAGATTCACGAAAGGTGTAATAACTGCAACTTTAAGTTTGAAAGGGAACCTGGTTTTTTCTTTGGTGCCATGTTCGTAAGCTATGCTCTAACTGCTGCTGAGTTTATTGCCTTTTCTATTGTTTCCTATTTTTTATTGGGTATGTCGCTAACCGTAACATTTATTGGAGTTGTAATATTGGCAATTTTGATGAGCACGTTAAATTTTAGGATGTCAAGAATAATATGGATATATATTTTCGCCAATTCTGGGCAAAACAAAATACCCGTTTCTAGAAAAATCTAAACTCAATATCTTTTAAAAGTTAAAAGCAATATTCCCTGTACCTAGTTAGTTGATCATATTTTAGGCGAAGTGGTCAGTATTTCCAATTAAATACCTCCTTCTATATCATTTGCATGGTAGATGTTTTCAATGCGTCCAAGAATAGTAATTGAAATTAGGTACGTTTCCCCCTATTGATTGAAACTTATTTTATTGGTTCTTGGGCAATTTATGGGCGGCTCTCATTTGTTCGCTATCCCAATGATTATCATATTCAATAATACCCCTTTTCAAATCTTCTTCCAACTGTTTTTCTTGTTGCTTTATTTCCTCGGTAACCCTAAAAATATACTCATCTTTGGTTTTAGGTTTATCAGCTAATCTTCTCAAACCTTGCTCGTCATATTGGATAAATTTTTGGGCCTGCCTATGAATGGTATACTTTCTAAAACCTAAAAAATGGAGTGCATCACCAGCCATTTTAACAGAGGTTTCCAATGATTCTCTATATACATCGTCAATTCCTAAGTTTAACAATTCATAGGCATCGTATCTATTCTTGGCTCGGACCATCAGTTTCACCTTCGGATATTTTTCCTTAACCATCTTTGTTAATTGGATTACGGTATCGGGATTATCAATGGCCGATATTAAGATTTTGGCTTCAGCTAGACCTGCCGATTCCAATAGGTCCATCCGAGTGGCATCCCCATAATATACTTCGAATCCCATTTTCCTTAAAAGGTCTACTCGGTTGGAATCGTTATCCAATATGGTGGCCTCAATTCCGTATGACCTAAGGAATCTGCCTACTGTACTTCCGAAATGGCCAAATCCAACTAAAATAACCTTATGGGTCTTAGCTATATGATCTACGGATCTAGTTTCAGATTTTTTCGTACCAAGTCGAGGTAAGATGAGTCGCTCATTAAGCATCCCAAGTATAGGAGTAAGTGACATAGTGAGTGCCGTTACCACTAACATCATATCCAGTTCTACCCGGTCCAAAATGTTTAATTGAAAGGCAAAGGAGAGAAGAACAAAGGCAAATTCCCCAATTTGGGCCAGACCTATAGTTAGGAGAAGTCTTTGGTCTACTTTTAGTTTAAAAATTACAGCCACCAAAAATAGGATTACTGCCTTTAATACGATTATGGCAATTACCAAACCACTTATCATTAAGGGGTTTTCTCTGAGGACAATAAAATTAATAGAGGCACCTACGGCCATAAAAAACAAGCCTAGCAGTAGGCCTTTGAAAGGTTCTAAATTACTTTCCAATTCATGTTTAAATTCACTGGTAGCCAATACTACTCCCCCTAGGAAAGCTCCTAAAGCTGGACTTAGTCCCACTAATTCCATTAGATAGGCCAGGGCAATAACGATGAGCAAAGCGGAGGCCGACAATAATTCCCTTACCCTAGTTTTTGCCACAAGGCGCAACATGGGTACAAAAATATAACGTCCTGCAAGAATCACTAAAACAACCGATAGGAAAATAGCCAAGGCTTGGAATCCAAGAGGTAGATTTTCAAGTAAATAAAGATGATCTCCCTGATCTGCGGCTACTGCAGTTTTTTCGGTATCTGTCAGTAGTGGAATTACAGCCAACATAAGTATCACTATAATGTCCTGAAAAAGAAGAATGGAAAACGAAGAGGCTCCATAGGTGGTATTCATCAAGCCATTTTCCTTTATAGTCTGTAGTGTAATGGCGGTGGAAGAAAGTGATACGGCCATAGCTATAATCAAGGAGACTTTCCAATCAAATCCAATAGAAATAAACAGTAAGTAGGAAACGATCATTGTGCCTAGTACTTGGGCTCCTCCCATTCCTACTATGGCTTTTCTCATTTTCCAAAAGTTCTTTGGTTCTATTTCAAGCCCAATTAGAAAGAGCATCATTACAACACCGAATTCGGCAAAATGAAGAATGTCCTGACCTTCATCTCCAACAAAACCTAAGATATAAGGACCAATTAGTACTCCAGCCAACAAATAACCGAGAACGGAACTCAAACCAAACTTCTTTGCAATGGGTACACAAATTATGGCCCCTGCAAGAAATACAATTGCTGTGAAAAGGAAGCTGCCACTCATTTTGTTTCAACTTTATTTAGTTGGGGGGTATCATTCAAGAATTCGCAGTCACTTACAGTTCCCATGGTCTGGTCTTCCATTAAACAGCGTATTAATTGTTTGTACTGTAGGGTATGTTTTACCAACTCTTGATCGGTTATGTTATGGGTTCCCATTACGGTGAATGGAGGGAGATATTCCATGCCACAAAGTCTGGCGGTTTGTTCAAAGGGACGTAAAAATTCATTTACCGAGTAGTTGTTGGATCCCGTTGGGCAATACACTTCCCTGGTTCCACCAGTGGTGATTACATTTAAACACTTTTTTGTTTTTAAAGCACTTACTTGGGGACCATATGCCCAGCCAAACTCCAAAACAACATCCATCCATTGTTTCATTAAGGGAGGACAACTGTACCAATAAAAAGGATGATGCCAAACAATTACATCATGTTCTTCCAACAATTTTTTTTCTGAAATTACATCAATGTTGAAATCCGGATAGTGTTCATACAGATCATGAAAAGTAACACCCTCTTTATTTTGAATACTTTCGACAAGCGCTTTATTCGCCCTGGATTGTTCAAATTTTGGATGGGCAAACAAAACCAATATTCGTTTCATATTTTTAATTTAACGGACAAATTTTATGAAAATTGATCCTAATTATTAGGGGAAAATTAATCTGATAAAATTTAACCTTCTTTTTCTGAATTCATCTTTTCTACATTGACGTCCATAGATGTTGGTAGTTCAAAGACTTCTAATTCAAAATAAGGAAGGGCAGCCAACAAATGGTCAAAGATATCGGCCATGATATATTCATAGTTTTCCCAGCGCTTGTCACTACTAAAGGCATAGATTTCCATTGGTATACCCTGGCCAGTAGGTGGTAATTGCCTGGTCATTAATGTCATTGCCTGGTTAATGGCAGAATGGTTCTTTAGGTAAGTTTCCACATATTTTCTAAAAACACCTAAATTCGTGAGGTTTCTTCCATTTATGGCTATTTGTTTGTCAATATCATGTTCCTTGTTATAGGTATCTATATTGGTATTTCTTGTCTCCAGGTATTTGGAAATTAGCTGTATTCCTTTTAAGGCTTCAATATTTTCTGTGGTCAGGAATTTTATACTTTTCTGTTTTATAAGTAGCGCACGTTTGATCCGTCGACCGCCGGATGCCTCCATACCTCTCCAGTTTTTGAACGAGTCTGAAATCAGTGAATAAGTGGGGATAGAGGTTATGGTCATATCAAAATTTTGGACCTTCACCGTAGCAAGGGAAATTTCGGTAACATTACCATCGGCCCCAAATTTTTCAAAAGTTATCCAATCCCCTATACGGACTATGTCATTTATACTTACCTGGATGCTGGCTACGAGGCCCATGATGGTATCTTTGAATATCAATAGGATTACGGCGGAAGCGGCGCCTAGGGCAGTAAAGAACTTCCATATGGTGGTATCGGTAATTACTGCAAAAAGAGTAAGAAGCCCTCCGATCCATGCGAAAATCATAAATACCTGAATGTAGCTATCCAGGGGTTTGTCCTTCATATGGGGCAGGGTTTTTAGATAATCCTTTATGCTGAGTAGAAGACCTCTTATAAAAGATAGCACTAATATTACCGCAAGGATTTCAATTGCCTTTAATACAAGGCCTTCTGTATGTTCAAAATCTAGAAAGGCAAGGGGAAGTAGTTCGTATAGCAATAACAAGGGAATTATATGTGCTACGTATCGTGGGACTTTATTAACGACTAAGAAATTATCAAAATTGGTGGAAGACCGTCTAGCAAACCTTACCGAAGTAACCCGCAGTACTTTCCAGATGATATAATCCAACAAAACTGCAACCAAAATTATTCCAATGAAAAGTATTAGGGCATTAAAATAAGAGGCCGTTTTGGCATCCATCCCGGATTGTAATAGGTATTCGTACAATATTCGCATTAAACTATTGTTCATGAACTCAATTCTATTTTAGTATATGGCAAAAGTAAGAATTGAGGTTCAGTTGTAACAGTAGATAACCAAAAAGTGTAACAGTCATTGTCTAAATTCACATTCTTGGATGACTTCTGTCACTTATAAAATTGGGTAACAATGGCTTATGTAATAAAAGTATAGCATCAATACCCAACTTTTTCATTTCATTGCTCGGACATCTTATAATTGAAGTTGTAGTAGGTAATTGAAGTTGTACTAGGCAAAATAAATATTGAAAATTGTTAAAAAAAGCATATATTGATTAAGGAAATGAGAGTTTATAAAAACCAACCATTAAAAGAACCATTATGAAATTTAACAAATTATTCTTGACAATCGCCATAACTATTGGAGTGTGCGTATCTAGTCAAAATGCATTTTCGCAAACTACAGAAATTGCGGTAGTGGATAGTACCTCCAAAACGGAAAATAGATTGAAATTTGGCTTTGGATTTGGACTAAGTTTTGTTGGGGGCACCAATATTAGCTTAGCTCCCAATTTAATATATGCTGTAAGCAATAAAGTGAGTCTTGGTGGTGGAATCCAAGGGAGTTATTCCGCTATTAAGGATTTACAGAATACAACCACATTTGGGGCCAATGTAATAACCCAGTATAGGCCTATTAAACAATTGACTACTTTATTGGAATTTGCAGAATTAAAAGTGTCCACCAAAACAGAAACCGACACTGGAAAAATCACTGATAATTATTGGGACTCAGCCTTGTTTGTTGGCTTAGGTTGGAATATTAATGAAAAAATATCTGTAGGAGCAAAATATAATCTACTTTATAAGAAAGATGAAAGTGTTTATACCAGCCCTATACTACCGTTTGTAAATATTACTTTTTAAATGGCTCATTACCACTCTATGTTTATCGAAACTTTAAGATGAAAGTATCATATTTGTTTTGAACTATGAGGTATACTTAAATTATTTAAAGGCACTAGCAACTTAATTCCATTATGATTAGATGTAGGAATTATTTAACCGCAAACAAGAATGAATTAACTTAATTGTACTCGATATTAACATTTCTATAAGATTCATTTTTATTCTAAGGATAAAATAGTACATAAATTGGAAAATCTACTTGTTTTAATAATAGATACCTCTCTATAATTTTGTACGTGTATTATTTAAAATACTTCGTTATGAAAAATATGAATTTTTATCCCAAGACTTGGCAAGTGGTTCCTCATATATCCGACAGGTACCAATTGGACTACGAAGGAAAATGTATAAAGGATTTGGTATTGCGCAATTCCTATTCCACGGATATGAAAGTGACGGAAATGTATTTGAACATTAATAGGTTTTCTGCCATAGATAATAAGGGGCAAGAGCATTTCATTAGTGACTTCCCTGGTCAGGCTTCAATACCCATTAAAGGGATGCATACCGGTCTTTTTCTAAAATCTAAAAGTGTGCTTACTTTGGAGCCAGGTACTTATGTTGCAATCCGATTTTATCTTGGTAAATCCGGTAACCGTATTATATATAGCGATCGCTTGGAAGAACGTGTGGACGGAATCAAATTCCTGGATTTTGAGATTGCGGACGAACTTATCATAAAAGGGGATGAGTCGCCGGAAGCTATTCTCCGATTTGATTTTGTACCTTTTAATCGAGGTGGACTTTTTAAATGGATTGGACAATTGGTACAAGGGCCGACTGCCTTTACAGGAAAGCTCGTCAACTCCTTGAGTCACTAATGGAAATGAATTTAGGCTATGGCTTTACTGATTAAAGTGGCCAATTAATTTAAATTTTCTAGTAAAAAAAATTTTATAATAACAGGAGTGAAGACCTTCCAAGTCGAAATTGGAGGCAGAAAACACTGTAAATATTTCTCTGTAATCAGAAAATAGCCTTTTTTATGGGGCTCAACTGAGTTCTAAAAATTAGAGGAAATAGAAAGTAAAGTCTACATAAGTTAACCCTCAAAACAAAGTTTTAATGTTTTGAGGGTTTATTATTTTATAACAAGCTCTTCATTTGGGAATGGACCAACTACTTCTCAAGTCGATATTTGTTAATTTTTTCCTAATAAAAACAGGCGAAACCTTCCATTTTAAAAACAAACGAAATCTTCCTTAATTACAATTGCTCATATAAAGGTTCTGGAGCACAAGGTTTTAAGTTAAATAATCTAGTAGACATCCCAAAATAGTATAAAAATTTAGGAAAGACGTTAATAGTCCTATTTTCTAAAAGATGATAATTCTCATATTAGCCTCCTTTATATATCAGGAGTTTTGCATCACAATACTAAAGAATAATATTATGATGAGATTCAATTTGAGCAGAATCGTAACAGGGGTTTTATTTGTGTTTTTACTTTTTAGCAACAGCCTTACGGCTCAAAAGTACTATGTATTAAATGGGGAATCGTCCTTATTAGTACTAGGTACTTCAAGTTTACACGATTGGGAAATAAATGCAGAAAACCAGTCGGGAGTCTTGATATTTAAAAATACTGAGACCGGGGAATTGGAACAGCTAAGTCTAGAGGTAGATTCTGAAAGCTTAAAAAGCGGAAAGTCTTCTATGGACAAAAACACCTACAAGGCATTAAAGACCAAGACACATAAAAAAATTGTCTTCCAACTGGTAGAAGTTAAAGAAGTAAAACCCAACGGTAACGGGAAATTCAAAGTAAATGCTCTTGGAGACCTGACAATTTCCGGCGTAAAAAAAGCTATTTCCCTGGATTTGGAAATGACATTGACAGGCAATAAGGTAACCCTTACGGGAGTAAAGAAATTAAAAATGACCGATTACAAAATTGACCCGCCCAAAGCATTACTGGGAACTATAACCACAGGTGACGACATCACTATAAAATTTAATACAGTCTTAACTAAATAGAATTATTATCAATTAAATATACGAATATGACATCATTTCTTAAAAATGTAATTTGTGCAACACTAGTAGTAACAGGAATAGGTCTAAATGCACAGGACCGTAAACTGGATAATTTCAGACAACCCGATAAAAGTGGGATCAATGTATTTGAAGCACCAAAGGATACAGTTTCTGTTTTCGATGGGGTGAAAGTAAGAATAGGAGGGTCATCCACCCTGCAATATCAGGCCGTAGATCATAGCAATTCAGGGGCTGTAGTCCTTAAGGATATCGGTTATAATTTTAATTTGGCTACCGCTAACTTAGATCTTGATGTTGCTTTGTATGATGGGATAAGAATGCACTTGAGAACATATTTGTCCTCAAGACACCATCCTGAACCTTATGTTAAGGGAGGGTACTTCCAAATAGACAAGCTGGATTTTATCCGTGAAGGATTTATGGAAAATGTTATGCAGTATGTAACTATTAAGATTGGGCATATGGAGAATAACTATGGGGACGCTCATTTTAGGAGAACAGATAATGCCCAGGCCATGTACAATCCTTTTGTAGGTAACTTGATCATGGATGCCTTTACCACAGAGGTAGGAGGGGAAGTATATTTCCGTAAAAATGGATTTATAAGTATGTTAGGTATTGCAAATGGTAAATTAAATCAGGCGGTCAACAAAACCGACGGATCAACTGGTGGTGCCTCCTTCTTGGCAAAATTGGGATACGACAAACAAGCCAATGACGATTTAAGATATCGGATCATGGGGTCTGTTTATACCACAGGTTATGTGCCAAATTCATATTTGTACAGTGCAGACCGTGCTGGATCTAGGTACTATTTTGTTATGGAAGATGAAACTGCTTCCACCAGCGGTAATTTCAGGTCAGGAAGGTATAATCCTAACATGAGGAACCAAGTAACAGCCGTTATGATCAATCCATTTGTAAAATATAGGGGATTGGAGTTTTTCGGAACTTTTGAGCATACAAGTGGAAAAGCCGATATTGAAACTTCCAACAGAACGGCAACTCAATACGCCGGGGAATTGATCTACAGATTTGGGAAAGATGAAAATTTATATTTGGGAGGTAGGTATAATATGGTAAATGCGGAGGAAAGCACTGGGGATGACATTGATATCTCAAGATTTCAATTGGGAGCAGGATGGTTTATGACGAAAAATATCCTCGCCAAAGTAGAATATGTAAACCAACAGTATGATGATTTCCCAACAACAAGTATCTTAAATGACGGCGAATTTAAAGGATTGATGCTAGAAGCGGTAATTAGTTTCTAAGTATTATAGAGTCTATCCTAAGACTTAAATGATATTATAGTTTGCCCGGGCACAAGAGTGTAATATGGCTCGGGCAAACTTTAAAAAGCAAATGACAAACTCCTAAATACAGATAATGAAAAAAGTATTGGGCTTTACTACAATTTTTTTATTACTTGCTTTTAATTTCAAGGACTCCCCTGTTAACGATTCGGTAGTTACTATTGCACCTGAAAGTAGCTTGACGATTTCGGGGACTACCAATATAAATTCCTTTAGTTGTGCTTTTGACATTGATAGAATAAAGGAATCTATTCCTGTTCATTATGAGAATATTGGTGGGAAATATATTTTTAAAAAGGCTGCTTTGGTATTGAACAACATGGGTTTTGACTGTGGTAGTAGAGGAATAAATAGGGATTTCAACGAACTTTTACAATCTGGGGATTACCCGCAGATATTGTTAAAACTAAAGGAAATTGATGGGAACATACTACAAGATTCATCATTAAACGCGGGAGTAGAAATTAAGATTGCGGGAAAAACCAATACCTACAAAATTCCAGTATCCATGGACGAAAATAAAACTACATGTGTTTCAGGTGCATTAAAAATAAGTTTGGGCGACTTTAAACTCAAAGCACCAACAAAAGCTTTAGGCCTTATTGTGGTCCATGACTCCATTACTATTAATTTTGATTTGGTATTACAAATGAACTAGAATACTTTATCTACTAATCGCCCAAAGAAAAAAAATGTATAGATAAGTTCCATGTTCCAATGGAGTCACTTTTATTCCCATTTCTCAGATATGTATTTACAACTTTTATAACCATTGGTGAGGACTGCAAAAGTTAACCCTCAAAAGTCTACATAAGTTAACCCTCAAAACAAAGTTTTAATGTTTTGAGGGTTATGTAATTATTATCAAATTGGTTGGAATGGAACAAATACCTTCGTGCCGTCGGGTAACTGATATATATCATTGTTAATCCACCACGATTGCCGAACTTTGATAATTGGTCTTATCCTAAAATTGTCAACTAAAAAGTGAGCATGTGGACAGTAATTTTTTTTAGTCTTTATTTATTAATCGCCATATCCATCATTATAAGTATCCTTTTGCATGGTGCCAAACCCTCTAAAAGTCTGGCTTGGCTTTTGGCCATTTTCACTATTCCTGTTGGTGGTATGTTTTTATATCTTCTTCTGGGAAGAAACCGCAGAAAGAATAAGCTGTTGAAATTAAAAAAGAAGGCGTTCCTAAACTTGCCAGAACCCTTAATGCAACATACTGCATCTATGAGCGGGAAGTACCGTAAACTAATGACCTTGGTTTACCGTAATTCACATTTTCCTCCCACGGAATACAATGAACTTGGATTGTTAAAAGATGGAAAAACAACCTTCGAATCTATTTTCGAAGCTTTGGAAAATGCCCAATACCGTATACATCTTCAATATTATATTTTTGAGGAAGGAGAACTTACAAATCGGTTACTACTTCTCTTTGAACGTAAAATTGCACAAGGGGTAGAGGTTAGAATGATTTATGATGGTGTGGGTAGCTTTTCCTTGAGCAAGGCCTATTTAAAGAAATTGATGGCGGTTGGGGTAGCGGTTTATCCATTTCTCCCTTTTAAGTTCGGGCGTTTTTTTTCATCCTTAAATTATCGAAACCATCGCAAGATCATAGTAGTAGATGGCATAGTGGCGTTTACAGGAGGAATAAATGTATCGGACAAATACCTGAAAGGAGATGTAGAATTGGGCAATTGGCACGACATGCATTTGAGGCTCGAAGGTACGGCAGCAAGTCATTTGGATTTTGTATTTGCAATGGACTGGTACCTGGTTTGCCAAAAGACCATATCATTACTACCCTTGGATCTACATTTGGATACCGATGGGCAAAATGTAGGAAAACTGGTCCAGATTGTATCCGGGGGTCCAGATGATGATTTTCCATCCTTGGAACAGACTTATTTTACAATTATAAATAAGGCGAAAGATTACCTTTTTATTACGAATCCTTATGTTATTCCCGGACATGCCATTATGCAGGCCTTACAGACTGCTGCATTGGGAGGTGTGGATATACGATTGATGGTTTCTGAGAATGCCGATAACAAAATAGTAAGCTGGAGTGTACGGTCTTATTTTGAGCTTATGCTTAAATCGGGTATAAAGATCTATTTATTTCCTGACGGATTTTTACACAGTAAGATTATGGTAAGCGATGATGCCATTACTACTATAGGTACAGCCAATTTGGATGATAGGAGCTTTGAACAGAACTATGAAGTGAATGCCATTGTTTATGATGAGCCATTTGCGAAATTGTTGAAAGACGATTTTCTAAAAGACGCTAAACTTAGTAAGATGCTCACCTATGAAGAATACCTTCAAAGACCTTGGGGAGAAAAACTAAAGGAAGGTTTTGGTAAGGTTTTTAGTCCTTTGTTATGAACTGATAATCTCAAGACCTAATTCGTTTTTACATACTTTGCCTGCTTCCCAACTATTAAGATTCTCAAAAGTAACCTCGGCTATATTGGTCAAAGCTTCCTTGGTTATGAAACCTTGATGCGGTGTAAGTAATACATTGGGTAATGACAATAATGTTTTTAATTGTTCATCTTTGATCCCTGTAACGGAATTGTCCCTAAAGAAGGTCCCCTTTTCCTTTTCATATACATCCGTACAGTATCCCCCGATTTTATTGTTCTCTAAAGCGATGATTAATTCCTTGGTTTCTACTAGAGCTCCCCGTGCCGTGTTGATCAGAATAACCTCTGCTTTCATGAGATCCAGTTTTTGTTTATCCATCATTAAATGATTTTCTTGGGTAAGCGGAATATGAAGGCTAATAATATCCGATTTTTCGCATAAGTTCTCCAATGAAGTGTAGGTAAGATCGTATAATTGAACCAGTCTGTAATCCGGTTTAATATCGTTGGCCAAAATTTCACACCCAAAACCATGCATTATCTTGGCCATAATACTGCCAATTCTGCCTGTTCCGATGATACCTACGGTCTTTCCGTTTAAATTGAATCCCATAAGATTGTTTTGCAGAAAATTATAGGAATGTACCTGCCTATCGGCCCATATTATCTTTCGATTAAGTGCTTGTAATAGTGCTACGGCATGTTCGGCAATGGAGTGGGGGGAATAATCAGGCACATTGGCAACCTTAAATCCGTATTTTTTTGCCGTTTTTAGATGCACGTTGTTATGCCCGGCCGAACGCAAAGTAATATAACGCACACCCAAATCCCATAATTTTTCTAGAGTAAGTGACGAGGCATCATCTCCTGAGAATATGGAAATTGCCTTATGACCAACTGCTTGGATTGCAGTTTCAGAGTCTAGGGCATCTGCGGTATAGGATACCTTGTGAGCATTCTTATTGGCGCTAATTAAAAAAGGGATTTCAAAATTTTTAGCACTATAGACCAGTAATTTCATTTTTTTCTTCTTTCATGAAAATTAAATCTTGGTCTTCCATGGCCAATACAACAAGCTTTATGTAATCTTTAATCGTTTTTTGGATGTTTTTGGGATCTGCGATATCTATACTACCTCTCCAAATCATTGATCTCTCCTTGCCCTCGCAGATGCAATATAAAGTGGTTTCAGCGTGGTAGACGGTAAATTTATCATAGTATCCCTGATCATAATAAATGTCTTGGTTGTTTAGATAATCATCATTGAATCTGCCTTGGTAATTATTCCATCTGGAAATGGATTTTAAAAAACTCTGCCTGTCCTCCGAACCGGTAATTTTAGTAAAAAGTATGGCATCAAAATCTTTGTCCAGTAAACTTTGTTCCACATCGTCAAGTTCTTTTTCCGTTTTTCTTGAATCGGTAAAGGAGACGTCAAAAACATCAAGACTACGCATGGCTTCAACATTCCTTTTGCTAAACTCATTCTGTAGGTTTGTCTCGAAATCTACCCTGGCTTCAGGGTTTTGGGCCATGCCTACAATCAAAACTTTATTGGCATGGAAAAGTACAATATCGGGGTTTTTCCAATTTTCTACCAAACTTGTAGAGGTGCAGCCTGTTAGAAGTATTGCGAGTAAAATAAATGCTTTTTTCATAATGTAATTTTTATTGGAATAATAGATGTATTATTTTCCAAGAGAACCAGGTAATAATTATTAATACGCTTTTAATTATTAATTAATATATGGAATGGTGGTGAAGATAACCGATGTGGTGAAGAAAAAATATGACGTTGGTCAGTTAGATCATTATTACCCTTCCGAGCTGCGCGTTTTTAAGATGCCTCCGGCATAATTGAAGATTTCTGATTTAAGATTTTGAAAATGTTCGAGGCACTCGTCCACTTCGGCCTGCAATTTATCACTTCTTTTGTTATCGTCTGAACCAAGAGTAGGGGTGGTACGGTCCCAATCGCCTCCCAAATCGTTTTCGTGGATGGATATAGCGGTTTTTATCTCTTGACTTCTTATATTCAGGCTCTCAATGCGGGTCCCATAGTTTTGAATCCGTTCAAACAGGTTAGGGGTGTTGGTCTTAAAAGCACTGGATTGTAATAACCGGGTTATAAATAAAATTTCATCTTCCATAAACTGAAGGTGTGATTTCCATTGCTGGATTCTCCAATGTAATTGGGCCAATTGTTCCTCTTTATCCATTATTATTTTAATTTTTATTTACGCTGGCTTTTGAGTAAAGTTAGCTACTATGAAAAAAGTAAGCAATGAGATTTGTCATCTCCTTTTATATCATTATTTCTTGTACTTCGTTTAATTTTGGCAGGTGTACCCTCCATCCATAAAAATCCTTAATTTTAACTCTAAAGGCATCCAATGAAGTAGGTTCGCCATGAATAAGGAATACAGTTTCAGGAATATTTTCTATGTCCTTCAACCAATGCATTAATTCGCTTTGATCGGCGTGGGCCGATAGACTTTCCAAATGATGGATTTTTGCCTTGACGGGATAGTATTTGCCGAAAAACTTAAGTTCATGGGCACCTTCCAATAGTTGCCGGCCACGGGTTCCTTCTGCCTGAAAACCAACCAACAAGACCGATGTTGAAGATACATCGATCAACTGTTTTAAATAGGTGAGTACCCTACCGCCTGTAACCATCCCACTACCGGCAATAACAATTTTAGGTCTTGGGTCATCAATGGTCTTCCAAGTGTCGGCATAGGATGTTATGATGTTGAAATGGTTGCACATGGCATGGTACTCGTTCATTGGTAGCTTATGCCAATTAGGAAATTGTTCAAAAACAGATAAAACATTATTGCCCATAGGGCTATCAATAAAAATGGGAATATTGGGAATTTTGTTTTTTTTGTACATCTGCCAAAGTAAGTACATAATAGATTGCAGCCGCTCCACGGCAAAGGACGGGATGATGAGATTTCCTCTTTCTTGAACAGTTGTTTTAATGAGGTTACTTAGTATACTTTCCACATCTTCCTTAGGATGTAATTTATTACCATAGGTGCTTTCCATAAATAGATAATCGGCCCATTTTGGGCGTTCCGGCACCTCTAATAGATTGTCCTTAAGTCTACCAATATCACCAGAAAAAACGAATAATTTTCCGAAGATTTCCAACTCTATAAAGCAAGCACCAATAATATGGCCGTTAAACCTGTATTTGAAGCGAATGTCTTCCGATAGGGAAATCCATTGGTCCTTGTCTGTGGATTTAAACAAATCAACGGTACGCTCCGCTTCTTTTATTGTGTAAAATGGCAATGCGGGCTTATGCTTGCTATAGTCCTCTTTATTGGCTTTTTCAGCTTCTTCTTCATGAATCTTGGCACTGTCCAATAAAATAATCCTTGTAACCTCCAAGGTAGGTGCAGTTCCTAATATCTTCCCTCTAAACCCTTCTTTTACCAATCTTGGTAAATATCCGGTATGGTCCAGATGACCATGGGTCAATAGGACCAAATCTATTTTACTTACATCTATAGATAAGGGAATCCAGTTTTGTTGCCGAAGCTCCTTTACACCTTGGAACATTCCACAATCGATCATAATATTCAAATCCGGTGTTTCCAAATAGAATTTGGAGCCAGTTACGGTTCCGGAAGCCCCTAAGAAATGTATTTTGATAGTATTCATAATCTAGTGATTACAGAGTTGTTTAATTTCATCCAGAATTTTTTCCTTTCTGGATTGGGAGATGCCTAAATGATCCAAATAGAATTTATCCTTCCATAATTGTCTGCATAGCACAATATCCCTACTCAACAGAAACTGTTTTTCCCTATTAGTAAGTAGGGCGGAGACCGTAATGGGATATAGCCCTAATCGATCAATGCGGTCCTTAAGTCCGTCCTTTAAAGGGAGGTCCCAACTTAAAAGATACAAGCCCGCGCATTTGCCATAGGCAATGGCGTCTCCAGTAAAACGGGTATTGGTTACTAACCAACCATTATCAAGTTTCCTTTTTTCATTTTTCTTGGTGGCCCAATGCGCTTTTACATCATTATATCTGGAGTGGATATAGAGGGGGATTTTAACATTGCAATTGCGACCCTCTTCTGAATGGAATTTACATTCGATGACAGTGACTGTTCCATTTTTTTCAGCAATTACGTCAATTTCATGGGTAACGCAGATGCCGTTCATTATTTCATCTACACGTGTCGTGTAACCCGAATATTCCAAGATGGCTGCCACAAAACGTTCAAAAGGAAACCCTGTAGGTCCCAATTCGTATAAGGCTTTTTTAAGTTTGTATTTTGAGGCAAAAATGGATTTGTTCTTTTTCAAAAGGGCATAGGCCCTATTGTATATTTCATTAGTGGAGATGCCTTCATAAAGTTCCTCTTTTACCTGGCCAACAATTTGTTCTACTACATTAAGGTCGGCACCGCTTCGTTTAAGGGAATTTCGAAGTTTATCTAGGGAAAACTTAGCTCGTTCTCCAGAGGATTTTAGAATTTCAATGTCCAATTCTTTTTCCATATCATTGTTTTAGATGAATATCCATTTCTGGTATTTTTAGAAGCTGTAGGGTGCTTGAGGCAAGCGTTACCTTACCATCTGTGGCGATAAGTTCTAGCACTATTTGCTCAAATAATTCATGCTTTGTAACCCGTCTTAATTTATAATCTGTGATATACCTTAAATTTATGGCTATCCAGTTGTCAGTTGGGCTAATGGCCAAGGTAGGGGCTAGTTTGGCATTTTCTATATAATATCGCTCCACCATTTCCTCCCATTTTGCCAAGGAATTTTTGGTATAATCCGATAGGAGTTCCGTAGCTTTTTCAAGAATCAGTTTCTTGGCCAGAGCAACATCCGAATCATAGGTTATAAGTATATTCAGTTCATCCCAAACAAAGGGAAAGTCCATGGAGTAATTCTTAATTGGGCCCTTAAAAACAAAGGCGTTACTGATTTTAACGATCCTGCCCGAATAATTGTCACTACTGACCCATTCACCTATTTCCATTAGCGTAGTATAGATGCTATCTATATCAATTACATCTCCTTTAATTCCGTTGATTTCAATACGGTCTCCAGGTTTATAGACCCGGACAAAAAAAATATAAAACGATCCCGCAATACTTAATATCAATTCCTGTAAGGTGAAAGTTATTCCTGCTGTAAACAAACCAATAATAATGGTGTAGTCTTTAAGGTTCTCAACTGTAAATGCCATTAAAACTAGTATGGCTATTAGGATGTAACCAATAATTTCCACTCCTTTCTGAGCCTTATATCTAACAGAGACATTTTCTATTCTTTTTTTTAGAATCCTGCGAAAAATGCCTATTAAAAGCACAATGGCCAGTATCCATATTAAAAGCTTTACAAACCGTAATATAACTGGGTCGCTAATGAAGTCCAGGGGACTACTCATGAGTAAATGATTTTATTAAGACCGCCAAAACAAAATTTGTTTTGGCGGTCTTTGAATTAATGATAACCAACTATTTATTTTGGGCAAAAAAGTCCCTAACCAAGGCTTTGGTCTGGTTTTCTGTCATGCTGTCCGCTTTGGTGACTGCTTTTAATTTATCCGCCAGCCCTTTATGGTGTTCCAATAATTCTTTTCTAAACTTTTCATTGGTATCCCCTGGGCCAAAAAGCGCGATGGCATCCGCATTACCTATGGTATCTGCAAGTTTTTTGAAATACGTTTTAAGTTGTGCTTTTTCCCTTTCCAAATAGGTGCGTTCATGCCTAACGTCCTGGGTAACCCCAGATTTGACCCTAGGTCCCGATGTACCCTTGCGATTAAAAAACTCGACTTCAGAAAAAATGGTTTCCAAGTTTTCTTCATTATTATCCAAACGGACGATATGGGCTTTTTCCCTATCTAACCAAATTCCAATATTTTTCATAATACATTGTTTTTAAGATTCGTTTAAAGCCAAAATAGGAACTGTAGCATCATAGCCAATTGCTTTGACCAATGGCTTAGAAAATATACTGTTAAAAAGGAAATGTTTCTTGTTGATGAACGCGATCATATCGCTGTTTCTACTTTCCACAAAGGAAGTTAATCCGCTAGCCACACCCTTACCCGATAGGGTATGGAAGCTATGGTCAACAATTCCCAGAATATCATTTAAGAGCTGTTTATTAGTCTCTTGATCTTCGTCTAGTGCAATTTCCTTTTTGAAGTGAAGCACACGTATAGCCGAATTGTGCATTTTCGCTATTTCAATCAAATAATTTAGTTCCTTATGCTTAAATGAGGATTTATAATTAGTGGGAAAGACAATTTCCTTCGGACTTGAAAAACGCACATCTTCCGGAATAGCCATTACCGGGCATTCCTTAATTTTCTCCATGGCATTTACCGTATTACTTCCAAAAATAACCCCTTTGGTACGTGTGGCTCCTTGGGTACCCATGATGACTAGATCTATCTCTTTGTTGGTTATGGTCTGTTTAATAGCCTCCGACAGAAAATTGAAAGTTGAAATAGTGTGATAGGTATGTTTGGGGTTGTCGTGGTGAAGCGCCAACATGTTTAATAATTTAGCGAACCCTTCCTCTGATTCATCTTTGGCCGTTTCATATTCCGCACTTCCCGGCTCTGGCATGGTCAAGGTATTGGTGGTGTAATTATCCAGATGGAAAATGTTTAAAAAGTAGAATTCGCAGTTGAGCTTTGCATAAAGATCCAAGGCATAGCGCGTAGCATTGATCGCGTTTTTAGAGAAATCGGTAGGAATTAATATTCTTTTGTCCATAACGAGTTTATTTTAGATTGCCTAACTAAATATAATATGCTACACCCACAGTTACTATGACAATTGTCATTCTAGTGGGGGAAGGATTAAAAATGGAATATCGGAATACATGCTTAAGTCTTTCACTATGGGTTCACGGGTGAGTTTTTCAAAAAGGTTCCGTTTTTCGTGCACCATGGCGTACATATCTACTTTTAGTTTTTCCAAAAAAACATCTAATACCTTGGCCTTATCGTCATAGTTCTTTATCCATTGGAAGGAATGTCCTAAGGTACTTAGAACTTTCTCCAAATTTTTTCTGTTCTCCTCCTGGGTCTTGTTCAAAATATGTTGTTCATGAACGTGCACAACCCTAATGGATGCTTGGGATAAGGACGCAATGTAAAGCAGCGGGGCAAGTGTTTTTTGGTCACAATTCTTTCTCAAGTCGGTCACAAAGGCGATTTCCTTTGGTGGGTGGAAATCCATTTCCCCAGGAATGGCCAACAATGGGCATTCCTTTAGATTATCGGCCACCTTTATGGTATTGCTCCCAAAAAATATGTCGGCAGTATCTGTTAGCCCTTTATTCCCCATGGTTATCAGGTCAATATTGAGTTCTTTGACCTTTTGCTCTATGATATCGACCAAGTCTCCTTTTAGGGAAATAGTTTTAAAGGTGTGTAGGGGGTTTTCGTTGTCCAAGACTACTTTGTGCTTAATATGTGTAATCTTTTCCTGGGATTCCAATTCCAGTTGTTTCAAATATTTTTTAATCCCCAAGACCGGAAACGTTTTATCTGAAGAAATGGTAAGCTCCGAATAGGTGTTCAAAATGTAAAATGTACAGGACTGGGATGCTAAAAGTTTTGATGCATAGAACAGGGCGCAATAGGCATTGTTAGAAAAATCGGTCGCAACTAGTATATTTTTCATTCTCTATTATTTTAATTGTGGAATAACCATAAAAGGTATGGTGACATGAAAACCAATTTTTTTAATAACGGGTTCAATAAAAAGTCGCTCGAAAAAAGTATGTTTGTTCTGGACCATGACCAAAAGATTAATTTTTTCTTTGGCTTGGAAGTCATTGATGGCATTTATAATGTCATTGCTGGGCACATCGTGGAACAGCGCCTTTTTTGCTAAAATCTTTTGAAGTCCATTCTTTTGTTTTTCTTGATCTGCAGTCAGCTCATATCCTGTGGATACATGCAGTACATTAATTTGGGACCCATGCTCCTCTGAGATGTCTAAAAGAGGCGCTAACAATTCCTTATTGTATCCTATTTCAAAATCTGTTGGGAATAATATTTCCAATGGTTTCTCGTACTCAAAATTAGGGGGTATAACGAGAACGGGACAATTGGCTTTTTTTAGTACATGTACGGTATTTGTCCCAAAAAAAATTTCCTCCGCTCCGGTGGCTCCTTTAGTGCCCATAACCACTAGACCGATGCCTTCGGATTCAACGGTTTCCATAACCTCGTTCAAGAGGGTATTAAAGGCTGTATGTACGATAAAACTATGCTTGGAATTATTATATTCCTTCTGCAGACGATTTTTTAGTTTTTCCAGTTGCGTCATAGATGTTTCCTGCATTACATCGCCCAGGCCTATTAGTCCAGGGCTTCCAATTAAATATTCGGCGTTGTACACTGGGGGTAAATAGGTATGCATGAGGTAAAAAGTACATTCTTTATTTTTGAAACTTTGCAAAGCGTAATCTATAGCCTTAAAGGAGTTATTGGAAAAATCGGTGGGCAGCAAAATCCGTTTCATAATATTATTTATTCTTTAGTTTTGTAAAGCTAAATCAGAAGATTATCGTAAACCATGATATTGGTCAGTTCGAGTTTCTCTTTGTTTTGGTAATTTTACTTGTCAATAAATTAAATTATGAAGAATAGTTTTAGTAATATCATCAACTCAGAAACGCCAGTTTTAGTCGATTTTCACGCCGATTGGTGTGGCCCATGTAAAATGTTGGCACCAATTCTGAAACAGGTCAAGGACGAAATGGGCAACGCTATAAAAATTGTGAAAATTGATGTGGACAAAAACCAAACTCTAGCCAGCACCTATCAAGTAAGAGGAGTACCCACTATGCTTCTATTTATAAATGGAAAACAGGTATGGCGGGAGTCTGGCGTGCTACAAAAGAACGACATCGTAAATGTTATTAAGCAGCATAGTTAATTCAAGGTATTCCTTGTGCAACGTTTACTCGTGTACTATTAGAAATGGAATCTTGGTGTGGTAACTAATTTTTTCTACCGCAGGTTTAAAGAGAATTCGCTCTAGGAAGTTTAAATTTTTCGCAACCATCACAAGCATGTCTAAGTCCCTGCTTTCTACAAAAGCTTGTACGGCATCATCCAATTTTTTTTCGGTAAGGGTATAAAAGGAGTGCTCGGTTTCCCTGAAATAGTTTTTCAAAAATTCTTGATTTTTCATCTGTATCTCGCTAAGGTCTTCTCCTTTTTGGGCAACATATAAGAACCGTAACGCTGATTTATGCATAACGGTAAGTTCCTTTATTTGGTCTAAGACTTTTATATCATAGTTTAATTGGAAATCTGTAGGAAATCCTATTTCCCTTGGGGAATTGTACTCGGCATTTTCTGGGACGGCCAGGACCGCACATCTTACCTTGGTGAGTACATTGCCAGTATTGCTTCCCAAGGAAACAGCTTTAAGGCCAGTAGCTCCTTTGGTTCCCATGATAATCAAGTCGATATTTTTTTCATTAACTATTTGTTTTATGTGATCTGTGAAAAAACCATACCGTGCAGAGGTATGAAAGGTATGTTTGGTGTTAAGAGGCAAACGTTCAATATCCTTAATTAAATGGTCCAATTTTTCTTGACTTTCCTTTAATAGAGTTTCTTCCAGTAATTCTGGTGTTATATACATAGCAGCTTCACCACCGGAATTGTAGGAAATGGGATTAACATGAACGATATGAAAAGTGCATCTGGTTTTATGGTACATTGCCGTTCCGTATTTTATGGCGTTCCAGGCGTTGTCAGAAAAGTCCGTGGGTATTAATATATTTTTCATGATAGTTTTATTATTAATTCAATTCCAATGATTAAAAGTAGAGGCTCTGCAACTGTTTCCAAATGACAAATATCATGTTGGTCTAATTTGGTGTAAAATGCTATTCCGGATCTAGGATGCTATCAGAGGGAAGATTAAAAACGGAACTTCCGTGTTAAAGGCCACCCTCTTGATAACATTTTCCTTGATAAGCTTTTCAAAAAAACTATGCCAATAATTGACCATGGCGATCATACCTATATTTTTGTGATCACGGGCATAGCTATTTATGGCGCCAGAAATATTGGAATACCCATTAATCTCTTCAAAACTGTATTTAATTCCACGAAATCTTTCCGATATAAGATCCTTAGCTGTTTTTTGATGTGCCAATAATTCCTTCCCCGTATTTATATGAACAATGGCAATCTTGGAGTTCCATAATTTAGCCAAACTTATGAGTGGTATCAATTCTACCTCACTGTAGATATGTTCAAAATTTGTGGCAAAGGCTATCTCATCGGGAAGGTCAAGATTGTAATTTTCAGGTACGGCGATGATAGGGCAGAAGTCGATATTTTGTATCACCTTAACCGTGCTGCTGCCCATAAAAACTTCTTTCAAGGCCGAAGAGCCTTTGGTTCCCATAAAAATGTATTGTATTCCTTTATTGACAGTGGTTTTACCGATAGCGTTTACTAGGGGATCAGCAATACTTAATCCATCAAAGGTGTGCAGGCTATTTTTATTGGACGATTCCAATTGGCTTATTATTGATTTTATGTCTCTTTCGGATTCCTCCTTTATTGCCCTAAATAGACGTGTGTCCTTTGCTTTTCCCATGGTGCTGCTCAGACTGGATGCACCTACTTCAAAGGCATGTAAAATGTGGAAAACGCATTCCTCCTTTTCAAAGAGGAAAATGGCATAATCTATGGCATTACGTGCATTGGCCGAAAAGTCTGTAGGTAGTAGAATATGTTTTGCTTTCATCTTTCTATAAATTTAAAATAACATTTAGGCTATATTGGCAGGGATTGTTGCGGAAGGAACAATACGGGCACCTTGGAATGAAATGCAATTTTTTTAATTACTGGCTCACCGATAATTCTTTCCCAAAAACTATGTTTATACCTGGACATGGTCAATAGGTCTGCCCGTGTTTCTGTTACATACTGCTCTACACTCTGGGCTATGTTAGCCTCAAAAATTACCTGGTGAAAGGAATATTCCGTTCCACTTAGACGCTCTTCTAAAATTTTGATGTTTGTTTTCTGTACATCACTGAGTCTAAACTCAACGGCCACGTGGATCACTTTTATTGCGGATTTCCAAAGTTTTGCAAATTCAGTCATAGGTAGTAGTTCAAACTTTTGGTACAATCTGCTGTAATCCGTTGGAAATACTAAAGACTTTAATTCTTGAAAGTTATAGTCCTTGGGCACCACTAATATGGAATTATTTTTTATTTGTTTAAGGACTTTCACTGTATTGCTCCCTAAAAAGAATTCTTTGGCACCGGTAGCGCCTTGGGTACCCATAACAATAAGGTCTACGTCTCCAGCAGACACCAATTCCTTAATGGATTCCTCTAAGGTGCCCAACTTGGAAATCCTTTGAAAAGTATGGTTTGGGTTGTTGTGATTTATATTAAGGTAGTCCAGTATCTTATCTAGTTCCTGTACTGAATACTTTTCCAAGGAGTCGTAAATGACTCCTAATCTTTGTTGACTTTTCTGTCCTAGTTTATTCAAGGCACTTGGTTCATAAGCATGAAATATGAGAAATTTGCACTTCACATGGGCATAGAGTTTTAAGGCCGTAAAAATGGCATTCCATGCATTATCGGAAAAATCGGTGGGCAACAAGATCTTTTTCATGTTTTATCTTTTTGAGGGAGACTTATGCCAGTATCAGGTATTACCAAAAAAGGAATCCTCGAGTGGTATCCAATAGCGTCTACCGTAGATCTGGTAATTAATCGTTCTAAAAATGAATGCTTACGATTCATTATGGCCAAAAGACCAACCCTATGTTTCTCTACATATAGATGGAGGGCATTGGGCATTATTTCGCCCTTAACCTGCTCAAAGCAATGATTCACTGGTTTAAGAAACACATCCAGCGCTTTTTTATTTGCCTGTTGATGCTCATTCAACACAAAATCGTCTTTTACATTCAACACGATCAATTTTGCCTTTAACAACTTGGACATATTTGCGATGAAGCCCAATACCTGCATGTTATAGGGTGTACCATAATCCGTTGGAAAAACTATGGTATGGATGGCTTTAAAGGTATAACCGCAGGGGATGGCCAACACTGGTATACTCGCTTTTCTAATGACATGGACGGTACGGGTTCCTAAAAAGATTTCTTTGGCTCCAGTTGCTCCTTGGGTTCCCATGGCAATCAGGTCTATTCCTTCTCGTCCGGTGACTTCTTGAATCTCATCGGTCAAAATATTAAAGGAGGATAGCGTTTTGAACTGATGGTTTTTATTGGGATAGTTATTTTTTATATCTGTGAGCGTTTTTTCCAGACCTTCTTGTGCCAATTCAACGTCCTTATCAGGGATGGCACTATTTACAGGACCGCCCATCATATAATCTACCCTATAAAAAGTAGGGGTAAAGGTGTGTAAAATATAGAAAAGACACTTTTCATCTTTAAAATAGTTGAGTGTATAGTCTATGGCATTACGGGCATTATCGGAAAAATCGGTAGGCAATAAAATTTTTATCATCTTTGGGTCATTATGGTTTATCTAGGCAGATTCTGCAATACTAAAAAAGGAAGTTTTAACCGTAGTCCAATTTCGTCTACTGTAGATCTATAAAGCATGTCCTCTAGGAAAGAATGTCGGGAGTTCACCATGACCAAGAGGTGCATATCGTTTTTGTTGATGAAATCCATGATGGCCTCTGCCTTGTTTGTGGTAGGACATCTTTCAAAATATAATAAGGCGTTTGCCAAAGTTTCCCTTAAAAAGCGCTGGTTGTCTATTTGTCTTGGGCTTAAATCTTCAAAGTCTGAAATGTATAGGCAGTGTATTTTCGATTTAAATTCGGACGCCAAGGTGTCCAATAACTTTAATTCCCGACGCTTGTAGGGCAGCATATAATCTGTTGGAAATAGTATTTTCTTTGGTTGATGAAACTTGCAATCCAAAGGAACAGCCAATACAGGGCATTGCACATATTTAAAAACTTGTACGGTATGGCTACCGAAAGTAATTTTTTTGCTGTCGGTTTGCCCTTTGGTGCCCATAATCACGAGGTCCACATTTATTTTATTGACCCAATCGTTTACCGCATCAACTAGAGTGTCAAATACGGATAGTGTTTTATAGGTGTGTTTTGGATTATGCTCCCTTGCAGCCAGGTTTTGGGTTAGGTCTTGCAGGGATTTATCTATATTATTTTTAAGAGTTTCCTTTTGATGTTCAAAAGTGGATTCCCCATTGGTCTTATAGGGGCCATAAACTTCGTCGGCATAAGCATGTAAAAAGTAGAAATTGGCCCGTTCACATTTATATAGATTTAAGGCATAATCAATAGCATGCTTGGCACTGCTGGAAAAATCTGTAGGAATCAAAATGGTTTTCATAGGTTTTCTTTTGGATTCCTACCAAAGTTATTGGTAGTGTCCTATAAAATCTATGACATTTATCAGTAGCTCGCAATGAAGGTGTTGGTGATAGGTTACTCGTGTAATACCAGCAACGGAACACTAGTTTGAAAACTAATTTTTTTTATGGCAGTGTCCAATAGTAATTGTTGTAGAAAATTTAGATTTTTGGCCACCATGATAACCATATCGATATTCTCGCTGGTTACAAAACCCGCAATGGCGCTTTTGACACTTTCATCTTTAAGCTGATGCATAGTATGCGATTTCTCATGTACTTCAAGCAAATAGTCCTGTAAATAAATCATGTTCTGAATTTGAGCAGTATTTAATTTTACCTTGGGCTTAGAGACATTTACAACATTTAATCGGGCTTTAGAGATACGAAGTATTTTTGTCATGGCTTCCAAAATAGAGTGCGAATAGAAAATATTATAATCTGTGGGAAAGGCAATATTTTCAGGGATAGCCGGCTCGGCTTTTTCCGGTATCACCAAGAGATTACAGGGTACTTTGGTTATGGCATTTCCAGTATTGCTACCTACTATGGCACCTTTAATCCCAGAAGCCCCTTTGGTTCCCATAACTATTAGGTCAACTTTTTTGTCCAATACGGTCTTTCGAATTATATCGATTAGGTTTCCGTAATCATGTAGGGTAATAAAATGATGTGCTTTGTTCCTACTAATTGTCTGGATAAGTCTGTGGGTATATGTTAGATTATCTTCAAGGGTTATATCTAAAGTATTGGTAGAGATAGCAAACGAATTGTGCATTAAGTCCGATTGGATTAAAGGGTCCACATGGAGTATGTAGAAATTACATGGGACGTCTCTGAATAGCTTTACGGCATATTCCATGGCGTTCCATGAATTGTTGGAATAATCTGTGGGAAGCAATATGTTTTTCATTCATTCAATTAACTACATTTCTACAAAATTAGAGCTATAGCTATAATTGAAATATGACATTGGTCATTTTATGGGAAAAGATACTTTAAGAATCCAAATCAATTCTAATTAATAAATTGAAGGGCCTTTAATTCCTTGATACGTATATTTCGGCCTTCAATCTCGATCAAACCCTCTTTTTTAAAGCCGGAGAGGGTTCGTATAAGGCTTTCCGTGGCAATACCCGCCACACTGGCTAGGTCGTTACGGGAAATTTTGATAGGGTCTTCTGTTTTAGTATTCATGACTTCTGCAAATTGCAATAAGGTCTGTGCCGTTTTCTTTCGTACAGAACTATAGGCCATTTGCAACAATTGCTGTTTAATATCCTTTATATTCCCTGAAAGAAGTTCCATTAGTTCAAAGGAGATATTATGGTTATTCTCTAAAACCTGTTTTAAACTTTCTTTTGATATTCCGGCAACTTCTACCTCTTCAATGGCCGTAGCCGATTCCTGATATGGAATATTGTCTATAAAAGAGGTGAATCCCAAGAAATCATCTGCTCTATATAAGGACGTAATCAGTTCCTTACCATCCTCATCCATGGAATGGGATTTAACCACTCCCCTTAGGATAAGGTAAATTTTATGGCAGTATGAACCCTCTTGGTATATAGTACTGCCCTGTGTAAAAGTTGCAGGCTCACCGTTGTCGTCAAAAAAGTTCTTTAGCTCGTTTAAGGTGCGTATGGGATTTTCTGAGGCTTGTAGATTTAATAATCCTTCTTGCGAGGTACGCCTCAATAGTTCCACTTTCGCCATTCGACTCTCAATGGCACTTATTAAATCCTCTTCTTCAAAAGGTTTGGTTAGATAGTCGTCCGCACCCAGATCCATTCCCTTTCGTATCTCTTTGTGTTCTGTTTTGGCAGATAGGAATATAAACGGAATATGTTTGGTCTTTTCATCAGAAGACAGATCTTTTAATACTCCATAACCATCTACCTCTGGCATCATTATGTCACATACCACAATATCTGGTAATTTTTCTTTGGCCATTTGAATACCAATTTTTCCGTTTGGGGCCGATGTTACCGAATAACCAGAAAGTTCCAAAAGCTCTTCTGTGTTTTCGCGTAATGCCCTATCGTCCTCGATCAATAAAATAGTCTTCATTGTTTTCTTAAGTTTTGTGTTCAAGTGGGATAATTATCGTGAAATTGGACCCTTTATTTTCTTCACTGGTAAATTGAATAGTGGCTCCTAGATTCTCCAAATGTTGTTTGGCTATGTTAAGGCCTATGCCTGTACCTTGGTTCAATAAGGCATTTTCGGCTCTAAAATAACGATTGAAAATATGTTTTTGGTCTTCAGCAGGAATCCCAATACCATGATCAATGACCTGTATTAGAATATTACCGGCACCATTACTCACAACCAGGTCTATGGTTGAATCTTCTGGAGAGTATTTAATTGCGTTGTGGATTAGGTTGGACAAGGCTAATTCCAAGGTTTTTTCATCAAAATCGATGAAAATGTCGTCGATGTTTTCTGGATACGAAATTTTTTGTCCCGACTTAAGTAGCATATTGGCGCCATAAACCACTTCGTTTATTATTTTACTCAGCGGAAAAATTTCTATTTTGTAATTTATCTTTCCTGAATCTAAACGTTCTACTGAAAGAAAATCGGTTAGGATGGTATCCAGATACCGTACTTTGTTCTTTATAGTATCTACGTGCTTGTCACGTTTTTCCTGCTGGTTTCCCTCAGTGTATTTTGCCAACAAAGTTATAGAGGTAAGAATGCTGCTTAATGGGGTCTTAAATTCATGGGAAACCAAGGAAAGGAAACGTGTTTTCAATTCGTTCAGTTCTTTCTCCTTTGCTAGGGCATCTGTAAGTTGTTTGGTACGTTCCTGCACCGTTTTTTCCAGTTTTTCCGTATAATTTTTTCGTTCTGTTATATCAAGTATAATAGCAACAAAAACTTGTCTTTCACCAAGAATGGATAATTGAAGGTGTACCTCTACTGGATAAACTGAGCCATCTTGCCGTTGGTGGTCAGTTTCAAATTTAACCTTATCCAATTCCCCTTTCAATAATGGCTCTATTAGTCGCTGAAATTGTGCTGTATCCATATGGGGTTTAATATCCAATGGAGTCATGGTTTTAAACTCTTTGAGATCATAGCCCATATTTCGCTGCGCCTCTTTATTGACATTCGAAAAATGTAAGGAAATTGCATCGAACACATAAATCTCGTTAAGTGACTCATCAAATATCCTGGCCCAATGGCTAAGTTCCTTTTCCTTGATCTTACGTTCCGTAATATCAATAATCAGGGCCATTACATAGGTTTCATCATAAAGTTTAAAAGGATTAAGTCCAGCTTCCACAGGAAATTCCTCTCCATTCTTGTGGACCCCATGTAAGTCCCTTCCTTGGCCCATTTGCCTCCGTTGACTTTTTTCAATAAACTGATCTACATGTTGACCATGGTTATGATGATACCTCTGCGGTATTAAGGTATCCAAGGGTTTTCCTAAAAGTTCTCCCTTATTGTATCCAAACATCCGATCGGTAGAGGAATTGGTGGCAACAATTAATTGTTCGGTATTGACAACTATAATACCTTCAGATACACCTTCGGCAAGGAGATTGAATATTTCGCTGTTTTTTTGGAAGGAATGCATTAGCCAAAGATAAAATTTTAAAACTGATAATTGTCATAGAACTTAAATAGGTCGTTTTCTAAATTTAATCAATGGATTCAGGCACAAATTAAAATATAAAATATGATGAAAACAGCTAAGACGTTCTATGAAAACTTGGGAAAATTGTTCTATTCGGTAGCTATGGCAGACTCCCGGGTCCATAGAAATGAGATAGTTAAATTAAGAGCTTTTATTCGCCAATTTTGGCTAGATGTGGATGAACTTGAGGATGAATTCGGTACAGATGCCACCTTTCAGATAGAATCGGTGTTCGATTGGCTAATGGCTAATGATAAGGACGGGAATGAGTGTTTTGAGGAATTCAGGGAGTTTTATAAGGAGAATGCTACTATTTTCACCCCATTTATTAAAGTCTTGATTATGGATACGGCCAATGCAATTGCCAATAGTTTTTCAGAAAAAAATAAAGCCGAATTGGTAGTGTTGGGAAAACTGGAACTTTTATTAAAGCAATAATACGGCGCACCTAGTCCAATATTCCAATACGTAATCAGATCTTAAATGTCAATACTGGTAATCTAGTGTGGTTGGCAATATCCTCACCAATACTTCCGAGCAAGAAATGGTCAATACCTTTTCTGCCATGCGTAGGTAGGGCCATTATATCAAATTTTTCTGTCTTAGTGAAATTCAGTAAACCGCTTTCCACACTATGATCATTGTAAATTTCCACTTTATAGTTGGTCTCCTGGGTCTTCGACATAAAATCTGCTATACGTTTCTCGGCTTCAGGGGTACTTAAGAAATCCTCAAAGGGGGTATTGATGTATACCAATTTAAGTTTTGAGGAAAATTTATGCGCTAGTGACTTAACATTCCTATAGGCCAATACCGTATCCTCAGAAAAACTACAGCCAAATAGTATGTTCTTTATAACAAAATTGGAATTTTGCTGCTTTATTATCAAAACGGGGACATCGGAAGTGCGTACTACCTTTTCGGTATTGGATCCTATGAAAATCTCGTTGAAACCAGTACTACCATGGGAGCCCATTACGATTAGATCTATATTTTGTTCCTTGACAACATTGTTAAGTTCACTAAATACCTTATAGTTTTGCACTATTTTATGTATTGTAATATCCTTTAAATAAGGCTTGTCCAAGAAACTTTTAAATCTTTTTTTGGCCAGTCCCATGAAGTATTTGGCTTCCTCGTACCCTAAAAATTCCTCCTCGGCTATAACCGCCTCCGAAATGCCCATCATATGAATTGCGGTAATCTTGGCATTCTGCTGTCTTGCTATACTGGCGGCAACCTCTAGCGCATTCGCGGAATGTTTTGAAAAATCTACAGGAACCAATAGGTGCTTCATCTTAGGAGTCTTTATTATTTACTATAATACATGGTCGCTTTGTACGGTCTTTGCCATCTATTATTAAAGGCATTAATGGCTCTATAAGACTTGGATTACAGTGCCTTGTTCCCATTTAAGTATTAGGAACAAAAGTAAAGAGTATCAAAAACACCTGACATGATATTGGTCATTCGACATGGATTTTAATTCGGATTTCTTTAAGAATCTATAATAGCAAGGAAAGCTTCATTCCAAATAGCTATTTAAAAATTCCCTTCCTCACAAGGGAACATTTTTTTTGGAATTAATAATGCTGATTAATTATGGGTTACTGACATCGGTCATTTTATAATGATATTCTGTAGCCTACTTTAGAGGACACTAAAATTCAAAGTCATGAAAAAATATATTATTACGGCATTATTCGTAATGCTTATGCTTCCCAACGTATTTTATTCCCAAACTATTAAAAACATTGATGAAATAGCTCCCTTTAGCGAGGGCTTGGCCGCTATTAGACAAGGTAATCAATGGGGATTTATTAATGAAGAGGGCACAATGGTTATTAATTTCCGAAGCGATATTTATTGGAACAAGGATGCGGACACCTCTAAAAAAGATATTTCTGGGGTACGATATCCTATGTTCAATGAGGGTAGGTGTCTTATAACCAAAGAGGTAGAGGAGGGTGTTCCAGTTTTTGGGTTTATAGATGCCAAAGGAAATGTGGTGGTTGAGCCCCAGCTACTAAATGTTTATCCCTTTAAAGATGGTTATACCACTGGCGTTCTTTTTGAGAAGTCCTTGAAGGGCGAAAATGAATTCAGTCTTAAGATCTACGAGTTCAAATTTCACGATGTCATGATGGACACCTCAGGGGAAATGGTTGAATATTTCAATAAAAGGGACAATATCCAAATGACCAAAAAAAGATATCAGATGCCTGCAATCGGGGTAAAAAAGCTTTCGGATGGCCTAGTTGCCGTCTATACCAAGGACCAAGGTTGGGAAATTAGAAAAATAACATTAAATAAATAAACATGGAACGATTGAAGGATAAAGTAGCTATAATTACTGGCGGTGCAGGAGGAATAGGAATTGCCACAGCAAAAATGTTTTTGGAAGAAGGGGCCAAGGTGGTTATTGTAGATATAATCAAGGAAGTTCTGGAAAAAGCCAGCTACGAGTTGGATCATGAGAATCTGTCCTATTGTGTGGCCGATGTTTCAAAAGTTAAGGACACCGAGAAATTTGTAGAAACAACCCTAGAGGTTCATGGAAAGATCGATATATTCTTTGCCAATGCAGGTATAGAAGGTACTTCCAAACCCATTGCCGAATATCCGGAAGAGATTTTTGATAGGGTTATTGCCGTGAACCTAAAGGGGGTATGGCTGGGATGCAAGCATGTAATCCCGAAAATGACGGAGGGCGGTAGCGTTATTATTACTTCTTCCGTGGCAGGTTTAAAGGGTTTTGCCGGACTTGGGGCATATGTTACTAGCAAACATGCTGTGGTGGGTATAATGAGGGTAGCGGCGCAAGAAAATGCGGCAAGAAAAATTCGTGTTAATACCGTTCACCCGGGCCCTGTCAATAATAATATGATGAGACGTCTAGAAAAGGATATGTCTCCTGGAAGTCCTAATGACATCATGAAGGGCTTTGAAGCCGCTGTGCCCTTAAAGCGATATGCCGAATCTAGCGAGATTGCCGCTATGGTCCTTTTCTTGGCATCGGACGAAAGCAAGTATATTACAGGTACCACCCATGTGGTAGATGGAGGTATGCTCAGTTCATAAGGTACCTTGTTAATCTTATACTAAATCCCGACGGAAAACTATGGTTTTTGGTGCTGTGGTATTTGCTAATTAAGGTGTTGACCGACAACTGCATTCCTACCAACATATGATATTTGTCATTGTCAAAGTCGGGCTACGGGAATATCTTCATCAAAATATTAGTTATGAAGGGTTTTTTAAAGTTAGGCAAAGTTGCAGGGATACAATTGGAGGTACATTGGACATTTGCCTTATTGTTGATTTGGGCCGGATTTGTTGAATTTCAGAATAGCGGTAACTTCGAAAGGGTAGCCATTAATCAGGGATTTATTTTGGTGTTAATGGCTTGTGTAGTGCTCCATGAATTGGGACATGCGCTGACTGCCAGAAAATTTAATATAAAGACCAAAAGAATTATTCTTTTGCCTATTGGTGGAGTGGCAACTTTGGACAAAATGCCAGAAAAACCAGAGCAGGAATTACTAGTGGCCTTGGCAGGTCCTGCAGTCAATGTTGTCATTGCTATTATTTTATCTTTAATAATTCCTCTCAAGAGCTATTTTAATTTTGATAATGTGGTTGTGGAAGAGATGCTCTATGAACCCAACTTGCAAAATTTCCTTTTCTATTTGTTTATTGCAAATGTCATGTTGGTAGTGTTTAATCTTATTCCAGCTTTTCCGATGGATGGGGGCCGGGTATTAAGAGCTTTATTGGCATTTAGATTAAGTAGGGTGCAGGCTACAAATATAGCCGCAGGTATCGGCCAGACTTTGGCCGTTGTATTCTTTATTTTAGGCTTTTTTGTTAATCCTTTTTTGATTTTGATTGCTTTTTTCATATTCTTTGGTGCGTATGGTGAGAACCAAATGGTGAAGCGAAACTCCTTGTTACAGGGGCACTTGGTAAAGGAAGCCACCTTGACCAAGATTACGGTATTACGTCCCGATAATAATGTACAAGAGGTAATAGATATCCTTTTAGCAGGAACTGAAAAGGATTTTGTAGTAGCACTGGACAAGGAAATACTAGGGATAGTGACCCAGAATGATGTTATTAAGTATGCCAAGAACCCCTCTATTTTAGTCAAGGACATTATGGATAAGAACTTTACCATTATTGATGAATCCACTGAAATAACCAAGGTTCTAGAACTTGTAGGCAAGGAAAGGAAGCACTTTTTTCCAGTGACAGGTAATAAAAAGTTGATCGGAGCCATTGACATGGTAAACATTAGCGAGTTCATTTTATTGAAATCAGTATCTTAGAACAAAATAGATAATTCATGATTATTCATAGCTTAGGGGAAGGTAATTCACTATTGAACAAATTTGTAGCTGAAATTAGGGATACCAATACTCAGAAAGATAGCATGCGTTTTAGGCGCAATATAGAACGTATTGGAGAAATACTCGGCTACGAGCTGAGTAAGGCGCTAAGCTATAGGAACTGTACGGTGCAAACGCCTTTGGGGACCAAAGAAATGTCTTTACCGGCTGATGATTTGGTACTGTGTTCGGTTTTGCGTGCGGGACTCCCCTTGCACCAAGGGCTTTTAAATTATTTTGATGACGCTGAAAATGCCTTTATTTCCGCCTTTAGACACCACCGTGGAGATGAGGATGCTTTTGAAGTGATTGTAAAATATTTTGCGGCTCCCTCCTTGGAAAATAAGACCTTGATCTTAACAGATCCCATGTTGGCCACAGGAAAAACATTAGAAAATGTTTTAAAGGCCTTAAAGGATCATGGTGAGCCAAAGCAAATCCATATTATTTCTGTGATAGGATCCCAATCGGGAATAGAGCACCTTATGGAAGTTTTTCCCAAGAATACACATTTGTGGATCGCGGCAATCGACTTCAAATTAAACCATAAGGGGTATATAATACCAGGCATAGGAGACGCAGGGGATTTGGCATTTGGGGAAAAGCTATAGAGGCTTACTATTTATTTGCCTTTCGCCCTTTTCACCAATTTCACTATTTCATACCATAGTACAGAGATCATGCCTACAAAGACAGAAATTCCCAGTTGCTGCCCACTTAACCTTTCAAATTGAAAGAAATTGGTCAAAGGAGGCACAAAGAGCAATAGGGTGGCCAAAGCTAAAGTAACGCCAATAATTATTGGCACTAGATTGTTCTTATATTTTAAGGTGGTCCAAACGGAATAATAGAAAGAGCGGTTTACCAAGGTTAGAAAGATATTGGCAGATATCAAAACCATAAATACCATAGTCCTAGTAGTGGATTCATTAGATTCTTCAAAAACAGCATATTGATAAATGAATAAGGCTCCCAAAGTAATTACTAAACCCTGTATGACACTGGTTATCAACTCCTTGAATTTGAAAAATGAGGTTGTAAACGGCCTTGGTTTTTTAATCATCGCATTTTTTTCCATGGGTTCGTTTTCGTAAATGATAGAGCAGGTAGGCCCCATAATCAATTCCAATAAAATAACATGGGAAGGCGAAAATATAGTAGGGTAGGCCCATCCCAGGGCCAAGGGAATAAATACGGTTAAGATGATAGGGATATGAATTGAAATGATATACTGTATGGCCTTTTTTAGATTGCTATAAATTTTTCTACCCATCGCAATAGCATCGACCATTTTGGAGAGGTCGTCATCGACCAAAATCAGGGATGCCGCTTGTTTTGCAATTTCGGTTCCTTTTTTACCCATAGCAATACCGATATGCGCGGCCTTAAGCGCTGGTCCGTCGTTGACTCCATCACCGGTCATAGCTACTATTTCATTATTGGCCTTAATGGCATTTACGATTCTTAGTTTCGCTTCGGGGAACATACGGGTAAAGACTTGGGTAGACTTTACCTTTTTTTGCAATTCAGTGTCTTCCAATAGCATAAGTTCATTACCGGTCATTGTTTTTTCGTAGCCAAGAAAGTCTATTTGCTTAGCTATGGCCATTGAAGTGACAGTATTGTCGCCTGTAACTAGTTTTACTTGGATTCCTGCCCTGTCAAAATCTTTAAGCACCTCTCGAATATTTTCTTTCGGAGGGTCATAAAAAGCCACAATTCCTTTAAAATTAAACCTAAAATCCTGCTGTATCTTGGGGAAGTCAAACCCTTTAAAATCTGCTTGTCCAACTCCAAGAACGCGGTAACCTTGGCTTCCCAAATTGTTTAAGATGTCCGTTAGCTGTTTTTTTTCGGCCTGTGTCAATTTAGAAACTTCCATTATGGCTTCAGGGGCACCTTTGGCGGCAATAATTCGATTCCCGCTCATATCCTCGAAAATATGGGTCATCATTGGCGGTTTTCCACTCAAGGGATACTCGTGAACCATTTTAAATTGTGGCCTTAGGTCCACGGGAACTACCTTGGCATAGGCCCCATGCAAAGCTTTTTCCATTGGATCGAACGGTATGGGCTCGCTTGCCCACATCGCCATGGTGACCAGTTGTACCTCTGATGTGTCCCCCTGGCCATCTGCAGGACATATCTCTCCTGTTTCCAAGGTGAAAAGTTTGGCCAATTCCATCTTGTTTTGGGTTATGGTACCCGTTTTATCGGTACAAATAACAGTAGCAGCGCCTAAAGATTCAACTGTTTTCATTTGTTTTACCACGATACCCATTTTCATTAACCTATAGGAGCCTAAAGCCATAAAAGTGGTAAAGGCTACCGGTATTTCTTCGGGCAGAATACTCATAGCCAAGGTTAGGGCTTTTAACAAACTGTTTAATACCTCGTATGTTTGGAAATAGTTTATTCCCCAGACCATTAGAAATATGATACCTCCCCAAATAGACATATTTTTAACGAAACTGGAAATCTGTCTTTCCAAAGGTGTCTTTTCTTCTTGGATACTTTCCAAGCTTTTTCCAATTTTACCCAATTGGGTATTGTTGCCAATTTCGGTAACGGTGGCAATGGCAAGGCCACTAGCTACTGTTGTGCCGCCAAAAATTTTATTGTCCGATGTTGAGCTATCTTTAAAAACAGAAAGGGATTCACCCGTGAGTATGGATTCATCAATGGAGAAATCGTTGGAATGCACAATGGTTGCATCCGCTGGAATAGTATTGCCTTCCTCAACCATCAGACTATCACCTACAACCAACTCCTCACTCGGTATTTCTAGGACCACTCCATTCCTAATGACTTGGCTATTGGGTTGGGTGAGGTTTTTTAATTTTTCCAAAGCCATTCTACTTTTGGAATCCTGATAAAGTGAAATTGAGGCCACCAAGACAATGGCAGAGACCATAAATATTCCATCACCATTATTTCCTGTTATAAAGTAAATGGAGGCAGCCACCATCAAAAGGATAACCATAGGCTCCTGGGCAACACTTTTTAGGGCATCCAAAAAACTATTTTCCTTTTTGTAGCTCAGGCTATTTTTTCCATGCTGCTTTCTGGAGTGCTCTACAGCCTCATCGGATAGTCCTTCAATACCAAAATCACTAGGGTTGATCATATAATCTAAATTAAGAAATTAATAAAGAATCAAAGTAAGTCCTCATAATCCAACATAACTTCCTTAATAGGGTGACTTAAAAAGCCCATTTTAAGAATTTCAAGAAGTGAAAAATCTATAGGGTTTACTTGGCCATTAGTTGTCAACGGCTAAGTATTTATAGAAAAACCATTCATTGCCTCTAATTCAGCTGCTAATAGTAATTCAGAGGAAAGGGTACTTTCTTTCAAGGCTTTCGAGGCGGCCGTATAGCCCAAATGGAAAATGCTATCAATGTTCTTTAGGGAGAACATACCATAACGATTTATATTTATGGGACGTATCAGTAAATCACAGTCAATAAATTTAAGGCTTGTTTCGTTGGACATCATAACATGATACGTCCGCTCCAAGACCTTGTTTACATGGTTGAGGTCATCTATGTTTACTTTATTGAACGGATTTACATAAACTCCTACAATTCGATCACAATTCCTTCTTATAAGGTCTACCGGAAAATTATTAAGGGTACCTCCATCTATATAATAACCATTCTCGATTTTCATAGGTGCAAATAAACCGGGAACGGCAGCAGAGGCTAATACCGGTCTAATGAGCTCACCACTATCAAATACCTTTAAGGTGCCATCAAGTAGGTTGGTTGCCGTAATATAAAGTCGTTTTTCCAGTAATTCAAAACTGTCATGTGGCAGGTAGGTTCTAAATTGATCATAGAATTTTTCAGTATCCAAAAATCCTGGTTTTCCCATGGCGTAATTGTTTAAACTGAATATCTGCGTGGTCTTAAAAAAATCTAACATTTCATTACATGAACAACCTGCTGCATATAGTGCGCCAACTATTGCACCTGCGCTAGTACCTGCAATTTGGGAGGGATAAATACCATATTCTTCCAAAGCTTTTATGGCTCCAATGTGGGCAATGCCGCGAATACCCCCACCGGATAAGACCAAACCTGTAGTCATAAGTCTTCACTTTTAAAGTTAAACTCAAAACTATTCTAAATATAGTAATCCGGACATGACCATTATCAGGTTTTAACGAATCAAGGCCTATCTTATGATCCATATCTTTTCGATTAACTAAAGTGACTTTACATTTGCAGAACTTGTAAGTTATCGCGCAAAAGGAATATACCGTAAGCTAGGGACAAAATATTATCGGGTCGGGCTTTCCATTTACTTTTTGATATGGGCAATTTTGGAACTTTATGACAAAGATGTTTACCAAGACAAACCCAATGGTGGAATAGGAATTCCCTTAGAGGATTTTGCAGTTATTATTGGAATGGCTACCGAAACGGCGATCCGAACTTAGTCAGATTTTATGAACGAAGTTTTAATGACCACCGATCACACACAATAGAAGGATTATTATTTGAAACCAAAAGTGACTGAGAGCTGTAGCGGATTTTTAATTTCGTTATTTTGAATTTATTTCAAATTTAAGACTCTCGCCTCCTGTTAAAAATAGCCTTAAGCTTTTTTATAGCAAAGGTCAATAGAATCTTCTGAAAGCTGCCTTTCAGGCTTCCTGCCAATTGCAAAGGTCGAAGATTTGACTTGGCCTGGTTGAGGTTTAATTTTAAGCTTTCGATTTCAATTTTACGCTGTAATTTTAAGACCATAAGCCTTTCATCAATTTCCTTAAAAGAGTTGTACTGCATCCCCATAATTTTAATCAAAATAATGTTTGGAAAATTTGCGGAGTAAAGGCGCATTGATCCTATCCCTAATAAAATAACATATGGCCGCAATAAGGATATAGCCCGTACCTATAAACAAAAACCCTAGGTAGGCGCTTTCCATGACTTCATTGAGCGCATTGGATGCTGCCCAAGATAATAAAATCAAGGCTAATAGGAGCAAAGCCCCTATTAAAAGAGTTAGTGCAAAAGTGGTCACAAGCTCCATTAGTACCTTAAATATTTTTAGCTTGGCATACTCCTCGCTATTTTCTAGATAAGACCTTACATCGGCTTCTGCTTCTGTAAGGTCTTTCTTAAGTTCAGTCAAGGCCATATTACCTTATTTTTGGAATTGTGCGTTTTTCTTTTTAAGGTCTTCTAATTTGTGCTCCAAGCTAGCAATAATGTCATCTGCCTTATAGCTCATTGTAGAGATGGCTTCATCCAGTTTACGTTCAAATGCATCTTTTTTCGCGTTTGCAGTTTTAGTAAGTTCCTCCTTGGCATGTGAAATTCTGTCCGTTAAATCGTGGGTAGTTTCCCCCACCTTTTGTTTAATTTTGTGCCTTGTTTCTATGCCCTTGTCGGGAGCATATAAAATTCCTATTCCTGCACCTATGGCAGCCCCGGTCAATAAAGCCAAAAGAATATTTCCATCGTTGTTTGTCATGATTATTAATTTTAAGTTTGTATGTCCGTTTAGTGTCCATTAGCTGTAATGCTTGCAATAACAAGCCTATCAAAGATTCGTTCCCCAAAATACCTGCGGTTCAGCTTATATACGAACTCGTTCAGGTATAACTGCAGATATTT